>Ga0315900_10000033_pt1 | contig 230893 bp, 207 predicted proteins | sample LakEriMetagenome_FD_203521 | JGI IMG/M metagenome (GOLD analysis project Ga0315900, IMG submission 203521) | Freshwater fungal communities from buoy surface, Lake Erie, Ohio, United States - Buoy 12 MA114 | ecosystem: Environmental > Aquatic > Freshwater > Lake > Lake biofilm | place: USA...
GGAACTCAAAGCTGCCGGCCTAGGATCGTTCCCAGGCGGCGGAGCAGAGATCTTTCACCCGGAGATCCGTGACAAGATCTGCGATACAAAAGTATCCGGCGACCAATGGATTGAAACCCATCGAACGGCACACAAGCTTGGTTTGCGCAGCAACTGCACCATGCTTTACGGCCACATCGAAAACTACAGTCACCGCGTCGATCACATGCGACGCCTGCGTGAGCTACAAGACGAAACTGCTGGGTTTAATGTTTTCATACCGCTTGCTTTTCAGCCTTTTCAAAATGAAATGGGCGTAAATCGATATACATTCGGTGCCGACGACCTCCGAACGATTGCTGTGGCTAGGCTTTATCTGGACAATTTCAAAAATATAAAAAGCTATTGGGTGATGCTTGGACAGGACGTTGCTCAACTCGCTCTGCAATTTGGCGCCAACGATCTTGATGGAACCGTTCTCGAAGAAAAAATATCTCGAGCTGCTGGCGGCCGAGCTGGAATGATTATGACTAGGCGCAACCTCGAACAACTGATTAAGAGAAGTGACAGGATTCCAGTTGAGCGCACTACGCTATATGAACCCGTCAACCAGAATGACGTGGTCCATTTGACACCAGTGTCCAGTGCACCAATCGATCATGCACATTCCGGCAATCTAAATGCCCTTTTAGACGGGCGAACTATGACGCCATCACATCTTTGGAACTTGGCCCATGACGCCTCGTTTCAAGACGTGATCAGCGCACTCAAACAAACCGGGTCCTCAGGTTCACCTTGGCGAGCGACTTCGGACACTGTGCTCGTAAAGCTCTCGGAACACCCGACATCTGAGTCTTTTGTCGCTAAGGTTCGCGAGCTTATTTTCAAGTTTCGAGCACCATCCCAAGCCGGACATGACTTACCTATGACGCTGACGCTCGACGTCGACACAAACACGTCGAGAGAGCACGTTGAACAATGTATTCGCGCACTGAGAGAAACGGGGGTCGACACTCGGATCATCGTGAGAGGGCTATCTTGGACTTATCAATCGGATGACTCTCAGGGGATGTCCATGATTGAAATATTTGCCTCTTTGGGTCAATTGGGGGTTGTGGAGGTTGAAGAAAGTCCCGATGTCGACTGCCAACTTGACGATGATCTAAAATGGAAGATTTTAGCGTCCGCATTAGCTGCTGATATTTCCGTTCAACCAAGCATTACACTTAGGTCACAAGACGACAGAGTTGACTGGTCTCATTGGGCAGATTGCGTAACAGTGATGCGCGGAAGGCTAGCCTCTCATCCAATCATCCAGACAATCAATTTTAATGCTGCAAGGGACAACCATATTATGCCGAGCGAGTACTTTAAAGCCCTGGCTCTCACCAGGTTAGCCCTACCTTCCCTGCGCGATATTCGGACTCCTTTGCTTGGTTTCTCAACACTTTCGCCACAAAGGGGCCTTGGAGCTAGCCATGACCAGCATCCCGTGATGAAGCTGATATCGGTTATGGGAGACTTCGGAAGCTCGGGGCTTGGAGCTTTGCCCGTAAATATTTACTCTGCCGCCCGTGTGGCAGAAGACGTTTATGCCTCAGGCCGACTGCCTTTTTCTAGCCCAAGTGACCATCTGAACCAGCCCAAGGTCGCTGATTTAATGACACATTTTACTCAGCTACGGCATGTGCCAAGGATCCATCAAGGAGGTTTGCGTTAAGCCTGCTCCATAGTAGACTTAAGGTGATTTAAATCGATAGCCCTAACCTTCTACCTGATGGATTTGACACGCACTATGAGCCAGGACGACCGCTTACCACCGCACCCCACTCAGATTAGGCCGAAGGAGCAGGAGCGGGATGTAAGCTCCCTTCCACCTATCAGTGTCGCAACAGAGTTTGACAACGCAACAAGCTCAGAGATTAGTAGCTTACAAAGTGACCCCATGGACCGGGTCTCCCTATCCAAGTTTTTTGACCATATCAGACCTTCGTCTAACTGGTCCACCGGCAAGGCGATACTTGTAATTTTTTTAGGCTCATTTTTGTTTAGCGTTCTGTTTACCTCAGCCATTTTGGCTGGCATCATAGAGGTTCATCCAGCAGCCATAAAAAGTTTTCTCAAATCCATGTTCGGCAATGGCTAAGCTGCAGGTCCCAGATGAAGATTTTGATAGATCTGCTAAATTTCATACAGCCTTATGGCACTTACAGTTATTTCGTCATATTAGCTGTTCTACTTGCTTGCGGATTTGGGCTGCCGCTGCCTGAGGATATCACCCTCGTTGCGGCGGGTATTTTGGCCGCCCGCAACATCATTGACTTCAATAGCGCCGTGGCTCTATGCATGGTCGGCGTGTTGTTAGGCGATGGAATCGTTTTCGGACTGGGAAGCCGCTACGGAACGCGACTTCGGAATACGAAATTCTTCAGCATTATTATACCTGAGCGACGTGACGCTGCCGTAAAGGCTGTGCTTCAGAAATATGGGGACAAGGTAATTTTCATGGCGCGCTTTATGCCAGGGCTAAGAACGCCGATTTTTTTCGCTACCGGTTCCTATCACGTCAGTTTTTGGAAATTCTTATTTCTAGATGGATTTGCCGCGCTCATATCTGTTCCGCTGTGGGTGTACGTTGGTTTTCTTTTTGGCTCGAACCTTGAAGAGCTGGAGAAAGTTGTAAGAAAAGCTCAGTTCGGTATTTACACAGCCTTGGCTTTTTTGATTGTGCTGTTCATCAGTGCCTATTTCCTGAAGAAACGCTACTTCCGAGTAGAATAAAAAGGGAGCAGATTGATTTACAATCCGCTCCCTTAAATTGGAGGCTATCTCATGAAGAAGCTTCTTATAATTTAAGTCGCAACTCCTGAAACGCTTTTAGCATTGGGTGGATCTAGCGACTCGCGATGCAAGCACCAACCCACCGTTCGAACAATTAGTTCGCCCAGCCGTAGCCGTTGTAGCTTTGGTCAAAAGCGCGGTTGTAACGATAGTAGTTATAGTTACCTTGATTATAGTTACCTTGGTTTTTTAGGGTCTCAGCGTAGTTCCAGTTGTAGTTGTAGCCACCGTAGTAGTAGGTCGGGGAATACATGTTCCAATTGTAGCCTGGGCCATAACCTAAAGAGGAACCTGGGCCATTGCCTGAGGAGGAATAAGACTCAGACTCGGAGTAGCTGTAGCTATAACTATTGTTAGGTGTGCATGAAGGCTTAGGTGCGCATGAAGGCTTAGGTGCGCATGCAGCTTGGCGGCATTGCTGGCGAGCAGCTTTTCGGCAGCATCGACGCCATCCGAAAGCTTCTGACGATGACGTTCCATCAAGCTCATCAACGGTCGCAGCGGCTTGATTGCTTGTCTCAAAAACTGCGTCAATATTTGCATTCGTCAAAGAGGTCTGATTGGTCGTGCGCATCTCTGCTTGCTCATGCATCTCTTGGCCATTAGCGTCGACTGGAACTCGCACGATCGCAACGGAAGGAAGCTGACTGCTGAATGCCTTTGCCTCTTCAGCGGACACTGACTGCTTACCCGAGTTACCTTCTTGATTCATAGCGCCGCAGGCTGCGAGAGCCAACATTGACGCAAAAACTAATGAAAATCGCATTCTAATCTCCTTAAAACATTTACAAAGAAATTGATCAAAAAACGCCCAATCGGAGGCACTCATTAATAAATATTAAATAATGTGTCAACAATGAATTTATAGGATTTAAAGTAGGTTTTAATTTTTATTAGCCAAGATTATAGAAATCAGTGGTTGCCTTAAAAACCGCTTGAGACTGCAAATGTTCGGTAAGTAGCTGAATATACTTGTTTTTACTGATATGTACCGCCCCTAAACGCTTCAGGTGAGGCGTCATAAATTGGACCTCAAGCAGACTCATTCCGCAATCTTTCATTCGACGGGTAAGAGCCCACAGGGCGATTTTTGAGGCGTCCTTCGATCGGCTGAACATGCTCTCGGCGTGGAAAACACCTCCCTGGGAAAGGCCATAAAGCCCCCCTAAAAGGGTGCCATTGTCTCCCCAAACCTCTACGCTATGTCCAAATCCTAATTCAAAAAGCCTTAGATAAGCTCTCTTAATATCGGCTGAGATCCAGGTGGCAGGACGATCTGCACAGCCCTCTATAACGCCTGCAAAATTGCGGTCAAATGAAACTTCAAATAATCCCTTTTTAGCCGTCCGACGAAGCGAACGCGAGACATGAAACTGGTCCAGAGGAATAATGGCTCGCGGATCTGGATTGAACCAAAGAATTTCTTCGGTGTCGGGATCAGGCATCGGAAAATATCCACCCCGATAGGCAGCTAGTAACAACTCGGGACTTAGTGAGTCCGCAAAAGGCATTTTGCTATCACTCTGGAGTTCCAGCCCGCGCCATCTCCGCAAGCTCGGGCGCACTGCGTCGACCTGCGAGCACAGATATCATGTCAGGCGTTTGCTGCCAGACGATTAGATTCAGCTTATCGCTGCCATAGACCCGGTACTTAATGCCCCTGTAGTCGGCTTCCTCGCCCTTGTACTTCATAGATGACATCAGGCCACCAAACATGAAGTGGTGTAATTTTTCGTTGGCGCGTTCAGGGCTTGTATAGTTGATAGCAATGACCTTCATAAAATCGTAATCAATGATCGAGACACCCTCAGGATTCCAGCCCTTTAGTGACCGCAGCATTGTTGGACGAAACTCTAAACCAGGTACTGCTGCAACAAATTGTCTTATCTCTTCAGCATCGGCAGATGGCAAATTGGTGCGCCCTTCCGGGTCCTCCTCAATTGCAAGTGCCTCATACCCAATATATTCAACGATATCGATCTGACCCAGTCTTTCTGGCATAAAAAAGTAAACCAAAACGCCAACAATCCCGAGAACAATCGCCAACAGGGTGGATCTGCGCAGAACGTTGCTCCACAACTCCGCCTTCTCAACCTCGGCAATTTCACTCGCTTCCATGGTCTCCCTGACCTGGTCGTCCTGGGCCAAATTTCTAAGTTTATGTTTTAGAGCCTCAGATCCGCCGATATCGCCTAAAGCCGACTGGAGTCGACCGCGGTTCGCCTGGAACGCAGAGAGCTCCTGTTGTCTCGATGATAATTCTGATTCAAACTGTTTGACTAAATTGCTTGGGAGCTCGCCGTCCAGATAATCAGCTATATATCCATAAAAAAGCTCTTCGCCCTGTAGTTCGTGTTTTGCGTTAGCCACGATTGTCCCCTTCCTTATACGCTGATTGTAGCCGTGGCGAGATGCTTATGTCCGGTAGCTAGCATCTGGCGTATGACCGCGTCCGTTGTATTAAAAATCTTGGCGGAATCACTAATCTCGAGTCCCGCAATATCAACCGCAAATAATGCTGCACGATGCTCAACTCCAAGTGACTTCATACTTTGTAGGATCGGGACACTCCACTCGCGAAATTTATCATTTTTGATCTTATTCCAAGCCTTCCACGCTAATGCCATCAGAAGAACCTCAGGAGATGTGCTCGACTTAACCTGCGAAAAATCTTCAATCAATAGCCTGAATGTCTGCTCGGTCAGATGCTCGGCCCCCTCCCGACTTAAACTTAACAGGGCACCAAAACGGAACACCAAATCAGCTCGCTCGTAGTACTGGCTTATATATATGGCCAGCTGTTTCTCGCTGAAACCGTTGGTGAGGCCTTTCGCCATATTTTATTCTCCTAACGTCGCTTTCTCGATTTAACTAAAGGACTGAAAAATATTTATTTTCATCTATCATACCAGTGATTTGGCAGTTAACTCAAGACATCGACCCGGTTTCATTCCATCGTAGACAAATCATGTTTTGCATGCCAACCTTCAGCTTTGCGCACAAGGGTCGCGCACCAAACGGTTCCTTCGAGGTGGTAATTCGTGGATCTTAATGACTGGCTCATCGTGATACCCGCGCGACTGGCATCCGCCCGATTGCATCAAAAACCTTTACAGGATCTGGGCGGCAAGCCTTTGATCGTTCGCGTCTATGAAAATCTTCAAAGCCTGAAATCATTTGGCGCTGAGATTATCGTTGGCGCTGATCACGAACTCACCCAAAAGGCGTGCTTAACACATGGGGTCCCATGTATCATGACCAAATCAAGCCACCTGAGCGGAACAGATCGCTGTGCTGAAGTTGCAGCCAATCACCCCAGCAAACGTTACATTTTGAACGTTCAAGGCGATGAACCGTTTGTTGACGTTAATGATCTTCGAGATTTGATGGAGCTTATGATCAAGCGAAATCCAAAGATGGCCACGCTGGGGTTCAGCTCATCAGACTGGGATGCTTACCACGACCCAAATGTTGTTAAAATTGCATTAGATCGGGATAACCGGGCCATTTACTTCAGCAGATCACCCATCCCATTTGATCGAGATGCCCATCAAAGCAGTTCTAGATCAGTTCATTTCGCCCAGCACGTGGGAGTCTACGCCTTCTCCAGAGATAGCTTAGTTGAGTTCTGCCGACTGGAACCATCCAGCCTCGAGCTCCTCGAGAAACTTGAGCAGCTCCGCGCGATTTCAGCTGGTTGGAATATCCTGGTCGCGAGTGCTCGCTCAAAATCGCGAGGCATCGACACGCAAGAAGACCTGGATCATGCGCGAAAGGTTTTTCATGGCTAACGTCTTCGGCACCGTCTTTAAAATTATGTCTTTTGGTGAAAGTCACGGCAAGGCTGTTGGCGTCGTAATCGAGGGCATACCAGGAAATATGCCGCTTGATCTTGATATGGTTCAGACTTGGCTTGATCGCAGACGCCCAGGCCAATCATCCCTCACTTCACCTAGGGCTGAGTCGGACACCGTTGATTGTCTCAGTGGCCTTGAAAATGGCTGTACCCTGGGAGGACCAGTAACGCTGCTGGTGCATAACAAAAATACTAAGCCAGAAGACTACAACGACGTCAGCAAAGTCTTTCGTCCAGGTCATGCGGACTACACGATGCAGATGAAGTACGGAATAACTGCTACCAGTGGTGGCGGTCGAGCAAGCGCTAGGGAAACAATCGGACGAGTTGCGGCGGGCGCTGTGGCTTGGCAGCTTATAAAAAAACTTCATCCTGACTTCGAGGTTTTGGCTTGGGTGCAATCGGTTCGCGACACTCACTTGGAGCAATCCGCTGAGAGACGCACGTCCGACGACTTGGTAACCCGTGACATGATCGAAGCTACATCCGTTCGTTGCCCGGATCCGCTAACTGCGTCCAAAATGGAGGGCGTCATCCAGGAAGCAAAAAGCAAGGGCGACTCCGTCGGTGGGGTCATCAGGTGCGTGATGCGTGGCGTTCCTGCCGGGCTTGGCGAACCCGTATTTGACAAACTTGAAGCTGATTTAGCCAAGGCCATTATGAGTCTACCGGCGTGTAAAGGGTTTGAAATTGGCAGTGGTTTTGCTGGTAGCCGTATGCAGGGAAGCGCCCACAACGACCCGCTGATTAAAAAAGGCACAAACATCAGAAGCTTATCGAACTACAGCGGCGGGATTCAAGGCGGCATATCTAATGGGGAAATTATCTGTTTTAATGCCGCGTTTAAACCGGTCTCAACGATCATGATCCCCCAAGAGACGGTTGACAGATCGGGACGTGAAATTACATTCAAACCTGCGGGGGGGCGACACGACCCATGCGTACTGCCTCGAGCGGTGCCTATGGTCGAGGCGATGGCGACCTTAGTTATTGCTGATCACGTTCTTCGCCAAAGAGCGACGGCACCCCTCATGGAATCCTAATTTGAACCTCGTTAAACTTTTGAGATCGCTTTAAGATTACGATTGCAACCAGGTCAGACCATCTTTGAGGAGACGAACGTGAAGCATCTATCGATTCATTGTTTTGGGCTTTATTTACTGAGCGTGGCTTTTTGCCTCAACGCAGCTACGAGTCTTGCCGCACCCTACACTCTACCCGGAAACGGCGAAAAACCGCTGAACGATGAGAACATCCAGCTACTACAAAAGATCTCAAAGGGAGTATCGACGGTTGCCAAGCACGCCGAAAAGGCGGTGGTGTTTGTTAGCGTGTACAAAACAGTGCGAGGTCTGCCGCCTGGGATGATTGATCCATTTGAATTCTTTTTTGGCAACCCCAATGGAGGAATGCAACGCCGCGGTGAACCTCGGCAGCAACGGCGAGAAGAGGGCCTGGGCTCAGGGTTTATCATAGACTTGAATCAGGGTTACATCATGACCAATAACCACGTGGTACAAGATGCGGATGAAATTCAATTAAAATTTCCGAACGGTGACACTCACGAAGCCAAAATAGTTGGTCGCGATCCAAATACGGATATTGCAATCGTTCAGGTGAAAGAAAAATCGTTCAACAAAAGCGGCCTATCTCAACTGGTACTCGGAAATAGCGATACCGTCGATGTTGGTGATTTCGCGGTCGCAGTCGGTGCCCCCTACGGTCTCGAGGCCAGCGTAAGCTTTGGTATCATCTCCGCTATTGGACGAGGCAGTCTTTCTATTACGCAAATGGGTAACTTCATTCAAACCGATGCCGCTATAAACCCCGGAAACTCGGGTGGACCCCTTCTCAATGCGAGTGGACAGGTGATAGGGATGAACACAGCCATCTACTCTAGAAGTGGTGGCTACAATGGCATCGGATTTGCCGTACCTAGCAACCTGGCCAGACGTATTGCCGAGCAACTGATAGGCGGCGGCAAAGTAACACGAGGCTATATTGGAGTTGGTCTACAGCCGATAGATTCAGAACTTCAAAAGAGCCTTAATCTACCAAAGGATTCTGGTGGCACTCTTGTCGCTCGGGTCGTAGACGGCGGCCCTGCTGACAAGGCCGGTATAGAACCAGGAGACGTAATCACTTCCGTGAATAAAAAGAGTGTTAAAAACGAAAGCGAAGCGATCAACGCCATAGGCCTAATGTCACCGGGCACCAGTGTTAATATAACGATTGTTCGAAATGGTAAAACGAGAGACGTGGTCGCTAAGATTGGTGAGTACCCATCAGATGATGTTCAGGTTGCTAAGACCAAAAGTGGAAACCGAGAGGACACAGCATATGGCCTGTCACTTCAAAAACTCACCCCAGAAAAACGCCAACAGTTTAACCTCGACAGCAAGCAGGGTCTGCTAGTCATCTCAGTAGCTGAAAGCAGCGAGGGAGAGCGTGTTGGACTGCAGGTTGGCGATCTAATTATGGCGGTTAACAATAAGCCAGTTACTGACACTCAGAACTTTAAAAGCCTGATTAAACAATCTGGAGCCAGGGTGCTTCTAAGGATTGAACGAGCAGGGCAGTATTTCTTCGTGCCTGTACGAAATAAGTAACACTCTAGCGATGGCCGATAGAGCACTGGACATTGTTAACGCCATGGATAAGGTGCTTTGGTCACCGTGTCTGGTCCAAAGCACCATTCTTTCTCGCGCTGGATACAAGCACGGCTTTTGTGGGATCGAGGATCTAACCTACCAAACCGTCACGCCACACCATTGCCGACAGGTTCACGGGACTAAAATCCTTTCAGCCTCCGATGCCACGCTTGCATCGAGCGAGAATCGCCCAGACGCAGATGGCATTTATACAACAACGAGTAATGCCGTCGCGGTAAAAACTGCGGACTGTCTTCCTCTGCTTATCGCATCAAGTACCTCAACATTTGCTATGGCAGTCCATGCAGGTTGGCGCGGTTTGACATCGGGCATTCTAAGAAATGCCCTAAAATGCTCAGAATCCTACGCACCACTCGAATCTTTAGTGATTTGCATTGGCCCTTCCCTTTCAACCGATGCCTTCGAGGTTGGGCGAGATGTGGTCGACCGAGTCATGTCCGAAGATTTTGGGATACCAGAAGTTGCTTGGCCTTTTGCTGTTGCGAAGGGGCGAATTGACAGGTGGCACATTGATTTACAACTTGCTGCCGCCATCCAACTATATATAGCAGGTGTAAAAACTGAAAATATCGAGGTGATCAGAAGCTGCACTCGCACCGACATAAACCGCAGCACTCAACACGATCAAAAAACCAAACCCTATGTCTGGCACAGTTACCGCAGAGAGGGGCCAGGATGCGGAAGCAACTGGAGCTGGATCAAACCATTGTAATGATCGACAAATCATCCAAAAAAAAATCGAAGCCCCTCAAGACCTCAGAGAGCTGCTTTTTTTCGCCGATTTATCGTGGGCTTCTTGAACAGATGATTTAAAAGCGCCTCGAGACCTCTAGCATAGCTTTTAATTCCGAGACCAGAAACTGAGGCAATAGCATGCTCACTCAGGAAGCTTTTCTTTCTGAATGATTCACGGTTTTTGACGTCGGAAACATGAACTTCCACGTAAGGAAGACTAACCCCCAGCAAGCGATCTGCAATGGCAAGACTTGTATGCGTCCACGCTCCCGCATTGATTACAGCTCCGGCATAATCCTTCGATATCTCACGCAGAAAGCCATCCTCACTATTGGTCTGAAAAAAAACAAGTTTGATCTTCAGGTCAATCTGATCACGGACCCAGACACGCAAGGCATCCTTAACAATGATCTCCATATCGGAGAGTGTATCTAAACCGTAAATCTCAGGCTGTCGACGTCCTAAAAGATCAAGATTCACACCACTTGCGATAAGAATTTTTAATATCTTGTGCGCGCGACGAGTCATCGATCCTTCTGCTCCAGCTTGTCGAGCATAGACTGCATAAATCGCATCTGGCGATCTATCAATTCGGTCACCTCCATTCGCTCAAACACGACCGGATCAACCTCTAGATCATCTTGTCTTTGATCTTTTTCAAGGCGCGCCATTTCTGACACTTTTAATCGTATGAGGTCATTGTGCGGAGCCATTCTTAAAAGCCTTCTATAAATCGCGAGAGCCTTGGAGTAGAAGCCTTGCTTTGCGTAGATCTCCGCCAAAGTCGTAGAATCGAGCTCGACTTGCCCACCATCACCGAGAGACGCGGACTCCCCATCCGTAGGAACAAAAACTTCGATGAGAGGCACAACATGAAAATTCTCGACATGTCGTCTTGTCGACTCATCTAATTCATATTCCAGAATGAAACGCTTTCCACGCCCACGGGCGGCTTCCTTACTTATCGATGAGGGTTTCTGCTCATCCTCACGAACGATATCGGGCATTTTCGGCAGTCGTAAATCGATCCCGCGACTCGTTAGTTCTTCGCGAAATGAATCTCTTGCAGCAAGAACGCCCTCCACTTCCAGTTGATCAAAAATTCTTCTGACCTCAGGATCAACACCTTGCTGCACCTTAAGTGCCTGAATGGCGCCGCGAGCCGCGGATTCGTCACCAAGTAAGACGGCCATTTTGAATCGCAATTTTTGAGCTAATACATTATCAGAGAGGGGCGCGGGGGATCGTTCCAAAGCCGCCCACGCTTCCATAATTTGGCCTCGCTGAAAAAGTTCTCGCGCTAAGACAACTCGCGCCACAGAAAATGCCGGATGATCCTGAACACCCTGCGTCAGGAGTTCAAGCGACTCATCATAAAGCTTGTGACTACGCAGCACATCACTCAAGGGTAAAAACTGTCGTCCGGATGGATCGTCTCGAAACCGCTTTAAAACTTCTTGTTCAACACGCGACAAAGGAAGCTGTCCAGCGATTGCCACCCATGTTTTCGCGTCAATGGTCAAGTAACGATCCTTTAAGATTAAGATCCACAGCCACTACATGGAGTGTGATCCAAAAGCGCCTAAGACCATCAATTATTCTGGCTTAGCCATCGAGTAAGTCGTTTTGGGAATCGTGTCAGTCGTCATTCCAGGGACTAGAGCCGCTATGACTCCAGAACCGTAAGAACCACACGTGGGCGTAAACTTAATCTCTGCTATGCCACATGAATCTGTGCACCAATCGTTTGAAGTCGAATCAAGGGTAACGTTAGCAGGGACGATCGGCGTGAAGCTTATGCCAGCTTTGGGGATTCTTTCGGGAATATTCACTTCCACCCCGTCTTTTCCACCTGATTTGGGATTATCCTCATAGATCAAGAAATAAACTGATTGTTGGCCAATGGATGCACCAGAGGCACACTTGTAATCGGCGGAAGGTGAATAAGCCACACCTTTAAGATTGCCGCCGCCAATCGGCCTATTACCGCAGGCCCTCTGACACGGCGTGTCACCAGCCCCCCCGGCAGTACAACCTGTAGCTATCATGAGCAAAAGGCTGATAATGGCCGTAAAATTGTATTTTTCCATTGACACCCCCATAACGCCTATAGCTCGTTGGATTGAGACGTCGCGTTCGATGATTGATTACCTTGTCCGTTTTGGCTTGCAGGCACGCTCATCTGCGTGCTCTCGCTGTTAGATGCACCGAAAGATCCACCATCGATGGTCGGGACCATTGAAGCTCCTCCGGCCCCGCCCGTAGAGGCAGAATTCGCTCCAAGTATTGTTGGCGTCACCATAATTAATAAATCTTTCTTTCTATTCGTCTTGTCTACGGATCTGAATAAAGCCCCAATCAACGGGATTTTACTGAGAATGGGAACTCCAGCTTCGGTCCGACTCACATTTGACTCGTAAAGCCCACCGATCACGGCTGTCTCGCCACTTCGTTTAAGAAGTGTGGTTTTAAGGTTTCGCGTCGATTTTTTTGCCGCCGCATCACTTCCCGACGCTCCACCCGGAGTATCCCCGATGATATTTAGCCCCATTTGAACTGAACCATCGGCTGTTATGCGTGGTGTTACATCAAGGGAGATATTATATTTTACAGTTGTTTGGGTTCCGGATGTTCCAATACCGCCCGCGGTTATAAATGTATCTTCAGTACCCGCAACCATTAAGGCGTTTTCATTATCCTGCACGACAACATCTTGTGTTTGTAGAGTCTCAGCAAGCTTCTTAGACTCGTAAGCTCGAAGCTTTAAGTCAAGGGCAAGGAAATTATTGACCGAACCCAACTTCATAGCGAGGCTACCACCCCTCCCCGTAGCTCCACCTGGATCAACGGAAAATTGGGAGTTTATCGAATTTGGAAACGGCAAAGAACCAAACCCAAGACCTCTACCAGCATCAATATTTAAAGGAGCACCCCAGTTAACGCCGAGACCCTCATCAAAGTTTTTCTCAAACTCGACAATTCGAGACTGAATTCTAACTTGCGGAGTCTGCGTATCCAGACGCTCCAACAAATTCTTCACTGTGCTTAGGAAGTTCGGTGTGGCCTCGACAATAATAGAGTTACTTCTTGTCTCAGCTTGTACTCTAAAACGCGCAACACTTCTTTGTTGAACCACGTTACTTGGATCTTCCTTTGGCTTCATTCCGTCGATCAATTTGACCGCCTCAGGCGCTTTCAGATAGTTCAAGGGCATCACCAAGACTTTGGTGGGAACCAATGCTTCGGTTGCCAGTCTTGCCTTCTCGGCTTGCTCATGATCCTCCGCAAATTTCTTTAAAAAATCGATCCGGACCAATCCCGTCGAAAGCTCTTGCATACCAAGGCCATTAGAATCAAGCACAGCTTTAAGAGCTACATCCCAAGGAACATTCTTCAGCGAAATACTCGTTCTTTTCTCTCCTGCCTCCGGAGAAATAATAAAATTTATATTACTTTCGGCCGCGATCATTTTTATGATCTGATTAACTGGCGCATCACGAAAGTCTAGTCGCATGACCTTCTTTGACCCCCCAGCACCGGCACCCGAGTCAACTCCCACGACATCAGCGTTGCCAGCCGTGTTTCCTGAAGCTGGTGGTGGCTGTCCAAGGCTCGCCGCTGATCCATCTTCCTCTGGAAGAGCTTCTCCCGCCGTCAAATCGACCGGAACATCCTCGATTAAATCAGTGCCATTACTTAATGTCTCTGGTGCCTCTGATGAAAAATCTGCTTGGGCAACGCTATTCAGAGCGTACCTGGTTTCTTCATACTCGGGATGACTAAATTTCATCATCATCTGGTCACCAGACTCCGATTCATCACCCTCCGAACCTGCATCATTCTGCGGTACAAGCTCCTTGTCTCCTTCTGATTTTGGGACAAGTTTTTTAGCCGATTTTGGATCGACGTTTTTAAACTTATCGCCACCGGGATTATCAACGTACGCTGCAGCCTCGGACGCTTCCTCAGAGGTCTGGTCAGTAACGGTTGTTAGACCTTGCGGCGCATCTTCGACAACTTCCGCTGCTGCCACCGGTTGGGCTTCGCCCGCAGGGGCATACCATCGCTCAGGTATATCAAACGAGAACATGAGACTGCTGCCCTTCGTAACCATAGTTGGCTCGACAGCATCGCGCATCGTCATCACCACATCCGTATGGTTGAACGTACGATCATATCTCATCCTTATGTACGCTACGGGCGAACGGAACTCTGACGCATCGATATCACGACGGATCTTCGAACGAAGCCTCGTATTCATATATCGAACAATAATCTCCGACTGATTGGCCCTATTGGTCTCTCTAAATATTTTGTACGCGGGCGAGCCATCAGTAACGATCTGTACGTCGAGTTTTTTATCGTCCTTCTTGTAATCATATCCCACCCAATTGAGTACCCCATGCGGGTAGCCCAAAGGGCCTGGCTGCGGACTATTGACGACCTGGTTTGCAGCATTCCCTGTCGCCGCTTGCCCATTCGTGGGCTCCTCTAGCGATGTGGAGTTGGTAATTTGGCTTTCATTCGATTCCGAGGGATTCGTTAAATTTAGGGATCCATTGGCTTGCTGGGCAACCTGCCCCAAGGCGTTCACATTGCCCTCTAATAATGGATTCTGTCCGTTTGTCTGTAGTCCGTCTCCCGGATCAGTCGGAGCATTGTTTATACCAACTGAATTACCGAGACCGTTATCTCCACCAGCGCCAGCATTCGGGAAATCTCCAAGATTCTCCGCGCCAGAATTGGAGGGCTCAGATGACTCTCCACCCTGATCACCTGAATTCGCTGCAACTTGAGAATCAGATTGTCCTTGATCGAGTGCTGCACCGTCTTGGCTCTGACTTTGCGCCCCCCCCTGCTGCTGCTGACTTGGATTTTGGGATTGCGCTGATTCCTGCTTTGAAGTCGCGCAACTCCACAAACCTAGCAATGCGCTGAAGCAAACAATTGTGCAACCGAAACCCCTCTTGCTAACGGATGAAAAAGATTGATTCATTGTTCTCCTCCCATCACAGGGGTAGCTGATTGCACTTTAACATCAGGATTAATCGGCACACCAGGAGGCGCGCCATCTGGCGGTCCTGGGGACGGAGCGCTTCCGTTAGACGACACTGGTGAAGCAACAGAGGATGCATCAGCAGCAGGATAGGTCGGGGTAGCTTGATTTGGAGCCCCTGCTGATGGCACCTCTGACGAAGCTGAAACAGGTGACTGAGTCTCAACCGTCTTTAAAGTGCCTGGCTGATCTCCACCGACGACCGCAGGCGAAGCACTAATGACCGAATCCGTTGGGTTACCGAGATTGGCCTGAGGAGCAACAATTTCAGGTTGGCTCGCCCCTGGTCGTAGAATTAAACGACCTCCCACTTTGTCATCAGATGCAGCTGGCAAGTCACTCCCCATGTAAAGAGGGATATCACGGTATTCCCTAGTACCATCAGAGCGGACCGAAAACTCCCTAACCACTACAGAGTCTGGATTTATCGTCATAAGACGACCGCCACTATTACCAATGGGATCGCCTAGCTTGGCCTCTATGCCCTGAGTCGCGGGGGTTCTTATCAAAGCCTTCCAGATGCCATTGTCAGTCTCCCAAACACCAATGACTGCCAATCGCGCCACTGCAAATGCCTGAAGAGGGCTTACAATTGGAATTTCCACATCATTGGGACTGAGTTCCCGCTGACGAGCCGCTTTTCCGCTCAAAATAACTTCTGGAATAAAAGGGTTTTTTCGGCGTGCGCTTGAGTACCGATAGTCAATTGTTGGCTCAATAATATCCTCAACGCGAACACCCTTGGTGACTGACTTAGCCGGATCGCTTTGATCATAACGCGTTGCCGCACTATCCCAAGTTTCTCCATCTTTAAGAGTTGCAGAAACTTGCTTCACACCTCCAGCCTTGACGCTTATTTTCGCCTCAGTTGACTCTGTCTTTTTATTTGGTTGGGTTGATGTAGTCTGGGCTAGCCGTTGCGTTTTAATCGCGGGCTTATCTTGTCTGTTACTTTTAACCGTTGCTGCACTTGTCGCTAAATCCATCTTTCTTTCCAGCGGCACGACACGTGATTTAGAAATTGCACTGCGCCCACTATCGAGATCAACGCCCACTGCGTGCTCCATGAGCGGTGATGCTGGCTTATTGATGCTTGACGCAAATGTATTCAAAGAAAAAAAGACTGAGCACAAGACACCGCCAACACGCAAAGCGTCTCGGCGCGCCATTTCACTACACCTTCTATTGGGGCCTTTGAAAATCATTGCATTACCCACGATGGATCAGTTCCATTCTCTATTCTTTCATCTGCGCGAAATAACGTCAACTCCTTGCGCCCCAACGGTTCTAGACAAATATTTGACACAAGATGTCAGCTTTTTGACAGTCGCGACTCATCACTGACACAAAGGTGTGTGCAAAGTAAATTTTGCCTACTGGCACATCAATAGATTATCGATATATCAAAAAAACGTCGGACCTATAGCCCTTGGACGGGGGCCTAGCGTCACATCTGCGGATTGGGATGGAGGCGCTTGCTTCTCAACGTGAGATGCAGTTATTTCGAACTGCATTTTCTTCTTGATATCCGGAAATATCTCATCTCCTCCGGGTAACAATTTTACAAATCGAAGCGCCACTGAATCGAACCCGATCTGAGTCCTCAAATCATCATTCCTGGTATCAGGATTCATAGTCTCTTTAACACCCAGCATATATTCACCCACAAGAATGCTGTCGTGCGCAGAACCTTTTATCCCAACGGCGCCCTCGGCCGAGTAATCTAAACTTTCATACCAAACGCCCTCCATCCAGAGCGTTTGCAATTGGTCTAGAGCCATGAGTGGTTTAATCTTATCAACTTTTGACGTTGTTATTCGTTTAAGAGCGCCGATCTTTCTATTTAGAAGCTCAATCTCAGCGTTTAAAGACTTAAATTTCTCCAAGCCAGCCTGCCGACTTGCGTATTGCTGGTCAAATCTCGTTTTGTTCTCCTGGAAAAAAACCACCTTAGCACGCATTTCATCAAAATAGTTTTCCAGTAGCACGTAAGACAAGGCTGCCACAAGAATAAGAACCACGACATCGAGATGCCACCAATTCTTATTTTCCAATTCGCCACTGGGACATAATTGGGTCTTAATCATGCTGCCGCCTTGTCTCCTTTAAATCTAGTTCCAAGTCCCAATGAAACACCGAACATGGGCGCTAGATTCATTATGTGCTCCAGCTTGAATTTCTTTTCGTCGATCTCAATATTTTGAAAAGGATTCGCGAGATGAATAGGCACGCCAATAGCAGTCGCAAATGCCGCATCGATTCCCACGGTTCGGCTCCCACCGCCAAGCAGGAAGGCATGTTTGACTGCGCCGGCGCCCTCAGCATCAGGACTTGAAGCGAAAAAATTAAAGGCCTGTTTTAACTCGCCTGCAATCGCATTATTCGTCTCCGCCATGACACGCTGAAAATCTGGCGGTAAGTCTGCTCTATTAGCTGCACTGATTTTCAGGGACTCCGCAGAATCCCACGGCATATTTAATGTCTGCGCGATCGCACCCGTGAACGCATCCCCACCCATGGCAAGATCATGACAATAAAGCATACGACCGCGATCAATAAAAACAACATTGGTTGAACTAGCTCCAACTGAAATCAGAGCCACCAAACCATCTATGATCCCATAGTTGGCCTCAAACATATTCGCGAGGCTTAGCGATGCTGGTTCAACGACTCCAAGAAGCATTCCCGCATCCTTAACTATTGATACGTACTGCTCGACGACGTCTCTTTTAGATCCAACTAGCAGTACTTCGGTGCCGTCAGCCCCACTGGGAGCGGACCCCATTTCCGCATAGTCATAGTACATTTCGGCCAAATCAACCTGAAAGGTTTGAGACGCGTGAAAGTCTACTTGTTCTGCAATCGTGGCATCTTTACCAGCCGTTATCACCACTTTGCGCACAACAGCACCGCCACCGGATATGGATACTGCAGTGCGACGCCCTTTTACGCCGCTTTTCTTGACCATTTTTTTTAGAGTTTCAATGACCACAAGCGGATCTACAAACGTTCCCTGCTCAACCACTCCTTTAGGAAGCGGCTCGACGGAAAAGTTTTTTAGACGGCGACGCTTAGCGTTGCCGGAGAGCTCGAGCATCTTGATTGCTGAGCTTCCAATATCGATAGCGATAAGGGAGTTGTTAAAAAGCATCCACACGTCCACGGCGTTCGAAATAATGATCCCTGCCTATTATTTTTTCACCGATAACGGGCGCGGTCAACTCACTGAGCCACAAGCGTTGAAGCCAATAAATTGGCAGCGACGATCGTCAATTTATTGACACCCATGGCCTGGGATTATTTTTTTTTGAAGAATGCGTCCATCTCTTCTTCAAGTTTGGACTTCGATTTCGGCCCCGTAGAGCCACCAAACAATTGATCCAATGGATTTGCCGCGTGATGTGTGGCCGACGCTTCGGAATTTAAGCGGCTTTCAAACCATTCGCAAAAGTTCGATTTCTCCTTGTCCTTAACAATTTCTGCCTGAGATTCAACACATTCGCGACTAGCATTACGATCATGAAATTTACAGTTGAGACAAACTTTAGCGTCACGACGGCAACCAGAACAAAGATCCCCCCTGCCCAGCGGCGGAGAAAACTCCCACGAATACCCACAAGACCAGCAACTGACCATGTGCTTGACCATGACTCTGCCACCTCCTTTAATTACCTAGCTGCGACCAATTAGCCGCCCCCAAACCGAACAGTAAATCAGCTAACCCACTGAATCAATTAAATTCCTTCCGAGAACGACCCCCCACAAGTTTCTTGAGAGGCTGTGACAAATCGTGATAAAATTCAGCGAAAACAATCGCATGCAATCTTACTTTGGTCACGAGGTCCCATGTTGTTTAACAATATCTTGGAAGCTATCGGTCGAACGCCCTTGGTTAGGCTTCACCGCATTGTCAGTGGATTAGACTGTGAAGTCTACGCAAAGTGCGAATTCCTAAACCCCGGCGGATCCATAAAAGACAGAATCGGCTACCGGATGGTATTAGACGCCGAGAAATCGGGGAGAATTCAGCGGGGCGATACACTCATTGAGCCAACAAGCGGAAATACCGGTATCGGTATCGCTTTGGCAGGCGCTGTGCTTGGATACCGCGTCATTATTACTCTCCCCGAGAAAATGAGCCGTGAAAAGCAGGTGACACTTGCTGCACTTGGCGCCGAGATTATCAGAACCCCTACCGAAGCTGCTTGGGACTCTCCTGATAGCCATATTGGCGTCGCAAAGAAGCTTCAAAAGCAACTACCCAGAGCACACATCTTAGATCAGTATATGAACCCGAGTAACCCGCAGGTTCACTACGATACCACTGCAGCTGAAATCCTCGACGACCTGAAAGGCTCGGTCGATATGGTCGTCATGGGAGCGGGCACTGGCGGCACGATCACTGGCGTTGCTAGACGAATGAGGGAGGCTTGCCCTTCTGTGAAAATAGTTGGTGCAGACCCTGAAGGTTCGATTTTGGCCGGTGGCACGGATATTCACTCTTATAAAGTCGAGGGTATCGGTTACGACTTCATTCCCGAGGTCCTGGATCGCAAACAGGTCGATGAATGGGTAAAAACAAACGATAAAACCTCTTTTCTTCTGGCACGCAGACTGATCAAAGAAGAGGGACTTTTGTGCGGAGGCTCGAGCGGTTCTGCCATGATGGCTACGCTTCACGCAGCAAAAAAACTTAAAAAAGGCCAGCGATGCGTGGTCATTCTTCCCGATGGCATCCGAAACTACATGACAAAATTTGTTGAGCCGGACTGGATGATAAAAGAGGGATTTGCTTAATTCCGATGGAGTCCTCGTGGAAGCTATTCTAGAAAAATTCAAGGATCCCAAATGGGGTGCCGCGAAACTGGCTGAACTAGCCATATTCAAGCGATTCTCGGAATCCGAGCTTGCAAAGCTATACTCGCTTGGCAAATTCATGGTGATCCGCCCACAAAGCCACGCCGTCATCGAGGGGGAGCCAACTCGTGGTTTATATTTAATCCTTGATGGAACCGTCAGCATTTACAAAACCGACCCAGAAAATCAGTCCTTAGCCCGCATAGCGGTTCTTGAGAGCGGAACCCACTTCGGAGAGCTCAGTCTCTTTGACAGCGCGCCACGATCCGCAACCGTGATTTCAGAAACCTCCACTCAATGCTTCCTTCTCGACGCAGATGAGTTCTCCCGATATCTAGAACAAATGGGAGAAAACCTTCAGCTGCGATTTTACAAGACGTGCGCAGAAGATCTAGCTATTCGACTAAGAAATTTGAACAGTGACTACATTTCAAGTCAGAACGTGCTCTGGCGATACGCGTTTCGTCAGGAAAAATAACATAACAAACACAACGGATGATCAAAGATGAAAAATAATCCGCTCCTTTACCAGACAGAGCTGCCGCCATTTAGCACCATTAAGCCGGAGCACGTTGAACCGGCCGTCAGTCATGTTTTGTCAAATTTGAACCAGAAGTTTGAATCCCTCGAGCAACAACTTGGAGTTAATTTTAAACCTTCATGGAACAATTTGATGGCGCCACTTGACGAGATCGATTTTGAACTTTTTCGAGTTTGGTCACCGGTAAGTCACCTAATGGGCGTAATGAACTCAGACGCTCTACGTGCTGCATTCGAAAAAATGCAGCCAGAAGTTGTAAAATTTGGCTTAAAAACATCCCAAAGTAGAGCTGTATACGACGCTCTTGAAAAAATGCGTAGTTCACATGAATTCGCGACGTTCTCGCGCCCGCGCCAACGAATCATTGACAGAAATCTTCTGTCAATGAAACTTTCCGGGGTCGGTCTCTCTGGGGAGAAAAAAGAACGCTACAACGCGATAGCGCAAGAGTTGGCGGCTCTCAAGACGAAATTTTCCAATAATGCTTTAGATTCAACTAAATCTTGGTCTATGACTCTGACTACAAAAGATGAGGTCGTTGGTTTACCCGACTACTCACTGGCAGGAGCTAGCCAAGAATATAACCGCTCTAACAAGACCAACACATCCACCGCATCAGTTGGACCCTGGAGGTTCACCCAAGACGCACCCAGCTACATTCCATTCATAGAAAACTCCACGAGACGAGACCTCCGCGAGAAAGTCTACCGAGCTCGCATTGCTATTGCCTCGACGGGTGAGCTTGACAATTCACCTGTGATCGAAAAAATCCTGTCACTCCGTAAAGAACAATCTCAACTACTCGGATTTGGAACTTACGCGGAGCAAAGCGTAACCTCTAAAATGGCAGGGCGTGTCGACGCGGTAGATAAGCTTCTGGAGGAGCTCTTAAGTGCCTCTTGGGAAAAAGGAAAGCACGAACACGCAGAACTGGAGCGATTTGCTCAAGAAAAGGGATTCTCTGTCCCCCTTCTGGAGTGGGACGTCCCATACTATGCCGAACGATTGAAGGAAGAACGATATCAATTTAGCGACGAGGAGCTTCGCCCCTACTTCCCCATTACTAAAGTGCTACATGGTCTATTTGCACTCGTCGAAAATCTACTTGGGATAAAAGTCACAGAGGCCCCAGGTGAGGCCCCAATCTGGCATCAAGACGTCCGTTTTTTCAAAGTATTTGATGTTGAAACAAAACTCCACATCGCGTCGTTCTTCCTTGACCCCTACGCGCGACCAGGACTTAAGCGCGCAGGCGCCTGGATGGACGACTGCGTGAATCGACGAAAAATTGGTGACAAAACAGAAATCCCAGTAGCTCACCTTATCTGTAACGGAACGCCACCTGTTGGAGACCAACCGGCGCTCATGGGCTTTGATGAGGTCCACACTCTGTTTCATGAATTTGGCCACGGACTGCAACATATGCTAACGGTAGTTGATGATGCCGGTGCGGCCGGAATCAACGGCATTGAATGGGACGCCGTCGAACTGGCGAGCCAATTCATGGAAAACTGGCTCTACCATAAGCCCGTGCTTCGTTCCATTAGCGGCCACTTTCAGACGAATGCTCCGTTACCCGATGCTTTGGTCGACAAAATTTTAGCGGCCAGAAATTATAGAGCTGCAAGCATGATGCTTCGACAATTGCACTTCGGTCTCACAGATATTGAATTACACCATCGCCATGTCTCGGGGGGACCCGAAACCGCGCACGATGTTTTTAATCGTATAGCAAAAAGGACAAACGTACTGCCCCCGCGGCCTGAAAATAGATTTCTATGCGCTTTTAGCCATATTTTCTCAGGCGGCTATTCGGCCGGTTACTACAGTTACAAATGGGCCGAAGTTCTCAGCGCCGACGCTTTTGCGGCTTTCGAGGATGTGGGGCTCGAGAACCCATCAGCACTCAAAGAGACAGGACGCCGCTATCGGGCCACAATACTCGCACTAGGCGGCGGCGAACATCCTATGGACGTATTCAAAAAGTTCCGAGGCCGCGAACCTTCGACAAGAGCCTTACTTCGCCATAGCGGACTTTTAAGCTAAGGAAAGACTACGATCGATGGAGAAAAGCAATATAAGTATACCGCTACGTCGCCAGATTCGAAATGTCGGTCGACTCGCACAAATTGTCAACGTATTCGCCAGACATGGCTATTGGACGGCCATCGAGCGAATCGAGATGAGGAAAGTACTCAGTGACGCCGATATGCAAAAGGCTGCATCGGAGTCCAAAGATGCCAATCAACGCGCTGACGCTGGCCAACAAAAGCTCGAGGGAATTCCGGCCAGGTTTCGTCGGGCTTTGGAGGAACTAGGCCCAGCTTTCGTAAAGCTGGGCCAGATTCTGGCGGTTCGTGAGGATTTAATCCCAAAAGAATTTACAGATGAATTGTGCAAACTACATAGCAATGTTGATTCAATACCTTACTCGGCCATAAAGCAAAGACTCACAGAGGAGCTAGGAGAGTCCAAGATATCTTTATTCGCTTCAATAGAAGAGACACCGCTAGCGGCCGGCAGTATCGCTCAAGTTCATGCGGCCACGCTGACTGATGGTACTCAGGTAGTCATAAAAATCCAGCGACCAGGAATTAAATCACAGATAGAAGTCGACCTAGACTTGATGGCCACCATTGCCCAACTGTTAGAGCGATATATTCCTGAGATTCGATTTATAAATCCTTCAGCTATCGTGCAGGCCTTATCTGATGCCCTTCGATCTGAATTGGACTTCGTACGCGAGGGAGGAAGTGTCGCTAAAATCGCCGCAAATTTTGGAGACGTTCCGCACGTGCACTTTCCAAAAGTTTACTGGCATCTCTCGACAAATCGGATTCTCACATTGTCAAAAATCGAGGGCATCCCGGCTGACGACAGAGCCCGTCTGATGGCAGCTGGTATAGACGTCAAAAAGCTCATCGGACGTGGGCTGGCCATGTTTATGAAAATGGTTTTTGTCGATGGATTTTTCCATGGCGACCTTCACCCAGGAAACCTTCTGGCTAAGCCAAACTCAGAGATTGGCCTACTAGACTTTGGTCTAACTATCCGTTTAGGCGTTAGAACCAGAGAAAATTTGGCAGGACTACTCATGAGCCTTGCTCGCGAAGACTATGAAGGCATGGTGAACTATTATCTTGAAATCGCGGACCCTGCACCGTCACTTGATGTAAGACAGTTTCAACATGACGTAGCAAACGCGGTCGCTCCTTTTGTAGGACTATCACTTAAACAAACACAAAGCGGCGCATTACTCTGGGACTTGGCCCGAATAGCGGCGAAACATGGTACGCCTTTTCCTCAGGATATGATTGTGTTTGTAAAAACTTTAGCGACTCTCGAGGGTGTTGGCGCAAAGTTGGATCCTGAGTTTAACATCATGACTCACATCGAGGAATTTTCTTCCGAATTACTTAGTGATTTATACTCACCAAAGCGCCTCCAAGATCAGGCGCTCTCAATAGGGCGCGATTTAGCAAACCTCTTGCGTTACGCTCCCATTCAGACACGGCGCCTTCTTAACGCTGCGTTGGATGGCCAGCTCAAAATTATGTTCGCTAGTCCAGATGTCATCAGACTTTCACGCGCCATAGACCGCTCCGGCAGTCGGATCGCAGTTGCGATGATCGTGGCCGCACTTCTGATCGGTTCTTCCATTCTAACGTATGCCGCCGCCCCTAATCAGCCCAATACGGGCGTCATCGGGATCGGCGGCTTTGTCTTAGCCGGAATTTTGGGTGTTTATATTGTAGTTTCCATGTTGCGTTCCGGTCGACTATAGCCTCGAACTTACAACAGGCATTGAGCGTTTTGAGGATGGAGAATGATCGATTCATGAAATTTCTGGCATCCACTCTGATGACCCTCTTGACACCATCATGTATTTCTGTGCCGTCAAAAACAGCCTCCAACGCCTGGCCTACTTCAGTGACGCTGACAGAATCTCATGATACTTATTTTACAGGATCCATGACCGACGTAAAACGAGAGACCAATGCGTGTCTTTTTCTGGCAGGAGGCGGCGCGGATCTTGACGAGGCCTGGGGTTGGTTTTTAAAACAATCCAACTTTGGAGATATTGTTGTGATCCGCGGTAGCGGATCTGACGGCTACAATGACATGCTCATTGAAAAAGGGGCTAATTCTGTAACGTCCATCGTCGTTAAATCAAGCCAAGCTGCCAAGGATGATGACTTGCTACAAAGAGTCCGTGGAGCCGAGGCTATTTTTTTTGCCGGCGGAGATCAGTCCGATTACGCAAAACACTTGAATGGCACTCCTCTTATTAAAGAAGTCAGTGCCGCCGCAAAAAGGGGTATACCCGTAGGCGGAACCTCGGCTGGCCTCGCCATACTAGGCGAGTTCTACTTCCCTGCCTATAAGGACACAATCACGTCGTCCGACGCCCTTATCAATCCTCACCACGAGCGTCTGATTCTTGAGAAAAGACTTCTTGATCTACCCTTTCTAAAAAATGTGATAACTGACTCTCATTTTGAAAATCGTAACCGCATGGGTCGCCTAATCACCTTCATGGCGCGAATTATAAGTGATAATTGGTCACAAAAAATCCGCGCTATAGGAGTCGATGAAAGCACCGCTGTCATGATCGATGGAAACGGGACTGCACGAATTTTTTCAAAAAATGGTCATGCGTATCTTCTTGAACCTACTGGAACACCAACAAAGTGCACAAATAGCGCGCCGCTGACCTTTGGAAAAATCAATGTGAGGCGGCTACCAGGTGGAAGCACCTTTGACGTTTCCACATGGTCCAACGAAAACATGCCCCACTACACGCTGGATGTTATAGACGGCAACATCATATCAAATGTCGGAACCGTCTATTAATTAGTCGATTTTCAACGATCTCGCCAAAGAGGCACATTAAAGTCCTCTTGGAGGCATTCGGCAACCTCTGCCAGAGGAAGACCCACCACATTTGAAAACGATCCGTGGACTTCACGCACCATGAAGCTTCCAAGCCCCTGCGCAGCATAACCTCCGGCCTTGTCAAATGGCTCACCGGTTTCGATATAGCCTTCCATCTCGGCGCCACTAAGTTTCTTAATGGCAACTTCGGTCGCCACGGTAAACTCTCTAACCTTCTCCACCCGAGCAGAGGAAATCTGTGCTACGCAAACTGCTGTCAACACGACATGGGTACGACCGCTCAAAGCGGTTAACATCTCATTAGCCTCATTTGCACTCATTGGCTTTTCAAGAATTTTTCCATCAATAACCACGATGGTATCAGCTGTTAGGACTAAAGCACCAGATGGGTGACTCCGTTTGGCTTGGTCACAGATCCACGCGTTCTTTTCCCTAGCGTTTCTTGCAACATAAGTCTCTGCATCCTCTCCATCTAAAGGACGTTCTTCGGTCTCGGGTTTAACGATCGTGAAGTCAAGGCCTAGGTGACTAAGTAACTCCTTACGGCGGGGAGATGAGCTGCCAAGGATAATTGGAAGCCTCGAAATATGAGATAAAACCGCCTCCTCATACTGTAAAACACCCTGCCCGATGTCAGAGCGCCACTGTGCTTCGGGCCAGTAACTGCGAAGCCGCTCCACACGCGCTAACGCTTTGGACTTCGCAGCATTGAATGTCCGACCCGTGCCTGCAATAAGGAAAACTCGGCCACTTCCAGTTTTAACACCACCCTCCGCCGGTTTTACGCTGGCAGCAAAAACTGCTGAGCCGTCATTTTGACCTTCGATCGCTGACCACGGCACAAAGCCGTCAACATCTGGCACCTCACCATAAGGATAACCACTAGAAGCAAGTACATATCCCATGACCGGTTTTGGATTAACGGCCTGAACAGAACGCCTCAATTTGACTCCGACTTTAGATGCAATAATTGGCAGCCAGTCAGTTTGATCCGACAGAGCAAGGACCTGGGCCTCGGGATCACCAAATCTGACGTTAAACTCTACGACAGCAGGACCTCTGTCTGACCACATCAACCCGACATACAAGCAGCCCGTATAACTGATTCCGTTGCGCTCCAACGTTTCTAAAAGTGGCTTTACAATACGTGTATCAACTTGGTCTCCTGCATCACCAGGAAGCCACGGAACTGGCGTGTAACATCCCATTCCACCCGTGTTAGGCCCCTTGTCCCCCGCTAATAGGCGCTTGTGATCAACAGCAAAGCCGATACGGGAAATTTTACCAGCACCCACGAGACAGAAATAACTAACCTCTCTGCCGAATAAGATTTCCTCGATGACCACACTTTCCGAAGCTTCGCTAAGACCTTTGCTATATAAGCGCTCTATCGCATCGGAAATGTTTTGCTCATTTTTGCAAACAAACACGCCCTTCCCGCTGGCCAATCCGCTTGCTTTGAGAACAACCCCCCCATCACGATCAAAGATTCTGGTGGCTTGTCGGAAGCAATCTTCACGATTCGTAACAACTTCGTGGGCGGCAGTAGGAATACTTGCCTCCATCATAATTCTCTTTGCAAAGACCTTCGACGATTCCAACTGGGCCGCAGCTAGGGTGGGACCAAAAACTTTTAAACCTCGTTTTGTCATAACATCCGTGATGCCCGCAGCTAGGGGACCTTCCGGACCGACAACAACGATATCAACGCCAAAAGCAATGGCGGCATCAGCAATTTTATCAAACGGCGTATCGGGGGATAGACCCAAAGCAGTGGCAAGTCGATTTGTTGCCGCGTTTCCTGGCCATACAAATAAAGCACGGCACTCTGGAGATTTCTTGAGTTTCCACGCAAGAGCGTGCTCACGGCCACCCGAACCAATCAGCAAAACTCGCATGCGCCCTCCGATGACGGACAAACGAAGATGGCTTCAACATCCCGTGACAAGGTCGTGAAATACCTGTAACTATTGAGAAAGTCAACGCTATCGGTGTACTATACAGGGCTTCATGTTAAATTAACAGTGCCTGGTTTATGGATTTTTATCAGAGGATTTTTAAATGCCCACCTACGATTATACGTGCCTGACCTGCGGCAAAGCCTTCGAAATTCATCATAAAATGTCCGAAACAGCCCCCCAAGTGGCTCCCGGTTGCAATAACAATAACTGTAACCTGGAAAAGAGACTATCGGCACCCGCTGCGGTCGTTAAATCGAATAATCCGTTATCAGGCCAGAGACTTAACGGACCAGGTGGCGCTGCCTCTACGACTCACTCAAATACCGATTCGAGTCCTGCTCATAGCTGTGGCTCTGGTTGCACGTTTCACCGGCACTGATTTATGATATGGCCTCGATATTGGGCTTTGCTTTAATTTTCAGACACTCTATTTCATTAGGACATCTGTAATGAGTAGCAGCATAAAATCATTGATTGGATCCGGAACAAAATTATGGCTCGACAGTGTCGACCCAGACCTTGTGAAGAGCAACGTTGCACTTGGGGCAACAGGCGCCACGAGTAATCCGATTATCATCGCCGACCTGATAAAAACTGGACGATTTGACGACCAGATAAAAGAGATGTCAAGGCAAGGACATGATCCGGAGGCGACGGCCTGGAAAGTCACCAATCATTTGGTGGCGGAAGCTGAACGCGAATTATTACACGTCTTTAAAAAAACGAATGGCGACGATGGCTATGTCAGTTTTGAGCTAGATCCACTCCTGGAGGACGTCGATTGCAAACTAAGTACTGACGAACGCAGCCAAAAATACATTGAACTTGGTAAGGCGTGGTCTCGGCATCATCCAAACCGAATGATTAAAGTCCCCGCAACTCCAGCAGGCCTTGGTTCTTTAAAGGAACTGGCGGCGGCGGGCGTACCGCTTAATGTCACACTGATTTTTTCAAAGCGCCAATACAAAGCTGCTCAAGATGCAATCTGGCGGGGCGCACAGCGGCTAAAGTCTCTTGATCAGTTTAAAAGCGTCTACAGCATTTTCGTATCCCGTATTGACGTATACACGGCAACCAAATATCCACACCTATCGTCCGCTGCACAGGGATATGCAGGGGTTGTGAACGCCCAAATGCTTTGGCAGGATAATCAATCATTTTGGTCAAACAATAAAACTCCGCTTAAACAAGAAATTATTTTCGCGAGCACAGGTACCAAAAACCCTTTAGATAAGCCGTGGAAATACGTAGATGCACTTGCAGGAAGTGACATTCAAACCAATCCACCACAAACTAACGATGCCGTCGCTCAATCAGGACATCGCTTCGAACGAAAAATCGACTGCTTACCTCCAAAAGCCGTCTTGGACGAGCTTCTCACGTCAATCGACTGGCATAAACTCGAAGAAGATCTTATGGCCGATGGACTCGCGAAGTTCGCTACGCCACACAAAGCCCTCATTGAACTTATTACTCAGAAAACTCGGCATTGAACAATATGGCTCACCAAGTATCAGCAAAGGGAGTCGTGGGTCTGGGAGCGTTGGGACGGGCCATTGACCGTCTGCTTCCAGACAAGAAAAATATCCCCGTGGTATTTTTTACGGTCAAGGCATTTGATCTACGCCGCGCTCTACTTGAGCAGAACGATCAGTGGCCAGAAACAACACCATTTATAACGCTTTGCAACGGCTATATCTGGACAATCATAAATGACTTTCAAAGCAAGCTGACGCATCGACCAATCAGAGTTGGTATGACCACGATTGGCAGTACAATAAAACCCGGCGGCGATATACAGGTATTTTTGGACGGCACAACCACAGCTTGGGGACACTGGCCCACTAGTGCCTCCAGTGTTACTTCACCATCACCTGAAGAGCTCATTTGCCTTAAAAACTTTCCAAACGGTACTTGGCAAGACGACATTCGCCCAATGATCAGGAAAAAATGGATCCTCAATGCTGCAATCAACTCTGTCGCTGCCGCGCACAGGTTATCCAAAAATGGTCTTCTAACTGCTCACGGGCAAGAACTAGAGAACATTTTAGTAGAATCCATCGAATTGTCAGAAAAATTATGGCAAGACTTGCCGTGGGAACCGGGTGCGAAAGAATCCATTCCAGGGCAGCTCTGGAACGTTGTTGAGGCGACATCTGGCAATCAAAATAGCATGGCCCGGGACATGATACTGGGGCGCCAGACCGAATCAGACTTTTTGGCTGGTATGGCCAGAGATTTTGCCGGGTTCAAGCGACTGAAGGCTATCCACGAAAAAATAACCCAAAATACCTGAAATATTCAAATTATCGCAATTTTTTGCACTATGACTAAGCCCATGTCCTCCGTCTGAGTAAAACTCCGCAGTTTTCAGCCGATAACTATGCGAATTTGTCAGGAGACCGGAAGATGTTTTGGCTAAACAGCCCAAAGTCCAAAATTTCAGAAAAAGAAATTATCGATGAATACAATCGCACATCTTTCCGTTCCATCAGCATCGGCGTAATCTTTGGAATGCTATTTTTCAATGGCTTTGCGATATATGATTATTTCGCGTTTCCTGATAACTTTATGCGACACACCGCCATCCGGCTATTGCTGGTTACGCCCTATTGCATCGGCGCCCTGTTTCTCCTAAGAAAACTGCGGTACAGACCCTATACTCGGCAGATTATTCTATCTGGCGCGTTACTCATTTCGATTTGTACGATTTACTTTTATACGCAAAATTACTCTGACATGAAATCAGGTGCGCCAGCCGGTCTTGTTTTTCTGTTCATGTATATTTTAACGAGTATGCGATTGTTGCGCCGGGAGGCTTTAATATTTGTAGCGGTAACGATCAGTTCAGTGATCGTTGCCCTAATCAACTCGAAGGCCGGGTCCGCCGCATGGTTCTCGTTCTTATTTCACTCGGGAATAGCTTGCGCGCTGGGCCTTGTCGCATGCCACACGATAGAACATTCATGGCGCAAGATGCTGGAGCAACGAAAAATTGCCGAACAGCATGAGCTCGAGGCGGCAGCACTTTTATCAAGCATTTTCCCCATGAGCATCGCCAGTCGCCTCCGCAAGAGCTCAGCTGCCATAGCTGAACGTTTTGATAATTCCACGATTCTATTCGCCGACATTCAAGGATTTACCACCATCTCAAGTCAGCTGAGTCCATATGCACTTGTCCACGATCTTGATGTCGTATTCTCAAGGATAGATAACCTTTGCGCACAACATGGATGCGAGAAAATCAAGACGATTGGTGATGCTTACCTCGCCGTCGCCGGAGTCCCTACACCGGTTTCTGATCATGCACAAAGGATTGTTCGCTTGGCCTTGGCGATGCAGCGCTTAAGCACTGAACTGACACTTGGAGGCCAGCCTATAACATTTAGAATCGGGATCCACTCCGGACCAGTCGTGGCAGGAGTCATTGGAAAGTCTCGATTTGCCTACGATCTTTGGGGAGACAGCGTCAATATGGCTAGTAGAATGGAGTCGGTCGCTCCTCCAGGAGCGATTCAGATTTCCTCTGATACAGCAGGCCTAGTGCGTGATGCTTTTGTCTTAGAGCCCCGCGGTAAAATAACTATCAAAGGCAAAGGCGAGGTCACAACATGGCTCGTAATGGGAGAAGCTGTGCAACGGGCAGCTCACTACCTTGAAGACGAGAAAAAATCGGCCTAAACCAGGCATCCCGACCCTTCTAACAAAATTAGTATTTTATCCGCCAACCATGAATCACAGATTTTATGTTTAAAGACCGCTTAAACTGCAAGTCAGTTTTGGATGACTTATTGCAACACAAACTCGTCCTGTCTTTCCATGAAGGCAGATCATACGGCCACCATGAATTTAGGGGGAACTACTTATGCGATGGGTATCTTTGATAACATGCTACATCCTAATCTCCAGTCCACTGATAGCAGCCGAGAATTCTGGTTCCGTTACACTCGAAGGACGTGGTTCATCGAGTAACTCACCCGAGTTCGTCTCACTCGGTGTCGCTGTAACATCCATATGCTATGACTCATCCACCGAAGCCGCTACGGCTAATTCCGAGATGGCACGTCGCATTTTAGGAGTCTTTGAAAATTTTAAGCGTACCGATAAAGACCGGATCATAGCTACAGGTGGCGCTAATAGCCTCCAAACGGAAACGACTCAAGTGGGAACAGAGTCCAAAGTGTTGTGTGAAATGAAGTGGCGTGCTGAAAATTACTTAAAGATTGAGATGTCAAACATAGACGAGCTCCCACAACTACAAGATCAGGTCATGGCGGCAGCTCAAGGTCTGGGTACTGTTGATCCTGCTCAAGTAACGCAAACATTTAGTGAGTTTGGGAAGCCAGAATTTCATCTATATCCTGAGACAGCACGAAAGATGCGCGAGTCTGCTCAAGTTTTCGCTTTTGACGACGCTAAATCACAACTGAATGCCTTGATGACACGCTGTGATTTTACAAATCTCAGGCTTATACGCCTCAGTCCAGCCGAGTATAGTTATATTTACAAACTTGCGGGCGAACGAATGCCCGTTCTGTCGACGTCGACTCCGGTGATCCCCGACGAGCTAGAAGTCACAGCCACGCTTAGAATGGAGTGGGCATTTGATCCGGGCAGTGCCACGTGCCGATTTCAGTGAGCTCTGCGAAATTGGCGAGCATCACGTCCCGCCATCTCAGTTACTGTCTGCCACATCATGGGATCTCTCTCTGAGAGGGAGTGTGATCCCATGGGCACCCACCAATCAGCATCAAATTGCCTAAGATGATTCGTGTGGGCCTGGGATATGTCCGTCGAATGTAGAAGAGAAAAATCAAGCTGATACCAGTTAGACCAGTTATCTACCCGTTCAGCAATCAATGGATAAGACTCCTCGAGGTCTTTCGGAGCTCGCCTGCAGCCATCCGAAGATCCGGTGATTACTCCACCAGAAAAAACGACCGGACCACAATCGGGAATACTAATAGGGTCAACGGTCGTCAGCATACGGTAATTAAGATCACCAACTTCGATAACGAGACTCATAGCCGTCCAACCACCATGAGACTGACCCCATACATACACCGGCGTTGACTCTCCTGCCATATCTGCCGCCGATCGAACCACAGCGTAGAATTTATCACGCGTCATCCCCTCGTCGACAATTCCAAGGTCTACGGCAGTGACATATATGGTCGACTCACTACCGAGGGCATAGCAGGTGCGAACCTGAACCGGTTCGTCTCCTGTTTCCCTTCGTAGACGCTCCGTGAATTGATCCATTTCGGCACTAGACTTGATCTCACCCGTTGAACCCGCGATGGCACAGGAACCGAAACCACCACTAAAGACAGCTAAAGGTCTTGCCGACACGACTGTCGAACACATGAGTCCAAGAAATGTAACGAGGATTGTAATGAAACACGTAACTGACATAAGCTAACCTCCCAGGATTTGGGATAAAGTCTAGAGGAATGATAAATTAATAAGCAGGGCATATATCTGCCAAACTAGGGCAAATTTCAACCTTTTTGCTCTAACCTGCGGCAATTATTGGGCGGTTTACGACGGCCTATGCCCTAGGACGCGGCTTCTGCGGCCTTCAAAGCCTTGTGCACAGAACCCACCGAAATGCCCAACTCGGCAGCAATATCTTTGTAGCTGAGGCCTTTTGCACGCAACTCCCGTGCTTTTACAACAGCCTCGTCATTCACTTTAACCGGAGCACCAAGTACGACACCTCTTCGCCGTGCGGCGTCTAGACCACTGCGAACCCTTGCGACAATGGTTTCTCGTTCGATTTCTGCAATTTCTGCAAAGGCGGCAAGCATGGTTCTTCGAAAGGGATTCGCATGACCAAGATTAAGAACGGGCTGAGTGACCGAAATAAATCCGACGCCGTACTCATCAAGCTCTAAAAGCGTCTTGATGGCAACAGTTGCATTACGACTAAGACGGTCTAAGCGGTAAACGACGATGGTATCAATCTTACGATTGATCGCTAGTCCGATAAGTTCCTTGTAACCAGGCCTATTCTCGTGCTTGCCGGATAGACCCTCGTCTTGAATCACGTGGACGCTCTTTGGCTTTTTGGGCAACTCCGCCAGCCAGCGATCAATAGCCACCTTTTGGCTGTCAAGATCCTGCTTGTCGGTGGAAACGCGGTAATAAATTGCAATCCGTTCCATCAAGGCCCCGCCTAAATCTCAGTCCTCGACCCATCATATCAAATTATCACGTTATCTTGGAGGACTTTGGCTTTCGTCTCCAACTAAAACTACTTTTTCTTAGGCTTAGGTGTTGGTGCTGCTTCGGGGCTCGCGGCAGGAGCTACCTTTTGGGGAGACGACTGTGCCTTAAGCTCTTCAATCGCTTTGGCAACATTTTTAGCGTCCAATGCGGGATCGACGTCTTCAAAATGGCGCCGGATAATCAATTTGTCATCCAAGATAAATGTCTGCCTTTTCGCCATGGATATGACGGGCATTTTTACCTGGTAGGACTTGATGATCTTTGCATCCGCGTCACTTAAAAGATCAAAGGTCATTTTGTGTTCATCATGAAATTTTTTCTGGGCTGCAACGTCGTCTGCACTGATTCCATAAACCACCGCACCCTTATCACGAATCACCTTAATTGAGTCGCGAAACGCACAGGCCTGCTTAGTACAACCAGGCGTGCCCGCCTTGGGATAAAAGAATAGGACCGTGTATCCCTGCCCCAGGCGAGACGATAAGCTAAACTCCATGCCGTCCTGGTTTTTGGCCGTGAACTGCGGAGCAGGCGTATCAAGCAAGGAACCCGCAATCGCCGGGGACCCAAAAACCATAAAAGCAAGTAACAAACGTAAAGTCATTTTGAGAGCCGTCATTTTTATCTCCTAAATTGGTTCGATACTTTAAACCGCTATCCTACATTTTTTTTGACCACGGCAGAGCTTTGATTCCAAGTCTCGTTACAAGATCAGATCCATAGATACACGTGGACGTTAAGCCAAGACGACTCATGGCCTGAGCAGACTGCTCTGGCTCCTCGAATACACTGACAAATATAAACCGATCAGGTGACGCCTTAGTCGACAAGAGTTTTTCACGGCAGGAAGAGCACCAGGAGGCAAATGCGACCAATTCTTTGCCTTTCAAAGATTCAGAAAAGCTCGCCCATTCCGCTACATCCACCCGCCTACACTCTTTACTAGAATGTGTCGCCAAGGGTTTTGCTTGTGCTGCGGTTACGATCATTAAAAATGCAAAGACCACAAGTCTAGAGACATAGGGGTAAAAATGCTTTCTAATGACCACCTAAAAAGCCCTCATCAAAGCCATGGTCACCGAGTCAGAGCGACTCGTGTTACGAGCCGCCCCAAACGCTGCTGTTCGTGCGATGGTTAACCGCACTGTATTATCATGCTGAACTTTGCCATCGACCGACATAAACACGCTGTTGGATAGCACATCACTACCGTCCCATGCCTTGCCATCAATATTTTTCGCGGTCGTTTGTTCACGATTCACACCAATAAGGACTTTACCTTGATCACCCCAACCATAGCCAAGCGTTACTGTTGATCTCATAGTCAAACCATTTCTAACGTCACCGATCTGACTTCGCCGCGAAGCCAATGGGGATGTAAAGGTTTGCGCGAAGCCGCCCTTCCAATCAAACATGCCATGCCACACGTCAAGTCCCAGTCGAGCTTCGGGCACGCCAGAACCAAAAACGTCAAGAAGTGCTGGATCCTCATAGTCGTAGACGCTCGTAGCTTTGCCAGATCGCACGGCTGTGATGACCTGCACCTGGGGCTGCCAATCAACAGAAATATCTTGGGTCACGAGAGTGTAGCGGGCGGTCACCATTGGATCCCCCCAGCCACTTCGCTCGTAGGAACGGCGCTTATTCACAATGTATGGAGCCGTCAAGGTCGAGAAAAGTCGGTTGGAAAACGAACGCCCCACAGACATCGTCGTCGTGTTTCGCGTATCAGGCGCAAGTTGAAGCCCCTCTCTTCCAGCGGCATCGACCAACACAAAACCCGCACTCCTGGAAAATCCTGCATAGACTTTCCAGTTTTCCCACGGGTAAAGAATGAGAGGGTCATCACCGCCACTTCCGCATGACGCACATGCAAAAGCCCTCTCACCGACAGTGATAAGGTAGATTGCAAGTAGCAAAGTCAAAACTCGGCCGATCATAAGGTCTCCCAAAACCAAACTCTAGCGCACGTCGACCCACGTAGTCCAAACATCCTCACGCCCATCAACGGTGGCAAGGATTCGGATGCGCCAAGACCCTTGCATCGTAAAAATCACGTTTTCAAACGTAAAGCGACTAGGATCAGAGTCCGTTGCATGCACAGACGGCACATTGTTTCCTGTACCGTGGCCATGCTGAGGCATGTCTGCGATTAATTCGATTTTAGAAACATTTGTCGGCTTTCCACCATCGACGTTTCGAACAAATATGAGACCTGTAAGGTCAAGAATCTCTTCATCGCTAAACCTTGGCTGTTCAGTCCAGTCCAGCTCAGCCCGCCATTTCTTAGCATCAGAAAGCTGAAGGTCCGAATCATCAGTTGGTCCTAGTGGGAGATCATTATCTTCAAGACTCTCTCTGTCGGTCGGCAACGGGGTCCCGTTGTTTCTGCCACAACTTGAAGATCCCGCAGCGAGTAGCATCAAAAATAAATAGACATATTTCACTAAAAACTCCCAACGCCGATTAAATGTCACTCTACGTCCAACGTAAATGCTCCAGAATCGCCATCACTTAATTCTACGCGAACCTCCCAAAGACCCGGCATCGTAAAATTAACCCGGGTCACCAAACGACAACCCTCGCTGACCGGTCCGATTTGGACCGCCGAAGACCCATGATTATGCTCTGGCATCCACAGCTTTACTTTTTTCAAAGCCTCAACACCGTCACCGCAGATGACAAAGTCTTTCGTGACTTGAGTTACTTGGTCAGCTGCTATTTCTAATGTGAAAGTTCGGCCACTGCGCGTTGACATGGAGAACTCTGCCGCCGCGGCCCTTGTTGCGAATAGCCCAAAGGTTGAAAGGACGATCATTAACCAGATTGTCTTAACTGACTGACTCATATTATAGACCTCCTAACCTAATTTTTACTGACCCCACGATACACCTCACAGACGCCCATTCCAACCACAAAGGCCCACGAGGCAAATACAGAAAGATGCGATTAAATATCTGTTGCATAAACTTATAATTAATTGAATTGATTATAAAAAAAGACTAGTGCTAAGTGCTGCGCCACGCCTTATAATCGGCCAGATTCTTTTTGAGCGCCTTAGCTGCCATGGCATAACCACCGTCACTTCCGTCAACGAAATGCGCATGATCTTGCCCAGCGGTGAAAATCAAACACGTCATGATCGCCGCCTTCGACTCGTGCAGTCCATACACCAACTTATGCTCTTCCATGCAATGATCCAGATAAGCACGGAGACGCTTTTCTTCGGCTTCAGAGCTATCGATGATCATTTTCAAACTTCCGTCAAATTTTCGAAAATCCGCGTTCTCGACGACTTCTTTGCGGTACTTTCCCCACCTGACTCCCAGTAACTTGAGATTGAAATTGAAGGCCAGTATGCCAACTAGACTTATGAAAGCCAAAGACAGAGACCCCAGAAAATAAGAAAAATCACTTCGATTCTTCGCTCTGACTATTGCTTCGCCGCGAAGCCTCTCAAGACTTGTGGTCAAACTGATACCTTTTTCTCGCAGCGGGTGATAATCGGAAAGATTGCCGTAAATCTTATCAATCTCCCGAAGAAGCTCGATATATATGCTGCTGTGTTCATCCACGGTTTTGGACGTACTGAGCACGATCAATGCAAGCTTAAAATCCTTGCGTGCTTTTACCGGACTCCACCGACACTCAAATCCCGTGAAATCGGCATTTGCTTCGCCGTCGCTTAAAACGAGGTACTCCGAGGCTGTTTTTGGACCCTTAAGCGTTGACTCCGCCCATGCCCAACCAAACCCAGAGAAGCTTGACTGATTTATTCTTTCGCTATGTCTGTACTTGCAAACACCAAGCCTAAGATCGCGCTTTAAAATATCACCAGCAGAAAATAGACCGACCCTAAGATCAAGATTAAACCCCTCAAACGCCATTTTTTTCGATGCACGCAGTGCCGATTTTACGCCGTCAACCATATGAGACGGAATCGCCAACGTTGCTCCGTCTCCTCCAAAAACAAAGGGGATCTCGCAAGCTCTGTCAACATTTATCACAGCCATAATCATGGCAGCTGCAACGGTGTTAACGTCTTTATAACGCCCCGCCTCGATAGCGGCAGTTGATCCAACCACATCAGCCACGACCACCCACCAATCCTCCGGTAGTGATGCATGCAGGGCGCTGTTGCTGGCCTCTTCAAAGGTTGGCAGGGGTTCCAAAGATTTATAAAAATACCGTGTCGCCACCGTAAATCACCCATTTAGAATTCGCTTCTATTCTGGTCTGATTTTACCGTCCTTTACGGAAAGCAACAATTGGTAAAGATCGGATCTCGACAAACCAAGACCCCCAAGCTCTTTAAGTAAATCTTTGAGGGTTTTACCAGCCGCAAAGCCGCGAATCGCCGTAGCTCGTGCCTGACTCAATAATTGTTCACCACTCTCGTCCAGATCATCAGACACTGAGCGACCAACGTCAACCATGACGACAGCTTCACCCTTCAGCACACTGTGCCCCTTTAGCCAATTTATGGCCTCTAAAACAGGTTTGGTTTCAATCTCCTCATAGAGCTTGGTAAGCTCGCGGCCAATAGAAACTTCAGCAGCTGGGTAAATTTCAGCGATCACCGATAGAGACGACTCAAGCCGTCTCGTGGGCTCAAAGTAAACAATCGCGGCATTGGTCTTACCCCAACCTTGCACCTCTCGTCTTAGATCTGACGCCTTAGTAGGCAAAAAACCAACAAACAAGACACGGTCTGATGGCAAACCAGAGGCCGAGATCAAACTCGTCAAAGCTGAGGCGCCAGGAACTGGGTGGACTTTGATGCCATGTTCTTTGGCGAGCCTTACAAGGCGGTACCCAGGATCAGCGACGCACGGAGTTCCCGCATCTGAGACCAGCGCAATGGAAAGGCCTTCTTTAATCATGCGACGCACAAGCTTTTCGCTACGCTCATCCTCCACGTGATCGTGGTAACTGATGAGCTCCGCCCCAGAAATATTAAAGTGCGTCAGTAGTTTTCTTGTATTGCGGGTATCTTCTGCGGCGATGATGTCGACATTCTTCAACGTTGCAATGGCGCGCGGGGTTATGTCGTCCAAGTTACCAATGGGGGTTGCGACTATATAGAGAGCTGGCTGCGGGGGATGGCTTGACATGGTCGACTTTCAAAACTGAGGGCTGACGAGCTGATTGCCTTGAGGTCTACGTTTACCGAGACCTCGGGGGTTTCACAATCAAAATACGCACTAAAGTCAACACCTTAAAAATTTGATGGAATCTGCTAATGGCAAGGGTTTTAGGTGACCTTCAGTGGCGACCGGGCCGCACCTGTGTTATAGTCAAAATAACTCGGGGTTGTGGCTGGTTTTTCGCCGGAGAACCGATGCTTATACAACAGGGAGTCAGATTTCCGAGACGGTGTGCAAGCCTCCCGCCCTTGGCGTTAGGAGGAAGCCTAAAGTTCCGGTCGATGACGCCCACCTATTTAGTGGTGGGTTCCCCTGGCCTGACCAGCAGACCCCGAGCCCTTCTTAATCTCCGAAAGTCACAATCTCCAGAATTAAAAGCCACTCAAGAACCCTTGCCGTTAATCGCCGGCAAGAGTCGATTCATTTTTCTGAGATTTTCGGGATTATTGAATTTCGGGTCCTTGACTAACTTCTGCATGAAACTATTGACACGCTCCCGAACGGCGGGCGAGAAGGAGTCCATTGCTCCTTTAACTCCGCCTGCCTGGTAGGCCGTAACATGCTTTGCTGAATCTTGCATTGATTCTGCTGCGATCATCATTACAATTTCAAGCAACTCGTTTTGTGCCCACTGAGGAAAGGCCTCCAAGTATTTGTTGGCCTGAGTAGCGTCCGTTTTGCCCTGAGCAAATGAACTTCGCGCTTTTGGATCAAACAAAAAGGTGCGCAAATCTTTTAGTGCGGCTTGATCATCCGAACTTCCAGCACTGGTTTGAGCCATCACTGCTTGGGACAAAAATCCAAGCAAGATCATGATCCATGTAAAACGAGCGCCTAAGCCCATATATCCATCCCCCTCAAAAAATTTTTTCTACTATGAGCGGTCATTCTGGGGAGACAACTGAGCACCAACATTAAGGTGCTGTTATCTTTTGTTTATTTGCAGATCATTGAGTCCCCTAGGGCTATGATAACCTTGTTTTTAAGCGTTTAAAAACCTAATCAAAAACCACATAAACCACGCCTGTACCTGATTTTAGAAAGTAATGCGGGCTTTGCAGGATGGACTCGATCTGATCAATCAATAGTCAATCAGTCGGGTGTCCCCATAAGTTCACCTAACACAAACGACTGCGAAACCCGAATCCTTGTAGTCGCCGTAGCCGTAGTAATCGGCCACGCCAGTGGCCAGGTTGACGTTCCACCCGTAGTAGCTACCTGTCGATACCGACGAACCAGACCAAAACCAGTAATTCATCATCCCCTCAAAAATCCAGTTGGTAGAAGCTGCAGAGCGAATGCCGTGGGTATAGGCTTCCAAGAGTTCTTTTTGGGTTGGTAGTCTCCAGCCTGTTTGGCCGTTATACCCCGCAACGGAATTACCTGAGTAAGTCGTGTTATTTAGTGTCGCTACGCAGGTGTTCCACGCCGTGTCCCAGGCTCCAGATGCCTGCAGTTTACTCCACCAAAGGCCCGTGATTTTGTCCTGCATGGTGCAGTTACCGGAAGTCGCCGCACAAGTTGATGCCGTCGTACCGTTCGTCGTCGTCACATCCTTCCAGACGTTATCATCACCGGCCCCAGACTCTATTCCATAACAGTCGGTCGAGCTACTCCAAGAAGCCACGACTCCCCCTGGAACACCCACTTGAGCATTATTATAATCATCAATGGTATCCCAAATATCTCTGACAGAACCACCGGTTTGGCTACCCTGTCCAATTGAACCAATGGCGCCGTCATAATTGTAAAGAGTTGGAGAGGATGTACTGACCCGATTCCGACAATTCACTTTAAGTTTACCCGTAACGCCGTTGACTGTAACACCGACTCGCACGTTCCAAGGGTCTGGAGCCACAGCTCCTGTTAAAGACCCAGTTGCGCCAAATATATCCACACCACTGGCGATATTGGCTGCTGTAATATCTGTGTCACCGGTTCCAGTATATCGCGCACCGTCTGAGCCAAAGTACTGAAACGTCCCCGATGACTTGATCTGAGCATCAAACGTGGCAGTGGTTAGATCCGAACCACTTGATCCCGTCAGTGGAAAGCTTGAACTAGGATACTGACCAGCAGTGCCCGCAATCGTGACGCCTGATTTAATATTACCTGCAGACAGGTTCGTCAGGTCTGCAGACTTGTAAGTGGACGTTGTGACGCAGCCGGTAACGGCATTTGCAGAACAGTCGCCCAAAGTTCCTGTTACATCAGAGATAGTCACGCCACTTCGAATGTTGCTGGCGTTTGTTAAAATGCTCGAATAGTTGATCGCTTTGAGGCCGCCAAAATCGTCGAGAAAACAGTTACTGTCGCCACCAAGGCACATAGTACCCGCAAAGTAACTACCGTTGGCCACACACCACTGCTGACCGTTGGCCCAACAGTCACCAGGAGATTGCGTGACGGTTCCGGTTACACCGGCTATGGTCACGCCAGATTTAATATTGCTAGCTGAGAGATTTGTTAGATCAGCTGCCTTGTAGGTCTCTGTCGTAACGCAGCCAATTGAACCATTTTGTGTACACGCCGGCGGCGTCACCCGAGTCGCGCAATCCTTGGTCCCAGTCTTTGTTTCGCCGTTGCGGTCGATATAGTCTCTCGTGTTACAAATTTCTGATGCATCGCCAATCCAAATCGGTAGCTGATTATCCGCTTGGTCAACAATTAGATTAAACCTAGCCACTTCAACTTGAGAAGATCCTTGGGTTAGGGTCACATCTTTAACCCCCAGACCTATTCCATCTGGCATGGTAAACGATGCCGTTTTTGTATCTGTGATGGCAAGCGGCACCGTGGCACGCTCACCGTTTGCAAGTTCAAGAGAAACTTTTAGATTCTTTGCCTCATAGAAATTACTTCCCGTAAGGCTCACCACTTCGTTTGGCTTTGCCGCAATCGGAGTAATCTTACTAATGCTTGTAACTTCACCACCCGCGCGACTAGCTTGAATTTTATTTTGAGCCATCTCACATGACATAAGGGCTGGTAGAAGAGTCAGAAACATCACGAAACAAATAAACCGACGCCACTGCGACGGTCGCAGGCGTTTATAGATTATACAAATGGACCCAAAGCCTAGATCCGTCATTACGAGCCCCCTGATTTCCTAGAGGACTTCGGCATAAATAACCCCGAACTTAAGAACAAACAGAATATTGAATAATGCTCTGAAATTATTGACTTAAACCCCTGCAAAGGCCGCCTTCCTTGACCCTCGCTGGGAGCGCTCCGACGTCGGAGTAGGCCTTTCAGGGCGGACATGCGGCGCTGGACGTCAGAGATGTAGCTGATTAATCAATACTCAATCAGTCGGGTGTCCCCATTAAGGTTGCCGGAAAACACGGTGCTGAGTAAACTTCACCAACTACGTCTGGAGGTGGGTCATGGAGTTTTCTCGCCGCATCACATCGGTTCAACCGTCACCCACGCTTGCGCTCAACGCAAAAGCGATTCAGCTCACGAAGCAAGGTCACAAGGTTCTCAACTTCGCAGTCGGGGAACCTGATTATCCGACCGCTCCAATCGTTGTTGATCGCGCCATCGAAAGCCTGAAAGCCGGCCGAACAAAATATACACCGGCCGGCGGTGGCCCAGAACTCCGTCAAGCCATTGCTGATAAACTGCTGCGTGATAACGGCCTAACTTACAACGTCAATCAAATCGTTGTTGGTGCTGGTGCAAAGGAAGTCTTATTCCATACATTTCTGAGTCTGCTGAATGACGGCGACGAGGTCTTACTGACCGCACCATACTGGGTGAGCTACGGCGACCAGATCAGGGCGGCTGGCGGCGTACCGATCACTGTCCCAATTCCAGATCACGGCGGATTTCCAAGCCTTGAAACCATCGAAAAATATGCGTCTGCAAGAACAAAAGCTTTTGTCTTTAACTCACCGAATAATCCAGCAGGCTACGTGCTTGGCGAAAAAGAATTAAAAACTTTGGGTGAGTACCTTCACAAGAAGTCTTGGTGGGTCATATCTGATGAAATCTACGAGTACATGAGTTTTGACGTACCACACACGAGTCTTGTAAAAGTTTGCCCGGAGCTCACAAACAAGTTCGTATTGGTCAATGGCCTTTCCAAAGCCTTTGCCATGACCGGCTGGCGGGTTGGATACTGCGCAGCACCAGTGGAACTTGCTGCGATGGTTCGCTCCCTTCAAAGCCATAGTTCTACTTGTATTCCCGGCTTCATCGAAGACGCATCGGTTGTCGCGCTAAAAGCGGGCAAGCCACTCATGGCAAAAGACATCGAGAGACTAAAAGCTCGCCGTGACCTAGCCATCAACTATTTGCGAGAACTCGGCGGACTGAAGTTTCTTGTTCCCCAAGGCGCATATTACATTTTCATCGACATCAGGCAGTATCTTAAGAATGGCGAAACGACTCTGCAATTCAGCGACCGTTTGTTGACTGAGCATCATTTGGCACTGGCTCCAGGCGAGGCCTTCGGAGCGCCAGGGTTTCTACGTATTAGCTTCGCAATCGATGACGCTACCATCCTTGAGGGTATTCAACGACTTCACAAATCCATCTTTGGCTCCAAATAACATTTTCGGGATCATATATGAGTCTTTTAGAGAAATCAGAACAAATCCAAAAAGAATTTGAACAAGACAAAGTTGCTGCCATTGCATCCGCCAAGCCGGAGGAAGTGGAAAACCTGCGCGTTACCTATCTTGGACGCAAAGGTAAACTCACAGGCGTTATGGAAGAGCTCCGTAATGTCTCCAAAGAGGAAAGACCTGCAGCCGGCAAAGCGGTCAACCTTGTCAGACAGCACATCGAATCCGCCATCGAAGACCTGAAGACTCAAGCTAGGGGCTGGGAACTCGCTGCCATCATTAACCGCGAACCTCTGGACGTCACACTTCCAGTCTCAGCGGCTGAAAAATCTGGATCGTTGCATCCGGTATCTCTGATGCGACAGCATCTCATTAAAATCTTTAAGACCCTTGGCTTCACGGTCGTCGATGGGCCCGAGGTTGATTTTGAATTCTTTAACTTTTCGGCCCTGAACATTCCCGATCATCATCCTGCGAGGGATATGCAGGATACATTCTACGTTGATGGACCCGATAAACTTCTACTTAGGACGCAGACATCCAATATTCAGATACATGCCATGATGAACGAAAAGCCGCCTTTGCGAATTATTGCACCAGGGCGCGTCTTTCGTTGTGATAGCGACATGACGCACACGCCCATGTTTCACCAGATCGAAGGTTTCGTGGTGGATGAGAATATTACGTTTGCGCACCTAAAGGGCACGATCGATACGTTTTTGAAGGCCATATTCGGTGCTAATCTCAAGACGCGCCTACGGCCAAGTTTTTTCCCTTTCGTGGAGCCGGGAGCGGAATTTGACGTGGAGTGCGGCGTTTGCAAGGGCAAAGGCTGCAGAACTTGCAAAGACACAGGCTGGATTGAAATTGGCGGTTGCGGCATGATCCATCCAAATGTTTTTGAGGCTGTTGGCTATGACAGCAGTCTTTATTCCGGATTTGCGTTTGGCTTCGGCATTGACCGTATGGCCATGAGTCGTTTTGCCTTGCCGGATTTACGGCAACTATTTGAGGGTGACTACGAGTTCCTCGGCAACTTCCCATCCCACAATTGATGACTGAGTAATTCAAGGATATTAAGCAAATGGAAATCTCCCTAAACTGGCTTAAAGACTACATCAACCTTGAAGGCGTGAGCCTTGAGCAAGTTTCCTCAACCCTTACCGACATTGGTCTTGAGGTTGAAGCGGTAAAAAAATCAGCTGCCTTTGGTGACACCGTCGTTGTCGGACGAATCACTGACGCTGTCAAACATCCAAACGCTGACACTCTTCGCGTTTGCAAAGTTGACATAGGAAAGCCTGAACCACTGCAGATTGTTTGTGGCGCTCCAAATGCTCGCGTTGGACTGGATGCCTGCGTTGCCTTGGTGGGTACGACCCTACCCGGTGACTTCAAAATTAAAGAAGCCAAAATCCGTGGTGAAGAAAGTTACGGCATGATGTGCTCTGCCAAGGAACTTGGGCTTGGAGATGGACATGAGGGAATCATTGAACTTGCCAGTGGGTTTAAGCCTGGCACCCCGGTCATCAAAGCCCTCGGCCTTGACGATGTGACCCTGACACTCAATGTCACACCAAACCGCGCTGACTGTCTTGGACACATTGGTGTAGCGAGAGATTTGGGAGCTAGACTCGGCAAAGCCATAAAAATTCCCAGCACAAGCCCTAAACCCTCAAACGTTTCGTCAAAAGACGTTCATGTTGACATTAAATCTGAGCTTTGCGGCAGGTTTACAGCTCTAGTAATTAAAAATATTCGTCCCGTCGCCTCACCTTCTTGGCTGAAACGACGCATTGAAGCCGTCGGCATGCGTTCAATCAATTTAATTGTCGATCTCACCAACTACGTCATGTTTGAGATGAACCATCCTATTCACGCCTACGATGAGCGTGACGTTAAGGGTAGAAAGTTCATAATTCGCGAAGCCCAAAATGGCGAGATCTTCAGAACACTCGACAATGTTGAGCGGAAACTTCAGGCCGGGGACTTACTCATCTGTGACAGTGAGCGAAGCATCGGCCTTGCTGGCGTTATGGGGGGCCTCAACAGCGAAGTCAAAGAAGACACGACTGGCATTATTCTTGAGGTCGCATGGTTTGATCCAAATGCCGTAAGATCGACATCACGCCGTCTAGGACTCCACTCGGAAGCCTCTCACCGGTTTGAGCGGGGCGTCGACATGACAAACGCCGACAAGGTGGCTAAACGATTTGGAGAGCTCCTGCAACGTTGCGTGGAAGAACTCAACGCGGCCGGAGCTAAGCTTCCCATTCCGGACGTCGCCTCTGACATCGTTGATGCGTATCCCGTTAAGCCCCAGCAAAAACTGATTGCATTAAGAGTAAGCCAAGCTAAAAACTTTCTAGCTTTGCCATCACTAACGAACGATCAAATCAAAAAGCTATTTGAAGGTCTTCAAATACGTCTTGTTGATCAGGCTCAAGACCGATTGGTCTTTGAGATTCCTTTCTGGCGTGTGGATATTGAGCGCGAGTGTGACCTGATCGAGGAAGTTGCACGACTCGTGGGATACGACAAGATCCCCAATCAACTACCGAAGATGTCTCTGGAGCCAACACCTGAAGATGCCCTGGTAGACTTTATTGAGGCGTCTAGAAACACCATGGCGGCCCACGGGCTTCGCGAAACCATTAGCTTTCCCTTCTGGTCAGATGACGATGCAAAAAAGCTAAGACTCACGTCTGATCACCCGTTTTTGCCATCCATTAAGCTCGTCAACCCTATCGCCGATGACGCAAAGTGGATGCATACGACGTTAACGTGTGCTCTCCTGAAATGCGTGCAGAATAACCGCAGGCACGGCGTCAAGGGCTCTCGTCTGTTTGAAATGGGTCGTGGATATTTCGATTTTGCAAAACATCCGTTGCAACGAAGCTCCTATACAATTTTCAAAAATCTAGACCGCAAGGGACGGCACTTAAGCGCTCGCGCCAGAGAAGAGAAAAATCGCCCAACCGAACGCCACTGGATATCAGGCATTATCGATCAACCATGGCTTGGAAAATCCTGGAATAACGCAGAGTCAAAAGCTGGATTTTTCACCGTCAAAGGGATTGTGCTCAGTTGGCTTAAAAGTTTTGGCCTCACTGACGTGCAAGTATACCGAGCCAAGCCCGAAGACTTGCCATTTCTCCATCCCGGTGCTGCCGCTTACCTGGTAGCCAAGGGGCAAACATTAGGCTGGCTGGGTGAAGTTCATCCAGAGGTCTCCTTGGCTTACGAACTAGAACCAACCGAAGCACCCATTTGCTTTGAACTGGACCTGGAAACTGTGCTCGATGCCAGCAGCAAACGCTCAAAGCCAACCACTGATAGCTACAAGTTTCCACCAAGCACCAGAGACCTTGCCCTTCTCGTGGACTCAAGTTTAACGCACGACGAAATGGCGTCTGCCATCACCAAGTTTCCGCAGAAGCGTCACTTAAGAACCTGGCACATATTTGACGTCTACCAAGGAAGTAACATTCCAGCTGGGAAGAAAAGCGTCGCATGGTCTTTCAGCTTCCAATCGGCAGAGAAAACTCTCACTGATGGCGATGTGGACGGAGAATTCAAAAATTTGACAAACTACCTAACAACAACACTCAAGGCAGAGCAGAGGTGACCCATGAATCTATCTAGAATTGTAGCTTTACAAACAGTGACCGCATGGGTCGCATTAACGTGTCTCAACACAACCATCATGGCCAAAGATCTGGCAACTATCGACGACGCGACGATCTCGGTCGAATCAGCCACGTCTGCTCTGAAAGCGCTTGGGCCCCAAGGTGAAATGGTCCTGGCTAACCCCGAGCTGCGTAAGCGCTTCGTGGATCATATCGTTAATAGTTTTCTTGTAGCTCAAAAAGCGCGTGCTGAGGGTTTTGATAAAAAGCCAGAATTTCAAGCTCGGCTTGCCGACGTGACGACGCAGCTACTTGCCGGTGAATATATGGACGCCATGATTGCAAAGAAAACCGCGGATAAAGACGTGAAGAATTGGTTCAATAGCAATAAGAAACTCTTCTCAAAACGCGAAATCCACGCCATGCACATACTTTGCGAGGACGAAAACACTGCCAAGAAAGCCTTGGCCGAGGTTCAAAATTCCCCAGCAGATTTTGAAAAGGTCGCAAAAAAATACTCGAAAGATAAAACTGTTGATTTAGGATTTTTCGGATCAGGCCGGATGGTCCAAGAGTTTGAACGAGTGGCATTTGCAACTAAACCAGGCACGATCGCACCAGCCCCTGTCAAAACAAATTTTGGCTGGCATATAATCAAAGTTATAGAGACGCGCGGTAGCGACAATGTAGCTTTTGACGCTATTAAAGAAGAGGTTCGACGAAAGTACAGACAAAAGATCCAGGAAGATCTTGTTCACGATCTACGAAGCAAGAAAAAAATCGCTATCAATGAGCAATCTCTAAAAGAGATCAAGCTACCATGAAGTCTCTAGCATTTTTTATATTCGGATTGCTTCTTATATCCCCAAAAGCGTCCGCATTTTCCTATGCAAATCGCGGCGTAGGGCTTGCCATCGGCGAACCGGCTGGAATAACCGTGTTCTACCGAACGAACGATAAAGCATTTGTTCAGGCCTTCATCGGTCCAAACATGGTTTTAGGCGGCGATTATAATTTTGCTTTCGCTGGAGCAATCAAAGACGCCCCCAGTGTTACACCTTATTTGGGCTTTGGCGGCTTTATTTTTAACCGCGACTATAGAAACCGTGAGACCGACACGTCCGGCTTTGGCATCCGAATGCCGGCAGGCCTTCTTTTTCAAATCCCCGAGGCGCCCTTTCAATTCCACGTGGAAGTTTCAGCAGCCTCTACAATTAATCCATTTTTTTATTCTTTCGCTTCTGCGATGGTGGGGCTTCGATTCTTATTCTAACTCATGCAAATCAGCGTACCACGTGGAATCTTGCGCGCTGCTCATCGATAACTCGACCCCCCGCTTCCCACTTTATCAACATAATATGAACGCCGGCAGACAGACCTGCCACTCTAGCTTTGGTCGTGATGGGTTCTATAGCCACTTTATTGCCATCGATCTGAAGGATAGGTACCGCACCACCTAGGCCCTCTTTGGGCTTGAGAGAGATAGTCGTCACGTCATCAAGGGCGAAAGAAACGCCAGATTGCATATCGTTGATGACGACATCAAACTTCGGATAACGCCCCCAACCCTTCGCTACACTCGGCTCCATGATCCCCAGTGGCGGATTTGCTGGATCGGCTCCGATCGATTCGGCCCACAACTTTAAAACTTCTTTTGGATTGATATTTGGATTTGCTCCATAAGGAGATCCGTCGCCCTCTACTGGCTCGAGCGCAACCCAAATGAAATCAGGGTGCTCACGCTGGCTTGTTCCGTACCACTCACCGCCGATAATCTCACCAGCATCATCAAGTTCAAGGATATAGTAGTAAACGGCATCTTTGTAGCGTTTTGACACGTCGACTTGAGTAGTCATTTGTTCTGTCAAACTAGCTTCGGAGCGAGTAAGTGTCATGGAAACGCTTCTGAACGATTTGGCTGCAGGATTGAAGCTATAAACCGTTTCGGAGTTAGGACCCATGATAATTCTGTTCGCTTCAGCTACATCGACCTCACGACTATCTATTTTATATTTCCATTGAGGATAATTCCAAACCTGCTCCTTACCATGCACATCTGCAATAATCGGATGTTTTTGGATTCCTATCCAGTTAGCGACTGCAATATGAAAGGTACCGGGATTCACATCATCGCAAAGACCCATCGTGGTGCGATCTTGGCGATTTTGAGGCGGCGTTAAAGCTCCGCTTTCAATGAGACCGCACCGATTACCGCCCAAAAAGTAGAACTTTGCACTCATATGAATTTCAGCCAGCAAAGCTTTGATATCTTCAGGGTAAAAAATCGTACTCCCGCGCGTCACCTGCTTCTGCGGCTCACTATGACGGGTCGAGGCTGCCGAAAAACCATTACAATGCCCGGCCCACGCAGCCGAGCTGTCGCCACTAGCTACCGTGTGATTCTTGCGTTCCCACTCAACGGCCTTGGCTGTGGACGACGCATTAAATACGGCATCGTATTTCTCAAGGGGGCTATTACCCCGCATCCGAACGTTTGTCCCACCTCTAGATTGAGGATACCAGCCACCGGTGTAGGGAATCTTCTCTGGCGCGACTTGCCCAGACGAAGGCAATGCCGTAAATTTTCTCTCGTAGTCCTTCTTAAAAATTGAGTAGTAAAAATTATTTTTTGTTCTGACTTCGGTTTGTGAGGATGCGTAAAAACCACTCATAGGATCAGCCGGCTTCGAGGATAGCTTTCGATGACTTGTTGGCTCAACCTCTGGCTTACAGGCAGTGATTACTAAAGCCATTATGAGACCAAAAATTTTTAAAAGTCCTAAATGGCGCACAGGCATTACGGCACCCCGGATTAAGTCTCTGAAGCGAGGGACGTCCCTTGCAAAGTCGTCACTTTATTTTACGACACTACCAGAGAAAAACCCACTCGCCCACCTCTGCGAACCCAGCTTAGCGGGTTACCGCACTGGCTGGCTTAGCCGGGGGGGCTGTAACGCCCGAGATATCTGTGGGAAAGCTGCTATTAAATGACCAGGATTCAACCGTCTGATCTGTATTCCAGTAAAACTTGACCTCTTTTGTATAACTAGGGCTGAAAAGACGATATTTGTAAAATCCATATGTCCAAGCCGGAGTGCCGTCGCTGGAGCCTACAAACTGCGGATCACCTAGAACTAGCTTTACCTGCTGTTGATTGGTCTTACCTTTTTGAATCCAATCTAATTTGGAGTTGAATTCTCGACCAGACGTCACACATGACGTTAACGTCAATGTCATGAAGCAAGTCATCATGAAACAGCCAAGTGAAGATTTTTGCATATTTAAACTCTCCGAGGGTGATGATCTTTTTAATCCGGGATACATATTAGGAAAAAAAACGCGCCGTCACAAGAGCGGCGCGCCTATACTTCGGAGGAATAGAAACAAGAACGAATGTGCTTTAGCCAGCCATCTCAACTGAGCGAGTGGCCCGGGTCCCGATGGTCGCTGTAGTCGACTGCCCGATTGTTTGCTGAAGCTGGAATGTCAGTAACGACTTCGGAATCCAGAAAAGAGCCGACAATTCGGATATCAGATTACGACGCGAATCGATACGAGCCATCTCATCGAGTAGAAGATTTTTTGGCGCAAGTAGGTTAGCAACAAAAATCAACTGCTCATAGCCGACAAGTCTTTCGTCAGCATTACCCAACGATGGGAATCGTCCACGCTCAGCCTCGAATACAATTCTAGCCAGATCCTTCAAAACACTCATCCTAGTTTGCGACTTCAAATCACCCTTACGGTAATTGATCACATAATGACCAGGCTTGGTCCTTAGAACACGGCTTAATCGATCGATCATCTCGATTGGCTGCATTTGAACAAATGGGAAATAACGGAGAACTTCGGGAAGGTACAGAGGCGCTGTGGTGAACTGACTCTGAGAATGTAATTCAGCAACGTAGGATTCCACACGCTGACGAGCTGCGGCCATCGCCTCATCACCGGCTTCCCTAGCTTTATCCAATGTAGCGCGGTAATTGTTGCTCTCAGTATACTCGAAGAATGCCTCATCCAGACCCGCAGCTCCAGCTGCTACGTCATGAATGAGTGCTGCTTCGACTTTTAGCGTATCAGCCAAACGTGCCAGTGAGAAAACGCTGCGAACACTTTTTTCACCGCGCTTCCAGTGACTACAATCGGAAGGATTAAATTCTAAAATGTTGCCGATCTCCTGATCATTAACTTTTTTGTTGCCGCGCTGATGCATGAGCACCTTCTGACAAAACTTAAAAAGCTGGATGGAATTCGGGAATTTAACCGTCTCAGTGCGTTTCATGGCCTCTCCCTCTCACTGGGATACGAGCGCGCAGGAGACCCAGTTTAAGACTCTGCGGGCGCGGATCTGGAATAAGTATTTTGAACTCGTTGGTATGTTATAAATATATCCGGCTGCTGGTTTTTGTGTCAAGAAACTGCCGGGCAATTCCTACCTATTAACGATTTGGCGCGGGTTTCACGACCAGCAGAGGTGCCCGCCTTTGTTGCACAAGGCAGGCTCTGGTTTAAGCAAGACATCGATTTAAATAGCTATTTTTACGATGATAATGAATGTTTTTTTGGCCCACTCTAACTGGTTTACCAAATTTAAAAAAATCACCGAAATATCCAATAGACCTAGTAACACAGGGTCTATTACGGAAAATAAATGAAAAATACGTAAAACAAACATCACACAACGAGGACTATTTTTCGGACGTGTTTTAAGAAAAAATTTTTTCTAGCGAACATTGATCACACCAAGTTGTCTTGATCAAACAACCCGTGGCCTCAGAAAAGCTAATCGAGACGCTCTCCAAAAAATCGCCGCCGTTATCAAACCGACTATCAATTTCATGGACGAGAGTCTTTCAAGAGTATCGGTGATCGTAAGAAGAGAAACGAAAGGATTTAGTTCTCCCTTGGCTCCAAGATTCCACGCTAAAATTCCGGCCCACGCAAAAACAAACAATGTGAACGCACCCACAAGCAGATCTAATCCAAAACCCGCCAGAAATCGCGTTAATCCTACATACCAAACAGTGGACCTACGACTGCGCAGTTGCGCGGCCACGCTGTGTTGCTGATAGGCCACTTGAGCGCGTCTTACAGCAAAACTATCTGGGGGAGTACTAGGTATAGTTGAACGAACAACGTTTTGATGGTGATGGGAACTGGTGGACTTCAACGTGCCGAGACCAATACCTTCGGACAATGGTTTGATTTTAAGATCACGTCTCATACTGGGCTGTTTCATGGATAACCCCACCGAAGCAAGCTTGCGTTAATGCTTACCTTAGGTCACCCGAGAAATTGCGTCAACAGAAGCCTTCATCTCGCCAACTGCTGCTGTCTTCTCAAAGAGCTCCAAACTGGCCCTTTTCTTTTGTATTTCGTTGACTCGTCTCTCTTCGGTGACCGATGCATTCACGTCTACGAGTCGCTCCATGGTCTTCATGGCCGCATCAAATTCCGCCCTCGGTAATCTAAGGAGTTTTCCTTTGAGAGCCTGAACTCTGGAGGCTTTTTGATCAAGCATTCCAAGATCCATGCAGTCGCGCTCAACTGAATCAAAATAGAACCAGAGGTTCTCTAAGTTTATCCCTTTTTTTAGATCGTCCGCCATGCTAGGTCTCCTGGCCGCCTACCTTATACCTGTTTGATCGGCAGCTTACGTCGAAACTTTAGACAACCTGTCCAAAAGACCAACACCCAAAACCACTGAAATCATTCGATTTTCCTTGCGCGTTCAGGGGGTTGCGTATTAAGGTTTGAAGGTGGTTTTAGGACCCAAAACACGGCCGTCAACCTTGATTCATGCTGACTCATAGTAAACACGCACGAACGATGCAGAAGATAGTTTTTACAAACTCCCTCACCGGACGCAAAGAGCCTTTAGTACTGCTCAAGGCAGCTTCCAACCATGTTGGAATTTATGCTTGCGGCGTCACCGTTTATGACGATTGCCATATCGGCCACGCAATGCAAGCCATCTACTTCGACATCATGCGCGCTTATTTAACTTATTGCGGCTACAACGTCACTTATGTGCGCAACTATACTGATGTAGACGATAAGATTATTAACCGCGCGAAGGAGCGAGGAATCAGCCCTGCCAAATTAGCCGCTGACATGATTGAAAATACCAAACGTGATATGGCCGCAATCGGGGTTAAACCTGCTGACTTTGAGCCTAAAGTCTCCGAAAATATACCAGAAATTATTTCCATGATTGAAACGTTGGTATCTCAGGGCTTCGCGTACCCAACTAAGTCTGGCGATGTTTACTACCGCGTCCGTAAAAAGTCTGATTACGGCAAGCTATCAAACCGAAAACCCGATGAGCTACGCTCTGGAGCAAGAGACATCGTTGCGGGAGACAAAGAAGACGAGCTTGATTTTGCTCTGTGGAAGAATGATTCAACTCCCGAGGCTTCCTGGCCAAGTCCATGGGGTGTAGGCCGACCGGGATGGCACATTGAGTGCTCCGCCATGTCATGTAAACACCTTGGAAAATCGTTTGAAATTCACGGTGGTGGCCGAGACCTCATATTTCCCCACCACGAAAATGAAATCGCTCAATCAGAAGCTGCTAATAATACGCCCTATGCATCAATTTGGGTTCATTCGGGCTTACTTACAATTGATCATCAAAAAATGTCAAAGAGTCTGGGCAACCATATCAGCATTCAGAAGTTCCTTAACGACTGGCCTGCCGAGGTTTTACGACTTGGTTTTTTGATGAACCACTACTCGTCAAATATCGACTTCTCTCAAGGCTTTTTCCAGACCTGCATGAAGCGTCTTTTGTATTATTACGAAGGTTTATCGGCTATGGAGGACTACTGTGGAGCGCTAACCACAAGTGCGGACGCTGACTTAATTCAAAACTTTAACGCCGCGATGTCAGATGACATGAACACGGTATCCGCCATCAGCTCAATCAACCTCGCTTTCAAACGAGCGCGTGAAATCATGGCGGGTAAAAAAACGCCTCAAAAGCAAACTGACGTCGCTGGGATCATCGGGGCCGTTCGACAGGTCGGAGGCGTTCTCGGATTATTTAAAACATCCCCGTCCGAAGAGATATACAACCTCAAAACAAAACTACTACCAAGCCTTGGAATTACAGAAGCCGAAATCAATACCGCTATCTTAGAACGCAAAGAGGCGCGCGCCGCGAAAGATTTTGCGAGCAGTGACGCCGTGCGGGATCGACTCGCAGCAAAAGGCATCGAACTCCGTGATTCACCCACTGGCACTATTTGGAGCATAAAATTCTCGGGCGATGATCACTAGTCAAATTGGTCGATATGATGCAATCAAAACAAATTATCATTAAAAACCTCAAACAGGCCGTCACCCTCAAGCCACTTGCGGACGCTGGGAAGTTCAACTCGATTAAACCAAGTGATCTGGGACTTATTGAAAATGCTTGGATGGCGTTTGATGGTGAAACGATCGTTGACATCGGTCAAGGAGCCGTTGACCAAAAATATTCAAATTTTGAATCACTTGATTTCTCCGACTGCATTGCTTTACCGGGACTGATTGATGCGCATACCCATCCGGTTTTTGCTGGTATTCGAGCAAGCGAGTTTTGTATGCGGCTTCAAGGGGCTACCTACCAAGATATTGCAAAACGTGGCGGAGGAATCCAAGCAAGTGTAAAAAAGACCGCCGCGGCAAGTGATGACCAATTATCCCAGCTACTTCGAGAGCGGATGAAAACATCTGCTGAACATGGCGTTACGACCATTGAAATGAAATCCGGATACGGACTTTCCATCGAAGAAGAACTTCGACACCTTAGAATTATAAAAAAAGTAGCCGACCAATCAGCTCAAACAATCGTCGCGACCTGTCTCGCTCTTCATGCAGTGCCAGAGCATCAGTCCTCAGCGAAAGCTTGGGCCGATCTCTGTGCGGAAAAACTATTGCCGATTGTAAAGTCAGAACATCTCGCAGACGCAGTCGATGCCTTCATCGAGGATGGCTACTTCTCCACAGCTGACTGTGATCGTTATCTTAAAACCGCAAAGAACCTCGGCCTGTCCATTCGTCTGCATGCAGACGAATTTTCGAATGCAGGAGCTGCAAAATGCGCGGCCGAATTTGGTGCTCTAAGCGCAGACCATCTCCAACATGCCGACCGTGAGGGATTGGAGGCCATGGCAAGGGCCGGGGTTGTTGCCATACTACTTCCGGGGACCTCGCTATATACATCCATACCTTACACGGATAGTCGGCCGTTGAAAGCCGCGGGTTGTCCAGTTGCTCTGGCGACTGATTTTAATCCAGGAAGTTGCCCGGTCGATAACCTGAGGCTAGTCATGACCGTCGGCGCTCTGCATTGCAAATTAACTATGGCTGAAGCCGTTGCTGCCGTGACTTGGGTCGCGGCGAGATCTATTAGGCGTGAGAATAAAAAAGGGGCTTTGACCATCGGTCGCGATGCTGATGTACTCATTATGCCAATTAGCTCATGCGAGGAATTCGTTGCAGACCTTGGGCGCACAAAACCCCGAGCTGTGTTTGCTCGAGGTCAAAGACTTGTTTGAGTAACCAGATGCTTAATTATTGTTTGAAGCCCACGGAAATGGACTCAATTCCAAGCATGGTCGACTCATTATTCAGTTGAGTTAATTTGACATCAACAAACGCATATTTGCCCTCTCTACAGTTCCCAACTGCGAGAGGCGTACCTTGATCGGATGAGAAAACTGTGCCCACATCTTCATAAGCTGGCTTGCTTTGAGCATTGCTGTAACAACGAGCCTCAAGCTTTAAACTTTTCCATGGCACACTGAGAGCTCCGGCCGATGAGGCCGTGGTTGGTATCCATTTAAACACGGCAGCTTTTATTGCCTTTTTTGAGTCGTACTTAGCCATCTCTGTGGGTTTAAATGTTTGCTCTGATTGATTGATATACAATGTCGCACCAGTAAAGTCTGTGTACATGTAGGGATCACCGCCGGCATTTCCAACGCGCACTGCTTCAATGCCACTTCGCAGATTTGTCTTATCTTTCAGTCGCATCAAATAAATATCGCCAGTATGTCGAACCAGTCCAACGATCCTGCCGTCACGAAGGGGACTCATGGGACCAACTCCAGAGCCGACTATAGGCGTGTAGCTGGTAAAATTGGTGCAGTTTCTTTCGATCGTCAAACACTTCCTATCTATCACGACAATTTGATTGCCACTGCTGAACCATACAGAGTCTGACGATTTGTCATAAGCCGACGTATATCCAGTGCCGTTATAAACGTTACCGTAAGAATCTCCAGACATTGCGTATGAGGTCTTAGCCGTGCCCATTGAATAAGCCGAAACCCCTGGAGTCGTTGACCTAAACGTCGCGTTAGGTGCGGTCGTATTTATGTTAGCAGCCTGATAGGTCTTAAGATCGAGACCTGCCATGGTAGACCATTGGGAGTAAAATATTTTCTGCTGCTGGTCGATGAAGCAACTGTAGCCCCAGTTGCCTATCATGTTGATCTTAGCACGTCTACTTGGAGCACCATTCCACAGTGGGGCGTATGGTGGTTTATCATCCATGGGGTACTCAACGAATTCACCACTACCCCAAGCGGCCAGCATAAAACGCTTGCCTTCTTTCATATACGAAACCACACAAACCCGCGACGTGGCGCCAATATTTTTACTTAAAACAACAAGAGGCTTATTTGGATCAATGAAGTATAAATTTGGGAATCGAGCTCCCAAAAATCCGCCCTCCGTCACATAAGACCGCATACCACCTTTACCATCGGCACCGCCAAACCAAACTTTTTGGTCCGTGACTTTGTCGTTTTCAATCTCAAGCCGCTTGATAACACCATTTGTCGTGGCCGTCCAAATTTTAGAATTCTGGGCCGCCTCAATCTTTTTTTCACCGGCAAATTCCATATCTAGACTGGTTGGCTTATTAGTTTTTGGCTTGGGCTTTAGCTGCATGGCGCCCCTGGATGCACCGCCCGAAAAATTCGCGCTATCACAACCGGTCGTAAGCAACATAAATGCGCACACAGAAACCACAGCGGTCATGCGCACAGCCATCAAACTTAAGAAATTATTGTAAGACCGTACCATGAATTCACCTCACAAAGACATCGACTGTATTACGACACGGTATCCACTGACCTCAGACCAGTTCGATCCCCAACTGGTAAATTCAACCTCTTTACCATCATCTGTTGTCACAGTAACAGTTAGGGCTTCGCGAAATGCGTTCGTGAATTCGCTACCGCAAACCAAAGTCATACCTGAGGACATGCTAAGCAAGTCTTTCAGATCACTTTGTATACCTTTGCACTCACCGGTTTCATTGAGTTTTTTTATACGTTCAAGGGAGTAGATATCTTTAAAACCGGGCTTACCGAGTAGACTAATTGCTTTGAATGTGACGACGTCGTTCGCTGAACCAATCGTGCTAACACCGCTACGGGTACTAGATAGATCGGACAGACGACCAAGCTTAATGATCGTAGCCTTTGTTACTAAGGTTTCGGCATAATTATTTAGGGGAAATTGAGAGGGCGGATCTGGCATGACGACAAACTTCTGACCGATGGGTGGTGCCGCAAAGGGATCACTCCAGACGGCGCTGCATCCGGTCAACAAAAGCCCCACGAGAATAAACTGCGCCTTAATAACGATCTCAAACGCAGATCTTACGCACAGCATAGCAAGCCCCCTGTAACCTTTTGAACCCTTACTAAGGTCTTATCGGTCGATGGGTCCTGAAATGTTAGAAAGCTAACAAAAAACCATTAAATTCAGGTGGTTGAAGCTGAGTATGGCACCCCAGACTCACCCCTGATAGCGAATCTCGGTTATTACGTATTCCACTGCACCCTTGGGGGCATTGACCTCAATGGTGTCATCAATTTTCTTGCCGAGGAGAGCTCTCGCAATGGGTGAGCTTAAAGAGATTCTGTTCTTGGTAATATCAGCTTCAAGGTCGCCCACCACCCGATAAGTTTTATGATCACCCGTGTTCTCATCTTGAACGGTAACAAAAGCACCAAAACGGACCTGATTTACTGCGTCAGCATCCGCCGAGAAGTCGATAATATTTGCGCGGCTTAAATTACCCTCGAGTTCTGCGATTCGTCCCTCAATGAATCCCTGGCGCTCACGCGCCGCATGGTACTCAGCGTTTTCACTCAAGTCACCGTGCGCCCGTGCGTCAGCAATATCTTGAATAACCTTTGGACGATCGACATGCTTGAGACGATGCAGCTCGTCCTGAAGGATCTGGTAGCCATCTTTTGTAAATGGAATTAACTCTTCAGCCATAATCGACAGAGTCCTTTTAAAAGTCTAAAGTTACTTCAACTACACAACCACAGGCTCTTGAAACACGGACGGGGCCAAAGCCCCGATTGTAAACAAATGTGCGAACACACTAACCCAAAAACCCAACAAACACAATTACATATATGCTTAAAAGCTATGCGTTGCCGAAAATCCAACCGTATAGGCCAAAGCTTCCACGTTCTGCAGGGTCGACTCCGTCGCATTTTTTTGTGATTTTCCCTTCCCTTGTTGCACGACAATACCCGCAGAAACCTGACTGTTGGGCTGCGCCCAAGCAAAAAATAAACTTGATCCTATGTAATCAATGTGGTCAGGCTGGCCTTTTTTTGAGGTCGTCGGCATCGGTGTTGCATCGTTATTAGTGAATAGCCCGAACCGTACTGGCACAGAAGCTGTCAGGAAATATTCCGTCCCGATAGCGTAATTTAAGATGCTCTCACGGTAATATAGCTTTTCCGTGATCTTACTCATATTTGAAACCTCTTCGTGCCAATCCAAATCAGAGGTCACCAATAGTCTCGGTGATGCAAACCATGCGATACCCGTTCTTATTTCTAGTGGCATACTACCTAGCGGATTACTACTGCTGGCGGTAAAAGGCTCTGCGTCAATCGTGTTTCCAACCACTTCGACCTTGTCCACAACTTGCGAGTACTTCTGAGAGGCGTAGCTACCACTTCGCACTAAAACTCCAAGCGACACTTGAGTTGCTGGTGCCCATTGGACGCCAAAGCCAAGCTGGGCTCCGTGGGCAACCAAGCTCTCCCGCAAACTTTGCGCCAAATATTGCGGCCCAGTCGTGATGGTATAATTTTGAGATACTTGGGTCAGCTCATCGACCTTGACGTAGCCGAGCGACAAGCCGAGACCTAAGGATGGGGAAACCCGGTACCCCAGCGCTCCTGTAGCCCCGTAGGTTGCAGCACGAATATTGGCGGCACGATGAAATCTCTGTAGTGCACCAATCCCAGTCTTGAGATCATCTTGATCCTTAAGTTCAGTATCAACCGTGTAGTAAGCAAACCCGCCGACCAAACCTGGTAAAAACTTATCAAGCTTTTGCATGACGCCAAAAAAAGGCGCGAACGTTCCGCCACTTTCTTCCTTAAAATCACTGATGCCCAAAAATGCCTTTTTGAACGTGACTTTTTTACTATAAAAAGCATTGGCTGAACCTGAGATGTCGTTTGACTGTGCAAACGCTAATCCGCCTGGGTTATAAAAAACCCCTGACGCATCATCGGCAACTGCCGTGTAAGCACCACCAAGTCCCTGCGCCCTCTCCCCAGTGATGACATTACGGTAATGCATTTGATCGGCGTAGGCCAAATGGGCCGAAGTCGCCATCATGAGCGAACCTACTAAACATATCACACGATTTTTAGCGCTCCCGATTTTTTTCATTACTTGGAATCCTTTCGTTTATTCACGAGATCAGCCCGCGCGGTATCAAACCTCTCTTTACCAATAGCCCCGACGATTTGATCAGCACCAAGACGATTAAGGGCGTCAGCTATGACTTTTCGGCGATCAGGAATGGATGGATGAGTCACATCCATCACGGTTTTGTCGTTGTTTTTCTTTTTATTTGCGGATAACCGCTCAAGAAAACGATCAAGAGCTCTTGGCTCGTAACCAGCCCTTATCGCATATCTAACGCCCTCACGATCGGCCTCAAACTCCAGATCTTTATCGAGACCTTTCTCTAGCAAAAGACTCATTCCAGCCTTGGCGGCCTGTAAAATACCCATACCTGCACCACTTGCCGTGGTCATAAGCTTTGCCAGTGCAGATCCGCTCTCGTTAACATCCGGTTCAGGCCTAAGTCTTGCTCTTGAAAATTTATCAGGTCGCTTTCTTGCGGACGCCTCAGCTTGAGCTCGCTCCACCTGATCTTTACTCATTGATCTGAGAGCATTAAACATGTGCTTTTTACCAACGTGCGCTGTCTCATGACCGAGAATCGCTGCAAGCTCAGCCTCATTCGCCGCTGCCTCAATAACACCGCGCGTGACCAAAATATAGCCGCCAGGGCAAGCGAATGCGTTAACAGAGTCCGAGTCAAGTATTCCAAACATGTAGCGACGGTCCGGATAATCACCACTCTTTGCCACATAGCTTCCAACGGTGTTCACGTAATTCTTCAAGCCTTTGTCTTGGTATTCGCCGTAAAACGTCAACAGCCTCCCGGCCATGTTACGTCCGACTTCTACTTCAGCTTTATAATCATCAAGAATAAGTTGTTCAGATTGAGTAAGACTCGTTGGTTCAGCATCCGGATTCTCTTTGGACCAAAATGAACAGGCCTGAATGAGCACCAAGACTAAAATTAATAAAAATGAGTTCACTCTTCGTCCATCCATGGATCACTTTCCCCGCTCAGTCTTGCGTTTGCTGATCGCTGCCCCTACTTAATTTTACTCTCAATTTCTGCAAAAACCAGGTCTCCTTGCGCCTTCACCGAATCATCGGAAACTTGGAAATCCTCAAGCACATAAACGGCATGTAGATTTGGCCTGAGATTCGCTGCAACACCAACCTCACTTGTATCATCAAGTCCACGGACGCCCATGACTGAGCTTCGAGTTCTGCCGCCATCAGCCGCCGACTGACTTCGGCCCTTTTTGACCGCTTCACGCATAGCATCAGCTAGTCCGACTTTATCATCTGTCTTAACTCGAACAGCTAGCACGCTAACGAAACCGTCCTTGCCAGCGGATGTCTTAACTTGCCAGTACATGCCTTTGCGCTCTCCGGAGTTCAATGCCTCACCTTTTTTCAGTTTTTGAAGAACAGTGGACGCTTTATCAGGAGCAGAATAGACCTCAACGTTGTCTTTCTGGCTTTCTACAGTCCCGGCCAACGCCGTAACCGAGAAAATCGCTACACTGAAGGCAACTACCATCAACCTCATATAAAGCCACCCCCTTTTGTGCCACCATTCGCACAATAAACGTGCTCGGAGACCTCGCTAGCCACAATAACGCTCAGCTTAAAATCCAAGCTTTTCCGATCGTTACAAGCATAAATTAAGCGCGGACACGCTGCCTGTTATTCTGAACTAACGTACAAAGCTAGGCCTCTAACAGGTAATAAAACCTAGACCTTAATGATAGCACAGACCGAGTGATGTCAGTCCGTTGAAGCAGTTTGATAAACTCATAAATTATTTTGCTAATCACATAAAAATCATCGCACTTTCCGCAAGATAAATCGCAAGTTCAGCCCCCCGAAATCAAGCAATTCGCGTCAATGCCCGATCCACATACCATGGTAAATTCGGATACGACCCGTCTCATAACTAGCGAGGTGCACCATGGGACAGTTAATGACCACAAATAATATAACTCTGACCCCTCCAGCCACGCGAATGTCGCCACCTGAGGATATTCGTGTCATCGCAAGAACCATGGGCACGCCAAGTTGCTTTGAGTTACAGGTTTCCAACCTGTCACGCAGTGGCATGCTTTTGGAATGGGACAGCCAAAAATTTCGCCTCCCATTTCGTGAAAACACTCTAATCGAACTTGAAGTGAAGACCCAATTTAAGGGACAACCACGCAAAATTAACTGCCTAGCGAAGATCGTGCGCAGGAACGCCAGTGGAGATACGCTGCACTACGGAATTAGAATGATTCTCCATGACGAACAAGAGCATCTCAACTGGCTGTCAATGATTACATCACTCGAAAAAAGTTCCGATCAATCCGCGTGACTTTTGACCTCGCCAGACAAACGTCAGCAATATAGTTTACAAATCAAAGGTCAATTGCAATTACTGACGGAGATGGGCAGCCTTTCTCGTAGCTCCTGCTCACCAGATCGAGGCACCTATGCAACCTAAACGAAACGTGCGGACATTGAGCGCTGCCCCAGTAGTTAGTTTAATGCTCTTAAGCGGCTGCTTGTCAAAAGAAACCAAGCAGCCGCTGCCGCCTCAGCAAATAAGCGCCCCGACGGGGCTGTCAACCTCAAGCCAGATTCCAAGGATTCTCATCAACCACTGTCACGACGGCGATACTTGCCAAGTTAAAACTGATGGCGGATTGTGGTTCAGCGTCCGACTTGCCGGAATCGACGCGCCCGAAATCGGACGCTCTAACCGAAAAAAAGCCACCGAAGGGCAGCCTCTCGGAGGTGACGCACGAGATACACTCATAAAAATCCTAGGTAGCAGTCAGAAGGTAACTATGAACCAGATTGACCTTGATCCGTTCAATCGCCCCGTAGTCGAGCTTTTCGTCGGAGATACATGCGTTAATCTAAAAATGCTGGAATTGGGCTTGGCTGAGCGCTACAGGGGTCGATCAAAACTCACAAACCCTCAAACTTATGATGCGGCCGAACAGCTTGCGAAGGCAAATCGAGTTGGAATTTGGAGACTAAAAAACTACGAGTCACCCAGTACGTGGCGAAAAAACAGAAAAACGTAATGCTTTTGACCAGTTTTATATGTTAATTAAGCAAATGTGCCTAATCTGAGGCCAAACAAAATATAAAAGTTGGGAGACATTCAGCTTGCTCACGGCTGCCCATTTAGAAAAGCTCGAATGGCACCTACTCGTAACGAAACTGGCCCTTTTTGCGCAAACGACTGAGGGGCGACAGGCGTGTCAATCCCTTTTACCAAATAAGTCCGCGGCAGCTGTTAAAGACCGCTGGTCCGAGGTCTCCGCTCTCAGAGACATCGCTAGGTCCGGATACAGAGCCCCGATCGGCGAACTGGACTCTCCGTCCGCTCTTTTTAAGGCCTCGGAAAAAGGCCAAATTTTGGAAGGACCAGACTTCCTAAAAATCCTCGGCATCCTGAACTCAACAAAACGGGTCCTTGGCTTTGCGACGTCATTTGCGCCACGCGCAGAGCGTCTCAAGGAACTCAGGGGCTCACTAGACCCCCTATCAAAACTGGCAACCTCCATTGAAAATACTGTGTCCTCGGACGGCGCAATCAAGGACGAAGCCTCACCGGATTTGAAGGCTCTCCGTCAGCTTAAGACTAACCTACGCAATAAAATTGAGGACGTTCTGGGACGCATACTCGTCTCCCCAGACGTTAATGACTACCTACAGGACAACTTTTTCACCGTTAGAAACGACAAATATGTCATCCCAGTCCGACTAGATGGTCGTGGCCGCATCAAGGGGCTAATTGTCGACACTTCTGACTCGGGCCAAACGTTGTTTCTTGAACCATCTGCGATCGCACAGATGAATCAGGATCTGCATGATATCGATGTAGCAGAGAAGCTTGAAATCATACGCATTCTACGAGACCTCAGCGCAGTCGTATCTAAAGACCTCGAGATGATCCGTCGCAACTACGATTCACTTGTGGACCTAGACATTAAAACGGCTGAAGCCAGTCTTGCCGTAGATCTCGACGCCGGCTCGGTGAACGTCTCGGAGAAACCATGCCTAAATCTCATTGGAGCTCGACATCCATTAATAAAAACGAGTGCTGGCAAAACCGCTCGAGCTAATACAATTGCTCTCAAGGAGTGCGACGAGCCCTCGCAACGCGTATTGATCGTGTCTGGACCGAACGCTGGCGGCAAGACCGTTGTGCTCAAAACTGTTGGTTTGCTGCATTTAATGGCGCGCGCAGGGCTATTACTGCCCGCAGAGTCCTCTTCAAAAATATATTTTTTCGAAAACATCTACCTGGAGATGGGTGATGGTCAAAATATCACCGCAAACCTCTCAACGTTCAGCGGTCACTTATTAGGACTAAAGCACATTCTAGAGTCCTCAACCAAGAACGACCTGGTGCTACTTGACGAGTTGGCAACGGGGACGGAGCCACAAACTGGCTCGTCTATCGCTCGCTCCATTCTGGAGCATCTAGCCCATGAGAGCATAACGGCGATCGCTACGACGCATTTTGATGAGCTAAAAACGATGGCCATCGAAGACCCGAGGTTTCGCAATGCTTCCATGGAATATCAAGTCACGTCCTACCGCCCAACGTACAATCTAATACTTGACGTGCCGGGACAAAGTTACGGAATAGAGCTAGCGATTCAGATAGGCCTGCCAACACGCATTATTGACCGCGCGAGTAGCATCCGAGGTAACAGTAAAAATGCACTCGATGAATCCATCTCTGCGCTTCAACAGGCACGTCAATACATTGAAGAGACCCGAACGACTCTCCAGAAGGAACTTCTTGAAGCCCAAGCTGCGAAAGACCGTTGGAACTCTGAATGCCAACTACTCGCGGAGCAACGGACGAAAGTGTCCGCTAAGCTTGCGGCAAAAATCGAAAGTGATGTTGAGAGTCTGCGTTCACAATTTGAAGACTCGTCCAAGGATCTACGCGATGCCGTGAAAACAATTCGCTTTGGGGACTCGTCGCCAGATATTGGCTACGAGAAAAAACGAGCTGCAGAAGCGAAGCTCAAAGACCTAGAAAAAACAGCCTCGGCTCTAGCTCCAAGTATTCAACAAGCGGAGCTTCCTGGCGAACCTCTTGAGGCTACAGATCTTGCAGTTGGACTTTCGGTCTATGTACTACCCCTGAAGCGAGAGGGGACAATCGTAAAATTTGGATCATCCGGATCGACGCCCATAGACGTCCAGGTAGGCATTATAAAACTAAGAGTAGGTTTACTCGATCTTAGAAAAAAAACGAGCACTAAAGTCACACCTAAAAAAACATTCGAACAACCTAGCCCTAAACGCAAATCAGTTGACATGGAGATCAACGACTCGTTACCTGAGTTCGTGCCGCAAACCAACCGCAACACCATAGACCTGCGTGGATCGGATGTAGACACCGCCATCGACAAGGCTTTAGATTTTCTAGACCGTTGTATGAGACAAGATGAGATTTATGCCGTGCTGATCCACGGCCACGGAAGCGATCGGCTCAAACAAGCTCTTAGATCAATGCTCAAAACCCACTGTCCCTACAAGGTCTCATTTCGCGCTGGGGCCAATAACGAAGGCGGCGACGGCGTTACCGTCGTGAAAATTGGGTAGTGCAGATTAAAGCACAATTTGACGCACCACTAGGCGGCACTGTCAGGCGCTTTTAAACCAAATACAATCATTGTCTTATCGTCATCAACTACGGCTGTAAACTCCGCGTTCAGCCTAAGAAGTTCAGCTTTAATGACCTCAGCATTAACCTCACTCAAGAGATTAATTTGGATTTTTAACTTCTCTGCTAAACGCTTAAACTGCTTACTACTACCGACGATACCATCAGTTGCTGAAACAATGAATGCCTGGCGACCTGATGACTTGAAATCCAAAACTTGATCCATATCTGACCAAACTTTAATATCCCATTGCCCATCGCCGACCTGGTAGACCACCATTGGGAATGGAAAATTAGCACGATGGGAAACAACTCGTCCCGTGGTCATATCGAGTTCAACTCCCAAAAAGGTTGGGAGATCTCCGTCGCCCCACGACTCTCTGAGAAAGCTACGTAATGTCTGCTCATAGACAAGAAAACGACTACCCAGTTCATCCGATCGTCGCATAGGGTCTCTGAAAATAGTGCGGGCAATAACCTGCAGTGTGGTTGCTTTAAGAGCCGCATGGACGCCGTGGCCAGTCATGTCTCCCAAAATCACAGCTAACCTCTTAGTCTCTGGATCCCAATGAACAAAATAAGCGTCACCAGATACGTAAAATGCCGCTTCGAAGTGGCACGACATATCGATTTCTGGAGGTAAATTCGGGATCTTCATATATGCATTCTGAACCACACGCCCCAATTCTAGCTCTTTTTCAATCATCTCATTTTTAGCCTTTGCACTTGATAATGATCGTACTCGATTTTCGAGAGTTGAAATATTCACAAAAGCACTTGACGCGAGCAGATAGTTGGAAAGAGGAACAATAATACTGCGGACCTGGAAAAACTCTTTATAGTTACCGAGCTCAGGAAAAACAACATTCACATAAGCCACGGCCTGCAGAACGCATGCGATAGCCGCAACGATAAGCGCCCACGTGCGCCAGGGAAGACCTTTATTGCGTATTTTAAATCCAGTGTACAAGGCTATCCCTAGACCGATTGCCGCCACAATAAGACTAAACCAAACATTAATTTCATAAGATTTATCTTCAATAATTTTGATACCAAACTTATTCAGCCACATGCCAGCGGTCGATAACAGAGTGTATATCGCGGCTATCCACAGCCATGGAGTAAGACGACCCGACCCGATACGGCCAAGCTGCATCAAGAAAAAAAGCCTCATAACCTGCGACGAGGATTCGCAACATTGGACAATCTCGTCCGCATATGTAAGCGGCAACCATCCGTAGTTTATTGATCGCGCTAGACCGTCAAGCCCAACAAACAAAGCCAACCCAAGCACCTCGGGCGAGCCATCAACAAACAAGTATAGCAGCAAGAAAAATACCGCCATAACGATGTAAGACAGATTTGATATCCAGTTCCCCTGCCTCGCACTCTGCATGACAAGAACCCGGACCCATGATCGATATTCACCAGGCGTGGTTATAACCAAGGGCTCGTCGTGAGGCTCGAAGAGGCCTGAATAATGCCAGCTTTTTTTATACATAACTTCAATGAGAAGCTCTGATGGCTCAGACTCCAAAATAACCGGGATACCGATGCGCGTATTCTTTAAAAAATACCCCATCATTTTGCCGTTGACGTAGACCAATGCATGATCGTACCAAGCCGTCGGCATGCCAACGACGAGCCGCTTGGAATCTTCATCGTAGAATTTTTTCCATGCTGCCTTGTCGATTGTCGTCTGTACTAAGATATAATTCGGTTCAGAGTCAGGAATTCCAACATCGATATGTTTCCAAGCAGCCGTCATAGCCTCATAGCTAATGACCCTTTTTCCCTTTGATCTCAGGTAGGCGTAGCATTGGTCATCCGAACCACAATGGGCTTTTAGCTCCGTCGCCACACGCCACTCTTGCTGATAATTATCAAACTGCGTGATAGTGGTTGAATTCGCTGCAAGGTAGGCCTGACCATACTCTCGCTGCCATCCAATAACAGCCAAAAAAGCGGTAATAAGCATCAAAATCGCACCGCAAATCACAACTGCTGAGCGGCTACGCTTTGACGAAATGAGCTTCATATCCCGATCAAAATCCGAAAGATTTTGCTGTTGAAAACAGTCTGTAAATACGGTCCATAAGCGCAAGAAACCAGCCGCTATCCGGCGACGCATTTTAAAATTTATTTTATCGTTATGATCCACGAGCGCCCCGTGTCAAAGAAGCCATAAACCCGCTTTGGTATTCGGCATCACAACAGTAGCTTATAAGTATCAAATTTTTGTTAAATCATAACAATCGCGCTTTTTTTCACAAAAATTAAGGGGGACTTTCGCATGCTGTTGACCGTTAACGCCGACCCCCCATCAGATCAAACGACACCAATCGCCTGCTAAACATCCCTCGTCTTCCTATTTGCAAGTAGATGCTAAAAGACTGGCCACATCTCATGGAACTAAACTTGCAAAGCCATATCGGTGAGGTTTGAGATAAACGCGGCGTAATAAACTGCGTTTTCTTTGACCATCGATCATCTTTAAAAGAATAGGAGACACACATGGCACTTGCTAAGGTTATCAAAAAAGACACACCAAAACTCGTGGGTACATCGGCTGGATGCGCCGACCACGATTATGATCTCATTCAAGATCTTGGGCATCGGCTTGATGCTCTTTGGCATTATGATCAGCATATTGCAAATGCAAAGGGACACTCTGACATCCAAGCTTATTGGACGACTGTAAAAAAACAGGACGAAGAGAATGTTAAAAAACTAAAGCAGCTCATTGGCCAGGAAATAAAGATTGGCTGCTTTTAGATCCAAAATCGACCCTTTTGCATGACGACATTCCAGCCGGCAGGTGGCCTTTAAAAGCAACCCGCCGGCATGTCCAAATAAAAAGCCACAAAATTCCTAATGTTTTCGCTTTGTAGTATTCGTTAGTTACACCACCTCATAAAGAACCTGCTTGACCCCACCGATACGACCTTACGGTAAGAGCCCTAGATTGTCTCAGGTGGAACCATGCGTCTGGCTTTCAACATCCAAGTTAGCATTTTCTGCGGGTTGATTCTATCGAGCTGTGGAGCTCGCACAAAATCTGCAAGTGACGTATCTGGCATATTCAAAAACCAAGATGCGCTGTCCCTTGGTACGTCTTTTTCAACTCTCTGTGACAATGTTCGCTCGCGCACAGAGGCTCCGAATATGTCAAAAGCCTCTTTATCTGAAACTGAATGCGCGGACGCAGGGAAAAATGCTGACAACTATAAGGCAGTAAAAAAAGCATTCAATTTTGAAGGGCTTACAAACGAGGTCAACAAAGTATCAGGAAAAGACGTTCTTCACATACGAACGAGAGCCAAAGTCTGGCTAAACAGCAGCATCCTTGATCTCGCGTTGAAGCTGACGAAAGCGCTTAAAGCGCGAGAAAATGGCGGGGAAGACATTTTTGCAAAACCACCACAAGGCGGTGCTGGTGATGGCCTCGACAACCTTCTTAAGATAGCCATCAAAGAGCTCCAGAAAGTGGAGTTCAATCAAGCCGACCGTTCGTTTGCTGGGAAAGTGAATATTTCAGCCTCGGGACTCGCCAAGCTTAATAACGATATTGAGGTTGCCGGGAGACTCTTGGCAAACTCTGTCGCTGTTAACGTCAACTCCACAGCAAGCGCTGACTTCAAGGATTCGCTTGTTAAAGACGTTAATGTGACTGGAATCATTACACCATACGCCGGAGACGTGTACGTCGATATTGTTTTTGAAGTAAACATCCACTCAATCGGGTTAAACAACTTCTTGTTTGACAAGATCAACTCGGCTCTTGGATCCTCTATGAAGACAATTTTAGACACATTATTGAAGCTGGAAAAATGATAGTCACCAACATTCAACGACGAGGAATCAAATGCTAGGACAGTCCAAAAAATCTCAAATGTTGGTTATTGCTCTGGCGGCATTTGTCTCGAGTTGCAAAGCTGATCTCGGGGATGGCGATACGTTTACCGGCGGATTCTCGCATCGAAAATCTACTGGTGGGTCCTCCCTTAACTCAAACCCCAAAGGTGGTAACAAAGTCATCGTCAAAGGCCGCTACTTAGTCAGAGTTTCTGCTTTTCGCCCAGTGACCGAAAGCGACCAAAGCCAGGTTCCTACACTTGAAGGACTCGAAGCGGCCTCGAAGGGCTCCATTTGCGTAGGCCGAGTGTTCCTGAATATCAAAGAGGACTTCTCACTTGAATTTCCAGATAGCAAGATTAAATGCGTCATGATAGGCGAGCTAGATCTGGGAGAACTTCTTGGCGGCATGAATGATGATGTCGACCGAGAAAAAGCCGCAGAGGCTTCCGACAAAATGCTACGGCTAAAACAATTGGGCCCAATGTCATTTGATCCACCTCGACCGCTATTAGTGGGCCCCATTATTCAAGATCCTTCCGAGTACCAAGGTCTGACTGAAACAAAGACTTATAAGGTCAAGTACAAAGACAAGGAGAAGGGAACAGTCATCGAGGACTCAGGTGACATTACCGTCAACGTGCTCGAGGCGGGCGCCAGCTTGACGCCTATATTTATGCCGAACAGTCCGTTCGAGAACATCATTAAATTCGAAATGCGGACGGCACCAAACGGCTTTAAAAAGGTACCGAAGACATCTGGATTTCTGTTTGATAGAGTTGAATTCACTGTCAACAGTCGACCGATTTCAATTCCTGTTATCAAGCTAGAGTCCAAAGCTTCTGACCTCATGGCCGCAGGCGGCAGCAAGAAGGGTGGACCTGCACCGGGACTTGCCAGCTCGCCCCTTGTCAAACTCTTTGGAAATTTTGTACCATTATACATTCGTTTGGATGCTGTAGGTTTTGACACAAATTAACACATCGGTGGCTAATGACGGCGTGGTTTTGCAAAGCAGGAATCATTACGTTGCGCCTAAAAAAGCCAAGTGAATTTTCATTAGGGGTTCGGCATTTCGCCCCCGTATTCGTTTATGCTGCGTTGCAACCTATTTGCGCCCATGCCAACTCGAAGGCCGCTTCAGTATCACCCTTAAGCACCAACCCTGCAAGTAGTGCATTCCTTGAGAAGCACAGCTCTAGCCTGTCGATCACCCCTATTTCATCCAACGATGTTAAACTTCGTTACGTCGGCTCTGAAGGCATCAGTAAAAAATCGGAAAGTCCTCTTGCATTCTCTGATGCACAACCCGGTTTTGCCCTAAAACCGATGCGACGCGTGTCATTTGGTATCGGCGAAGTATTGCCACCGGTGAGTGTCAAGCGCGATATTGATGACGTTCCTATCGTGGTTTTGAACGACGTTAATTTGGTTGATCTAAAAGTCAATGCCACCGTCAAGTATGGCGTGTCGCTATTTGGCGGTTACCTGCTTAACGACCGCCTCGCAATTGGAGCTGGCTTCGCGAGTCGTCAAATTGTTGTCAAAGCTGTTGCTAACACCAACAACGGAGAGAAGCTGTTTAGCGGACAATTTCGCCTAACAACAACAGCGCTCAATATTGGTGCGAATTTTATTGCTCAGAAAAACAAACTTCGTCTTGGTGTTGCGACATCAGTCTTCTCGTCTAACGGAATTACGGCAAGTATCGAGACACCGCTAGCAAGTGGTCCGGGTGCCCAATCCCTGAATAATAACAGTTCTGAGGCTAAATTAGTATTCGGTGATTTTATCTTTGGAGCAGAACTCGAGGCGAACCCTCTTGCGACTTTATGCGCGGATGTGATTTGGAAGCGTGCTGATAAGAGTCAAAAGGAATTTAGCTTAGTGGATCTGCAAGAGAAGCCCAAAGATGTATACGACACGGTGAGTATTTTTGCGAATGCACGTTACAAGGCACAAGAAAAGCAATACGCGATCGCAGGACTCTCCTACGAACCAGCTCCGATCGGAGGCGGAAGCAAAGGAGCCTCTGGTAAATCGGGATTTGGCATGAAAGAGACGGCACTCCTTTATTCTGGAATGGGCGATCTACTTCCGGCTTGGAGTGTTAGTTTGGGACTTCAGTATGGGGACGGTCTACCAACTATCAATGATGATGAGCCGGCCAAGCCAAAAAGCAAGCGATCCAAGGCAGATCAGGCTATCGCTCGTCGCAATGAACGTCAGGACATTTGGGACCGATTAACTTTTAGTATTTCGCTGCGCTATCGTCGCGCATCGCTTGGAATTGATGAAACCGGGGAACTCCCGGCTGCTTATTCCCAGACCAGATTGCAATTCCCGGTATCAGTACAATCAACTTTTTAAATCATATCAATTCAATGATTACGGGTAATAAACGGAAAAGGCTACCTCGGTTTGCGGTTTTGCATCCTCTGTGTAGCGTCTGATCGATAATACCGCTGGTCCTGCACCAAAGCCGTAGGTCACTTGTCCTACGAGCTCATCATCATTCGTCGTTCGAATACCCAAACCAGCAAAACCGTCAAAAAACAAAAATGAATAGCTTTTCACAGCATCGGCGTACGTAATTCCTTTTTGCCTGAATGTATGACCAACGAATTGTCCATAGTTACTACAAAAACCTTGGTTGCAATCCTTATACAGAACCCCCAGAGAGGCGCCTCGCCCACCCCGCGCGCCCGCAGCCGCAGATAGTCCACTCAAGAAATAATACTTAATCTCTGACTCTGCCAATAGACAGCTACCCTGAAGAAACATCCATATCGATAGGCCGATTTTAGCTGCTAAATGCGTTGGTAGAATTCCTATTCGCACACCCATCATCATGGACTCCAAGCTATTTATGCTCAATTCGGCACCACCAAAAAAAACTGTACATATATGGTGTGATAATTCCCGCTGCGAGGCCCATTCGCAATCTCATAAATAATTAATATTATTGAATTTTTTGTGAATTCATCTGACTTCGCGAGATGATCTCAAGATCCTCAGACAAAATACCGATAGTTGTGAGTTCTCTTTTCTAGACGGAGACCTTGTCAATGCATTGGACATTATCGAATTTGTCGATTTGCACATTGGCTTTGCTCCTCGCCAGTTGCCGTAACGCAGGACAAACCGGAACAACTAAGACGCTCGATAATATCGGATCTAGCTCCATCAGTTTTGATCAATGCAGCGGAAAAGGTCCGGTCCACAAACGGGCGGCACTAGATCATGAACCTCATTTAAGAGCAGCTTTAGCGTCTGTTCCTATCGTGGTTCAAAATGGCTTTTTTGACGATCTCGGTGGAAAAATTCGTATCACAACGGACGCCTCGGAATGCAGCCAAACCAGCAACCGTGTCGACGATATTTTAAGCTGCTGGAAACGACTGCCGGATCAGCGTCAGTCAGTGGAAATAATTTTAAAGAGATCCAGTGCGACGAAGGAACAGTATGCCCTCGTGCGCGCGTTTGGATTTGTTTATGGCGATATTCTTTTAAACAGGGTTATCCCTAAAGACATCACATCGCCGGTGAAACTTTCTGATGGACCCCAAGGTGACCTTAAAGATTACAAGTCCCATATGGCTGCGGTATTTATCGGGGAACTCAAGAGGTCGCTACCTGAAAAAAATCTTACTGAGCTTCTGTCGACTCTGGGTAACCTTGGCTTACCCTCCTCCGTCATTACAGAAGACGACTTTCAATGGCGCTGGCAAATATTTTCATCACTATCAGAAAGTATTAAGAATAATTTTGCTTCCCGAGTTTTTGCTGAGGCGTTTCATAGCCAGTTTTGCTCGATAATAACCGCTAAAAGGGCTTGCACCAAATACCCTGGAACTATGGAGTCGTTTAAGCCATATGCTCAAGATCTGACACTGGAGACAAAGGAAAGCTTCCACCGGTGTTCTGAAGGCAATAAGAACGCAGCGTCAGCAGCTCGACTTGAGTGGAATCAATTAAATCGCGCTGCGATCGCTGAACGAAAATCAAAAGGCTTGGATACCGGAGCCTACGTAAACTCACGTATTGCAGAGACCGTTAGGGCAAAAACTGGTCAGCAAAACCGAGAGCACGCCGACAGCGAATTTAGTCTCGGTGGAGACATGCTGCAGCAACTTTTTGGGCTCATCACCGGAGGCCTTTCAGGTGGAGGTGGCGGGGGTGGCCTCGGGGGTCTTTTAAGCCAACTATTGGGTAGCCTTGGCGGCGTTGGCGGCGGCGGTCTTGGCGACATCCTCGGCAGTCTTGGCTTAGGCGACTTATTCGGTGGTGGTTTGAATAATATTGGCGGTGCAGATAACGCGCTACCACCACCTGATACGAAGCTTCCTATGCAAAATTCAGGCGGTCCTGGCTCGAGCCAGTTGTCTGGAGTTGGTGCTGGACCGCTTCCAGATTCATCAGGAGGCGGCGTCGCAAGCGCGGAGGAGCAAGCTGGTATGGATGCGACGAATCGATATCGCCAAAGTAAGGGAAAGTCCGTGTTACAGGTGGATCCTCAAATGGTTCAAGATTGCCGCAAACAAGCGCAGATGCAAGCGCAAAAGGGCGGGCTTACACACTGGCTTTATCCGGCTGGGGTTGCCCGGGCAGAAAATATCGCTTACGGCTCAAAATCAGGTGAATACACGGTGATGCAGCAGTGGGTAAAATCCCCTGGTCACCACGCGAATATAATGTCTAATCACCGTTTCATTGGCATCGGCAACTTCGGCAACCAGTGGTGCCAACGCTTTCGTTGATTTACTGGCAAACAATCTCAATATTTGCGCAGTAAATATTGTCATCCCAGCGACCGACCATGACTTCATCTCTGAAGCATCGGTCTCCGACGGTGAACCTAGCTGGCCCCACTTTTGCGGAGCACTTAAGCGCTGTATTCGCCAAACTGGCCTGCGGCGCTTGCTCTCTGGCAAAACTAGGCTGGAGACATAAAAATGCGAGACCAGCACCCATGGCCATCCAAAATAAATTTGTCGCGCTTGTCTTCATAGCTTACCCTCCGATAAGGTGATGCGTTCAGATCCACTTTTTGATCGTTACCAAAATTTCACATATCGTCAAGTATTTGGCGGATTAGCTCGGAAGCCATCGCCTCGATATACTAGACGCACGGTTTAGACCAATTTGTCATTGATTTAGGGGAGCTACCGCAATGCACGTCTTTTTTACGGTTTTATTGATAATTCTTTCCGCCCTCCAAGGGTGTAAGGCACGTAGTGACTCGGCAGCAAATTTGGCTTCTACCGGAGGCAAGGGGGCTACATGTAACTACAGCATCCACCCACCAAAAGCCTGCGCGGAGGGACTCAACTGTGTCACACCGCAGGGCGTTTACGGGGCTGACGGAACCTGTCAGCCAGCCGGCGGTGACGTAGGCGCTGAGTGTAATTACTCCGTATTTCCTCACAAAGAATGTCAAGAGGGGCTGACCTGTGTAACACCACCAGGGGTCTTCGGGGCATCAGGTAAATGTCAAGACACAGGCGCAAAGGAGGGCGGCGTTTGTAACTATAGCATCTACCCTGCCAAAGCCTGTCAAAGGGGACTTGAATGCGCGACACCACCCGGTGTTTTCGGTGCTGATGGCCGATGTAAAAAACCGACGGCCCCAGCAAATACTCCATCAACGGCTGGAGACTTCGGTGCGGAATGTAATTACAGCATTTACCCACAAAAAACCTGTAAAAATGGGCTCGTCTGTCAAACCCCAAAAGGTCTCTTTGGTGCATCTGGAAAGTGCGTCAGAAATTAAGTCATAAAACGGGCCGACGAACGATATAACGAAGAGACCATCGATAGTGTCTCTTCGTTTTTTTTCAACCAAACGATCATCTCGGTGACTCATGAAAAAATTTTCCGCTAGTCTCAGCTTCATCATGCTTCTTAACGCTAGCTGTGTCTCAGCGCCCATTAGAATGCGACGAGTTCAGGAACCAGTGCAGCTAGATGCCATTCGATCAAGCGACATGGTGATAACACCTCTTATGGACCTAAGAAATCTAAAAAACGCACCCCTCGACGGCAGCACTCCGCCAACTTTCTCCGACCAGCAGCGCTACTTCTATGCAAGCTCATTGCGAGATGCCATTTTCAGCAAACGTCAAGACGTAAGACCTCATAGCTCTGGACCTGCTTTTGACTGGGTTGCAAGAATTGAAAATCTTCGTGAACTAGCATTGAAAGCTAATCAAAAGTCGCCTCTCTCAAATCAAGATGCGGCATTGATCAAAAGTGGTCTTAATGGATTTAGATTTGTTGTTTTCTTCACTTTCCTGGAAGACCAAGTCAGTTATTCTGTGCAGAAAGAGCCAAAAAAAAACTCTCAAGGCTTGGTCAATGACCACACCTATCAGGTCAGTCGAAAGCTAGGCCTCAATATCGCTATCTGGGACTCAGAAAAAAATGAGACGATCTTCACGTCATCCGTCTCTCCGATTAGCTCCAGTAAGCGCTCAGTCGCCATAAAGTCAGGCAACCGTCCTGCAAGAGGGACTCCTGTGCGCGACGATTATACGGCGGCAGAGGACCCAGATAAATTAGACCGCTCACCAACGATGAATCTTGATCAAGAGTTAAAGGCTCACAAAGAAAGATTTCCAGATGTTCCGGCGAGGGAACCTCTACTCCTAGCGAACCTGCCAAAATTATTCGATGGTCCCGTCTATGATAGGACCAATCCACAGAGTGAGCCGGTCACTTCAAATAACGTCAAATCGGTAGCTGATAATGACCAACCAAAAGAAAACACCCGAACCGAACTGACGCTCAAGAGCACCATTATGGGCATACTGCCACTACCGACAATTTTCATTGGCGTAGCTACATTAAAAAATCGTTTTTTAAGGCTGGGTGGAGGAATTGAATTCACACCAAAAGGCACTCTGATTGACCATGATTTCACAATTTACGAGGTGTGGAATGGGTGTCTGTGTCTTTCGGCTGATATTGAATGGGAGTTAGGACAAAAAAACAGAATTCAGACTGGTAGTTACTTTGGAGCTGGAGTTTTCTCCTACAGCGAATCAGATATCATGCCGCGTGTTGATGGAACTAAACCCGAAAATCAAGGTGACGGTTATCTTTATCGGGCGACTCGGGTACGCTATCTGCGCGGTGACCGAAACGGCGCTCAATTCGGGATTGGCGTCTACCAACACTTCTATTACACCCTGAATCGCCCTGAGCTAGTTGCCAATCACCCCGCCAAATGGGGGATCGAGCTCACATTGGCAGTGGCCAGTGGCGGAAGCTAATTAATCGAACAGAGCTCTTGAGACGAGCCCTTGCAGTCGCTCTAATGACGTCGATTTAGGCGCATGGGCAAAAAAACCTAACGCCACACACAAATCTGCTGCGAGCTTATTAGATGACGTGAGAATAGTTTTGGCTTTTCGATGGGAACCAATCTTACGAAATTCGTTGTAAAATCGAATCCCATTCATAATTGGCATATCAATATCTAACAGAACAAGGTCCAAGCGAGGAAGATCGGCAGCGTGCGCCAATGCTTCAAATCCGTCCGATGTGGCATAGGCGTGATGCCCAAGTTTTATCACGAGCTCTTTATAAACTTGCAAGCAATCAGGATCATCCTCGAGAATCAGTATGACTTTCTGATGCGTCGCTGAAGCTTTTGATTCTGAGATCTTTTTTTGCAGCTTTTCAGGCATTAATAGAAACTTGCTTCTTTTTGCGCTTCAAATACTCGCTCACAAGTTTGCTCTGCCCTCTATCGTCTAGCACGCCAAGTAGCATTTCACGCAGCTGTTCGACACCCTGTTTTTGACAGCGAATAAGCAGGTCGCCAAACTCGTTTAGAAGAAAAATTCTTCGGGCCTCTTCCTCAAATTTACTAGGCTTCGGCGCAAGAACACACAGCGTTGGCTGGTCGATCCTCTTTTCAATCGTGATTTGCTTCACAGAATCGGTGAAGACGACCTCCATGCTTTGAATCAGAAACGTGCGCATTGTCGGTAAATTTGCACTCGATGACTCAGTGCCGTAACGCTTGTGAATGAAATATAGAATGGCATCGATCTGATCTGCAGCATCCTTTGGGTCATTAAGAAGTAAGTCGAGATCTTTGGATTGCGGCTTTCGCTTTGACGTCATCGTCACCCTTCGTTTTGACATAGTTTGCCTCCTGCTCTTTTGGTCAAAAGTACTTAAGACAGGTCAATTATTTTATCTTTTATTTATTTCAGGTCAAATATTTAATTCTGAATCTTCCGGACATGATAGCTAGAGAGCTCGCTTTTTAGTGGTTTCGGGCCGTTTAGTCCTCTTTTGCCTGTCACCGGTCATAAGCCGTGGACAACTAATAGTGTGGTCGGATAACCTTCCCTCTATGGACAATCTTGATCAAATAGCAGATGGCCTGAGAAGTGTTTTGCAGTCCACCTTGCGCGAGTTCATTCGTAGCAGGGAGGACCGCGAGACGTTAGCCAAGGTCCTTGGCCGCACCCCTGGTCACATCAAGCAGATGATCTACAAGGGTGAAGGTGGACTGGACAGCTGGGTAAAGGCTTTTGCGTTTTGTTATAAATTCGATCGTGCAAGTCTTGATGGTCTTAAGCATGATCTTCGAAAAAGAAGGCCAATCGCCGAGTCTGATACTGTTTGGTTTAAAATTAGAGATCAATTGGGCGCCGACGAGCCGGACCTCGTTTATCTAGCCCGATGTGCACACGAAGCGTATAGAATTAAACGGGATTTAGAGGATTCAATTGGAATCAAACGATCCCGAAGGCGTACACCGATAAACAGCACTAAAAAAGAATAAGTTGAACAGCCCGCCAAAGACCCTAAATAATGGGTTTAGCGGGCTATTTCTCGGCCAATTATTGAGCAAAATTTATTGATTCGTGCAGGTCCAACCGCCTGACTTCAGTTTCTCGACAAACTCGCTAGCTTTCTTCTCACAAAAGCCCTCTTCTGCGGCAGCGCTAAACAGCACTTTTGCTTCACCGGAATCAACATCCCTAACGTAATTAACCTTACATGGCACTTTGGCATCTTGCTTTTCGTAATCAACGGTTACGGTGCGCTTAAGCTTAGCCATGGAGCAAGCATAACCTGTCGCCTGGGTCGCAGCGGCAGGCGCGGCCGCCTCTGTCTGACCAGTGGCTGCTGGAACCGCAGCAGGTGGAGTCTCACCAGGATTTTTTTGATTCTGCACGGTATTATCAGCAAAAACTGGAGCTGCAACTGCCAGCAATAAACTCATAAAGAACTTAACCATGACGAATGCTCCTATAAAAAATAAAAACAAAAATGTTTTGCACCCCGATTCGGGAGGCGCCAGTATAACCCCACTAGTTTTTAATTATTAGCCTTATATTGGCCATGCTCTTTTAAATTTCAGTAAAGCCTAGCCCGCTCCGCTGCGATTGTGGCGGATTCCAGGTAGTCGTCATAAGAGATCACCTGATCCATCCAGCCTTTTGGCGTTAGTTCAATGATACGGGTGGCCACAGAGTTCACAAACTCACGATCTTGGGATGTAAACAAAATAGTACCAGGATAATTCATTAGGCCATTGTTGACGGCTGTAATCGACTCAAGATCCAGGTGGTTGGTTGGTTCATCAAGAATCAGTACATTAGGTCTTGCCATCATCATGCGAGCCATCATGAGCCTGACCTTCTCGCCCCCTGAAAGTACGTTCGCCTTCTTGGTGGCCTCCTCACCGCTAAAGAGCATTCGCCCCAAAAAGCCGCGAACATACTCTTCGTCACGCTCACTCTCTTTGGAAACATACTGCCTTAGCCAATCAAGAAGCGTTAAGGGCTCATCAAACCAGCCGGCATTATCTTTTGGAAAATAGGATCGGTGGGTCGTGATGCCCCAGCGAAACTCACCGGCCGTCGGTATCCGGTCTCCCGTAAAAATTTGGAACAACAACGTCGCAGGCGTGCCGTCCTTGCCGACAAACGCGACTTTCTCACCGCGATTAATGGTCAAGTCCAGGTTTTTAAATAGCACTCGGCCCTCAAGCTCACCCGTTAAGCTCTTACACTGCACGAGATCTTTGCCCGCTTCGCGCTCTTCAACAAAGTGAATATGGGGGTAGCGTCTATTTGAGGGTTTAATCTCGTCCACGGAGAGCTTTTCAAGCTGCTTTTTACGTGACGTTGCCTGACGAGACTTTGATGCGTTAGCCGAGAAGCGCTCAATGAAGGACTTTAATTCTTTGATGCGGTCTTCTGCTTTTTTGTTTTGGTCTTTTTGCTGCTTTAGAGCTAGCTGACTGGCCTGGTACCAGAACGTGTAGTTACCGGTGTAGAGCTGTACTTTGCCAAAATCAATATCAGCAATATGGGTGCAAACCTTATCTAGGAAATGACGATCATGGGAGACCACGACGACCGTATTCTTAAACTCAATCAAGAACTCTTCAAGCCACATGATGCTCTGCACGTCCAGGTTATTGGTCGGCTCATCCAGGAGCAAAATATCGGGATTTCCGTACAGAGCTTGAGCAAGCAGCACGCGAACTTTTTGGCCTGCCTCGAGGTCTCGCATTTTCCTTGTGAGTAGCTCGTCACCAACACCTAGTCCATGAAGCATCTCTGCTGCTTGCGCTTCGGCGTCCCATCCGTTTAGTTCAGCAAACCTTGCTTCAAGTTCAGAAGCCCTGATACCGTCGGCCTCCGAAAAATCAGACTTCGCGTAAAGCTCGTCTTTTTCGCGGATAATGTCGTAAAGAAACTTGTTACCCATGATGACCGTTTTCAACACATCGATGTCATCAAACTCAAATTGATTTTGTTTTAAGACTGCCACACGCTGCCCTGGCTGCACGGCTACGTCTCCAAAATCCGGAGCAATCTCACCAGAGAGAATTTTCAAAAAGGTGGATTTGCCGGCTCCATTGGCTCCAATGAGGCCGTAGCAGTTGCCTGGAAGAAACTTTACGTTCACGTCTTTGAATAAAATCCTTTGGCCATAGCCAAGGGTGACGCCGGATGTACTGATCATGGGTTTTATACCTCACTCGTGAGGGCGGAGTACCATGCGAGCGTTTCTAATACAATGATAAAAAACCATAAAATATCATTAATAGCAGCCACCCAGCCCTCCCTGCGGCCAGACCCATTTAAAACGGAAGCTGAACCAGGCAGATTCTGCCCATCGAGACCTAGCGCGCGCTGTCGATACCTCCCCATGAGGAGTCGGACATATCATGACGCAAACGTTACCAAATTTTGCACAGGACCAAGGACGTCTCGATAAGACCAAGTCCTCACAGCAAAAAGACATCATCTCCTCAGATCTTCGCTACTTTACCAAACAAGCCTTCATCCGCCGAAGCCATTCGCAGCGGGAGTTGGTTCTCCGAATCGCAATGTTCTATAACGCTATCGCAATGGCTATTTTGCCGATCGCAGGAAAACCGACGTTGGTCAATTACTTTGTCATGATGCACGGATGTCTATTTACTCTGGCTTTTTTAGCATCATTCAAGACACCTATGAGAGTTCTTTTGCTCCGATTATCGGTCCCAGTTCTCCTGATATCTCCATCTCTCATTAATTTTTACGCCGCATACTATCATATAGTCGAAAACGATCAGATGCGCACCATCATGGGTGCAAGCACCGCTATTATTTGTGGTAGTTTTATGTCATTTATTGATCCCAGAAGCGGTTTGCCTAGAGGATTAAGCGCATTGCTTTGCATCTTAGTTGGATTTTTAGCCTTTTCCGATAGCGCAGCGGGCGGGATTCTAGCAATAGTCAATGGCGTTGCGGTGGGTGGTAGCTTTGCCGTCACTTTAATTCATGATCGCGATTTCCGAACGACAATTGAAAGAGAGTACAGACTATTAGTCCAAGCTGCGCCAGCAAAAATTGTGCGGGAATCTGCGTCCTCGAACGTCGACGTCAATAAAGTATTTGAACCAAAAATGCGCCACTGTGTTTGTTTAAGCTCTGACTGGCGGGACTACCAAACCGTCAGCGCGTCCGTTTCCGCCGACAGCCTTGCAAGCTCCCTGGGTCGATACTACGATATGTGTGAAAATCTTTTGAGCCAGATTTTCCCTGACGGTAACTACTATAGCGACTGGATCGCAGACGAATTTTTCCTAGTTATTTTCGCTAAAGACCAAGTCGAAGAAAAAAGACTCGTAAATCTAACTCTGAAATTTGCTGAACAACTGATTAGGGAGAAGGAGGTCTTTCAAAAGGCCCATGGTGTACCCGCCGCTATCGATGTAGGGGTCTCCAGCGGATTGGCCTTAATAGGAATGATGGGCCCCTCGGGACATCGTAAAGCGACGGCACTGGGTGAAGTACCGGGACAAGCAAGGCGGCTACAAGTTCTCGGCAAGGCCATTCGGCAGTCCATGGGGGATACCGACCGTGTCATATTTGCAGCCCCGACCTTAATGGAAATTACCGAAGCACTGGCCGTAACCGAATTTAAGCTTGAGGACAAGAAACAGCTAAGGAATATAGACAGCACCAGCGTGTTTTACTTGGAACCATTAAAAAAATCTTGATAGTGAGACAAATTACGATTGTAGAGTCGTTGATTTGCATACTCGAAAGGCTTTAAATCAGTGCGCCAACCCATATTTATTCTTAATGTCCTGCCAGACCGATTGGTCTATATCAAGACTTGCAATCAACTCGTTAGCTGTAGCTCTAACACTCTCATCACTATCAAATGTTGCCGCAACCATAAACACATCGGCGGCGTCCGAACGCTCACGAGCTACAACTTTCACTAACTGAGCCCTTCCCGACGCATCCAAGTGTTTCATAGATGCACGGGCCACAAAAAAACATCCAACACTGCAAGAAGACTTTTCAAACCGTTTAAAGAACCTGGCCCTCAGCTCCGCATGAGCGTTACCGAGTGCCTGTTTGACATCCTCATCCGTAAGATCGTCTCCCATATCAGCAAATGCGATGAGAGCCCGTATACGAATCCAGAATTTTTTTGAAGCCAATGCCTCGCGAAGCAATTCCTGGGAACCAGCCGCCCACAAAGCTGCAAGATCCAGTACAGTCTTATAGCGCTGGTAATGGAATTCGTGGCGAAGCCCATCCCCAAAGGATGCCTCCTGATCGGGCGTCAACGTAGTACCGCGCGGGAGTGATGGCTCCCCTATTTGGTTTGTAACAACCGACCATATGTCCCTTTCACTTGCAGTATAAACTGGTACCAATGTCTGCTGAGTATCCTCGATTGCATTAAGTGGGACCTCTGGTTTTGTCTGCGTAACCTTCTGCGCAGAAGTTACCGAGTCTACAACTCGCTCCGGAATTCCGAGGAGAGCATACATGCTAGCAAGATCCCCAGTCATATACAGAGTTATTCCAACAATCACCATGGTCGCAGCAGCAACGCCCCCGACGATCTTCAGCCAAACTGAAACTGGTCGCTGCGCATTTAATTGTCCGTCTTGCGCGAGAACATTGTGGAACGCTATAGTGGGATTATTATGGCCTGTGTCACCAAAGGATTGCCCAGCAGACCCCTGCTGGGCGGGGGCCGGTGCGCCTGGAATGTCTGGCGCTCTCGGAATATCCTCTAATAGAACTCTGGCCCCGCCCTTCGCCAGTTGCCAGGCTACTCCACTGTTTGCCGCGTCACTTCAATCGACCGCTATCTTTGCTTCTTGGGGTGCGGGATTCTGCATTGGCTGCTGATCAATCGGACCACAAAGCCCTAAGGCTAGTACATGCGTCTCCTCTTTTGGTTTTAAGTCGCTCGCCATACGCCGCCTATCAAAAATGGCATCCCCACGGAATGCCTGACTAATCCAAGAGGGTTTCGACATATCCCAAGGACTCTTTAGATAAACATCAAATGCCGCAATAATGCCGCCCTTAACAACCTAATATTACTGGTCTTATGAGATCAGGAGACGCCCCCTAAAAATACAAAGCAACCAGAAGGCTTCGTAACGCCAGGAGCGGGCTTGTCCTAGCTTTATTATGAACATGTTAAACTCGACATTGTTTCACCCAATCTGAAACGCGACGGATCTCGTACAAGAAAGAGTGATCAGGATCTTGAACAGCAAAAAGCACCATCTCGGACAAAAATTGCATCGTCTTTTGCTCACGCTATTAAACGTATTGCTTCTATCTTTATTTTCTCAGACGGCATTTGCTGATTTGATCATCAAACAGACCATGACCAACAAAGGTGAGGTCAGTCATACGACTCAATACTTATCCGGATCACTATTTCGATTTGACATGGTGACGAAGGACACGAAAATCATTTCCATCATTAAAGACTCTGCCATCATCAGCTGCCAAAAACATCATGATTCCTCTGAAAAAGGTCTTTGCACGATTACAGACATGGACCAAGCTGAAGCCTTAGTAGGGATGGCAACCATCCAGGTCAAAGAACACGAAGTAAAAAAGCTCCGGAAGACGGGTCGGTTTATTGGTCGAACCTGCGAGTTCTATGAGCGAACGTTAGCACTGGATGTCAGCGTCATGGGTATCATGACATCGACAAAAAATTTGGATCAATTCTGCGTCGATAAATCACTCAAAGTCCCAGTCGAGGCTCTCGTCTATCAGCTCATCAGCATGTTGCGAGGGACTATGACAAGAAAACAACTAAGCAAGTACATGTCCAAAGAAGAAAATTCCGTAGGAGTGATCCTCTATCAAAAAAGCCAGACCCAGGCGAAGTCACAGGTTAAGGCGGTTCAAAGCATTGCAAAGGTATTTGGCGGAGACACGAGAACCTACGAAAAATCAGTGATCATCACGAAGACAGCTTCTGTGAAACAAACACAGATACCTAAAAGCCGATTTAACATGCCAACGCGGGGCTATGAGGTGAATGATTTCAGAAAAAAGAACACGCAGTAATAACACCTGACGGACGAATCAATCGGCAACCAGGTGGGTGTCCCTAAGTAACCCGACTTGTTTCATTTACCCCAATATTCAGGCACTTAGCGACTGCTTCGGCCTTAAACTCTGGGCTGTATACTGCTCTCTTTCTCAATTTCTCTGACACGGCTATTCTCCTCAAGGCTGGGATTATGCCGCTCAATCATATTTGTCCAGTGATTTTGGGGAATCTCATACAGCGGCCGCCAGGCAATCTCAACTATTCCACCAGTAATACGTCAGCAAAACAAGATCGGTTGAGGCAATCTTGGCCAATAGCCACCGAGCTAACGCGGTGTCCATAAACGTTAATCTTCTCTCCTAGAAGATTTTGATGACTTTTGCAGAATTTCAAATCAAGACCCTCAGTTCCTATCAGGTACGCGCACTGTTCGCCTAGGGATGACACGCACAGTCTAACCCGGCGGCAGTGATCAATCCAATTCGATAATTTTTTAGCGTATTCGTTTTGTGAAAATAAGTCCTCGCGAGTTTGTGTTGTGTGTTGTGCCCGCTTTTACAAGTATCAGTAAGTAAAAACGAGCGGCTCCGCGCGTCCCCGCGCTGGATTCTGCGGCAGCAAGACCGTGATCCAAGTGCCTCTGGTCATTTTGCCGAAATTGACGGACGCGCTGGCTTGTCGTGCACTAAACGATACGGATTGCCTCATGCAGCTTCCGACAGCTCCAGTTTGAGGTGTAAATTTGCACATTAATGCGGTGGCAGTTTCAGAGCTAAACGAGGTTCCTGAGCGTGTGAATATCATCGTTTGGCTGTTGGCCCGCTTGGTGGATTGTTTGATAGCGGCGAAGATAACTGCTGATGGCTGCGCTGGAGCTGACTCGTGTCTTAGCCAACGATAGATGGTTGGTTGTAACTGCGAATATCCGGTCCAGTCTGCTCCCACGATGCAAAGGGTCATAAATGCATTGGAAGAATTAGGGACAGTAATAGACAGTGGCGTCGTTGAAAGAGACCAGTTAATGTTGTACGTCACGCCTGATCTGCAATCAGACGTCTGAGAATTAACCAGTGCGTATGTATATGAGTAAACATTGGCTCCGCCAATAGTCATATTAATCGTTGAAGCCGAGTTGGGTGATAACGGAAGTCCAGAGGTCACGAGTGCCGTCGGCGGAATAGTCAGTCTCGTCCAAGTGTGGCGTGTTGGCATGTCTTGTGTGTTACCCGCAGAATCAGTGAACCTTCCACAAAGGGTGTAAGTGCCCTCTGCGGCTGGAAGAGTTTCGATAATATTAGACGTCAAAGGCCGAGCGGGAGACCATTTAACGTTTGCGCCGTCACACCCAGAACCGCTCACTAAGGCATAGCTGTAGGTTCCTGGCTCACTAGCTCCAACTTTAACGTCGATGGTTTTATCTCTTGAGAATTCGAGTGGGATATTCGTAAAAGTCAGGGGTTGAATGATTGTGTCTTGCGTCCATCTCATGACGGTTGGGGCTGGCTGCACGTTCCCCACATGATCGATTCCCTTGACACATAATACCCTAGGCCCGTCACCACCTGGTATGAGGGAGAGATTGATAGGTAAGTGGGCTAGAGTTTTTGGACTCCACATGCCGCAAGCTTCTGGGGCGGTTGCTGTAGAAAACTGGTAGAAAAGTAAATCATTAACTTTTAGATAGATCTGTGCAGGCGAACTTTTTGCGTTTGTGGGTGGTTTTCCTGAGAGTTCCACGGTGGGCGGCGTGGCATCGCGACGCCAATAAGTCCTAGCGGCACGTTCTGAGATGTTTCCTGCTTTGTCAATTCCGTACATACAAATTCCGTAATCACCATCATCTTGAAGCGTGAAGACGTGTTCAAGCAGTTTACTGCAGTCCGTGTAGCCATTTGTAACGGGAGAACAGTCCCCAGTTGGGTTTTTTGTAAGTCTCACTTTGCAAGCAGAGAGTGGTTCATTTGCCGTCAACGTTATTTTTACTGAACTAAGGTTATTAGTGGACAAGGGAGGGTTTATAATCTGAATTTGTGGAGGCTCATACTCCCCAAGCCATGAGTAGACCCGCGGGGTCAGCTGAGTCGATCCGTCGGGGGCTTTCCCATAAACGCACAAGACAGAGTTTGTATAGCCTTGGGTCATAGGGATGTTGAGCGTTGAGACCTGTGATACGGGAATCCAATCTGAGTATTCCAAGCGCGGCGGCTGCTTATAGCAGAGTTGATCCAGAGGGGTGTTATCATAGTTTGATGTTAGAGCATATTTGTAGTGAGTAGCAGAGCTGCCTGCAGACGGCTGAACTTTTAGCGGGAAAGACTTAGTGTTGTTTGTACCAGTTGGATACCCGGATGCTTCCACGATGGAGGCGGCACTCTCGTACATCCATCGATGATTTATGTAAACTAAATTTGTTATGCCAGGTATTTTGGATCTAACGCATACAGACTTTAATCCGTATTGAGCTCCGAGATTCATAGAAAATGGTGTGGTCAAAGGTGTTGATGACTCTGTTTCATTGTAGTTTGCAATTGCGCAACCTCGAAATCCATCCTCCATCAACTTGGCCGAATAGAGAGCTCCTGCCACGGACTCAAACGACATGAATACCGTGCCGTTTGAGCTGATATCTCTTGGAGCCCCTTTAGTTCTTAACATTGTATCGTTGACTAAAATTTCGATGTCATCGATAAGCCATCCGGTATCTGTCGTGTCGGCATCCGATGACAACTCAAATGATAAGAAAACCGAGTCATTGCCCCTGCTTTTTTGCTCCCAGGCGACCTCAGTCAGATCAATTGTGCGCTGAACCCATCCAGATCGGCCAGTGACCTCATCGATCTTCCATGGAGTCGTGCCTGAACCATGAATATATACACGGCCAAAGTCAGCTGGCCCCCAGAATGATGACTCCCATGAGTCGATGGAGTACCGAGTCCAGTACCGCAGCGCCAGTCGGTTAAACCCGTCTGGAATCGTAAAGGTACGAAGTATCATACGAGTGCTTGCGTTATTCGGATAGTAGCCAACGGCGTCACTGTAAACTTTCCCACGTACCGGATCATCTTCAATCACCCAACCAAACCCGTAGTTGATCGGATCTGAAGCATCATAGGTTTCACGAGCCGTTAAGTTGATGGTTCGAAACTTAACTGACTCTGATATGGCAGATACGTTATCGCTGTTATCGTAGGCTCTTGCCGCGATAAATCCATTAAATGACAGAGGAGCATCCCGGACAATCACCGTCACTTTGTTGTCGATTGCTGCTCCTGCTTCGATTGACTCTATGGTCAGCTGAGTGGCGCTGGCCCACGTTTTTTCGTCCGTAATTGGTGACTCGGAGATTCGTAGCTGATAGTTTTTAGGCTTTCCCGTTGGGTCATTGTCGGTACTGCCTTGAAATGAGATGTAGGCTCGCATAGTCGCTTCGTATTTTTTTTCCTTTGAGTCGCGGCGTTCAAAATCACGTGATACCACAACAAGGTTTGACGGTGTCGATGGCGGGATCATATCTGGCGTTTGTAGCAAAGCTTTTGCCACGTTGATAACACCACCCGATTTGATTTTGCCGGCATCTGTAGTATCAGGCAACAGTGAGACTGACTGGAATAGACGATTTCTAAGGGTTTGGCCCATTTCATTAGGGAATTGTGCTTTCAAAAGTGCCAAGGCCCCCGTGACGTGAGGCGTGGCCATCGAGGTTCCTCGAAGGCTGGCATAGCTGCCACCTGGCACCGTTGATAATATTGCATCGCCTGGCGATGCGACATCTACAGAATTTTTTCCGTAACACGAAAAACTTGTGAGTCGACCTGTCGACGTGGTGGCCGCAACTGCAATAATATTGCTGGACTCATAACTTGAAGGGTAGGAGGGATTTTTGTCGTTATCTCCGGCGTGGTTTCCTGCCGCAGCGACAAATAAAATCCCGGCTGAGTTGGCCCGTTCGATCACTTGTACCATAAGATCAGAGTAGCCCCCGCCTCCCCAACTGTTGTTGGTAGCAAAGAATTTCATCTTGGTCGCGTAGTCGATGGCTTCGATGGCATCACTGAGGTAGCCGCTGCCTGATGAACCAAGAAACTTCAGTGGCACCAGAGACACCTGCCAGTTAACACCGACGACTCCTTCAGCGTTGTTACCTATGGCTCCAATGGTGCCAGCAACATGTGTCCCGTGTTTATTGTCGTCCATGGCATTATTGGTCTCATTGATAAAGTTCCAACCTCGCCAGTCGTCAATGTAGCCGTTACCGTCATCGTCAACGCCATTTGTGCGCTTGTTTTTGCCGTTAGAATCGCTGCCGTCCTCGCCAGGGTTAACCCAGCAGTTAGCCGCTAGATCTGGGTGGGTGCAATCAATACCGCTATCGATAACACCTACGACCACGTCACGACTTCCAGTGGTTTTGTCCCAAACGGGGGCAACATTGATGTCGTTGTTTGAATTCAAATTTCGCAGCCCCCATAGTTCTGAGAACCGTGGGTCATTTGGTAATTCAGACAGACTGACGCGGTAATCTGGCTCCACGCGAGCGGTACGGTGATCTTGGCCAAGAAACTCCATGACGGCTGCCATGTATCGATCATCTTTGGCGTCTGGAAATGTGACACTGATCATATTTGCAGTGGCCAGTTCTTTTCGAATTTTACCGCCGGCAGCTCGAATTGCGGCACCTTGGTCACCGGCTCCCTGTGTACCGGCAGTTTTTGCGATCATGGCTGTGGGAGCGCGCATCTTAATGTTCAGCGCTTTGGGTCTACGATCACGGTCGAGGGTTATTTTGGTAGAGGTCAGGCCAAATTCTTTTTGAGATTGGGATTTGTATTTTGAAACGAGAGCAAGAAACTGGCGACGCAGTTCTTGATCATTTGCGTTGTTGCTGAGAGGCCCTGGAGCTTCGACGGAGTTATCCTGTGACTGGCTCTGGGAATTCGGAGCCTTTGTGATGTCGCTGTTGTTTGGCTTGCAGGCTACAAGACCCAAAAATAGCCCGAAAAGTATCAAGATGGTTGGATTCTTGGTGTGTTTTCGCATCATTCTGGGGCCTCCATGGCTCTTAGCCGTTCCACTATCGGATGCATGCAGTAGTGAGGTTAGAAGAAAATGCAAAAAAAATTACAAAATCTATTAATTACAGATTCTTACATGCGGAATCCGCAGCTCCGTATGGACGGGATAATCGGGGATCCTGGTCCTATTTTAACGCATTCCTTTGGAAACAATGGGTTCCGCAGTGGTTTTCCCGGTCTGAGTGACGACGAGCTATCCAATTTAGTGCCGTAACTTTGTAACATAGAGAAAATGCCTAGAAATAAAAAACCCCTGAGGTCTTAGTGACTTCAGGGGTGTCCAGGTTCAGAAAAATGGCGGGGCTGAACACTTCGTGCCTAAGTGAGCGACACCCCGGTCTATTCGACAGAAGCTACGACAACATAGAGTTACCTGGATTGAATGGCATTTCTTTGTGTCTTTGCCTGTCAACAGACGAAGATTTTAACCAAATAGCACGCGAATGGTTTTCGACCTGTGAAGCCGCTCAGTATGTATGCGTGATTCTTTCGCGATATTTTGGGTGGCATTCAGGTCACTATTTCTTGACAAAGTTATCGATTATCGATAATACGTAATCATGATTGACTCATTTGCTGACAAATCAACGCAAGATATTTTTGATGGCAAGCGAGTCAAATGGCTACTTCCGGAACTAGCTAGAATCGCTCAGAGAAAACTGCAGTACATTAACGCAGCTGTAGTTTTGAATGACCTTAATGTTCCGCCAGGTAATAGGCTGAAGCCGCTTAAAGGGAGATTGCGTGGCTTTTATTCCATTAGGATTAATGACCAATTCAGAGTTATATTTCGTTGGAATGACGGGCGTGCGGAGCAAGTAAAGGTCACAGATTATCATTAGGAGCACGTAATGCGTTCAAAAGATCCCATTCATCCAGGAGAGTTTATTCTTGAAGAGTTTTTATTGCCGGCTAATAAGTCGCAAAGAGAGCTCGCTGAAGAACTCGGCTGGACCCCTGCTCGACTTAATGAGTTAATTAAAGGTAAACGTGGAATCACGGCCGAGGCAGCTCTTGATTTAGCATATGTATTAGGAACCTCGCCGGAAGTTTGGATGAATCTTCAAAGTCACTTCGACTTAGCAGAAGCCGAAAGAAAAAGAAAAAAGGCGATTTAATTTCATCTCGATATTGGCACTTATTCGCTGTCCCCATTTTTGGAAACGGATCGCGAAAAAACCGCAGTCAGCGTTGTGCTATTTTTGTTGATAAAATTTCTGATTTTGATGGTCTAACCACTTTTTTGAATGCGTGAGCTTCTGCTCCAGCGTCCGTGCTGCAAGCGTTAGCGATCGCAGGGCAGTCGTTGTGCATCGGGAGAAAAATTCTTCTCGATCCTGTTTAACAAGTACCACAACTTCTATCCTTACGGCACATGGGGCGGCGGATACGGATCCATGGCTACAGTGAGCGAAGGTGGATACTGCTACGCTCCTTCCGGTCTGCAGAGACGTGATGGTGATAACACAGACATCACGGTTGGATGTTACTGCTGGGATAATCGTTATTTTTGATCGAGGGTCTAAATACCGTCATCTTAAGCGTTGGGAAGGATCTCAATAAAGGCGACTTGCCGCATTGCGAAGATGGTTCGCAACGTCCACGGAAATTTCCTTACCGTGAGCAACCATTAATAACGACAAGTCCTTTCTCGATGCAAGCGCACTGAGCCAACTCGAAAATTTCGCGGCATCTCGCAATAAAAGCATCCTGCCAATTTTTGTCATTCCGAAAAATCCGGTACTGCCGATTAATCGCATCAGAAGCCCGTCAAATCCAGGAAGGTGATCCAAATTAAATAATAGGTCAGTAAAGACGAGAGCGGCCCCGTTATTTGTCGGTAATTCATAGACAAGCTCAAAGGGCTTAACGCCATCGGGATTTAGGACCTTGACACCCAAAGGCGGCAATACGTCCTCCGAGGTTCCATCAACTTTTAGCTTCTGTTCTACTTTTTGGACCGCCGCTTTGGGACATACCACTTTCAGGTTTGGATACCTGTCCTTATAAACTTTCGCATCAAGGCGATGCATTCCATTCGGCACCACCAAGACCTCAGGCTCACCAAAGCTTTCGAGCGCGGCCATACGTTGCTCGTTAAGCGCGATACAACTATGAATCCACAATCCTCCGGTAGAAGGCATTTTGTGGACCACCATATTTCGTGGCATATGCCCGTGCTTAAGTGAGCCCGTCACTTGCCAGATATTGTCCGCTAATGTCGTGAAATCAGAATGAGGCAACACATGCGTCGAAAAATTGCTTTGCATAAAATCCTTTCAAAACTGGAATTCACGACCATGCGAACAAGACAAAAAATATCAGGAAAAATATGAACGATAAAATCCAAGTTAATACTAGACGAGCTTAGTATCTCACACCGGATCCTATTTTCTAACAAAGTCATTGCAGCGACAAATCTACAGCAAAAATTTTATCACAATTACGGCAATTCCGGTGCCACCCGACGTAATCCTTATTGAGCGAAAAAATTGGGGCTAGGAAAAAAAACAAAATCAGCACCTTCCGGACATCTTGTCTTCTCACTTACCGAGACTTGATGTCGTTCTACCCTAGTCGTACAAGCAAATTGAGAAAAAACATCCCTCTCGACTGATCATTTCCGCCTAAAATCAGATCACTCGTCGTAGCCAGACATGCCGTGGCACGCACCCTCCCCTACCAGCTCCATGAACCTAACCGGACGTCCCGAAAATTGATAGACTACCCCAAAATTTGTGGTAACGATAACGTAGCGATATGTCTGAAGTTACGAATTATTGGACGGTACGCCCCGGTGACACACTTTATTGTCTTAAATGTCAGCCACATTGGGAGAAGCGTTTCTTCGTGCGGCCGAGAAATCAAAACGGGGCAACTAAAGTCCGGTGATTCTCGCCGTAGTTAGGTTTAAATTTCCGCGTTCGTGTTCTCGGAATTTATTCGACCCTTAGCGCCTGAATGATCTGCATTTTTTCGGCTTTTCGAGCAGGAACAAGCCCACTTAATATGCCGGTGATTATGCAAAGAGTCATCGACACGATTACGCTTACCGTGTTGAAGAGCCATTCAAACTGTACTTTCGGCATGATCTGGCTGACTAAGTACATGACCAAAGCGCATCCACCGATTCCAAGAATGACTCCGATAAACCCCGCCAAACTACACAGAAGGCCAGACTCAAACAAAACCATGTAGCGGATCGCTCTGTCGCTTGCCCCTAGTGCTTTGCGTAGCCCAATTTCGCGGAGACGCTCAGCAACTGATACGGCCATCATGTTGTAAATTCCAACGCCGCCAACTAACAGAGAAATTCCAGCAACAGAAATCAGTAAAACCGAAAACAGCCCCAAGAAGCGATTCATTTGCGCCAAAAGCTTAGAATCATTATTGATATAAACCTCGACGTTGGGCCCGTATTTGTGCGTGAAATAATTCTTTAGAGCAGTGGTTAGTGGCTCAACCTCTTCTACTTTTTGAGCCGCAATAGCAAAGCCATGGAGATAGGGATCCCAGCTAATGCTTTGAACAAAACCCACAGGAGCGTAGATGGTTGAGTCGGGGCTATTCCATTCTTCGTTGGTGCGAATAGGCCGTAAAATGCCGATAACTTGGCACATGACTGATTTGACCGAGTTCTTGAAGCCAATCGTCTGACCGACCAAAGAGGCACTTGGCTTTGGGCTAAGGAGACTCGCAATCCGAGAGCCAATAAGGCAGGTTCTTCGCTGGTCCGTAACGTCGAGAGCAGAGAGGTTTCGGCCTTCTTTGATTGGAAAACCAGACATGGGAAGAAACTGTTCATTGACGCCCAGGACTCGTCCCTTGTCCATTCTTTTAGTCTGTCCTCCGAAACTAACCTCCTCCAGATAAAAATCAGCGCGTGGCGTCAGAAAACGAATCTCTGGGAATATTCGAGGCAACGGCTTTAAATCTCCCTCCCAAGTGAGGCCTTTAAATTTTTTTTCCGTTGACTTAGATCTTGCGCCAAAACGCTCGTAGACCCCACCATCGATGCGGTTGATGCCGAGCGACTCGTATCCTTCTAGGATTCTCTTTTTTGCGAAGTCTCCTAATGTAATCACTGCTACAAGTGCAGCCGTGCCGATGGCGACCCCAATCATCGTCAAAATGCTTTTAAATTTATTGCGAAGAATATTGTTAAACCCAGGAAGCATTGATTGTTGCCATGAAAAAGACGTCGTCAAAGTAGATTGGTGATTAGAAGATTCATTGTTCCCTTGGGGTAGGGATGACACCTCATCTTTTCGGGTATCTGATACTACACGGCCATCCTGGATCTCGATTTGGCGATCACAGGCTGCGGCGATTTTAGGATCATGGGTAATTATAATGACGGTTTTACCTTGGCGGTGAAGATCTTCGAGAAGAGAGAGGACCTCCTTGGCATTTTTACTGTCCAGATTTCCCGTAGGCTCGTCGCAAAGCAAAATCTCAGGATCAAACAATAAGGCTCGAGCCACGGCTACACGTTGTTGCTGGCCTCCTGATAGTTCGTCGGGCTTATGATCAAGTCTTTCAGCAAGCCCTAGCCTCGTGGCGATGGTCTTGGCTGAGCTCATAAGTGCTGCCAGAGACTTTCTGGAGTAAACTGAGGGCAACAAGATGTTTTCCATAACTGGCGCACGAGGTAGCAGATGAAAGTGCTGGAAAATAAAGCCGATGTTTTGATTGCGAAAAAGCGCGAGCTCGTCGTTATCTAGTTTGTAAATCTCGCTTTCAGCTACGCGGAGATTACCTGCGGTGGGCCTAAGCAAGCCGCCTAAAATATAGAAAAGTGTACTTTTTCCGGAGCCGCTTGGCCCTGTAATTGCCACCATCTCCCCGGGCTTAATGCTGAGGCTTATGTCTTTTAAGATGGCCTCTTTAGAAGGCGAGTATGAAAAAGAAAGATTACTTGCGTAAATCATCATGGTCTCAAAGTTTTTCTGAATAAAAATCGACTTGACGCACCGTTTCACCAATCGATAGTCCTGATTTTATCTCGATTGACTTGTCGTCACTGATTCCTAGCTCTACCGCTTTGGTCTCGCCAGTTGACGTTTGGACAAATGCCTTACCGTCCTTAATGTCAACATAATCGTGGGGCAGTACTGGGACATCCTTTGCCGAGTCAAAAATGATGCGTACCGACGCTGTCATCCCCGATTTGAGGTCGTCATCGGGGTTAAGGATCTGTAGTTTTACATTAAATTCAACTGCAGACATGCCCCAGCGATTAGCATCTTTAAGCTTTGCCGCATGGGCCACCGTTGTGATTTTTCCATCATAATGTTGGCCTTGGAGTGCGATGGGGCTTATTTCAGCAGTAAGACCAACTTTATACTTCGCAATATCAAGTTCCGGGACGCCACAGTCGACTGTAAAAACACTTGGATCGTCGACCAACAGTATCGGATTGTCTTTGATTTTTTCCACCCATTCGCCCTCTTGCCGCAAGATGTCCACGACACGGCCCTCAAACTGGGCGCGCTGAGGATAGGATATTTCATTGGAATTTGATGACGATGAAATTTGTACTAGAGGATCTCCCGCCTTTACCACTTGCCCCATTTTTACGAATATTTTTCGGATGTATCCGTCAAAAGTAGGCTGAACGACCAAGCGCCGCTGTGGAGTGAGTGTGCCAATTACGGTTACAGATTGAGTTATATCACCTTTGGTTACAGCAATTTGGCGGGTTGTGGCTGCTGTTCCTTTATTGTTACGGCATGCTGGCAGTGACGTGAGCGTTGCCGCTACCGCCAACATCATAGGTGTTTTATTCCATAATTGCTTCATAAATACTCCCTGCTAAACTATGCAATCGAATCAATCCAATTTGCTCGGCAATCAAGTCATCATCAGTAGCTTGCTGCGCTAAGACTAAGGTATCTAGGGCAGTTACTAAGTCTAGATAACTTTGTGCGCCGCGGCGATATTCCCGCTCAACGATTTCAAATCTTTTCTTCTCCATGTCCAAGAGCTTTTGATTGGCGAGGTTCTGCGCTGTGAAGGAGGCCAAATCTTGATAAAAATTTTCAAACGAGGATTGAAGCTCAAGTTTCTTCTGATCACGCTCTAGTATTTGAGCTCTGCTTGCCGCAAGAAAGGCAGACTTTTCATGACGACGCTGATTTGCATCGAAAATATTATATTTTATGCTCAACTCTAGCGATGAGCGTCGGAGAATGTCTCCCTCCTTATTTTCATCCATAACTCCGACATCGCGAACGCTGGCGCTGAGATTTGTTGAAAGGTTAACCTGCGGACCATGTGATGCCTCCAATTGACGAAGTTTGAGGTGATCACTTTGTTCATCAATGGCCAGTATTTTTGCCGTAAGCGTATCCTCCCAAGGCTTTTTTTGTGGGGCTTTTAGAGAAGAACCGGTTAATTCCTTCAATTCAGTAATTCTAATGCCATTAACCAGATCAGTTCCCATAGCATTTATTAGGTCCAATTGTGCGGCTCTTAGATTCCTTGAAATCATAAATCCATTAGCTTCGCTTTGTTGGATACGCCCGTCGATCTCCATCAGACCTGTCTCGGGTGCAAGTCCATTTTTTACCTTTTGCTCTATGCTATCTCTTTGCCTGTGAAGGAGTCGTATTTTCTCCTCATGATTACGTTTGGCAAGAAGCGCTCTATGCAGAGCCATGTAGGCTTCGGCCGTTTCTTTAATCGTATTATTTGCGTCGATGAGTGCCTGCTGTTCGGCCTTAGTAAGATTTAATTCTTCAAGGTCTTCACTGTTTCCGCGTATTCCGCCATCCCAGATGTTCCAGGTAAACTCAAGTCCAGCAGAATTATTCCATCGCTGATTGGTGGAGAATTCGGAGGCTGGCTGCTGTTTTGATATCCCGACGTTAGATGTAAGGTTTAGCGATGGCCAACGCTCAGCGCGGACTGCCCTCAGCTTGAAGCGCGCGCTCGATATCCATTCTTTTGAGGCATTTATTTTCTTGGATTGACGCATAGATTCTGCGCACACGTCTTTTAAGGTTATTCCAAGTGCAGGACTTTCTGTTGTGACTGCCAACAGCAACGAGGTAAATATAGAGCTTATTAACATTCGCTGCCGAAAACTAATTTGGTCGCATTCAAGCACGATAAACCTCCCTCGCCGAGATAAGTGAATTTACGCGGGCTTTCTGACCAGTTAATCTAGCAACTGGATCATGACACTCTCATTAAAATAAATTTGCTGAATATTTAGACCATCGTTACCTTTAGGTTGTGCTGTCCGGGCTCGTCGGACACAGTTAGGCGGATAATTTAAGACAACAAAGTACGTCACTCTGTGGTATAACCCGCTGATATTTCTAGACCGCTCCTCTTTCTTCCCCACATAAGGAACAAAGTATGTTAAGGAGAAGTTAATTGCTGTTAAGAAGATCTATGTAGAGCTTTCCATTTAAAACGCCACCGATTTTAAGATCGTCTCGGAGGGGGCTGCTCTTTCTGGGGTCAAGACTAAGGCTCATTTGCCGCTGAATTTGACCAGATACCGTTTGATAGGTGGCTACTTCGTCATACACATAAAAACTAGGGGTATGAACCATAGATCCCTTAGGAAATACCGTCTGTTCGGGTGGCAGCCAAAAATGCATCGCGTCATCAACCAGACCTGAAGTCTGGGAGGCAATTGTAGCACTTCCGATTAATACACTTTGGGAGGATTCCAGATTGGTCGCGAAAACCGCTAAGTCTTTCGCCATAACTTTAATGCCGAAGCACTTCCATGACGAATCAACCCCAAAAAATTCCTTTAATTTCTTACCGTAATTATGAGAACCTCCACAATGCCAGGCCGGAGGGTCATTTCTACGATAACGTACTGAGAAGACAGGATTGGCGCGGCTGCTAACTTTATACCAGCGAGAGGATGGGCCATTCATAATTGTCTCAATAAAAAATGTCGACATGACATTCATTTGATAATCATCAAAATACGCCATTTTTTGTTTGGTATGACTCAGGCCAAAAACATGCCCAAGTTCATGAACCATGGTCCAGTAAAGAAGCGCGCCGTCGTTGACGTTCCATGGATTTTCAACTGTATTTTCACCCTGAAACTTCATTGGCCCGCTGTCGGCGGCAATATAGACAAATCCCTTGCCGCGTAAATTTACTTTGTCGTAGTCGGTACGAATTGCCAACGCGGCATAGCGGTTGGGATTCTTAACGTAGGTCTGCTGCTCTTCGTCAAGAAATCCAAACTGAAAGACAATATCCACTTGCTTCAGATCTCTTGTACACGGGACTTTTACAAAATCTTGGGTTGCGACAGTGATTTTTGGTTCGAAAATAGTTTGTCCATGTCGAAACTCCTCTTTCCAGAACGCGATGGCTTTTTCTAAAAGGTCTTCGGTGATTTCTGGCGTCTGATGGTAATGGTCGGGATCATATTGAGTGCAGTATTTTACGGTCTTGGTGTTCTGTATAAACCAGGGGTTTTCACTGTCTTGAATGAGTTCGCCACCCCCGCTGGCCCAGTCTGCGGATGCGGCGCCGGATATTGCAAATGTCAAAACCGAGATTATGACTTTTAGCATCACTGTGACTCCTTTGGTGAATCTTCATTAAAAAATTTTTTTTGGCATGTTCTGTTTCTATTGTCGCCAGGAAGCAGCATGAAGTAAAATAAAAAGAAATCAACTTCCTCGGATTTGTTTCAAAATTAGAAATTAAGCGGAATTTCAAAATGAACATTTTTGCCGAATCAAATTACCGTAAAATATTACGGGATGTCGTAGAGGAGCGCAAATCTATCGATGGTAAATTTAACTTTCAATCTATCGGTGAATTCACGCGGATTTCCAAAACCTATATTTCCAAAGTTACCACCGAAAAAGCTCATTTTAATTGTGATCAATTATGCGCGGTCTGCGAATATCTCGGATTTACCGAAATTCAGTTGCGATACATGATGCTGCTGCTGGAGTTAGAGCGATGCACCCAAAAAAGGTGGAAAGACATTTTAACCAGAGATATTAACGTCATCCGCGATAAAGCATTGGATAGTACCGAGCACATTAAGGCGAAGGCTGATCAGGTCAGTGAGCAGTCCCTTCGTGACTATTATATTGATCCAATGAATCAAATAGTGCACATCTGTTTGTCAATTCCACGCTATCAAAGGGAGCCGCAGCGGTTGGCTGCCGACCTTCGCTTGTCTCCTTCAGAGTTACGCTTGATTGTCGAGCGTCTGGAGGCGCTAAATATTGTCGAAAATACTAATGGAAAAATCAGAACTGTCGTAAAGAGTATTCACCTGCCAAAATCATCACCAGTATACAGGCCGTGGCGCAATCAACTAAAGCTCTTGTGCATGGACCGCCTTAATCGAGACGCACGTACTGACGACTACAGTTTTTCGGTGACGTTCTCCGCCACTCCTAAAGCCCGCGATAAAATTAAAGCCGATTTTTTGGATTTGTTGAAACAAATTGAGAATACGGTCCAGAAGTCAGATCAACAGGAAACCTACCAGATGAGTTTTGAGCTTTTCTCATGGACTGAAAAGAAGTCCTAATTTCAGTTGATGACTGGTCTATGGCCAACCGATAAATCGTCGAAGGTAACGCCTATTATTTAGTCCTTACATTCAACACGAAAGTAAGGACTAATTTTTAGACAAGAAAACGTTCTGTTCCATAAAACATAAATTGTTGCGATTGAAGGATTTTATAGTCGAACAGTATGACCGGGAAGGAGTGGAGCGTCAACCGACTGGCAATTGGTCAAATATCTCGATTTATAGAGTTTTCGCGACTTGGTCTAACACTGTTTCCACAGACAAATCATTGCGACATAAAAAGCGTGACATTCCAAAGGATCTGGCTGCCGTCATCGACGACATTCGGAGCTAGGAAAAATAAAAACAAAATCATAGCCTTACGGACATCTTGTCTACTCACTTACTCGGACAAGATGTCATTCTACCCCGCCTGCACACGAAAACTCACCAAAAATATCGTCACCTTCATAGTCACCTTTGCCTAAAAACCTAGCTCTTGGCGCTGCCGGACGGCCATGAGGCCGCACTCCCTCCTAACCAGCACCTCGAGGCACCAGATCTTACACATCATATACATAATCGAGTTCTCCGGTTGATTGTCGCCTCCTTGGCGGACCCGTTGAAACGATTCCTAGTCTTGCCAGTGTCTCGGCAATCTTTTCGCCGTCGGTGATCGCATCATCCACCACCATTCTCGCGCCGCACGAACAAATCTCCGGATCCACACCCACGGTTTTGCGAAGGAGCTCTGCCCACGGTAGCCAATATTCGCCAGGCGCACGACCAGTTGATGGTTTGCCGGTTGGCGGCGGGTCAGAGTCGTTAGGTTCATCATGAGCTGGGCACGTTCGCTTCTTTGTAGGACCTGGCACCACAAAGTCTCGCCATGCGTGATTTGGAGCAAAAACGCCGTGAAATCTGGTTACGTTAAACCAGGCGGGAGGAATAACTCCAGCGAGCCTTTCCACGAAGTCACGTTGACTGAAGATTAAGGACTCCGTGCCGTCGTTCCATTTTCTCTTCAAACGAAGCTCTAGCTCGCTTCTATCCGGATCATCAGGCTCCATGTAGCTCAGAAGTGATAGATTCGTCGATGATCTAGCGCCCCCGACAAAAAACAGATGAAAAAGCTGCCTTAATCCCTCTCGGTTTGAGCCCTCAATTGACACCGCGGCATGCAAAGAGAACCATTTGTAGCGCACGTTAAGCCAGCCTTGAACTGACATCACATCTGGATCTGAATGCTGAAACTGTTGATTTAAAGGGGGGATTTGCCAGAAGGCGTCCCGTGCGACGGTATGCCTTAGGAGCACGCGGGCGAAATGGCATCGGCACACTTAAATCATCTTCGCGGTCAAAATCCTCAGGCAGACTTACCTCACCTGATGCATCGACATAGCCCTTCTTTGCAAATAGTTTCGCTAGCCTTAAGGATCACCCTTCAAGTCCAGCGCCTTCGCGAATGCCTCTTCGGTGGTGAAACCCTCGGCTTTAAGGCTTTTAATGCGAGCTCTCAGGGGTTCTCCATGTTGTACGAGTAAGCAGTACTCGGACAGTAAATGCCGGTGGCTATTTTGATCGAGGGGATTGACGGCTGATAAAAATAGCTCCACAGTAATTTCGTTTGCCATGATACTCGCCGTTAAGCATCGTCCGTGTCGGGTCTGCGACTCCTTCCAAGAAATCTGTTCTGAGATTTGATGTTGACTAAGTTTCTGACTGATCTCCTGTGCGGCCACATCGAGGTCTCGCGCCCCAAGGAGTATATCTAGATCACTACCAGGAAGCTCAATCTCCAAGGGAATGCTACCAGATAGAAGAGGCATCCACGGCTTTAAAACCAGCAAAATATTGGTGCGTGCAAGCCATTGGCTCAGGATGACATGATTCTCAATCGCAATCGTAGCCGAGAGAGGAAGATGGTGAAATTTGATTTTACCGTCGTCGAGAGTGACGCTGGACTCGGTTACATCATGTGTGACCAGCACCTCAATGTGCTCATATCCCGATTTATAAAATTGATTTTCCTTCGGCGCAGGAATTTCGATCGCCTCGATCCATTTGCCGCCGACGTGCAATGGTTCGCTCAGTCTAACTGTCGTGATGGGGCGACCATTGACTTCCGCATGAGATAAAACGGTCCCGTATAGATCATGGGTTGGATTTGAAATCGCCTGAACTAATGACTGGTATTCAGACCAAGTCTCGGTGCGAAAGCAAACGTGATCAATAATCCAATCACGGGTAGGGTGGCCCCGTTGTTCTGCTTGTTCAAGAAGCTTCGCTACAAATGAAGTGGCGGCTGCTCGATCAAATCGACGTTTATCCAAGGATGGTTCCAATTTGTTGGCCTCGTTAGTTTGGCAGAATCTCTACTACCAGCTTACCTTGGGTTCGACCTTTTTCAAGTTCTGCAAGTCCCAGCGCCACATCGTCTAACGCAAACGTCTTGCTAACACTTGTTTTGATGATCCCTCGATCTATTAACTCGGCAATGTGGCTAAGGTCCCGCCGAGAGCCCTGAAGTAGCATAAAGCTTGTTTTGATGTTTTTTTCCCTGGCTAAAGACTCTGTCTCGGCATCCGGTGGATTTACAACGGCCGGAACGACGCCGCCCTTTTTGGTTGCAAGAATGCTACGAAGATAATTGGTACCGCCAATGGATTCAAACACCACGTCCATTCCACCAGCCTTCTGAGCAACGTCGACAAAGTCCTCTGTTTTATAGTCAATGACGCGGTCGGCGCCGAGGGACTTAAGATAGTCGCTGCGCTGGCTACTTGCGGTTGTGTAAACCTCAGCTCCTAAATGTTTAGCGTATTGGATGGCAAACGACCCAACTCCACCGGCCCCAGCATGAATTAATACTTTGTCGCCTTTCTTGACGCCGGCAAAATCTCTGAGCGCCTGCACAGATGTCAGGCCAACAACTGGTAACGAGGCGGCTTCGATGTGGTTTAAGGTCTTAGGCTTCAGTGCAACGATAGATTGATCGACGGTCACGAATTCTGCAAAGCCACCATCGCGGTCTAGAGGGTTTGAGAAATAAACGGCGTCACCCTTTTTAAAGTCTTTTGCCAAAGCGCCTGCATCAACCACCACACCTGAGATGTCTCCCCCAAGAACCCGCGGAAACTCGACGGGGAAAAGTTCTTTTAAATGCCCTTCACGAATCTTGAAATCAACCGGGTTTAGACCTGTGGCGTAAATACGAACGAGGACTTCAGTTGATCCAGGCTGAGGAATGGCTAGTTCCGCGACCATTAGTACATCATTGGTTCCGTAGTCACTCATAACGACTGCCTTCATAAATCCTCCCTTGTGTGTTTGGGTGCAATCTTTGACTGGGTTGATTTAAATTAAGGAATCGATTGTTGCCAATGAATTGCTAATATGATAGCTATATCATATGAGACATATTAAAGGTAAAGATCTAAATTTATTGCCAGTATTTGCTGCCCTTTGGCGTCAGCGTAATGTCACCAAGGCGGCTCAGACCCTCGGCATGACCCAGCCGGCCCTATCAAGGGCGCTGTCACGCCTGCGCTCAGAGTTTGGCGATCCTCTTTTTGTCAGAAGCTCTAAAGGTGTGAGCCCCACGGCGCGCGCTAGCGAGATGGCTTCGGAAATAATCTCCATGGTTGATCATTTAGATCACCTTTATGAACCCTCCGGGAAATTTGACCCGGCGCGTCTTGATCGAGTGTTCACAATCGTTACCACAGATTATTTTGAATCAGCGGCCGCCGAGAGATTAATACCAAAAATCCTCAGGGAGGCTCCCCATGCGTCCCTAAATTTCAGAACAAACGTTGGCGGTATACCGCGCGAAAGTCTCGAAAAAGGCGATGTCGATTTAGCCATTTTAGGTGTTTTTGAGCGTATTCCGGAAGGCTTTTACACGCAAAAAATTCTGACAGATACCTACCGCTCAGTGGTGCGATCAAGTCACCCCGCAAAGCGCTTCACGGTAGAACAATTTACTCAGTACCCTCACATTCTGATGACCCCGAAAGGCGACATGCACGGCATTGTCGACGAGTCACTCGAACGGCTTGGAAAAGCTCGCCATATCGCCGTGGGATCGTCAAATTTTCTTTCGGCTGGATGGGCTGTCGCAAACTCTGATTTAATTTTAACGGCGCCAGGCTTGGTTATTGATCAAATGGCTGAGCGCCTATCTCTAAGGGAGTTTCAGACTCCGGTTGAGACGCCGCAGTTAGAGATCTTTCAAATTTGGCACGCAAGAACCCATAACGACCCCGCCCAAAAATGGCTTAGAGCACTAATAGCGGGATCGTTTTAGCATATTCATATTGGTGCCACCCGACTGATTACGTGAATGTTGTGTCCTCACGGAATGTAGACATTACACGCATTTCTCTGCCAGCTGGCCCACGCTTGCGTCGCACTTTGCCCTTGGCTGTTGCGCCAACCGCTTCGTACTAGCCATGTGCACAGCGGATAATTTTCTCTGGCTTGCTGCGCCATCGCATGTTTGCAGGCACTTAGGCGCTAGGACAAACAAAAACAAAATCAGAGCCTTACGGACATCTTGTCTGCATACTTTCTCAGTCAAGATGTCACTCTACCCCACCTTCGCACAAACTCACCAAAAATATCGCCCCCATCCTGATCTCCTTCGCCTAAAAACTTAGCTCTGTCGCCGGCAGACGGCCACTAGGCTGCACCACCCCCCTAACCAGCATAATGATGTACCAGCTGTTAGACGTCATACACATAATCAAGTTCACCCGTTGATTGGCGTCTCTTGGGTGGACCCGTTGAAGCAAGTCCAAATCTTGCAAGCACCTCCGAAATCTTTTCGCCGTCGGTGATCGCATCATCGACAGTCATTCTTGCGCCGCATACACATATTTCGGGATCGACACCCACGGTTTTGCGAAGGAGCTCCGCCCACGGTAGCCAATATTCGCCAGGCGCACGACCAGCTGAGGGCTTGCCCGTTGGCGGCGGGTCAGAGTCGTTAGGTTCATCATGAGCTGGGCACGTTCGCTTCTTAGTAGGACCTGGCACCACAAAGTCTCGCCATGCGTGATTTGGAGCGAAAACGCCGTGAAATCTGGTTAGATTAAACCATGCCAGAAAATTAACAGAGGAATAACTCCAGCGAGTCTCTCCACGAAGTCACGCTGACTGAAGATTAACGATTCGGAGCCATCACTCCACTTCCTCTTGAGCCTAAGTTCAAGCTCACTTCGGTCCGGGTCATCTGGCTCCACGTAGCTCAAAAGCGATAGATTCACGGATGATCTTGCACCGTAGTGAAACAGCTGTCTTAATCCCGCACGGTTTGAGCCCTCAATTGACACCGCGGCATGGAGCGAGAACCATTTGTAGCGCACGTTAAGCCAGCCTTGTACCGACATCATATCAGGATCTGGATGCTGAAATAACGGATTTGACAGAAGGCGTCCCTTGCGACGGTATGCCTTAGGAGCACGCGGGCGAAATGGCATCGGCACACTTAAATCATCTTCGCTGTCAAAATCCTCAGGCAGACTTACCTCACCTGATGCATCGACATAGCCCTTCTTTGCAAATAGTTTCGCTAGCCTTAAATAAATCATTTCTATCACATCAAACATCGATTCCTGACTCAGGCCGCGATGGTCAAAAAACTTAAGGCCGTTCTTTGCTCTGGCAAACACACCATCAAGAAACATCATGTGAAGATGCGGGTTTGGCGCCAAACTTGAACCAAAAAACTGCACAAAAGTCACAGACCCTGTCGTCGGCTCAAGGATATGATCCTTGCCAAGCACAAGTGCTGCATGTTGCTCATAGTGAAAAGAAATGCTGTCGACGACAATCGTGATCACTTCATTAAATAGCTCTGGACTCCGAAGAAGCCAAGAACGCACCTGATGCGGAAACGTCAGTACGAATTGCCTTGTCCTAGCATTTGGCCACACTTCACGCTCAATTCTGTCAGCCTTTTGCAACGCACGCCGAGATCCGCATGCCGGACAGAAACCTCTTCCTTTGCATGAAAATCCAATCACCCGCTCAGCTTGGCAGTCCTTGCAATAAAGCCTGACAAAACCATGTTCCAAGATTCCGCAACGCGTGTACCTCTGAAACTCCGATGTTACATGGGGCGCAATCACTTGCTCATTAGTAGCATAATCAACCTCAATCTTTGGCCAAGCTCTCGCCACTGATTGATAGAGCACAGTCGATTCCGGCCGGTGACGCTCGTAAATTGCCATGAAGCCCTACGCCAATGAAAAAATCACTGGCTAGGCCAATACTACATGACATCCCACGTCATCCACTGACGCAAGGAAACAGATACACCAGACGAAATGTCTACAGGATAGAACAGCATCTCAAACTGCAGTGTGGCGCAGGAATCAATGGCCAATAAATCTGGTTTTCGGATAGGTGTTTTGACACTATTGTTGCTGAGTTGAAACGTGAATTAAAAAGCGGAGTTCCAGAAAATGAAACTTGACCAAGCCCCTGTTAATTCAGCAATTAATTTTATTACCTGCCGATTTTCAGGCAAGAAATGGGTCGGTGCGGCCGCGATGTACACTGACCACGGCCAAATTTTGATTTCCACAGCGCCTGAAACGATAAATGAATCAGTGAGTCTTTGTCATGAAACTGGTGCCATTTGCGAGGCGTACAAATTGGGGAAACGCATTACAGCAAGTGTTTGCGTCTCTTGCGACGATACCGGAAAGATTCATATTCTTACGCCGTGCGGAGTTTGCCAGTAAAGACTCATGTATTGGGGGGAAGATGTCGAGGTAGCGGTACCTCAAACCGATGATTCCACAAGATGGCTTTCAAAAACTCTCAAAGAGGTACAACCGTTCTACTGGTACAAACCCTTCCAAAAATCGAAATGAAGGCCGATTGTCTGGCGGCCAATCATTATTGAAAGTATTCATTCATATTAACTTAGATCTCGAATAGAAAAGCATTGCTGGCGAGCAGGTGAACGGACCACATTAACCCTTAATTTGTTCGGTGACGGACCATTTTGCGCTTACGCAGCCAAGGAGCTGATCAAGGCAGAAATAGTTGATAGCTCTGGATTGAATTCTTGATCCTGATCAATGAGGTCGTACAAGGTTTGCCGACCGATGCCCGCCTTTTTAGCCAATTTCAGTTTGTTAACAGTCATGAGATGGGCGGCTAAAACCTCACGAAATGAGCTTAAGTCGTTAATCCTAATACAGTCTAAAAGAGTTTCAATTACCTTCTGGGAGTCTTGTAGCTCCTTACTTTTGAACGGAACGTGAACCCTCAAGGATTTCGTTCCTGATTTTGACCGCTTTCTTGATGTCTTTGGATTGAGCATTTTTATTTCCTCCGTTCAATGCGACCACAATCGCACTGCTCCACATGAATGTGTAAACTCTTGTACCGTTTTTCCATCTTAACTCGATCAAACCATCAAATCGTTTATGGTCACCAAAGTGGCCAACGCTTAGCAAATCCAACCGAGCCACTACCATCGTCCTAATTTTCGGTTGTTGCTTTGACAACCAAAGCTCAAATTCACTGGTTTTGAGAACTCGATACGTCATTCGACTAATGTACGGTATGCCGTACAAAATGTCAACTCGCTATTTTGAATGGATGCACTCAGGAATGTTCAAAATTACAAAGTAGAAGTGCCACTCTCTCCTGCAATGCTACTTAAGTGCCATACGTCTTTAATCATAAGCTAAGCAAAGGTCCCCGTCACCGCATCACGGAAAAAATTTTTTATCATATTTTTCTTGTAATGTTGAAGATTTGGGGGGAGAAATGGGGATGGACGGGACTCGAACCCGCGGCCTCCGCTTTACCGCACAAAAGCGTAGTGGCACATGTCCCAGTGACGACCCCGATGAAAAAGTGAACTTTTCAGGGTACCCTCATAAGTCATACCAATTTTTTCCATGACTCGGGCTGAAGCTTTGTTTTCTCGCTTACAGCGAGATTGAATACGCTTTAGCGCAAAGGTCTTAAAGCAGTAATCAAGCACAGCCTGGCAGGCTTCGGAGGTTATCCCTTTGCCCCAATGCGCCTCATCCAGAGCGTAGGCAAGCTCCATTGACTTGGCGTCTTTTGACACCCAAAAGCAGCCAGCGGTACCAATGACGCGCCCAGGATTAGTCTTTAAAACCATGCCAAAAGGCTCTGGATTTCCTTCTGCATAGTACCTAAATGCATAGTTTTTGATGTAGCTGAGACTATCCTTGACTGACTGATGGGGCTCCCACAGAGTGTATTGGCTCACACTTGGATTTTTTGCATATGCGTATATGCTCTCAGCGTCTGAAATTTCTAGCGGTCGCAAGATCAGACGACTTGTTTCCAAAGACGGCAGTGTGAAAGGCTCGGACGGTTCTCCCAGAAACTTCGCAATGAAATACTCGTCGCCCCACTCACCATCAATCATGACAGCTTTTTGGCGCTTCCCCTCAATTTTATAGCCAGAGCTCTTATAAAGATTTACGCCACGCTCATTGGCCACGCGAACTTCAGCTTCGATTTTCTGGATCCCTGCGCTCATGGCGTGAGGCTCAATTACCGATAGGAGCTTCTTACCGACTCCTTGGCCCCAGTAGTCTTTTAAAACCATCATCCCAAATCGACCAAGATGCATTTGCCAAGGGTGATCTGGATTTGGCATGCGAAAGTTTATGAAACCAATCAATTTACCACCGTCAAAAGCTCCGATATCTAATGTGACGTGATCGGCTCTGTTTTTTTCGATCCTAGCTTTACTCTCATCCAGCTCGGGCTGTCTTTTCCCCACATACTGCATGGTGTTGGATGACTCATGGGGAAGGCGCGCAATAAATTCCAAAAAAGCGGGGACGTCGCTGGTATCAAGAGACCTAATGGTCATTGTTCGACCAGATACGAGAGTCATTTGAAGGGGTTTAAGGACGGCCATTTGGCACTCCCGAATTGATAGTGTCTGACACCAAACGGAGGACCTTAAATTACTACAATTGCCGTTTTTATTCATTTATGGGACAATACCACTGAATTTCGGCTAAATTCCGTGGCGGGCCTGCAGATGTACCAAAGATACATTCAAATACCTAAAATCATTGAGACTAAAAGCATTTTTCTGGTCGGCCCAAGGATGACCGGTAAAAGCACGCTTCTACGAGAGGCACTGCCTGAGGCCCTCTATTTGGATCTACTCGACGCGGATCTTTTTCGAAGGCTTAGTGCAAGACCTGATCATATCAGGGAATTGATACGAGACGAGACTAAAGTCGTTGTCATTGATGAAGTGCAAAAGCTTCCTGAGATTTTAGATGAAGTACAACGACTCATTGATCGAAATAAGGACCTACGCTTTGCGCTGACTGGCAGTAGTGCGCGCAAATTAAAACGAGGTGCTGCAAATCTCTTAGGTGGTAGAGCTCTTTATTTAAATCTTCATCCCCTAATTAGCGCTGAACTCGAAGATGATTTACGAATTCTCGACCGAATTAATCGCGGAGGTCTTCCAGCACTCATCGATAGTGATCACTACGAGCGAGAACTCGGTGCTTACGTCGGCGTTTACTTGCGAGAGGAAATTCAGGCCGAAGGACTCACCAGATCGATCGGAAATTTTGGACGCGTCCTCGAGACGGCTGCGCTTTGTAACGGTCAGCAGGTTAACTTTACGCAGATTGGCAGTGACTCCCAAGTACCGCCAAGAACAGTATCTGATTATTTCCAACTATTTGAAGACACCTTAATTGGATCCATCTTACCGTCCTTTCGAAAATCAAAATCACGAAAAGCGGTCGCAACACCCAAGTTTTATTTTTTTGACACCGGTGTGGCGCGAGTCCTAAGCCGCACGAGCCAAATACAAATAGGATCAAAGTCTTTTGGCGACGCTATGGAGCATCTCGTCTACTTGGAACTTAAAGCTTTCATGGATTATACGTTTTCTAACGCAAAGATTTCTTACTGGCGAAGTGAGTCTCAAATTGAAGTCGATTTTGTCATAAACGAGGATCTTGCAATCGAAGTCAAAGGAACTGAAAACGTGACCGCGTCGCACTTGAAAGGCTTAAAAGCCCTCAGCGAAGATTTTCCGGAAATGAAAAAATTTGTTGTTTCTCTAGAGCCACGCTCACGTATCGTCGACGGGATTCATATCGTTCATGTTGATGAATTCCTAAAAAAGCTTTGGAACGGCGAGATCCTCCGAGGCTAGAAATGTGAGCAAACGGTCATGTTCTCAATGTATTACAAATAACCCATATTTCTGGACGTTCCCCATCATTTCACCACCAAACGCCTACGGGTCATGACTTTTCCGAGATTTCTCGGTGCCTCAGACTGGTAGGTTTTTTGGTAGGGATTGGTAGGGAAACTTTGAAATTTTGAGACATACTGCGAAAGGTTTCAGCAGCGATTTGAACGAGTGCCTAATGATTTCAACACATTAAAAAGCCCCGGTTTTCTGTAAAACCAGGGCTTTTGACTTTGGAAAAATGGCGGGATGGACGGGACTCGAACCCGCGGCCTCCGCCGTGACAGGGCGGCGTTATAACCAACTTAACTACCACCCCGCGCTAGGGTGCCGCATATAGCCTATTTTCTCTTAAGCATCAGCGGGAATAACGTTTATACGGACGTCATCTTGGGGTGTCAAATGGATTTTCCGGGCTTCTTCATCCTTTCGACGCTCGCGGGTCGTCCATATGATAAAGATTAGGCTGACCACAAAAAAATCAATAAATTCACCGGGGACCCACATGAGCAAACCGCCTAGCCTTTGGTCATCCAGGTGGTTCCAAGGCTTCCACCACTCAGGCAAGGGGCGGCCAGCGTAGGCGTACCAGACCTCATCACTAAATGACAGAAAGGCTGACAAAATCACGTTTGATGCCATAAGACCCATCACATAAAGCATACGCAGAGGCATCGACAGAGGGGACCTCATGGGGTGTGGGTCAATGATATTGCGCCAAAGTAGAATACTGACCCATGCAAAGGTGGCGTGCTCCAATAGATGCCAGGCGTCATTTAAGAGTGCCAGATTATAGTAGTACGGCACATGCCAAAACCAGTAGGCTGCTTGAAACAAGAAAAGACTCACCAGTGGCTTACTCAAGAGTTTAAAGAGCCAGCGTAGAGGCTTACTGCGCACGATCGGAAAATATACGTTGCGGCGGACACCGGGCGAAATGCCACGAACACAAATGAAAAAAGGCACTCCCAGCATCATCAGTGGCACACCAATATTGGTGATCATGAGGTGCTGAATCATGTGCACAAAGAACAATTGATCTGACAGAGGATCAATGGGCGGCAAAAGGGCTGCGATCACGATGACTAAACCGAGGTAGTAAAGCCCTATCTGCCAAGGCTTGATGGGAAGCTGTCCCCGGAATGCTTTCAGACCTCTAAAATACAAAACACCCATGACGACAAAAAGGAGCAGCGCGGGATCCCAGAGCCATTTGAGCTCGAAGGTCTCTGGCGGCAACGGGTCATAAAGGTGGCCTGTGGAGGCAAAAGCCCCCTGACCTACCAGGAATAACAAAGCAATAATGGTTTTAAGCACAAATTTAGCCCATTGACGGTAGCGAAAGCTTCATCATGATAAATACTGCAACGGCTAGAAGACCCGAAAAAACAAAAATATTGGTCAGTATCTTGTTATCAAAACGCAAGTGCATGTACCAGCCACACACCATGACGAACTTAACAATAGAAAGCGCAATTAAAGTCCAAATCATGACTGTGTTGGATATTCCCCAAGCTTCCTTCTCTTTAAAAATGATCCATTCAATGAAGGTAATAACACAGAGGATAACAGCGAAGATCCAATAGAGCTTCGGACCTGCGTGAGCGTGATCTCCGTGTTTATGATCGTTATGGTTACCGTGTGCTGTTGCCATGGGAATAGCTCCTAGTGTTTTCAGACGTATACAAAAAGGTAAACCACGGTGAAGATGATGATCCACACCACGTCCACGAAGTGCCAATAAAGACCGGCAACTTCGACGATCTCACTGTTAAACCACTCTTGACCTTTAATCAAAGACGTCAAAAGAATGGAGCTCATCCACAGCACTCCGACTGTCACGTGAGCGCCGTGGCAGCCTGTCAACAGATAAAAGCTAGAACCGAAAATGTTCGTCGAGAGTCCTAGACCATTCTTCAAAACGAACGTCGAAAACTCGTGGTATTGGAATCCCAAGAAGATTATCCCACCTAGAACAACCATAAATGTCCAAAACTGGAACTTACGAAGGTCCTTTTCCTTGCAATAGTGTAACGCCAGCACCATAGCAACTGATGACATCAAAAGATCAAAAGTTGACAGAGTGGTGATGTCAATTTCGTAAATCTGCTGCGGTGTCGGCCCGGAGATTGATCGACCTTTATTCACAAGGTAATTGGCAATCAAAGTGCCGAAGAGAAAACACTCTGATGCAATAAGCACCCACATCGCAAACTTGCGATTTTCAACCCCCGTGGTTGTGTGGTGTGCATGCGCTGCTTCACTCATGTAATCATTCTCCCAAAATATCCGTTTAAGCGTTTATTAAACTAGAGTCCGCTTGATCTCAGGGTTCTTCGTAAGCCCAACCATACGTGGACGTCACAGTCATTGCCACACCCACTAACGCGATAATAACCCCATTAGCCGGAACGACAAATCCTGTCGCAATCCCAGTAATTCCCAGCGCCAATAAGATCGGCCAAAAGCTCTGATTAGGCATATGAATAGAGCTCAGGTCTACAATGGGCTGCTTCGGCGGAGTAAGGCGTTTGCCATCGTGGGTGTATTTTTTATGCCACCAGTCATCAAGGTGAGATACCTCAGGAAGCTTTGCAAAGTTATACTCTGGAGGAGGCGACGGAATTGACCATTCAAGAGTTCTGCCGTCCCATGGATCATCAGAAGCCTTTTGTCCAAACTTAAGGGATGCAAACATATTAATGAAGAACAGAGCTCCACCAACCGCAGTCATGTAAGCACCCATGGTTGCCAAGAAGTTCCAGAAATTCCAGTTCTGGTCTCCAGCATAGGTATAAATCCGCCTAGGCATACCATCAAGGCCCAGGAAATGCATAGGGAAGAACGTCAGGTTAAAGCCAATCATGTAGAGCCAAAATTGAAGCTTACCCATGGTCTCGTTCATGATTCGTCCTGTGACTTTTGGATACCAGTAGAAGATCCCGCCAAAGAGCCCCATCACCGCACCACCGTAGAGAACGTAGTGAAAGTGAGCGACTACGAAGTAGGATGCTTGGTGCTGTGTATCGATCACAGGAGAACTGTGCATGATGCCCGACAGGCCACCGAGAGTAAACATGGCAACAAAGGAAATGGCAAACAACGAAGCCGTTGTGAACCTGATCTGTCCGCCCCAAAGGGTGGAAATCCAGTTAAAGATTTTGACACCAGTCGGGACCGCAATCAGCATGGTCGCAGCGGAGAAAAGAGCGGTCGCCCAGGGTCCGAGACCAGTTGTAAACATGTGGTGAGCCCACACCGCAAAACCAAGGAACCCGATCGCACAAGAGCTGTAGACCATCACAGTGTAACCGAACAGAGGCTTCTTTGCGAAAGTCGCCAAAATCTCAGAAACAATACCCATGGCTGGAAGAATCAAAATGTAAACTTCGGGGTGTCCAAAAATCCAGAACAAGTGTTGCCACATAACGACCTGTCCACCAGCACCAGGATTGAAAAACCCAGTACCAAACGTACGGTCAAACGAAATCATGACCAAGGCAACAGTGATAACGGGCAAGGAAAGGATCAAAAGGACCTGAGTTACCAGGGTTGCCCATACAAAGAGCGGCATTTTCAGAAGCGTCATGCCTTTACAGCGCATGTTGATGATCGTTACAAAAAAGTTAATCGACGCAATCAGAGACGCTAGACCGACAACCTGAACACCAAGGATCCAAAAGTCTACGGAATGAGTCGGATTGAATTGTTTAGACGTTAGGTTTGCATAAGCAAACCAGCCCACCGCAGGAATCTGCTGAACGAGAAAGCTGGTGTTAAGAAGTAGCGCACCAAAGAGCCATGTCCAAAAACTGAGAGCATTAAGCCTGGGAAATGCCACGTCAGGCGCACCAATCATTAAGGGAATAAGATAATTGAAAAACGCGGCAGACAAGGGCATGACCACAAGAAAGATCATGGTCGTGCCGTGCATGGTCACAAGCCCATTATAGATATCCCCCGTGACAAAGCTATTGTTAGGGACAGCCAGCTGTGTTCGCATCAAGAGCGCCTCAATGCCACCCACAATAAGAAATAAGAGAGATCCCAATGCGTATAAAATTCCAATACGCTTGTGGTCCACGGTAGTCAACCAGCTGACGATACCTGTTTTCGGGAGATTTTTAGCCATTTGAAATAGATCCTTCTTGAAAACCTTTTTGAGAGAGCTGGGCGTTGATTATTGAAGCGACTTCGCCGTCGATAACCTTAAATAAGACGATACTTGAATAATTTCTTCTTCGTTAACGAGACCTGCCGGCATGAGAGCGCCTGGCTTGATCGCCGTTGGATCTCGCAACCATGCGGCTAGATTTTCACGATTGTTTAGCCTTGTACCCGCACCGAGGTATTTACGATCGCCAAAGTTGGAGAGGTCTGGACCAATTTTTTTGCCCGGAATGTCTGCGCTCGGCGTACCTGAGATTGCGTGGCAGGCTTGGCATCGAGCAAAAACCTGCTCACCCGCCTTGGCAAGTGCCGTCTCAACTTTAGGTGGTGAGTTTGCGTTTTTTACCCACACATCAAATTCCTCTTTTGTGTGAACGACCGCATTAAAGCGCATGAGGGCGTGAGACGCACCACACAGCTGGGTACACTGACCTTGGTACATGTCCCCGCCTTTTTTGGATGCGTCAACAACAGCAGGCGTCTCAAAATATAAGTCATTGTAGCGCTTTGGACTGCCGTCTTCGTTCATTCCAGTCGGGTTAGCATCCATTTTGCCGCCGAATTTTGGTATCCAGAAACCGTGGATGACATCCTCGGACCACACTTTGAAGTGAATCGGCGTTTTTTCAGGTAGGTGAAGCTCATTGGCTGTGATGACCTTACCGTTTTGAGGATATCGAAACTCCCACCACCACTGATGCCCGATCACCTCGACCACGATCGCATTTTCTGGTGCGCGCGCGTGCTTGAACAAAACACGCCAAGTTGGCACTGCAATGAACAGAAGTAAAACAACAGGAATGACCGTCCACAAGACTTCCAGGGTCGCGTTACCATGAAACTGCTTGGGAACAGCTCCGTCGCCTTTGTCTTTAAACTTAACAAGAGTCCACACCAAGGGAATGGCCACTGCAAAAAACACGAACACGCAAATCCAGGTCGTAATGGCATAAACACTATTTATGTCTCTGCTCCACTCAGTAATACCAGAGATGGTATTCATCGGGGCATCCCAGTTCACATCAAAAAATTTGTATTTTGAATCATCGAAGGCTGGTAACTGCATGCAAAACACCTGCTGTGAGATCGTTTAAAGAACCGTGAGTTTTAAACTTGAAACTGCCAGAGCATTGTAAGTCAAAAATCTACCTGCCCGGTTGGTACATAGTCAAGAATTGTCTCAAAGTTTCAAGGGGATCGCAACTTGCGTCGATACTTGGCCGTGCTCTAATTTTAGCTCGAGTGACCAATCCCCAGACATGTGAAGTTTGACGCCTTCGATTAAATAACTACCAGGTTTCTGGTTGGTGATTTTCGGCCGAGTCACCATACCGTGATGGTGACCGGGCATGACAGCATCAAACTTGGAAACCCGTAAACCTTTCAGCCAAGCCTCGTTGGCGCCTTTAACAGTCACGCTTAAACAGAAAAGCTTGTTGACCCCAATGGGACTAGGCTTACGACAAGACGGGTCCCGCGGCTCTAATGATAAGTTTAAATTCTGATCAGATAGCAATGCCGCTTTGCTTAAATCTTGCGCAGAAGCAGCCCCGTTGCCGAGTTGGGTTGCCATAAATCCACCCAATAAAAAAAACATGGCAACTGCTTTTTTTTTGCTCACCAATGACGGCTGAGAGGATAATCTCATTGCTTTGCAACTCCCGCGCAATAATATCGTGGCACTGAGGTTTATCATGAGTGTTACCAAATCCAAACCAAAACTTCTTCACGCTCTGCGTTTGAAGTGTGTTCATTGCGGTTTATCTCCGCTGCTAAAAAACGGCAGCTTCGTAACATTTCAGGACGGGTGTCCAAACTGTAATTATAGATACGAGCGGGAAATAGGTTATTTCTCTGGCGCATCATGGATGATGAACTACACATTTGCGGCCCTGATGGCGATGCTTTCTGGAGCCTATATGGTTTGGAAGCACAGTGACGCCGGTGATTTTGTGGTGGCAGGAGTTCCCGCGTTTATAGGCGGTAGTGCGGCTTTTTTATTTATTCCTTGGGGGCGTTCTCTTTGGATGTGGTTTGATCACCTCGCGCACCCACTCACTGACGCCGATATATTGAATAGTCATCAAAAAAATGAGCGATAATCCTAACTCTGAAAAACTGAATCATCATCTTGCCCTCAAGATCATTCTTCAGCTTGGTCTTTTCACCATACTTGCTTTGTTTGCCTGGCAATATCTAAATGGCCGAACCAGTCCACCTGCGGTCAATACTTTTAAAGAACTCTCAGATGCGGAGCTGGCTCAATTGGTGGATTCACTGCGTCTCGACGCGCCATCGTCCGTGCCTGATCCCAAAGAGGAAAATCTAGCTAAACTGGGTCATGACTTCTTTTTTGATCCCGGTTTTAGTGCTAATGGCCAGATTTCGTGCGCCAGCTGTCATAATCCAGATCGATCATTTACTGATGGCAAGCAGCGCTCGCTCGGTCAATCTACCACGAAGATGAACGCGCCAACTTTGGTCAACGTGGCAAAGGGTCACTGGTTTTTTTGGAATGGACGAGCTGACTCCCTCGAGGCGCAAGCTGTCGGACCTCTAGAGCACCCCGGCGAACACGGCTTTTCTCGCAGTAAAGTCCTGCGCCGCTTGATCGAACACTACAAAAAGCCCTATGAAAAAATTTTTGGAACTTTGCCCAAAATTTCTCATGAAGCTCATTCAGACAACACGCCCCCAAATTTACCCCTGGTCTCGGACGAAATCGCTGCTTATGCCCTAACAACTCTGGGGAGCAAAGACTTCCAAAAGCACGTACTGGCATCTGCGATGGACCAAAGTCTACAGCCGATTGAAATCATAAAAAACTATGCGGCATTCGACGCCGATACACGACCCAGCCAAATTAAAGCCCTAACCGCTGAAGCGACAAATAGCAAAGATGTTCACGTCATAAACAAGGTCTTCATGAACTTTACGAGAGCCTTGGCTGCGTTTGAACGCACAATCAAAGCGGGGAATTCCCCGTTTGACCAGTTTGCCCAATCCCTCGTCACAACAAAAAATACCGCAAGCGCTCTCAACGATGAATTTGGCCCCAGTGAGCTACGCGGACTGCGAATTTTCGCGGGTAAGGGTCAATGTATTGTCTGTCACAGTGGGCCTACTCTATCTGACGAGCAATTTCATAATATTGGCCTCCCGGCCCGTGACAATAAATCGATTGACCTGGGACGAGCGCAGGGCATGCTGTTGGTACGTTCCGACCCGTTCAACTGCTTGGGCGACTATCTCGCTGAAAAAAAACAAACTGAATCCTGCCTCGAATTAGGATATCTTGAGTCGGAAAATATTGGTTCAGTTGGGGCATTTAAAACGCCGACTCTTCGTCAGCTCAGGCACACTGCGCCCTACGGGCACGATGGTCGCTTTAAATCACTATCCGAGGTTTTGCGCCATTACAACGACCTCGCGGAAAGCCCCGCCGTCGGTCGAACTGAGTCAACACTTCGCCCGCTTGGTTTGAACGATGGAGAGCTAGAGGACTTGGAAAGGTTTTTACTGTCCCTCCACGGTACGACCACTTTTTTACAACGATGATTCAAAGGATCATTCACCATGGCATTTCGATTCAGACTCGTGATTACTCTAACAATAGTATTATTTTCCACCCAGACTCTCGCGCAGCGCGGCGAGATCGTTGACTCTAGCCCCTCTGTTTTCAAGAGCCCAACCCAAGGCTACCCAGGTTTTTTCGACACCAACATGGCAGAGCCTCAGACTATGGTCATTGAGTGGCCACCTATTATTCTTCCATTCATACCGGTACCAAGTATCGCCATGGACTACGGCGTGAATGAAAGGTTAACATTGGGGACGAATGCTCTACTAACGTCAATTCCATGGCTTCTCGGAATAAAGTCAGGGGCTATTAAGGCTAGAACCTTACTGTTCGGAAACGAATTCATGCAATCAACAGCAACCGGTTACCTTGGCTATTTAGGCGCAACCTCAGGTTTTAGCATGTATTGGCAAATTTTCACCTCAAACAATGCCTGGAAAGTTTCACCCAGCCACATACTTAGTGCTAACGCGGCCTTCATTAATTTTGGACTTGAGTCGGGAGATCTCAAAAAAACCGATTATACAAGTGTACAATTAACCACCTTATCGGCGTCGCTAGGACATCAGTATTTAGTGGGCGAAAACTCGTCTATTTCGACCTATGTGATGCTGCCGGCCTGGTCATCCATTAACGTTGACACGGTTGCGGCGGCTTTCGATGTTAATTCAAATGCTAGCAGCGGCGATACCATGTGGGCCATGGCGCGAATGTCTTTCGATCTACACTCCGAACCTTGGGTCTACTCGATTGGAGGTCTCTACAACTACGGCAGCGTCAAAGATCTTTTACCAAGAACGGCAGGTCTTCTGCCTTGGTTTAGCGCGACGAGGAAATATTAAAAATGAAAAATTCACATCGACGTCACTGGTTGTTTTTTGCTGGCATCCTTCTACTCGCACCGTCTTGCGGTTACGAAAGTTTCAAGTTCGGCGCGCCATACAAGGCTGTGGTCCTCGCCTTCACTGGGACAAACCAAAACGGGAGCGCCGAATTCGCACTAACGGAAAAAACCTTTCGCACACTTACCGACTTCAACAACCTTGATGGCACCTTTGCCAAGATACAGCGCGGTGGCACTCTAAAAATTCGCAACGTCAATGGCTCGATAGTGTCCGCTGACAGTTTTGACGGCGGTGAGTCGCCGTCTCTCAGATATACGGTAAAGTCAGGCGTTGCTTCAGCATTGGATTATTCTACCCTTGCGATGCTGTCTGCTTACTATCAACTTGACGAGATCTATTCGACTCTTGAATCGGTGATTGGACTTACGCCGGATTTACTTCAAGCCAATCTCGTCGGCGGTAAGCATACCGTACTGTTTGAACCCGAAATCAAAATGACCGGCAGCGGTAGCGAGATATCCGCCGGCATAAAACTCAACGCGGCATTTAGTCCCAAGGATAAGAAGTTTCTTCTTTTTCAAAGGTCACCTGTTGAGAAAGTACCGCTGGCAGCAAACTTTCAAGTTTTGACACACGAATTCGGCCATTTCATGTTTGATTACAGCTTCTTTGCTGGTAATCCCAAGGACGACGACCGCTGGTCGGACGAGTGGGCTCTCAATGGAATCAACGAGGGCTTTTCCGACTTCGTAAGTTGGGCATTCACAAACAGCACCGACATACTTCGATCGTCTATCGATATCGCTGAAATCGCCGATCAGCGCGACTTTGCTAAATCCTCTTTTAACTTCGAGAATTTAAACGCCGAAGAACCTAAAGCCTGCACGGGTGACTTTTATTGTGTTGGAACTTTGTTTGCCAGATCTCTCTTTCAAAGTTGGAATCAACTAAAGTCAACTGTGTCAAAAAAAGACATGGCTAAAGGCGTTATCGAGACACTAAAGAAGTGCAAGTCCGTCCTCGATGCCATGGACACCTCTATAATGCCTGCCCAAAAAGATGGAGTGGGGCTCAAATATCCCCAACTCTACGAATATAACGGGAAGGTTGTTGGCGGCTTCCTGCGGGCATTTGTTAATTCAGCCCCTGCTGCTTGGAAGACGGAACTTTGCGTGGCCTTTAAAAGTAATTTCGGCACGTCAGGTTTCCCGGCGGCAGCAAGGAATGGTTCCTGTGACTAACAGTGGCGCACCAAATTTTTTTCGAGGAACACGGCGATCATGCAAATATTAAAAATTACACTAATCATTTGTTTTGCCCTTGCGTCATATTCCACGACGTCGTTCGCACAGAAAGGTAAAAGGGCCGTAAAGCCCACTGATCCTGCACAACCGGCTCCAGAGCCTCAACGCGAACTGATCGATCAAGTGACAGTCATCAAGACTTCATCGGCAAGAGAGTGGCGCTACGCCTTCGGCCTATCGTCTATGTGGTCGGTACGGCAAGACTACGGTGCTAGAAACTTCAATCGGTTTGAACCTGAGCTGGTTGGATTTTATTACTCGCAAATATCGACGTCCCGGCTATGGCTTCGTCACGGAGCGCGATTCGGGTACAGTAGTGACCAGCCCCAAATGCCTCAGTCCGCGCGCCTCGAAGAGACTGATTATAAAATTGCGGTCGAAGAGTCTCTACTGGTAAACGGGTTGGTCATCCCCTCATTCAGCTTTGGCCTGGGTTACGATTGGCGAGAGGTCAAGCCGGTGAGGGCTGACCCAGTCATGTCAGCCGACAAACGTCTCAAGAGTCAGAATCAGTTTGCATGGTGTTATGCGCAAGTGGGCCTGGGCGTTCCAGCGATGGCTGGCGAGTACTTGCTCGAGCCTGCTCTAAGATGGCAGCACTTGCCGATTGATCGACGTACCAAGTGGGCGTTTGGGTTCGAATTGACCAAGGCTTGGTAAATCCCGACCGGGGCCTGCTAAGTTTGTAATACGAGCCTCTTTTGTAAAATTACCGTAATGATTGCAGTCACCCTTGTGGTCATGGATGACACAGCGCCCACAACCTGTTAGTGTCCATCATCGGATAATTGTAGGGGTGTCCATGACTAGCTATTACGTTTTGTGCTTGGTGGTTTTTGCGGCGGCGTACATCATTAACATGACTTATATTTCAGTGTTTTACCACCGCGCCTTCACACACGACTCCATTAGAATCAATCCGCGGATTCGTCCGTTTATCATAAAGTCGAGCAACTGGGTCACTGGCATCGATCTCAAGGCATGGGCCTGTATGCACCGAATGCATCACACCTATTCTGACACCATGAAAGATCCCCACAGTCCGAAACGTTGGGGCATTTTTGGAACGGCTTTGGGCCAGCTTTTATCCTACAACCAGACTCTACGTGGCCTTCTAAAGAATAAGCCCGATTACATGGCCGTGGTAAAGGATCTGGACTTCCCCGTGAGTGAGCTCAATCGTAAGGGTCTTTGGCTGGTTCCGTACTTAGCCCATGCTCTTATTTGGCTAATTTGCGGCCTTGTTTTCAATGCTTGGCTTCTTGGAGCAGCCTACTTCCTGGGGATGATGAGTCACCCTGTCCAGGGCTGGCTTGTGAACTCTTTCGGCCACGCCGTAGGGTATCGTAATTTCGATTGTGACGATGACTCTCGAAATAATACGCTCGTTGCATGGACTTGCTTTGGCGAGGGATATCAGAACAATCATCACCGATTCCCCCGCTCTGCAAAATTCTCCATGAAATGGTTTGAATTTGATTTGGGTTTTCTCGTGACAAGGGTGCTGGCCGCTCTGGGAGCTGTCGAAATACTGAATGTCGCAAAACCTGGACAACATGAAGATGAGTCGCTCATGGATGCGGCTGCCTCCACGGTATCGTCGACCTAGTCTTGATAATCAATGGGCGGTATAACGCTCATAGTTGTTTTAAAAATCAAAACCCCCGGTCCTTCATGGCCTGGGGTTTTGATTTGTAAGAGCAGCTAAAAAAAATTGAAGCGCTGAGGTCTTGACCCCAACGCCCCCAAACACACGAAAGGAGATTTATCCGAGATTGCTAAAAATCAGACGAGAATTGCGCCCGAATCTTTGGCAAATCGAACTTTTTTTCCACCCTCAATCTTGAAACCAACGCGAGTCGGCTTCTTCGATTTTGGGTCAATTAACATGACGTTGCTGATGTGCATACTCATGGGCTTGTCGACAATACCGCCGTCTTGATTGGACATCGACGGTTTCGTGTGACGCTTCTTGATATTCAAACCGTCAACAATGACTCGATCATACTTTCGGATCACACGAAGAACCTTACCGGATTTTCCTAGTTCATTACCAGCGATGACGCGAACCTCATCACCTTTCTTGATCCGACATTTTACGTCACACTTGTCTGAGGTATGCATACGGCCTCTCACTATCTTTCTAAGTCGTTAAGTTAAGACTTTATCTCAGCATTTTTAAAAAACAGAGCTCCGGTTAATACCGACTTAAGGGTGCGGACGTCAACAGTTTTTTGCCCCTAAAATACCTGGAAGATCTGAGCTCTCCGCCGTTTTGTCAGGCACGCCCCCCATCCAACCCCATGATAATAATAATCTTTGTTACTAGCTTGAAGGCTTCGGACGGCTGTGCTTCGATAAGGGTATCCATCCCATCCAAAATCTCCTAAACTACTGACTTACTTCGCTAATTGGGAAAAACTATGTTCATTACACCCTCTAAAACCAACTGTAGCGGTCGCAAAATCTTGAGCGGCACCTTTCAGTTGATTCTTCTTTGTTTTTTCAGTGTCACCCTTGCCTCAACCATCATCTCGGGCCAAACCAACGTTATAAACCAACTGGAGCAAAATGCTGACCCAAGCAGGGACGCGCAAGGCCAGGTTGTAAGAAACATTAACCCAGCCGACGTCATCCATTGGACCCTGGCAGGTCATAGTTACGACGATACCTCACAAAAACTGAGCGTTACGTTAGCCCTGGCTACTGAGCGGCAATTTACAATTTACGCGGATAAACTGAAGCTTGCTCCGTCGGAGGGCTGGCAAATAGAATCGATGACAGCGCCGAAATTGTCGCGCCAATACGATCCGATCTCGCGCAAGGACGTGGACGTCTATACGGGTGGCGCATTCGAACTCATATTAAAAAAAACTGGCTCACCTAGTAGCGTCGACGTTGAATTGACTTATGTCGGATGCACGACGGTGATCTGTCTTTTCCCGCACACTGAACGCCTGACAATTCCCTGGACTCCCTCGGCCCGCTCCTCGGGCTCCGAGCCAAAACAGGATCTCTCTAAAGAAAATTCTTCGCCGGCAACCGAGCCCGACACAGCTACAACTGAAAAAAGCGCTGGCACTGTGGAAGAGAAATTTGCCGAACAGGTAAAAGCTGGTCAGATGTCTTTCATGACCCTTTTACTCATTGCTTTTGTGGGAGGCCTGCTAACCAACCTAACTCCCTGCGTCGCACCGATGATACCGATTACCATTCGACTATTAGCCAATCAAACCGTTCAGCCTTTTGCGAGTGCCGCTCTATATGCTGGTGGCATTGTCACAACCTACACATCTTTAGGTGTGATTGCTGCTCTTAGCGGCGCACTTTTTGGTAACCTGATTGCTCACCCAGCGGTGTCTATAACGTTTGGGGCAGTCATGTTTCTACTCGGCATAAACATGCTTGGTTATGGTGACCTCAGTAAACTTCAGCAGATCGGCGGGCGAATCGGAAGCTCAAAAGGAGGACTTCTTAACTCGTTTCTGATGGGTACCGGAGCTGGACTGGTTGCGTCGCCATGCACAGGCCCGATACTTGCCGCGCTTTTGACTTACACAGCCGGCCAAAAGGATACCGGACAAGCTATTGGACTACTAGGCATCTACAGTATCGGTTTTGCATTACCTTATGTATTCCTCGGAGCAAGTGCAGCGAAAATCAGTAAAGTACGGGTCAGCTTCCAAGTCCAGATCATTACGAAGCTCATATTCGCTTCGGTCATGTTTGCTTTGTCGCTCTACTTTCTCCGTATTCCGCTTTACGGCCTGTTCACTCAACTAAAGCCTTTCTACTCGATGATCGGCTGGGTTGGGGTCATTCTCGGCGTTATTTTGAGCGCTGTGATTATCATTAACGAATCTCTTCACCACAAAAAGGCATTATTTCTTGCCCCGACTCTCGCTTTAGGATTAGGCGTGTTCTTCGGAATCCAAGCCTTAACGCGCTCCGTTGAATCTGTCAGCGGCTCAATCGTTTGGCTTCACAGCGAGGACGAGGCTTTTGCTGCTGCCAATAAGTCAAATAAACCCATCCTCGTGGATGCCTGGGCTGAGTGGTGTGAAGCATGCAAGAAAATGGACGTCACCACTTTCGTCGACCCAGCAGTCGTAAAAGAAATTTCAGATCACTGGATCGCTCTTAAATTTGATCTTACTGAAGCAACGGATGTAAATACGGAGATTCAAGAGCGCTATGAGCTTCCAGGGCTTCCGACGTTAACGCTGCTTCCTCCTAATGCCAATTTGAAGTCCAAAATTGCCATTTCAGGTTATTCAAGCGCGGAAAAACTTCTTGAAACCCTGCAATCCCAACGCGATAGCCTTATCAAAGCTGCAGGCCCGTGATTCATGATCAAACACGCCGTATATGTAACCTCACCAAGCCAAAGCGATAACGTTCGTCGTGCAATCAGCTCGCTTAAAGGCGATGCTATCGATGATCGTACATCTATCGGTCCAGGATGGGATATCAAACACCTTCTTCTGAAGGGTATGACTCTTCGTCTTCACCTTTTGACCAACATCAATGCCGTGACGCCGCACCTTAGGCAGAATCCGGTCGATTTATTGATTTATGACGAACGGGGCGACGACGCGCAAACGGCCGAAGACGCCTTGGAGCAAATTCGCCGCGATGTGGCCAGCTTTGCGGAACTCTGGGGACCCGACTTCTTGTTCCCCATGAGCCGTGCAGTTGCCATCTTGGATGAAGAAAAAGCAAGGAGGTCACGTCGCTCTCAAACTGAACGCGCATTTCAGTTGGGAAGGTCCCACGTACAAGACGTATTAGTTGCTCCAAAGAATACAGCGGCCGTCTTACGCTGGCTTCATGGCCTTTTAAGTCCGACGGAACGCCACGCAACCAAGGTCGGTGTAGCCATGAGTGGTGGTGGTATGGAAGGATTTCTTTACCAACTAGGTGTCACGTATGCTCTTGAGCGCTGTATAACAGGCCGTACCATCAGGGATGCCGATGTGTTTTCTGGCGTTTCAAGCGGAAGTCTGGGCTGTTCTCTACTGGCAAAAAATATCCCTACCATTGAACTAATCAAAGCCATGCATGGTAAGTCCGACATCATCGAGCCATTCTCGAGCAGCACGATTTTTGACCTAGCAGGTGCTGGCATCATCACAAGGCTCCTACGAGAAAGCTTCACATGGTCGGGGATCGATCCAACTCGATGGATTAGTCAGACGCTAAAAGCTATACCCACCGGTTTTTTTAAGGGAGAGTCCCTTAGAAAGTACGTTCGACACTGCATAGAAGCCTCTGGAAGCAAAGATTCATTCCGTCCAGATGAGACGGAACTATATATTGGGGCTACGGATATGGACTCATTTGAGCACGTAGTCTTCGGACGCCCTCCTTGGGACAATGTCCCCATAAGCGAGGCTATCTACGCCTCGTGCGCACTCCCGCTTGTTTTTGAACCAGCTCAACTCAATGGCCGCTGGTTTATAGACGGTCAAATAACTAAGACATGCAACCTAGAGTTAGTCGTTGAACGTAACTGCAAACTCATTTTTATCATCGACCCCCTAAAACCCCTTGGCACCATGGTTCCTGGATCGGTCGACAAAAAAGGCGGATACTATTCTCTCGTCCAGACCATTAAAGCTCTCGTCTATACACGATTTCACTCTGTGCTATCTCACCTTACCGAGAGATACCCGGACACTGACTTTATTGTGTTTCAACCCGACGAGGAGGTTGCACAACTCATGGCGGGTAGCCCCATGAGATACCGCATTAGAACCCAGGTCATACATATGGCCTATAAGCAAACGATTCGGCAATTACGTGAACGTCACAAGGTTTATACGGCAAAGCTCCTAAAATACGGAATGCATCTGGCCTCACTAGAGAAAATAAAAGACATCGAAAGGGATGACGGTGCAATTTTCAACAGCCTTGCATAGAGGTCGTTTGCTCAAACGATACAAACGATTTTTGGCTGATGTCCAACTCGATGACGGAAGTATAGTGACGGCTCACTGTCCAAACACAGGGAGCATGAAAACCTGCTACGAGGAAAACAGTCATGTTTGGCTATCTTTCAGCTCAGATCCCAAGAGAAAGCTTAGCTACACGTGGGAGTTTAGTGAAACCGAGGGTGGACTGATCGGTGTAAACACGAGCAAACCAAACGCAGTTATAGCTGAGGGTATATCCAGTGGGCTGATAGCCCAACTAGCGGGTTACCAAAATCTGCGACAAGAAGTTAAGTATGGAAAAAATAGTCGGATAGATATTCTACTGGAGGATCCCGCGAGAGGGTCATGTTACGTAGAAGTGAAAAATACGACCTTGTTAGACGGGCCCAGTATTTTGTTTCCCGATGCTGTCACCGAGCGCGGATTAAAGCATCTTGAAGAACTGAAGCAAATGGTGGACTCTGGTCATCGGGCGGTTATGGTTTACTTCATCAACCGCCCGGAAGGTGACTTTTTCACCCCCGCCGATTCGATTGATCCAAAATACGGAATAGCCCTTCGAACGGCCGTGAAACAGGGAGTGGAAGTCATCGCCATCCGCGCCAAATCATCCATAGCAGGCATAACCGTTGGGGAATCAGTCCCAGTCAAACTTTAGGAGTAGACTCGCCATGAGCGCACATAATCAAATAACACTGTACCACTACTGGCGCTCCAGCTGCTCTTGGCGGGTCAGATGGGCCCTACATCATAAGAGTCTTAAATATGTTGATGTACCAATCAACCTCTTAAAGAACGAACAAAATAGCCCGTCTTTTCGCGCGAAGAATCCAGGGGGGTTCGTGCCGGCAATTGCTGTCAATGGACAGATTTTTGGAGAATCTTTGGCAATTTTAGAGTGGCTTGAAGAGACGCACCCTAGCCCATCGCTTCTTCCCGGCTCTGCCACTGATCGTATGCGGATTAGGCAGGTTTGCCATCAGATTGTGAGCGGCATACAGCCGATTCAAAACCTTTCGGTTTTACGTCGACACTCGTCCGACCCTGCAGTACAGGCTTCATGGGCGAAACACTGGATACTCGTTGGACTCGCAAAAGTGGAGCAGCTGATCAGTCAGCACGCCGGCACTTATTGCTTCGGAGGCCTTGTGACCATGGCCGACTTGTGTCTTGTCCCTCAGATTTATAATGCCGTTCGTTTTGGGGTTGATATACAGCAATTCCCAGTGGTTTCGAGAGTAAATTCGAACTGTCTAAAGCTACCTGCTTGCGAGGCCTCTGCACCTCAAAATCAGCAAGGCGCAACTCCTTAGACGTGTTCTTAATCGGGTTTAGTTGTTTTCTGCCAACGGCGGGCTTTTAGCTAAATCTACGACGCCGTCCATCACACTATCAATGTGAATCTGTCTCTTCCCGTCTGGATGGTTATACCACCGCTTATAATAGAAATAATTACGTAAGATTAATTTCACGTAAGCTCTTGTCTCTTTGTAAGGTATGCGCTCAATAAAAGTCAGCCAATCGTCCGTAGCGATGGCCTTTTGCCATTTTTCCGTAGGAGCAGGACCCGCATTATAAGCAGTCAATGCAAACACGGGGGATCGATAGGTCTGCATCAGCCGCCAAAGGTGGTGTACGCCCAACGTTACATTAATCTCTGGATCCCTGAGAGCACTCTGATTGGCGAGTGTTTGAGACAATTCCGCGCGCTGTGCCGCGTTGATATAATCGCTTGATAGCTTGCCCAGTTCAAGTCGCGCTGTCGAGGGCATGAGTTGCATTAACCCCATCGCCCCGACGGGCGAAAGCGCGTTCTCAGCAAAAACGGACTCCTGACGCATTAATGCGAACACAAAGTCAGGATCGACACCTAACTTCGCAGCGCGAATTTTAACTAAATCATCATACTTCCTGGGAAAGAGGACCCGCTCAAAGCCAATAGGCAGTCCGTTTCTTACACTCCTAGGGATTGAATCATAGATCTTTATCGCATCTAACCAGCTGCCACTGGCATGAAGGAGCATGGTCCTGGCTAGTAACGTATCGTGCTCGTCAGTAGAACCTGCAACAACCTCGTCAGCTTCGCATCGCGCATGTTGCATCAACCCCAACCGTAGAAACGATATGGATAACCTTGACGCCAATTTATTTTGCTTTGATAGTGTGGACTCTATTTTTTCGTAATCAAATCCCGTGGTGCGCGCCGGCTCGATGGCATAACTGTTGCCAGAACTCTGTTCAAGCAGATAATGTCCCATAGCACCATAGAACGTGCTGTAATATTCCGCGGCAAGTCGACGCCATAGCTCCATAGCCATATCAGCGTGCCCAGTTTCAAGCTTCGCTCGCCCCAGCCAAAATAAACTAAAAGCCATCACGCTGACTGGACGACGATCCATGTGAACTAGTGACTGCTGCGCCAGATAGCGTTCGATAGGCGTGATAACCTCCTGCCATTTTTTTTGCGCTGCAAAATTCACCACAAGGCTATTAAAAGCAAACTCAAAATCTTCTTCTTCGGGGAATTTCAAAACATACTCGGCGAGATGTTTATTAGCCAGAACTAAATCATTCTGATCTTCCGCCACTTTTCCAAGATAATACATCGCTTTTGCTTCAATCGAGCGATACTCCTTGGAACCAGATGTGGACTTAAGTAAGTCAGAAAAAATTTTTTCAGACTCAACAGTATCGTTTCCTGCCCATTTTAAGTAACCAAGCCGAACCTTAACCCACAATGAACCAATCGTACCAAATCGCTCCTGCATTAAAGGACTGACGCGCCGCCAAAATTCTGCTGATGACATTCGACGCTCGGCCCGAAAGCATCGATCTATGTCGCTTCCCACATCAAGCGCAGTCTCAGGCTGAATCTTGGATTTACTTTCCTTGAGTAGCCGCTCAAATGCCGTTTCTGCTTCACGACACTGCTTTCGTCGCACCGCACGCATCGCATCCGCAAAAATTAGACTTTGCGGTAAGTCTTTCGATTCTTTGTCCTGAAGCCACGGAAATCTCTGAAACATCGTTGGTATATCTTGGACGAGGGGTCTTAGCGTGGCGCTCGCCTCCCCCCTTTTTTCTTCCGGAATAACGGACGCAAGTGACTCGAGGTATCTCCGTCTGTGCACAGTAGATTGGTAAGAAGAGGCTACCTTGATGGCTGCGACAATTTCCTCGCTAGTCATTTTAGAAACTTTTTCCTTTGAAACAGACTCTAAAGACCAATTTTTCGTGGCGCAATTTAGTGTTTGCCCAGATTGAAATATTTTAGATCCTAGCTCACTCTTTTCTGCAGAGTCTTTGTCGATATCTCGCCAGGTCATAAAAAGATGCTGAAGCAAATATAAGTTATCCGATGAGCTTTTCTCAAGCTCCTTAGAAATCAGCTCTGGAAGGCGGCCGCGAAGTTTCGCGATCGTTTCGTCAAGCTCCTTATCATATTTAGTTTTGGATTTGTTAGATGCTCTGCCTCTTGCCGTGCGTCTTTCATCGTATTCTAGCAATATCAATGCGCGGGTTACTGCATCTTTATCGGCAACTCTCTGTAAAACCTCTTGGCTAGTGAGCTCAGATAGCGGCTTAATCGCCGCATGAGTTTTGATCCAAGCCTCAAGACCTGGATCGATAGCCTCGGAATTTTTCACGAATGCTGGCATGCGGGAGGGCAACGTGACCGCTAGACATGTCACTGCAGACATGGACCAAAACGACATGCCCATAAATAGTTGTCTGAAATTCATTTGCACTGATAGCTCCAAACGTGACGTTCAGTTAGTATCGGCAAACTTTTTTTTCACATAAAAGAAAAGGTATTAAGAGCTTTAGTGGAAAAAGAAAATACTAGATTATCTACGACTTTTTTATGAATTGCCAAATCGATGTGCAGCATCTTCGGCTCCACTCGGTGACACTTGGGTTGGGGTAGCGTTGGGACCTTGGTCCGGATCACGATTTTTTCATTACTTTAGGCCAATTCTGGCACCCTGAGGCGTGGCATCCATGGCCACCATCAAAGATTGATGAAGCGTCCTCGATTCGGCTGAGACCTCGCGTAGGACCGACTCCAGGCCTGGAGTCGTCGGCGTACCCCTAAGCAGGATCTGAGCAGCCTCTTTCCAGTCTCCGGACAACTTGGCACCACTAAGATCATTGAGTATTTTTTTAAGCTGCTCCAGCCGTTCGATTAATTTGCCAAGCTCAGCATTTTGATCGACCCCCATGTCGCGCAGTCGATCAATCAGCCGAACCACTAAATCCAAGTCATGTATGACCTCGACTAACTCTGGCTGAATATCATTTTTTCGAGCCTGCCAAAGATGGACGGCAAGGGATTTTATTCCACCCAAAATTGCAAAACACAGAGACTGAATTGCATCCAAACTTTGCAGAGTGAGCTCTTCTGGACTTTCGACTCTTAGCTCCAAGCGCATGTCAGGGTGAATACTGACTGACTCACAAACCGTTAACTGCCCCCAGAATTCAAGTACGTTACGACCGTCTAAAATAGCGGACGTTACCGTTTTTCCTACCTCGACCAGAGTTTCGTCAACCCATGTGCAAACCTCAGCAAGATTGCGTAGAGGCACTGGAACGGGTATGAGCTTTTGATTTATCATCAAGTGTTTTAGCATGTCACACCATCATCCAAACCTTTTACTAACCAGTATGAAAACGGGAGGAGCCACAAATCTGCAGCGTCCACCCGTCACCTAACTTAGACGCTATTTGCCTCAGCGCTGGGTTGAACCAGCTTTGGCATCCGAAGTTCCTCGGATCTGTCCCAATAACTGAGAGGCTCTTGTATCGTTAGGATCTATAGCCAACATCTGTGTGAGTAACATTTCGGCAGCGGTGCTGTTACCGGTCTTATACTCAATCCCCGCCAGAGAAAAGACCATGTTCAAGTCCTGCGGCTTTTGAGCAATATAGCGACAAAGAGCATTGCGTGCATCGTCAAAGCTATTACGATCATAAGCCAGTTTGACCAGCGTAAACACTGCTGGTGCGTTGGTTGGGTTTAGACGACATGCATTCGTGACCCATTTGTTGGACTCATTTAGTTCGCCAATACCTTGAAACGCTAAGCCTAGACCAAAACTTCCCATTTCATCATTGGGGGCAAGACTAACTGCTTTTTGGAAGTGAATCACCGCACTATCGTAGCTATTTTTGGTGAGAGCGACAGTTCCCAGACCGATGTGAGCTTTACTGGAGAATGGATCGATACTGAGTGCCTTAGCATAAGAATTCTTTGCACTATTTGAATCACCAAGTCTTGTAAAACAGTCACCCACCAGTCGTAGTAAATTAGCCTGGTGATACTGTGGTACTGATCCTGATTTAAACAACATTTCAATGCGATCCACGGCATCAAGATACTCACCATGGTTAATACAAACTTCAACCTCGACAACTGCGCGATCGACAGCATTGTAATCACGACGAATGTCGCGCTTAACAATATCAGCCAATGCTGCGCTCATACGACGTGTCACACGGTCGCTGTTGAAACGCTGCTCAAACGTCGACAAATTCTTGTTTGCGATATTATTTGTTAACGACTTGGCTTCTGCAGCTTTCTCGATAGCTGCTGCGAGGCTTTCGACAGATCCTGGACAGAAATCAATGCGATGCTTGCCGATATACTCTTCGACCAACGGATTGCGGGATGCAATTACGGGCACCTTATTGACCATAGCTGCGACAAGTCGGTATGGATCACCCTCCATACGGTCACGATGAGGACTATTACTGTAGAACAGGGCGTCGCATGCCATGAACATTGCATCGAATGCATCGCGACTGGGGGCCACAAATAGCAATCTCCCTCCCAAACCAAGTTTGCTAGCGCGCTGATTTAACTCCTCGGCAGCAGAACCAACGCCGCAAAGGGCAATTCTCAGGCGTCGTTTCAGCGCCGCGTTATTATTCATGGACGCTTTGGCAGCATGAAGAAGCAACATCAGATCCTCTTCGAACTCGATTTGTCCAAGGTGACCGATCAAGTAATCGCCATCTTTTAATCCGAAAAGCTGCATCGCTTTTGATCGTCCTTTAAGACTACGCTTAATGCGAGTTTTGGCGAATGGCTCAAAAAATGAGATTTTTGCCGCTTCAACGCCCTCTAGCAACAATACTTCTCGGGCTGCGTTACTCTGCACAATATACGCATCAGCCGCGTTGGCTAACTCTTGGCGAATAATCCTAAATTGATCTAAATCCTCGCCCGGAAACGGTGTTAGATTATCAACCCAAACAGCAAGTCTAAAGTTATTACGCCACTTGGCTTTGACCGCTTGATAGGCATATAGACCCAGCCGCTCTTTGACAATAACAACATCAAAACCCGCCAAAGCCTTCTCGAGACCAGGCAGATAAGTTGGATTATCATCGTGATCGGGAAGCGCAACACACTTGAGGTCATTATAGCCAGTCGTTTTTGAGATAAAGTCTGCAATACTCTCACTTGTGATAATGAAAACGTCATACACGGCCTTCAGCAATTGAAACTGATCGATTTCCTCGATACTGGGCAGATTGCCGTAAACAAGCGCAAGTTTTGCTTTTCCATTCAAACTGGTCGCCATAACAATTCTCCTCAATAAATTTCTTTACTAACCATTGTAGACACAATCTGCACTTAAACCGGTTTTTCCCACTTTGATTCTTGAACCTGACCCGACCTAAACCTACCTAACGTTTTAGACACTTTGGCAAGCCTTGAAACCTCGCCTTCCAACTTCTCGCGGGCACTCATCATGACTGCCAATAGTTTTTCATCATTAGCAGCAACCTGACCCCAGATTGCGCGAAGCTGAGCATCTTGCTCCGCGGAGTACCCTTCCTTTTGCGCGAGGTAATCTGCCGCTCGGAAATTATGAAAAGCGGCCGTTCGCATACTGAGCAATGAGTCGGCCTCATCCCACATCTCTCGCTCGATATAATCGAGAGCCCGAACTCCTCGTTCGTAATATACCGTTAGGGCGGTGCAAGCTCGCTCAGGCCAAGTAGCCATAAATTACCAAGTCCGTAATTCTTAATACTTTGCTCTTCGATTAATTTTACGGCAGATTATTTGGAGTTGTCAAAGTTCAGGGGATTTTAAGCTCAGATAGGGTTGAACTGCGGGGCTCCAACGGGACCCTTGATTTCAAGGCTCAGTGAACCGTTTTTTGACATCCCATTGCTTAATCCGTCGACCAACATCCCGTACTGGTCGCCCAGTATGCCTTTGAGATGCAGGAAGGCCTTCAAACTGAGGTCACTACTGGAAAAGGAGGATTTGAGGTCGACTTTACCGTCAACCCCAACATCCAGATCAGCCGTGGTCAACCTAGTGCTAGGGTCGATATTCAAAGACCCTCCGCCAAGTTTTGCTGATATCTCAGCCGTTTTAAACTGCTGATCCGGAAAATCCAAGGAAGGGTCGGACAGAATCAAAACCGCATTACTGAAATTGATCTTCACCAAGCCCGTCGATTGTGGCAACGCCGCTGCGTTGATGCTTAAGTCAGCCTTGCCGTTGAGATTGCCCCGAAAACCTAGCTTGGCAAGCAATGGGCCTGCTATAGCCCCTCCAACACCAGCATCGACGGCCGTTTGGATACCAAAAGACGCTAGAGAGTCGAGCGTGAATGATTTTGCGTTCAAGGACAATTTAGAAGGCATACCAAACCGCCCCGTCAAAATATCAATAAGTCCAAATCCCACATTGACGTTGAGATCGCCGCCTTTACCGTCGTCTACATCAACAGACACGCCCAATCTCAACATCAAGAGATCCAAAAGACTCAATGTCACGCTAAGCTCCTTCAATTGAACGCGTGGCGATCTGTCTTTGTAAATCTCAACACCCTCCGCCGAGAGGCCGAGAGGAAATGCGGGGCCTAGAGACTCCATGCGAATCGTAATACCCGTCGCAAGCTGCACCTGAGCGGATACGGCTTCCTTAAGAACCCCATAAGGAAAGGACATATAAAGAAAGAATGTAAATGAGATTAGAAACAGAGCGGTCATAGCCGCAATCGTTTTAGGGCTTTTCATATTTCACCTCTTCAACCCGCAGGCGCTAAACCGCGAGCTTTCAGTGTAACTTCAAAAAATAACTTCGTTCCCACCGCTCGAATGTCGATATCTTGAACGCGCACAAACCCCTCTCCTTTTTCTATTTCAACAATAAAATTCAAAAGCCTAGGGATCGAGATTTTTGAAAGTCGAACATCTGCTTTGACCTCTTGGAATTTTGCTCCTAAAGGATTATCAGCAGGCAACGGAGCGCGACTTTCAGAGATGTCAGAGATCTGAACTCCCTGTTCGTTAGCTATTTTTTCGAAGTATGGCTTGATTCGCACAGAGCCCGCTCCACCTAACGCATCTGATAAATTTTGAAAACGCTTATCTTCTCGCAGATAGTCAGCCTTCAACTCCTTGATCTCATACAAGGCATCAAATCGCCTGTTCAAGTCACGATTCAAAGCATTAATTTGGCTAAAATACAGCGCCAAAAAGGAAAAAACGACAAGCCCGAGCACTGCTATACCCCCGCCGATAACAGCATTTCGCTGAGGTGGTTCTAGCTTGTAAAAGGTGTCAACCAACAAATCAATATTTTCATTATTGGAACCGAAAACTTTTTTACGAAGCTCTCCGGTAATATTCGCCCAGCTACTTTTTATTTTTTCCTGAATGTCCTCAAACGCGCTCATCTTGCTGTCCCCTAACCTTTGCTAGCCTGACTTTTGGACTTATAAGACATTTGAAGTTCAAAGCTTATGATCTTGTTATCAGTGCCAGGTTTACCACCAGAACTTTTCTCTTCGAGATCACTTATACCTTGAGCTTTCTTTAGAGCCTCTTTGATCGCTTCAACAGAAGAGTAACCATCCGTCTCCGCTTTAAGTTGAAGGCGACCACCAGGCTGGCCCGAGATACCTGTAAATTTGTAGAATGTAACATCGATTTTTACGGTTTTCGGAATAGCACTGCTGATGTCTTGCAACATCAAAAGCCCCGGAGCAGTGCCGGATGACGCCATAAATTGATCCACAGCGTCTCTCCTAGCCGAAATTTCCTTTTGTATCGCTGTTCGCACCTCGGATCTAAACTTCGAAAATTCCTGCTTACCTTGGGGCTTCTTGCGAGGCAATGAGAGCGCGTTGTATTCTTTCGCGTACTCTTTCTCGAGCTCAGCTATCTGACGATTATAGATAAAGCTTCGCACACCATAGGAAAGCATGAGAAGCAGCACGGCGATTCCAAGAACCTGACCAGCAATTTTGCCGATCTTCATGATCTGAGCGTAGTTTTGAACGTAGGCGAACTCACCTTTGCGGAGATTGATCTGCGAATACCGCTTTGCGCTTACAACCGATCGCATCCCAATCGCCACACTCTGCGGCATCACTAGTGCTTTATCAGCCAAAGCTTCATCAATCTTAAGGTCAGTGGCTTCAAGGCGATTAAGATACACAGGAATACCAAGCTGCTCAGTCAGATATATATCCAAATTCTTTATCCTTGCAGTGCCGCCTGAAAGGAATATTCGAGATATCTTAGTTTTGTCCCATGTTTTGAACGCATAGAGGGTTCGCCCAAGATCTTTGACGATTGCATTGCAGGCCAAAGTCATACGCTCGGCAGTCTGTCTGTCTTGAGCAGGAAGATCAACACCGGCATCGCCTTCACATATAAGCCGGCTGACGCGATGCTTCACATCCTGCGCCTCAGCGATAGAACACTCGAGATCCCTCGACAGAAACTCGGTGAGATAGGCACCACCGATATTTATGGAGCGAAACATCTTAAGTAGGCCGTTTTGGACAATACAGACAGAGGTCTTTTCATGACCTATATCAACCATTGCAACGCACTCATTCGGTTCAATCCGCAAGTACGGCGCCAAATTATAAAACGACAAACTATCAACATCGATAAGCTTCGGATCAATATTGACGTGATGTAGATGATCAAGAAAACTCTGCAAAAACGTTTTCCTGGTCATCACGACCATGACTATCGTACGCCCGTCGGCAGCAGTTCCAAGAATCTGATGATCGACGATCATATCTTCTAGATTAAATGGAACCGCATCCTCCACCTCAGCCATGACTGCCATGCTAATTTTGCGAGGATCCGCAAAACCCACCGGCACGATGCGACTTGAAATATACTGTCCCGGCATTGCCGTTAAGATACGATCAGCTTGAAGATTGTTGTCTTTGAAAAGCTGCTCAAGGCATTGCGCCAAAAGAGCATTTCGGTCTGCATCTTCATGAATCGGCATGGGTAATTCATGAAAACTTTTTATTTGATATGACTTAAACGAATTTATAATTTCAACGGCTTTGATTGAGTAACTACCGATATCAAGCCCTATTACTTTTTGCATAAATGCAAAGACCTCTGTTAAAGTAAATCCGCAACCCTAATTGTCGCATTTTTGTGAGTAAAAACCAAAAGTTGAAAAGATTGGACTAATGCATCCTGAAAAAATTCAGAGTCCAAGGGGCCATGGAAGGAGATGCTGCTAATTGATTAGGCGTTGTCCGCTGTATGACATATTCTAAAATTCTTGTCTGTTCTCCAATGATTCCCTTGGCTTTTATCCTAAAAGCGCGTGACTCAGTTGTAAGCCAAGAGCCGCGGTCTGAGGGGCCACCCTTGGCATCAACACGATAATTAAAAAGATCCCCTAATAGTGACTGTAGATCTCCATCACTTGATGCCAATCGCCCATTTGTCTCAACGAGCTCCTGATAACGTTTAATAAATTTCGCCATAGCATCGGGAGTATTCAACTCTCGACCAAACATACACCTAAGCGCCTCCTTGGGCATCGTGTTGATATTGAGCTTAAATGAATTTTTACTGGTCAGATCAGGAAATGGCCACGCCGTCATGTAGGGGCTGTAATAAGCATGAAGCTCAGACGTCCAGCCCTCGATCATAAGCAACTCATCAATAGAATCCAGAGGGGAGTTCTTGGCCTTAAAAGGGGGCTTGCGCTTAGCATAGGGTTCGTTTTCTTCGGTGAATCCGCTACCAGACTCAGCCACCGCATTCTTATCTATCCAATCCTTTATTCTGCGAACAATTTCAGACGGCTTTACATCTTTTTGTCGATTAAATTCTTGCTCAACAGCCGTGCACGTCATCAGTGCCTCAAGCTGCATGAGAATCACATTACACTCTGCCTGAGATTGATAGCATACGTTGGGATTAATCTTGCCGGTTTCATCAACGACACTGATTCCAAGCTCACCGCCAAGTAATTTTAGCGAATCAACAACCTTGGCATCAGCCAGACCAGTAAGACCAAACGCTGCAGCAAACTTATCAGCTTCCGATAAATCTAGCGCCGAATCGAATGGGAAAACGGCGCCTAATTTATCCCAGAGAGGGCCAATTCCATCCTTCATAACCTTCATCGATGGATCGCCACCCAACTGCAGTTGTAGCCCGTAATCAAATAAATTCAACCAAAGCGCCCAATTTATTCCACTTTTTGCGACATACTCGGCTCTAATATTATCTCTCTGCGCTGATACGCGCGCTAAATTTACAGTCGCCGAAACTATAAAGTCGGCTGCAAACATCATCATAATCGAAATAATCATCATAGCAACCATCAGTGCCACACCCTTTTGTTGCTTGGTATGGTCGGGTTTCTCCTGCTCCGCGACAGGAAAGAGCCACATAGTGCTAGGCTTTAAATTTGAGAAAAATTTCTTCATCAAAACCATCTCACGGTGTTAGATCCTTGTTTCAACTCTTTCATGCCACGCGCTTGCTGTATTGACACGATCGTCTGTAGGAGCACCACATTATTGTCGCTTGTCATCTCGTCTTTTTTCTCTTCAGGTAAATCCTCATCCTCATTCCAAGTTTCTATCTCAATCTTGACCATGGCAGGAAGCTTGTCTCTCCACTCGCCGCGCGAGCTGTCCCATCGATCAGTAGACCAGTCATCACCCCGCCAAGGACTTATACGAAATGTCTTAATATTCTTCGCGAAGACTCGCATCGGTGGATCTTCCTTGAGATCATCGCGGTTAGCAGGCATCACGCCGCGGTATAAGTCGCGTCGACCCGGCGTGTTTTTTGAATCTCTAATCTCATAGACCACATAGGCGGTATCTCCCACCGGAGCGCCTGGTTCACCCTGCACATTACCAGTGATCGTCATTGCTAGTTTGTCCCGGTCGGAGCTGCGATCAATCCGGAATATGGTTTTAAATTTTCGCTCAGAACCGCCGCGCGGCGTATCGTTAAGACCGACAACGAACGCATGCTCAACATCCCAAGCGACTTTTGATATGACTCCGCCTAGCCTATGAGTTATTCGACCTTCCCGCGCCAGAGAAACCTTCAAATCAACAGAAGATCTCAGCATGGTCGTAATCGTAATGATCAGACCAAGCAAAATGCTGATGGTGATCATGACTTCAAGTAATGAAAAGCCATCTGTTTGATCGCTATTTTTTTGTGGGATACGTTCCAACCTGGCTCCTCAACTTTGATGACTCACAAACAAAATTTAATTCGGCGGCAACGGGGGGGGTTGCGGCGGTGGAAGCGGTGCGTTTGAAGGCATCGATCCGGGCCTATCTTGATTGTTTGTCTTCGGAGCTTTGGCTATCAAAGGCGTCAGTGTACCTTCCAGTTTCTTTGTGTCCGTGATAATCATCGCAAGGTCAACGCTAGGTCTACGCGCACCCTCAGCCCAAGATACTGATACGTTTGCCATCCAGATTGGCTGTTCGCCAACTGCTGCTTCAATCATTCCTTTGACTTGTTCAAGCATGGCACTGACGTCACTTTTCCCGCCCGATTTGCCGTCATCGCCCGAATCACCGATAAGCCCCCCACTTACAACCTTAAACATTAAATCGAGCGCGTTAGGCATTGGTTCAATCGTCATGGAATATTGAAAGTCGGGGGCATCGTCAAAAGGACGATCCTTCTCATTTGTTGCGAGGTCTTTTAACGGGGTCCGCCACGAAGCCTGATACTCAACTTGCGCCATCAGCCTTTTGGCCAGATAACTTGCCTGCATAGCTTTACGACTGTAGTCAGCAAACGTAATGGCATTCCCATGCACGCCGCTCACCTCTATCATTAAATATGCGATCAAAGAAACCGCAACGACCGTCTCGACCATCGAAAAGCTACGTTCCCCAGGCCGATCGGATAAGGACGTCGATCTTTTACCACGAGCTTTTAATATTTTTTTAGCCAGCCTCATCTTCCAGATCATGAACATCGATCTCCGCCGCTCCACTCGTCACATCAGCCTTTCCCAAAAAAGGCCATGTAGTAACAGTGTAAGGCTTTTGGGTTTCATCAACTAGCATCGTGTCACTTTTGAAGGCAATTGTAATGAAAGCCCTCTCCACATATCCAGCCGGAAAAAAATAAATGAACGCGCGACCCGATTCCCCCAGATCAGCGAGTATTTGCTTTTCTTGATGATGCTCAGCCTGCATCTCTGATATCAGGAGGTTCGGGCCCACGGTCCTATCCTGCCATTCAAGACTCTCAACGCGTTTCCATATGGGCCCTTTTGCTGCACTGCGGTTTTTCAGCACAGGGGACTCGTTACTACCGACGATGACCTCGCCGTCATCGCCTCGGACAGGCTCACCTGCGATAGATTCATAGTCTTTGGTTGTCTGGTCGAATTCGTCAGACCGAACCTTTTCCTCTTCCGGCGTTGGGTCTCGACCACCCTTGCCATCACCCAAAATCTCGACTGGCCTGTCTGACTCTTCCAACCAGTATTCACCCGTGGCCAGAATAAAAGACATTCGGTATGTTTTATTCGTCAAAACGGACAAGTCATAGGCGGCTCTGATATCGTCTGCAACCCTTTGAACCTTGTTGGCAGCATCAGTGCCCGTTCTTAGAGATAACTGCGGCGCTACAAGTATATATAAAAATGCGATAAGACCAATAACGACTGCAATCTCAATCATCGTCAGCCCGGATTCGTCACCAAAATAACGACTTTCGGCAGGCGTGATTTCTGAGGACTTCATTGCGACTTTTCGCCGCCTTTGGGCTCTGGATAGACGATGTCATCAGCTGTTCCCATCTCCTGGTCTATACCACTCGATGTAATTTTAAAGGTTCGCCCATCTGACTCATATCCGTATGGGTTCTTCCATGGATCTACGACTTTATTTTCTTCCGTGTAGGGACCGCGCCAGTTCTTGGCGTCTCCACCTGGGGCAGTTAGCAGAGCATTAAGCCCCTGTTCAGTTGTCGGGTACTTGTTATTTTCAAACTTATATCGGTCGAGGTCTGTTTTAAGCAAACTCATGCCGCTTCGGGCAAGATCTTCTTTTGCACGTTCTGCGTTGCCCATAATATTGCGCGCCAAAAAAGCCATCAACATGGCAATCAGAGACACGACAATCATGATTTCAATCATGGACATACCAGCTCGACCCATTCTTTCGAAAGGTAGCATAAGTCGATTGGACCAGATTTTTACAGCTCTGTTAAAAGCGGAAAAGTTTATCGTGCAATTCATGTCGACTCCTTGAAAAATTCTATAAATCGAATTCTATCGTATCTGATTCATAATAGAAAGCATTGGCACCATCAAAGCGCCTAATATCCCGGCACCTCCCAAAGTCATAAAAATGACCATGAGGGGCTCAATCAAACCAATAGTTGCCTGAACCTTACGCTCAACTTCGGCATCATAGGCCACCGCAACGTGACCTAGCATTTCTTCTAAATTACCAGTTTTTTCGCCGGTCATAATCATGTAAGTCACCAGCGGCGGGAACAATTGGGACTTTTCAATGCTTTGCCCCAAACTTTGACCTTCCTGAACCGCTATACGCGCCTGCTCTAGCGCCTCTGAAATCAGTGTATTTGAAATGATATTTTTAGTGATTTCTAGAGCGCCCAAAATAGGAACACCCGACGCCAACAATGTGCTCAATGTTTTTGTGAATCGCGAGACATTGATTCTCATCACAATCCCGCCAAAGAAAGGCATAATCAAAGCATTTTTATCGAAGGTTCGTCGCCCACTCGGGGATGCATACCACTTTCTACCCAAATAAACCGCTAGCGCAAGGCCGGCTATAATTAAATACCACTGCGTTTGCAGAAACTCGGATAGCCCGATCAGAGCCTTGGTATACCATGGCAGTACAACTTTCATGCTTTTGAAAATAGCCTGCATTTTTGGCACAACGGCGATGAACATCAAACCGGTAATACCGAGCATGGCGCAGATCATGATTGTGGGATAAGCCATCGCCGCTTTAATCTCGCCCTGGATTTTAACTTGATACTCAATAAAATCTGCCACACGCGTTAGAACCAACCCAAGAGTTCCAGACGCCTCCCCCGCTTTAACCATGTTAATGTACAAACGGTCAAAAATTGTTGGAAAGCTGCTTAATGCTTCATGAAGAGATTTACCCTCGGAAATCTGCTCTTTTATGTTACTGAGCGCGTTCCGCAGAACCTCATTTTCCACCTGACTACAAAGAGCTTTCAATGTCTCGTCAAGGGGAAGATGCGCACTCTGCAGGGTAGCAAACTGTCGCGTCATGATCGCTAAATCAGACGCCTTTACACCCGTACCAAAAAGGGGTTTCGATTTTTTAATTTTATCGAGCGCAACTTCCTCGCTCATCTCTGATACCAGAACTTTATCTCGCATCTTGAGCTTCTGACGCGCGGCTTTTTGTGACTCCGCCTCGACAGAGCCCTTGCGGGAGGCGCCTGTCTTGGAATCATAACCTTTGTAGCGGTAAACCGGCATCTAACTTGCCCTTTCGGTAACCTCGACCTAATTACGCGTCGAGCGCCTCAAAATCATCGGCCTGAGTATTTTGGAAGGCTTCGTCAAGTGATGTCAAACCTGCTAGAACTTTCTTTACAGCTGCAGCTCGCAGGGAAACCATGCCTTTATCAACGGCAGCTTTCTTAATCACCTTACCATCCTGAGTACGAGCGATAACGTCACGGATTTCGTCATCAAACACGAGCAGCTCGTAAACACCCATCCTATCTTTATAACCAATCCCCTGGCATCGATCACAGCCGCCGCCGTTTTTGTAGATTTTACGATCGCCCAATTGCTCGCGGGTTATTTCCATCATATTGAGCTCACGATCAGAGGGAACATACGCCTCCCGACAGTGGGTACAGAGCTTCCTCAAAAGCCGGGTAGCCATCACGCCGAGCACAGCTGATGTAATTTGAAAGGGCTGAATGTGGAAATCCATAAGACGTGTAACAGTCGATGCTGTATCATTTGTGTGAACCGTACTTAACACCAAGTGACCCGTCATTGAAGACTGAATCGCTATTTGGGCGGTCGTAGCATCTCGAATCTCACCAATCATGATAACGTCCGGATCTTGGCGCAAAATGGATCGCAACCCCTCAGCAAACCCCATACCCACCTTGTCATTCACCTGAATTTGACCGACACCAGAGAGCTGATATTCAACAGGATCTTCGATCGTGAGAATATTAATATCACTTGTGTTGATGTGCATAAGACCAGCATAAAGAAGCGACGTCTTACCACTACCCGTCGGACCGGTGACAAGAATAATACCATGAGACTGCTCTATGAGGGACGTCCATTGCTGGTAAATCTCAGGATCCAGCCCCATCTGATCAAGTCTCTTGGTTCCAGAGGACTTGTCCAAGAGACGCATTACAATTCGTTCGCCGTGCGCCGTAGGCAATACCGAAAGACGTACGTCTATCTCCTTTCCAGCCACTTTAATACTGATTCGACCGTCCTGTGGAACGCGTTTTTCGGCAATGTTTAACTTACCCATAATCTTAACGCGCGATGCCAGAGAGTTGCCGTGCCTTCTCGGAATTTCCATTTTGTCTTGCAATGCTCCGTCGATGCGGAAGCGGACCATAATTTCTGACTCATAAGGCTCGATATGAATATCTGAAGCTTTCTCTTTAACAGCCCTAGCAAGTAGTCCATGAACCAGTTTAATAATTGGTTTCTCGTCATCTGAACTTTCCAGAAGGTCTCTGGCCTGATCCAAATCTTCATCAGCATTTACATCAGGAACGTTAAGCTCATCAATCACCTTCTGGCTACTGTCACTCGAGCGTTCGTAAACGCGATTGATCGCATTCTCAATCTGGCTTGTACTAGTCACAACCATACTGATATTCGCAGAAATTATTAATCTCAAGTCATCTAGCGGAAAAATATTCAAAGGATCCGCGACTGCAACGGTGACACTGAAATCGTCACGCGCAACTGGCAAAATTTTATTATCCCTACAAAAGTTAATCGGAATTGAATCAACTAAAGCCGGATCGATATCGTTCACTGGAAGACGGTTGTAATAGGGCAAATCGAGTTGATGGGCCAGAGCTCTTAAGACGTCCTCCTCGCTAGCAAGATTCTTCTCCATCAAGATCTCGCCAAGCTTGGAGCCATCCTGCGTAGACTGCACTTTCAAGGCGTCGTCTAATTGCTCCTTGGTAAGGCTGGTAGACTCGATCAGAATCTCCCCCAAGGTTTTTTTTGCCATTTTTCTAAACGGTACAGACGGCAGATTACTCCACCGGGTTCCCTCGCTCTCGGCGCCACTAGATGCTTTTTTTGACTCTTCGGCCATGTTGAACGTCCATTCAGATAAATCAGTCTACGGGCGGTGGTGGCGGCTCATCAACCATCGGTGGCGGCTCTGGAGGGGGGAAGTCGCCGGGCTCCCCCATTGGAGGCGGCGGGGCATTAACCGGCGGAGGCAAGGGCGCCGCGACTGAGCCGCTATCGCCACCTCCAGGCCCACCTATGGTTGCATTCATTGGGACCGGCGTCGGAGATGATAATTCAGATTTCTTATCCTCACCCAAAGGTGCAGGCGGCTGATCTTCTTTCAAGTAGCTAGATCTCACTTCCTCGCGTCGCTTACGCTCATCTTCATCAAGAGGATCTGGGACGTATTTTCCATCTTCTAGCTTCGGAAGATGGGAATAAAAACGATCTTCGCGGAAGCTGCCTCCATATGCGTACTCAAGATATTCGTCACGCTCTTTTATTTTTGACTCATATATTGCAGCCAAGTCATCCGCTCCATGTACCACATGTGGTGTCAAAAATATCATCAGATTACTTGTTTTATGCTGAACATCACTATTACGGAATAACCATCCCAAAATCGGGATATCACCCAAAAGCGGGATCTTCTGGAATGTCTCTTCATCGCGAGTTTGAACCAATCCGCTAATAACGACCGTCTGACCATTTTTAACAGTTAAATGCTGGCTTGTCGTTCTGGTCTTTTTATTGGGACTCCCGCTGTTCGGGTCGATGCTTGCTGTACTAGCCTCAATATCTACTTTCATCGTTACATAATTGGAGTTAGAGATATTTGGCTTGATGGCAAGAACATAGTCGGCGTCTTCTTTTTCAAACTTGGTCGAACTGGTGCCGCTCGTTGCATTTGTGTCTGTAACCTTAAAGAAGATTTTTTCACCTACCTTGATTTTCGCCTCTTCGTTATCAGCAGTCATTATGTGAGGACTTGATAGCACTCGAGTGTTAGCGTCGCTCTTAATCATCTTTATTAGGGCGCCAGGCGAGAAGCTACCTAAACCCGGAACAGTCACAGTTTTTCCCGATAAAATCCCAATGGTCATGTCATTTGCGAATGTTGACGCCGCCTCTTTAAGAGCTGCGGGGTTGCTTTGCGTGCTAGTGCCAGCGGCCTGCGTTACGAGAAGAGGTGCAAATTTTTGACCCTGCCACGATGTGATAACCGGGTTTTGACCCGATTTGGCACCGCCAAATATCGAGGTTCCGAATTGAAAACCATTATTGATCGAAAGATCGAGAATATCCGCCTCAACAAACACCTGACTACGGCGAATATCGAGCTTTCTCAAAATACTATTAACTGCTTGATAAGACGATCTACTGCCAGTGATCAAAAGGGAATTTGAAGACTCATCAGCCGTGATTTTAACATTATCGTCTAACTCTGCCGCTGTCACAGGGGCACCTGCGTTTCCGGAAGCCCCCGGCGCCTGACCAGGAATATTCACAGGAGGAGCAAATGACGGTGATCGCTTCTTACCACCTTGAGCGAGCGCGGAAAGAGTGCTTGCTACTTTTTTTGCATCCGCATAATCAAGCGGTCGAACGTGGATTGAGGACTGACGACTTGGATCGTCTAGCTCAATATCAAATTTTTTTATCAAGCCTTGGACATCCGCTATCGTCCTTGGGGGACCAAATACAATCACTGAATTAGTACGTTCATCCACCATAAGCTTAAATGAACCATAGCTTCCACCGCCCGCGCTGTTAGCCTTCAAGATTTCACTAACACGGTCGTTAATAGTCTTCGCGTCAGCATAGCGAATTGGAACAAATTGCACTTGGGGCTGTTGACCCTGAACATCAATAAGCTCAAGAATGTCCAAGATTCGTCTGACTTTATAACCACTGTCACTAATAATTAGAGTATTAGTCTTCGGATAAGCCACCATGCTGTTCGCGGTAACGATGCCACTCAAGGTTGTTTTTATGCTCTGGGCATCCACGTACTTCAACGGAATAATCTGAGTAATTATTTCATCCGTTAATGGCGTCCATTTAGATCCAAGGAACGTTCTCAGGTTACCTTTAACGGCGGTGCTTATTGGTACAATTTTTAGTATTTTTCCGGTTTCGACCGTTGTCAGACGAAGCACATTTAACGCCGACAAAAACGCCTGGTATGCTTCCTCTTTCGTGACTCGTCTAGGCGAGATAATCTGGATTTTACCGCTAACGTTGTTGTCGAGAATGACGTTTTTACCAGTCCAGAGAGCTACAGCTCGAACAATATCACGAATTTCCGTTTTCTCGGGAAAATCCATGTTTACCAGCTCTTGCCCTGCTGGAATTGAGTCTGCACCCTTTTTTTCCTCAATAACAACTTGCGCCGTGTCCGGTGCAACTTTGGTCGCAGTCGGCGGCTTTGTCACGGTGCTTTTCCGGTTCGCAGATTTTTTACCCGCGCGTGGCTTTGCAGGGGGGGCGGCTTCCACTGAAGCTTCTGGTGATGACGCCGGAGGCGCTACCGTCTCAGTAGCTACAGGGGGAGGCGGCGGAGGCACTACCTGCTGCTCAGGCGGTGGAGGCGGAGGAACTGCTGGTTGACCAGCAGGATCCTGCGCCATTAATGCCCGACTACCAGACGCCACGAGCATGGTTATCATGCTCAAGCGGATCAGCTGTCGTTTATTCTTGTATGCCATAAGCTCCACCTTTCCCATGTCACTTCTTATAAACCTAATTCTATCACTTAATGCCAAAAAAACCTTTATTTGATCCGAACAGTTATCGACTGGGGCGTCTCCCCGCCGCGTAAAAGTTGAATGCGAACATCTTTTTCATCCTGAAAGGCTTGGTAGAGAGCAAAACCCTGTTCAGCCTGTTTCATACTAACCTCATTGACCTGTGTAATAACGTCGCCGTTTTGAAGGCCTATACGAGCAAATAACGTTCCGCCCTTTATCGCGAAAATCTTAAAGCCGCTAATCCCACCACTCTGTGTCGGGTTCGGCACAAGGCGGGCCGCGTCTACAATTTTACCAAATCCAGGACCCAATTCACCTTCCACATAGGATGCATCCAATACTATTTCCGAGCCACCAGCTCCGGCACTGTTTGGTAAAGAACCAAAATCACCGGAAGGAGGTATGCCAAGTCCATCAGTTGCGGCCGTCGGCGAATCTTTATCCAAATTGATACACTCTTTGACCCCGCCGTTATTTATAATTATTTTCTGTCGTTCCACAGCGGCGACAACGGCCTGCTCGTTGCCATAAATCGCATCACCCACTCTATAGATATCAGCTTCGGAGTAGCTTTTGTCTCTCACAGTCGCGAGGGATTTGAAACGATCTCCAATAAATATCGTGCCAAGAAGCTCAATCGGCAGCGTTGTATCGATACAGGGCGAATCAATATCAAAACGGGCGAGCGCACGCTCCCCATCACCGCCGAGTTTTTCCTCCGGAAATTTTCCATCACTATTGAATAGGTTTCGCTCTTTTATGATTTTCTGAAGATCTCGCACATTTGCCATAACCGGTCTTTCCGGAGCTAAAGTCTCAGCGCCCCCGCTGCGGAGTAGCGCTGCGGACCTCGCGGATATCGTACTTTGAGCCATTTTTTGTGCGATCAATCCATTGACCAATGATGCAAGCAAGTAGGCCGTCGCAAGAGGCGCAAGAATAAGAAATAGACTGCGCTCAAGTTTTTCCACGCCAAACCCAGCGAAGCTTCGAAAAGCATTCTTGATCCGCGGCACAACTGCAGCAACTTTGGCCTCTAATGCTGTCGGACTGTCAGTCATCTACTAACGCACCTTCAAATTAAGCGTGATTCTCTGCCCATTACGGTTTAACTTTATATCGACTTCCGATTCGTTACGAAATGATTGGAGAGTTTTTATTGATTGACCTGCATCTGTCAAAACAACACCATTAATTTCCTCGATCACATCGCCGTTTTGAATACCAGACTTATCCCAAAAACTATTTTTCTTGATCCTGTCCATTCTCCAGCCCCTGAGCACACCATCGATCATATTAGGGCTGGCTTTCGCATCTTGTAACACGTTAGCAAACTCGGTCGAAAGCACACGTGATTTGTATTCGCTTGTCATCTCTATATTTGACCCTTTGCGTTCGAAACCTTCCTCTTTAAAATTTTCGGGCGGCAGGTCGGTCGCATAACCACCAGTTACCGAACTGTCACCAGAGGATGCGACTTTTTTTCCACCGCCTTTTCTGGTAGATCGACGTAGCTCCACTTCCTCGATTTGCGCAAACTCCTTGCGACCCATGTTATCTATAATGATCATGTCCCTCTGTATCTCGAGTAATTTGGCTTCGGGGCTCATCTGATCACCGACTAAAAACGAATTTATGCTACGGTTTTGGGTGTTCTCTACCATCGCAATCCCATTAAATGGATTTCCCCCGTAAATAATACCGATAACTCTAATAGGGAGCTGGGTCTTAGCCATTTGAGGGCCAGTTGCATTCGGATCTGTGTCTCCCGTCAGGCCTTCAGAGTTAAATATGTTTCGCTCCAGAATTTTTGTCACCGCAAGCTTAGCCGCTGTTTCTGATGGATGAATCAGTATTGTCTCGCTCGCTAGCACTGGCGGATCTTGGAACTTCCCTGTTTGCCCAATGAAAAACCAACCAAGAACTGCACTGGATACGGATGCAAGAATAAAACTAACGATTAGACCGAGCATCGCTACCCGCCAAGGCCAGGCACGAACTTTGTCAAAATAATCAGAAATCACGTCAGTTGTTAACACGCCTAAACCTTCCCTGGGGGACGCCAGCTAGAAAACCGTCGTTGAGACCTCTCAATCAAACCTTCAATCATCAAAATATCTTTAAGATGATGTGCAGCCATCTCTGGAGTAACAAACGAACCGTCTATGACGACATCTGCCAATTCAAACCATTGGCGACGTTCATCGATCATTTTTTGAACCCTAGCCTGAATCATATCTCTTCGAACCTCGTGGCTTTCCTCGGACAGTAGATCCCTGAATAGAGGTCTTTTTTCGATTTCCGATATGCGTTTAAAAAGACGTCTAGCAATCTCCGCGGGAGACGACTGGACCCAAACTATGGGCCCGATGAGACGAGCATTGCGCACTGACTCGTCTGACATTAGCGCACCTCCACCAACCGATACTACATGACTACGAATACCTTGCAGAGACAGCATCATAGATCTCTCCCGCTCCCGAAACGCATCCTCACCTTCCTGCGAAAAAATATCCTCGATGGCTTTTCCTGAAGATTTCACAATCAATTCATCTAAATCGACAAAGCCAAGACCCAGAAGTTTTGCAAGTTGACGGCCTACTGTGGATTTTCCACTGGCACTAACTCCAGCCAAAACAACATTGCCGAGTTTATTACGCGAGCCCGGGTCATCGCGATAAAATGGATTATGATCGTTCAAATCTTAACGCCTTCGATAACTTTAATTTCTAAGTTCCGATTATTATTATTTTAAGGCATGAATTTAAAAACACGAAAGGCAGAGCTTACCGATATTGGCAATCACCCGCCTTCACTAGAATTTTTACCTACTATTTTTGTTTTGGCCAAAATCTTGTCTATCGTTTGACACTGACTAAGGACGCGACGTCATCGCCACCACGGGATGGGATCTTCAGCACGTAGCGACGAGGAAATTCCCCACCCGCACGGATAAAACGCCATGTGATGTCAGGGTTATAATCAATAATAGTACTTGTAGATAACCGGTACTTTCTCTTCACCTCGGCTACTGTCATACCTCCCACTCGAACCTGTTCAAAGCGAAGCGGCTCAGCAGAGACCACCTTTGGGAATACTTTATCGGCATTGTTTAGGGACTCTAGGAGTCCGAGGAACCCTGCATAGAAGTTTTTAGAGGCAAATCCGAAGTTACTGCCTCGGTATTTATTAATTAACACGACGATGTCTTTAGTGCCTTTTTCTCTCATGGCCCGGGATATTCCCCCCACGCCATGGTTATAAGCTGTAATAGCCAATGGCCATTCCCCGAGAATTTTATAATTCAGCGCCAAAAGTTTTGCCGCCGCGCGACTCGCCTTAATAGGATCATTACGCTCATCGATATCCGGTGAGACAATCAAATAGTCCCGACCAGTTGCCGGCATGACTTGGTAAACACCGCTTGCCCCAACTTTACTGACGGCACGAAGGTTGAATGACGACTCAATAAATGCGATTCTGGCCAGCTCTGGCATAAGTCCTTGCCTTTTGAACTCTGACTCAGCATGAACAAGATATCGTGGCGCCACCTCGAGCCCCTTAGCTATATATTCGCGCTGACCCCGCTGCACCCTTAAGCTGGATGCGGCAATTTTAAACTTACGCTTATCTTCTATGTGTTCAAATAGATTGTAAACCCGTTGTTCTGAAGGGGTCAAAGTGACCAAATCCGCGGGCCTCATACTGGCAAACTTGATAAGCATCTGTCGGTAATGATTTCTTCGTGTTTGCATGTTTTGACGCATCATGCGTTCGCGAGATTTTTCACTGATGTCTTTTAAACGCGAACTGTCGTGAATTTCTAAAACAATCTCTGGATACTCCGCGACATGGAGTACGTTCTGATTTTTAGACCACAAAGAGTAGACTCGCCTCCAAAAGTGGACGCGTCTAGCAATAGATTGCGGAACCGATATATTTTCCGATATGCGAAAACCCCGCCCATCTTTCTCAAAAGCCGAGTCCGAACAGCCTAAATACTGCAAATCAATCTGCCCCCGCCCCCCAACGCGAATAGGCAAACATTCATCGCCTCGAGCCACTGACTTTGACATTCGTGTGAATATCTCTGTCTCTCGATTCATTTCCGCAGAGATAATTGGATTAAGGGGGCGCCTAGCTTCAAACTCACCCATCCTGGCTTGAACCGCCAAAGCGGCCAACCCTCCAAGACCTACCAATGAGACCAAAAAAACTCTCACATCCAACTCCGTAACAACCAACACTCAACAACAGCTAGCCCTTCTAGGGCAGGCGTGACACGCCTGACGGGCAGATATAAGCAATACGTATGCCGAGGGAAACCATTGAAATTACATGCCCTGTATGTCGCCTACCCTTTAAAGTGTCAGCTTTCTGACACTCTGGCAGGCGCTGCGACGAGGGCTTAGAATATGAGTTAATAGTGTGAAATTTTCACGGAGGATCCTGGCATGGGTAACACCAAATACAACGGCGCGCAAAAAGCGGCTATTTTGATGCTATCCTTTGGCGAAGATATTTCGGCTGAAATTTTTAAGAACATGACCGAATTCGAAATAAAGCGAATTGGTACAGCAATGAGTCGACTCGGACGGCTCGACCAAGAGGTCGTTGACGAGGTTATGAATGAGTTCTACGGCATATTGCAGCAAAATAAGAAGTTCTTTTACGGTGGCAATGAGTTCACCAAAAAAGTCATTGGATCAGCGTTTAAGGGCGGTGAAGCCGACAATCTGATTGAGCAACTGGCGCTGGGAACGAACGCCAATCTTAATGCATTAGAGTTGATCGATCCAAAGACCCTTTCAAATTTCATCCGCAATGAGCACCCACAAACAATTGCTCTAATCTTGGCCCACTTGGATAACAAAAAATGCGGAGATACGTTGAAGCTACTACCGGAAAGTATGCATACGGAAATCTTACTGCGGATAGCAAATCTCGATGCTGTTCAACCAGAGATTATCGATGAAATTGACGACGTGCTGCGTCAAGAAGTTCAGGCAATGGGAAGCATCGCCTCACAGAAGATCGGCGGCATTGAGCCGATCGCAAACATGCTCAACATTATGGACAAAACAAGCTCCGAACATATTCTCGATAGCTTTGAACAAAGAGATCCAGAGCTAGCGGAACGCATTAGACAACTCATGTTCGTCTTCGATGATCTAGTAAAAATTGATGACCGCGGCATCCAAGAACTCATCAAGAACATCCAAAATGACAAGTGGAAGATTGCACTCAGAACTGCCAGTGAAGCAGTTAAAACATTGGTATTCAAAAACATGTCCGAACGCGCAGCGCAGATGCTTAAGGAAGATATGGAGGCCACAGGAGCTGTTAAGCTTTCCGACGTGGAAGCTGCACAACTAGAAGTCATAAACGTGGCCCGCAAACTTGAGTCCGAAGGCAAGATCGTCATTCAAGGCGGCGGTGACGCGGCATTCGTTTAATCTTCGCAAAAAAGAAAGGGGGCACGCCACTATAGGCTGCCCCCTTTTTTGTTACACTCTGTCTCAGAAGGTACTTGGCATTGGGAGAACGAGAAGCTCTTTCTCCATATCAGAAGACAAGTCCATCGACATCTCTAGGGCATCGGCCACAGAAACTTTGGACTGCATAATAGCCGCATCGAGACCAATTTTTGCCGACAACTCTGCGGCCTTGTATGCCCTGTGCGGATTCACGATACCACTCGTTCTTACTTTACCTTGAAGCCATGGCTTTACATCAACTGTTTCGCATAGCAACCGCTTCAAACCAGCTGGACTGAGGGATGGATTTAGGTCCTTCAATCGGGCCGCAACATTAGTCACAAAAGGCGCAGCCATCGATGTGCCACTCAATTCAAGATACTGGTTACCCGGAATCGCAGCCTTGATAATCACACCAGGAGCCGCCACGTCAACCTTAATGCCGTGGTTAGAAAAAGAAGCAAGCTTTTCAGTACCAAGTGTTGCAGCGACTACAATCTTATTTTCAGCCTCAACGTTTGCCGGAGACACTGGGAGTTGATCATTATTGGAACCGTCATTTCCCGCTGCAAAAACGAATAACGTATTGGTGGCTGCACCGACAAACTTCTTGGACTCCGCGATCATGGCCGTTACTAGTTCTTTAGCGTACTCTTCAGTCTCGGCCTCAGTGGGATCAGCCCCGGTGATTTGCTTCACAAGTTGCGCCACGACAGGTTTCACGGCAGGAACGCTTGTTCCAAAAGAACCATTGGCTACTTCCGCTTTTACGGCATGGGTGTATTTGCCTACATTTGTAAGAAGTTGACCCTGCCTCTGAGCGACCATCTGCAGCATAAGGGACACCATTGGATTGCCTTTTTCATCGCGGAATTGATTAACCCACGCGCTTCCAGGAACCTCGGTAGGTATTAGTTTCATTCCAACGATCTTAGCCGCAGTAGACTGATCCGTTGATATGCCCGTTACGTGCGTTCCGTGAATGAAGTTTCCGAATTTTTGAAGCTCCTTCAAAAATGTCTGATCAGAACGCTTTCCTTTATACCAGGCGATTTCCTCTTCAGTGGCCGTACCCGTCAGAATCTTGCCCTGAACTTCAAACATTTTGTAACAATCTTGAGAAAAGGTCCCGAGGTACTTGTAATCAATAATCTGATTGTTATTTTCTGCGAAATTCCAGCCATGAGTATCACCATTGTATGTAACACCATCAACGGTCGTGCTGCCGTTTGGATTTGTCCACATGTTGCCATCGTAGGCTTCGTGCTTAAAATCAACGCCCGAATCGATGATGGCGACAGTTGCAGCCTGGGACGACGAGGCCCCAACAAACACGAGGGCTGCCATAACTTTTCTGGCACTTCTTAAGTTAACAAGCATTGTATCCTCCTTGATACCTGAGCTCGGGTGACCGTGACCTGGCACAGCACTGCGGTTTACAAAAATACTTTAAATGCAAAGATGTCGGTTATTGTTACCGAAAGATCCACTATCATCAACAACTAAATGAGCTAACCTGTCGGACGTCTACTTTTCTCGCCGGTCTTTCCGTCGAGCCGCCCTAAGCTCCTGCAGACGCTCGTGAATTATCCACAGTGCCGAACCAGGAGCAAAACGCTCCTGATGAAGATCTAGCGCACCGAGCGGCACACTAGTGCTTATTTCAAAAACCTCTGCCATGGTTTTTACTGGCACGATCTTGAGCTTGCCCTCATTTACCGCAGCCCTCGCCGAGCGATGTAGCATGAGGTTCGGGACATTCTGGATCGGAATCAACACGGTATATTCGGAAGACTTTCGACCTAAAATCTCAACGGTTCTCCAAAAACCTTCAATCTTCTCATTGACACCACCGATCGGTTGCACTTCGCCAAACTGATTGAGACTACCAGTCATGGCCATATTCTGCCTAACAGGGATCTTTGATAAGGCACTCAAAATGGCCGTAGCCTCGGTAATCGATGCACTGTCGCCATCGATTAAACCGTAACTCTGCTCGAAACAAATACTAGCAGCGAGCCCCAAGTGATGTTCGCGTGCAAGCAAAGCACTCAAATAGCCGGACAGAATACTAATACCTTTGTCATGAATTCGACCAGAAAGTTTGGCATTACGCTCAATATTTATGATCCCATCGGCAGCGGAGCTAACCGCACAACTGATTCGCCCAACTTTACCAAAACTATAGTCACCGAGGTCATAAACTGCTAGGCCATTGACCTGACCGATGACTGTCCCGTCCAAAGACAGCAAAACCTCTTCGTGCCGAACCATCTCAAACATCTGCTCTTCGATGAGGTTCACACGATAAAACTTTTGCTCAAGCGCCTCCTCGACGTGTTGACGCTTTACCACCCGGCTCCCAAGTTCTCGGGCAATAAAATCAGCCTCGATGGTCAGGTCTTTTAGCGTACCAAACTGCGTGGACAATTGACGCTGGTCGTCAACCAAACGGCTGCCATATTCCACCATGGCAGCTACACCGGAACGATCGAAACTGAGTAAACCCTCTTTATCGGACCTGGTCGCGATAAAATCGACATAGTGCTCAATGTTATCGCGGCTGCGTGGCATTTTCTCGTCAAAGTGCGCCTTGATTTTGAAGATCTTGGTAAAGTCTTCATCCATCCCTTGAAGCAAGTGATAGATATCATCATTACCAATCAGTATTACCTTCATATCAAGAGGTATCGGTGACGGACGAAGGCCCGATGTTGGCAAAAGTGAGTATTGCTCACCCATATCTTCGATAAAGCCTTTGCGGTTCTTTAAAACTCGCTTGAGAGTCTCCCAAATATTTCCAGTTTTAAAAATATCCATGGCGTTCAGGACCAGATAGCCTCCATTAGCCCTCTGCACTGCGCCAGCTTTTATCATCGTGAAATCGGTCAAATACATACCGTGTTCGACATTCTTCTCGATCTTACCAAACAGGTTGTAGTAGGTCGGATTTGTTTCAATGATCACCGGAGCACCCTCTGCACCGGTGTTATCTATAAAAACATTCACAGCGTACCTAACAAACTTATCGCGCTCTTCGTGGATACCAAGCAACTCCAGCGGCACCTCTGCGCCCCCCTGGGCGACCTGGGGCTCCTCTGGCTCCACAAAATCCATGAGATGCTCCAGGATATGATCACGCACCTCACCGAGATATTCGCTGATACCTTTATTGGTTTTATACTCCTCCATCAGCGGCTCAATAACCATGCCAACGACATGTCTACCTAACTCGCTTCGAAGCTTCTCAATATATTCCCTGGTCTCATTTTCTATAGTTCGAACTTTTCTAGCAAAGTCTAAAACTTCAGGTTCAATCTGAGCCCTGCGATCTTCGACGCCCTCACGCTGTGACTCACTAAGCTTTGCATATTCTTTCTCCGTGAGAACGCGACCATCAATTACTGGTATAGTTTCAATTCCAAGGCGAGTAGACTTAACGGAGAACTCAAGCTGCTTAGCCCTCTTCTCCAGATCACTAAATAGTTTGGCCTTCCTATCGTTACTTGCCGAAAGATATGCATTGACCGCATTTTCGTAGTCTTCGCTCTGAAGTGCCATTGGTATTTCGGTGCGAAGCACCTTCACAAGAGCTTCCATCTCTTTTTTAAACTTCTTCCCCTCGCCCGCCGGCATTTCTATAGCTTTAGGAACTTCCGAGTGCTGGAAGTTATACACATAGACCCAATCACTGGGCACGGCCGCATCCTTAGACCAGCGTTCAAGGAATGTGCGAATAACGCTTGTCTTGCCCGTGCCTTGGGCGCCCGCGACATAGATATTGTATCCAGGCTTGCGTATGCCAAGGCCCATGTTTATAGCCCTAACCGCACGGTCCTGCGAAATAAACTCGTGACTCTCGCCAATTTTTGACGTGTTGTTGAATTTGAAGATGTCCGTTTCGCAAATTTTGTAAACGTCAGCAGGCAAGAGAGCCTGCGGCAATTTGATCTTTGCTGCCAGATCTTTAGAACTACGCTTTGCCGGTTTTGTCGTGATTTTTTTAGATTTATGAGGCGCAGAACCACGCGAGCGAACTTTTTTCAGACTTTTTACTTTTCGACTTGTTGATCGGGGCTGCATATCCAAGAATTAATTTCCTTCCCAAAAGCTTCGTCACACATGAAACTTAACAAATAAGTTGAAGCCTTAGCCTCCGTGACGCTTCTCAAGGGCCGTAGCCATTTCATTCAGACGGTTGGCTAATCGTTGTAATTCGTCTCGCTGCCTGATCTTGACGCGGTTTTTGTACTTACCCTTCGCAATTTCATCTATGAACCGCTCGATCGAGACCAGCGGGCCGTAGTAACGATGCGTCAGTTTAAAAACCAGAAAGAACATCCCAGCCATGTAAAGGAAAAGCATCAGACCAATCTTGATTGCGTTTGAATAAAAAATGTCATTGGTCACAAGCTGTAACTGGTCGCGCGCATCCGTGATATTAAAAATCCCCATCAAGTGCTGGTATTGCTGATAAAAGGCATAAACAAACATGGCGGCAATGAGGACGACAAATGCCAGGGACGCTCCGATGACATAAATACCGAATTTAATCTGACTAAAGGGCTCAATCAGCGTCGACTTAACGCTACGTTTGGCTCTTTCCATCGCGAGTTCTTCATTTTCTTTAGTCACTGGGCGCTCCCTGCCAACGGCTAAGTCTTTAATAAAACTAGAATAGATTGAATGATTGCCAATTATTCCATGATTACCTATAGGTTTCAAGGAATTCCGCTTGCAAACACCTGCGGAGATCAGTAGTGTCGGCACCTCGTTATTTGGCATGGGCTTGAGAGCCCTGGACCGCCCCCGGATAGCCCGGACCGGTCTCACTTGAATGAAATGTAAGGATGGAGACTCCACAGTGCACGGCTCACGTCACAAAAGAAAACACCCCAAAGGTCGTCGTAAAGTCGGTCGTAACAAGCGTCGTATGATGCGTAAGCGCCGCAGCCTACGTACTAACGGGTAATTCTAGCTCTGATGGGCCCAAGGCCTAGAGCTCAAAGACCTAAACAGTCATGAATAAAAACTAAGCAAGCAGACTTCGAGGAAAATATTTATATCCTCGAAGTTTAGCTTTGCTTTTTTTTTGCGTGCTCGGGTACAATTTTAAAAGTCCAAAAATCACAGTCGTATTTAACCAAAGGCGGAACACAAGGAAGTGTGGCCCGCTGATGTCCACGATCGATCCAGGGAAGGGATAAGTCATGTTGGAATTTGCGCTTGCGTTCGAAAAGGTTTTGACTAGATGGCCAGACAACACATCGTGGACTATCGCGCAGATAGCCGATTTCACCAACAGCTCTGTATCAACAGCCGTTGACGCAATCTCGACAACTCTCAACAGAGAGTTCGACATTCAAGAGACGATTACACCAAATGAGGGCCGCCAGGTTTTGGCAGCTCTCAAGGATCGCTTACATCGACAGTTAGAAGCTCGAGAGAAAAGAATCCAAGCCGACAGAGATGCGGCCATGCGCGCTTACGATCTCACTATGGAGCGTATTCGTACTAGCCAGATGGTTAAAGACTGGCGTGGCTCCTATAAAACCCTTTCGTATTTTGTCGGTCGCTACGACAAAAACATCAGTCATGATCTTCTCGTGTCCCTCTGTGGCGACTGTATCCGGCTTGGCCACAAAGCTGGGTTTAACATGCAGGAAATAGGCCAGTGGTTCCGCAAAGCGGTTGAGGCTGCGATTTTAAGCGGCTCGCAGGAAGTACTGGAAGATGTGCTAGACTTCGTTGATGCATACGCCGAGATTTTCGCAACCGACCGCAATGGCGTCGGCGGCAAGATCCTAAACAATGCGCTTAACGTATTGGAAATCCCCGCTATCGATTGTAACTTGGGCCTTCAATGGACTAACTTGAACACAGCATATCGAGGTTGAAATTTAATTTTCCCTATAAAAAAACCACCCTCAGGGTGGTTTTTTTAGTTCTCGCGGTGATGAATCTGTTTGGAGAGACTATATATCAGCACGCCGGCGAGACAGACCATCACTGCGGACCATGTCGCAATGCGCTCAACTCCCACTAGCTCGCCGCTAGGCGCAGTCGTTAGTAGTCTCGACGAAAAGATACCGCCCGCCGACATACCAGCATGCTGCACAGCCGACTGCAGAGACATAAAGCCAGCCCGTTCCTCACGCTTCGGCACTTTAGACGACAAAGTCTGCATACTGATGTTGCGAAGTGTACCAGCAAACATGAATGTGATGAAAATGCCGTAGGGATTCATAAGGGGAGGCTGCAAATACAAACCCAAGATTAGTGCAGCAAAAAAACCAACGGAACCCAGCATAAACCACGGCAAACTTCCAAAAATATCGACTAGCTTGCCACAAAAGGCCATGACGATCAGACTAGCGAGTCCACCAATAAAATACAATTGTCCCATCTCATTCCTCGGAAATCCGAGGTTGATTTGCACATAACCCGCAATATTTGGGAAAATGAGAAAGCCACCCATCATGACACAGAAAAGCAGAAAATAGCTGGTCCAGACGGCCCGCTGTCGTAGAAGCGAACCCAGCGACAAATTCATGAGTCCGACTCTACCTTCAGAAAGATGACCACTGAGCACGGGCAAGAATGCACGAGAAAGGACACCCACAATCGCTGCCAAAGCACCCACCATTAAAAACGGAGCATTCCAGCCAAAAAGCCTCGCCACTTCAAGTCCGATCGGAACACCAAAAATAGAGGCTACTGAAAATCCAATCATAACTTTCCCGAGAGCAGCTCCACGCCTCTCATGCGGGACAAGGTCTGCAATAATCGCGAGACCAATTGCCGCCGTAGGCCCACCAAATACGCCCGCTAGAACCCTCGCCCACAGTAGACTATGAAAGTCCCAAGCAAAGGCCCCCGATGCGGTGCCAAGGGATAGACCAACTAGAGACCACACCAGCGCTTTTCGCCGCTCAATGCGGTCTAAAAAAACACTGCCCAAAAGCCCACTAAAAGCCGCAGCCAAAGTATAAGCACCGGAAAGAACGCCCATGTGGCTCACACGAATCCCAAGTGCTTTTGCAAAATCAGGCCCTAGCGGCATCACCATCATAAAGTCTACGATGTTTACGAACTGAACTAAGGCAATAACGAGAATTGCCAATGTCTCCTGCCGCGCTCGTTGCTCTGACGCCATAAACCTTCCCATGACTGGTTCATCTGGTGACCAAAAAGAGGCTGCTTGAAATTGATCGGAAGCCACCTGGTAAGATGATACTCTTTACCCGTAAGTTTTCACAGTAAACGGCAATATAAATTTAGCCTCAAGGTGGAGTGCCCAATGAGTCGTATCATACTCATAGCGTTGCTCACGATTAGCTTGCTCATTATCCCAGAAACAAGTCGAGCTCTTTCTGTGGTGCGTCAGGATCAGGACGACTTTTGGGCATTTGAAAACTCTGACTCGTACGGCTCTGCAAGTGACATCACTTTGCCATTCATTTCGTTTATTCTACCGGGGGCAGGACAGCTTTATCGAAAACAACTCATTAGCGGCAGCTCGTACGCCACAGTGGGACTTGCTGGTGCATATTATTCCGAGCGAGCTTCTCATGACTTCAAACTCTCTGAGAAGGAGAATCTTGACATTAGCTCTCAGAATACCGCCGTTCGGAAGTACATCCTCGGCCTTCAAGTTTATCAGGTTGCTGGGGGAATGAGCGCTTATCATACGTTTCGATCGGCGGTTTGGCAGAGACAAAAATTTGATCAGTATCGTTTTCTAGGGCCCGGAGAAACGCCCTTGGAGATCCTAAAAGCTCCTTTTGACTTCAATTATCTAAGGAGGTCTTCCACCTACATACCTCTACTGGTTGGTGGTTCCCTATCGTGGTACCTTGCAACACATCCTGGATCGGACTTTACGCGGCGCACCGTTGGCAAGGAGGATGTTCTGTTTTCATCTGCGTTTTCTTACGGGGCTGGTACGCACGAAGAGGCAGTATTTCGTGGATGGATCATGCCAGTTCTCCACGAGCAAGGTTTATCAGCTCCCATCGCTAACGTGGGGCAAGGCCTAATATTCGCCCTAGCTCACCTTGGAAACAATCATCTACCATTACCGCAGCTTTTTCTGGGACTGCATCTTGGGCGAGTCACACAGAGAAATCAATGGACTATTGGTGAAGCCGTTTTTATACATACTTGGTGGGACGTTTTTGCTTTTTTGAGTTCCTATCATCTTCAGAAGAAAGGCTCCGACATGGATGCAAAACTCGAATGTAGACCACGCCTAACATTGCCACCGATCGTTTTAAGTTTTTAATTTTGAGCAAAAAAATCGCTACTAAAACTACTGTCGTCCAGATCTACAGTATCAACCTGAGCAACCGCACTGTTAACACTCTGGGGAGCTATCGTAACAGGAATTCGATATCCGTCAGCCGCCCAAGCTGCCAAGTCACCGAGCTGGCAGCGCGACGAACAGAACGGACGGCTCTCGTTGCTAGAATCATACAAGGCCGCACCTTTGCAGGTTGGGCAAGTGACATATTTAACACTCATAAATCAGTTATTGTTTGCGCGGTAGCGTACGCAGCCATAAGCACCTCTCAGCTCAGAGCCGGCAAGACCAAACCAGCGCGTATACTCAAAACTCTTGGGCGCTCCAATGACTGATACCGCATCTTTCGCACACTCTGGGCTAATCTGAACAGCCCGACCCGCTTCGTCGCTCCAGAATGTGATTGAATTGAGGCTGCCACAGGGAAGTGACAGAGGATTCGAGTCACTTGCCAAACGATATCCTGGAATTTGGGCGTTCCACTTCGAGTAAAAATAAGACGCCTCAACCATACGCTTCCAATCCGTACCATTCGGAAGCACCCAACTACCGCCTGGAAGCTTTTTACACGCATCTCTAGCCGCCACCTGCGTTAGCGTTAGGGAATCAATCTTTTTACTTGAACGTATCGCCGAAATGAGTGGTTCAGGGAACCAAAATTCCACCAGGTTATCGTAAGGCTTGGGAAGCTTCAAAGTTGGCCTTGCCCTTGCCGCGACAGTCTGCGCCTTAGCAAGACACTCTTCGGAGGCATTTTTTTCATCCGAAATCTGTCCACAATACTGCAGCACATCTGTGATAGCCTTGCGGTAGGATGCTAACGCCTGGGCTTGCTTCGCGACACCATTATGCAGAGCATCATCCAAACTCCATTGACCCCAGCGATATTTAGCGGTGATTAACTTATGTTCTTTATCAGCCCAAGCAGCTTCCTGAACGAGCTTAGTCAGGACATTAACATCCTTTGCTGATCGGTTTTTCACCGCTGTCGTAAAGACATTACCGAGGCGGGACTCTGTGGATCCGGCGATATATCTGACGTTATCATAGCTTCGAAGACCGACCTCAAGTGCACCTTCCTCAACTCCGGACGACGCGGCATCAACAGAGTTCAAGAACATGTTAAATTTGTCGAGAGCATCCTCGAACGTAAAGTTTCCCATATTCATATTAATTTTGCCGCGGCTAGCGACTTTGATCTCAACCTTTTGACTCAAAAACGAGTTGGAGTTCTGCGCCGCAACCTGAGCCTTCATGTTCGTCTTTAGTTCGCCAAGATCATTCGCTTTGACGTGGCCACCTTGGACCATATCGCCTGAGCCTTTGTACAGCGAATTAAACTGAGAGCTCTCCATAACGGCAACCAACCATACTTCACGTCCACGGCTCACACTCTCGACGTAGTAGTCGCCACAATATTTGCGAAATTCGTTGTAGGTCGTAGCCGCCTCTTGCTCGTTCGCAGGGACTTTCCCTCCAAATATCGCATTAACAAACATGGGATTAAATTTTGGATTACGCACCGTATCTGAATCAAGCGTCGGAAAGGTCTTTATACCATGGAGCAAGATAAAGGATTTGTTCACAGAATTCTTAAACTGGACCTGGAGCTGGGCTCTAAATTTGCTCAGAACACTACCGCTGGCAATACCACCATCGGACGACGATCCCGTCTCTGCCGAGGAGGACTCACCGTCAGATAAGTTCATCGAATTATCATTTTGACTTTGTGAAGGTAGGAACTCACTATCCACATTTTGCAGATCACCGCCGCCGCGAGACCCTCCCATATCAAACTGTATGGTCGTATCCAATGATACAAGTAGATCTCTTAATGTGTGGGCGTAGAACAAATCGATTTGAGATCGACCGCTTTGCTCGCCAGCCAGTGACATTTTTGAACGTAGACCTGGCTGCGGCGGGTCAAAGTTAATACCAAAGCCGCCAGCAGCAGCCGGGGCGTTTGCGCTAACCAAATTCAAGTTAGAATCGGGGTCATAACCTGTGGAACTCGAATCATCAGAACTACTAGATGACGATGATTCATGTGGCGCATCTTGGGAAACTACACAAACATTCTCTGTGAGTTCCCGACTTCGCAAATCAAAACCCTTCCCTGGCGCAACTACACCGGAGATACCAGCTGTCGATACCGCGCGTTTTACTTTCGACGACGTCGTTCTGCAACCGTCCAAAAGTAGGGTGAACGCAACGACACCAACGATACTAGATAGTGTTTTGACCTGTACCACTGAACGCACTCCCCATCCACTATAGTTTAATGATTTTAAACGATTCATGAGGAACTCCAAGTTAACGTGGTGTTGATGAACCCTGAGCAGCTGCACTAATTAACCGACAAATAACTGGGCTTTTTGAAAAGTCGACCACGACGGTCGAATTAACATAGCCCGTCTTCAAATAAAGCACTCTAGAGACACTTTTACCCTCAATTGTTAGGTGAATGGGGTAATCAGCATTCGTAAGTTGGTAGCGAAAATTCCATGAGTTCTTTTTCGATTCATAACGAGCACTGACGTTAGGATGAAGCTTTGGAAGGTCGATAAAATAAGTAAACTGAGCAGGTAGAATATTGAACCTGATCACCCCCCGAACAACCGCTCCATCACCAATAGGCTCCTCTATAATAATCGGTCCTGTCGTTTGCTTATGGTCTTCCGGGCGATATAGCGTCTGACCAGAGCGCGCGATGGATCCGTCTTTGTAATAGACGGCGTCTCCGACTTTTAATCGTCGACTTCGCTCGTCTCCGTAGTAAAAGTTTCCATTCTCATCCATCATGCGCAGATTTCCTGGATACCTCAAACCACCATTTGGCAAAGATAGGCTGGTTTTGTCAGGGTAAAATACGGCGCCACTGGTATTTCTAAGCGTATTTCCTTCCGGGTACATCAGTGCTGAGTTATGACCCTGCAAAAGAGACCCGTCAGCAAAAAATAAGTTATTATTTGAATCAGCAAGCGACTGCCCATTGAGATACCTTGCCGATCCATCTGAGGCCAACGCGACAGCGCCAGTTGGGTAATAGAAGGCACCATTAGCAGATTTCAGCTCTCGTCCATTCGAATAGAGAACTCGCTGCCCACACTCCGAGAATGCAATACCAGGACAAATCTCGCGTGGATCCTTGTTGGGAAATTCAGCGATCGGAATCACCTGGGAGGTGCCATCAATACAGGTGATATCGTAGTTGTCCCCGCTACGAGTCATTGCTTGTATGGACGTCACATCCTGCAAATTGGAATCAGAGCCGTTAACGGCTGAGGTTTTGCAGCCACTGAATAAAAGAAGACCTGTGGCCACAAAGCCGACAAATCGCAGTCTACCTGGCAGCACATGTTTTTCAGCCATCACGACTCACCCTCGGCCAAGCGTCACCACTCAGATGGCAGCAGAGACTTGCTGAGCCCTAGCTAAAATTATTTGAACAGCATCTGCACTCAATCTTAGCTGAAAGCTCAGGCAAATGTCACAGGAAAAACTGTGGTTTGGGGCAAGGGTGATCAAAAAAACGTCAGCAAGTGCCTCTACCACTACCAGTCCGACCCTGAGTATCCGCCGGGAATGTTTAAGGGCATTCTTAGGACGGGTGATGCTCATCACTACTGAAGTTATTTGATCTTGATGACCCTCTTTAAGTCATCTAGTTGATTTTTTGCGAACTGCGGCAGGCCCGCTCGACCGGCAACGCCGTACGCGGCGATCATACTATTCTCTAGGGCGTTATAGCACTTCAAGCTCAGACTTGGATCTTGGTTTTTCCGAGCACAAGCTTCGTAATAGACATCTTGCATGGTCCATAAATTCAGCTCTCGCAGGTGTTCAGCGGATTGACCGGCAAGCCAAAGCATCTCCTGCGACTGCTGCGATGAACGAACTTTACCTAAAATCTCATGTAGCAAAGACGACGCTCGCAAATATTCAATAAGCTCACCGCCTGGATTTTTACCCGCAATTATCTCGCCCTCACTAAGTAAGCGCTTGGCTAACGCAAATTTTGCATCATTTGACATTTTTGCCTGTTTTTTTTCGTTTGCCCAGGCTTTTGCCGACTGCCGCCACAACACTATGTCATCTCGAAGCGCAGGAAGCATGTTATCAGGAGAATCCTGAATGCTGCTAAGAAGCTCCATCGTAAGCCTTGGCTTATTCTCCACCCTAACAGCTATGGCGAGCATCTTTCTAACGCCCGAATCCCAAGCTTCCGGATCAATCTTTGCAAGGGGCTTATGGACAAGCGCATCCTCATAAACTTTTAGGGCATCATGGAACTGTCTCGTTGCTGCCAAGTATTCAGCTTTAGCAAGGGACGGCATTGCCTTGAGTTTATTTGGCTGAGTTACAGCCGATAAATGTAGCCCTTTACTCGTACGAGTATGACAGCTAATGCAGTAGTCTGTGACACCTCGCAAAAGCCTTCGCGGAACTACCCGGTCTCCAGTCTTCCACATATCCAGAGCCATGGTAAGGTCGTTGGAAAAACGCTCTGCAATAAACGGAATACTGGGATCGTTATCAGCAAACTTTTTGGTGCTGGTCACCATTTTGACTGAAAGATCCTGTAGTCTGTTCATCAAAGAAAGTACTTCCTGAGCATTTTTCGGATCTTCAAAGGCGGCTTTGTTAAGAACGATTGGCAAAAGGTCGCTTAGCGCAACAAATAATCCACCCATTTCCTCGCGTATGGGGGCTGCCGATGTTTTCAAACTTTTCCCATCAGCAAGCATTGAGCCCGAAGTTAGTAACCCAGTAACAACCATTAAGCAGCCTCGCCAACTCATCACCATCTATCCTCCTGAACAAAAGCCTTACCTTTTGATAATAAAAACTTCTTAAACGAATGTCACCCGTGACTAGCAACCTGAATCAGTGCAAAATCTGCACCCTGGAAGTCACCACCTCTCATAGAATCCTAGCAAGGCGGCAACTTTGGCCGCCACTAGGAAATACCTGCCTGTTTTCAACGAGGGGTGTACTGAAAATATAATAGAACCAGAGACCTTCTAATAGGATTCATAAGTTACGCCCCGGTCTAAACCGAAATGACGCGGGCACCGAGCCCCATAACAAGCGGCAGAGGCCGCCCAGACGCTACTCGCATTGTATTTAACCTAGAGGAATCTTTTGTCATGCAACTTCATCATAAGATATTTAGTTTCATTACACTCACATGGATCATCTTATGTCCCGTTGCCAACGCTTCTGGCCTAGCACTTGATCCCGATGAGCTCCGCGGCTCGTCATCAAAAAAGCCAATCTCTGTGCTTCAAAATAGATTTTATCTAAAGGCTTGGCGACCTGAGCTCGGAGTTCTGTACGGCACCATTACAAACGAGGCCTACACTGACACAAAACTTCATGGCTACCGACTCAGTGTTTTCCTCAATGAGTGGGTGGGTGTTGAAACTCAATATATCCTTACCACAGTCAAAGACTCAGCAGATCGTAAAGCACTAAAAAAGAAAATTTACCGGGACCAATTCGAAAACAAACTGGTGACTGCCGATGCCGAGGTGAACCCCATACGACAAATGCAGGATTTCGTAGCTGTCGCCGCACCTCTATACGGCAAAGTGAATGTTTTAGACATGCTACTGGTTTACGTAGACATTTATGCAACACTTGGCATCTCCAGAGTCAACACCCAGCAAGGCGTCAAGACAGCAATCCTTGCAGGTGGCGGCCAGCGCTTTTTTTGGGCGGACCGGTGGAATCTACGCCTGGACTTTAGAAATCGATCTTACACGGAGACGCGAGCAGGCAACCAGTCACGTCGAAACGCCTGGTCGGTCGACGTCGGTTTGGGATACTTGTTCCTTTAGAATTTCGAAGAAAAATGAAGATCGACCTCGGAGGAAGCCATGAAACCCAAACACTGTTGCCTAAAAATCTGGGGAATTTTCGCATGTGCTTTAATTGCGCCAACAGGAACCAGTGCAGCAAAAGAGCGAGTAAAAAAGGTCGTGCCGACCATCAAACCTATCGAATTGAAAACTAAACAAAGTGAACCGACGAAAAGTGCATCGACCTTCGTGACGAAGAGGGACGAAAATCGACCGAAATCTGGCTCCTCAAAAACATGGTCCACCTTCCAAGACTTGAGGAAAAGCTACCGCACCGGCCTGATATCGGATGAGGACATGTGGGTATCCCTCAGTAAGCTATCCGAAGATACCGAGCGGCTAAACCCTGCGCAACGATCCGCCATTCTGCAGGTCCAGTCAACCTTATTGTCAAAAGCTAAACGCCCAATTCTCTCAAGCATTTACGCAGCTCAGTCTCTGTTAGAGTCGCCAAATCCGTTAGATGAAGACTACAAAAGAAGCTGGCAAATACTGCGTGACGTCTCGAGAAAACAGCCCATTCAAAATCTACTGGACATGGTGGCATCAAACATAAAGCTTGGATCACGATCAGCACCAATTTTCGGATCAGACTGGAACTACTTTTTAGCTAATGCTCAACTAAAAGAAAAAGACCTCGCTGATGCATTGAAACTATATCGAGGCGTAAAGACGGGCGACCGTTACTACTTGCCAGCCAAATTTCAGGAATCCATGATTCTACTTGACCAAAATGACAAGAAGGGAGCCCAGTTAGCTCTCAAGTCGATATTACAATCGCCAATAGCGCTGAATCGTAAAATGACCGGTGACGAGTACTACGCCATGCTCGATCAAGCCAATATGGCACTGGGACGGCTTTATTACGAAGATAGAAAATTTACAGACTCGATAAAACACTATAGGCAGGTTCGACGTGATGGAAATCAGTTCTACGACTCCCTGTTTGAGCAGAGCTGGGCGCTGTTCATGGCTGGATACCCAAATCACGCCCTTGGAACTATCTACTCTGTTAAAAGTCCATTTTTTAAGGAAACATTTAATCCCGAAGCCACGATGCTATCGTCGATTATTTACTACTGGATGTGCCGTTACGACGATGCAAGACAGGAACTCGGTGAATTTTATTCAAAACATCAAAATGCTATCGACGATCTTAACCGATACTTGGCAAAAGGTATCTCGGACTCAAGCACATATTATCGACTCTTCGAAGACACCGTGTCTGGCGTCTCATCTGCCGGCTTGGGCATGCCGAGGGAATTGCTCACGATGGCGATTCAGCAAGACAATATGATGTTTGCCCGGGATCAGTACGCCTCCGTCATCGCCGAATCCCAGAAGCTCGATTCTGATGGCATATTCGATAGCAGAGAACGTCTAGACGTTCCAAGGCGCTACCTTGACAAATGGTCTGCCAGCCTGAAAGACGACATCGGCCTAAGGCTTTACCGGGAACTGCGATCGCTAAAAGCGGACTATGAACGACTCTATGACCAAGGACAGTTTCTTTACGTAGAGCTTCTTATGAGCAAAAAAGACCAGCTTCTTGGAAAAGAGCTGCATAGCGAAGGCAAGTTAGCAACCCTGTCTACAAATGAAAATATTCGTAGCTGGAGCAAAAAAACTCAAACCTGGGCATCCGATAACAAACAAGAATATTGGGCGGACGAACTAGGGTTTCATATTGTGCGCGTGCAGCCTATGTGTGTCGTTAATAAGTGAAGATTTTATTTTGGAGCACTGTCAAGGAGTCTATACATGTTTAGAGGAATAGTCAGCGCAACATCCAGTTCCATATTACTGATGATCAGCATCCTGGTGGCCACGTACCCGGTACCGTTAGAGGCCGGGAGCTCCGCGCGCGCCGTGCAATCAAAAAATGGGAAATTAGCCGCTCCGTCAAAAGAGGACGGTATTGACTATTTCGCAGCAAGCCGCAAAGACATCTCGCCTGAGGATGCAAAAAAAGCTGACTCTCTGCGCGTCAAGACAATCAACAGTATCAACGCGCTGCTATCCGATAAGAAAAACTCAAAAAACGAGTATGAACTCACACTCCGACTTGGCGAGCTCCAAGTGGAGCGCGCCGACTACCTCCGGGATCTCGAGATCGCAGAATACATCAGAAATCATGATAAATGGCTGGGCACAGACCAGGCCAAGCGTAGCAAAACACCGCCGACTGCTAATTACACCAAGTCCGAGAATAGCCTTTATCAGGCAGCTCAAACGTTTCGTAAAATTGCGGTAAAATTTCCAAAACATCCTAGAAGCGACACCGTACTCTACTCTCTTGGCAGGACTCTAAGCCGACTAAATGACGACAACGCGAGCCAGTATTACCGGCAATTGATCGATAACCATCCTAAATCAAAACTGATCCCAGACGCATGGCTTGCACTCGGCGAGCTTCATTTTGACAAACACCGCCTCAAAGAAGCAACGAGTGCTTATCAAAAAGTTATGGATTTCAAAACACACCGCACATATCCGTACGCTGTCTACAAGTTAGGCTGGTGTTTTTATAATAACAATGGAGCCCAGGAAAAATCAGGAAATGACAATCTAGAGAAAGCTTTGGCCGCGTTCCAATTAGTCGTTAAATTATCTGATAAGCAAAAAGCCTCCAATTTCAATTTACGAGACGAAGCACTACGCGATTTAGTCATGGTATTCGCTGAGCTAGAAGCAACCGATCGTGCCTGGGCGTATTTCAAGGGAATTGGTGAAATCGACCGATTCTACGCGATGCTCGAGAGGCTAGGCAGCATGTATGCTGACGCCGGCAAAAACTCCAAAGCCCTCGAAGTTTACACAAGGCTCGTGAACGAATCCCCCACAAGAAAAAACAATGCGCAAATTTATCAGAAAATGGTTGAACTGCATGACACTAGCAATCGCTTTCAAGACGTTGTTGACACAGTCAAAACGATGCAAGGTCTATTCGTAGCCGAATCAACCTGGACACGCGCAAACCAGGACAATGCAAAAATTTCAGGCGACGCAAAGATGATCACAGAGCGGACGATGCACCGCTACGGCACCATGTTTCATAGCCGTGGCCAAAAAATAAAAGATAAAAAACTGGAATCATTAGCGGCGGACATCTACGCAATTTATCTACAAAGCTTTGATAAAATGCCTCCGGCTTACGATGTCCGATTTTACCTGGCCGACATCCAGATGGATCAAAAAAAATACGCACAAGCATCGGCAAACTTTATAGCCGTCGCTAAGCAGCGCCCGAAAGATGGCAAATATACAAAAGAGGCTGCACTTAACGCCGTTGACGCCGTTTCAAGGTGGGTTCAGGCTGAGAAATTTGCCCCCGTTCCACCCCCAGGTCAAGCGACCAGCCCAATCGACATCCCCAAAATCAAAAAAATCTACGCCGACACTCTGGACTTCTACGTGACGTTACTACCAGCAGAGCAAAATGGCCTAGCTATGCGCTATACTGCTGCACAAATCTATTTTGATTACGGGCAATATCCGGAGGCCCTCAAACGCCTTGAGTCTTTGGCCAGAGATTTCTCGCCGACAAAGCAAGGTCAAGCATCTGCCCGAGTGATTATCGCCTACTACAACGGGAAAACCGACTGGCGCAACGTCATTGAATATGGAAAGAGATTCCAGGCAAACAAAGCTATATGTCAGGATCTACAAATAAAGAAATTCATCGATGACAGTCTACGAGCCGCCCTCTTTAATAGTGCATTAGCATATGAAAAAGCAAAAAATTACAGCAAGGCCGCCGAGACCTTCACGGAATTTCAGAGTCTTTTCCCGAGCGACAGTAATGCTGATCGTGCACTCTACAATGCGTCATTAAATCAATTTAAGACTGGAGACGTGGAGAAATCACTGGCAACTCAACAGACGCTTCTTACTAAATACCCGAATTCCCAACTCTGCCCTGACGTCACGGCGAGCATGGCTGAGACCTATCAGGCTCTTGCACAATTCGCCAAGGCATCAGATATGTACAAGAGGTTTGCAAACACTTATGTAAACGATAAGCGTACACCGTTCTCTCTTTATAACGCGGCAGTCCTCCAAAGAGGCATCAACGATAACCGCGGCGCAATCCAATCCTTCACGGAAGTCTACCGCCGCTTTCCTTCTCACAATCTTGCGACCGCTGCCATGCTAGAGTCGGCAACATTGAACGAAGACCTCGGCGATCACGTTGCTGCAAGCCAAATCTACGCTGCATTTGGATCCCGATTAGACGTAAAAAATACTGACGATGGATTATTTGCACAGGCTAAATCAATCGAGCTTCGCTTGTCTGTGGATGCTAAAAACCAGACTGCAAGAAAGGACTTCACCAAACTCGTCACTAGCTTGAAAGCAAAAAATAGCCCAAATGCTTCAAGTGCTCGAGCTATTGCAGCCAAAATTCTTTTCAATGATCAAGAATCGTCAGTTCGCGCCTTCAAGCAAATTCAGTTAGCCAGCGTTAAAGATATTGAGCAACAAGCCGGCCAAAAACAAGCACGACTTGAACGCCTAGCAAATGCCTACCAAGAGATCATAGGACTTGGAAACCCTGAATTCGCTGTGGCAAGTTATTTCCGCCTCGGAGAACTACACGAAGACTTTGCAAAAGCGCTATTTACGGTCCAAGCGCCTTCGGACTACTCGCCTAAAGACGCCTCTGACCTTAAGAGTCAACTTGAAAAATCAGCATTCCCACTCAGGGACCAGGCCTATAAGTTCTTTGAAACAGCCTACACTCAATCGTCCGAGGTGGGCTCTCTCTCAGAGTGGACTCAAAAAACTTATCAAAAGATGTCCTCGTTAGCGCCGAACAAGCACCCAGAGATGCCTGAACTCATATCGGAACCTGGATATATCACTTCAAAAATTGCCATTAGCGATGCAACGGAACGACTCGCTCATTAGTGAACCTTGTGAATTTCGCACTTACTTAGAGGAGAGATCTATGAAAAAAGAAACAAATACCATCGTCAGCCTATCTTTGAGCGCACTGTTGACGACGCTCTATTCTTGTCAGACCGTTGAAAATGGCGGAAAAGTTGTTGACTCAAGTAAGCGAGAAGTCATTATAAGCTCAAATAGCGACCCCCGAAGCGCACTTCCGCAAGGCGAGCGTGACTCGACTATCAGCCGATCACGCGAGCAGCTCGAGGAATCCTTAGGTGCAAATTCCCGAGATATAAAGGCACTTTTATCATTAGCTGAACTTCAACTGACACAAGATCTTCTGAATGATGCGGAAACGACCTGCCGAAAAGCTCTGTTGGTAGACGTCAAGAACGCTGACGCACAGAGAATCATGGCTCAGATTTCTATTCGTCGTCAAAACTATAAAATGGCCCTGATTTTCCTGACGGCGCTCGGCGGCGAGGACTCTAAAGACTCCAACGTACTCAACATGCTTGGATTGATTGCCTATAACGAAAAAAAATCAAGTGAAGCTGTTCGCCTATGGAAGCAAGCCGTTAATCTTAACCCAAGCGACATGTCAGCCAGAATGAATCTTGGCGTTATTTATCTGAAAAACAAGATGTTTCAACAGGCTGGCGCACAATTTGAACGAGTACTAAAGGTTGCACCGGCTCATCAAGACGCAAAACTGCACTTGGCCATCGTTGATGCATCAAGGGGTAACTATGACCAGGCCATCACTGTGTACAAATCTATCTTAGCTCAGGACAGCTCCAATGAGCTGGCTCTGTTTAACCTTGCCGTCGCTGAAAAGAATAGCGCCCGATACGATGACGCATTAGCCGGACTTAAGAGACTCATCAAGATTAGCAAGTCTCGCTCTGCTACCACGGATGCTGCATTTGGCCTAATCGAGGAGATAAATACGCTCAACAATAAAGGCGATAAGATTTCAGATGACGAATTACAAGCTTTAGCGAGCGAATTAGCTAAACGCCCAGCCAGCAAAATCTCGCCGAAGCAATCAAGCATAAATGCAAGCACAGCGGCAAAGGCTTCCGCAGATAAGAGCACAACTCAGCCCTCAGGCAAACAGGTCGCAGCAAAAAAACAACCTACGATCGTTGATCCTGATATGGACGCCAAGAATGAAGCGAGCGCAAGTGACCGCGATATCGAAGCTCTAGAACGCCAACTCAAAGAACCATCGCACTAAGAAAGAGGTGGAAACATGCTACGGCTTAAGTCAGGGATTTATCAATTTACATTGCTACTAGGCTTCGCAGTAACCTCCCCGCAGCTTTACGCCGCACAAAAGCCTACTAAAAATCAAAAGCCTGCGCCCGTTAAAATTGATAGCTCAGCTGATCCAGATGGCTTCGTCGCGACGCCATCTACAAAAATTGATTTCTCCGACACTATGATTGACGGAAAAATGAAGGCACCGGATGGGTTTATGCTTCAAGGCCAGCAAAGCAACAGTCTGAGCCAAATGGTCAAACTACGTAGCAACTTCAGAAATGAACTAAATAACTCTCGCAGCGCTACGAAAGCACTGGTTAAGTAAATGGCAACTTCTAGATCTTGATTTTGTCCAGACAGAGAGATCAATGCTATGAGTATTCTTACGAAGCTGGCCATCTGCCTTGCGCTGAGTGCAGGAATCACTACCGGATTAAATCCGGAAAAAGCATTTGCGCAATCAAGCACCAGTAAAAAATCAGCAAAGGGACGCAAAGGCGTAAAGTCTGGTAAGCAAATAGATTCCAACGAGGGACGCTACACGGAAGGTGTCTCGTTGGCAGATGGGCCACGCGAGGCTAATTCAGGTTCAAAATATTTTCTTGCCACACTCGGGCTCTCTCCCCAGCCGTTGATTGGAGCTGGAGGAACTGCAGGATTAACAACGTCATCGGGCCACACTTGGGAAGCCTCCTTAACTTTAGCTGGCGGAAAACGGGGCGAAGTTGCGGCGCGCGTCATTCAGGCTGTCGGCCGGTACAGGCTATCTTTGTTTGGATTTGGCTACGCAGCGTTCGGCGGCGGTTTTCGAAACGCGGATGGCGCCTGGAACGTTCTCAGCGTCACAGGCTTTGAATACGAAACAAGCTCGTCGCTAAACGCAGTCACATTTGATAGTGCCGTGGGAGCCTCAAAAAAATTAGGACGCTTGTTAATTGAGGCCGACGTGCTTGGCATCTCCTACCCTATCTTCAAATTAGGCGTAAAAAAATCATCCCTAAAGCAGGATGATGTGGACAGGGCAGATGAGGCGAAACAGCAAAAATTTTTTGATTCGATTGCTACTGGTTTATGTATAACGCTCATGAAAGTTGGCGTAGGGATCACGTTTTGAGCTGAATTTACTTCTCGTCTTCCGGGGTGAAAAACTGCTTTATACGAGGCCAATAGGAAGAGAAATCCTTTTCGCCCGAAATGTCGTAATACATGACATCGTTTTCCTCCGGGACATGCTGCAGCTGAAAGCCGTGACCGATTTCATGAGCGAAAAGCTTTTTGAGCTCCGTGTTTATGGCGCCATTTTTTTCATCTTTATTGTTCGACTCGAGGAAATCTTGATCAAATTCTACCTGGAGACTGTAAGTCACTGTCTCGGTCGACTTTGTGCCTGGGACAGGTACCATTAACCCTTCGCGCTCTGTGGAGGAGAACCATTGCCCCCAGCCGACCTTACCATCGCGTTTTTCTAGCCCTTTGGTAATTATGACGGGACAGTTTGCAGTGTCGGGGGAATCTGAAAACTCAAGCGCTGTAAAGCCGACGTTGTTGTTATAATCTTGAATCAGTCGCTTTACGAGCGGAGCAAAAGTTTGGTCACTATTTTTGAGGGCTAACACATAGGACTTGACTTCAGACCTCTCAATTCGGGCCGTCCCGCAAGACGAAAATACGAGTGCGATAAGGATAGGAAGGATAAACGAAGGCCACATGAGACTCTCCACAGCAATCAACAACAGCAACTAAAGCACCAGCAGAAGAACAGCAACTCGGGGGAGAACCCGATGACAATCTTTTAATAGAATCTCATTAGAAAGTCAATATTTTTATTGAAATTATTAAAATTCTATGGCCAAGGCTGGCAGGTATGCCATTATTTTTAAAGATTTATCCAATGATTACAAAGGATTCCGCCTGGCTTTCATGGCATTCGAACTTTTTAAGAGGATCTCTTGGTGGACCACACAGAACAAGGCCACCTCGCTGAAGATCAAAGCCCCCACCGTGAGCGTGGCAAACGAGCACCCCATCTCGCATCTCACCAAATTCACTCAGCTTTACTGGCTGATGGGCGCACTGGTCTAGAAAGCAAAGAAGCTGTCCCTTTATCCGCACTAAAATGAGGTCCTGGCCACCCAAACTGCGGGCGACAATCTGGCCCTCTGGAAAATCAGTGGGCTTACCAGCTGAATAGCTCTGGCCCATTGCCATCAAAGCACGCCCCGACGCTCCTGATCTCGTTCGATAGCTCTGAAGAGAGCACCAAAGTTACCCTCCCCGAACCCTAGGTTGTTTTTGCGTTGAATGAACTCAAAAAAAATCGGTCCGATGACGTTCTTGGAAAAAATCTGGATGAGGTATCCGCTGTCATCGCCGTCCACCAGCAAATTGTGCTTCTGGATTTTTACCCGATCTTCCGTCACGTTCGGGACCCGTGCAAACACATCCCGGTAGTAGTCCTCGTCAATGTCCAGCGTTTCAAGACCTGAGTTAGTCATCTGATCCATGGTTTTTAAAATATTTGGGGTTAGAAGAGCGATGTGTTGAATACCCGGACCTTTGTATTCATTTAAATACTCGTTAATCTGACTCTTTGACTCAGTACCCTCATTGATCGGTATGCAAAAACTACCGCAAGGTGAACGAAGCGCATAACTCAAGAGTCCTGTTTTCTGCCCACGGATATCGAAGTACCTGACTTCTTCAAATCCAAACACATTTTTATAGAAGTCCGCTAGAGGCTTTAGTTCCCCTTGATATACGTTATTTGTCAGATGATCCATCAACGCAAAACCCTTACCGTCGACCATTTCAGGTTTTGCCGCTGGAACAAATCCCATATCGCCGTAACGTCCTGGATTTTTGTGATCATCGATAAAGTAAATAACACTGTCGCCCACACCAAGAATTGCCGGCACTGGCTTACCATGTCTCACATAGTCGCCCTGTGGAGCAGGTTTTGCACCCCTGGCGATAGCTGTTTCAAAAGCTTTTTTTGCATCCTCTACCCGCCAGCCAGTCGCACAAGCACAAGGTCCGTGCTGTTTTGAAAACTTTTCAGCGAATGTACCTGGCTCTCGATTGACCAGAAAGTGGATATCTCCTTGATTGTAGTAATCGATAGCTTTGCTGGAATGAGTTTTTGTCAGCGAAAAACCAAGGGACTTAAAAAGTTTCTTTAGTTCATTCGGATTTGGGGATGCGAACTCAACAAACTCGAAGCCGCAGATTCCAACTGGATTATTCTTATCGACCGTCATTCGAATGACCCCCTAGCGTTAACCAAAAACATAGCCATTAATAGGCATTTTTATGAATAAACCCACGAACAAAAGTTAGCAAGAGAATCCTAAAGTCAAACCATAGCGACCAATTTTGGATATAGTAAAGATCACACTCGATCCTCTTTTCAATACTTGTATCCCCTCGCCAACCATTCACCTGGGCCCAACCCGTAATGCCGGCCTTAACTTTATGGCGCAGAAAGTAACCTGGAATCTTCCTGCGAAAGGCATTCACAAACACAGGCCTTTCGGGACGAGGCCCCACCAGGCTCATATCACCCTTCAGAACGTTAAAAAACTGCGGCAACTCGTCAAGACTGGTTTTACGCAAAAATTTGCCGAGCCAGGTGGCACGTCCATCACCCGCGGATGCAAATACGGCACCCGTTTTCTTCTCCGCATCCACAGGCATCGATCTAAACTTCAACATCATAAACGTCCGACCATCTAATCCCATTCTCTCCTGACGATAGAAGACCGGCCCAGGAGAAGACAAGGGTACCAAAGCTGACACCACAATCATAACGGGCGAAAACACCAACAAAGCAAACAACGCGCCACAAATATCGACCATACGCTTAAAAATACTTTGCACTCCCGCCAGCGGGCTATCATGCACACTAATTACGGGCACCCCCGAAATCAGCTCAATTCCCGCGGCTAGCTTTGTTAGCTTCATCAAGTCGGGAAGCAATTTGACGTCGGGGACCTGGTTGGCGATAGCCTCTAGGTTTGATTCTATCCAACTAAAATTTTTATAAGGTAAAGCAATGATAACCGTCTGCATCGGATGCTCTACGAAAAACTGAGCCCAATCCGTCTGCTCGTCGTATAAGGTTAGACCGCGTGCCTGAGCAAGACGACGTCCCATTTCCCCATGCTCAACATCACCAACCAACACGATACCAGAGACGTCGTTGGCTGAAATTTCGCCCAAACTTGCCATCCTGATGGCCGTTTCAATAAATTCACCGCCGCCAATAATAAGCGTTTTCCTGGGCCTTGCCCTACGTCTATAAACCCGTAGAGCTTTTCTCACCATACTTCGACCCGTAATAATCATGATCGGATGGGCCACGGCAAATAACGCCATCACGATCCTCGAATAGCGGTATTCCTCATAAAAATATGTGAACGCGATGAACGTTATCGTAGCCAATGCGCAAGATTGAATGACATCGATCGCCTCCAATATCGCACTACGATGGCGGTTACTTCGTCTGTAAAACCCTGCCGCTGCAAAAACACCCAACCAAATCACCGCGATAAATGGTACTAATTTAAAGTAGAGACCAGCTTCGGGGATGCCCTTAGAGGCTTCAAAACCGACGTTAAATCTGAGAAACCATGCGAGAAGCCAAGCGGCAAGAACCATAACGACATCAACCGTCATGCGAATGAGCGTTAAAATGTTCTGCTTTCGTGGATTCATGCTAAGAAAACCTTTTTTAAGAAAAATCCTGAGTCATCAATTCGTCCAACGTCACCCGCATTTTCGAGATAAAATTCTCACGGCTAAACTTACCGGCAAACGCTTGAATCTTCGATTGATCCCATGTCAATGTCTCTGATTTCTTCAAAGCTTTTGCCAGTGACTCTACACTAGCTTCCGCGAAAAAGAGGCCCGTTTGCCCTTCAATGACAAAGTCTAGAGCACCGCCGCGCTTGAGCGCTATGACTGGCTTACCGCTAGCCATCGCTTCGATCGCTGTGATTCCAAAATCCTCAACGCCTGGAAAAATAAATGCTTTCGCCCCAGCAAAAAGCTTCGTCCATTGCTCGTCGCTCGGAGCATTGATGACTGTTGTGTGTGCTCCGGCTAGTTGACGAAGACGCGCTAGTTCAGGCCCTTGACCCGCCACAATAAGCTTTTTTCCCAGACGTTCACAGGCTCTGATAGCCAAATCAAACCGCTTGTATGACACGAAGGCTCCCGCAACAAGAAAATAGTCGCCGTTGTTTTCAGCTGATTTTGACGTAAAACGAGACACGTCCGTCGGCGGCGGGATGACCAAAGATCGGCGTCCATAGTATTTTTTTATTCGTTTCTGTACGAACGTTGAGTTCGCCACGAATAAATCAACTCGCGCAGACGAAGTGACATCCCAAGCGCGCAAAAAAGTACTGATGAGACTCACAACAAAATTTACGATTGGAATTTTGCGCGTCCAACCAAGATATTCGGCGCGCTGATCCCAGATGTATCGCATCGGAGAATGCATATAGCAAAGATGTTTTGCATCGGGATCAACAATCACGCCTTTTGCAACGCAACTAGACGTGCTGATCACCAGATCAAAACCGCCGAGATCAAACTCCTCAATCCACAATGGCATGAAAGGTAAAAGAGCTTTTCGCATGAATTTAAGCCGATTAGCCACGGGATGGACGTGGATTTTTCTCGTCTTAAGTTCGCCAGGAAGGGTTGATAAATCGCAAAAAAGTGTAAAAATTTCCGCCTCAGGATAGAGGCTTGCGATAGCCTCCAGCACTTTTTCTCCACCCCTCCAAGACACCAGCCAATCGTGAACAATCGCAACTCGCAAGGCTTTCGCGGCTCCTTTGGTTTTTTACCAACTTTTCTGATCACGGCTTTCGCCTGTCCCATTATGATTACAAAGGACAAAACTCGCAGCACAAATCTCAACAATTCGCTCAAGTTGCGTCAGGACAAGCTTTTCAGGCGAAAAAAAAGTACCCGGCAATATTTGCACCCGCACTGAACATGAGGTTAAGATTAAAACATAGGTGACATTCATTTTTTGCTTGACACCGCCTGATTCTGGAAAACGACACCGTTATCTAAAACTCAGGCCTCGTCAGCCCAGCCAACGCCGAAACGCCCCAAATTATTTGGTCGTGGGGCGTCACTGGATCACTCGCACGGAGACTTGACTCAGCATGAGCCACTCTGACAAGCGCACGGAACTACCGGTAGCACCGCTACCCTCGTCACAACTCTTTTGTGACGTGCCCGTGTCTCGCGTCACCGAGAATTGGCAACAAGCATTCCCTGAAATCGTGGGTCGCAGCCGATCCATGTCAACTGTGCTGGAGACTGTGACTAAAATAGCCCGAAGCGAAAGCTCGGTTTTGATCAATGGTGATAGCGGTACTGGAAAAGAACTCATTGCGAGGGCCATCCACCGGCTATCGGGACGATCCCACAAACCATTCATTGCAATCAACTGCAGCGCGATCCCTGAAAATCTCCTCGAAAGCGAACTCTTCGGCCACGAAAAAGGTGCGTTTACGGGGGCTGTGCAGCGTCACCACGGAGTCTTTGCTCGGGCCGAGGGTGGGACGTTATTCCTGGATGAAATCGGCGACATGGCGCCTTCACTCCAGTCAAAGCTCCTGCGTGTTTTACAAGAAAAGACGTTCACCCCGGTCGGTGGCAAGGAACTGTGCAGAGCCGATGTGCGAGTTATTGCGGCGACCCACGTTGATCTTGAGGGCGCCATCCTAAACGGCACATTCCGTAGCGATCTTTACTACCGTATCAATGTGCTGCCTGTGACCTTACCTGCCTTGAAAGAACGCCGCGAAGATATCCCCCTACTACTGAATCACTTCATTGAAGTCTCCAATCGAATGCACCCGCAACAGCCCCAATGCTGGTTAACGCAAGAGGCTGCCTCAGTTTTAAGCGCACAGCCCTGGCCCGGTAATATTCGTCAGCTGCAGAATCTGGTTGAACGGCTTGTCGTCATGCGTGGCGGCGGTGCTATCGGTGTGGAACATCTACCGAGTGAGTTTCTGAGTGCAACCGGACTGGTATCACAACCCTCAAACCATCCATTTACGGCAAAAGCGGAAGCGATAACAAACCAAAATCCTCCTCGTAACAACGCTGTTCAGGGCGTTGATGCTAGGAGCGAGTCTCTAGCCACTCGCAGCCCTTTCCCTACAGGCACAAGACTCTCAGAACTCAATCCTCGCCCTGGCGTCAACGCTATGCAGCTTCCGGCCGATTTCGGCGTACTCCCTGCCGAAGGCATCAATCTCATCGAGTTTATTGAGAATCTGGAGAATAGCTTGATCACGCAGGCGCTTCAGAGAACCGACAATAACCGCAACCAGGCTGCAAGGTTACTCGGTATGAACCGTACTACACTCGTCGAGAGAATCAAGAAGCGCAAACTTTCACCAATGAACCCCGCCAGCGAAGAACTATAAGAATCCCATATCCGGGAATTAGTAAGTTTTATAGCTGGAAATTTTGCGAACAGCCTCCCTATTGCTACAATTTTAAGATGTTCAAAAATTGGCGATAGCACAGGGAGGTTTTATGGCTCGCTCATCTCTCATAAAGCTTGGACTAACGGCAATGATTGCCTCAGTCCCAGCAACGACAGCACTTGGATTCGTAGCGCCGGAACACAGCGTTACATCCAAAGCGGTAGCTGCTCTTTTGGTCCGCGGCGAACGTGTCATAAGACCAGACACAACTAGCGTCAGCACCAAGAAATTTGCAAATCGTTTTGACCCATCAACCAAAGTCTTAGTTGATGCCCACAGCGGAGCTGTTCGCATGATAACTGGCGATCTCGCAACAAAGGCCTCCTCCCTTAGCGGAGACGAGTTGCTCGACATCGCTAGAAACTGGATTGCAGCACATGAGGATGTCTTGCAGGTGAGCTTGGATGATCTCTCGCTTGTTGATGCTGCGACTTTGATCACGCCTGACGTTCAATTCCTGCGATTCGCAGTTTCCAAAGACGGGATTCCTGTCGCAGATGCATCAGTAAATATGCGTTTTAAGGCTGGAAAACTAGTTCAAGTTCAGTCCCGCTCGTTTGGTGAAGCTCAAGACGATAATGGTGGAAATCTTGTCAGCTCACAAGATGCTGTGAACACACTTGCGGTAGGCGCAGCGGTTCACGACATGGGCCAAAAGTACCGCATAAAGCAAACTGCTAACGGCTATAGGCTCGTTCTGGTCAACAACGCAGTCGTTGAACTCGACGGAGAAACGCTACGCGTTGAAACCTTGGCTAGCAATGGCGAACTCTTCTCAAGCAAGAATACGCGTCACTTTGCATCAAACCATGCACATGGAAAAGTATTCCCAAGAACATACTTTGAAAGCTCGCTGACAGACGCGCCCATGATGGAAATGGACCTGCAAGCAGGCGGCTCAGCACTCACTACGGGGCTTGATGGTAGGTTCGACTTTGCAGGAACCGCCGCTCCAACCGTCTCTGGTTTGAAGGGAAAGAAATTCCGCGTCAACACTAGGTCGGGGACACCAGTTGCAAAAGCTGCAACTAAAGTCGGTGATGCCTGGGACCTGAACCTTGATGTATCAACCGAAAAAGACCAAGCTCAGGTTCACACGTTCCATCACTTAAACCTCATGGTTCAAAAAGCGAAAAAGTACGTATCATCACCCTGGATGGACCGACCATTGACAGCAAACGTCAACTTAAGCCAAACATGTAACGCCTACTGGGATGGCAACTCCGTAAACTTCTTCTCGGCTGGCGGAGGATGCGGAAACACAGGTCTTATTTCAGACGTCATGTACCACGAGTGGGGCCATGGCTTTGATGAGAACACAGGTGGCATCGATGACGGGGCATACTCGGAAGGATTTGGCGACATCATGTCGATGGTCATGACCAACGATAGCCGACTTGGGCCAGGATTCAGATCTAACGGCGGCATCGTTCGCGATATGGAGCCCGACAAGGTTTACCCTAAAGATCGCGGCGAAGTTCACGCTGAAGGCTTGATCATCGGCGGAACCTTCTGGGACCTTTTCAAGACCCTAAGCGCTAAATATAGTGCCGAGCAGGCGAACGATATCGTCTCCGCGATCGCGTTTAAAACCATTTTCACAGCGACGACTTACCGCGACGTCTACGATGCGGCACTGCTCGTTAACGACAATGACACGGACCCATTTACAAAAGCTCCTGACTTCTGTGAAATCAACGGAGCCTTTACGGCTCACGGGCTTGCAACGAAGTCGCCCGACTGCAAGTAAGGACCAACTGCCAGGAATTTAATCACCTGGGATCCCCGAAGCTGCCACCTGGCTCTTCGGGGATTTCCTTTTGCAGACGAGCGTGAGAGAGCCTTCCAAAACGCGCTCCGTTAACCATAAAAAACCCTAGACGTACTCGGCATTTAGTCCCTAGAATCTCTGGATCAAAAACAGAGTCTTTTTAGCTGTTTAAATAGGGGTAACGGATGCCTAAGTCGTCATTTTTGAGTGCATACATGCGTTTTTCATTTTACGCAGTCTTATCTCTTTTTTGGCTCACGCTTTCATGCGGCAAGGAAGAAGAAAAAAAGAAAGAACCAGAGACCGATGCCACATTTGCTGGGCTATGGAACGACGTATTTGCTAACCGCTGTGGTACATGTCACGGTGTGACATCAAATACGGATACGCTTGGGGGTCCCGACATGCGAACTCAAGACGCGTTTCACGCTGGCATGGTTAACAAAAAAGGTGCTGACTATCCAAACTGGGATACGTTTCAAACAAATCGGGGTGCTTGCGTCAATGTTCCCTTCATCAACTCCGGTAATCCGAATCAATCACTTTTGGTGGCAATTTTTGATAGCTCCGTGAAACCTTGTTCCACCAACCTTTTAATCCACACCGAGCCACCTCAAAGTATTCCAATGTCAGCAGCACAGCTTGCCAGCCTGAAAAGTTGGATTACAAGTGGCGCTCCTCGTTAAAAACGTTTAGATCAGGATCCAGTTGATGAGCCCTCGGCTTTGGACATTGAAGTCAAGACGACGCCTAATGGCCTTTGTGATTTTTTTTAGCGTCACGAGTGCGTGCTTCATGCTCGCTGGCTACGGTTTCCTGAGGTCGTCCTACGTACAAAAGCGAATCATTGCGTCGATCCGCCAGCCCCTCGCTGAACTTGGGGTCGAGGTGAAATTTGACGACTTTGAAGTGGACGTTTTTGCAGGCTTTAACTTTGTCAATCTTCGCTTAAAAATCGACACACCCCCGAAAGCAAAAGTAGACGTCGCGATCAAGCAGGCAAGACTTAGCTACGGATTTTGGGCACTGATCAGGCAAAAACTCGAACTATCCAGCGCAACATTCAAAGGCCTGGACGGTTCCATATCCCTTCAACTGCCTGAAAGTAAAAAAGCCGAGAAAACTGAAGCTTTAACGCTTGAGACGCTCGTTCATATGATTCAATCCCCAAGTTTCACGGTTTCAATTCCCAATGTCGAAATTAGCGACATCAAGCTACATGTGGCTTTAATTCAAGGAGCAAACTCCACTGAACTTGACATCAAAGAAACAGAGATCTCATCCCAAGTTTCACTGATTCCAAACCACTTCAAATTTAAAATTAAAGCGTCCCTTGTTGCTAGCGGCAAACACTCCATGTCAAGCTTATCGGACACCACGACTCAATCTACCGACACAACCAAGATCGCCTTCAATAAAGTATCCTTGCAACCCAATCTTCTCCTGGAAGCCCACACCGATAAAAATCAGTTCAACTTGAACGTGCAGCTCGACAAGTCACAGTTCTTACTCGACGGCGTTAGCCTTTCATCGGAGTCAGGCCCCGAAAAGAACAGGTTGAATGTGACTTTAAAGAACCTTAGCTCCAAACAAGACCTTAAAGTTGCCAGAAGCGGCGTAGTTAATGTGGCCGACGGGTGGACTGGTCTCTTGCGTGGGCTAGGCACTGCCGGGCAACTCTCATTAAACGCCTCTGGACTCGCCCTTGACGAGCGGCTGACGACTGCCAAGAAAACGTCAAGCACAACGACGAGCCTCGAACATGTGAAGCTCAACGAAAAATGGGATTTCGAACTAGACAACAGCCCTGATTTTGTTCGTCATAACTGGACGCTAGATCAACGAGCAGAGCTAAAAAACCTCAGCGCCTTCCTGTCAGACGCCGGAAAACTTTCATTACAGGAGGCCATTCTAACCACGACTTCGAAAGTGAAACAGGGTACTGGGGATTTGGATTTCCGGGTTGGTCTCGAGAAGCTTCAACATCCAAGTCTCTCCGCTGCCGCGTCATTTGAACAGGCAGGTCAAGCCAAGCTTAGCGCGCCTGGAAATTCCCTCGATCTCGACATGACGACCAAATTAAACGGACGAAAAATTTTGGGTGTTCTCGCATCGACGAAAGATACCGGATCAGACCTCGACTGCCAGCTTAAGTTCGCCACCTCAGCCCCGCAATCTCTCGCGGAAGTCATCCCCTCCTCCGCATCTCTTAGGCAACTAGGCTGGCCTGAGGCCAGTGGCACTTTAAAGCTAAATATTCTTCACTCCGAACCATTGCACCAGTTCAACACGAACAATTGGCACCAACTCCAATCATCTCTGAAGACAGATGTACTCATTAAACCGTCCATACCTACAAACCCAGCCGAGCAGTTGTCGTTCCGCTCGGCCAAGCTTGCGGCTGATGTTTCCTTGGCTAAACGAACCGCTGCCCAGAAAACAAATAAATTATTAGCGTCACTAGATTTTCACGTGGATGAATTAGGCCACCCAATGCTAGCGGCCCTAACGTCAATCCAGAGTCATAATAACGTGAACGCCGACCTTGGTCGTGAGTCATCTGGGGTTTTCGAGCACAAGACATCTACCAATGGAGATCCGTTGATCACCATGACAACTAAGTGGACAGACAAACCAGGCCAAATGAATCTGAACCACGAATTACTTATAAAGACCTCGCAAAAACTCATCGCAAGTCTACGAAACCCTGGGCCTCTCGCATCTATCGGTGATCTTACGATAAAGGGTGACCACAAGTTTGACGTCAAGCACCGGGAGAGCTCTGTTCTTGGGATTAACAGTAAAAACTTTAAGACCGTTTCAGCTGTCGCCGATCTATCACAAACCCTTGAACAAAAAACCGATGACAACGGAAAAACATTATTTTTGATCAAAAAACCTCTAAAAATTCAGTCTTCGGCCAAATTGAATGCAGGAAGCTTTGACCTAAAGACAGCCGTCGATGCGCCAGCTGTCGCTTACGGCAAACTAGCCACGGTCAGCGGAATCAAAGGAGACCTAGGCGCAAAACTTAATGACATGAGAGAACCAACCAAGGCTGATTTAGACATAAATTTCGCGGTAAAAATGTTGGAGTTTCTCACCACATCCCAAGGCCCCGCGACGTTTGACCGAAGTCTGAAGGATCTCACCTTCAGGGCAGGTGCCGTATTAAATAACGATGTGATTTCCATTCAGACTTTGGAGGGCGGACTTAAAGACGGCACCATCCGCGTCAGTGGACAGGGCGAGTTCAAAACAGCAGGTAACGGGCAGCTTGACGGACAGATCAGCTCCCGGTTGCTAGATGAAAAATCAGTCATTTCTGGATCAGGACAATTTCTTGCACCATTTAAAATCATTCTTTTTGACAAAGAGCGGTTATCGTTTGAAGCAAACCCCTCCTTTGAAAACTTCAGTGTAGCTGTCGGTGATTTCGCCGCTAAAAACGTCAACGGCTCCATTACCGTGCTAGAAGAGCTCAAACTAGAAAAAGACGGCAAAATTGGATTTCTCTATTTAAAGTCCCAAAATCCGTTTGCTAGGGTCGATTACGAGAACGTCGAGCCTTACGTTGAAGAAAAGTCTCAGCTCACATTTGATCAAGTGTCCTGGAAGCATATTGTCGTCGGGCCCATGGTGCAAAGTTTTGAAATCCGCCAAAACCTCGTGCTGCTTAATGATTTAAAAATGGACCTGCTCGATGGCAGCATGGTCGGACGCTTTTATCTAGACTTACACCCCAGCCGCCTCAGAACGGGTTTCCTGGGTCGATTCTCTGGCATCAAACCAGAGCTTCTCAAAGCACCCGATCGGAGATCAGCCCCAAAAGACTGGGCTCCGCTCGCCGGACGAATGGCAATCGACTTTGATATGCGAAAAAGACTTGCAGCTGGACGGATGGACTTTACTCAAATTGGTAAGAGGCAGCTTCTGAGCCTTCTTGATGCCCTAGATCCTGACTTCAAGGACACCCAAGTCGCCTTAGCTCGTAATGGCCTTCGCATCGCCTATCCGCGCGCCGTCGGTATCGATATGGACCACGGGCTTATGGATCTAAAAATTGCGCTCGATGGAGCCTTCAGTAAGGACGTGGCGGTAAGGTCTCTGCCACTTTCTGCACTTATTAACTCTCAGGCCGGTGAGGCGCTGAGCACCATAGAAACCATGATCAATTGATTTTTTATAGGAGATAAACATGAAACACGTCCATCATCAGGTAAAGCATCTAAATTCTGTAAGCATTGCGCTAATATCAGCCATGCTATGGGGATGCTCTCCAAGTATCCACCTCATTGATCGTCAGACCATTCTTGAGATTGAGGCCAGCGGTGATTGGCAAGAGCTTGACCGAAAGTTTCAGGACCAGGAAATCGCCTCTGGCCCTCTACCGCTTGAGAAAACAAAGACCAAAGGTGATCGCCGAAAAGTATTCAGCATGACTCACTCCGATAAAAATAACGAGACCTTTAAACAGCAAAAATCAGAGTCTAAAACGCCTACGACGAACGTGAGGTAATTCATGAAATCAATAAGCCTACAGCTGATTCTCATTGGCTCGCTACTTCCAGCCGCTGCCTTCGCCCAGGCCCGATCCGGAAAAAATATTCGGGTATTCACACCACTCAAAAAAATAACCGTTGGGCCCTTTGACAACTTTCAAGCGTCTGTGACAGGTGACGAATCCAGCTTGTTCTTCACGAGAAGTCAAAATCTGTCATCACAGGTCTTTAAGTTTGACACTAAAACAGGCCTCACTGCTGCGGTTACCAAGCCGGACGTCGATGCAAAAAATGCGGCAGTAAGCCTCGACGGCTCTCGCCTTGCCATCACATACTTCGGAAACGATGCCAAAGGTGACGTTTGTCTAGTCGAAAAAGACTCAAAGATTTCATGCATTACAGAAGCAGGACTGGGTGAACACTCTCCTTTTTGGATCGATACAGATACGATTGGCTACGTACAAAGCAATGATCGAGGCTCATCTCATAAGCTTTTCACTTACAACCTAAAGACAAAATCAAAAACGATTCTAAAAGAAGGACACATTTACGGCCCATCCCTATCACCCGGGAAAAACACTCTGGTATACAAAGCGCAAGGCCCAGAATTTGTCATCATGGATATAGCAAATAAATCCGAGATAAAACGCATTAAGGTCAACTTACCGGGAAACTCTGGACTAGCTAAATTTTCGTTTGATGGAAACTACATCTATTTCTCCCAGTACATGCTCGACAGTAATCGCGACCTGACTCTCGATAGCCGTGACGCGTCAGCTATTTTTCGCCTCAAAATAAATGACGCAAAAGTATTCCCGGAGCAATTAACGTCTCTTGACCAAAACTGCTCCTACCCAACACCCGCTAAGACCAAACTATATTTAACCTGTGCATTTGAGGGCGCTCTGGACGTCTACAGCGCGCCACTTGAGGGTATTACGCCGGCGAACTGGTCATCAAAGGATATCTGGGAAGCCCACCAAGCAGCTCGCACCTACAGTGACAAGATCATGCTTCTCAATCAAGTGATGGTTAGAAGTAAGGACCTCACTGAAGCCGAGTTTGAAGACCGCTTATTTAGTAACTTTATATTCATGCACGCCTGGATGCCGGCAGCGTTCTACGCTAAAAGCCTCAAAGACAAGTCACCTGACTATGCCGTCCAGCTTTTACTTCTTGAAACTCTGACAAAATGGGACGCCCTGCCAAGCAAAGAAAACGTGGCTGAGTTGACTCGCATGCTGTCATCAGCAGAAACCAATCTTAAAAATCTACCCGCGAGTCCGATGCGTCAGATCGCTCAGGCTCATATTGAATTCTTTAGGCACCGAGACGCGTCAGCTCTCAGTATCGCCAAAGACGCCAAGCCGACCAACACGATGGGCCTTTACTGGCAAACCAAGATATTTGAGAGGCTTTTGGCCAGTAAGCCCGGACTCGCCTACGAAAATGTGCTCCTCAACAGAGTTGTCTCTGCTGAATCAAACGAAGAGACAAGAGTCTATTACCTAGCCCGTCTGTTTGAATTGCTCGAAAAAGAAAAATCTCGTGAAACTTTTTTCTCGCAGCTTGAATCCAGGCTAAAGAACGCAAGTGACGCAGATTCTGCTCGTCTTCTTGAGCTAGTCCAAAATGAGCGTCAAATCTACCGAGTTCTTGCCACTGAAGATCAAACGGCCGTTCGTGATGAACTTCGTCAGGTGGTCGAGAGGGTCAAGCGACTAAAAGATAACTACTTTCCATTAAGACTTCTATTTTCCAGGACGATTGTTTTGCTCCAAACTAATAATCGCCCACGAGAGCTATCACGTGTGATGAGTCTATGGCTTTCTTATGTTGATCCTAAAAGCAAGGAATACCCCTACGCGATCGAGGCTCTGAGATCGACCTCCCTTGAAGCTGCTTATAAGTTCTATCATGGCCCAGCTCAAACTAGGGAGCTTGCTAAAGGGTCCTTCTATAGCAACATCAGAACAACTGATGATCTCGAGTCCCACTATCAATACGTCCTCATGAATTCTTCAAAAGACGCCTGGGCTGAGCTTTTAAAAACCTACGAGACGATGGTCAAAGATGAGTTGATCGAAGCAGACCGCCTGACCTTTGTGAAAGCTATTCATTCAACGATCAACGGCGGCAAAGCCCCCTCGAAGTCTGAGCTGTCCAAGGCTGCGTCTGAGGTCGAAAAACTCTCTGATAACATGGTGGGAGTTGGCGCCAAGTATCAGTTCCTCGGATACCTGTATCACCAGCAGTTCCAAGCGACGGTCAAGGGTTTTGAGTTTGATGAGGATCTAGCTCAAAAGGCACATGGGAGCTATCTATACGCCATAGATGCTGCCTTTAATAATGAGCGCATCCAGGCAGCAGCACTACAAAACCTTGGCCTTCTCCACATGGCACGCCGTAACTATGCCATGGCAGCTGAATACTTCCAAAAAAGGCACAGCTTTGCCTATGAAGACGCGTCACACCAAGAAGCTATTACCTGGTTTGCTGCAAAAGCTCTTTACCAAAGCTATCGCCCTGCAGAGGCAGTCGCCATGGTTGAAGAGGCTCTAGCCCTGCAAATTGCTAACCGAAATGCATTCGTAGAACGTCAGGCCTTCTACGCTTGGAACGCAGGCCAGTACCAAAAATCAGCTAAACTCTATGAAAGCATCATTCCGACGCTTGGTAAAAATGCCTCCAGCGGTATTCATCTTAGCTATGGCTACGCTCTCATGAAGTCAAATCAAGCCGACAAGGCTGAATCAGCACTCCTTAAGGCGGTAGACCTTGCAAAAAAAGAAGATAAAAAAACGATCGACGGTATTCATCGTTTCCCGCAGAAAATTGAGTTTACGGCCAGAGGTCTACTCGCGAGACTTCCATTGTCCAAAGAAAAAAACATAGAATATCTGACCGCACGCCTTGCGTTGTTTGACAACATGGTCGGTAGCACCAAGGATTATTATCAAGATGCCGCAACTGTGAAGTCTCAACACGTCAAAGAACAATTTGACTTGGCCCTTGCCAAATCAGAAGAGCCGACTCAGGCTAACCAGGCACCGAAAGAGCTAGAGACGGCATTAAAGCTTGCGAAGGATTTTGGCGATGATCACGGGTTTTTGAACCAGACCATCTTCACAGCCCTTAAGAACGCCATGATTCTTGGTCGTAAGACGACCGCTCTCGCCAATCAGTCGATTAAGACGCTGGTCTCTGAGATTACCAAAGGAGCCTCGAAAGAATTCTCCGACGAGAAGACTCCGTCCAATCAGCTACGAAAGCAGTGGGCCGAATTAGAACTAGTCAGCCTAGCCTACCGGCTTGGCCAGGGACAAGACTTTGCAAAGCGCTTTACTGAAGAATCTGATAAACTATTGAATGGCCCCAACATGACTGAACTAGCAAAGGATCGCCAGGATCTCACAGCTTCTCTGAAGCAATACAGGGACAAGATGGCGAAGTTTCTCTAATTAGGAGGTGCATGTGAAATTAAGAATTATCGGCACATTGATCGTCAGCGTTTCCGTAGCATTAGCTGCTTGTAAGCCTCGGCCTAACTCTTCAACCAAGGCGATTGTAACCAAGGACCGACAAAATGCGGTGGCATTTCTTCCCATGCGCCAATACTCCACGAGTAGCATGCTCGAGATCAGAGCGGTTAGCTGCGGTCAAGACCCAAGTTTGTCGTCAGGAAAGCCCGAAGTTTTGATGAATATTCTTGAAAGTGGTGTGCGTATAGATCCTGCCGCGCTTTATTACCGGGGCACGATCTTAGTCACAGCCAATGACTCGTTGATCAACATCCAGGGTTACGCGATTTCACACAACTGCCGCGTACAGCTATCGGTGCCAGCTATCGGTGCCACCGGATTTTATGCGCTGTTTGCGGACAAGACACCTGAGCTGGAGCCCGTAAGGCAAACGATTTGGCTAGCGCTACGTGGACCTTACCGGGGTAGCGGCACACGAGCTCCGACGCTAGATGCTTTCATTTCGGAAGTTCTACAAGCAACCAGGACTTCGGCTAAGGCTAGCAAAGCAAATGAACTCCTCGATCAGCGCTATAACCCGTGCGTACCCAAATCGGAAAACTCCGCGTTCGATAAACTTAAATACTACAGTTGCTTAGTCGAGTCTGGTTCTCCCGCGGCTAACTATCTCAGCAAGACCGATAACCTCCCGGAGATCCGAGAAAAACTAAATAAACTTGCTAACGAGTTCGCCAACAAGCAAGTTTCGGAAGCGCAGATTGATCAGGTGGCAGATCTGTTCGGAATGAATTTTGTCATTGGTGGTAGCATGGCTATTCGCAAGACCGGGGCTGTTGCTCGACTTGCATCCCTTGGGCTTGACCAGGAGTCCGGCAGTGATTCAGGGCTCAGCCTCCAAGGTAATGGCGCTAGCATCTTCGGATCTCAAACGGTGACGAAATTTGAACCGTTAACAAAAGGCTCAGGGTCACTCTCGCAAGTAAACCCTGAATACTACAAACGAGAGTCCCAATCTCTTGATCGAGTACCGGTAAGTCCCGAGAAAAAACCTGCTTGGGATGCTACCCGGGAGCGGATCACTGCAAATAAACCATCCGCAGCAAAAGACACCTACCCTTATGCGAGCATGGACAGCCTAGCGGGTAACACATACAAGGGCCCCTATGATGCGATAACCTCGGATGGAGTCAAAATACCGCGACCGAATGATCCAGCACCTAGCGCGGCAGATCTTTTACTCGCTCCGCGTCCACAAGCAGATTATCGGCCGAAGCCTCAAGGTGGCGTTTCAAGCCCGCAAGGTGCCTCGGGTGGTTTTTCTATCGACCCAAATAAGGTTCCGGGTCTTGATCCCACCAAACCTGGTGTTGTTACAACTCCAAAACCGTTCAGCGGAAATACTCCGGTTGACGCGCCTAATTCAAATGTAGACGACAAGCCCGCGCAAGGAGCCACAACCTACGCATCTCGTTGTAAGGATCTCGGCGGCACTGTGGTCGGTGTGCTTTGTGTATGCCCCGATGAGGGCGGCCCAAATGGAAAGGTTAAAGGCGCCAGGCTGACTGTTAACCCCGAGAATCGAAGTGAAATATCCTGCACACGAAAGCGAGAATATCTAGCTCAAGAACAGGCAAAAGAGGCCGCTACGCTCGAGACTAAGAAAAAAGAGGAGCTCTCGAGACTCGAACAGTTATGCCGCGCTTTCAATGCAACGTTGGCTCTTCCCGCAGACCGGAAAATTTTACCCGACAATCATAGAGAAGATGACCGGGTTGAGTGTGTTTGTAATAACCAAGCCGCTAACCGGTTTTCAGTCACTTTAGGTTCATATAAATACGCACCGTTAAACCAGTGCCTAACTAATCAACAAATCACAAACAAGAGCGAGGACTGTAGGAATAATCGTAACGGAACTGGTTTCGACGCACAGAGAGGAGTTTGCACGTGTCCGGACGGCTGGGTCTTGGGCGAAAGCGATCGTAAGTGTCATTGGGCATCCATGGCGTGGTTGTATAAAGATGCGCCCAAGGAAGTCTCACACTATGAAAAAGTGAACGAAGGCTCCTGGCTGGACCGAATAAATCCCTTTCACAATTTCTGGGAAAAGGTGAAAGAGCCGCTAATAAAATAATAGCTCAGCATTGGGTATCACCTTTAAGGAAAATCGGGACACCCGACTGATTGAGTATTGATTGATCATGTGCCGCGAATTCCGGCACATTATGTCTGCCCTGTAAAGGCTACTCCGACGTCGTAGAAGGTGCTCCAACCAAGGCCACATAAGAAATGAAACTATTGCACCCAGTCACTAATCTTTAGTCAAAGAGATTTTATTGAGCGTCTTTGTGGAACCATGCCCCCCGCATGGTTTGACCATATCGATACTCAATATGGTGGTCGTACGGATTTCCCAAAAAATACTGAGCAATCAATACTCAATCAGTCGGGTGTCCCACTTTTGCCCCACTTTTGCCATTGGTTGGCTGTACAGCAATATCGGCAATTCGAATCGCTAGCAATCGTCTAGGATCTCGGATCAATCAATACTCAATCAGTCGGGTGTCCCGCTTTTCAATCTGCAAGACTCACAGAACTGAAGCAGGATCGATTTGCACAATCTTGGTCAATGTCTTTAGATCCAACTCTTACACCCTCAATTTTTACTGGAGATCCAATCAAGTCTTGATGGCGCTCACAAAATGAGGATTCAAGTCCGTCAGTCCTGTGAAGAACAGCGCACTTAGCGTCACTGCTACCGCTACAAGTAAAGTCTGACTGTCTGGCCAGAGACTCCAAACGCATATCGTCCGCCAATAAAATACAATGTCCGCTGAATATTTGTAGAGTGCCGCTTCTAGACTCGGTCTTCCGCTCAAAATTCAATACATACACTAAAGTCACACCAACGCAGCAAAGCATTAACAGGATAAACACGAGTTTTCCCGGCTTTAAGTAATACTTCACAGAGCTCTCCAAAAAACTTTAGGGCGAAATCACCAGGACCAAAGAACGACATAATACGACTTACGATCTGATAGACACTGATCAATCAATACTCAATCAGTCGGGTGTCCCGCTTTTGATTAGATTGTCATCACTTCTTTTTCTTTGGCGGCTAGTCGCTCGTCCACTAGCTTCACAAAGCTATCCGTGTGCTTTTGGATCATGTCTTCGACTTTTTTGCGGTCGTCTTCTGTGATTTTTTTGTCTTTTTCCTGTTTTTTGACTTCTTCGTTGGCATCACGGCGGATGTTGCGAAGGCCAACCTTGGCGTCTTCAGCGATTTTTTTAAGGTTTTTGACGATATCTTTACGGCGATCTTCCGTCAAAGCGGGGAACGGCAAGCGCACCACGTTACCATCATTGGTCGGCTGCACACCGATATCGGCAATTCGAATCGCTTTTTCAATATCCGCGATCAGTTTTTTCTCAAACGGCGCAATGGTGATGGTGCGCGCGTCAGGAGTAGAGAGAGTAGCGACTTGGTTCAAAGGCGTTGGATTGCCGTAGTAGTCGACTCTGATATTGTCGAGCACAGCCACCGAGGCACGACCGGTGCGAACCTGCTTTAGTTCCCCCTCAAAAGACTTTAGACGCTTATCCATGTTTTGTTTGCAGTTATTGGCAATCTCACTCATGTCTATCTCCCACTTTTTCTATAACTAAAACTTTAGATAACGATTATCTGACAATTGTTCCGGCTTTCTTGCCAAGAACAACTTGTTCTACGCACCCAGGTTCACCCATCTTAAACACCATGATTGGCAACTGAGCTTCCATACACATGGTGATGGCTGTTGCATCCATAACATCAAGTTTCTTATTGAGAACATCAAAATAAGTCAGCTCATCAAACTTCTTAGCGTTCGGATTCTTCTTTGGATCACTGTCAAAGATGCCGTCCACTTTTGTAGCCTTCATGATGATTTCAGCCCCGATCTCTCTAGCTCTAAGAGATGCCGCTGTATCGGTAGTAAATAGAGGATTACCCGTACCACCTGCAAAAATCACAATGCGGCCCGATTCAATATGTTTAACCGCCTTTCGACGAATATAAGGCTCTGCGAGCTCTTGCATGGTGATCGCCGTCATGACCCTGGTTTGAAGATTGAATTTATTTTCAAGAATTCCTTGCAGCGCGAGGCCATTGATAATGGTCGCAAGCATTCCCATATAATCAGCCGATGGTCGATCCATGCCAAGCTTTGATGCCAAAGCACCTCTAAAAATATTACCGCCACCGATCACAATCGAAACTTGAACGCCGAGGCGGTGGACTTTTGCCACTTCAGCAGCGATGCGCTCTAAGGCGTCTCCTTCAATGCCGTACCCCTGATCCCCGCCTAGCATCTCGCCAGACAGTTTAAGCATGATGCGTTTATATTTTACGTCTGGATGGACAGGGATTGGCGTTGACATGTTGTGACCTCAAGTGAATTTATGTCAGCGAAATTATAAAGAAATAACTCACGTCATACAACCAAAACCGCCCGCGAATTGAAGACATAAAAAAAAAGCGCGCCCGAAGAGCGCGCCCCTTTATGAAGGTTCCAAACCAATTATTAGCGGTTAAGCTGAGCTGCCACTTCCGCAGCAAAGTTTTCTTGCTTCTTCTCGATGCCCTCGCCGAGCGCATAGCGAACAAACTTCGTCAACTTGAGGTTTTTGTCGGTCGACTCCAGAAGTTTTGTAATGGAAAGATCAGGATTTTTTACGAAAGCTTGCTCCACGAGGCACACTTCCTTGTAAAACTTATTCATCTGACCGTCCAAGATCTTCTCGATCATGGCTTCTGGCTTCTTCTCTTCAATAAGCTTCTTACGAGCAATGTCTTTCTCCTGCATAAGCTCGCTCGAATCAACTTCCTGGCGAGTTAGGTAGCGGGGTGATGCCGCAGCAACATGCATCGCGATATCTTTGCCAAGGTCAGCCACGTCCTTTTTGCCTTCAAGAACCACGCAAGTGCCGATACGGCCGCCCATGTGCGTATAGCCCGATATGTGGCCATTTGGAGCTGAGATCGTCAATACGCGGCGAAGACGCATGTTTTCACCGATTTTTTGGATAAGGCCTGCGATCGTGTCTTTAACGGAAACTCCACTGGCGAGCTTAAATTCTGCAAGCTTTTCAATGTCGTTGCATTTGTTTTTCAAAGCAATTGCGGCCGTTTCACGTACCATTTTGCGAAAGTCATCGTTTTTTGCAACAAAGTCTGTCTCGCAGTTAACTTCAAGGACTGCAGCCTCTGTGCCTGCATCATTGATCAAAACTTCGACGACGCCTTCTGCTGCAATGCGGTCAGCCTTCTTTGCCGCACGGCTCATGCCGCGCTCACGAAGCCAGACGATTGCCTTTTCCATATCACCAGCATTTTCTTCAAGAGCTTTTTTACACTCCATCATGCCAACACCAGTTTTTTCACGTAGGTCTTTAACCTGAGCTGCTGAAATTTGAACTGCCATATGATCTCCCGAGCAATCTGTATGATCACTCACAAGTTTGGATATGATTGAGCCGGCATGTAACTACCGGCTGTCTCACATGATTATTTATCGAATGACTTCTTCTTGGAAACTGAGACCGCATTGCCTTCACCGTCAAAAAACTTACCGGTTTTCGCTGCGGCGTCCATCGTACGGTCATCAAGTTCGCCCTTATCTCGTGACTTGCTCTTACCCTGAACGCAGGCGTCAGCAATTGTCGAGATAAAGAGTTGCAAGGACTTCATGCTATCGTCGTTGCCTGGGATGATGTAGTCGATGCCATCTGGATTAGCGTTCGTATCGGCAACGGCCACAACTGGAATGCCAAGGCGAGCAGCTTCTTCAAGAGCGATCGTCTCTTTGTGAGCGTCGACTACGAAGATTGCGCGAGGAAGACCTGGCATATCTTTAATTCCGCCAAGGTTTCTTTCTAGTTTTTCACGCTCACGCTCAAACATGAGGCGTTCTTTTTTCGGTAGTTTTTCGTAGGTACCGTCTTGGCTCATTTTCTCAATGCGCTTGAGGCGGTGAATCGATTGACGGATCGTCGAGAAGTTAGTCAACGTTCCACCCAACCAGCGGTGGTTGATGAAGTACATACCTGCACGCTTAGCTTCAGTCGCAACCAGATCACGAGCCATACGCTTCGTTCCAACGAACAAAACGTGGCCGCCGCGGCTCGTAGTGCTTTCAACGAAGTTGCAAGCGGTTTGAAATAGCTTCACAGTTTTTTGAAGATCGATGATGTGAATACCGTTTCGTGCACCGAAGATGAATGGCTTCATCTTAGGGTTCCAGCGCTTAGACTGGTGACCGTAGTGGACGCCTGCTTCGAGCAGGTCTTTCATGTTTACTGTAACTCCCATTGATTCTCCTCTTTCTTTTAGAAGGTTGACCTTCAGCCGTCCCTCGAGCAACTCACTAAATTGGAGTGCCACCTTCTTGTTCAAGCTCTGCAACGCTGACTCATATGCGAGTTAAGTCACATGGATAACGATGCAGTGCAGACGACCTGTTTTTTTGACAACGGAGTCGACCACCGACCCCATGCCTTTTCTCTTATTCAGAGAGTCGGCAAAGATAGTCATTTAGGGTGGTTATGACAAGTGTAATTATGGGCGTTACCGCGATTTTATAGGGTCATTTTACCGACTGGACAAAAATGGAGACTGCCCCCGTACCCGAATCTCGCTTAATAGTTCCCGTAATGGATAGGCCAGAGGACTTTCTAGACAGGATATCCGAGAACGCTTCTTTGAAGAATACGGCCGTTACGGAACCTTGGGGACCACTCATCAAAATTTTACACTTGAGTTCACATGCACTTAACGCACTAATATTAAAGCGGTAACCAGTTAGGGTCACCAGCGCTCCATCCGTAAACTTTGTCGCTGCAGGCGAGGCCTTGGAGACGACAGGACGTGTCTCAGTAGGCGGCTTTGGCGTTGGAGCGACTCGTCTTGGAGCCCTTTCCACTTTTGGCTGCCTTACTCTAGAATTTTGTTGTTTACGATTTGGATGAACGACCTGACGCTCCCCTTGATTGCCAGGGACTCTCGGGCCATCCTGCCGAGCTGGGCTTTCATGAGGCTTAGAGTCAGAGCCAACCTGGCTCGAGTCCGGATTATGTATAAAGTCCTCTTCATCACCAAGAATGGACCGATAAATCTCAGTTCCTTTTTCCGACAATTCCTCATGGCGGTTCCGCCACAAGAAGGCTGTTAGAATCACCAGAAAACCGACAATAAAGGCCGTGATGAGCCACCTTGTCGACGCATCCAACACTCCAGCCGCAGCTCGCGCCTCACCAACAAACGCAATGCCACTTGGAGCGGCTCTCTCGTAAAACACTGCAAAGTGGGCGATGGAAATCCGCTTTGACGTGCCGGCCTTTTGAACAAATGTTTCGGCAGGTATTTTTCGCGCATACCACAAGGTAAGGACCTCCCTTGAGGTGAACGGACCTTGGGAGTTCTGCCCCGGAATCCATAGAATATACCGGCGAACAACTCCACCTTTACTCGGCGCATTTTGTTGCGCCGCCTTGGCGGGCGACGATTGTGAGGCAGGCCTCGCTGCAGCGGACGTCAACGACGGAGCAGCTAAAGCTTCAAAAGCTCTGGGTGGCCTAAACTCTGTGTTTGCAGGTGCATGACCCGAAGACGGTAAGGCTTTTTGTGGATCGTTATCCGAAGCGCCACCCTTTAGCGCAAGATTGTCTTGAACCGCTGGTGGCACGACTATCAGACGGCTTTCCGTTCTTTGGCTGCCTTCAGAAAATTGTTGAGCCGATATCCTGGCTGTATTTATGAAAATCTCGTCCACGTCCACGAGGGGACGCTTGCGAGCACTTCCCTCTAATGAGACCAAATCGAACGCATCGATACGTCCAGCTCGCAGCTGACTGCGAACCTCTTCGGCTGTCCAAGGTCCAAAAACCTCAACTCCAGAATGTACTAGCCACCTCTGGCTCATACGCCCCACCATCAAAAAACGCACTAATTCTAGATGGATATCGGAAGTTCCCAACAAGAGTCCACCGGAGGGCGAATGGGCGTTAGGATAACCTTATATAATTATTGGATTTTCAACTGTTACCAGTCGATTGACCAAACACAAAACAGCTATGGACAAGCCTCAGTCAGCCGTGTAAATGAGCAGCCGATAACTGTTTTCACCTAATGAGCGACGATAACGTCATGCGCCTAAAAATCGATATACTAAAATCTCCGCACCTGGTTTCTATCAGTCCAGCAGACCAATGGTTAAAGGTTATCGCAGCCAACCTCTCACAAGACAATCAAAGCGAAGCAAAGATATCGGGCAATCTTGCTCTAAAAATAGACACCGCTGGCTTTGTTCATGCTGCCGGTCATGTCACAGCAAATGCACAGCTATCGTGTGACCGCTGCGGCCAAGACGTCACCGCTCCTCTTTCGTGTGATGTAAAAGCATCGTTTCGCCCGCCCTACGAAGGGGAACCGCCCAAAGAAACAACGCTAAGCGTCGAGGATCTTGACGTTTACTTCATTGAAAATGGTGAGATTGATCTGGAAGCACTCGTTAACGATGCCCTGCAGTGCGCCATTCCGTCCCACATTCTCTGCGAGGACTTTAGTGGTAAAGCCTGCGCGGGTCTGACGGAGGAGCCCTCCGATAACGTAAACGCCGAATCTAGCGGGAGTCATTCGCCCTTTGCGGGGCTAAAATCTTTTAAATAACCCCGGTTATTTGTAAAGATTTATGTTGACCCAAGCCTCTGAATCCACTAAATCCTATTGCCCTGACCTGTGATCAGGCCGATTTTGTCAGTCAAGGAGTGCTTTCGATGGCAGTGCCAAAGTTTAGAACCTCAAAGTCAAAGCGCGATATGCGTCGTGCTCATCATTTTTTAACTGCACCAGGATCATCAGTTTGCAAAAACTGTGGAGCCGTTTACCGTCCACACTCGGTCTGCGCTAGCTGCGGAAGCTACAAAGGCAAAGTCGTCATGACGCCAAAATCCAAAACCGCTTGGCAAGGCGAAGACTTCACTAAGTAATAGCTTGTCGTAACAAGAAACCCATCGATGTGGCTGACTCTCAGCGTCTCGGTGGGTTTTCTGTCTTCAGTGAATATTGGTGATGGCGTGTTTGGTCTCATCGCCCGCTTCCATGAAATAAAATCAAAATAGCGGTATTTAAAGCCTGCAAGAGACGATTAAAAACGGACTGCAAACCGCGCCGTGACCTCGACTGACACATCCTCGGCCTTGGCCTGCACAGAAGGAGTCGGTACATCTGCGCCGTCCTCTAGCCCCGCAGCTGGCAAAGCCATTGCACCTCGGGAGCTCGGGCCACCAAGAGCCCTGCCGTATCCCATGTTCTCAGTCACTTGTAATAGTTCCCCTACCTTGACGCCGCCTCCTGCAGCAAGTCGGGCCGCCTTAGCCACTGCATTCTGCGTAGCTGTCTCGAGACAAGCCTCACGCTCGAATTTCATCTTTTCAGGCGAAACAAAAGTCCCGAGGTTGCCGACGCGCTCCGCGCCAGCGCTACTTGCAGTCGCTATGATCTCGCCCAGCCTAGTAATATCTGAAGTTTCAAAGCGAGTAGCCATAGTTGCTCGAAATCCCTTTTTAATCCACTTGTCGCTCTTGTACTCTCGCTCTTCCTCAACTGAATAAACTTCAGTTTCAGGGGCAAAATCAGGCAAGTTTAGTGCCTTGACGGCTGCTTTTACTTTTTCATGGGCCTCAATCACTTTTGTCGAGGCTTCTTTTGGTGTTGGATGCACTGCCGTGGAGACGACCGTGACAGCACCGCGATCCTGAAGAACCTTACGCAGACATTGGCCGCCGACAAAAATGCCAGATGAATCGGAGGACGCTACCGCTGGCGCAGGTGCGTTTAATTGCCTAGTGCAAGCACTCGCGCAGATTAAGGTAGACAGCAGTGCTCCGGTTCCAATTATTTTAATCATATAGCGTCTTCTCCGTTTGTGTAAAAAATGATTACGTCTATTTCCATCTTCAAATACTGCCGCCTAATTCGCTACAGGCAAAATTGGCGGCATCGGGCACCCCAGAGAGTCCGAGATGACTCGGATAAGCTCGAGTTCAATGATCGTCGTTTTTCGATCATGACTGATACAGGTGCAAAATCCACGTAGCATACGTTGGGCCTCTGGTAGGCCCACTTTAGCCAGCACATCAAAAGCTCCATCAAGATTCTTTGGACTACACTCACTGACAGGACGCAGAGGCAACCGCCGAGCATTCATGTCATAGGCATCCCACCCCGCACGGTAACAATTATTCGCCTGATCTCCGCCAAAATGCGCGAGAGCTGAAAGAATTTGGGAAAAAGCACTCCTGACACTTTCTCTAGTGAGGCTCGCTGATGGCGCGTTTGGTCTCACTGAAAGGATGCGTCCTGTGATATAGCGCTGTAAGGCAAACTCAAAGATAGTCCAGCCGGAGTCCGCCTCAATCAAATCGTTGACCAGCTTCGTGAAACTGGATTTTTGCTGACTAGAAAGTTGCCCGATGGCAGGAGATGCAAGACAGACGAGTGGCAGTCGCACCTCAGGCTTGAGACTTTTAATTTTGGGTAAGAGCAAGATCACACCGTCAATTAATCCTTGCGGACCGGCAATTTGAATCATTTGTTTTTGCTTTTCTAAAACATCCTTAGCCGAATGAGCCATTAAAAGACCACAAATGACTGCCATGGCTCCCATCGGATCTCTCGCCTCATCTTGTAGGTCTTCATCAATTTCAGAAAGTATTCGATTAGCTTGTCGCACGTGCTCCTCAGCCGGATTTCCAACATGACTCAAGGCGTCTGTTGGTTTTTTTGAAAAACTCTCAGCTGCATCCTTGGCGATTTTATGCGCCGAAGCCCCACTCTTTTCACTGCCACTAAAAGCTAGGGCAGACGACACTAAACGACCTGAAGATCCACCTCCGGCCAGCTTAAACAGGCGACGATCTACCACGTCAGCCTCGGTATACTCGACCTTCTTTGTGGTCTCGAATCTACCCGTAAATTTACTGTCAATTCGTCGAATGCGCTCATCCAAAGGCGGATGCGTTGCGAACCAATTCCTGCCAAGACCTTCCGCAAAAAACATGTGACAGGTCTCTTTGGCGCGAACAGCCTCCACGGCTGAACGGTCCGCCCACCCACCGATACGCTTGAGAGCATTGGCAATAGCACCAGGGTTTCTTGTAAACTGCACAGCCGATGCGTCCGCCAAAAACTCGCGCTGCCTAGATACCGCAGCCTGTATTAATCGCGCAAATAATACACCGATATATCCAATCACCATTAACAACACACCCATGGCAAGAATCATCAACATCGCTTGACCAGAGTCCTTGGACCTCCTGCTTGAGCGGCCACCAAGATTACTGATGAGTTGATAACCAATCATGGCTAACAGCATAATCCCATGCAAAAGCCCCATCATACGAAGGTTCATCCGCATATCACCGTTTAAGATATGACTAAACTCATGAGCTACGACCGCCTGGAGTTCGTCCCTCTTCAAAGCTTCCACACATCCCCTTGTCACACCGATGACAGCATTTTGGGGAGTCGTACCAGCAGCAAAGGCGTTGATGCCACCCTCATCGGCCAAAAGATAAACCTCTGGGACCGGCGTGCCTGAGGCGATAGCCATTTCCTCCACCACATTCAATAAAACGCGCTCTCTAAGGTTTCTGGTATTTGGAGGTACTTTCTGACCTCCAAGTTGCTCAGCGACAACTGCTCCGTTGTCCGAAAGTCGTAGGATTTCATAGATACTTCCAGCGGCGATGATGACCACAACGACACCGGCAACACTTAAGAAAATACTGGGTTCCCAGGTCAGCACAGAAAAAGACTGGCCTTTATCCGTTGCCGAAAGCGACAAAACCGCCATAAACGCCACATAGACTGCAACTATAATGACGATCACTGCTACAACAAAGTACACAACCAGCCACCTGGTGTTGCGCCTAGCAAGATCTTGATGAGCAAAAAAATTCACTGCCAGCTCACGATGTGATTGCTGAATATTTTAAAAACTAACTTTTACAGGGTCACGCTGCGAGGCTTCACTGAGCTCGAATAATGCGGCCGTCTGAAATCGCCACATTCCAGCGATAATGTTATTGGGGAACACCTCAGTCGACGTATTGTACTCAGTCACAGCATCATTAAATGCCTGACGCGCAAATGAAATCTTATTTTCGGTACTAGTTAATTCCTCTTGAAGCGCAAGCATATTACTATTGGCTTTAAGGTCGGGATAGGCCTCGGTTAACCCTAAGAATCGATTTACAGACCCAGCAAGCGCGAGTTCCGCGGTCGATAAACCCTGCATAGCTGAGGCCTCGCCTGGATCTGAAGCTGCTCGCTGGGACGCCGCAAGCGCTGTGTTTCGCGCCTTAATCACAGCCTCAAGAGTTTCTTTCTCATGCTTCATGTAGCCTTTGGCTGTCTCAACCAGATTGGGAATGAGGTCGTAGCGCCTTTTAAGCTGGACATCGATTTGCGAGAACGCATTCTTGAAACGGTTTCGAAGCGTGACTAGATTGTTATATATGCCAACGAAATAGATCGTGAGAAGTAAGATCACGCCAACTGCAATCAAGAGCCCCATAACACCACCGCTCAACATAAGACTTTATCTCCTACAATTAAGGGCAAATCAGGCCCAAGCATCTGAGCCCCTATGATACCCGCCATGTCAGAATTAATCAAATCACTGGCACGGCCATAGACGTGAGTTAAAATATGATCTAAAAAACTTTTTTATACCGATGACAGTACGGCGTCTCACCGCGGCGCTCGTAGTAGTCTCGGTGGTACTCCTCACCCGGCCAAAAAGTTTCAGCTGCTCGCAATTTGGTGGCAACCTCAAAACCTTTTGACTTGAGTACTTTTAGCAACTCCTCGGCTGCCTGTTTTTCTTGCTCGTTGCCGTAAAAGAGAACTGAAAGATACTGCGAACCGCGGTCTGGTCCCTGACCATCAGGTTGCGTGAAGTCATGAGTTTCAAAAAACACTTTAGCTAGAGTCTGAAAGTCGACAACCTTTGGATCATAGGTCACCTGCACACACTCCACATGCCCCGTTTTACCAGAGCAGACCGCCTCATAAGTGGGATTTTGAGTTTGACCACCAGAGTATCCAACCATCGTCTTGACGACGCCCGGCATGCGAGCCAGAAAATATTCCGTCCCCCAAAAACAACCACTGGCAAACACGGCCTGTCGGTAATCCCCCGACTCTTTCGGAACGAATTTAACACTGACACTATTGACGCAGTGGCGCGTGTTTTTTGCTGTGTACTGCTCCCCTTGAAAAACGTGCCCAAGATGTCCTTTGCAGGCTGTACAAATGATTTCCGTTCTTCGCCCGTCAGCGTCAGGAACCCTAGTCACGGCCCCAGGGATTTCTTGATCGAAACTCGGCCAACCACATCCGGAATCAAATTTGTCACCACTTCGGTACAAGGGGACTCCGCATTGTTTACAGTGATATGTCCCTTCTTGTTTGAAATGAGTGTAGAGGCCGGTGTTGGGTCGCTCGGTACCCTTGTTGATCAATACATACTTTTCAAATTCTGTTAGTTTTTTGGGATCACTTCGACTCATTTGTTCACCCCAAGGTTTGAATGGTTCACTCAGGCCCTAAGAGTACCGCATCTCCAAGTTAAAGCTCTACATCTTTCTCGCGCAATACCCTAAAATCTAAGGATAAATAAGGATGCCAAGCACCCATGAGCCCGCATGGCCCTACTGAGCAAGGTTATGATAGAATAAAGGAGTCCGTTCTCTTTTAAATTTGGGAGTTAACCTCATGAAACGCACCCTTAAGACGATCTTGTCGACTGCTTTTATTTTAAACTTCACGTCTTGTAAAACGACTGAGAAGCCCGAGGCTGGCCTATCGGCAGCGCGCAGCGAACAAGGTGTCGGGGCTGAAGTTTTCGGATGCTACAAAGTTAAAAGCATCGATTCGGCATCCACTCAGCAAGTTGTCAGTAATCTTCGAGCGAAGGCAGCAAAACTCTGCCTAAACAAAGACCCCGTCACATTAGTCATCTCTGATTCGAGCAGTAAGGAGCTACTAAACTGGACGTTCACAGGTCTTGAGCCAATGAGCTGTCCAAGTTGCTACAACCTAAAAGGTGGCAAAGAATATTCAGCAAATATCACACGGACGATCGTTCCAACGATCTTCAACGTGTCACTCGATACCCGTGGATTTGGCGGTAATGTTCGCCTCTCTCTGGAACAAATCATTGCCACTGCGGACTCCCGTGACTCCGACTCGGTAAAGTTTAAAGAAATTAAATGTGGCGATCACTGGCGGCGAGTCTATGGGGTCATGGCGACCACATCCAAACCGGCTGCTATTAGACTATCCGGTGACTCGATACGGACGACCGTGGTCATCCCAGCGAAAGTTTCGAGAAAAGGTGGCGAAATAGTATTTGAGGCAAGTGATCGCTCCGGCGCCATGCTTCGCATCATCACCGAGTCAGGAAAATTCTACGGAGTCTTCCGCGATTCAAAAACCAACGACGAGTCTGACCTTGGTCAGTGCTACGCGGATGTAGTTGAGCCAGGCCCCTTAAACTAATTCTCGTTTTAAAATGTACGCCTCGAAAACCCGCGTCGGAATCGCGAAGTAACCGGTGCGGCCTAGCCCCGAAAAATATATACGTAATTTATAGAATCGGTGAGTTTATTGAAAGATAAACTTTGTAAAAACACGTCGGATTTTACAAAATAAGAGACCCATGTAAAGACCCTAAGGCCCACAACCTCATTTCAAGCATCACTTTTGTTCAAGCGCTTCGTTTAAAGAGAAAATATTTTCAATATCTTTTGATAAATCTTCTGATGATTTACTACCGCGTCTTCTAAGTGCGCTAACCTTTTCGGCATAGATCGCGGCCTTGGGTAATTCACCATTGGCTATACTATCGGCTTTCCTAAGCCAATCTTCCGCCTCCTCAAGACGCCCAGAACGCAGATAGGCTAATCCAATATTAAAATTAAGTTTTGCGCGGATCAACATATCATCGACAAACGAACTGGCAGCACGATATTGTTCGATGCCTTCCTGGATTTTATTGTTTCGAACCAGGGTAATCCCAATAATATTCAATGAACTTGCAAATTTTTCTGTAAGGTTTTTTCGTCCGTAACCCTCGATGTGATTGCACATGTTACCGGCAATTGTGGCCCCATCCTTGGCGAACTGATTCTCTTCATCAATCTGTAAAACTTTTTTGAAGCACACTTGTGCGTCTTCAATTTGATTCAGCTTTAAACCTAACTCACCCATGAGACATAGGCGTTCTATAGCTCCAGGCGCTTTCTTCTCGGCACTTTTTAAAATCACTAAGGCATCTGAAGGTCTATTCGTGCGATGATAGACTTTAGCAAGTTCACATTTCACTTCAAGGCTATCTGGCTTGAGACGAAGAGCTGCTTTAAGCATTTTTTCTGATTCAGCATATTTACCTTCACAAAAGAAATATTGAGCCGCTGATAAGACAAACTGGGCCGCTTCTGTACGTTCTATCGGCATTTTTTCGACGATGACCGATAGATCTGGAGGATTCGATCCGAAAGAGCTCATCAGTTCTACGACACGATTTAGTGATCTTGTATGGGCGTTAGCTTCTGCGATCGTACTGGAAAGAATTTTTAAAAATGGCTTTAGCTGAAGCGGTTTTTCTAGAACGTTCGTGTAGGAGTCCTCATCCAAAAGTCGAATATCTTCCTTGTGAAGAAAGCCTGACATAACAATAACTGGCAGGCGAGCCATCTTTCGGGAGTTTCGGATTCTATTATAAAGACAAAGTCCTGACATGGCCTTCAGGCGCCATTCCGTGATTACCAAGTCATAAGTACCAAGACTCAACGCCTGCCACGCATCGTAAGCGTCCGTATACTTCTCTATGTCGATCGAGCTAAGCTTGCGCAGGTAGCTCTCAATAAGGTTAAGCTGAGCAGGATCATCGTCGATGATCATGACCCGTCTTGGCATCGGGGGAAACAGTTCAAGAATACCTGGTGGATTATCAAAATAGCCGTTGACTTCCAAAACAGATCTGAAGTCTTCGTTCCGCTTGCGAGTTTCTAAAGGCGGTAAATCCTGTGGAGCAACATCTGATCCATCTCCAGATTTTCGAACAGCGTCTTGCATTTTCTCAGAGCCCGTACATTTCGTCTTAGCGTACTCGATGCGCGGTGTTACTGCGGCCGCTCGTTGCACGGATGTCATGCTTGCACCGATGTCTGAACCTCCAGAAGGATTACTTCGACCGTTGATCTGCGCTGTCGCTCGCTCTTTTTGCTCCAGGACCATAGACCAATCACCGGAATTCTGACCAGATTCTTGGTCGAGAGGACTCTGGGAGCTCGTTGTTCGACTTGGATCTGAGTTGACCTGCAGATCATGGCCCGCTGCATCTTCCTGCTGTTTACTGGCCTTAAGATCTGTATAGATTATTTTTTTCCCCTGTCCCGACTGCGTCTGAGCAGGTTTTTTTTCCACGTTAACTCTTACAGCCCACCCAGATGAAGTCTTTCTCGGCTCCGCTATTGTAAAACCTTTGCCCGTTTGGTGGTCGGACTGCCTCCAAGCTAGATTACCGTCCGCTGATATGGCTTTGAAAGGCGATGTAGCAGTAGCAGTTCCACCGTCCGCTCCTAGTTCGGACTGAATCAAATCATTAGCTTTGGGACTAAGCCTCTCCTGATTTACATCCAAGCCCCAACCGCGGTACTGACTATCTTGCACCTTGATGTCGAAACCAGGTTTAGATTCGTCATTCCCATCAACAATGACGTTTTGACCGCCACCACTTTGGTTGTATTTTTGGACATCAATTCCAAGACTGCGATCGACCTGCTCTCCTGGCTCAACGATCGTACCTCGCCCCGATATACTCCCAGGACCCTCGTGTACCTCGATTCCAAGACCACGATCGACCCCGTGCCCTTTGTGGATCTCAATGCCTCGATCCGCAAAACGCCCATCCCCTTTCAACACGATGACGTTGGATTGCCTGGTTGGTTTTTCCATGCCGTGCGGGGTAACATCTAGCTTATTTTGATGACTCTTATTTCGCGCCAGATCTTTGGTGCCCTTGTCCGGCGGATTAAATTTAAAGAGTTGATGAACGCACCCAAAAAAGAGATCCTGGGGGAAAGGTTTCACTAAAAAGCGCATCTTAGAATCTTTTTTTGTGGTTTCGATCTCATTTTTCGTGACGAATCCTGAGACCAAGATAATTGGCATTTTTTGCATTTTCGGTGAAGAGCGAATACGTTCATAGAACGTCAAGCCATTTGAATCTATAAATTTCCAGTCGGTAACAACTAAATCGATTTTTTTGGTGTTCACGTAGAGCCACGCTTCCGCGAGATCCTGAACCGCGAGAACATGATGGGCTCCAAGGTTTTCTACGTAAATTTGTAAAAGCTTCAAAGAGCCGATGTCCTTATCCAGTATCAGGACCGTCTTTAAATCTAATATATCGATATGTTTTTTCTTACCTAAGCCCATCCCGCCTCTCCTAGAGCCCCCCACTCAGGATCGAAAAAATCCAACGTAACTAAAGGGTTATTTTAAATATTTTTAAAAAAACAATGATTACATGTGGTTAATTAAGGGCCGTGGCCCTTTAAAAATCGCGCTTGTTGGGGCGTAGTTAGATATCCCTATGCAAACTCAGCAAAAATAGCTAGGCGTAATGAGTTTTCGAGCGAGTCGAGGCGAGACGCGTTGAACACTAGCCAAAACTAGCTAGCGTTTCGACCAAGACACCCATATCAGAGTCAGCAGCGTAACCGCTGCCACCAAACCCGGAATAACATGCAATGGCCCAAGCACCCCTTGGGCTCCCGCAAACCAAGCTACCGTCATGGCAGCAGCTTGAATAGTACTCCCAATAAACGTCACTTTGACTGTCGGGTCTATGGGGCTACTCGAAGGGCGCCCGTGACGACTTTCCCCATCAAAAGCCATAGCCAAAAAACCGAGTGACAGAAATATAATCATCGTGATGATATTTGTTATGACGTAGGCACGAGCCAACAAATCTCGCGTCAAGCCGTCATCTCTCACAAAGATCGCCCCGACTAGCCCGATAAATAGAGGACTAAGCGTGAATGCTGCCACGAGCAGCACTTTACGATTAGTGCCACGCAGGAACCTTAAAAACCAATGGTTATTTTGCATCAAGGAGCGCCCCGTCCGACGCACCACTGCGAGCGGTCAGGAACTGAGGCTACATTTCGGACTGCCAAGTAAAGAGTCTCTGACTGGAGACTTCGCTGAATACTGGGCATCAAAAAATTCATGGCTGCGGATACGTTAACTTGGTCACCCGTCACAACGACCACTTTGCCCTCAGCCTTCACTTGAAAGTCGAGATTCTGCCCGCTTGATTTTGGCGTCTCGATAAACCGATTTTGCTGACTGAAAGCGCCAAAAACATCGACATTAATATTGTGAAAGTTTGCCACAGCCACCCATGATGCTTTGATGTCATATTTTACAGACGTCGAATCCGAACGCTCCATTAAACCGCCAATGGCTGCAGAGCTAATCTGAGCTGAGTTAGCGGATTTTTCAGCCTGGCAAAGCCACTCTGCGATAAGATCTGAGCCTTTTCCAGCATTCAAAACTCCGTCAAGGCTCGCCTTGGTTTCTTTTAAGACCTCCGGGATATAGTTTTGACTCGCCTCAGGAGACGGCTGGTCAAGATGCATGACTGCACGTATCGTTCTGCCTTGGTCTTCATTCGATAATCGTGACGGTGACCCTCGAAGCTTTTCAAGCCTGGAGATCAAATCGTCTCCCTTTGTTCTAAGAAACTGCCGAAGCGCGTTTCGAATCTGGCCAACCGGATTTCCCAGACGCCATACAAAAGGAGTTTGTTTACCAGCAAAAAGGTCCACTGCAGATTGTTTGACAGAATAGGTTCGCTCAAAAATATCACCGCTATCCCACAGTTTTCGAAGTTCGACGAACGAATACCAGCCGTAGGTGGTCGAAATCACGCCTTTAACGGGAAGACCAATCGTCAATGTAGAACCATGCAGCGAGATCTTGCGACCATCGGTTACAGTGATCGGACATAGCTCCACGTCTTTTACGCCAAAAGGTCCCGGATCCTGACCGTCGAGATCAACGTGGTACTGAGCCAAGAATTCTGCGACGTGCTCAATCTGTTTACGCAGAGGCTCTACTTGATTGTTCCAAAAATGCTCAGACTCAATCGGATTTTCAGAAGAACTAAAGCACGTACCTCCCTGCTTGGGAGTTATGCGATAAGTTGACATGGGAAGGAATTTTTTGATTCTCTTTTGTTCAAGCTTTTCTTTGACCTGATTACTAATGTCATCAAAGTCCTTATCTTGTGACAAAAGACCTTTGCCATACTCGGAAAGAAAGCAGATATTGCGATTAGTCAAGTCACCTGCTGATTGGCATTTTCGCTGGGCACTCTCCGCCGCCTTCGCCTGCGAAAATTGGATTCTCTTGACCTGAGACGACCCGCCGTCAACTCGCGGCTTACACGAAGCGACAAAACTGGCAATCATCGTAGATAATACGACTACTGAAAAACAAGAAATTCGCATAAGCGCTCCCCCCCCCAAAAAAAATCCTACGTCCATTTCATTGGGAGGATTTAACTTGGAAAAATTAAAAAATGTCGTTCATTAGACAAGGTTTATCTATCGACTAGTTTACATGAATACAGGCTTTAAATTTAGCGCAAAATGCGCCCCTAGCATTTGTTAAGGAGGACTATAACCACCTGTAAACCCCAGTTAAAATCAGCTATTGATCCTACCTTCAAAAGGTAGGCCACTTGCATTAAAAAAACAACCGTTGCACAAAAATAAGGCGCATGATATCTCGCGACTCTTGGACTTTCTTTCCACGGAGCAACGAGCCATGAAGTCATTTTTAACCTCAATCTTCTTTATGATGTTTTTCGCCTCTGGTGTTTACGCTCAAACCGGTGACAAAAATACTCTCCTCCAGATTGCCCGCGGAGATAAGCTTGTTTTGAAGACAGACCTTTTTCTTCCTGCGAACACTAGTCGGATAGATTTTGGCGTGGTTTATGACTCCGGTTACTTGGCCACTGGCTGTGCGCTGATGTTAAACCCCTCCCAAAACGCGCGAAAAATCCCCCAACTAACTGCTGTAGTTTTCTCAGGCGAAAACACACAGCAAGTAACCAAAGACGAATTTGGTAACACCGATTATAAATACTCAGCAGGCGTCATGAACTCTGAATCCGTTGTGGCGCTAGAATGCTATGGGACGAGCTTAGCTGCCTACGGCTTCAAATCCCTCTTCATCGCAGGTATGAAGGAAAAGCTAAAAGAATCCTTCGATTTTGTGCCGACAGAACCAGAAATCACCAACTAGTTAAGACTTCTTTGTTTGCTCGTCAGCCTTTTTCTGATTTGGTAGGTCGCAGTAGGGACTAGCTGCACACGCATAAATATCCGCGCTGCGGCGAGGTAGATACGGTCTGACGCGAACAAATAAATGATAACCAATATTGAGAAAAAATCTCACAAATCCAAGTCTAGCAATCCTCGCCAGTAGCCAGTAACCAGGCAGTGTCGTCCAAATAGCAATAAACGCATCGACCTCAGTTGCCAGTGTGCCGTCAGCGCGCTTGACGTGCATGACGCGGTGCACCGCTTTAGGATCGACTCCGTGAGCGCCCGCGTCAAACCCAGGAGCACAGATATCGACGAAATTAATGAGATCAGCTCCGCGAGATCTTCGGTAGTGTTCGATCTCGCGAGAACAGAGAACGCAAAGCCCATCATAGTAAACTATTACTTTTGCACTGTTCATTGATGCCCCACTTTCCCCGTGGATCTATTGAAACTGATCAATTCTGCTCCTTTTGAGCGCGAACTGCAAGACCGGTGGACTCTTTGGCAAGCTTTGTTAATGATCTGGGTAGCATTTTCTGAATAGATTTTTCAAGCGCCTCCGTAGCCGGCCTTTTCAGCTGCTCCCTTCTAAACATCAATCCAATATCTCGAGCTGGCATGGGCTCTTCAAACGACACCACATTAACATCCTCCTCCTCACCTATCGCCAGATGCGGAATGAGAGTATAACCAACCCCTTGACGCACCAATTGTTTCAAGGTCTCCACCGAGCCGCTCTCAAAGCGAACATTAGACAATGCAGGCTTTCGACCCTTGATCTGACAGGCTTGTAAAACCTGCCCACGAAGGCAGTGTCCCTCTTCGAGTAGCCAGAGATCTTTACCGTCAATATCACTTGCGGTTACCTTCTTAAACTTTGCAAGGTGATGGGATTTGTTTGCGAAAAGATAGAAAGGTTCTCGGTAAAGAAACCTAGTCATAAAGTTTATACCTTCCACAGGAATTGCGAGAATCCCCACATCGATACTCTCCCTGGCCAGGCTCTCTGTTATTTGGGCCGTAGTCATCTCACGTACGTCAATTTTTAATTTCTCATGGGCTTTTGCAAAGTCTTCAAGAAAAAGCGGAACAAGATACGGAGCCACCGTCGGAATCACGCCAATCGTAAGCTCACCTGTCACCTCACTCGCAGCCCCGGACGCGATGGCTGAAATTTTTCGAAACTCAGCAACGACAATTCTTGCTTGAGCAAGGACAGCTAGCCCTTCACTAGTTGGAACAATGGGCTGAGCAGAACGATCAAATAAAATCACACCGATCTCATCTTCAAGCTTGGCTAACTGAGCCGACAGCGTCGGCTGCGTCACGTGGCACGCCTTTGCGGCACGGGCGAAATGCCTGTGTGTGTCCACGGCGATCGCGTATTCCAGCTGACTTAAAGACGGCATTTAGCTAATCCTTACGGGCGGTTGCTTTTATATAGTTAAAATCTATCACTATATTATTTTAATCAATTTTATAAATAATGCAAATAGGGCGATAGGTATCTCAAACGGAGGAAGGAAAAGCCATGGTGGCTTACTCCTGATCCCAGAGACCTACAAAGAGGTGACATATGTTAGGCGTCGGCAAAAAGTTTCCATCATTTAATATGAAAGCAGTCGTTAGCAACGATCCCAAAACAGGGATCATCGACTACTCTAGCGACAGTCTCAAAGGTAAGTGGACCGTGATTTTCTTCTACCCGAAAGACTTCACATTTGTTTGCCCAACTGAAATTAAAGCGTTTGGAGATCTCAACAAGGAATTTAACAGCCGCGAGGCACAAGTTCTCACCGCAAGCACAGACAACGAGTTCGTGCATCTTGCCTGGCGAAGCCAGAAAGAGGAGTTGAAAACTCTACCATTCCCTATGCTCTCAGACATTAAACGCGAGCTTTCAACCTCACTAGGCATCATCGATGAAGCCGAAGGTGTCGCCCAAAGAGCCACATACGTGGTGGACCCAAACGGGATCATTCGTCACGTCTCAGTCAACGATCTCTCTGTTGGCCGTAACCCCAAAGAGATCTTGCGAGTCTTGGATGCACTACAAACCGACGAGCTCTGCCCTTGCAACTGGCAGCCTGGCGAAAAAACCTTAGGTTAAATATTAAATAATCGTTACCTAACAAAAAGGAGATCTAGTTATGAGCCTTGAACAATTCCGAGATGGCCTCGGAGATTTTGCAAGAGACACCAAGATTAACCTTGGAACAATACTAACTGAGGAGGGTGCGCCTGGCCTGACTTTAAACCAGATCAAAGGCACCGCACTTTCGTGCGCATACGCTACTGGCTCTGCAGCGCTCAGGGAATCCTTGGAAGTAGAATTTAAGGACAGTATATCTGCAGAGGAGGTCGCAGCGGCGAAAGCTGCGGCCTCTATTATGGCCATGAACAACATCTATTACCGGTTCCTACACATGCTGGAGGATGAGGAGGTCGGAAAGCTTCCGGCAAAACTTAGGATGCAAGTGATTGGCAAACCGGGAATAGACAAGACGACGTTTGAGATCTATTGCCTCGCCGTATCGGCCATTGCTGGGTGTCAAAACTGCGTGAAGTCCCATGCTCACGAACTGAGAAAAGCGGGACTTCCGGCAGAAGCCATCCAATCGGCAGCCAGAATCGCCGCTGTCATCAATGCGGCGGCATCATCACACCGGCTATCTTAGCCGGTGTGATCATACTATTTAAGTTTATGATTCTTTTTAATCCGCTCAATTTCAGCAGGAAATCCACGAGCCCTGACCTTAGTTCCCTGCTCGTCATGCGTTTCAGACAAAACCCGCATGACGGAATGAATTTCTGCCACAGCTGCGGATTTTGAGTAGGGAATATCAAGTGAAACGTCGATCATTTTCTTTTCAAAATGCTGGACGCAAATATCACGGAGTTTCTTCACACTTGCTGGATTGATCGTGCTTAGGAAAATCGCCTCGGGAAATTCGCGGCTTAGTGCCGCCTTCTCAAGTTCAGATAGTCGGTCTTCCTTGTTTAGAATTAGCAGGTTATCAACTGACGTAGCACCGATTTCTCCGAGCACCGTTTTCGTCGTCTCGAGCTGTGAGCGAAAGCTTGGGTCAGAGGCGTCGACCACATAAAGTAGCAGCGATGCGTCCAGAGCTTCGTCCAACGTAGACCTAAAGCTCGCCACCAGATCATGGGGTAGTTTTTTAATAAACCCCACCGTGTCTGAAACTAAAATTCTCGGTTTAGTCTCCGGATAGATCGTGCGAACGGTCGTATCAAGTGTGGCAAAAAGCTTATCAGCCACCAAGACTTCACTGCCAGTCAAAGCCCGCATCAAAGAGCTTTTTCCTGCATTCGTGTAGCCTACGAGCGCAAGTTTCATATGCTCACTGCGCCTTTCGCGGCGAAGAGCCTCGTCCTTGTGGATGCGCTCAATATCCTGTCGAAGTTCTGCGATACGGTCGCGAATTCGTCGTCTATCAAGCTCGTGCTGGGTCTCACCTGCTCCCTTGGCCCCGATACCACCACCCTGCCGGTCACCGCCACCCGTAGCTCTGATTCGCGGAGTTAGATACGTCAACCGTGCGATTTCAACCTGGGCCTTCGCAGCCGGAGTCTTGGCGTGTCTGTGAAAAATCTCCACAATCACACCAGTACGGTCCATGACCTCAGCGCCTAAGGCATCTTCTAGATTCTTGGATTGGGTCGGAGTTAGTTCGTTATCAAAGACCACATAGTCTGCTTTGTCACCGGGACGTATAGGTTCACCGTCCTCGCCGTCTTCGGGTTGCTCTAGTGGGACGTCTTCGTCGGAAGGCACCTCTTCTTCATTAACCCCAACTTGACTTGTGTGCTTCGTAAAACCCGGGACCACGCCGCTTCCACCGGTCCAGCGAGCAATATCTTTAAGTTTGCCCTCACCGACGACACTTGAGGCGGCCAGTGACTTTCGTTTCTGCGACACCGTAGCGACCACGTTTAGCCCGAGAGTCTTAACGAGGCGCGCCAGTTCATCGATTGACGATCGATGCTCGAGATCGGTGACACCGGGCAGCTGCACGGCTACTAAGATGGCATTGGGTTTTTTATTTGGCGATCCCGACTTTGACTTTAGCATCTGGCAAATAAACCTAATCAGTATTTAAGAATTTCTGCGACCCTTAGGGCGGCCGCCACGCTGAGGGCCACCCCGCCTACCGTGACGGCTTGGCCTCGGTCCGCGTTGCTGCTTCGGCGGTACCGGCGCGTTAGCACCGGCCGTGAATGGATGATCTGACACGACTGGAACTTTTTTGCGAGTGATCTTTTCCACGTGTGACAAATACTTTTGCTCTTCAAGGTCACAGAATGACAAAGCGACACCCCGAGCTTCAGCCCTCCCGGTACGACCTATTCGGTGGACGTAGGTTTCTGGCTCGTTTGGCATCTCAAAATTGATGACGTGGGAAATGGCATCGATGTCGATACCGCGAGCCGCGATATCGCTTGCGACCAGGATTCTCACTTGACCACTACGAAAACCCTCTAAAGCACGCTGACGCGCCCCTTGGGACTTATTGCCGTGAATGGCTGCGGCTTTAATTCCAGAGTCCATCAGAAACTTTTCCAGCTTATTCGCATTATGCTTGGTGCGCGTAAACACCAGAGCCCTCGTTACAGCTTCCGTATCAAGAATATGAAGCAATAGGTCTTTTTTATCAGCTCGGCCTACAAAATAAGCCCGCTGCTCGACTTGCTCGCTGGTCGATGAGACCGGTGCCACTTCGACTTTTACGGGATCACGAAGGATGGAATCTATCAGGCCCTTGACCTCTTTTGGGATCGTGGCCGAGAAGAGCAGGTTTTGGCGCTTTTGCGGCAAGACTTTAATAATGCGTTTAATGTCGTGAATGAACCCCATATCAAGCATGCGGTCAGCCTCGTCGAGGACCAGCACTGATAGACCACGAAAGTGAACGGCGCCTCGATCCATAAGATCGATGAGTCGACCAGGTGTGGCGACTAGTATATCGACCCCCCGTTTTAGAGTGGAGATCTGGGGCTCAAGACCCACGCCTCCGAAAACAACCGCCGATTTTAACGGCAAATTTCGACCATACGACTTAAAGCTCTCACCAATTTGTAGAGCTAGCTCTCTGGTCGGCGCCAGCACCAGTACGCGCACATCTTTAGACCTAGACGGCTCGGCCGAAAGGCGCTGAAGTATGGGTAACGCGAACGCTGCGGTTTTTCCGGTACCCGTTTGCGCACAACCCAAAAGATCCCGGCCAGCCAGAACCGGCGGGATGGCTTGCCGCTGAATGGGACTCGGTGATTCGTAACCTTCGGCCTTGACGGCTCTTAGGATGGGATCAATAAGTTTAAGTTGTTCAAACGAGAAGCCAGGGGAATTCGACACGACGGAGGTCTTGGCGACAGGCTTAGTTGGTGGAGTGACTTTTTGTTCTGATTGATGATTGTGACTGGATTTTGTGAATTTCTGGATAAATTTAAGTACCACTCAGGTTCCTTTTTGGTTGTTGTCTGCAATATTGTAGCTTAGAAAGCACGAAACCGAAGTCATCTCCGGCAGCAACGATCGCAAGACTAGAAGTTGGCTATTTAACAGAAAATCGACGACTTTCACAGCTTTATAATGTAAGTGCCCGCCTTAAAAGAGGGTTTTTAATGCGTATTTGGATTGATAATGATGGCTGTCCAGCAGTTGTAAGGGAGTTAGTATTCGCCGCCGCCCTGAGGCGCGCCACGCCCGTTGTGGTTGTAGGCAATTCTCAGCCACGGATTCCGAACGGAGATCTATTTTCTGCAATCAGAGTCCATGGGGGATTTGATGCCGCAGATGACCACATTGCCCATACGGTAGAAGCTGGTGATCTGGTCATAACCTCAGATGTTCCCCTCGCCGCTAGGATCGTCGCCAAAGGCGCCACCGGCTTAAGCGCTCAAGGAACGGTCTACGACGCACGTTCAATTGGCGATCTCCTAGCTACACGCAACTTAATGCAGGAACTTCGCAGCGGGAATATGACCGGAATGTCGTCTGGCGGCGGCCCGCCGCCATTTGACGGAAAGGCTAAAAAGCGATTTGCCGATGCCCTCGACCGACTCGTAGTTTCATTGGCAAGACACTAACACACATTCGCTCTGTTTCATCTATAGTCACCGGCATGAGTGTTTATTCATGTGCTAACGTTGGTCGGCAAGCCACTCAGCCATAAGTTTCTTTATCTGGGTCTGATAAGGGATCTTTTCCTGTTCAGCTTTGAATTTAAAAGCAGTGAGCAAGGGCTCAGGAATTTTAATGCTAATCAGTTTACTTTTGTGGCGCGCCCGGGGATCCATCAAGTGCCGAAAATCTTCAAGAAATTGCACAATAGGCGTGACGTCATCGAGGTTCTGGCTGAGTATCTGTGTACTGCTCGCAAGCTGAACCGGTCGACTGATCTTTTTTTGCGTTTTAGCGGATTTTTGTCTTTCCTTCTCGTTTTTTGGTCTCTTCGTCATTTTATCAACTCCTTTAAGACCTTGATGTCCTCAACGTCCTGAGGACGCCCTGATTCAGACTTCATTTGAATTAGATCCTCGACTGAAATGACCTTCAGTGTCCAAAGTCCCATTTTTTTGTTTATCGCCTTCATGCTACTTAAGTCATGAGTCAGTATGATATCGATAACCTCAAGGGGGTTTCTCGGGTTGTAAAAGCTCCAAGCGACCATATTCCGACGCTCAATATATTCATCTTTGAAACTAAAAACTTCCTGGGCGGTAACTGGCAGCCGAGGAAGAAAGCCGATACTTTTCAGGCAGATTTCTACAGATTTAAAAAACTCGACCTTGTGTTTAATGACGATATCGATGTCGATAGTTCCCCGAGGCGCTCCGTGGAGAGCAACAGCCACCCCGCCGACAATCGCATAGGGAATTTTGTAGTTATTTAAAGCTTTAACAACCTGTTCAATTAATGGCATACTAGCTCCGGTATATACCAGTATATATCTATTGAATATCCTGATCAAGCCCTAACAGCCCGTCGGCAATGCGAGCTTGTTGAGATATCGACACCGTATCAATAAGCTATACTGCCTGCGATGCTCAAACGGTTATTTTTATCGTCCGTGAATCAGATCAAAAGAATCTGGCCACTTTTCGTCGTATACATGCTTGGCATAATCAATAGCCAAATCTGCTCGACTGGATCTCGTGGAAATTTCTTCATCAAAGTAGCCAAGCATAAAATCTTCAGCCTCATCCCAGCGTTTTCCAAGAATTACAGCGACTTTGCCCAGTGGCAGCGCACGAATTAAATCATTCAAGATCCTGCGCCAATGCACGGGCGTCACGCGCTTACTCTGAGATCTTAGAGTGTTGATCTCCTCAATAGACGTATCACCAAGCAACTTCAGAAGTTCTTTTTGAGTTTTTACAGAGCGCTTTGGCCAATGGGGAGCATGCCACGGCTGCGTTGATTCAAGTGCCCAATGAAGTGAACCGCCTAAGCCGCGCTGCAACCACGCCGTCTGTCCAACAAACATGTACCGATGCTCCTCAGACCCAGACGAGTCGCGGCGATTATCTAAGGTCTCGTCTACGTCAATACCGCTATCTTGAACCACTTTGTATCGTTTAAGATCACTCAAAGCCTCATTGTGAAGGTAGCCCGTGAGTGCGCCGACTCCGCATTTTAAAAGAATCTTGACACCCTGAACCCATCCGCACCCTACGGCAAAAAACATGGGTGTGAAACAGTCACCAGAGTCTTGCTCATCCGGATCACAGAGTCTCGGAGCCCAAGCGCAGGGCATATCAACTGTTGCGCCCGCCTTTACCAGTAGCTCCAAGGCTTCCGCATTTGACAGCTCGATAGCAAGTCCTACGGCCGTCGTCCCACCCGGCCCCCCAACATCAAGGTTGAGACCTTGATCAAGAAGCTTTTGAACGTTGCCTAAATCATTTGTCTGTATGCCATAAAAAAGTGCGGATATTTTCATCCACTGCGGAGCACTCTTTGACGTCAAGGCTTCACTGAGTTCTTTTTTGGCCGCTACTCTCAAAAGTTCGATGATTTTATTGGCATTCCCGTGGTCGATACCCAACAATTCTCGAACAGTCTTTTGCCTTTCACGCTTGGATTCAATATTTCTAGATATGTTTTGACACATCTCGGAAAACGTCCGCTTTTTTATCCAAAGCACGTCGTCACTAAAGTGTTTCAACTCCTCAGCCGTCAATGCGCGGTCGCTATCCTTGCGATGCAGATCCTGAAGCTCATTCAATTCCTTCTCCAGCGCCATGATCGCTTCGGCTAACGCATGGTACTCTTCATCGATCTCCTTGCGAGTCCGGGTGACATTAACCTCATCAAGATACCTATCTTCGCGGCGGCCAATACCGATCCGATCGGGATAGGTATCCAAGAAAATATGCAAGATATGTGGCTCATAGCTAGGCATTCGGTGGACCACAAAAGTATCCCTCCAAGTGCCTGTAGAGCCATCTGGCAGCTGAACATAGCGAGTCACATGGGCCCCATGTTTTAAAAGCTCTTCAACCGTCTGCTGGTCTTGGTTTAAACACGCAATCGTCAAAGGAGTTGAGAAATCATGGTAAAACTCCGCAGCCGAATCATTATACATGGTTGGCTTCACATACTCTTCTGAGATGAGAATGTCGTTTATCCCAACCGGGGAATTCAAAACAGCCTCGACAAAATCCTTGCCGCGCAAATCTTTAAACGATTCTAAGATCTCGTTATGGTGACTTAGAGTCTGCGGCGCGCCGTATCGATTGCTGGGCTTGTTCTGATTCGTGCTCAAATTTTTTGGTCTCGTTGTTCGCATTCTCTAGCTATTATTTTTTGGCTTTGGCACGTAAGCCGTGACATCACTGCCGATACTCTTATTTTTGAAAAAGCAATCGATGGTTACGCAATGGCATAGTGAGCGCAGACCAAAAAACCAATTTGGGTGAAAACGGAAGAATAAAAAAAATTACGACATTATATTTGGCCACAAACATCTCCTCAGTGACATTTAATATTTCTCGTCTTGATTGGGTGCAGGCTTATTCTTTATCTAAGCCTTCATCATAAGGAGATGGTATTGTAACGCTAAAACAGATGACGCCGGTGGGGAATGTCATTCCAGCGCCCGCTTACCGTAGGCATTCTAACATATTATCATATGATCTCACCGTTCTGCCCCCCCCAAGTACTGCCATGTCCACCAAGCTGTAACGGTCCTCTGCTCGATCAATAGTCAATCAGGTGGGTGTCCCCGTATTTTCGTATTTTTTGATGGTTTTTGAATTGTCTGATAAAATTTCGGGACTTTTCGAAATCCGTCTCTCTTTATCTAAGTTTTCATAAGCAAAGGAATGCATCATGAAACTATCACGTCGTGGAAAATTGGCCTTAGCTGGCACTTGTTTAATCGCGAGCGCTCTTACATGGAATGCCTGCGGCAAAAAGAAGAGCAAAGATAGCTCCGAAACATCATCCGGCATGACGGCGGCATACCCTCTAGGTCTGTCCATTTCAGTAGCGCCGCAAAGTAGCTCCACCACTCTTGCCGATGAAACCGACCGAGAGCGTCCATTGAAAGAAAAGAAAGAAGAAGCTGAGAGCATGCTCAGAGGCCGCGCTGAGACATGTATGCCGAAAGCGATCAGAGTTCAGCGCAGACCAAATAATGACGAGACGTGCTACGAATTCGACCAAGATATGGCTGTTGGTACGAGACCTGGTGGACGAACCCTGGGTACGGCCGATGGCTTGGCAAAAAAGACTGGTAATACGTCGGAAGCATGCATGGTCTCTTTTGCCAGAGAAGAGGCGAAGCAAGTTTCAGCAATCGTTGACGAGACTCTGGGCATGATTCAAATGATGCTATGTCAGGCAAATAAAGCTGGACAAGGGCTACCCGCCAATGACGGTGATGTCTTAGACTTCAAACCAAACATGGAAGCTGCCGCTGCTGCTGGCGGTAAAACGATGCCACTCACTAAAGCGCAAATGACTAAATCTGGAAGCAACTATGTCAGCGAAGTCACCGCACAGTTCCCTCTGCCTGGCAAAACAGAGCTTGCAACCAGAACCATGAAGTTAACCCACAATCCAAACGGTGATAATTCGTCCTATAAAGGTGTTCTTAATATCACGATGGATAAGACCTTTGGAAATAATGCCGACTATAATCAAGTGATGTCTATTCAGTATGCAAAGGTCGATGGCAAAGTCGTCTATGAACTTCGCATGGCCAACGTCGAAACCACTTCCATCGGCAATGCATTTGACACAAATGGTGTCGTGAATTTTGGCCCAGCAACTGATAACAAAATGAACGCTTACAAGTACGTGGCGTTTGACATGAATCCAGATTCCGGCGAAGGCAACATGTCTTACTGGCATAACCCAGGATCTGGTATGGGCGAAGCAGCTCGGGGGTTTGTATTTAACATCACTGCTGATTCAGCGGGCTTACTTAAGGGCTGCGCGTCGTCGGGGGCAATCAAGGACACGAGCATTCGTAAGGCATTGCAAAATAGCCTAGCTATGACACCTAACGGCTTTTTTCACCCGTTTCAGAAATCAGGGACACCGGGATACTTTGGATTGATTAAACCTCCGGTGGACGCCGCCGACGATGGTATCGCCCAAATTTGGACTGGCACAAACACCGGAACGGTAGACAACCAAGGCTCCATCATCGCCCGCCAATGCTTCAAGCAAGCGAGCACCGGCGTTTACGGTATCGATGGTGGTTCCATGGCCCGCGAGGGCACTGCCGGCTACGAGCTGATTGATTTCGGCGGACCAGCCGACCGCAAAGCGCTGTTGCCCACACCTCCTGACGTGGCGAGAGCCAAGCAATAATCAGGATTAAAATGCAGAAAAAAACCCGGAGCGAACAAGCACTCCGGGTTTTTTATTTTTATCATTTAAGATTGCATATTTTTTGATCATGAGTCTGCGATTTTTCTCGTGTCACGAACACCAAGATACCGTAAAATGTTTTGCGAGCTGGTTATTTTATTGCTGCAATGTCCCAAACTTAAGGGTAAACGAGTCCCCCGTCAGCCCATGAAGGAGTGCAAAACCCATGTCTTACATCAGTGATTTAATCGAAGGAAATCTTAAGTCTCTGAACGACATGCTGAAGGCTTCCTTATCAGCTAACACTGTAAACTCTGAAGAGCTGCGTGCCGCACTTGTGGCAGAGGCTGCTCCAGTGCCTGCAGGTGGCGACATTTATAGTGTGTCGGAGATAACCAATGAGATCGTCAAAAAACTTCAAGGCGGCCCTGACCGCGACGTCACGATTATCGTAAAGAAGATCCTGCGCTCCACGAAATACGCAGCGACCACCTACTATGCAGTCTCTGGAGCCGATAACAATCCACATCACTTACCGATCACGCGCCAAGACTCCGCGCCACAGTCTTAAATGGCCGCGCCACTTATTAGCTGCCAAGCCATCACGAAAACCTTTGGCCTTGTTCCTGTATTCAAAGACATGGATTTTGCCCTAGGTGATGGTGACCGGGTTGCCATCATCGGACCAAACGGCGCAGGCAAATCAACGCTTCTTCGTATACTTGCCGGCCAGGAGACATCTGATAGCGGCTTGATCACGGCAAGGCGCGGGCTTAAGACCGCCTATGTGCCGCAGATGGACGTTTTTGATCCAAATAAATCTATTCGTCAGGTCTTAGAGGATAGCCATAAAGACTCGGGACAATTCGATGCGGCAGGGCCCCTCTCAGAAATCATGGGACGTGCGAGATTTCAAAATCCAGAAGCATTAGTCAAAGAACTCTCCGGGGGCTGGAAAAAGCGGCTTGCCATCTGCCATGCCCTCATCAAAGAGCCTGAACTTTTACTGCTTGATGAGCCCACAAACCATCTTGATCTAGAGGGCATTGAATGGCTAGAGGAGCTTTTAGAAAGGCCCGGTTTCACGTTTGCCATCATCACCCATGACCGCTACTTCATGGAGAATGTTTGTTCGCGGATTGTGGAGATCAATCCCATTTACCCTGGAGGGAACTTTATGGTTCAGGGTGGTTATGGTGAGTATCTCAGGCGGAAAGCCGAGTTCATGGAAGGGCAAAGCTCCCAGATGGCACGTATGGCCAATAAGCTACGCATTGAGACCGAATGGCTCAACCGCGGCGTCGAAGCGCGCAGAACAAAACAGCAAGCTCGTATTAAATCTGCCATGGCGCTTAAGGACGAACTAAATTCAACAACCAACCGAAGCCGACGACAAGCCGTCGAGTTTCAATTCTCGGCCTCACATCGCAAAACCAAAAAACTCATCGACGTTGTTGGCATCAGTAAATCATTCGCTGACCGCACACTATTTAAAGAGCTAAGCCTAACCCTTGGCCCCGGCATGCGACTCGGTCTCACCGGTCCAAACGGAAGCGGCAAATCCACACTGCTGAAAATACTTCAATCAAAACTTACCCCGGACCAAGGAACGGTCACCACCGCTGATCAGTTGAAGGTCGTCTATTATGATCAGCACCGGGAGACACTACCGGATGGCCTCACTCTAAAAAGGGCTCTAGCCGCTGATAGTGACTACGTGCAGGTCCGAGATCAGAAAGTCCACGTGGCTGGTTATGCCAAAAGCTTTGGATTTCGCACCGAGCAACTTGACACGCCAGTGAACCGATTATCCGGTGGCGAGCGCGCAAGACTACTCTTGGGACGATTACTGCAGCAACAGGCTGATGTGCTGATTCTTGATGAGCCGACGAATGATCTTGATATCAACACATTGGAAGTCTTAGAGGACAACCTTCTGGAATTTCCGGGAGCTGTGATATTAGTGACTCATGACCGCTATCTGATGGATAGAGTCTCAACTGGAATTTTAGGATTAGATGGTAACGGTGGGCATGGTTTTTTTGCCGATTACAGACAATACGAAATCCACCAGCGCACCCGAGATCTCTCTCAAGGTATGGACGGTAGAGACAAGGAACCTAAATTTTCGGAAACTAGACAATCATCAGCAGCAGCGTCAACCTCATCAGAACAAGACAGCAGCAAGTCAAAACGATCAAGCACCAAAAAACTTTCTTACATGGAACAACGCGAGTGGGACTCTATGGAGGCTCGAATACTTGAAGCCGAAGAAATACTCGCTGTTGCGCAAGCCCATACTCAAGACCCGGGCATATCCGCCAACGCCGCAAACCTTCAAGAAGCTTGCTTAGCCGCAGAAACTGCACAGACTGTGGTCGATAGACTCTACGCCAGGTGGACGGAACTTGAAGCAAAACTCAAGGACTGACCACCAACATCATCGCACATTCACTGAAAACTCACGTAACTAGACACAAATGATTACTTCAAAGTTTGGGTAAGGGAGTATCCGACTGTCTTTTTTAAAAGTGGGGGGAGGGATCCTCCCCCCACGTAAATGACAGAAAAGACACTATCAGTTAGAAACCAAGTCGTTCAATTAGCCCAGGTTCTGGAGTAAGCTCAGAGCCAACTGTGGCATCTGGTTAGCTTGGCTAAGTACGGATGTACCAGCTTGCTCAAGAATTCTGTTCTGCGTGAACACTGCGGTTTCAGCAGCGTAGTCAGTATCACGGATACGGCTACGAGCTGTGTCAAGGTTCTCGACTTGCGAACCAAGGTTAGCAATTGTCGATTGGAAACGGTTTTGGATCGAACCAAGATATGCGCGTTGCTCATTGACGCGGTTAATTGCTGTATCCAGAGCAGCAATCGACTGCTGAGCCTCGCCTTTAGATAGAACCGAGGTTCCACCTTCAGCACGACCAAGGTTGAGTGAGCCTTCGCCTTCAGTAAAGACGTTTAGTTTGCTCAGATCAATCTTGATGATGTTGACTGGGTTACGGTTACCGATGGCATCACTCTCAAGGAAATAGTCTTTACCGACTTGAATTTCCATTGGGTTTGCACCTGTGTTGCCTGTCATGAGCTCATCTGGATAATCTCCAGTATTGTCGCCCATAAGTAGGTGTGTGCCGTTAAACTCGGTAGATAGTGCTATACGATCAATCTCGTCTTTAAGAGCTAGGTATTCCTTATTGAGGAACTCACGCTCTTGCATACCGATCGTGTCGGAAGCAGATTGTACTGCCAACTCACGAAGGCGGATCAGCATGTTGGTTGTCTCTTCAAGACCACCTTCAGCTGTTTGCACCATAGATACACCGTCAAGAGCGTTGCGTTTCGCAACATTCAATCCGCGTACGTCGGCACGTAGGTTTTCGGAGATTGCAAGGCCAGCGGCGTCATCTGCAGCTTTGTTGATACGTGAACCACTGGACAACTTGTTCATGCTTCCTTGAGTCGCTTCGGTGCTTTGTCCGAGGCGTCGTTGCGCGGTAAGCGACGCAACGTTTGTACGAATTCTCATTCCCATTGTAGTGACCTCCTGTCATTGGGTTTGAAACACACAGACCACATCATGTGATCTACGTTGGCTATCGACAGGTGGTAAAAAACATTTAGCCCAGCTTGAGTTTAAACTCGTAACTTACTGATTACTTTGATTTATTATTTTCAGGGTTGTCGGCACTACTTGCCCATCAGCAATATCTATCCACCGATTTTAGCATTGAGCCTTAGCGACCATGTGCACAAATCTCTCGAGAATATGACGTCCATCCGGCAATGATAACTCAGTTTTATCGCTATGCATCTCGTGTCCAACTAAAAATAAGCGAGTCGCCTCAGGATGACACTGAAAACCATAAATGGGTTGACACTTGTGTTGCATCGCCTCAACACGCACCTCTAGCGATGTGGCCAAAATTTCAAAATCTTTTGGTAAATCAGTCACCATCTCGCTGTGCGTTACGATGACATCACGCTCACCGACGCTCCAAATGTGGTTATTCATAATATTGATGCGTCGCACACCTTTCAGTTTTTCCCTCGATTCCCTGACGTATCCGACCTGCCCACCAAACATGTGAGCCAGCATCTGCAGGCCATAACAGCAACCAAGCACGGGAATTCCTCTTTCGACAACGGATGCCACAAAGGCTTCTAAAGGCCTCTGCCACGGTAAATCATCATAAACACTCGCGGCACTGCCAAGGATAATCACACCGGCAACCCCCGACAAATTAGCTGGCAGCGTGGTAAATCCAAACATCGCCGGAAGATGGTACGTACAAGGAATCGGAGACAAAAGAGATATTAGGTTAAATGTGTCAATCTCCGGCGTGTGAACACCAGGATCAATGACGAGCAACACTCTAGTTTCCGGGTTGCCAGAGCTCATTTATGCGCTGGATAAGGGTCTTTAAAATCACATTCCCGAACCAAATTACGGCTTAGCGACGTGGTACGAACTAGATTCTCGTCTCGCGCAAGCTTCACAGACGGGTGATTTTCCGCCGCGAAAATGGTGTGATCGCAGTGAGGGCATTTAACCTCGACATGGGTCTTCAGAGGAGCCTCACTGTCAAACGTAATGTGGAAACGTCTCGAACAGGCAGTATTATCGACCACTAGTTTTTCGTAACTCATAGTTTTAGACACCCCCGCTGTTCTTCGTATCCAAAACGCTACCACGAAGACGGCCTTGCTTCAAATCGAAATTCACCGGGCATACAAAGGCAAGATCGTGATTTGGCTTGAAACTTTATCAAAATGCCGCGATCCTCGACCTACCAGTCGGATGCTCATTGTATCTACAAACGAGAGGGCCACTATGGCGGAAACCATCTTCGATAAAATTCTTAGACGGGAGATTCCTGCGAATGTCGTCTACGAAGACGACGATATCTTGGCGTTCAATGATATTTCACCGCAAGCTAAACAACATATTCTCGTAATTCCCAAAAAAAAGGCGCGCAATCTGACTGAACTGAGAGATTGGGACAGCCAGCAAGTAGGCGTGTTTTTCCAAAAAGTAGCCTTGGTAGCGGAAAGAGTCGGCATGGGCCAATCAGGTTACCGGACGGTGTTAAATACTGGGCAACACGGCGGGCAATCAGTAGACTACATTCATGCACATATTTTAGGCGGAGAGCAACTCAGTGGCCATTTCAGCTGATGATGCACCACCTCGAGGCTTGCTGAGCCTTGACTTGACCCAGGCTGTAGCTCTGCGGCCAAACAACTTTACGGCTCTCAGCCGAACCCCATGGGCCGGTAAGGCTTTAGCCAAGGGCATCAAAAAGCGTCATGCAACGGATAGCGATCAGCCTATCGGAGAATCGTGGGAGCTAAGCTGCGATCCAGAGGCCCCATCGAAACTTCTGCAAGTGTCCGATGCGACGCTAGCAGATCTGATCGCTTGCCGCACATCCGAGTGTCTTTCAGGCAATTTAGTAGCTGCAGGACGCACCACCTGCGATATCCTGGTTAAGTTAATCAACCCTGCATTACCCTTATCGCTTCAAATTCACCCCTCCGATGACAATAAACTTCTAAAGTCTAACGAGTGTGGAAAGCCTGAGAGCTGGTTGGTTCTGAGCTGTGACGAGGGTTCTGGGTTGTATATTGGTTTTAGCAGGCATTTAGATAAAACGGATATTGCGCGCCTACTTGAGGCCAATCAATTCAGCGCAGACCTTCTTCAGTTTGTACCGGTTAAACCCGGTGATTTCTTTGAGATAGAGCCACATGTACCTCATGCCATTGGGCCGGGCGTCCTACTTCTTGAACCCCAGCGGGTGATCGCAGGAAAAAGCGGAAAAACCTGGCGGATGTGGGACTGGAACCGCAAATACAACTCTGCGGGCCAAGAAGACCTAGCGTCAGGTCGCCCCCGTCAGCTCCACATCAACGAGGCTGTGTCCTTGTTAACACCCGAATCACAATTTGGTACGAAGTATGCTGACACCTTAAAAAGGTCACCGAGAACGCTCAACCCACAACCAGGCGTCTCAACAACAATTTATCCCCCTAACCCATGGTATCAGGTCATCATTCTTGACCTTGCTCCCTCAGCCTCCGTTAAATTAAGCCCAAAAGCCTGCTTTGCAGGTTGCGTGGTTCTAGAGGGAACCGCATTTTCTGCCGGTCAGTTTGCCCGAAAAGTACCGATGCAAACTGGGGACAATGTCTTCATCCCGTCAGCCGCTCTGCCAAACACGTTATCAACCGAGGGCGCACCAGCCCGTATCGCTTTGGTTATCCCTGCCGGCATGGGTGTTCCGGCGCACAACGGAGTCATCTTTCAGTAGATTGACTGGGTCTGTATTACTCGGAGTGAACGTGATAATCTTGCTGTTATTCAAATTTTGATGAAGGAGAATATGAACCATGGTGCCCTTTCGCATTTATGACAAAGCCGCCAGAGAGATGTGGATAGTGCTTAACTACCACAGTAAAGAGGATGCATACCTCCTTGCCCGAGAGGATGATAGCGACGCGGATGGCGAAATGCGGATTATATCATCTAAAGAGATGCTAAAATTCAAGCTCGTTGATTTCCTCGATGAGGCAGAAGAAGTTTAATTAGTTTTTAACTTCGGACGGAAGAAAGAAGCCCCGCACTTTTAGTGCGGGGCTTCTTCATAGCTAATTATTATGGAATCAATTAGCGAACGGCATCCTTAAGCTCTTTGCCTGGGCGGAACACAGGAACTTTGCGAGCTGGGATTTGGATCTCTTCGCCAGTTTGTGGGTTGCGACCAACGCGAGCTTTGCGGGATGATACTGCGAAAGTACCGAAGCCAACAAGCTTAACGCCGTCTTTCTTCTTGATGTTTTTTGAAACGACGTCGATCAAAGCGTCGAGCGCGCGCTCTGTGTCAGCTTTCGTCATTTCCGTGACTTTGGATACAGCTTCGATAAGTTCTGCCTTGTTCATAGGATCCTCCTAGAAGTTCATAAAAGCGTTTCAGGTTTAACCTGACGACAAGCTTTACAAGCCTTGTTCCTCTTGTCAAGCCCTCTCATCAACGTTTTTAAAAATTTTTTTGTGGCGAACTTCTGGGATTACTGTCTAAGCGCCTTTTGAAATCCTGTATGCCAAGCGTACCAACTTTCGTGTAAACTATTAGACAGCAACCCCCCGGCAGCCATAAGAAGCAGGGGATTTGACGGGCTAATCTCTTAGCCGTCGCAACAATGAGGTTAATGGAACTGATGAAGCTCAATTCGCTTAAGGTGTTCCTGATTTTCGTCACACTAGCTATCAATTTATGTCTAGCACCGACTATATGGGCTCAAAACCAACCACAGTTAGCCGACCGTGTTTTGTTCGCCATAAATAACATCCCGTACACCCAACTTCAGTTAGAAAGCTACCTCAACGTCAAAGAATCTCTTCGCGACAACGCAGAATCATCACAAGTCGTCAACGAGACGAACTGGACAGTCGCTTTAGACGCGTTCGTCAAAGATATGATGATTCACCAAGAAGCCACAAAATCATCTGGCTTTAGACCCACCAAAGAAGCGATCCAAAAATTAAGAGCGAGATCGGAAAAAACGTCTGCTAGCGTGCCTCAATTCAAGGCTGCGCTTATGCGACTCGCGCTCACTAAAACGGAGCTGGAAACCGAGATTCTCAGGGTTGCCACGGTTGAAAATTATCGCCGCGGCAAGGCATCTCTCACCTCCCCCAATAAGGATGGTCAAGGCAACTGGGAAACAGACTTGCAAGCTCGCTCCATCGTCAGGTTCTTTGACGGTGCAAAGGTATGGAAAAACGTGAATCCTGGGCTATGAAAATTATTGAAATAAACAACGCCGACAATCTTTCACTAGAAATATCAGAACTCGCCAAAGCTTGGACTGCCACGGCAGAGTTTTGGTCTTTAGATAGCTGTCAAAACACCATGCGAGCCAGTCCGAAATTTTTCAGTGCCGTCGCCAAAGATCGGGGGCGATCGATCGGCTGGTATCTGGCCACAGTCAACGGTGACGATTGCGAACTGTTATTTATTTACTCTCACCAAAACTCAAGGGGCCAGGGAGTCGGTAAGGCCCTACTCACTGACCTCTTGATGCGCGTAAAATCAAGTGATGCTATATCCGCCATCGTACTTGAGGTCCGGCAGAGCAACACAAGAGCCATTGACCTTTACGAAAGATTCGGATTCTCTAAAATCATGGTCAGGCCGCACTATTACAGCAACGGAGAAGACGCATTTGTCTATAAACTCAATATCGAGAGCCCATGAAACAGCTAAATGACATCAGTGACGTAATTTGGCTACAGACCAGCTTCATCGGTGACGTAGTTCTGACGACGTCCGCCATGGCATCACTGGCCAAGGTCGCCCCCGGTGTTAAACAGCACTTGATAACCACAAAGGCTGGCGCACAAGCATTAGACAATCACCCACTTTTAAATAGTACTCACGTTTTCAGCAAGCGAGAGGGCCTCGTTTCACCGATCCTAAACGTACGTAAATCAATAAAAGATTTGAATCTGCGCTCACCGGTGATTTTACAACCACACAAAAGCCTCCGTTCAACGATCCTGGCCCGACTTCTCGGATACCCTACAATCACCTACCGTGAGACGTCTTTTTCCTGGACGGCCGATGTGACGGTTCCGCGCGTAGCCGTCTTCCACGAAGCGGACAGGATCGCCATTTTGCTGGAGGGGCTTGGACTTAGTCGAAAAGATTTCCTAGGCCGTCGTCCTTTTATGCCGCAGAAAGATTTACCCGACTATGCAATGGCGATCTTGAATAAAAATCTGAAATGGATTGGCGTCGCGCCAGGAAGCGTTTGGGCCACAAAACGATGGCCATCGGCTAAATACGCAAACCTGGTCACTCAATTACTTCAAAAATCTGATTACGGGATTATTTTACTCGGCGGCCCAGAGGACCAGACGGCATGCAGCTTTATCGAAGCCTCGAGTCTAACCTCGACACCCGCAGCGGCAACACGACTTCTAAATCTAGCAGGTAAAACCAATTTAAAAGACCTCCCGGCAATCTATGCTCATTTGCAATGTTTGATTTCAAATGATAGCTCTCCCATACATTATGCATCTGCATTCAATATCCCGACTCTAGCAATTTTTGGCGCTACGGTTCCATCCATGGGTTTTGCCCCTCTGGCGGATAAACGTGTTGTGGCTCAGACCGAACTTTCCTGCCGTCCATGCGGTGTTCACGGCCATCAAAAGTGCCCTCTGGATCACTTCAAATGCATGAATGATTTATCCGTGGAGACCGTTCTAGGAAAGATCCATCAGCTAATTAGCCTTTAACAAAACCTACCATCGAATCTGGGGGCGCTCTGGCCTCTGACCCTCACCGCCCACCCAATTTGGATCAGGGGAAGCAAAATAAGGAAACGCCAAGTCATCGGACTTTTTTTTCTTTGATAACTTTTCCGGCTGCTGCGGAATTTGCTTCGTCACTAAAAAGCTCACAATCCCACCGAAGGAGTCATCCCCAAGACCACGACCACCGAACGACTCCAATTCATGGCCCTTGACGACTGCGTCCTCGATCGCAAGAAACTTAGGGCCATTTTTAGAGTGGCTCATTGAAAATATGAGATGGTCATCCAGTAACATATCCACAAGTTTTTTAAGATTGTCATTATCCCATTGCACAGTCTTATCCAGTTGATCGAATTTAGAAACGGAGTCAGAAAATCGCTCTCCGTAAAGAAGCTGGTTTTTATCGGCCACTTCAAAAGGTCTTTCCGTTTTGTAACGATCCCTCAAGTCATCGGATTTAGATGATGGAGGCATCAACAAATCGTTGACATGCGGGCGACCCAAACGCTCAATCGCTTGCTGACGGCCATCTGAAGAGGTCGTATAACTTTGTGCCGCTACTGCAATTAGATCAACCTCTCGCCCAAAGATCTCCGCGGGATTGAACTCAAGAACAATACTCAATACATTTTGAGATTTGGCTTGTTTCATCTCAAGTTTCGGGGCGGATTTTCCGGGTAGGAGTGGCTTTGTTGTCTCTGGATTCATAGAAAAGGGATCACGCCTTAGCCCGTGAAAAAACAAAACACCGCCTGTAGAGGAGACGTCTCCCAGCTTAGCGTTCACTTTCCCAATTTTTGGAAGTGAACAAGTCCCCTCGTGACGAGATGTGTCTTTAGGCGTCGTAAACCAACACATGATGACTCTCTCACCAAAATCTCTGGCCTTTAGTTCAGGAGCCTTACCTGCCTTAGCCGTTGGAATTTCTCGCAAATAGAACGCATAGTTGACCCGGTCCGAGAAAAAGGCGTTTTCCTTGGAGCTCGCCACGACATTTAGCGCAAGAGCTATATGATTTGGCTGACTTTGTGATGGGAAAACAAACAAGTCAACCAAATCTCCAGCTGCTTTCATTAACTTAAATTTTTCCCCGTCCGGATCATTGCGAAGTTCGGACGTTGCTCGAGGGCTGACCGTTCTGCAAGAGAGCAATATTAGCACCGGGATCATGAGTCTATTTATGTGTCGCAGTGTCATGAGAAGGCTCCAAGGAAATCCACCTGTATGGGTGCTATAAGGGTACCAACCGACAAAAATCTAGTAAAGACTCCAGCTTTCACCAACCAAGCAGCTGGGGATCAGGCTCCCTTCAACCGCCCAGTAGACTTGTTTTTCGCCAAGTGGCACGTGGCTACGTGATCGTCAACCAAACCACATGCTTGCATAAACGCGTAACAGATCGTAGTTCCAACGAATTTGAAACCTCGACGCCGAAGATCCTTACTCATAGCATCCGACTGAATCGTCCTACTTGGCAAAGACTTCAGATTTCGTCTGAATGTCACCAAAGGCTGACCATCTACAAACTGCCATACGTAGTTTGAAAAACTACCGAACTCTCTTTGAACCTCTAGAAATGCTTGAGCGTTCGTCACGGCTGACTGTATTTTTAGACGATTTCTGACAATACCCGGAGCATTAAGTAGCGTTGCTAGTTTCTTTTGGTCAAACCTAGCGACCTTAACCGGATCAAACCCGGCAAACGCTCGACGGTAAGCTGCGCGCTTCTTCAAAATCGTAATCCAAGAAAGTCCTGCTTGAGCTCCTTCAAGGATAAGAAACTCAAAGAAGCGCTTATCGTCATATACGGGACGTCCCCACTCTTCGTCATGGTAACGCTCATAGATCGCCCCCACCGCCCAACCGCAACGCACGGGTACTTTTTCCTTCGGTTTCAAACATCAACTCCCTAGAACAAGACTTGACAAGATATACGGCAAATTAAAAAAAATACATGAAAATTTTTAGCGATATCGTCCCCTTAATTTAAAAGGGAAAACGTCTCCCTTGATCGGATCAAGCCCATTTTCTTTGAGGAAGTTTAACCTCCGTAAATGCGATCTCCTGGCCTGCGTAGAAAACTTTGAAGTTGATATCTTTGTATTCATGAATGGTAATTGTCTTTTTCCTTAGGGTTCTAAAATGCCCAGGATCAAGCTTGTAACGTTTGTTTTCGTAGCTGAAT
>Ga0315900_10000037_pt1 | contig 218386 bp, 210 predicted proteins | sample LakEriMetagenome_FD_203521 | JGI IMG/M metagenome (GOLD analysis project Ga0315900, IMG submission 203521) | Freshwater fungal communities from buoy surface, Lake Erie, Ohio, United States - Buoy 12 MA114 | ecosystem: Environmental > Aquatic > Freshwater > Lake > Lake biofilm | place: USA...
GCATAGCAGAAAGTATATAGAAAACTTGCACAAATATGAATCAATGCGTGAAGCATTAGTACGGAGGTACTTATAACCCTCGTGCCGTCCCGATAGCTATCGGGACGACCCCGGCTCCGGGTACAAAGCCTCAGCACAAGCTGGGGCTTTTTCATTAATGTTTTATGTTTATATAATATATTCTAAGTTAATAGACAAATACTATTTTGGAAGCACTTCCGATTTGGCTACACGACTTTCGGAGCATAATCAAGGGGTATACACTGGGTCGTTTACCAAGCGAAGTGCTGACTGGGAATATTTTTTAGTGATAACGTGTATTCATATTATACATGCTCGTAAGGTAGAAGCACATATTAAAAAAATGCATAGCAGAAAGTATATAGAAAACTTGCACAAATATGAATCAATGCGTGAAGCATTAGTACGGAGGTACTTATAACCCTCGTGCCGTCCCGATAGCTATCGGGACGACCCCGGCTCCGGGTACAAAGGCCTCAGCACAAGCTGGGGCTTTTTCATTAGAAATCAATCCGGAAACGCTCTTTTCGGTGAGCAGTAAATGGCAGTGGATTTTGATTCAGGTTATAATTTTCATGGCGTGTTCGCACAATGTCTATTGCCGTATACAATGCATTTCTGAATGAGGCCTCTGACGCCTGATTTTTACCTGCAATGCCATAAGCAGTACCGTGGTCGGGAGATGTACGTATAAATGGTAGCCCTGCGGTGTAGTTAACTCCATCTTCAAAAGCCAGGTATTTGAATGGAATTAATCCCTGATCATGATACATAGCCAGAACAGCATCGAACTGCTTGAACTGACGTGAACCGAAGAATCCATCGGCTGGGTATGGGCCATAAGCTAAAATCCCTTCTTCCTGTGCACTTTTTACTGCATCGGCAATTACTTCTTTGTCTTCTTTTCCCAGTAGTCCGTTGTCACCTGCGTGTGGGTTCAAACCCAAAACGGCTATTTTAGGTTTTGTTATACTGAAGTCGCTTTTCATACTGGCAGTTAGTATTCGCAGCTTACGCAGGATAAGGTCCTTGTTAATACGCGTTGCAACTTCAGACAGGGGAATATGACCTGTAACCAACCCAACTTTTATATCGGAGCTTAACAGCATCATAATATAATTATGTGAGTTTGCCTGCTGGGCCAGGTATTCTGTGTGGCCTTTGAAAGGAAGCAATTCGTTGTTTACGTTATGTTTATTTAGTGGGCCTGTAACCAATGCCTGAATTTTACCGTCTTTAACATCGCGTGTCGCAGCTTCAAGCGATTTGAAGGCATATTTTCCCGCTGTTTCGGTTATCTCTCCCGGCTTTATTTCTACTTCCTCTTCCCAACATACCAATACATTCGCCCGTTTTGTGTGAATCTGGTCGAGAGATTTGGCAATGTGAAAGTTAAAATCTCCGAAACCCAGCGGCTTTTTCCAGTACGACAGTACTTTGGGTGAGCCATATACTACAGGCACACAGAATTCATTTATACGTGTATCGACCAACGTTTTTATAATCACCTCGGGACTTATGCCGTTTACATCACCCAGCGTTATTCCGATAATGGGTAGTTTATTCATAGTATACTAGTATTTACAAAGGTTTGAAACAAATTCGAACAGTAAACGCACACCAACACCGGTAGCATTTTTCCCGCGATAGCTATCAGCAGAGCTTGTATAGGCAGGCCCTGCAATATCAAAATGCATCCAGTTGTAGTCTGTAAATTTCTCGAGAAATTTACCAGCTGTTATGGCTCCGGCTATAGGCCCCCCAATGTTTTTCATATCAGCTAAGTCACTTTTTATCAGTTTGGCATATTCGTCCCAAAATGGAAATTCAACCAGCCTTTCATACACATGGTTGCCGGCTAATTTTAATTGTTGTTTTTGTTTTTCTTCGGCAGTACCCATACATACGATACCGTAAGGACCTATGGCGGCAGCAGCTGCACCGGTTAGCGTAGCAAAATCAAGCACCAGTTCGGGTTTGTATTTTTTAGCATAAGCAAGCGCATCGGCAAGCAGCATGCGACCTTCTGCGTCTGTATTCAGTACCTCTACAGTTTGTCCGTCATACATGTGTATTACATCGCCCGGTGTGTAAGCATTTTCACCTGGTCGGTTATCCGTTGCCGGAACCAGCCCGATTACATGATAAGGCAACTGTGCCTTTGCAATGGCATACATGCCGGCAGCAACTGCTGCCCCGCCAGCCATATCGCATTTCATGGTATCCATGGAATTGGGTGTTGGTTTCAGGCTTAATCCTCCTGTATCATATACTACACCTTTGCCTACCAGCACAAGTGGTTTTTTGTTGGTGTGTTTTTTAGGTTTCCATTCCAGAATGGTAAAAGTAGGTGGTGTTTGACTACCTTTATTCACTGCCAGTAAACCGCCCATTTTTAGCGATTCAATCTGCTTTTTGTTCAGCACTTCTACTTTTAGTCCTGACTTCTTACCCAACGACTTCATTTCAGCGGCAAATGTTACGGCATCTAAATAGCTCTGCGGCTCATTCACCATATCACGTGCCTTGTATACTGCTTCTGTAAGCGAGTTCAGCGTATCCAGGTTTTTTTGTGTCACCTTGCGTGAGTCTATTTTTATATGCGAAAGCGTATACTTCTCTTTTTTACTTTTATATTTTAAAAACTGATAATTGCTAAGTGCACAGCCTTCAGCTACAGCCAATATGTCGGCTGCATTATCATGCAAATCGTGAAGTACAACGCTTTCGTATTTGTGTGCATTAAGAGCAACGCATAGCTTGTGGCCACTATTGCGTAAGTGCTCAGCCCGTTCATATGCCGATTTCTTTTTATTGGCTTCATCGGTGAGTTGAATACACAACAGCCGGTTGAGTTGATTGATAACAATAAAGTATTCGTTGTCTTTTATTTTCCCTGTAATGTAATCGGCTTCTTTTTTTGATAGACCCGCTTGCAGCCAGTTCGTTTTTTTTGCTGCCAGTAAATACAATGGAGCATCGCTTGCCGGTTTACGTACTAATTCAAATTTTATCATACCTTACTGTATTTTGTTGATGAAGGCAAATCTATGATTTTTTGCATCATGAACGAATTGTGATATGTATTGTATAAGTTTGGCAATCGGTAATGAAAAAAACTACACCCTACGTTAAAGCAAAAAAGCATCTCGGGCAGCATTTTCTCAAAGATGACACTATTGCCTTTACGATTGTTGAATCGTTACTGAATGCCTGCAAGGTGAATTATGTACTGGAGGTAGGTCCTGGAATGGGAGTGCTAACCAGACATTTGCTGAATAAGCCTGTCGAAACGTATGTTATTGATATTGATAGTGAATCAATACTTTACCTGCACCGCAATTTCCCGCAACTTGCCTCACGCATTATAGAGGGAGATTTTCTGTCGTTTGATTTTTACCCAATCATTAAGCATGAGTATGCCGTTATAGGAAATTTTCCCTACAACATTTCTTCACAAATTGTATTTCATATATTGGAGCAGCGGCAACACATACCCTGTATGGCAGGTATGTTTCAGAAAGAGGTAGCCGAACGTATTTGTGCAAAACCGGGTAGTAAAGCTTACGGCATACTCTCTGTGCTTGTGCAGGCCTACTACACCACCGATTATTTGTTTACTGTAGATGAGCACGTTTTTATACCACCACCTAAGGTTAAGTCGGCTGTAATACGCTTGATGCGAAAACCTGACGAGCCACCGGTTAAGAAACAGCTTTTATTTAAGGTGGTGAAAACAGCCTTTAATCAAAGGCGTAAAAAATTAAGAAATGCGTTACATGTTTTTGGATTGAATGATGCAATATTGCAGGAAGCAGGTTTTGCTGATAAGCGAGCCGAAGAACTATCGCTGGAACAATTTTATACATTAACTAAGCTGGTTGAACAACATGGAATATCCGGTAATTGACGCAGCATTTATCAAACAACTCCGTAAAAAAATAGCGGAGCAGGATCATGAATTTATTGTCGAATTTGTGGGTGCAGCATATGCGCAGGATATAGCCGAACTAACCGATAAGCTTAATCCGGATGAGGTGAAGTATGTATTGCAATACATACAATCCGATAAAAAGGTAAAAGTATTGGTTGAAATGGAGGAAGCGGTTCGTGAAAAGTTGCTGGCCAATTATACTCCCTCAGAAATAGCCGGACAGTTTATACAAAATATGGACTCGGATGATGCAACCTATGTGCTGAGTAATTTACCAAATCGAGATAAAGAACTTATCATTGCTCAGCTTACCGATATTGAATTCGCATCCAGTTTGCTCTCGTTGCTAAGCTATGACGAGCATACCGCAGGAGGCCTAATGGCTGTAGAGTTGGTCAAAGCAAATGAAAACTGGACCGTGCAGCAGGCTATTGACGAAATACGCAGACAGGCCGAAGATGTTGATACCATTTATGTTGTATATGTGGTTGACGACTACTTGCGGTTAAAAGGATTGATCACGCTTAAAAATTTGATACTGGCCAATCCGGATTCGAAGCTGGCTGAAGTTAAAAATGAAGAAGTTATTTCCGTTTCAACTTCAGCCGATAGCGAAGAAATTGCAAATCTTTTTAAGAAATATGATCTTGTGGTTTTACCGGTTATAAATGCATTGGGACAGCTGGTAGGCCGAATTACGGTAGACGATATTGTAGAGGTTATTAAGGAGGAGGCTAAAGAGGATTATCAATTGATGTCGGGTATTACCGAAGACGTAGATGCGACAGACAAGGTGTGGTTACTTTCGCGTGCGCGTTTGCCATGGCTTATTATTGGCTTGTTGGGTGGTGTTGCATCTTCACGCTTTATCGAGTCGTACGAAGATCAAATTCATATACATCCCGAAATGGCATTTTTCATGCCTCTAATTGCGGCTATGGGTGGCAATGCCGGTGTTCAGTCATCGGCTATTGTAGTGCAGGGGCTTGCCAACAATACACTTGGCACAAAAAATATTTTGCCTAAAATTTTAAAAGAATTGCGTGTGGCTATTTTAAATGCCATGATATGTGCTTCCCTGCTGTTTGCCTACAATCATTTTTTCTCCCATTCCTACAATTTAAGTATCACTGTTAGCACTGCGCTTTTTAGTGTCATTATATTCGCTTCTGTACTTGGTACTTTTATTCCGTTGTTGCTTGAAAAAATTAAAGTAGACCCTGCTATAGCAACTGGTCCGTTTATAACAACAACCAACGACCTACTTGGACTCGCATTGTATTTTTACATAGGTCGGTTGCTGTACTAGTTCATTCGTGCAACCATTTTACCCGATTATCAAACTTATCCTTTAAACTCGTAGCATATTTAGGATTGCATGAATGTTTTAATTGCTGATCATATACACGAGTTTCTCATTAACGGCTTACAACAGATGGGCCACGAGGTTACTTACCTGCCGCTAATAACGCGTGACGAACTGATAGCTAAAATAGCTGATGCAGAGGGCTTGGTAGTACGTACCAAAACCAATATTGACGAAGAAGTTCTTTCACATGCCGGAAAGTTGAAATTTATTGCACGTGCGGGAGCAGGCACTGATAATATTGATGAAAATTACTGCACACGCCACAATATAGCAGTTATGAATGCCGGTGAAGCAAATGCAGATGCGGTAGGTGAGCAAACAATTGGAATGCTGCTATCACTTTTATCCAATATCGTGAAAGCTGATAAAGAAGTACGAACAATGCTGTGGGACCGCCAAGGCAACACAGGAGTAGAATTAAGTGGTAAAACCGTAGGAATTATCGGTTATGGAAATACAGGTTCGGCTGTGGCCCGAAAGCTGGCAGGCTTTAATGTAAACATATGCGTATACGACAAATACAAGCAAGGATTTGGTACATCATTAGTTCGAGAAGTCACACTAAGTGAACTGCAGCGAGAATCCGACATCATAACATTTCATGTGCCGCTTACACACGAAACTCGTTACATGGTCAATAAATCCTTTATTGATGGTGTTACAAAACCATTTTATCTGCTTAATTTATCACGAGGGGGAGTCGTTAATACACAGGATGTGGTAAACGCACTTGATTCAGGAAAAATAAAAGGTGCCGCACTTGATGTACTTGAAAATGAGAATTTCCAAACTTATGGTCAAGCCGAGCTTATTTGGTTTGAGCCACTGAGAAAACGTAACAATGTGATTTTGACGCCTCATATTGGGGGGTGGACCCACGAGTCATATAAAAAGATTGCTAAAGTTTTGTTGCGTAAAATCAAAGAGTTAACACTTTCTTAATTCCGGGTTAAAATTTCATTTGCCACACATTTTGAATTAATAAATCAAATTAGTTTAATTTACAGATTCGAAAATCACTTTATTTACCACTTATATCAGATAATTAACCGTTAGATGAAAAAACTATACTCGTTACTTTTAGTATTAATGGCTTTTGGACCATTAGTAAACGCACAATCACAATTAGGTGAAATAAGAGGTAAGATTATTGACGCCAAAACTAAAAAGCCCCTCGACTATGCCAGTATTACTATTGAGTTAAACGGTGCTGTGAAAGCCACGACACTTTCCGATGATGACGGAAACTTTATAGTAAAAACACTTCAACCTGGGGAGTATACGCTGAAGGTAACTTATACAGGTTATGTAAATGCTGTTGTTAATGATGTGGATGTATACAGCGATCAGATTACATTTCAAAATATTTCTCTGCAGGCAAAAGAGGAAGGCAAGCTAATTGACGAAGTAGTTATTCGCAGAACAAAACCCCTGATTGACCCTGATAAACAGGGCATGACCAAAAATTCGAAAGAGATTATGGCGCTGCCACAGCGTAACGCAAACATGGTGGCTAACCTGGCTGTAGGTGTTGATGCGCGTGCAGGCGGTACTCCAAACTTTCGTGGAGCCCGTGCTGATGGAACAGCTTATTATATCGATGGTGTAAGGGTGCAATCGGGTTCATTTACCGTTCCGCAAAATGCTATCGATCAAATTACCGTTATCACGGGTGGCACACCCGCACAGTATGGCGACTTTATAGGTGGAGCTATTGCCATTAATACCAAAGCCCCTTCACGCAACTGGAACCGTGGATTTGAATATATAACGTCATCGCCATTTAACGGATACCTCGATAATTCACAATACAACGAGTTCCAAGGCTTCATATCCGGACCAATTAAGATTGTTAATAAAGGTCGCGGAGACAAAGAACGTGTGCTATTTGGTTTCTCGTTTGCTGGTAGTGGTGTTTATCAGCGTGATGGCAGACTTTCAGCTGTAGACATGTACAAGGTGAAAGACGAAAAGTTGAATGAACTTCAGCAAAAGCCTCTTGTTGCTCAACCCGGTGGCGGATTTATACCTGCCGGAGAATACCTGACATTGAATGATCTGGAAAAAGTCAGCTTCCGTCAGAATGTAGGTTCGTTTTCATTAAACGCTCAGGGTAATTTTACATACCAACCAAGTAATAATGTTTTTATACGCGTTGGTTATCAGGGCAACTACTTCCGCGGACGTGATTTTAACTTCACCAACTCTCTCACCAATTTCGACAACAATGCGCTTAGAGTTGACCAAACTTTCCGCACATATGTACAGTTGACCCAAAATTTCAGTCAGAAAAAGGGCGATGATGGGAAAGATAAACAGCAAACAATTTCCAACGCATTCTATACTGTAAGGGCATCATACGAAAACCGTTTCCTTGAGACTATGGCTGCCGAGTTCGAGCGTGATTTCTTCAGTTACGGATTTGTGGGTCGCTTTGTGAATTACAATACTCCTGTCTTTACACGTGTTAACAAAGGTTTTGGAGATTCAGCTGATATATTTTACTTGGATGGTACAGGTGAGGAAATTCGTCTAAGCACATCTTACTCAAGACAAGTAGGAACTTTTGATACGTTGCTGGTTTTTGAACAGGCCGGCAAAAACCTGACTCGGGGCAATTATACCCGTCAGATTTATGATTACTATGCTGAAAATGGTCAACGCGTATCTAGCATCAGCCAGTTGCGCGGGCTTGGAGGTATTGTAAATGGTGACCAACCTATCGGTATTTATTCTAATTTGTGGGCTAGTCCCGGTGTACTTCAAGGCGCATCGTATTCAAAATTCAATAACGAAACATTTTCTTTGTTTGTACTGAGTGAAGCGAGTGTAGCCCCCAAGCGCAATCCTAAATCGAAACATGATTTACAATTCGGATTTACTTACGAGCAGCAGTTTAGGCGATCTTATAATTTGGCAGCCAATAACCTTTGGATTTTGATGAGGCAGCTGGTAAATACACATATTGGTGGTCCTGATTCTTCCAAAGCTATTATTACCCGTGATGCCAATGGCGTATTTCAAGATACGGTATGGTTCAAAGACCGTGTGGATGCTAATTCACAAGGCAACTTTGATCGCAATCTGAGAAATAAATTAATCCAGATGGGCGCACGTGATGCCAATGGCCGCCCAATAACACAGGAAACACGACTAAATCCTAATGCTTACGACCCAAGCATGTACTCGCTTGATATGTTTACAGCAGATGAGTTGTTGAATAATGGTAATTCGTACGTTAGTTACTTCGGATACGACCATTTGGGCAATAGGGTACGCGGTAAGCAAGGAATTGAAAAATTTCTGAATGACCCACAAAACAGGATGCTGGGAGCCTATATGCCAATATATACAGCTGCATGGGTTCAGGATAAGTTTGTATTTAAAGATCTAATCGTGCGCGTAGGCTTACGAATGGAGCGTTTTGATGCCAATCAATTGGTTCTGCGTGACCCTTATTCGATGGTGCCTGTATTTACAGCTGCTGATGTAAGGAACGGTGCAGCTAATCGTGTAAATCCTTCAGCTATACCTGGTTCGATAGGCGATGATTATGTTGTATATGTGAACGATGATGAACAAAAAAGCTCTAATCTTCAGGTTATTGGATTTAGAAAAGAGAATAGCTGGTTTGACCGCAATGGTAACCCCGTAACTGACCCTTCTGCACTGTGGCGAAATGCACAAAGTGAAGGGGTTAAGATGACACGTAATCAGAATATACCTTACCTGGTTAATCCAGGTCAAATCCGTCCGGATCAAACTTCCTTCCGTGACTATACTCCCGATTTGAAATTCCTGCCTCGACTAACTTTTTCATTCCCTATATCAACTACTGCTCAGTTCTTCGGCACATACGATATATTAGCCCAGCGCCCTACCGAAGCTAATGTGGCCCAGTTTGACGACTACTATTTCCTGAATAACCGATTAACTGGAGTAATTTCAAATCCTGATCTACGCATGACTCAAGTTACGGATTACGAAATTGGTTTTAGACAACAAATAGGCAACGATGCTGCATTAGGTATAAAAGCTTCATACCGCGAATTCCGAAACCTGATTCAATTATTCAGATATGTTCAGGCATGGCCAAATGATTATACCGCATTTGGCAACCTTGATTTTTCGACAGTAAAATCGGTGGCATTGGAATATGAACTACGCGAATTAGGCAATATTAGCTTGCAGGCCAACTACCTGCTGCAGTTTGCTGATGGAACAGGTTCAAATTCACAATCAAGTTCATCGCTAGTTCAGGTGGGTTTACCAACGCTGCGTAATGTATTCCCAATGGATTTTGACACCCGTCACACCTTGAAAGGTGTTATTGATTATCACTATAAACAAGGGAAAGAATACAATGGACCTGTAGTAGCAGGCAAAAAGATATTTGAAAATGCAGGTATCAACCTGATATTTAATGCTACTTCCGGAAGGCCGTACACGCAGTATACAATACCCGTTCCTGAAGTTCAGGCAGGTGTAGTTGCACGAAGTCAGGTTAAAGGTACTATTAATGGTGCCAATCTTCCGCCACAATTCTACACTGACTTAAACATTGATAAAAACTTTACTTTCAGAAGTGAAACATTAGATGGTAAAGTGACCAACTACCGTTTAAGGGTGTTTCTGTGGGTGCAAAACGTATTTAATAATGTTAACGTGCTTGGAGTTTACAGATATACAGGTTCGGCATATTCCGATGGTTTTATTACCTCTCCGCAGGCACAAGCACAACGCGATGCTGCAACCAATGCACAATCTTTGGTTGACTTGTACAATATCAGAGTTGTAAATCCGAACTTGTTCGCTTTACCTCGCCTGACCCGTTTAGGTGTAGCATTGTATTTCTAACTTTAAATTATTTATGAACATGAGAGTATACACAACAAACTCAAACCTTTTAAAAACCCTTAGTGTCTTTGTTTTTTCCTTAGCGCTGATATCACAGTCATTCGCAAAAGAAAATATTGGAAAGCCGGTTGATCCGCCTAAGAAAAATCCGGGGCTCAGCGAACCGCATTTGAAAAAGGCATCATGTAAGCCTGCAACTGCTCAACGCGATTTGGATATAAATAACGTACGTACCACCATATTAAATGGTGGAGATATGTGGTGGAACCTAAGTAATGCCCGCTATGAGGTACCTAAAGTTCAAACCGGACAAGTAGCTAAACATGCTATGTTTGCGGGTGCATTGTGGATTGGAGGTGTTACTAGCGGCAATCTGCGTATTGCCGGACAAACATACCGTCAGGGTGGAAACGATTATTATCCGGGCCCACTTTCTATTGGTACTGCTTCTATTTCAGCTGAACGCTGTGAGGAGTTTGACAGAATATGGAAGGTTACACTTCAGGAAATTGATGCGTTTCGCAACGACCCGAATAATTGGGCAGAACCCAATGAAGATATCCTGACCTGGCCAATGGGTAAAGCCGAATTAGGTGAAGAAGTTAATATAGCTCCTTATGTTGACGTTGATGGCGATAACCGCTACAATCCATTAAATGGTGATTATCCAAGCTTTGATCAGAATGTTACACGCAACATACCCGATATGATGCTGTTCATTCTTTATAATGATAAAGGTAATATTCACACTGAAACAGAAGGTTTACCTATCGGATTGGAATTGCAAACCACAGCGTTTGGATATGCAACGAATGATGAAGTTAATAATATGACATTTTATCGCACAGTAGTTATTAATCGCGGTAACGAAACAATTGACAGCTGTATTTTTGGTCAGTGGGTTGACCCCGATTTGGGTAACTACGCAGATGACTACGTTGAATGTGATGTGCCCCTTAACTTAGGAATTTGCTACAATGGCGATGACAACGATGAGGGTATCTTGGGTTATGGTTTAAATCCGCCTAGCGTAGGAGTGGTGTTTTTTGAAGGACCTACGAGACCAGACGGTAGCGAAATAGGCCTAACCAAATTTGTGTATTACAACAACGATTTTTCACCACAAGGTAACCCCACACGTCCTGAGCATTATTGGGGATATTTGAATGGTCGTTGGAAAGATGGTGCTCCTATCACGTATGGTGGAACTGGAAAAGGAGGAAGCGATACAGCCAGTTTCATGTTTCCCGGAAATTCAGATCCGGCAACACCTAAACGATCAGAATGGACAGAGCGAACTGCTGGAAACCCACCTGCTGACAGACGCTTCCTGCAAACAGCAGGTCCATTTAGCTTGCTACCAGGTGCTCGTAACAGAGTTGTAATAGGTGTGGTTTGGGCGCGTGCATCATCAGGTGGTTCTACAGGATCATTTAACCTGCTTAAGCAAGCCAGCGAAAAGGCATTTGTTCTGTTTAAAAATAACTTCAATATTATAGCCGGTCCTGATGCACCTACGCTTGAAATAGTTGAACTCAACAAACGGTTGATTATTAACATGACAAATACAGAGAAGATAGAAAACTTTGTTGATTCATTTGCAGGTAAATGTACAGGTAGAACTCTTTACAAATTCCAAGGTTATCAGGTTTATCAATTAGCTAAACCCAATGTTCCAAACGATATAAATGATCTTAGTCAGGCAAGACTTATTGCACAATTTGATATAGTGGATGGTGTGACTATGCTAGTAAATTCAGTTCGTGATCCTGAACTAAATGAAAACGTGAAGAAGATAATGGTTAAAGGTGAAGATAAGGGTATTAAGCATTCGTTTATGATTGAGAAAGATGTTTTTGAAACAGGTACAGACCAAACGTTGGTTAACTTCAAAAACTACCACTTTATGATTATCGCATATGCATATGCAACAAACTGTGTAACGGATGACTTGCAATACTTACCTGGTCGCAGGACGATTGAAAGACAAGAGTTAGTTGTTTATACGGCAACACCTCATGATCCCTCTTTTAGGAATGGCGGAACACAAATAAATGCCGGATACGGTGACGGATTCGTAATTAATCAGGTAGAAGGTGTAGGTAACGGAGGCTTGGAACTCGAATTAACAAGCCAATCGGTAAATGAATTGATGGATGCATCAAGCGGTTATGTTGCCAAACGTATTTATCAGCCAGGTAAAGGACCGGTTGGGATTAAAGTAATTGATCCAGTTAAATTACCTAAAACACAATTTGCGCTTTACCTACGTGATACTTCAGTTAATAATAGACTGACAGATTCATTGCGTGCAAATGCAACAAGCTGGTTTCTTAAAGATTTATCAACAGGCGAAATTGTTCGCGGTGCTAAAACTATAAATAATGATTATGAGCAAATATTTACTCGCTGGGGTATCTCTGTGCAAATTACACAGTCTATACTTCCAGGACAATCAGATGCACCAACAGACTTGAGTAATGGATTTATTTCATCGAGCATTGAATGGCAAAATTCAGCTGATCAGTGGCTAACCAATGTACGCGATGAAGATCCGGGTTTTTCCAATATACCTTATGGGGCGGGTTTGACACTTGCACCGCAGTTTAACTGGATTCGATCAGGTAATTTTGGTACAGGCACGCCTAAATTTAGTAATGGCGAAACCGATGATTTCGCCCGTAAATGGGTGAGCATAAACAGTCCGCCAGCGTATGATCCACGTAAAAATTTCAGTAACATCGTCAACAGCACATGGGCACCGTATTGCTTAACTTCTCGCTGGAGAACCAATTCGCCAACCAAATTTCCAACATTCGGACCGGGTTGGGATGGACAAATTTCACCTTCATTAGGTGATGGAACAGCCAGCCAAGATAACGAGTTGTTTGATGTATACAGTGTTGACTTTGTAATTACACCCGATAAGTCAAAGTGGACACGCTGTATAGTTATTGAAACAGGAGAATACCAAAATACTAACCAAGGTGGTGCTGAAAAAATGGATGTACGCAAAGCAGCTTCTGTAGACAAAAACGGACGCACCATTGCACAAGGAGGATTAAATGATCCTACTAATCCTGAAGCAGCAAATTATGTGGCAGATTCGGGTATGGGTTGGTTCCCCGGCTATGCATATAACGTAGAAACTGGTGAACGCCTGAACATCATGTTTGGGGAAGACTCTTCATTACCGGGCGACAACGGTTCTGACATGCTTTGGAACCCTTCCCCAAGACTTATTGATTTCAACACACGTAGACCAATTTTTGGAGGCAAGCACTATATTTATGTTATGAGCAGCACCAAACGTTGGGTACAGGGCAGTAGTTCATCAGCTATTTCATTCAAAAATACCAAGTATGACGAAGGGCGTAGTTATCGTTGTGTTATGACTGTCGGATGTAATGACGCCATACAGTCCAATGTATCGAATATTGCTTATGCTATACGCAAACGTATGTTATACAGTCAGGCCATGTGGACCAGTATGCCGGTATTATCATCTGGTCGCAGCTTCAATTCACCTGCTGATGGTCTAGTGCCTTCAGAAATGAAAGTGCGTATTCGGGTTAAACGGCCGTATGCGAAATTTGCAACCGCTGTATCTTCATTGAATGATAGCCTTCCATATTTCTTATTCAGCACTGAAGGTGTTGCGCCTGAGCCCTCTAAAGAAGTTGGCAAGCGTATTCTGGATAATGTGGGTGTTGTGCCTAATCCCTTCTATGCATACTCAGCATATGAGGATCCAGGTAACCAGCTAGATACCCGAGTTCGTATCGTAAATCTGCCTTCACGGTGTACTATACGTATATTTACTATGGATGGAGTACTTGTACGAACAATTCGTAAAGATGATCCAACCACACCATTTATTGAATGGAACCTTAAAAATGATGCAAATGTGCCAATTGCCAGCGGTGTGTATCTTATCAATATCAAAGCTCCTGATTTAGGAGAAGAGCGAGTGATAAAATGGTTTGGTATTATGCGAACAGCAGATTTCGATTCCTTCTAAATATAAAAATTGCACACCGGTAAACAACACCGGTGTGCACATATAAAATTGAAACATACATGTACATGAAAAAAATATACACATTAGTCTTTGCACTGGCGATTTCAAGCCAGGTGGTGTTTGCAGGTAACCCTGACCGATCAGGTGGTGCAGGAGGTACCCAGCTACTGCTTAATCCTTACGCGCGTTCAGCGGGTACATTTGGAGCGAATACTGCCAGCATTCGCGGTGCCGAAGCGATGCATTTCAACTTGGGTGGATTGGCCTACACAACGGGTACGGAAATAATGGCCAATCGCGTTATATACCTGCAAGGGACAGATGTGTTTCTGAATAATTTTTCATTGAGTCAACATCTTGGTAATGGTAACGTGTTTGGGTTAAGCTTTACTCAAATGCAATTAGGAGATATTCCCATTCGGACCAATGCACAGCCCGATGGTGATATAGGAACATTTACCCCACAGATTATTAATATTGGATTTGCCTATGCCAAGCAGTTTTCAAACAGTATAACTGGTGGAGCTCTCGTTCGAATTGTAAACGAAGGCATAGCTGATGCTTCTGCAACCGGTATCGGATTTGATTTTGGCGTTCAATATCAAACAGCACTTAATCCTAAAAACAAACTGAAGAAAGAAGATTTTCGACTTGGAATAGGTGTGAGAAATATCGGTCCTGATATGAATTATGGTGGCTCTGGCTTGTCTTTCCGCTCTATTAATCCGGCAACGGGTGCCGACAGACGTGCTTCGTTGATGGCTGAAAAATTTAATATTCCTGCACTGGTTCATATCGGACTATCATACGATATGCGATTGGATAAAAATCCCAATACCTACTTTCACAGATTAACAGCAATGGGTAATTTTAATTACAATGCCTTTTCCAGCAATGTGGTTTCTTTAGGAGGTGAATACGCCTTTAAAGAAACATTTATGCTACGCGCGGGTTATGGCTGGCAAGAAAACATTATCAATGATGACTTCAGAACACAATACTGGGGTACTACAGCAGGATTAACCATACAACTTCCCATTTCCGACAACGGAACAAAACTCGCCCTGGATTATGCCTATGCACCTACCCGCGTATTTAGCGGCATTCATAACCTTTCTCTTCGCCTGTTGATAGGTAGCAAGAAAAGTTAATATATTTGTAAAAGATAATATGTGAAACGTTTCCTGAAAGGGGAGCGTTTCATTTGTTTTTATACCATTACACGTTATTGTATAAGATATGGCAGAAATAAATTACGTATCAAAAGAAGGATTCGAAAAAATGCATCAGGAGCTGCATGAAATGAAGTATGTGCAAAGGCCGTTTATTTCTAAGCAAATTGCCGAAGCAAGAGATAAAGGTGATTTAAGCGAAAATGCCGAGTACCATGCAGCCAAAGAAGATCAGGGTTTGCTGGAAGCGCGTATTGCTAAACTTGAAGATTTGCTCAGCCGAAGCCGTATCATTGATGAGTCGAAACTTGATACCAGCAAAGTAATGATGCTGAGTAAAGTAAAAGTGCTGAATCACAAAAGTAAACAACAAATGCTCTATACACTTGTATCGGAGAAAGAGGCCGATTTTAAAACAGGAAAAATTTCTTTTAAGTCGCCCATAGGAGCTGCCCTGATGGGTAGGAAAAAAGGAGAAGTGGTGGATGTAAGTGCCCCGGCAGGAATGATTAAGTTGGAGATAATTGAGATCACATTGTAATAAGCAACGATGAGCAGCATATTTTCAAAAATTATTGCAGGCGAAATTCCTTGCTATAAAGTAGCTGAAAACGATAAGTTTCTGGCATTTCTTGATGTAAGGCCATTGGTAGCCGGACACACACTCGTCATTCCCAAATCGGAAATCGATTATCTGTTTGATATGGATGATGAAAGTTATAGTGGAATTGATGCTATTCGCCAAATACGTAGCTCATGGCATTAAGAAGGCTATACCCTGCATAAAAGTAGGTGTGTCTGTAATAGGCCTTGAAGTGCCGCATGCACATATACACCTGGTACCCCTGCAAAACTTAGCCGATATAAACTTTGAAAAACAACGGGCACAGTTATCGAATGATGAGTTTGCAGCCATAGCTTCCAATATCAGCAACGCCCTGAGGATGTAATAAAAAAAAGTCCCGACCATTTCTGACCGGGACTTTCTTAGCGAGGGTAATTCAAACAATTAAAACTGATCTAAACTATTTCTGTTGTCGTTTCTGTTGAATGAACGTCTTGGCCTGTCGCCACCATTGTTTTCACGTGGCTTAGCCTCGTTAACAATGAGTTTACGTTGTTTAAATTCGGTTTCGTTGAGCGATTGCATAGCGCTGTTAGCTGCTGAGTCATCGTTCATTTCCACGAAAGCAAATCCTTTTGCCCTTCCGGTGAACTTGTCTTTAATGATGTTTACCGAAGAGATTTCTCCGTAACTGGAGAATAAGTCCTTAAGATCCTGCTCAGTGGCTTGGTAACTTAAGTTTCCTACATAGAGTTTCATTTGAAAAAATAATTAAGTGAACCTGCAAGGTAGATTAAACTTTCTGATAAATAGCAACTTTTGATGCAATTATTTTTTTGAGCCCCCGGTTTTTAGGCTTTTCACCTTGTCTGTATTTTGGGTAACAAAGGATTTCCAGCCGGTATATTTTTTGTCGGTTCCCCCAGTGGTAGCGGAGTTTTGAAGGTAATGGCAGTAAGCTGCGGCCAGGCCGTCAGTGGCATCTAAAAATTCAGGGGTTTCTTCAAATTTTAATAATCGCTGCAACATGGCTGCAACCTGCTCTTTTGAAGCATTTCCGTTCCCGGTTATGGATTGTTTGATTTTTTTTGGCGAATATTCAATAACTGATAACTCACGGGTTAGTGCTGCTGCGATTGCTACTCCCTGTGCACGTCCCAGTTTAAGCATTGATTGTACATTTTTTCCAAAAAAAGGCGATTCAATGGCTAATTCATCAGGTTTATACTGATCGATGAGTGCTTGTGTGCGGTCAAAAATCCGCTTTAAACGCAGGCTGTGTTCATCCAATTTATCCAGCTTTACAATTCCCAGACTGATTATAGCAGGCTGTTTGCGGTTAATACCTATAAGTCCGTAGCCCATGACAATTGTGCCGGGGTCGATACCCAGAATAATGCGTTCGTAATTTTTTATGGTATCTAAGTTACCCAAATGTAGTTAATTTGACTGCCTGCAATTATGGAATGCAATTTACAAATACCTTGATACCCGCCAACAGAAACATACAAACAATTATCGGTATTGCCAGATGGGTTCTATTGCCATTAACCGTGGGTTTCATCGTTTATAAACTATTGTACGCATACGAATTTGATTCTCTGCTTAAGTCATACCAATCTTTATTTAAACCCAATTACACATTGCTGCTTCTAGCTGCTTGTCTTATGCCGGTAAACTGGATGCTTGAAAGTATGAAGTGGCAAAAGCTACTTTCACGTTATGAAAATACTTCGTTGAGCCGGGCTTGTGCAGGGGTTTTATCTGGTGTGTGCCTGAGTATATTTACCCCAAACCAAATAGGGGATTTTGCGGGACGAATACTACAGCTCCGACAATTGAATAAATTAAAAGGTGCAGTAGTGGCTGTAGTTGGAAACACGGCACAAATGGCTGTAACGTTGGTGGCAGGCATGCCTGCATTGTACATGCTGCTTGTAAATGGTTTTGAAGCCTACTCTCAGATGTTTGCTGCTGTAGGGGTATTGATGCTAATGTTCGTCTTTTTGTACCTGAATTTAAGCCAAATTTACAAGTTCTTCAGTTCACCTCGAATAAAAACTTACACGGTCGTTTTCACGGATTATTCAAGACCTGAACTGCTCTACATTTTTATGCTGTCTGTACTGCGCTATACAATATTTGTTGCACAGTACATGTTCATTCTTCGCTTTTACAATGTAAATATTGATGTGTCAGATGCCATCACCTGTATTTTTGCCACATTGTGTACCCAGGCTTTTGTTCCATCTTTTCTACTCCTAGAGTTGGGATTGCGTGGAGCCAGTGCATTATGGTTTTTTGGCATGTTTGTCAGTCATGTGTATGTTCCGGGTATTTTACTATCAGCTTATACAGTATGGATTATTAATTTAATGATACCAGCACTGGCCGGAATGCTTGTATTACTTAAATGGAAAATACAATGACGGTGTTTTACGCATTAGCATTTTCTCTTCTGTTCGCCTATGGCATTTTGATTATTGCTTATTGGGTAGGATGGGAACGCATTACATATTTTAAGCGACCAGCTGCTTATGAGTCGGATTTAACCTACACTATTATTGTTCCGGTACGTAATGAGGAAGATTATATTACAGCATGCCTGGAATCTATTCGCATGCAGCAGATAAGTTCCCGCAAATTTGAAGTACTGATTGTAAACGATCACTCAACCGATGCAACTGCATCTATAGTAAACGACTATATTCAAAAACATGATCTCGTCCACTTTACGCTATTGCATATGACTGATGATAGGGGGTCGCGTAAACTGAAAAAGGCCGCTATTACGTATGCCATTGAGCATGCAAAAGGAACATATATACTGCTAACTGATGGCGACTGTACACGCGGAGAATATTGGTTAAGTACCATTGATGCATATCTTACACGCTACAGGCACAAAATGGTTTATGCCCCGGTTGCATTTACAGCCAACACGCTGTTTGAACGTTTTCAGGCTCTCGAATTTGCCGGACTGGTGGCGATAGGCGGGGCAGCCATTCAGCTTCGGTATCCCAATATGTGCAGTGCGGCTAACCTTATTTTTGAACGTCAGGTATTTCATGAAGTAGGAGGGTATTCAGGCAACGAATACCTGGCTTCGGGCGATGACGAATTTTTATTGCACAAAGTACACAAACTTTATCCTGATGCAGTTTCTTTTCTTAAACATATTGATGCCGTGGTGCACACAACAGCCAATTCAACTTTACATCAACTATCTGAACAACGGAAACGCTGGGTTTCAAAAAGTTTTCACTATGCCAATCGTTATATAACGGCAATACTGGCCGGTGCATATCTGTTCAATGCCGGTGTGGTCATTATGCTGTTCGTTAACTTTTATGCCGGGCTGGTTTTATTAATCGGCAAAACAGTGGTTGAGTTCTTATTTCTGCAAAGTGTGATGAGATTTTTCAGAAAAACAGAATATTTGCTCCTGTTGCCCGTAGCTGAAATTTTTCACATCCTGTATGTACTTATTATAGGTCTGCTGGCAAATACTACTTCATACACCTGGAAAGAACGAACACTGAAATGAACGAACCGTTATCCGATATTGAATACGATATATTAAATGCCGTATATTTTGTTGAGCCATTTAAACACATATTAGAGGAATGCACCGAAAAGCCTGCTGTAGTAGCCGATGTGTTGAAACAGCTTATACACAAAAAGTACATTTTGCCGATGTTGTGGGATGAAGAAAAATCGGAATATATACGCAGCTTTATATACGATACAGATGATATGAATAAGTATCATTATCTGGCTACCAAAGAAGGCCTGATGGCACATAACTCACGTTGATGAAATTATATTATGGCAATACATTACGATAGACATGAGAATGTGCCAATAATTATGAAGGCGAACGAAATAACTTCTTTAACCGATGCTATTGTTCAAAGTCTGGATGTAGATAGTTTCATTAAAGATATGGACAGGCAGCCTACTGAGGAAATACTTGAGCAAACGAGTGAATATCTGAAATTTCTGAAGACGGAAATGATGTCGAATGCCTACACACTTTCAGCGAAACTTCATGCGGCTTATGCAATCGATTTGTATACACAAAAGATGGAAAATGCCACATTGATCAAACTGGCTGCACGCACATTGCTCACTCAAACATCCGCATTAAGTTTACACAAGTATAAACATTATGAGTACCTGTTGCTGTTGCGAAGTGCAATAGAAGAATTCAGGCTGTTGTTTGTAGAATGGTTGTCTACGTTTGATAAACTCAGAGATATTCCTGACGGGTGGGGGATGTTTTATGATTCTGAACACACTTATGAATTGCCCGAATGGGAAGATGATGCAGATGCAGAAGACGATGATGATTTTTGGACAGACGATGAAGAGGAAGACGATGAATGAATATAAACCTATACGAGCATGAAAGCCATAGTATTAAACGGAATAAATCAACCATTTGAATATGTTGATATTGAAACACCCAAGCCTGCTTCAGGGGAAGTTGTGATACAAATGAAGGCAGCTGCATTCAACCACCGCGATATATGGATACAAAAAGGGCAATATGCCGGCTTGCGATTCCCGAGCATACAGGGAAGTGACGGCAGTGGAATTGTAACTGAATTAGGTGAGGGTGTAGATGAATCATTACTGGGTAAAGAAGTAGTAATAAATCCTTCACTCAACTGGGGTGACAATCCGCATACACAAGCAAAAGATTACATCATATTAGGTATGGCGCAAGATGGCACATTTGCTGAGTATGTAAAAGTAGCTGCCCGATTGGTACATGAAAAACCGAAACACTTAAGTTTTGAACAAGCTGCGGCATTTCCATTAGCCGGACTCACGGGCTACCGCGCACTGGTTACAAGAGCTATGGCAAAGCCGGGTGATACAGTATTAATTACCGGAGTGGGTGGTGGAGTAGCTTTACATTGCATGCAATTTGCCGTTGCCTTGGGATGCCAGGTTTATGTAACATCCGGTACTGATGAAAAAATTGCAAAAGCCATGACTATGGGTGCAAAAGGTGGAGTAAATTATAAAAATGAAAACTGGCATAAAGAATTACTAAATTTATCGGGTGGGTTTGATGCCATAGTGGATAGCGCATGCGGTGATCAGTTTTCGAAATTGGTTGACTTGTGCAAACCTGCCGGACGTATAGCATTTTATGGAGCAACATTAGGGGCGTTTAATAGCGGAGTGCCGGCAAAAATATTTTGGAAACAACTTACCATTTGTGGCAGTACCATGGGTAATGATGGGGAGTTTGCCGATATGTTAAAATTAATCACAGATAATCAAATCGTGCCTGTTGTAGATTCGATTTATGAATTGAAAGATGCCAACGAAGCTGCTCAGCGCATGCAGCGAGGTGAACAATTCGGAAAGATTGTGTTGAAGGTGTTTTAGTGCTTATTTGAATCGATAAATATCAGGCATACTCCAGCCGAAATATTTAGCTCCTGCACGAATGCATACAATAACGAAACCCGAAATAATTCCAATTATGTTGGTATCAGTGAAATTGAGCAACAGTAAAAAATAAACTATACCTCCCGCTATACAAGCAGATGCATACACATCTTTACGAAACACATACGGAATTTCATTCAAAAGCACATCACGTATAATTCCCCCGAAACTTCCGGTGATGGTGCCTAACGCAATACAAATAACCGGGTGTAACTGAAACTGAATTCCTTTTTCGATAGCTACGATACAAAAGAAAGCAAGACCTGCAGTATCAAGCCAGAATAAGGTATGTTCCAGCTGTTGTAATTTCTTGCCAAAGAAAATGCTGATAAAAAATGCGAAGAACATGGCATAAATCAGCTCAAGATCCTGGATCCACGCTACGGGCATACTGCCTATGAGCACATCGCGTACTGTACCACCGCCAATGGCTGTAACGAAAGTAAGCACCAAAATACCAAACACATCCAGCCGTTTTTGCATAGCCGAGAAAGCACCCGACATGGCGAAGGCAAATACACCCAGCAATTCAACGATGTTTTGAAAGGTTAATTTTTCTATCATATCAGAAGTCAAAGGCCAATTGTTCGTTGAGTAAGGTAAAGCTCATGCGGTGATAGGCTGTAGCGCCAAATTGTTTAATCGCTTCGCGATGGGCTGCAGTGGGGTAGCCCATGTTTTTATCCCAATGGTATTGCGGGTGCTCTTCATGAATTTTCATCATGTATTCATCACGGTATGTTTTTGCCAGAATAGATGCGGCTGCAATGCTTTGGTATTTAGCATCGCCTTTTACCACACACTCATGTTTTATTTTTTTGTACGGAATAAATCGGTTGCCGTCTATCAGCAGTAACTCGGGTTCAAAATGTAGTTTATCTAACGCAGCATGCATGGCCATAAATGAAGCTTTAAGAATATTGAACTTGTCAATATCATGATTTGACAACATGGCAACACCAAAACTCAGCGCATGTTCTTCTATTTCTAAACGCAATGCGTTGCGCTTTTTCTCAGATAATTTTTTAGAGTCATCAAGTCCTTTTATTTGGGTATCGCCAAGTATTACAGCAGCAGCAAAAACAGGTCCTGCAAGGCAACCTCTGCCTGCTTCATCGCAGCCGGCTTCCAGCTGCCCTTTGCTGTAATATCGTTTAAGGCCCATAACTATACTGTTCTGATAGGCTCTAGCTTAAGCCTTCAATTATACCATTCGTAAAAGTCATGCCATTGGCAGCCGGTTCTTTGGGTAATCCCGGCATTCGCATGATATCTCCGCATACGGCAACAATAAATCCTGCTCCGGCATTAATCACGAGGTCTTGAACATGCAGCGTGTGTGCACTCGGTGCGCCATATACATCGGCATTATCAGTAAATGAGTATTGCGTTTTTGCAATACACACAGGTAAGTTATCGAGGCCTAATTTTTTAATACGGTTTAGTACAGGTTTACACTTGCTGCTGAATTCTACTTTGCCTGCGCGATATATCTTAGTGGCAATCTTTTCTATTTTCTTATCGGTAGGGTCGTTGAGTTCGTATGTAAACTGAATGGGTTTTGACGGATTGTTCTCTACTGTATGTACAATTTTATTGGCCAGCTCTACTGCTCCTTCACCACCTTTGGCAAATGCTTCGTTCACCGCAAATGCACAGCCTTTACTTTCACAATAAGTACGCAGCCAGTCAATTTCGTCCTGCACATCAAAATGAAACTTATTGAGTGACACGATTACGCTTTGTCCTAAACCTTGCAAATTTTCAATATGTCGCTCGAGATTTACAATTCCTTTTTCAAGTGCTTCATGATTCGGTTTTTTTGTATCATCACCTTCAAGCCCGGCATGCATTTTTACTGATTGGGTCGTGGCTACCAGTACTGTGGCTTTTGGTTGCAAACCTGAAACCCGACATTTGATATCAAGAAATTTTTCAGCACCCAAATCACTTCCAAAACCGGCTTCTGTTACCACATACTCTGCACAGCTCAATGCCATTTTTGTAGCAATAACACTGTTGCAACCATGCGCAATATTAGCAAAAGGTCCGCCATGAATGATAGCTGGTGTATTTTCAGTGGTTTGAACCAGATTAGGCATCACTGCGTCTTTCAATAAAATGGTGATTGCGCCTGATACACCCAGATCTTTTACCGTAAATGGCGAATTATCCAGTTTATACCCCAATATGATATTGTCAATTCTGCGTTGGAGGTCATTCAGGTCTTCGGCCAGGCAGAGTGCCGCCATAATTTCTGATGCAGGTGTAATATCAAATCCGGTTTCTTGTGGAATTCCGTTAGTTCTGCCACCTAAACCTGTATTTACAAATCGCAGCGAGCGATCATTTACATCCAGTACGCGTTTCCATGTAATTTGTTTCAGCGCTTTATCGCTGTTCAGGTTGTTGTACTGATAATTATCCAGCAATGCTGCAATAGTGTTGTTCGCAGTAGTTATAGCATGAAAATCTCCGGTAAAGTGCAGGTTGATATCTTCCATTGGCAACACCTGAGCGTAACCGCCACCGGCAGCTCCGCCTTTCATGCCAAATACCGGCCCCAGTGATGGTTCACGCAGGGCTGCAACAGCAGTTTTTCCTATTTTATTCAATCCCAGACTAGCGCTTACTGTTGTTACCGTTTTGCCTACACCGGCTTTAGTAGGTGAAATAGCAGTTACCAGTATTAAATTATTCTTTGCAATTTGCTGAGCATTCAGTACACTCAAATCTATCTTCGCTTTGGTATGACCATAGGGTATTAATTTTTCATCGGGGATTTGAAGTATTTTACCAATTTCCTGAATGGGGCGGAGTTGAGTTTCGCGTGAAATTTGAATGTCGGATTTCATGATACGTTCAGTTAAGTTTTATGCTAAAGTAAACAATTGGCAGAAAGGTACAAGTATGTATATGCGAATTGAATACTTTGATGTGATACCCCTAATGCTACAATATTCGTATAGCGCTATACTGTTTTAGTTAAGAGGGATTGTTTTAAGTATACACTCCCAAAGTGTATGGGCTGATTGGTCCCAGTTAAATTTTTCGGCTTGCGGCAAGGTAAGTAATTTATGGGCTTCATATAATTCTGTGTCTTCGGCCATGCTATGCAATGCAGATGCAATTGACTTATAGTCGGCAGGATTTACAAGCACGGCTGCCTTGCCGCCTACTTCTGGCATCGATGTGCAGTCGGATGTTATTACCGGCACACCACAAGCCATAGCCTCTACAATAGGCAGTCCGAAACCTTCGAAATACGGAACATATACCAGGCAATGCGCGGCACCGATCCATAAGGCCAGTTCTGCATCGCTAACCCGTCCGGTAAATTGTATCATCTCTTTTTGTGATATACTGTTGTAAGCGCGTTCAATATCGTTTGTGTCCCATGCTTTTCGTCCTACAATAATTAACGGAAGTGGGTTATTGGTAAGTGATAGGTAGTGGTTGTAGGCATTCAATAAATTTGCTATATTTTTTCGAGGATGCATGGCCCCCACGTAAATGAAATAGCCTTTCCCGTTCGTTTTGCTGGTCCGAAGTTGTTGCACCTGCTGCTGCAACAATGGTGTAAATTGCCTGGCAGGCGCATTGTGCACCACATCTATTTTATTAAGAGGTACACCATAGGTGCGATTCAAGTCGGATTTGGTAAATTCTGATACGGCAGCAATACGAGTGGCTTTGCGGGCAAATAGCGGAACAAATTTTTTATGGTACCACATGCCTGTGCGATTCATGGCATCGTGTATATGCTCGAATGCGATATCGTGAATAACGAGTGTAGTCGGGATTTCAGTGCGCAACGTACAGAAGCCATCGGTGCTTAAAAATACATCAGGCTGGTATTTTTTTAGTACGCGTGCTACTGCCCACTCAAACCACAGGATATATAAAAACGGATGACGTGCCGGTGGAGAAACAACTATGGGTGTTACGTTTGGTGCGTATACAAAAGATGTATCGTAGGGCCTGTCGAAAATAAAAAGAAACTCCACTTCGGGATGATTCTTCACCATCCTGCTCAATATTTCATGCGTGAATCGCCCTATGCCTTCCAGTTTGCCGGCCAGTAAAAAACGGGTATTTACAGCTACACGCATAATTTTTAGGTTGAATGAGAGTGGTGTATGTATTATTGCATACAAATAAAGTCATAATAAGGCGCTCCATGCAAAAAAAAGTGCTCAGTAGTATAGGGCTGGTTTTTATGGTCAATATTCTAATCAAACCATTATGGATATTGGTAATTGACCGTGGCGTGCAGAACACACTGGGTTATGAGGCGTACGGTGAATATGCCGGTATGTTCAGTATTTCTATGATACTAACTATGCTCCTCGACTTTGGAATCAACAATTACAACAGTTCTACCATAGCTAATAATCCTGACTCGGTTACCAGACAATTTGCAGAGTTAGTGCCGCTAAAGCTGCTGCTTTCGCTGCTTTACCTCATATGTACGCTACTGCTGGCTGTGTGGTTTGGCTACGATTTTTCTTTTTTGCTGCTTATTGCAGTATTAGCCATTAATCAGATTCTTGCTCATTTCAGCACATTCCTGCGCAGTTCAGTCAGTGGTCTTCAACTTTTCAAAACCGATGCATTGCTCTCTGCAGTTGACCGGTTGCTAATGATAATGCTGGGTACGGCCATGCTTTGGTTTAATTGGTTTTCAGTCAGCATACCGCATTTTATTTATATACAAACAGCAGGTTATGCCGGTGTGTGTTTGATAGTATGGTTTATTGTGCAGCCCAGGCTTAAGCATACAACTTTGACATTTAATTCTGCCTTGCTGAAGCAATTGTTAAAGAAAACATATCCGTATGCGCTGCTTGCATTTATCATGCTATTGTATTCACGCACAGATGTATTGCTGATAAAAAAAATGCTCACCGATGGAAACTATCAGAATGGTGTGTATGCCAGCGGTGGCAGGCTGCTGGAAGCAGTAGTGATGATGGTAGGTGCTGTATCAACGGTATTGTTGCCCGTTTTTGCGCGCATGTTTTCACGAAATGAATCGGTTCAGCCTGTCATAACTATGCTCGTAGTTTTGCTTTTGGTTCCCGCAACAGCATTGGCATCGGTTTGCTCAGCTTACAGCTGGGATATATTGAGGCTGGTTTCGCCTGAAACGGATGAGTACACCTCACAGGTGTTTTCAATACTTATTTTATCCTTTATACCATATACAGCTATGTATATATTTGGTTCGCTGCTCACGGCAAAAGGCGAATTGCGTACACTCATACGCATATGCGGGGCGGCACTTATTTTTAACCTACTCATCAATTTATACTGCATACCTGTATGGGGTGCATGGGGGGCTGCTGTGGCAGCATTGGTTACACAAATTACTGTAGGCTTTGGCAAACTTACATTCAGTAAAGTTCATGTACCTGACAGTATAACTTCTAAAGTACTGGTGTATATCGGGGTGCATATAGCCGTTAGTATATTTGCCGCATACATGCTAAAATATACTGGCGTTTCGCTATTGGTGGCAATACCTGTTTTGGTAGCCTGGGCTGTAGTGTTTACAGCAGTGATGAAAATTTACAGCATAAATACATTGCTGGCAGAGGCAAAGGCATTAATTAAAATGTGAAAGTAAACACTATTTTTGTCTGCAAACGTTCATTATTATGTCTAAAAAGCAACCTGCCTATAATTTTGATTTAACCGATATCGTACTCTTTTTTATCCGAAACTGGAAAGCACTTTCTTTAGTTAGCGGGTTAGCAGCAGTTGCAGCGGTTATCTTCACGATGCCTTTTTTTATAAAACCTCTGTATGAATCGAAAGCATCATTTTATCCGGGCAATACCAACTCGGTTTCGGTCGCTTTATTTTATTCGATTCGTGATAAGGTTCGCGATCCCCTACAATTTGCAGAACTGGAAGTTACAGAGCAATACTTACAGCTATTAAATTCTGATGAGCTAAAAAGCAGAATCATAAAAAAGTACAATTTGCTTGAGCATTATGGATTAAACCCTGATTCAAAGGGAGCATATCAGTCATTGTACAAGCAATACAGTGACAAAATCAATGTCAGAAGAACCGATTTTGGATCTATAGATATCGTAGTTCGTGATCATGATCCTGAAAAAGCAGCCGAACTGGCCAATGGTATTATGTACATGGTTGACGGCATGAAGAAAGAAATACAAGGCCGTGTTGCCAAACAGGCATTAGTTATTGTTGAAAAAGCATACAGCGACAAATTACTATTGGTCGATTCACTCAAACAACGCATGCAGCAGCTAGGGGCAGAAGGAGTTTATGATTTGGCAAACCAGGCTAAAGGTATTTCGGAAATAGTTGGTAAAGGGCAGAACAATCAGTTTACAGAAAAGGAAAAGCAAAAGTTGGCCAATTACGGAGGCGAGGTTTTACTGCTCAATGAGATGATACAGCAGGAGGCTGAAAACCTTACATTTCTGAGAACAAAATACGAGCAGGCCAAACTGGATGTTCATGCTGATTTGAGTAATTTATTTATCATTAATTATGCAGGTCCTTCATGGGACAAAGTGTATCCTAAACGCAGTATCATACTCGTAGTATCTGTGTTGTCAGCTTTTGCGGCAGGTTGCGTCATTCTGCTGGCCTTGCAGCAGATTGAGAGAATAAAACGCATGCTTTAATTACGTGTCGATGTTAAACCGGTTACTGTTTCAGGCTTCACGAAAACTGGAAATGCCACAGGGCCGTTTGCTTATATTTTTGGCGCTGTGTTTTGTGTTTATTGCGCTTAATACCTATGCACTTGTGAATGGCTTGAATTGGGTTGCTGCACTGCCGGTGCTGGCAGCCATCTTCCTAATGGTGTTTTTCGAACTGGAACGTGCCATATTGCTGCTTGCGTTTCTTATTCCTCTTTCGGTTAATTTTGATGATATCGGATATGGTTTGGGTATAAGTTTGCCTGATGAACCCTTCATTATACTCATCATGTTTTTGTCACTGTTCAAAATTCTCATCAAGTCGGAGTACCATTTTGAAGTATTCAGACATCCCATTACCATTGCTATTCTTGTGAATTTTTCGTGGATGCTCATAACATCATTTACCAGCGAATTACCCTGGGTTTCATTTAAGTTTATGCTTTCACGCTTCTGGTATATAGTGGTATTTTATTTTATGGCAATTATGGTGTTTACCACGCGTCAAAATATAACTCGGTATTTGTGGTTGTATATTGGTTCATTGTCTTTAGTCATTGTGTATACATTAATCAGGCATGGTAGTACGGGTTTCAGCCGCGAAACATCCTATACGGTAATGCAGCCATTTTACGTAGCACATGGTATTTATGCAGCAGCCATTGCATTTTTCATTCCATTTTTAGCAGTAGGATTCGTGTATCACAAACACGCTCAGTTAGGTGGGTTCAACCGCCTTGCCGTTTTACTTGTTCTCGCGTTGTTTGCAGCGGGTTTGTTGTTTTCGTTCACACGAGCTGCCTGGCTCAGTGTTATAGGACTGGCCGGGGTTTTAGTTCCTCTTATTTTACGAGTAAAATTACGTACCATAATAGTGGGTGTAGCAGTTGGTATCGGACTGTTTTTAGTTTTCCAGAATCAGATTTACTACATGCTATCCAAGACTCAGGATGTTTCATCCAGTGATTTAAGCGTGCATTTGAAATCAGCCGCCAATGTTAAGTCAGATGCATCGAATGCTGAACGTATTAACAGATGGATGAGTGCTGTGGCTATGGCTAAAGATAAACCACTTACTGGTTTAGGGCCGGGTACATTCATGTTTTGCTATGCACCTTATCAGCAATCAAAATACAGTACGGTTATCAGTACCAATTTTGGTGATGTAGGCAACGCGCACAGCGAATACCTTGGTCCGCTGGCTGAGTCGGGAGTGGCCGGGTTGATTACACTGCTTATTCTATTATACGCAGTACTCAACACTTCTTTTCGTTTATATTATGAAGGACGTACGCCTTTTGTCAGATACATGTCGCTATCGATTATGCTGGGTCTCATCACATACCTGATACACGGAGTTATGAATAATTACATTGAATCGGATAAGATAGCAGTATTGTGGTGGGGAGGCATGGCTGTTATAACATCGTTGGATTTGTACCACAACCGAAGTAAAGATCAGGCGTGAGCAGCAATCAGCAAATCAATGTCTTTGTTGTAAATATTTAACCTGCGTCCTATATGCTTATTGGTTAAGTTGCCTTTATAAATATATACACCATTTCGTGCACTTGGATTTTCCCATAAATAATTCTGTATAGTTCCTGCTTCGGACAGGTCGAGCAGCAATGGGGCCAACACATTGCTAAGTGCATAGCTGGCTGTGCGGCTGGCACGCGAAGCTATATTAGGTACGCAGTAATGTATTACATCGTGTTTGATAAATGTAGGCTGAGCATGTGTAGTCAGTTCCGATGTTTCAAAGCAGCCTCCCTGATCAATACAAATATCTACAATGACTGAAAGCGGTTTCATATGAGCCACGGTTTCTTCGCTTACAACGGTGAGGCTACGGCCTTCTTCGTTCCACAGACATCCGATAGCAACATCGGCATTGCCAAGTGCTTTATTCAGAATTTTTGGGTGTAGCAAAGAGGTAAAGAGTTTTACTCCGAGATTATTCTGCAGTCTGCGCAATTTTTCATGCGAATTGTCAAAAACCTTAACGGTTGCACCAACTCCGAGCGCTGCACGGGCAGCATATTCACCAACAGTGTCGGCACCAATGATAACGACTTCGGTAGGAGGAATGCCTGTAACTCCACCTAGCATTTCACCTTTACCCCCATTATTGGTCGTCAGTAATTCAGCGGCTACGGAAATAGAAGTTGTTCCTGCTATTTCGCTTATACTTCGTACAATGGGATAAATCCCATCTTCCGATTTCAAGTATTCGAATGCTATGGCAGTAATTTTTTTCTCCATCAGCGAGCGTATATAGCTGTCCGATTTATTTGCCAGCTGAATGGCAGAGATGAGCAATTGTTGACCGTTCAGCAGCCTGATTTCAGATTCGGTGGGAGGCTCAACTTTTACAATAACCTGCGCCTTAAATACCTCTTCAGTACTGTAGCAGATTTTGGCTCCGGCCTCGCTGTAGTCGTTGTCAGGAAATTTTGCTGCTTTACCGGCCCCGGTTTCCAGCCATACTTCGTTACCGTTATTCACGAGGTGATTAACAGAAGAGGGAGTTAGTGCTACACGATGTTCCTGAAGAGTGGTTTCTTTAGGCACGCCAATGATTAAACCTTTATTCGATTTATGCTTTTCTAGCAAGGCCTCTTTGGGTTGGAGGGAGGCCTGGCGGGCCAAATCGGAGAAGCCGCTTTTGAGGGTATCTTCCATGACAATTGGTATTGACTTCCAAATATAGCATACTCGGGCTTATTTCTGCACTACCTGTCTGCAGTCAGCCTTTTTTTGTTTCCGGTGCTGAAAATTACCATATTTACATATCTTTGCGGGCTTTATCGATGAAACGTGTTTAGGAGTAAAGACTATATCATTGAGTTTAACAAGCTTAGAAACGGACCCAATGAGTTGGTTTTTAAGATTGATAATGAGTTCTTTAAGGAATTATCCGGAGGTTTTATTCAGTATCCGGCTGAGGTTGAAGTGAATGTTCATCTGAACAAAACGGCCACCCTGTTTGATCTTTCATTCAGGTATACAGGTCACATTGTTTTAACCTGCGACCGTTGTTTGGAAGAATTGAACTGGCCTGTAGATGCCGAAGCTCATCTAATCATCAAACTTTCAGAGTTTGAGCGATACGATGATGATGAAATCATCTACATTTCACCCCAGGCCATCACATTCAATATGGCTCAGCCCCTGTACGACAACCTGATGGTTACCCTGCCGGGCAGGCACACCTGCGAAATGGCCGGAAAAGCCTGCAGCATGCCACCGGAAAAACTGAATTCACTAACTCTGGATAAAGATGAAAGCGAAGACCCAAGGTGGGAAAAGCTCAAAACACTGACCGATAAAAAAAGTAAAACGAATACTAAAACAGATAAATAACATAAGCGTATGCCTAATCCAAAACGAAAAATGTCTAACTCGCGCAGAGACAAGAGAAGGACGCATTACAAAGGTGTAAATCCTACATTATCAGTTGATTCATCTTCGGGCGAAACACATCTTAGACATCGCGTAACCGCTGACGGTTACTACAAGGGAAAACATGTTTTTCCTGATATGAAAAAAGATGTATAATTGTTTCGTATAAACGAAGTAATGAATGAAGATAGGTTTTGATATCATGGGGGGGGATTACGCCCCTAAAGAAGCTATATCAGGTGCAGTACAGGCCCAAGCCGTTATTGGTTCTTCGGGCCGTATTGTATTGATTGGTGATGAAGCCGAAGCCCGAAAACTGTTACAGGAACTTCAAGCAGATGAATCGGCTTTTGATTACGTGCACACCACGGAAGTCATAGGTATGGGAGAACATCCTACCAAAGCCATTTCACAAAAGAAGGACTCAAGCATTAGTGTTGGTTTTAGAATGCTGGCATCCAAGCAACTGGACGCCTTTGTTAGTGCAGGAAATACCGGTGCAATGCTGGTAGGTTCCATGTTCTCTATCAAACCCATTGAAGGGGTTATTCGTCCCTGCATTACTTCTATCGTACCAAAACCTAACGGCAAACTGGGCTTGTTGCTCGATGTTGGTGCCAATGCCGATTGCAAACCCGATGTATTGTTTCAGTTTGGCGTGTTGGGCTCCCTACTCATGAAAAATACTTACGGGATTGAGAATCCAAGAGTAGGACTGGTAAGTGTGGGTGAAGAAAAAGAAAAGGGCAACCTCATTACCATTGCGGCACATAATATAATGGCTGAGTCGGGTCAACTCAATTTTGTAGGAAATGTAGAAGGGCGTGATTTGCTTTCAGACAAAGCCGATGTTTACGTTTGTGAAGGATTTGTAGGCAATGTCGTGCTTAAGGCTTTCGAGTCTATTTACTATGTCATGAAAAAGCGCGGCATCAACGATGAATATTTCGATTCCATGAACTACGAAAATTACGGGGGAACACCGATATTAGGAGTTAATGCCCCAGTTATTATCGGTCACGGAATATCCAATGCCAAAGCGTTTAAAAATATGATTCTTTCGGCCAAAAATGTAATTGATACCAAATTGTGTGAGGTGATTAAAGAATCATTCCGCAATCTGGTTTTACCTATGCAATAAATAAACTCCGGCCTATGTCTAACTTTCGTGCAGCAATAACATGTGTAAATGGATATGTTCCCGATGACATACTCACGAATGCCGAATTGGAAAAACTGGTAGAGACATCGGATGAGTGGATAACCACACGCACAGGAATTAAAGAACGCAGAATATTAAAAACTCCGGGTCTTGCCACTTCCGATATGGCTGTTGAAGCAGTTAACGGCTTGCTTCAAAAACGGGGAATAACAGCTAACGATATTGAAGTTATCATTTTTTGCACAGTAACAGGCGATATGATTTTTCCTTCATCTGCCTGTATTCTGGCAGATAAAATAGGAGCTAAAAATGCCTGGGGCTACGACTTGTCAGCAGCCTGCTCCGGTTTTCTTTTCGGTTTGGAAACAGGAGCAAAATTCATTGAATCTGGTAAATATAAAAAAGTGTTGGTAGTAGGTGGCGATAAAATGTCGTCTATCATTGACTATACCGACCGCAATACATGCATCATATTTGGTGACGGTTTGGGGTGTGTTCTACTCGAACCCACTACCGAAGATGTCGGAGTGATAGACAGTATACTTAAAATTGACGGACAAGGTCGCCATTACCTCCATCAAAAGGCAGGCGGGTCGTTAAAGCCGCCTACACATGAAACAATAGATGCGCGCGAACACTACGTATATCAGGACGGAAAAGCAGTATACAAATTTGCAGTAACCGGTATGGCCGAAGTATCGGCTGAAATTATGCAGCGCAATAACCTCACTGCCGATGAAGTTACATGGCTGGTACCTCATCAGGCCAACCTGCGTATTATTGATGCCACAGCCGAACGAATGGGCTTATCTCGTGATAAGGTGATGATTAATATCGATCACTTCGGAAATACTACCAACGGCACTATACCATTGCTACTGTGGGAGTGGGAAAATAAACTTAAAAAAGGCGATAATCTGGTACTGTCTGCATTCGGTGGAGGCTTTACCTGGGGCGCTGTGTACGTAAAATGGGCCTACGATTCACCCGATACACACCCGTAATCACATAAAAAACCTACATTCGTTAAACAATCACATTAACATCTAACGCAATCAAATCCATCAATTATGGAATACAAAGAAATAAAAGAGCTGATTAAGCTGGTAGCCGAAGCTGGAGTTTCGGAAGTGGAAGTTGAACGTGGCGATTTTAAATTGTCCATCAAAAAAAACGAAGAAAAGACCGTAGTCTTACAACAGGCACAGTCTGCTCCTGTTGTGATGCCTGCACCGGTTAATACCGTTCAGGCTCCTGTACAAACAGAACGTATGGATGCTGTGAGTTCAGCCCCTGCCACTAACGCTAATTTGATTACCATAAAATCGCCTATGATTGGGACATACTACAAATCACCTTCGCCTGATAAGGCAGCATTTGTTCAAATAGGTGATGAAATAAAACCCGGTAAAGTACTTTGTATCATCGAAGCCATGAAACTCTTCAATGAAATTGAGTCGGAAGTATCGGGTAAGATTGTAAAAATACTGGTTGAAAATGCTTCGCCTGTAGAGTACGATCAGCCTTTGTTTTTAGTAGAACCTAACTAGTTGTGTAGCTCACGCTACAATCGGTTCTTCATTTAGTCATTCAACATTCATCGTATGTTTAAAAAAATACTGATTGCAAACCGTGGTGAAATAGCCCTTCGGGTTATTCGTACAGCCCGCGAAATGGGCATTAAAACGGTAGCTGTTTATTCAACAGCCGATAAGGACAGTTTGCATGTTCGCTTTGCCGATGAGGCGGTATGCATTGGTCCTCCTCCCTCTCCACAATCTTATTTGAATATACCCAATATCATTGCGGCTGCTGAAATTACCAATGCCGATGCTATTCATCCTGGGTATGGTTTCTTGTCGGAAAATGCGAAGTTTTCACAGGTGTGCCGCGACCACGGTATTAAATTTATAGGAGCATCGCCTGAAATGATCAATTCCATGGGCGATAAGGCAAGTGCCAAAGACACTATGAAAAAAGCCGGAGTGCCGGTTATTCCCGGTTCAGATGGATTGCTAAGCAGCGCTGATGAAGGTCGCGAACTGGCAAAAGGTATTGGCTATCCGGTTATTATAAAGGCTACTGCAGGCGGTGGTGGACGAGGCATGCGCATTATCTGGAAAGACGAAGAATTTGAACAACATTGGGACAGTGCCCGTCAGGAAGCCAAGGCAGCATTTGGCAACGATGGCATTTACATGGAAAAATATGTAGAAGAACCTCGCCATATTGAAATACAACTGGCCGGTGACCAATACGGTAACGTTTGCCACCTGAGTGAACGCGATTGCTCTATACAACGCAGGCATCAAAAGCTGATTGAAGAAGCGCCCTCTCCATTTATTACTCCTGAATTGCGCGAAAAAATGGGTGCTGCAGCTGTTGCGGGTGCCAAAGCTATTAATTATGAAGGTTTGGGTACAATCGAATTTCTGGTTGACAAGCACCGCAATTTTTATTTTATGGAAATGAATACCCGTATTCAGGTTGAACACCCCGTTACGGAAGAAGTAATCAATTACGATCTGGTAAAAGAACAGATTTTGATAGCAGCTGGTGTGCCTATTAGCGGTAAAAATTATTACCCGCAGCGTCATGCTATTGAGTGCCGCATCAATGCTGAAGATCCGGCCAATAATTTCAGACCCACTCCCGGAAAAATTGAATACCTGCACAAACCAGGTGGCAATGGTGTTCGTGTAGATACACACGTGTATGCCGGATACACCATTCCATCCAACTATGATTCCATGATTGCCAAACTCATCGTATTTGCTCAAACACGTGAAGAAGCCATCATTAAAATGGAGCGTGCATTGGGTGAGTTTATCATCGAAGGTCCGGGGGTAAAAACTACCATTCCGCTTCACATTAAGTTGATGCAGAATGAAGATTTCAAAAAGGGTAATTTTACAACCGCATTCATGAATACATTTGACATGAGCAAATTGTCCTCATAATCTGCCCTACAATCAGTTTCGGATGGTCAGATGCGATTCGTACGTACCACACACTGTAGCATGAAACGTTTAGCCAGTACTTTTCTTACTCTACTTTTCTTGTCCTTCAACCTGCTAGCCCAGCAGGAGGCCACTACCCCTAATGGGACCAAAGTTGTGTTGTGGGATGATGGAACCTGGCAGTATGCCGACAGTGTTCCTATGTTTCAGGTAAAGGCAGGCGAACTTACTCTTCTTGAAATACCACGAACTACTTCTCGCGACCGTGTAATTACACACACGGGTTTTGCACTACTTTATGATGAAAAGTATGAACAGGCAAGATGGGTTGCTTACGAACTGACCAATGAAGAAACGAAAAGAGCGTTCGACCGTACTGATAAATTTTTACCCGACCCAAAGGTTAGAAGTAAAACTGCAAACGACAAGGATTATGCAGGCAGCGGATACGACAGAGGACACCTTGCTCCGGCAGGTGATATGGGTTGGTCGGCACAAGCCATATATGAAAGTTTTTATTACAGCAACATTAGTCCGCAAACTCCTGGTTTTAATCGTGGAATATGGAAACGTCTGGAAACGCAGGTGAGAAACTGGGCAGCAGAAAATGAAGCCGTTTACGTGGTTACTGGTCCCATACTTACACCAGGGTTGAGTACCATTGGATTCAGTAAAGTTTCTGTACCTCAATACTATTATAAGGTTATACTTGACTACAGAAATCCGGCCGTAAAGGCTATTGGTTTTATCATGCGAAATGCATCTTCGGGCGAGCCGTTGCAAGAGTTTGCAGTAACGATTGACAGTGTAGAAGCTGCTACAGGTATCGATTTTTTTTATCAATTACCCGATGATCAGGAAAAGCTGATTGAGCAAACCCTTTGTGTGAAATGTTGGTCATGGAATTCAAAAGGGGAACGTTCAACACGCGAAACGGAAAAGCAATCACTGGCAAATCAATGTGCGGGTATCACACGTTCGGGAAACAGATGCAGAAATAAAACGACCAACGAGTCGGGGTTTTGCTACTTGCATGGCGACAGTAATTCTGAGAATTCGCGCAGTCAGCGACAACAAGAAAGAACTACTACTTCGGTTCAATGCTCGGGTACGACCAAGGCCGGTAACCGTTGCAAACGCATGACATACAATGCCAGTGGCAGATGTCATCAGCACTAATTCTATTCGAATTGCATTTTTAAATCATACGCGCAAACAAAAGCGCTGAGGAGCCTGCTCAGGCCTATAGAAAATAAATGCCACATGAAAAACATCAACGCATACATGTGCATACGATTTGTTTAATACCGTCTCATAAAATGCTGCAGCTTTAGGACTTTCATGAATATTTAGAACTGCTAAGAATACCCTCTCAGATAGTGTAAAACCTACGGAATCTAACAGTGAAGAATCATCCGTTGCTGCGTCAGCCAACAGCATTCCTTCAGTTGATGTGTTCACTGAGTGGCGCAAGTCACTTACCGATGAATGATGCATATACAACAATACATTCGTACACAAGCGGAGTTGTTGTGGTGTAATCCGATAATTCGTAGCAAACGAATCGGATGAAATCTCTTTGTTTCGCTTGAGGGCTTGTTGGTATAACTTAAATACAAATGGCGAATGCAACACGTCAATACGCGTGGCAGTAGCCTGAAATATTAACCATCGCAGTACGCGATATATCATGCCTGTGGCTGAGTAGAGGCTTTTTTAATAACTGAACGAATGCGTTTTAGTTTTTCTTCTAGCTGGGCAATATGCTTTTGTGCAATAGCTATTTTTTCTTCAATCTGTTTAGCCATTGGGTTCTCACCCTTGTTGCTTTTGCTGAAAAAACCCATGTTGTTATCCCACGTCAGTATATCGTTTTGCAGTCCTTTTATGCGCTCAATTACAATTCGCTCTTCGCGCTTTACTTTTTGTAAACCGTTGGGCGATTGAAGCAGTGCCTCCAGGTGACCTTGCTCTCGCATGGTTTTTACAGCATCACTTGCTTGTTTGAACTTCTGAAATACTTTATCGTTCAGTTCGTTGTATTGCTTACTAATTTTTTCTTTTTCACTAAGCGGCACAAATCCCAGTTTGTTCCAGTTTTCCTGAATATTTTTTAGTTCATCTATTATACCCGGTCCATCTTCCTTGTTTAGCAAGGCATCCAGTTGCTCGATAAGCGATTGTTTTGCAACCAGGTTTTGTTTTTGCTCTTCGACCTGTAAAGCAAAGTGAGCAGCCTTTTTCTCAAAAAATAAATCGCAGGCTGCACGAAAACGTTTCCATATAGGTTCTGATAATTTATCGTGAATGAAGCCTACATTTTTCCATGTATCCTGTAACTTTTTCAACTCATCGGTTTGCTTCATCCAATCTACCGGATTGCCAGCTATGGCTTCGGCTTTTTCGCACAACTCAGCTTTTTGTTTTAGGTTCTTGCTGCGTTCGGCCTGCAGGTGTTTGAAGAAGTTGTTTTTATTGGTATAAAAACGATTTCGCGCGTTGCGAAATTCTTCCCACAGCGATTCACGGTGTTTGAGCGGGACCATTCCTATTTGCTTCCATTCTTCCATCAGGCGATTGGCTGCATCGGTTTGCTGAACCCAGTCTTTAGGTTTCTGCGAAGTGAAGTTAGACAGTTCGAGTGCTTTTACCAGAACAGCCTTTTTAGCATCCAGATTGGCTTCACGAACTTTCTCCTGCTCGGCTTGTACGGCTTTAATCATGCTATACACCACATCGCACTGTTGTCTAAAACGATTCCATATTTCATCGTTTGATTCAGCCGGAACGGGTCCAATGCCACGCCATTCTTCCTGATACTTCTTAAGCAAGATTATTGCACGTTTGGCGCTGTTTTCTTGTGTAAGCTCCGATACTTTTTGTATCAGGTCTATCTTCAGTCCCAGATTTTTTTTACGGTCCAGATCTTTCAGTTCGTTGAATATGGAAAGTCTGTCGTAAAATTTATGCACCAGTATGTGATAGGTTTCCCATAGGCGATCTACTTGCTCTTTTGGTACATTGCGTATTTGCTTGAATTCGGTTTGCAGCTCCTTCAGCTGTTTCAGGCTGCCTTCGGTTTCTTCTTCTTCTACCAGCTTTTTTATGTGAGAGAGTATGTCTTCTTTCTTTTTCAGGTTGTCAAGTCGCTCGGCTTCCTGACGTGCTTTTTCATCGGCTTTACGTTTTTTCAGTGTGCGGTATACATCATCAAAGGTATCGCGAACCGAAAGGGTTGTTTTAAATTCAAAGTCATCTTTTTCCCCGCCTTCTTCTATAAACTTATTTAGTGCGGTGTTGAACTCTTCCTGCAGCACAACATCTAAAGCAAGCTTTACTGCTTTTAATGTTTTCAAAGCAGCTTCGATGTCAGTCTCCTCCAACAGTTTTCGGGCTTCTGCTATCAATTCATCTTTACTCAACGCATTGAAACGCGCGGTTTGTTCATCATCATCCAGTTGTTCCAATTCCTGATCATCGGCAGCCGGTTCTGTTTCTTCTGCCATGTCAAGTGTGGTAATGCGTATTTCTTCAGTTGTTTCTTCCTGTGTAGCGGTATTTTCAACCGAGCGTACTTCAGTAGATTGTAACAGATTCAGCTCCGACTGACCATCAGTCGTGCTGAGCAATTCAGAGTTCAAATTCTCACTCATAATCTTATGATTCACAAAAGGATGCCAAAGGTAAGGAAATATTGCAGAAATAAGGGGTAAATTTGAAGGGAAAAAATGAGTCAAAATATGACGGTAAAACTTATTGAGTGCCCACGAGATGCCATGCAGGGAATTAAATCCTTTATTCCGACCGAACTAAAGATAAACTACCTGAATGCACTGCTTGACGTGGGCTTTGATACCCTTGATTTTGGCAGTTTTGTATCACCCAAAGCCATCCCACAGTTGGCCGATACACGCGAAGTACTGACCGGTTTGAACCTTGACAAAACCACTACCCGTTTGCTGGCAATAGTTGCCAATTTGAGAGGGGCAGAAGATGCTGCTTCGCATGAGGCAATCCGCTATATAGGTTTCCCGTTTTCGGTTTCTGAAACATTTCAGTTGCGGAATACAAACCAAACTATGGAGCAGGCCTTTGATAATGTGAAACACATGCAAGCATTGTGTGATAAGGCAGGAAAACATCTTGTAGTTTATATTTCTATGGGCTTTGGTAATCCGTATGGCGATGCGTGGAATACGGATGTGGTTGAATATTGGGTTGAACAGATGCAGCAAACAGGAATTCGAACCATAGCACTAAGCGATACCATTGGTGTAGCCAATCCCGAAAATATTACCTACCTGTTTTCAGCACTTATACCTCATTTTCCTGAAATTGAATTCGGGGCTCACCTGCATACCACACCCGATAGTTGGCTGCCTAAAATTGAAGCTGCATACAAAAGTGGCTGTCGCAGATTTGACGGAGCTTTGAAAGGGTTCGGAGGTTGTCCGATGGCAGCTGATAAGCTTACCGGAAATATGCCTACCGAAAAAATGATCAGCTACTTTTCGGCACTTAACGAATCAAATCTCAATGCGGATGCACTTCAAAAGGCCATGTTGCTGGCTGATGAGATTTTTAGTGCTTATCACTAATCGGTTAAAATTTCACACACAGTGAAGCTGTGTACAGTTGAGTACTGTTAACCGGCTTGGCTCGTTTACCAAATAAATTATGATCGCCCGATTCAAATGCACGGGCTTCACTACGAAATGTTATCTGCTCGTTTAGCTTAATATCAAAGTTTAGAGAATATGCATGCATCAGGAAACGTGTAGAATTAATAATTGAAGAGCTAAAATTGCTGAGTACAGTATAATTCGGATCGCTGAAACGTTCAGCACGGCCGGTTAAACTAAATCGAGGTGTAAATGAGTATTTCACAAATCCATTCAACGCATACCATCGGTAAGCAGGCTGTCTATCGGCATAATCTATTCCGTAGTCGAATAATGCACCGGCTTCTACTTTTTTGAACGGTTTAAATAATACGTATACATCATTGAACCAGCGTTTGTAATTTGCCTGCTGCAGCTGCTTTCTGAAACCATCTCCTCCCCAAAATGTACCATATGAGATAACAGTATTTTGAGTTGGCATAAACACTATATGAGTACCCCATGCTGTTCCGCTCATTCCATTAGGCCTTACCATACGCTGCCATCCGTTCAGATAATATGCACTAAGCATAATTCGTGAGTCACGCGATGTATAATGTAACCTGACCCCCGACAAATAATAGGGTGAATTTTCGGCAAACATGCTGCGTGTAAGCGTAGCGTTATTTACACCTAAAGGTCCTTCAAAACCCAAATACGATTCAAATACACCGGCATCCAGCCAAAGCTTATCGTATTTTAACAATTTAACTCCGGCATTTAGTTCGTATATATTGCGTAAACTCAAGTCCTCAGTGCCCAGGTTGTAACGCGAATAATCGCCAAGCATAATTCCGGCATTAGCTCGTGTATTGCCATTTGCGTAATGTGCACGTACAAGGGCTATGTTTAGACCCACATTGTTTACGCGCTTGTGGTTTACTAAAAAGGGTAAGCTGTTTTGGTTTGTTCTGGGCTCAATGGCATCGAAAGCAGCATAAAACTCACCATAGGCACTCCAGGTAAATTTTTTTGAGCTGTCTTGTGCATAGCCACAAAAACAGATGCCAAGCAAAGTGAATACAATAAGCGTACAACGCATTGCACGAATATATGTATACTTGTGTGACTAAATACAATACCTATGAGCAAATCAATACATGACTGGTTTAGCGAGTATGCCGAAAGTCACCGCAACAAAGTGAACAAACTGGTTCACTGGATTTGTATTCCGGCTATATATTTTAGTGTAGTATGTTTACTCACGCTTCCTAAAATTTCATTTGCCATAAATGAACATGAGCGATACAATATTACAGCATCAACTATTGCCATCGTGTTAGTGCTGCTATTTTACATACGCTTATCAAAACCTTTGGCTTTGGGTATGGGCGTTTTTAGTATAGTGTGTGTAGCGTTGGCACATCAGCTTTCAACTTTATCAACTCCGCTTTGGATGAGTTCCTTAATTATATTTTCGGTAGCGTGGATTGGCCAATTTATAGGGCATAAAATAGAAGGGAAGAAGCCTTCCTTTTTAAAAGATATTCAGTTTTTACTAATTGGTCCTGCCTGGCTGATGAGTTTCCTGTATAAAAAAGCAGGGATAGCATACTGATAAAAATAAGTCAGGCGTTGCACGAAGTGCAACGCCTGACGCAATAAAAGGAGAGAGGCAACTTATTCTCCGCTTTCTACTTTAGCACGGTAGCCTCCGCCAAAAGCACGCTCTTTAATTTTAGCTTCAATTTCCTGAGCAAGTTCCGGATTATCGGCCAGCAACTGCTTCACCGCATCACGGCCCTGACCAAGTTTGGTATCATTGTAGCTAAACCACGAACCACTCTTTTTTACGATTTCCATATCTACACCAAGGTCTACAATCTCACCCACCTTTGATACGCCATCACCGTATATAATATCGAACTCAACCGTGCGGAATGGAGGTGCCACTTTATTTTTGGCAATCTTTACTTTGGTGCGGTTTCCTACTATATCATTTCCTTCTTTTAACTGACCTATTCTGCGTATATCTAAACGAACCGATGCGTAAAATTTCAGGGCATTACCACCGGTAGTGGTTTCAGGATTTCCAAACATCACACCTATTTTTTCGCGTAGCTGATTGATGAAAATACATACGCAACCGGTTTTGTTTATTGTACCTGTAAGTTTACGCAAGGCCTGACTCATCAACCGTGCCTGCAAACCCATTTTGCTTTCGCCCATATCACCTTCAATTTCGGCTTTGGGTACAAGGGCCGCTACGGAGTCAATAACAATGATATCAATTGCACCTGAACGTATCAGGGCATCGGCTATTTCAAGAGCCTGTTCACCATCATCGGGCTGCGAGATAAGCAGGTTGTCTACATCTATTCCCAGTTTTTCGGCATAGGTTTTATCAAATGCGTGTTCGGCATCAACAAATGCGGCAATGCCACCACGTTTTTGACACTCGGCTATCGCGTGCATAGACAAGGTGGTTTTACCTGATGATTCAGGACCGTATATTTCAATGATACGTCCGGTAGGCAATCCGCCTATGCCAAGGGCTATATCCAATCCGAGCGATCCTGTAGGCAAAGCCTCCATCGGCTCAATGCTCTTATCGCTCATTTTCATTACGGTGCCTTTGCCGTATGTTTTTTCCAGCTTATCAATCGTAAGTTGGAGTGCTTTCAGTTTTTCTTTGTTGTCGCTCATAATGCAATAGTTAATGTTTCGAATTTCAGTGTTACTTATTTAAGTTGGTGCGATGTGCAAAAAAATATATTCGTCACATTGCAGGTACAAACTTACAGCCGCCACTTCGCAATCTATTTGCGTAGCATTTCATTTTTTTAGCAAATAACCACCGAATAGTATTTTAACCGAACCCTTACATTTTTCCTCAAAAAAGCTTTTATTTACGTTAAGGAATTGTTAAGTTTGTTTAACATTATAGTTAAATGCTATTTAAATAATTGAAAATCAGTATTAAAATATCGGCTATAAAAGTATACACACCGCTTATGTGGGTGTTGTTTTGCTGTACCCTACCGGGTGTGGCGAATGCCGATGTTTTAGCCAAGAAATGGCTGGTTGATTTGTATGGGCACACAGTTAGTATCGAAACTCAACCCGCCCTGCACGCATTTAAAGTAAATACAGAATCGGTACAGTCGGCTGAACTCAGTTTGGCAAATCTGATACAGTTGAAAGAAACAGATAGCCTTTACAAACGGCTAATTCAAATAAAGCAGCAGTATGCGATGGATGATGTGGCGCTGCTTATGCTGATTAAAAAAGTAAATGAACAGGTATTTGCCCAGGCAACGGCAGGCTTTAAGCAGTTGCTTTTGCTGGCATTGCTTCACAAACATCAAATAGACTTATTAGCCGGATACAGCAGCGGACAAATAACCGTTTATGCGCGTACCAATTTCTTAATCGATAATTGCCTGTTTATTCAGCGTGGCAATAAAATGTATTACGACTTAAGTTTTGACCAGAAAAAAAATACTTCAGCAGAAGTAGCTTTATCCATTCCGGTAAAAACGCAAGTGTTGCCCTTAGTTATGAATATGCTTACTCCGCCTGCATTCGGGGCTAACATACATAAACAAATTATACCGTTTGAATATGACGGATACATATATTACTTCAGTGCACGCATCAATACATCCCTAACTACCTATTACCGCGACTTGCCCACCATTTCTATCAATACGGTTTATCTGAATTACGGTGTTTCGCAAACCGTACGTCAGTCACTGATTAAAGAACTGAAACGTGCGGTTTATGACATGCGAACAGAAGTAGCGGTAGATTTTATTCTCAAATTTACACAGCAGTCATTCGACTACCGAAAAGATGAAGAGGTATATGGTGCCGAAAAATTTTCGTTTCCCGAAGAAACACTCGTCAATCGTTTTTCGGATTGTGAAGATAAAGCAATGCTGTTTGCTTCTCTTGTACACGAAGTGCTTGGGCTAAAAACAGTAGCCCTGTACTATAAAGATGCACAGCATATAAATGTGGCCATACAACGCTGGAGTAAGAACCTGAATGGTAATGTGCAGTTCAACGATGAAAAATACATAGTATGTGAACCTACCATGAAGGGCTTTGCTATCGGACAAAATAGCCTTTCGACCAATGTGGCCAATCTGATTGATTGGTGAGTTACGCCTTTGGTCCTCTTGGTTGAAGCGGCCTTATTTCTAGATTGACAGTGTGAAAATTGTCGGGCATCTGTAAAGCCTGAATAATACTTAAGGCAACATCTTCAGGCATCAGCATATAATCGTGAGGTTGTATTCCCGGACTGTTTCTGAAAAAATCAGTTTTTGTTGAGCCCGGATAAATACAGCTTACTTTTATACGATAATCGCGCACTTCTCTGAACAGCGATTCACTTAATCCCTTTACTGCCCATTTAGTGGCACAATATGCTGAAACCTGTGGCATTCCTTCAAGTGCTGCCGTTGATGCAATATTCAGTATATGACCAAACTGGTGTTGTTTCATGCGTGGCAGAACCTGCCTGATGCAGTAATACATACCGTGAATGTTGGTGTCAAACATTTCATGCCATTGCTCTACAGGCATGTCTTCCATCATGCCGAAGTAACCCAACCCGGCATTGTTTACCAGAATGTCAACCCGTGTTTGCTCTCGAAATATCTGTTCAAAAGCAGCATCTACTTCTTCCTGATGCCTGACATCGCAGGGTATGAATCTTACTGCATTCAAATCTGAAGGAGCATGACGACCAAGGCCGTAAACTGTTGCACCCAGTTCAAGCAAATGTTTGGCTGTACTGTAACCAATGCCTTTGCTCACTCCGGTTATAACGGCAATTTTATCAGGTATATTCATATCAAATAATCAAAACGAGATTCAGTAACGTATAATTTTTTCAGACCGACTTTGACCATTTTGTATAACGGTAAGTATGTATATGCCGGCTGGCAGTTCATCTGGTTTTATTTCAGCTGAAAGGTATTGCTGACTTAAGCTTAAACGTGTTTTCCCTGTCATATCTGTCAGCACCACATCGAAGGCAGCAGCATTAGTCATCTCAATGGTCAGCGTATTTTGTCCGGTTGCAAAAGCAGCGGTATTAATCAGCCTGTAATATTTAGGAGCGGTTGAACTTCGAACCGACATAGGGAAATTACCAAACTTGCGCTCATTGAAAAAATAACCCATCATCAGTCGGTTTTGGCCATTATACAGAATGCTGTCAGCTATCAGCATCAATTCGCAGGCTTCTGGCATGGTAGTGGTAGATGTCATAAGTTCAATGGACGCCAGCATAATATCCACCAGAGTATCGCTGCCAAAATGCTCGCTCATATCCAGCAGGCATGAAGTCCAGATTTCACTGTCTCGGTATGGGTCATTCAACTTTTCATTATACGTTTTGGCTGATTGCCCGTTTCGGCCATTCCAAAACGGAATATTACCGGGCGCAATTGGATTGGGAGCGTCAAAATTAAAAAGCCTGCGCCAGTTAAACGGGGTATAGTACTTTGACCGCACAGCAGCTATTACATCGCAAATAGCTTCTTCTATCGCCCTGCGTTCGTTACTCATATTCGGTGTGGGGTTTATGTCCCACGATATGGCATGTGAGTATTCGTGAACTATAACATCGGCATCTTCAGCATCGGGCACTCCACCTAAACCAAAATTAAGTGATGTATCAGGGTCGAATGTAAAAAAGGATTGGTCGCCAAAAGAGGCACTCGCATCTATACGAATGGGGTACTGAACCAGATTGTATTGCAGTGATTGCAAATACATCTGTGTATTGTATACATGGTAAAGGGCCATCACATCTTTAAAACCTTGTTGTTTGCGTGTGTAGTTAAAGGATGGATTTTTTTCTTTTCGGTTAGATGTAAAAGGCATTGAAAAATCAACAATTCTGCCGTATGCATTGCGCAACTCAAATGAGTCGCCTGCAAGTGTGGCAGGAAAGGTTACATCAATTCGCTGATCATTGAGCAAGGCATAGTCGCTGTCGTTAAAATGCTTCCATGTTCCATCCTGCCCGTAAATAACACCTGCGCGAGAAAGCGGATCCGGAGCAAATACTTTGCCTGTTACCATCGTATCATCCTGATGCAGGTATCTGCGTAAGTCGCGCTGAATAATTAATTCGCCCTGTGCCGTACTGATGGTTTGTATTCCGCCAGCAGTTTCGACATGTATTTGCTCAAGTTGATTTCCTGTAAGCAGCCAGTGGGTGGTGCGCTCGTGCAATTTGTCGCAGCTTATTGTTGCTGTATTTAGGGTAACATGCTGTATACGTGTACTGCCGTTTTTCAGCTCATGCATACGTACGCTTGTTCCCCAAATCGGTAATCCGTTATGCAGTTGAATGTACTGTGCGTATTTGCCTGTTTTACCGCTGCGCTCGTGTATCAGCTTTAAATCATCAGTGTACAGGTACGGTATATATGTATTAACAGTTGAAGCAGCGCTGAGCGTTTCTTTTTGTTTTTGCAGGTTTATAACCTGAGCCGGTTGATTTTCAATCCAAGTAATAGCTTGTTGCAGTTGCTGTGTGGATTTAAAGTTTTGTGCCCACACCATAAATGGCATGAGCATTATTAATATTCCTACTGTGGGCTTAAACAGTTTCATGCTGCAAAGATATTGATTAGCACATGTAAAATTACGTTTCAGTCTTCAGTCAAAAATTTCACAGTTAACTGATAATTCATCCTAACAGTTTCTAAAAAAGCATCAGCGCGTGATTTTCGTATAGATAAGCGGACTGTTACATTTTCACCATGATGATGCGTAAGCACTTTAACATCAAATTGCTTAACAAGCCTGAATATATCATTTTCGTGTTCGTATGAGGCCGTTATTTCAAGCAGTTCCTGTATTGCTACTTCTTCGGTTTCACTGTTTTGAAGTGCAACTAGGGCAGCTCCCTCGTAGGCTTCGATTAATCCTGGTATACCCAGCAGTTTTCCTCCAAAGTAGCGTACTACTACAACCAATGTTCGTGTCAGTTGCTGTGATGCAATAGCCCGCAGTATTGGCTTGCCAGCTGTATTTGCCGGCTCTCGGTCGTCATTAAATCGCTTTGTTTCACCTGCTAAGCCCAGTACATATGCATAGCAGTGATGTGCAGCCTGCGGATGTTCTTTTTTTACCTGCTGAATAATTTCTTTACACTGTTCTTCATCATGCACCTTAAACGTGTAGGCAATAAATCGACTGCCTCTTTCCTTGTACTCACCGTAGCCCTGCGTTTTTATGGTTCGATATGAATCTTCAAATAACATCAGGTAAAAGAAATGAGCAGGATGGCTATAACAGCGAGTAATATACCTGCAAAATTGAGTCTACTTATTTTTTCGCGAAATACCAGAACGCCCACTAGCGTTGTAGCAGCTGCAATTCCAATATTGTTGATTGGAAATATTCGGCTGGCTTCACTGAAGTGACTTAGCGTACGTACTAAAAAGTACATGGAAAAATAATTGGGTAAACCCAGTGCAAGACCCCACATCATCTCTTTTTTGGAAAGGGGTAAAGCTTTACCCGCCAATTTCATAAACACCCATGCTACACTGCCCCAAAGGGCAGCCATTAGAAAAACGGTAGTAACAATTGAAGTAGCATCAGCAGGAGGTATGTACGTTTTTTCTACGTGTTTCAATAAGGTATCAATCATACCGCTGCCTGCAAAAACCGCTACAGGCAATAATATATAAAGCGGGTGAACATGCATGACTTCATCCTTTTTGCTAATCAAATAAACGGCTGCAAGCGATAGCACAATGCCGGTTAGTTTAAGTGCAGTAACCGATTCATCATACATAAAAAAGGCAACGACAACAGGCACCACTACTGATAGCTTGGCTGCCAGCATACTCACCGATACGCCCAACTTTTGAGCGGTAAGGCCTATGCACATAAAAATACTGATGAAAAGCGCACCCAGTATAAGTGTATATAAAAACCACGGCTCGTTATAAAACGGGGTGAGCGATACAGCATGTTCTCCGGTTACATTGCCCAGTATAACACAGCTGATGTAATTAAGTACAATGGCAGAAAATGTGTGAACCCGGTATTTTTCGAACAATTTGAAAAACGATACGGTAATTACTGAAAAGAGTATGCTGAGGATAAGGTATATCATGTGTTAATATATACGGTAAGTTTGCTTTGATCAATGGTTGATTCACTCACAGGCTGGCCATGAAATACAGGTGCTGCAATACCTTCAGCCAGTATAGTCGGTGTGGTAAAACACTGAATTTCGTTCCAGCAGTTGCTGTCAATAATCGTTTGCAGGGTGTGTAGTCCGCCTTCTACTATCAGCGATTGAATGTTTTGTTCATATAAATCGCTCAATATTTGCGGCCAGATATCAGTGCTGAAATCAATCGTTCTGTAGTTAACTGAAGCATCAGTTGGAATTGGTGTGTTTTTGTCGGTATATATGAGGGTAGGTTGTGAGCCATCATATATTTTGGCCGTGTGGGGGATGCGTAAATTTTTATCCAACGCAATACGCAAGGGATTGCGGCCTTTCCATGCCCGGGTATTTAAAGCTGGATTATCTGTCAAAACAGTGTGCGTGCCTACCAGTATGGCGTCTTCTTCGGTGCGCCAGCGGTGCACAAGTTTTTGTACAATGAATCCTGTAATATGTCTTTTTACTTCAAAATCATGTGGTGTTAGCTTGTTCGCATCCGGAGCTATAAATCCGTCCTGAGTTTGTGCCCATTTCAAAATTACATAGGGCTTCTTTTGAGTAACAAAATGAATAAATCTTCTGTTCAGCCAACGGCACTCGTCCTGCAATATTCCAACACTTACTTCGATACCTGCCTGTTGTAGCATTGCTATTCCCGTTCCTGCTACTTTGTAATAAGGATCTTTCATGCCTACTATCACACGTGGTATCCCGCTTTGTATGATTAAATCGGCACAGGGTGGAGTTTTACCGTGATGGCTGCATGGCTCAAGATTAACATATAGTGTACTTGTTTTGAGCAACGCTTTGTCTTTTACCTGATGTATGGCATTAACCTCGGCATGTGCTTCACCAAATTTGCGGTGCCAACCTTCGCCTATTATTTTATCACCGTTTGTAATAACGCACCCTACCAGCGGATTAGGCGAAACATATCCGGCACCGTTTTGTGCAAGATCCAGGCAACGCTGCATGTATAATTCGTGCTGCAACATGCTGCGAAAGTAACGTTTTTCGTATGTTGCGCTAATTAACGGTTTCTATGTCCGATTTAACTTTAAGCCACTTATATACTTCGATGCTGCAAAAACTGCAGTCGGAGTACGATTTGACCGAGGCCGAAGCCATACTCAATTGGGTTTTTGAGGATATGTTGCTCATAAAAAAGCATCAGATACCGATGCTCGACCGCGAATTGACTGAGGTTGAAACGCAACGTTTTAATTTGGTGCTTAGCCGCTTATTGAACCATGAGCCATTACAGTATATACTTGGGTATGCTCCATTTTTAAATTTTCGCTTAAAAGTCAATCCTACTGTACTTATACCACGTCCCGAAACGGAAGAATTGGCGCTACATGCCCTAGATTTTCTCAAAACCTTGAATCATCCTCATCCCGAGGTGCTGGATGTAGGAACCGGAAGCGGTTGCCTGGCGATTGCCGTGAAAAAAAATATATCCGGTGCATTGGTCACCGCTGTTGATGTTAGTGAAGATGCTTTGCGAACTGCAATCGATAATGCATTGTACCTGCGTGCTGATATATCATTTATGCAACTGGATTTTTTGGTAGATAAATCTGCGCTCTCTACTTCGTGCTACCATCTAATAGTGAGCAATCCGCCATATGTACGTGCGAGTGAAGCTGACCAGATGCATGCCAACGTATTGCGTTATGAACCTCGTACAGCCTTATTTGTACCCGATACCGATGCCCTGGTTTTTTACCGCGAATTGGCTCAGTTTGGGAAAACCCATCTACACCCCGATGGTGTTATTATGGCTGAATTAAATCAGTTTTTAGCGCACGATACGATGGAGGTTTTTATCCAAAATGGCTACGGCCGGTGCGAGTTGGTAAAAGATACAAATGGACATAACAGGATGATAAAAGCGTTTATGTAAGTTTTATTTTACGTGTATACACCTTATTTTGCAATTGTTTCAATGAATAATCATGCATAACCTACATGTTTAGATTAAAACTTTCTACCGATCCGCTTTGGGCGGAATTGGCACAGCAAAATATAGAAGAAGTGCTTACTGATCACGCCTTTTGTGAACAGAAAGCCGCATCGAGTGCTATCTCCTTAATCGCTCATTTTCCCGAACACACTGAATTGGTGATTGAGATGGCCGAGCTGGTTCGTGAAGAGATGGAACATTTTCAGCGGGTACATCAGTTTATACTAAACAGAGGCTATCAGCTCGGACGCGAACGTAAAGACCATTATGTAAACGATTTGATGAAAATGGTTCGGAAAGGTGAAGGCCGTGAGAAAAATTTACTCGACAGGCTGTTGTTTGCCGCTATGATTGAAGCCCGAAGCTGCGAACGGTTTAAAGTGTTGTCAGAAACCATTCAAGACACTGAGTTAGCCGCTTTTTACCGCGAACTGATGCAAAGTGAAGCTACGCATTATACCCTGTTTATTAAGCTGGCTCGAAGGCTGTGTACTCATGAAGATGTAGATGCCCGCTGGAACGAGTTTCTGGAATACGAAGGTAGCACTATAGCGAATTACGGAACAAAAGAACACATACACGGATAACCAATAACACCTACATATATGAAAAAAACGATTCTATCTCTGCTCGTACTTTTTACATTACATGTATTCGCACAACCCGGATATGACTGGGAAATACGAAAGTCGGCCGATGGTCGCTACACCTACAAAATAGTTCCTAACGATCCATTGCAGGTAAGAATATATACGCTGCAAAACGGACTTACGGTAATGATGTCGGTGAATAAAAAAGAACCCCGCATACAGACTTATATTGCTACTAAAGCGGGCAGTAAAAATGATCCGGCCGATAATACCGGACTGGCACATTACCTCGAGCACATGCTGTTTAAAGGTACCGACAAGTTTGGCACAAAAGATTGGCAGAAGGAAAAAGAACTACTTGATAAAATTGATGCCCTCTATGAACAGTACAACACAACAAACGAGGAAGCAACACGCAAATCCATATACAGGCAAATTGATTCAGTTTCATTGATTGCATCTAAATATGCTATTGCCAATGAATATGATAAAATGGTTGGTGCAATTGGTGCAACCGGAACCAATGCATTTACCTCGCTTGAGCAAACCGTGTATGTAAACAATATTCCATCCAATCAAATTGACAATTGGTTGAATATTGAAGCTGAACGTTTTCGTAATCCCATTCTTCGCTTATTCCATACCGAATTGGAAGCTGTGTATGAAGAAAAAAATATTTCGCTAGATAATGATAACCGTAAAGTTTACGAAGCACTATTGTCGGGTTTATTTACCCGTCATCCTTACGGCACACAAACTACAATAGGTACCGTTGAGCATCTTAAAAATCCATCATTGGTAAAAATCCGAAACTATTACAATACCTATTACGTGGCCAATAACATGGCTATTATTCTTTCAGGCGATTTTGATCCTGATCAGATTATTCAGCAAATTGACAGGAAGTTTAGTTACATGCAGCCAAAGCCTGTACCGGACTTTACTTTTACGCCCGAGCCTGTTAATGCGCAACCTGTGGTAAAGGAAGTAGTAGGTCCCGATGCCGAAAGTATGATGATAGGATTTAAACTGCCTGGTGCAAATGATAAAGCAGCCTTGTATCTAACATTGGTTGATTACCTGTTGTCAAACTCAACTGCGGGTCTAATTGATTTGAATCTTGTTCAAAAGCAAAAAGTGCTATCAGCCTATTCAAGCTCGTGGATAAATAAAGATTATAGCATACATATGTTTGGCGGAAAGCCTAAGCAAGGTCAGAAATTGGAGGAAGTAAAGGACATGTTGCTGGAGCAACTCACTAAAATTAAGAAAGGAGATTTTGATGAAGACATGCTTAAAGCCATTATAGCTAACTTTAAGGTTGACCGTATTAGAAATAGTGAATCAAACGATGGCCGCGCATCTGAAATGCTGAATGCATTTACTGTTGACAAAGACTGGAAACAAGCTGTTATATCACTGGATGAACTCTCAAAAATTACAAAAAATGATTTGATGAAGTTCGCCAATACATATTATACACAAGACTACATAGTCGTATACAAGCGAAGCGGGGAAGACAAAAATGTAGTGAAAGTTGAAAAGCCTGAAATATCTCCGGTTGAAGTAAACCGAACAGATGCATCGCCTTTTGTAACATCTATTCTTACAAACAAGACCGAGGCAATTAAACCCGTATTTATTGATTACGAAAGAGACATTATGCAAATGAAACTGGGTGGAAACGTGCCGGTTTACTATGTGCGGAACAACGACAACAAGTTGTTTAATATGTATTATGTATTGGATATGGGTAAGTTTAATAACATTAAACTTCCTATAGCCATTGATTTGCTTCAATACCTGGGTACTGATAAATACACTGCGGAACAATTAAGCATAGAATTCTACAAACTGGCCTGCAATTTTGGGGTTTCATCATCCGATGAGCAGGTATATGTATATGTATCGGGATTGGATGAAAATTTTGAAGCTGCAACTAAGTTGTTTGAACACCTTTTGGCCAATGCAAAAGCGGACCAGCAAGCATTGGATAATATGGTAGAAATGATATTGAAGAAACGCGCAGATGCCAAGAAAAATAAAAGCCAGATATTTTGGGGTGCCATGCGTAGTTATGCCGTTTACGGAAAAAATAACCCACAGCGATACATATTGTCAGAAGCTGAACTGCGTGCATTAAAAGCGAAGGATTTGGTAGCCTTAATCAGGCAACTTACTACCTACGAACATAAAGTATATTATTATGGCCCTCGGGAGTTAAAAAATCTAACACTATTTTTAACTGCTCAGCATAAGTTACCGGCAAAGTTGCTTCCTTACCCCAAGCCGGTTACGTTTACAAGACAAGATACAAAAGGCAATGCTGTTTACTTTGTTAATTATGACATGGTGCAGGCCGAAATTATGTGGCTAAACCGTCAGCCCGATGCATTTGACGAAAACCAATTACCAGTCATTAATTTATTCAATGAATATTTTGGAGGCGGTATGTCGTCTGTTGTTTTTCAAACCATTCGTGAATCAAAAGCACTGGCTTATTCTACATTCTCGCGTTTTAATACACCGGCCAAGGCAAGTGATCCATATTATATAATGGCTTACATCGGTACACAAGCTGATAAAACCAATCAGGCTATACCTGCGATGAATGAATTGCTTCGCGACATGCCGTTAACTGAAAGTGCTTTTGACAATGTGAAAGTAGCACTCAAAAATCAGATTGAAACTGAGCGCATCATCAAAGAAGACATACTGTTTAATTACATGGCAGCTCAGAAGCTGGGTCTTTCCAGCGACCGCAGAATTGCAACTTACGAGCAGCTTGGCACAATGAGTCTGCAATCCATAAAGGACTTTCATGAAAAACGCTATAAAAGTGCACCTTTCAATTATTTTATTATGGGCAATAAAGAAAAAATTAGCCTCGATGAACTGAAGAAATACGGAGAGGTAACTGAACTTACCCTCGAAGAAATTTTTGGATATTGATTTTACTGCATCACCTGCTATGAGCATAAACATACGGCTAACCATCCTGCTGATTTTATGTACATATGCAGGTGATTCCTTTTTGCGGGCACAAAATCTGGTGCCTAACGGCAACTTTGAAGAGGATGATCACGGACTGGTTTTATACTGGCAGCAGCCGGTAAATCTATATTATCATTATGAGAAACGCTGGGTTAAGCGCGACCGTATGCGACTGGAATCCATCAATGGAATTTGTTTTGTAAGTCCGGGGGAAACGGAGTATTTACATGTGGAATTGAAACAGCCTCTCAAATCAGGTGAAAAGTATACAATGCAACTTGAGTTGATGCGCTCGTTAAAGGATAAGACTTGGAGTGAATCAGCACCAGATGTAGTACATATCCACTTTTCCAATACACCTTTTGATGTGTCAACACGGGTTGTGATTGCTGCACCGGCACACATAACTCTAAACTTGGATAAGGTGAAAGAACCCGAAACATTTTACACCTACACACAAACCTACACAGCCAGTGGTAATGAAAAATTTATGCTCATAGGACGCTTGATAAACCCGGCAAATGCGGGAAGTGCCAATTTGTATTATTACTACACCGAAGGCAAAAAAAAGGCTCTTGATATTGCCCGTACTGTATATAATTATCAAACACTTTATATGCCGACATCTGAGTGGGGATCCAGCAAAAACAAGCAATATCGCTTGTATAAAAAACGTTTGCGGGTTATGGATAAGTGGTATCGGCAACAAGTTGATTCCATAAATAAAGTTTTTGATCCCATACTGGATACATTGGTTGCCCCAGCGAAATATGAAACATACGACACACGCTTTTATTTTGACAATATTTCGCTGGTGCCTGAGAATGAGTATACAGAATTTGTTACTGAACACGATTCGCTGAAGAATCAGGAGCCCGAATTAGAAACTGATGTAACCTATACTCTGAAGAATGTAATTTTTGAAACCGATAAAAGTGTCTTGTTGCCACAGTCACTTGATGAACTGAATTCAATTGCAGAGATTATGCAGCGATACCCGGAATTGGTTATTCATCTCACCGGACATACAGATAGCATAAATACTGAAGTGTATAATCAAAAACTATCAGCCGAACGCGCAAAAGCCTGCGTTGAATATCTGAATGAAAAAGGAATTGAAATAACTAGATTGACCTATGAAGGCAAAGGAGAAATGCAGCCACTGGTATCAAATGATACCGAAGAAGGAAGACAAATGAACCGAAGGGTAGAATTTGTTTTCAGAAGAAAAGAGTAAATCGCATTGTTCTGCACTATTTCAGTATGGGTAAAAACTCACCGCGTTTGTTTATGTACAGCGGAATATCGCGGTATACCACATCCGCTACCCCATTGCTGAATGAGCCTACAGCATCAAACTGAGCTGGAACAGCTACTTTGCCTGTAGCATCAATAAATCCCCATTGCCTCTTATACAACACAGCACACATTCCCTCACTGAATACCGATGCATCATCAAATACATTTCGCAGAACCCATTCGTTTGAGGCATTGATAAATCCCCATTTGCCATCTTTTAAAACAGCAGCTTTGCCTTCTGCAAATGGTTTTATAGACGGATAAACAGCCGGTACTTTTTCAGTTCCGTTTAAATCAATAAATCCGAAGAGATTTTTTTGCATAAACCCCATCATTCCATCGGTGGCCGGAAATAATAATTCATAGGATGGTTTTATTGCCCACCGGCCAGTAGTATCCATTGCGCCAAATTTGTTGTTTTCGCTGACCACAATTCTGTTTTGAGATACGTCACCCACACGCTCAAAACGAGTAGGTATTACTTCCTGCATGCGTGTGTTAACCAGCCCAAATCGCCCATTCTTTTTTACACGCGCAAATCCATTAAAAAAATCATCAGCGTCTTCGTACTCGATTGTTGACACTTGCTTGCCATTTTTGTCAATGTAGGCAAATACATAAATAACAGTACCTACATCTTTACCAAACTTTATTTCATGGTACTCTACCTGTCGGGAAATAACTGCGTAACCATCGTGAAAATTACGCGCTTCGTAAGTGTTGTCCGGAAGTTGTATGACAAATTCATTATTCAGATTGACATAGTACCTATTGCGTTTGAAATCACTTACTGAAATCAAACCCTCGGAAAGCATGCCTATATTTTGATATAAACCTGTATCAATTATCCGTTTGTTTTCCATATTGATAAGGCAAGGCATGCGGTTAAGGGCAACTACTGCATGGCCTTCGCTAAAGTCATCGGCATAATCGTATACGGCAGGAATGATCATCTTGCCTTCGTTGTTCATGTAGCCGAATTTGCCTTTTATTTCTACCGGGAATAATTGTTGTGCACGCATGTGAATGCACGCACACAGAAAAATACAGAGGAGTAAGTACTTATTCATAGCAAACAAACCTACGTATATGCTTTGGTAGATGTAGTGTTTTTTCTCCACCATCGGTAGATAATCTGTATGCCGAAATTTCAGTCTACTCCTACAAGTATTTTCAGAATTAGAGTTGGAGTATGCACAGGCAGTTAATCGTGACGAATTTGGGATAAATTGTATACTTGCAGAGTATGGCATTTTTAGATACGCCTATTGAATATTTAAAAGGGGTAGGCACCAACCGTGCTGAATTGCTCAAAAAAGAGCTGGGTATTTTTACGTTTCACGATTTGCTGTTTCATTTTCCGTATCGCCATATCGACCGCTCACAGATACATGAAGTTTCGGAGTTAAGTGAGGAAATGGCCTATGTTCAGGTAAAAGGTAAAGTTAGCAACATCCGCCTGCTGGGTCAAAAACGAGGGCAACGTCTGGTAGCAGACCTTACTGACGGAACAGGCCGAATGGAACTGGTGTGGTTTCAGGGAATAAAATGGGTGAGAGAGGCGCTGAAAGAAAATAAAACGTATCTGGTTTTTGGTAAGCCCACTCTGTTTAATCGAACATTTAACATGGCACATCCAACGCTTGATGATCCTGAGCAGGAAGCCGATAAAAAATACCTGAACATAATGCCCATGTATAGTGTAACTGAGCGCATGAAAGCCAAATCGCTGGATACACGTACACTCATGAAATTAACCCATACACTTATTTCTTATCCTGAGTTTGGCATGGTCGAAAACCTGCCCGATAGCTTGCTGCAAACACAAAAATTAATGCCACGCACAGAGGCATTCATAAACATCCATTTCCCGTCATCGCACGGCATGCTGGCTGAAGCCGAGAAGAGGCTGAAATTTGAGGAGCTCTTTTTTATTCAGTTGCGATTGTTACGCTATAAACATGCGCGTTCGGTTGTATACAACGGTATCAGACTCGAAAAAATAGGAGAGGCGTTTAATTCTTTCTATAATCAGTATCTGCCATTTGAACTTACACAGGCTCAAAAACGTGTACTTAAAGAAATACGAGCGGATGTAAAATCAGGTAAGCAAATGAACAGATTGCTGCAGGGCGATGTAGGCAGTGGCAAAACAGTGGTGGCATTGATGAGTATGCTGATGGCCATTGATAATGGATACCAGGCCTGTATAATGGCCCCTACAGAAATACTGTCACAGCAACATTTTGAAACCATAACCAAACTGACCGGAGGCATGCAGCTGAATGTGGCACTGCTAACAGGATCAACCTCAACCAAGGTTCGTAAAGAAATTCTAGCCGGAATTGCTTCAGGTACTATTCATCTCCTAATCGGTACACATGCATTAATTGAAGAGGTTGTACAATTTCAAAATCTCGGACTAGCAGTAATAGACGAGCAGCACAGATTTGGGGTTGAACAGCGGGCAAAGTTGTGGAAGAAAAATCAGTACCCGCCACACGTGCTTGTAATGACTGCTACGCCTATACCTCGTACGTTGGCAATGACACTTTATGGTGATCTGGATGTATCGGTTATAGATGAATTGCCTGCAGGCCGCAAACCAATTAAAACTGAACACCGTTTTGAAAGTAACCGACTGCGGGTTATCGGATTTATGCGCGAACAGATTGCCAGAGGCAGACAGATATATATTGTGTATCCGCTTATAGAAGAAAGTGAAAAGATGGATTACATGAATCTGCAGCAGGGATTTGATGAGATTCAAAAATTATTTCCTCAACCCCAGTACCAGATATGCATGGTTCACGGAAAAATGAAAACAGCGGACAAAGATCGCGAAATGCAACGTTTTGTTAGTGGCGAGGCTCACATCATGGTTGCTACAACAGTTATTGAAGTAGGTGTAAATGTTCCTAACGCAAGCGTGATGATAATTGAAAGTGCCGAACGCTTTGGATTATCACAGCTGCATCAGTTGCGTGGCAGGGTAGGGCGTGGTGCTGAACAAAGCTATTGCATATTGATGACAGGTTATAAGCTTGGTAATGATGCCAAGCTGCGTATGAAAACAATGTGCGATACCAACAATGGATTTGAAATCGCTGAAATTGACTTGAAGTTGCGTGGGCCGGGCGAACTGGAAGGTACCCAGCAAAGCGGTGTGCTTGATCTACGCATTGCTGATTTGGCTAAAGACCAGCTGTTGTTACAACATGCACGTGATGCAGCACGGTATATTATTGATATGGATCCCGAACTGTCAAGCCCTCATCATAGTAAGCTAAAACTCTATTTCGATGCGTACACCCGGCAATCGCGCTGGAGCAGAATTTCGTAAATGTAAGTCGTATATTGCAGTATGATTAAATACTTGTTCATGGCATGTTTCGGCTGGTTTATAACCGCTGCTAGCCTGATATCTAACGCTGCTGCTGCAAACGATTCGGTATATGCTGCTCCGGTTGTGTTTATGGACGATACGGTGATTACAGTTCACAGTCCAATCAGCCTGCTGAATGCCGAAGACCGCAGCTATGCAATCGGTAAACGCCTAACGCGCATTTACGAACGTGGTATGTTTCAGCCCGAACTGCTAACCATATCGGAACAGGAACCTGTTTCCGAACTGCTTTACGATAACTCAACAGTATTGATGGTAATTAGTGAATTTGATGCTTCACAAGCTGGTGTAACCCGTAAGCAACTTGCAGAACAGCATCGTCAAAAAATTACTAACGTTCTTGAACACCACACAGAACAACATAGCATCGAAAATCTGTTATTACGTTTGCTCAAATTGACCGGAATTGCATTCTTTTTACTAGCTTTTATTTTCGGTATCAATAAGCTTTTTAAATTGATTATTACCCGTTTGTTTAAAACACGAGAAGGTTGGGCAAATGGAATTCGTATTGGGAAAAATGAATGGCTTAGCCCGCAAACGCAGGTGCTATACAGCATGCGTTTGTTACGCTTAGTACGTATTCTGCTTATTGTAATTATAACATATGCCTCACTTCCTTTCATGTTTGCAGTATTCCCCGAAACTGAACAGGTAACCGTTCTGATTATTGACTGGACACTTACTCCGGCTCGACAAATTCTACAGGCTGTTTGGTCATTTGTACCTAATATGTTTACCATTCTCATTGTGTGGTTCATAATGCGTTTTGTTATCCGTATTGTCAGATATATTAGCGATGAGCTGGAGGCAGAAAAAATTGTATTGAATGGATTTCATCCCGATTGGGCCAGACCCACATATAACATTATTCGTTTTTTGCTCTATGCATTTACACTTGTAGTGGTGTTCCCTTATTTACCTGGTTCGGGAAGTCCGGCATTTCAAGGTGTAAGCGTGTTTTTAGGATTGCTGTTGTCGTTGGGTTCATCATCAGCCATTACCAATTTAATTGCAGGATTAGTCATTACCTATATGCGGCCGTTTAAGCCGGGCGATAGAATAAAAATAGGGGATCTGACTGGTGATGTTATTGAAAAAACCATGTTGGTTACACGTATTCGAACCATAAAAAATGAATCAATAACCATACCCAACTCGTCTATTTTAAGTGGCTCGGTTACCAACTATTCAGCCTTTGCAACTCAGCAGGGGCTCATATTACACACTGTAGTAACCATCGGTTACGACATGCCGTGGAAAAAAGTTGAGCATGCTTTGCTATTGGCAGCTCAGCGAACAGAATGGTTGAGTTCAACACAAAAGCCATTTGTATTTCAGTTAAGCCTCGATGATTATTATGTAACCTATCAGCTAAATGTATATACTGAACACCCTGCATTTATGCAGCAGATTTATTCATCGCTTCACGCACATATACAAGATACGTTTAATGAAAACGGTATTGAGATTATGTCGCCAGCCTATACATCATTGCGTGATGGAAACCAGTCAACCATACCGAGACAGTATCATAGCGCTGACTATAAAGCACCGAAGTTCAATGTAAATAATTCCGGTGAGTAAAATTACTCGGTACGTTTTAGCAATACCCGCTGATCATAGTAGCGAATTCCCCATTTTTGCAATAATTCTTTGCCAATAGCTATAGTATTTTCAGGTAAGGATACATTGGCTTGATGCAATTCCACCAGTTTATTCACCGAATCTTCCACAAATTCAAGTACAACAAATGCCGGATGCGGCAGTTTATTCAGCATGACACTGTTTCCTTCAATCACCATTATATTCAAGTATTGTTCTGTAACACGTTCAGTCGATATTTTTATGAGTTCTTCAGACATCGGTTGCCCGGGTTTATTCCAAGCTTTATATGGCGAGCGAGCTGCAGTTTCATTTACAATGAGTACTTGTCCGGCTTCTATTTTGCCATCACGCAGGCTGTTCCACCTGGTAATTTCAGGCTGGCTTATTTTGTATTTCTGTGTAATTTTAGCGAGCGTTTCACCTGCCTGAACGGTATGCCTCGTCACCACAGCTGTTTTCTCGGCATCGGCATTCGCATGGGTGTTTAGTCTGTCAACACTTGTTTGGGCTGTTGCAGCCGAAATTAGGCTATCAGAAACAGGGATATAAACCAGCTCGCCTTTTTTCAGTTTATCGGGTTTTATATGAGGGTTATGCTTTATAAATTCAGATAGGGTTATTGAATATATGCGCGTAACAGCCATGGCTGTTTGTCCGGCATCAACGCGATGAACAATAAAACGTTTACCATTTATAGTTTTTACCGTAAGCGAATCGTTGGTTTTTGACCAGCCCAGCACCAGCAAATGGATAAAACAGAATGTGAGTATATACTTCATTTTACGTTATCGACTACTAAAGTTGACCATGCCATTGGCTTGTTGTTAAACATGGCACGTGTATGAGACCAAACCTGTTTAAACAATTCGGATTTCCGATATTCATCAAGATGCTCCTGCGACTCCCACGTGCTGTAAGTAAAAAATACATGATGTTCGTGCGCATCGCGCAGCAGCTTGAGGGAAGTGCAACCCGGAAACGCGGCTATTTTATGTTTACTGGCATTAAATAACTCGATAAATTCATTCACTTTATCGTGTTCGAACGACATGCGTACAATTCTATTTATCATGAAATTCAATGATTACAGTATCGCCCGTTTTCAGGCCTAAAAGCGAAGATGCATTTCCCATGTTTTGTGCAATTTCAAGATATCCGCTTGCATTAAAAAAGGCTAGTGAATCTCCCTTTTGCACTTCGTCATAATGGTTTAGTATACGTGTGATTTTTTCTTTGCGTCTGTATGAAATTATAAATTTACCCAGCCCGTTTTTTTCATGAGCACGGGTAAATTCATTCAGCGTAATATCACTGATAATATTTTCTGCTGCATCAACGTGCATGACTTTACCTCTCAACATATTCCCCATCAAACGTTCGGCCATAACTGATGAAGTTATTTCGGGCAGCGGCCCAAGTGAGCTATCACCCCTCTGAATAAAACCTATAATTTCGGGAAACAGGCTTAACTCTGAAAAGGCCGGATGAAACGTAAATTTGCTTACCGGCCACTCTGCATACAGTGCATCGGCACTAAGGTGCAGGTGCGATAGCAATTCATTTTTGTAAGTAATAAGCCATTGATTATGCTGCCGCACGACACAGATATACGAGTATTTAACTGTGCTGCAATCAACGGCTATAAGGTGAATCGTATTTTCAGGATAATGCCCCACCGTTGTATTGTAGAGATATGCAGCATGCTTAACATCGCCCTGGCTCAGGTGATGCGCCACATTTTCAAGCCAAACAGGTGAAAATTGGCGTAGCAACACCGCCCGAAGGGCGGCTAAATAGCTGCTGCCATAGCCATAGTCGGAGATTATACTGATAACAGGTGCTTGCACGGAATAAAGGGTAACTAATTTTGTGGCTAAAATACATTAGTTTTGACTTCACATATAAACAAAATCGTACGTTTGTACCGTAAATGACACAACTAATCGGATAACAGCTTGCAAAACAAAGAAATCGTAATTGAAGATATTGACCCTACTGCGTTGTTGGGTGTTATGAACAAAAACCTGAAAGTGCTGCAGGGTAAATTTCCTGAACTTAAAATAGTGGCGAGGGGCTCAAGCATTCTGGTAACAGGAGAAAACACCAAAATTGCAAAACTGGCAGCAATCATTCAAGCCATTGCTGAGCACATTAAACAATATGGCAGTATTAAGGAAGTTCAACTAGAAGCCCTGGCCGAAGGACGTAAATTGTCTGTAGACTCCGACTCAACTGGTAGTGTTTCTGAAAACGATATTATTTTACATGGCAACGGTGGCAAGGTCATAAAAGTGAAATCGCCCAACCAAAGAGTAATGGTTGATATGGTCGAAAAAAACGATGTAGTTTTTGCTATTGGTCCGGCCGGAACAGGTAAAACCTATACAGCTGTTGCACTGGCCGTTCGGGCACTAAAAAACAGAGAAATCAAGCGTATAATACTTGCCCGACCTGCAGTAGAAGCCGGAGAAAATCTGGGTTTTTTACCGGGAGATTTAAAAGAAAAAATAGATCCTTATCTGAGGCCGCTTTACGATGCCCTGGATGATATGATTGCCCCTGATAAACTGAAACAATACATTGAAACGCGTGTCATTGAAATAGCACCCATGGCGTTTATGCGGGGGCGTACGCTCGATAATGCCTACGTAATTCTGGATGAAGCCCAAAATGCTACCGACTTGCAATTGAAAATGTTTTTAACACGTATGGGCCCGCATGCCAAATTCATCATTACCGGAGACCTTACACAAATTGATTTGCCCAGAAGAACTCAATCGGGCTTGTTGAAAGCGGTGAACATACTTCATGGTATTAAAGGCATTAATTTTACATACCTGACCTTTGAAGATGTGGTTCGACACAGATTAGTCAAGGACATCATCAAAGCCTACGATCATTACAATAACCCTGAACAACCTGTTGTATAATGGAAAATGCATTAGTATCCACACATTACTTTTTTAAGCATCAGAAAAACTTTTACCGAGGTAAAGTTCGCGATGTGTATTACATCAAAGACCAGTGGCTGGTAATGATAGCCTGCGACCGCATTTCGGCATTCGATGTCGTTTTAAAACGTGCCATTCCCTACAAAGGTCAAGTGCTGAATCAGATTGCTTCATTCTTTCTGGACCATGCAGCTCAAATTGTACCGGTATGGAAAGTGGCCAGCCCCGATCCGAATGTAACCGTGGGAATTGCCTGCGATGCATTTAAGGTGGAAATGGTTATTCGCGGTTATCTGGCAGGTCATGCATGGCGCGAATACAAATCAGGCAAACGCACCATTTGCGGTGTACATATGCCCGATGGTATGCGCGAAAATGACCCTTTCCCCGAACCAATCATTACTCCCACAATCAAGGCGAGCCACGGTCATGACGAAGATATTTCGCGTGAGGAAATACTGAAACAAGGACTTGTGAGCGAAGCCGACTACGCAATACTAGAAAAGTATACCCGCGCCTTATATCAGCAAGGAAAAACAATTACTGAAAAGCAAAACCTGATTCTGGTAGATACCAAATACGAATTTGGTAAAAATGGAAATACCATCTACCTCATTGACGAAATTCATACCCCCGATTCGTCCAGGTATTTTTATAAAGATACCTACGAGGCAATACAGGCCAAAAATCAGCAGCAACGTCAGTTGTCCAAGGAATTTGTTCGTCAGTGGCTGATTGAAAACGGATTTCAGGGTAAAGCAGGACAGATACAGCCTGATATGTCGGATGAGTTTATAGACAGTATCACCAACAGATACATAGAATTATACGAACACATTACAGGCAGGCAATTTGTGCGTGGCGATTATTCGCATATCGAATCACGCATCGAAAATAACGTCAATGCTTGTCTGGCCACGCTGTAAAGCGAATCTCAGCAGGTTTTACAGGTTTTTAAACAGGGTCTGTTTTCATTAAAAAATGACCTATTTTCGCACGCATCTTTATACGCTATGCAGATTGATTATTCAAAATACGAAGCCGTGATAGGCCTGGAGGTTCACGCACAGATGCTAACCCGTAGCAAAGCCTTCAGCAGCGATGCAACGGAGTATGGTGCAATGCCCAATACTCAGGTAAGTCCTGTGTCGCTTGGGCATCCCGGAACCCTACCGGTTCATAACAGGCAGGCTGTGCATAATGCCATTAAAATAGGTCTTGCTTTACAATGCGATATTGCCGAGTTTAATTACTATGCGCGCAAAAACTATTTTTATGCTGATTTGCCAAAGGGCTATCAGATTTCGCAGGATACCACACCCATTTGCCGAAACGGGTACGTAGACATAAAACTGAAAGACGGAACTGAGAAGCGAATAGGATTAACGCGCATACACATGGAAGAAGATACCGGTAAAAGTATGCACGATCAGGATGTGTATGATACGCTGATTGACTACAACCGTGCAGGAACACCGCTTATAGAAATAGTTTCACAACCCGATATCAGGAGTGGTGAAGAAGCTTACCAGTATTTAACAGAAATACGCAGGTTAGTTCGTTATCTTGAGATTTGTGATGGCAATATGGAAGAAGGCTCTATGCGTTGTGATGCAAACGTTTCAGTAAGATTGAAAGGGGCAGCTGCATTTGGTACAAAAGTGGAGGTGAAGAATATGAATTCAATTCGAAATGTGCAGCGGGCAATCGATTTTGAAATTAAGCGTCAGATAGAAACCCTTGAACAAAACGGCAAGATATACCAGGAGACACGCACGTTTGATGCCATGAAAGGCATTACACTGGTAATGCGTACCAAAGAAGGGGCTAGCGATTACCGCTATTTCCCAGAACCCGATTTACCGCCTTTGCAAATTACACAGTCATTTATTGACGGAGTAAAAGCGCAAATGCCAGCGTTGCCCAAAGAGTTGTTTCATAAGTTTACTAACCAGTACGGATTAAACGAATACGATGCATCCGTTCTTACTGAAAGCCGTGATATAGCCGAGTATTTTGAAACATTACTCAAACATACATCGCATGTAAAAGCAGCAGCAAACTGGCTGATGGTTCATGTAAAAGGATACTTGAATGAACAAGCACTTGATATACGCGATTTTGTGTTGCAGCCCTCAAAAATTGCTGAAATAATAGAGCTGATTGATGCTGGAAAACTTAGCCATTCGGCAGCAGCACAGCGCCTGTTCCCGGCTATGCTTAATGAGCACCATAAGTCAGCAGCCGAACTGGCAGAGAGCTTAAATCTGATGCAGGAGCAAAACTCCGATGCCCTGCAAGAACTGGTCAATGCTGCCATAGCACTATATCCCGAAAAAGTAACCGAATACAAAAACGGTAAAACGTCACTCATTGGATTATTTATGGGCGAAGTGATGAAGCTGAGCAAAGGCAAGGCTGATCCCAAAATGGCCAATAAACTCGTAAAAGATACACTCGACAATTTATAAGTTTTAAATACAGACCTATCATGAACGTAAAAATACTTGGCATACTAAGCACCTTTGTGCTTTTTGCCTGCACCAATAAGCCTGCCACGCAAAGTGGATTTAAAGTAAAGGGAACCATTAAAAACAACACCGAAACAACAGTTACTCTAAGCGAACTTACCACTCAGGGTCTGGTTTTACTTGATACGGCTGCTGTAAACAGCGATGGAACTTTTGAATTCAGCGGCACCGTGAGCGAAAATACTTTTGCCATCATCAATCTGCCCAAGGGTGCTGTTGCGCTTCTGCTCGATTCGGTGGCCGATATTACCTTGTCTATTGATGCCAATCAGCCCGAGGTATACGGAGTTGCCGGCTCTGCTGATAGCGAAGAACTGAAGAAATTGTTGCAGATAAACAATACTTACATGCAACAGGTGCGAAACCTCGAAACCAAATATGCGGCTATGGGCACTGAAGTGCCCAGCGTAACTGACCAGAACAGATTACGTGCCGAGTACGATACGATAATGAAAAACCGTAGTGCCGAGTTGAAAGCATTTGCGCTCACTCACACAGAAAGTTTAGTTTCTTATTTCCTAACCAATTTCTTAATGCCCGAAGCCGACTTTGCCTTCTTTAATGAAGTGGATAAGATGTTGTACGAGCGATTTGCTTCTTCAAAGTATGCACAAATGCATCACCAGCGAGTGGAAACACTCAGAAAAACTGCCGAAGGGCAAACAGCCCCGGATATTGTGCTGAACGACCCTTATGGCAAGACAATAGCCCTTTCTTCAATGCGGGGTAAATACGTGCTGGTCGATTTCTGGGCCAGCTGGTGTCAGCCATGTCGTATGGAAAGTCCGAATCTGGTGCGCATGTATAATGCCTATAAATCGAAAGGATTTGATGTTTATAGCGTGTCGCTTGATGATAACCGCGATGCATGGGTGAAGGCCATCAATGATGATAAATTACTGTGGACACACGTCAGCGACTTACAAAAATGGAACTCATCAGTGGTCAGTCAGTACAATATTGAAGGAATTCCGTTTACTGTATTGCTGGATAAGGAAGGAAAAATAATTGCTAAAAACCTTCGTGGTAAGGCACTTGAAGACCAATTGAAACAAATTTTCAGATAGTTGCCCTTGGGTGTTTACATTAAGTTAATCATTACTTAATATTGGAGAAAGAAGCGTAGCCGAATGTTACAAAAAAAAACAGACATGGATACTACCTACAAAATCCTTGTGGTTGATGACGAAAACGACATTCTGGAGTTTATTCAATACAACCTGAAAAAAGAAGGCTACGATGTTCATTTGGCGCACAACGGTCAAGAGGCTATTGATGTGGCCCGTAAGATAAAACCTGATTTAATTTTGCTTGATGTGATGATGCCTGTAATGGATGGTATTGAAGCATGCAAGCAGCTTAAGTCAGACAGCGATTTCGAGAAAACATTCATTGTGTTCTTAACTGCCCGTTCAGAAGAGTATTCGGAAATTGCCGGTTTTAATGCCGGTGCCGATGATTATATATCAAAACCTATAAAGCCTCGGGTACTTATAAGCCGCATCAACGCCATACTTAGAAGAAAAAGTAAAGAAGTGATGGAAGCCAAGCTTACGGTGGGCGATATTGTTATTGACCGCGAAACGTTCTTGGTGTACAAACACGGAAGTAAAATACAATTGGCCCGCAAAGAGTTTGAGTTGCTATACTTATTAGCCAGCAAGCCGGGCAAGGTTTTTACACGCGAATACATACTCGAGAAAGTATGGGGCGATGAGGTGCTGGTTGTCGATCGTACTATTGATGTTCATATTCGTAAACTCCGCGAGAAAATCGGTGACGACTATATAGGAACCGTCAAAGGAGTGGGGTATAAATTCGAAGCCTGATAAGATGTTGCATCTATGATTAGAAACCCGAAACCTGTTACCGTTGCGCTGTTCATTTCTATAATTCTTTCGGTTTTTGTCGGGTTTACCACATTTATCATTGATGGCTTCGATAGCACACCTGCATTTGTAGCAGCCTTTGCTACACTGCTTTTTTCTTTTATCCTGTTTTTTTATTCCCTCGAGTACTTCATTTATAAAAAAATCAAGCTGATTTATAAGACTATTCACAGCCTGAAAACTCAGAAATACGATGCCAAGTTGAGTAACTTCGACTGGCGCACCGATCCCATAGCCAATATGAACAAGGAGGTTATCAACTGGGCACTCGACCAAAAGGAACAAATGGAAGAATTGAAAAAACTGGCCGATTTCCGCAAAGAGTTTTTAGGCAACGTATCGCATGAACTTAAAACACCAATATTTAATATTCAAGGCTACATACATACACTCATTGACGGAGCCATTGATGATCCGGATGTAAATCTTCGTTTTCTGAAAAAGGCAGCAAAAAGTGCTGATCGTTTAAGTGATTTGGTAGCTGACTTGTTAGCCATTTCACAACTTGAAGCGGGCGAACTTCTAGTGGAATCAGAGCGATTTGATATAAATGCATTGGTGAAAGATGTATACGAACAACTTGAGGTTCGTGCCAAGGATAGAGGCATCGCGCTAATCGTAAAAGAGGGATGCAATAAACCATTTTATGTTTCAGCCGACAAATACCGCATCAGACAGGTGTTGGTTAATCTGGTCTTGAATTCCATTAAATACGGCAAGGAAATGGGAACGACCACTGCAGCTTATTACGATATGGATGAAAACATATTGATTGAAATAGGCGATAATGGTGAAGGCATAGCACAAGAGCATTTGCCTCGCATTTTCGAACGCTTTTACCGGGTCGATAAAAGCCGCGCCCGTGAGAGTGGTCCGGGTGGTACAGGATTGGGTTTGGCTATTGTAAAACACATTATTGAGGCGCACGGACAAACCATAAACGTGCGCAGTACACTTGGTCAGGGAACTACTTTTGGGTTTACACTTGCTAAGGCAGCAGGTAATTAGTAGACAAACTGCATCAGCGTAACGTCCAGTATTCTCCCAAATTTTTTACCGACTTCGCGCATTACACCAACATGTGAAAATCCGACTTGTGTGTGCAGGTGTATACTGTGTTCGTTTCCTTCTGTTATGCGTGAAAGTACGCAATGAAGTCCGCCATCACGACCTTTTTCCATTACAAGGCTCATCAGTTTTTTGCCAATACCTTTATTTCGATGTTCAGGTGATATGTAAATGGATATTTCAGCTGTGTTGTCATAAGCCGATCGTTCGCTCCAGCGCGAAAGGGAAGCAAAGCCTGCAACAAACCCGTTTATTTCAGCAACAACTACAGGATATTTTGCATTGTGTTGTATGAGCCATGCTTTGCGGTCTTCAGTTGATTTTATTTCGGTATCGAATGTAGCTGTGCTGTTCAGTATGGATTCATTGTAAATTTCTGCAATGGCTGCAGCATCATCCAACACAGCATCACGTAGCACTATCATTGGTGTTAAAACAAACCGTTTATTTCAGCTTCAATTTTATCGATGACAAAGCCTAAATCTTCCGGTTTTTCAGCAAAATTGAGATTTTCAACGTCAATAATTAGTAGCTTATGCCTGTAAGTCGAAATCCAGGCTTCGTAGCGCTCGTTTAGTCTGCGCAGGTAGTCAAGCCTTATGGAATCCTCGTAATCGCGGCCACGTTTTTGTATCTGATTTACCAGGGTAGGAATAGATGCACGCAGGTATATGAGCAAATCGGGAGGCTTAATTGCTGATGTCATGGATTCAAATAGCCGCTGATAAGTTTCGAAATCACGTGTACTCATTAAGCCCATGCTATGAAGGTTTGGCGCAAAGATGAAAGCATCTTCATAAATGGTGCGGTCCTGAATTACCTTTTTTTTGCCCTTTTGTATTTGCTGTACAGTACTAAAGCGGCTGTTTAAAAAGTATATCTGTAGATTGAACGACCAGCGTTGCATATCTTCATAGAAATCGCTGATGTAAGGGTTGTCCTCTACATCTTCGTAATGAGGCTCAAATTTGTAATGGCGGGCAAGCAAGGTTGTTAGTGTTGTCTTTCCCGATCCAATGTTTCCGGCAATAGCTAAATGCATAACTGGTTATTTATTCGTTCTTAGGGTATTAAAATAGGGTGCATAGCTGTAGCTACACAACCTTCAATATTAACCGCTTACGCACGTATTTGGAAATTTGTGGATATGTTTTGATGCGTTGAAAATCAGTGCTTTTAACTCAATGAGCACTATCCTTCTTGCAACATGAATGCAACCTTTCATAAGCTTTCATATCTGCTGGCCATTCATCGGCATCGTAACCGCTTTTCGATACTGCTGTTTTTACTTTTATGGAGTTTGTTTTTCTGGGGTCGTACACTACCGACAGCATTTTTGACTCTACATGCAAATCGGATGACTTTATTCCCTTCTCAAAAGCTAAAGCTTTCTCTATTGTTTCTTTGCACATCTCGCATACAGCTGATGTTTTCAGCTGTATGGTTACGGTTCCATCGTTGTTTGCCACAGAGTCCTTAACGGCTGTTTGTGCGATTGCTGCTGTTCCTGACAGGCAAAGCGTTGAAATCAATATTTTGAATGTATTCATATTATAGTTATTTAATTGTTAAGCGAATTCCAGTATACCACAATCTTCCCATTACAGGTCCCCAAATGAGTGACGCATCAAAATTAGGGCCAAACGGATTGGCTGCATCGGCTATTTGATGATGCTGCATAAATCCAAATAAATTTTCACCTCCTACATACCATTCTATGTATTTAAACTTCTTTGTGATTTGTGCCATATGCACAAAATAATCGGGCGAATATCGGCCTGCTATACGGTGACTACCGTGATCAATAACAGCGGGAATTCGCATACGGTCAAACCACTTTAATGTGTAGTCAAACTTCCACTTTTCAAAACGTGTGGCATAGCTTACATTTATTAAAGCCCTGCTTTGCGCTACCAGCGGACGTTGCATCAGTATGCCGTGGTATGTAGTTCTTACATCTTGCCATTTGTAAGCTACACGCAGTTCAAGTTGCTTTAGGGGTTCGTATACAAAGTCAGCTTGCGCGCTGTGTGAATAAGACAAACCATTTAGATTATAGAAGTGTAATTCATCGCTGCGCAAATCCAAATCAGCTACTACCTGATTTTCAAAACGGGTGTAAAAGTAATCGGCTACAAAAGTGGCAGGACGCTTGAACAGCCTGAATTTATGAGTAAGTGATGTGCCGTAGTTTTGTGATACTTCGGGCTTAAATGCTTCCTGAACAACAATTCTTCGGTTGCTGGCCATCACGGCAGCATGTTCGACAAACACATTAGCTATGCGCATTCCCCTTCCAGCCGAAATACGCAAAACTGATGTCCGGGCTAAATTTACTTTAAGGTGTGCTCGTGGGTTAATAAGTGTACCAAACATATTGTGATAATCGACCCGCATGCCCACAAGCAGGGAATACCTATTCAGATTGTCATAGTTGTATTCGGCAAAGGCTCCAGGCACTATTTCATTGCGGGTAAAAACAGAGTCGTTATAGCTCTCATGAAATCTGTCATTCATAAATGATAAGCCTGTTTTAATCTTGTGTTCACTAGTTTTGATGATAGTTTGATACACCATATTTCCATGCAGACTTTTTTCGTTGCCATCGTAAGATTTAAAACCAAATATGGCATTGTATCTGTACAGTCTGCTGTTTGCCATTACACCAAGACTTTTATAAGGTTTACCTTTAAATCCGATGGCTGCCTTACCATATGCTTCTGTGTGCATTGAGCGTGTTTGAACACCGTAGTATATCCTGTTCTTATTATCGTCTTCGCCACGAAATGAAAGCTGGCCTCCGTTACGTTCGTCATAGTTTACAAATACCCCGAAATCTGACATCAGTTTTCCAACCTGCTCATACTTCCATCGGTTAAGGGCTCCATATTGCATACCTGTTGCCATATCCATGAAGCCATCGCTATTAAAGTCATTCTTGGCTGCGATTGTACTGGCATGGGTAAGCAGCAGCGTGCTCCAGTTCTTGTTCAGTCTTTGTGCTGCGTGTACATTGGCCTCATATCTTCCCCAATCACCAGCATATACATTCAGGTGAAACCGGTCTGTTTTTTCGGGCTTCAATAACTCTATGTTTATCTGTCCGGCCATCGATTCGTAACCGTTTACGACAGAGCCTATGCCTTTTGTAATATCTATAGATTGAACCCACGTGCCGGGAATATGTGCCAGCCCCGAATTGGTTGATAACCCTCTAATTCCCGGTTGTAATTCGGTTAAAATTTGTGTGTATGAGCCATCTAGTCCCAGCAGTTTAATTTGTTTTGTGCCTGTAAGTGCATCACTGTATGATACATCAACAGTGGCATTGGTCTCAAAGCTTTCGCTGAGGTTACAACATGCCGCTTTCTTTAGTTCGCCAATGCCAAGCGATTGCCTGTTCGTAACCTCCACTGTATTGTAGGTTGTTGCCTGTCGTTTGTCGCGAATTTCTACTTCATTTAGTAATTCGGGTGTTCGTTTCAGTCGTATGTGCAACTCGTTTTGAGATTTAAATAAAATAGTATCGGTCACATAACCGATATACTTTACAATTAGCCAATCGGGAGTACGAATGGGATGACTGATTTCATAGGCACCCAGCCCATTGGTTGTTGTGCCGTTTTTCGAAATCATCCATTGAAGCGTGGCACCGGCAAGTGCCTCCTGTGTGCCGGCATCCATTACGCTACCTCGTATGGATTGCCCCCGAAGTATTGTCGCCCACCATGCAAGCAGGCATAAAAATATGTACTTTTTCATGTTTCATTCAAAAAATAAGGTGAATATAAAATGCTATGCACACGGCATGAGCACCGAAGGAAGCATGAAAGATTAAACTCGAAAAACCATTAAATACGCTAAGGCGTCAGATGAATAATGAAACCTTGGTGGTGGAGCCTTTGCAGGTAGTGTATGAGTTATCGTTAAAGAACAAACGAAACATGTTTCAATAGTACTTACTGTATCTTGTATACTTACAGTAGTGTTAAAATAGGTATCCCGATGAGTCTGCGCATCTGTATCTATTTTGTTGTATGTATGCTCAAAATCACAACAGTCGCCAGGTTGGTCTGCTGATGTTTCACTTTCGCAACAGCTTTTTCTAGATGGGATTTTGTTTTCATGTATACAGCTATCAGCTTTTCCGAACAATGCAATTTCTGTATGCCCGTCAACGTTGCATATCATTTTATGCATGGGAATTCCGGCATAACCAAGAGTTATACTAACTAGCAATAGCCAACACAATATGATTCTAAAAAATTGCAACACTACAAAGGTATACTCTTTTTTTGTTAAAAAACGGATACCGGGCAATTCGTTTTGCCCCTTAAAATGGCTTGAAACCTATCAATTCCCTGGCTTCACGTAAGGTTTTGGCTGCGCTGGCACGCGCCTTTTCTGCACCTGTTTTGGCTGCTTTTGAAAGCATTTGCTCATCAGCATAAATAGCTGCTATTTGCTCACGCACCGGAGTCAAAAAAGTGATAATATCCTCGGCCAGTTGTTTCTTTAAATCGCCATAACGTATGGTACACGAAGCATGCGCCTGAATAAAATGATTTCGTGTATCGTCAGCAGATACCACCTTCATGATATCGAACAGGTTTTGTACGGATTGTGAAGGTGTACTATTTGGTTCAACAGGTCCCGAATCGGTAACGGCTCGACTCAGCTTTTTACGAATTGTATCGGGCGAATCGGCCAGATTAATGACAGAGTTTTCACCTTCACTTTTACTCATTTTACCACCACCATGTAAGCCGGGAACTTTAATTAAGTCAGTGCCGTAATTAAATGCCTGCGGTTCGGGAAATAAGTCGCATGCGTACATGCGGTTGAAACGATTGCCAAAGGTTCGGGCAAGTTCGAGGTGCTGCTCCTGATCTTTGCCCACCGGAACTTTGGTCGCTTTGTGAATGATAATGTCAGCTGCCATTAAAACCGGATAGGTGAGGAGTCCTGCATTTATGTTATTGGGCTGTGTACGTGCTTTTTCCTTGAAAGAAGCAACACGCTCCAGTTCGCCCAGGTAAGCATGCATATTTAGCAGCATGTACAATTCAGGAATCTCGGTCAGGTCACTTTGAATATACAAGGCGCAGTCTTCCGGATTAAGGCCGCAGGCCAAATACTCTGCCAATACGGTTTTAACATTTTGGTGTAAGTCTTTCGGATTTGGATGAGTAGTTAGTGAATGGTAATCGGCAATGAAAAAATAGCAATCGTATTCGTATTGCATTTTTACAAAATTTTTCACCGCACCCACATAATTACCCAAATGCAGGTTGCCGGTGGGCCTTATTCCGCTTACTACAATTTCTTTTTTCTGATGCATGCAAATGAAAGCTATTGACGCGCAAAATAAGCAATATTATTGCCTATTATATATGTGCTTCGGGTTACACTTTTTTTCCGGCCAGTAAATACATTATTGCCATACGTGTAGCTACTCCGTTTTCAACCTGATCGAGTATAATACTATGTTTACTGTCGGCTACATCGCTGGTTATTTCCACACCCCGGTTAATGGGCCCCGGATGCATGATTACAATTTCTTTGTTCAGTTCATCCAGGCGTTTTTTGTTCAATCCGTATAACATGCTGTATTCACGCAGTGAAGGGAAGTATTTGATATCCTGCCTTTCGAGTTGTATACGAAGCATGTTGGCTACATCACACCAGTTCAGGGCTTTCATCAAGTCGCTTTCAACCTTTACGCCCAATGTGTTTATGTATTTCGGGATAAGCGTTGTAGGTCCGCATACCATTACTTCTGCACCTAGTTTTTGAAGGCAAAGTATGTTTGAAAGGGCAACACGCGAGTGAAGAATATCACCAACAATAACCACTTTTTTTCCTTTAACGGTACCCAGTTTCTCACGTATGGAGTAAGCATCAAGCAATGCCTGCGTGGGATGTTCGTGTGTGCCGTCACCGGCATTAATGATTTGTGCATCTATGTGTTTTGACAGGAATATGCAGGCACCGGGAGCGGGATGTCTCATTACCACCATGTCTACCTTCATGCTTAGAATATTTTTTACAGTATCAATCAGGGTTTCACCTTTTGATACTGAGGAAGAGGATGCAGAGAAATTGACAATATCGGCACTCAGTCGTTTCTGTGCCAGTTCAAAGGAAATACGGGTGCGCGTTGAGTTTTCAAAAAATATATTGGCTACGGTAATATCTCGCAGGGAAGGAACTTTTTTAATTGGACGGTTAATAATGGCTTTAAAGTTATCGGCTGTTTCAAATACCAGTTCAATATCATTTCGGGTCAGGTCTTTAATGCCCAGCAGATGCTTTTGACTAAATTCTTTGGGTAGTTGGTTAGCGCTCATTCGGTTGGTGTTATGATGTATACGGTATCGGCTTTAGAGGTTTCTTTCCATTCTACTTTAACCTTATCGTTCGATCGGGCATCTACTGTCATACCTACATAGTCGGGCTGTATGGGTAAATGCCTGCTGTATCTTCGGTCTATCAGTGTAAGTAATTCTACTTTGGCGGGCCTTCCAAAATCGGTTAATGCGTCAAGCGCTGCTCTGATTGTGCGACCGGTATAAAGTACATCATCTATCAAAACGATATGTTTGTCTTCAACGCTGAAGTTCATTTTAAGTTCGCTAGGCAAAATTTGCTCGTTTCCTCGCCTAAAATCATCGCGGTAAAAGGCGATGTCAAGTTCACCGTAAAGTATTTGTTTGGTATTTAGCAACTGGCTTATGCGCTCATGAATTCTTCTTGAAAGGTAAATACCGCGTGGCTGCAAACCTATGAGTGCAGTTTGCGAAAAGTCACCATGTTTTTCGATGAGTTCGTAACACAAACGATCTATGGTAATGGCAAATTTCTTTTTATCCAATATAGGCTTTGCGTTCATTCGCTGATGAGTTTGTGTTTGTACAAATGTATGCAATATTCAATCATGTTTCGGACAGGGCCAGTATGGTATCAAATTCAGCAGGTTTAAGAGACATTACACTTAACCGTCCTTGCCTTATGAGGCCTATTTCTGACAGCCTTTTATCGCTCTTAATGTGTTCGAGACTTACCGGTTTCTTTAGCTTTTTAAACGGTGCCAGATCTACTACCACCCAGTTTGGGTCATCAGTGGTTGGGTCCTGGTAGAACTCTTTCACCACTTTGGCTATACCAACTATTTCCTTGCCTTCATTGCTGTGATACCACAATACCAGATCGCCTTTTTTCATGGCTTTAAGGTTGTTTCTGGCCTGATAGTTTCTAACTCCATCCCAGAAGGTGCGTTTATCTTTAGTGAATTGTTCCCAGCTATACTTGAAGGGCTCGGATTTTACTAACCAGTGTTTCATTGTGTTCAAACTTAAACTTTTTAAGCAAAAAAAATCCCGACACATGTGCCGGGATTTTTTCAATATGGGAATGTGAATTACTCACTTTTTTCCATTTTAGATTTCAACTCAGTTAAGGCATCAATATCACCAAATGTCGACTTCTCATTGCTTTCGTTGAGTTTTTTGGCAGCTTTTGAAGCTTTCTCTTTTTCACCTTCTTTTTTCTTGGTCTCATCCGCTTTTTTCTCTTCCATATCGGCTTTCCATACCGAAGTGTGCGATACTACTATGCGTTTGTTTTCCTTATTAAACTCGGTTACTTTAAAAGGCAGAACTTCGTCTTCTTTAGCTGTTTTCTTATCTTCCTTATGCAACTGTTTGATTGGTGCGTAACCCTCAACTCCGTAAGGCAAAGCAATAATGGCACTCTTATCTTCTACCTTCAGTATGGTACCTTCATGTACCGAACCGGGGGTAAAAATGGTTTCAAAAGTATCCCATGGATTTTCATCCAGTTGCTTGTGTCCTAAACTAAGTCTGCGGTTTTCCAGATCCATTTCCAGCACTATCACTTCTAATGGTTGATCTTTTTTCACAAACTCGGCAGGATGTTTGATTTTCTTGGTCCAGCTTAAATCGCTAACGTGAACCAGTCCATCTACGCCCTCCTCCAGTTCAAGGAATAAGCCATAATTGGTCATGTTGCGAACAACACCTGTATGTTTTGAACCAACAGGATATTTCTCAGCAATATTCGACCATGGATCAGGTTTAAGTTGTTTAATACCAAGTGACATTTTTCTTTCGTCTTTGTCAATGGTCAAAATTTTAGCTTCGAGTTCATCACCCAGTTTCATGAAATCTGAAGGATTACGCAAATGCTGGCTCCAGCTCATTTCTGAAACGTGAATCAGTCCTTCTACACCTGCTGCTATTTCAAGAAATGCACCATAGTCTGCAATATTTACAACTTTACCTTTAACTACAGCACCTACCTCAAGTTTTTCCGACAGGCTATCCCATGGATGTGAAGTAAGTTGCTTTAATCCAAGGCTAATGCGTTTTTTCTCATCGTCAAAATCAAGAACTACTACATTTATCTTCTGGTCCATTTTAAGCACCTCTTCCGGGTGATTTATGCGCCCCCACGAGATGTCTGTAATGTGTAGCAATCCGTCAACACCTCCAAGGTCAATAAATACGCCAAAGGAGGTCATATTTTTAACAGTACCTTCCAGTACCTGGCCTTTTTCAAGTTTCGACAGGATGTCTGATTTTTGAGCCTCAATATCTTCTTCAATCAGTACTTTGTGAGAAATAACAACGTTTTTGAAGGCGTTATTTACTTTCACCACTTTGAAAGCCATGGTTTGGCCCACATAGATATCATAATCTTTGATAGGCTTTGTGTCAATTTGAGATCCCGGAAGGAATGTATCGATTCCCATTACATCCACTACCAGACCGCCTTTAGTACGCGTTTTAACGTAACCGTTTACAATTTCATCGTTTTCTTGTGCTTTGATGATATTTTCCCAAGCACGCTCGCTGATAGCTTTTTTGCGCGAAAGCACTAGCTGACCGTTCAGGTCTTCTTTATTTTCGAGCAATACTTCCACTACATCGCCTGCCTTAAGTTCAGGCATGTCACGGAATTCAGTTTTTGGGATTAACCCATCTGACTTAAAGCCGATGTTTAATACTACTTCCTTTTCTGTGAAACCTACAACGGTTCCTTTAACGATTTCACGTTCAGCAATAGTGCTAAGCGTTTTTTCATAAAGGCTTTCCAGATTAGCCTGTTCTTCGTGTGAGTACTTGCTGAAGCCTTCTTTGTCCATGCTCCAGTCGAAATCAGCCGCAGGGGCTGAAGGTGTTAAGTGTTGGTTTTCGTTTGTCAAATGTTTAATTCTCCTTTCGCTTAAAAAAGCCTGCAAGTATAAGGTATATTACACTATCTGCAAAAGGAATTTTAATGAAATTTACTGATTATCATTCAGATTTATGAGAGATAGCAGGGATAAAGCGGAGCAAATCCTTATCAGGCACTAAAAAGCCGCAGGTATGCCAGGGTAACACGTACATTTTGGCATAATAACCATATTCATATTCTTCAGGTGGAACGTATTTGCGTTCAAGTATTCGGAAGCGGGTAGATTTAAGGTCAATTCCTTGTTTACGTGCTAAATATGAAACATTCCGAATCAGGTTTTTCTCATTTAGTCCATGCTGCGACTCAGTAATTGCGAAGTGATGTAGTTTCCACCAGCCACCTACTTTATCAGTATCGGGACTTACTAGTCCATAATAATTCATAATAGGAAGCCAATGCACAATCCCATTTTGAGTATACGTAATAGAGTAACAGGTGCGTTTTGCCAGCATGGCTTTATCGGTAAACACAGCTTTACTGTTAATGCCAAAAAATGTACGGCATATGGATAAAGGTGTAAGTTTTAATCCTCTTTCCCTGTATGTAGTGGTGGCAGCTGTTTTATCGTTATAGGAATGGTTTCTCCACTTGCCGTATAAAAATGCTGTGAAATAAAAGGTGTACGCTACCGTCATTAGCAGAACAAATCGGGACAGATTTTGATGGCTCATCTGAATGAAAGGGATTGTTTGTAATGAATTAGCACTATAAGAAGTATCATTCTTGGTGGCATAAATCCACCAAGCAAGAGGCTTGTAAATAATGTAACCTGACAGGGCAGTTCCTACAGCATGTCGGCTGTTAAGTATTAAATCGGCTTCATATGCATCGTATGCCGGAATATATTTATTGCGAAAATCAAGTGCCTTGATAAACTGATAATACCTAGTCGGGAGCTGAGCATCTGGTACAAATACAGATATTTTTTGAGTAGTACTGATTACCCTATACACTCTCTCCCAGAAACTGTCAGGTATAAACAATATGTAACACAACGCACAGCTAAGCGCAGTTTGGGGAAAATAAAAGCATAGTGCGATACTCAGATGAAAGAATATGCCAATCCATATCGCGGCTTTGTGCCAACGCTTACTGAATATAAGAAAAACGAAACCAATTTCCCATGCTATAACAACATAATTTAATAGTATCATTAGCCATTTAACGTCCTGAATCCCATCAACCCATGTGCTATACCTCCAGTAAGGCATACTTAGCGGTGTCCACAACCCCAGACCCTTTTGCCACACTGGTGATAACACTTTACTGATACCCGACATGAAATACATGAGTCCGAAAAGTAATATCCACCCCGCAACATAGTGAAGTTTATTGCATCGGTTGCGTATTGCCGGATAAAGAATGGAGTCGATGGAAAAACGGGCATTAGCCGGAAGTATAATCAGCAAAATACTTCCCATTTTTAGTATATCATCGTAATAAGATCCAACCCCATTTCGGACATAAACTTCGGTAATCAGTATAATGCATACATAATTGGCAACAGCTGCAAAATGTGTGTAAAACCCTATTAATAAACATAGAAGTGCTCCAACCCACAGAAAAAGTAGTACGTTGAATGGGAACAAGCTCTTGCTAACGCCAGCTACTGAATCAAAAAGCAACGCCTTATATACATGAGTATGGTAGGCCCACAGCAAAACCTGAACCGCAAAAACAATTCTGAAAAGAGCCAGCGAGAATCCTTTCTCGGTTTTATTCTGACGTGTTAAAAAATGGTAAAGCCTGTCAGGTATGCTCAGTATCTGCATGGTTATATAGGGTTAACGCTGCAATTAGAAATAATGTAATAAATGGGGAATGCAGATAGCGGTTTATTTTTGGCAATATATGCAGATTTAATGCGACATTTTCTATCCATACGAGGCTATACTCCGCAATGACAAGGACTGAAAGCAAGCATAGGGTATATCGGGCATACTGTTTACTGTAAAGAAGCTTGATGATAAAATAAGGTATGATGGTATATGCAATAGTGTACAAGTATGCTTTTATCCAAAAAACAGGTAGTGAAAGATGTGATTTAAACACACCTATGTATTCCTTATGTTGTGGATTCAGGAAACAAGCTACAGGTGAATTGTGGTAATCCGGGGTGATCAAATCTTTGAACAATCCCAATATGAAAAGACTCAATAATAAAATATAAGCAGGTATACGATTACGCTTATTCATATCCTTTTTTACTGAAATAATTTGCCCACAACATCCACATGCCAAACACGGCACCGTATATCATGAATATGAATATATAGCGGTGAAACAGGTCAAAGTATGGATAATGATTATACGCCATAAGTGTAAGCCAGTATGAACGTAAAATATTAATAACATCAATGAACAAAAGGCCCAAAATGAGATACGGAATTTTATATACCCATCGACCTGGATAAGCCACGATAAAAAACAGAAACAGTACAAAAAGTTCGAGTCCATTACAGGATGCTCCCATTCGCACTACGGGCTTTAATTTTGGGGTAAAATAAATAAAAGCTTCTCCCAAACGAAGGGTTGTTTTATAATAGGTTTCGTAACCACTCAGGTTTAATAAAAAACATACTGCATCTGTAACATGCAAGGTAATGTAATTATCAAGCATGCCATTAGTCTTCAGGGCAAATTCATAGGTCACAAACCACATAAGTGTTAGTGCTCCCATAACAATCAGAAATTTAATAAGCGGTTTAGCTAACTGCATAAAAAAAGGAAGTTTAATTAAAACTTCCTTTCAAATATAATTGAGTAAATTATTATTTTTTAGATCTTAGCTTCTTTACACCATATCCTATTCCAGCTGCAAGCAGAAGACCCACAGAACCATCAACTGGCAACTCAGGGTCAGTGTCAATAAAGTCGCCTGGCGGGTCGTCAATTTGAGCCATGACTAGCTGAAATGATAAAAAACAAACTATGAGTAGAAACAGTTTTTTCATTATTTATTTCTTGATTGCACGAAGGTAGATTAATAAATTTAATATATCAAATCATCTTTTACAAACTATGTGTTTATACGTATAAATAGCCGAATTAGGGTATAAATTGTTGATGTCCCCTTAAAAATTCAGCTGTTTCCATACGTTTTTTCCCTTCCATCTGTAAATATAGGATATTTATTAAACCATCCTTACACACCACATACATTTTATTGCTACGTATTAATACTTTACCGGGTTTATCCTCAGATATGGGAAGTGGGATAAATTCAGACTTATATAACTTAAATAGTTTAGAATTTATTCGTGTCATTGCCCCTGGATAAGGACTAAGACCTCTAATTCGATTGAGAATATCTTTACCAGATTGATTCCAGTCTATGAAGCAGTCTTCTGTATGTATTTTTGGTGCAAGTCGTATATGCTCATTTATCAGTTGCGGTATTACGTTATAGGTACCGTTTTGTATGTTTTCAATAGTTGCCAGCATTAGTTTTGCTCCTTCCATCATCAGTTTATCGTGCAGTTTGCCAGCATCATCATCTTCTTCAATTTGAATCTCTTTTTGAAGTAGAATATCTCCTGTATCTACCTCGTGCTTCAGTTTGAATGTGGACACACCGGTAATTTTCTCACCATTTATAATGGCCCAGTTGATTGGGGCTGCTCCCCTGTACTGTGGCAGCAGTGATGCATGCAAGTTTATTGTACCTAACGGAGGCATATTCCACACGATTTCGGGTAGCATTCTAAAGGCAATAACAACCTGTATGTCGGCATTATATGAACGTAATTGTGCTATAAAATCCGGATTTTTCAGATTGGTAGGTTGTAGTAGAGGCAGTTTATGGCCTAACGCAAAGCGTTTAACGGGTGATTCCATGATTTGCAGGCCTCTGCCGGCAGGCTTATCAGGGGCGGTAACAACGGCTACCACTTGCATGCCCGAGGTTACCAATTTTTCCAGCGATGCAACTGCAAAATCTGGAGTGCCAAAAAATACGATTCGTAGTTGTTTCATATAATCAGTATCTCTCAATCGCGCCAAAGAAAAGGGAATAAAAGCAGTGCCAGTATAACCACAAGTACGATTAAGCAAAAAAGTACAGCCAGGTCGGGTATTATCAATGAAAAATCCAACCCATCAACAGCCTTTTTTCCTGCCTTGCTTGCAACCATAATCATTGGAATTAGGAGTGGAAGGCTCAGAATGGTCATCATCGTATGGCTGTTATTGGCCTTTGATGAAATGGCCGATATCATTGTATATACGGAAGAGAATCCAATTCCACCCATAACTACACAAAGAAGATAGGTCCATAAGTGTTGTGCATACTGACCCATAAGTAGCCAGTATATCAAAAGTGTCATTGTAATAATAACACACATAAGCAGGGCGTTGTAAACGAGTCGAGCAATTAGCATAACCCTAGGCAGCACTAAACCAAAGTGATACAAATGGCTGCCCTTACTTTCAGCTATGAAACTTTTAGCTATCGCATTCACTGAGCTGAATAACAATAGTATCCAAAATACTGCATTCCAAGTAGGTGCATTCACTATTTTCAGGGTCAGAAATACAACAAAAATCATAGCAATCACCTGAAGTAAGATGCCATTTATCGCATACTTCTGCCTCCATTCGGCTCTAATTTCCTTTTGTAGCAATACTTGTATTTGCTTCATCATCATTATTCTGCGTAAATTAAATACTTTCTGCGCATGATACGGTACTGATTTAAGTCTCTTTCCCAACTTTGCCGGATAGTTTTTTCATCAATACCGCCTGCTAGTTGTTGCCTGAATGTAGAATTACCCGCCAGCTTCTCAAAAAAAGGAGTAAAAAATGATGCTGTATCATTGTCTCGGGAATAAAGTTGTAGTAATATGTTAAGCAATAAGCGGGGATTTTTGAAAAATGAGGAGTCAATGAACTTGCTGTAACGGTATCCACGACACAAGGTATTGGAATACGGAGGATTGTCGGCTACGCCTTTAACAGGAATGGGTGTAAACTCAATATCACCGTGAACTAATCCAGGTTTGCCTGCACATTCAAAAGGCCATTGTGTACCGCGCCCCAAACTGTAGCTGGTTCCTTCCAAAAAGCATATTGTAGGGTACAGATAAATGGCTGTCATATTTCGCAAATTAGGAGAGGGAGCAACAGGCAGTGTGTACCTGTAACTATGTTTGTAGTTTTTTACCGATATAATCTGTAGCCTGCAGCTTAGTTTATTCTTCAGCCATTTTTCACCATTTATCATGCGTGCATATTCACCAATCGTCATACCGTGAACGACCGGAACTGGATGCATGCCTACGAATGAAGTATACTTGTTGTTCAATACGGGACCATCAACATAAAATCCATTAGGATTTGGGCGGTCAAGTATAAGTAACGTTTTTTTCTGTTCAGCGCAGGCCTCCATTACATAATGCAGGGTAGATATGTATGTGTAAAATCTCGCACCTACATCTTGTATGTCAAAAAGTACAATGTCAATACCCGCGAGTTGACTTGGGGTAGGCTTTTTATTTTTGCCATACAAGGATAGTACAACAATACCTGTGTTAGCATCAGTATCGTTTTTTACAGAAGCACCGGCTTCATAATTACCTCTGAAACCATGCTCGGGAGCGAAAATGCAACGAATATTTACATTTTTTTTTATCAGAAAATCGACCAAATGAACACTAGTGTCATGGTGCAGGCAGGATGTTTGGTTTACAACAACGGCTATTTTTTTATTTTTTAATAGGTGCAGGTATCGTTCAGGTTGGTCGGCACCGCACAAAACCTGAGCACAGATAGTGCTGCTGATTAATAATAAAGTAAAAATCAATGCAGGCTTTTTATATTCGGACCATAATATCCGCATTAACTTAGTTGAAGGTATCATTATTTATAGCAAAGCGTTTGGCTGCAGGTGCTCAATCAGGGTCTTCAAAACTCATTGTACGTATTGCAATTGCAGCAGTATCAATAAGTATTGCTGTGATGATTGTTTCTGTAGCCGTTGTTAAAGGGTATCAACACGAAATACGCAACAAAATAACCGGTTTTAGTGCGCATATACAACTCTCCAGGCTTGATTTGAATAACTCGTATCAAACAACTGCGATTACCGCAGACACCGTCATGGAGCGTTTCATAGAACGTGAAAAGGCAATCAAACATGTACAGCGTTTTGGAATTAAAGCCGGAATTATAAAAACGGATGAGGAATTTCATGGCATTGTCCTTAAAGGTGTGGATCCCGAAAGGTACGATTGGAGCTTTATACATCAGCATCTGGTGAAAGGTTATCATCCAAAAACAACTCAAGGTCAGATCTCCAATCAGATATTGATATCGGAGCGTGTAGCTAATAAATTAAAACTGAAATGCGGTGATCCGCTCATCATTTATTTTGTTCAGGACCCGCCTCGTGCACGTAAATTTACAGTATCGGGGATATTTAATACAGGTTTTGATGAGCTTGATGAAACGTATGCGTTTGTTGATTTGAAGGTTGTACAAAAGCTAAATAATTGGGTGCCTCAAGCTATTACAGGTTATGAAATTGTACTACATCGCGATGCAGATATTCTTGAATCTGCTGCTTCGATTTATAATTACTTGCCCTATTCAGTAGAGATGCTTACCATAAGAGATCTGCATCCCCAACTTTTTGAGTGGCTTAACCTTCTTGATTTAAATGTTATTGTCATCATAGTGTTGATGGTTATAGTGGCTTGTATAAATATGATTACTGCCTTGCTCATTTTGATTGTAGAGCGTACGTTGATGATAGGAATTCTTAAATCAATAGGAAGTTCAGACAGGATTATCTCTTCTGTCTTTTTATACTTGTCCATTTACATGCTCGGCTTTGGATTGCTCATAGGAAATGTAGCAGGCGCAGTTCTATGCTACACGCAAAATAAATTCAAGTGGTTTACCTTGTCTCAGGATGCATATTACCTATCATATGTGCCGGTTGAATTAAACTTATCCGATATCGTTTGGATTAATACAGGAGCAATATTCATTTGCATTTTAGTACTCTTCATCCCTTCACGTTTTGTATCACGCATTCAGCCGGGGGTGATAGTTAAAGCAGATTAACTTATACAGTGTACAAGCTAAATAGGTCTTTATTTAAATAGTAACTTCCTATTTCTTTTTAGCGGGAACGAAATCAGTAACTATTTTATCCAAAATAGGCTTAAACTGAACCGCTGTGTAGTATCCGGCTATAACGTTTGTCTTATTTTCTTTTGGGTAGATAAAAATAGTTGTAGGGTAACCGGTAATCTGGTTCTGGCTAATTACCTGAGCCAGTTCCTGGCCGTTTGTATACTCTTTGCCTCCGTAGTTGTATACAACACCGGTAATTTCCGGATTAAATTTAATGGGTATATAATCTTTATTAATGCTGGCGATGATTTCTGACTTAGCATACGTATCGCGATCCATTCGTTTGCACCATCCACACCAGTCGGTGTAGACATCAACGAGCATGATTTTATTTTTCTTCTTGGCCAGTTGATACCCTTCGTTAAATCCGTACCATTTTAGTTCATCGTTTTTAGGACTGAATGAAAGGATACCTAAAGCGAAAACCGAGAAAATAATAAGACGTAGACTTTTCATATGCGTAGTATATTGTTGAAACCTTATTAGCGCAATATTAATTCAAAAAAACGACAACAGAATCATAATATTTACCTAATACCCTTGGGTAATTTAGCGTTTAAGCCGAAACTCATTCCATAGTGTAATAACCTCGTCATACCATGCAGTGCCGTACTTTCGTACCAGTGCCGATTTAAGAAAGCTGAATACCGAAACTTTGTGTTTATCGCCTAATCGGCATGCGGGCTTACAAATTTCCCAACGGTGATAATTTAATGCCTCATAATCGCCTACTTTTGATATACGAATAGGGTATAGGTGACAAGAGATGGGTTTTTGTAAACTAGTTTTTCCTTCATCCCATGCTTTTTCAATACCACATCCAAGGCTACCATCATTATGTCTAATTGCAAAATGGCATTCTCCAGTTGGCAAACAAGTAGTTACTACATCTCCGTCTTTGTCGTATTCCCATATTCCTTTTTCTGCTATTCCCCGTACTGAATTTTCATTCAGGTAGGGTTTAATCGAATTCAATTCTGATTCAATAAGTTTTACTTCTTCATCAAGTAGTGGCGCGCCATAATCACCCTCCACACAACATGCACCTTTACATTTGCTTAAGTCACATATGAAGTGTTTTTCGAACACATCTTCCGATATCAATGTATTTTCGTGTAGTAGCATGGTAATAAAAAAAGCCCCGTTCGGGGCTTTATTCATGTTAATTGAGAAATTTTATTCACTTTTATCTGCAGTCTCATTTGATTCAGCAGCGGGTGCAGCTTCTTTTTTAGTAGCTGTTTTACGACCTCTGCGTGTGCGACCTGCTGATTTAGAACTCTTTTCGCTAAGCATGGCTTCGTTGAAGTCTACCAATTCCATGATAGCCATTTCAGCATTATCTCCTTTACGATTAGCCAATTTCAGAATACGGGTATATCCTCCGGGACGTGTACCTACTTTTTGTGATATGGAGCCAAAAAGTTCTTTAACAGCATCCTTATTTTGAAGGTAGCTAAATACAACTCTACGTGAGTTTGTGCTGTCATCTTTTGCTTTTGTAATCATTGGCTCAACGTACTTTTTCAGTTCTTTTGCTTTGGCCACTGTGGTTGTTATACGCTTATGAAGAATCAGTGATGACGCCATATTGCTCATCAATGCCTTACGGTGTGAGGCTGTTCTTCCTAAATGATTTACTGTTCTTCCGTGTCTCATCTTACTGTATCTTTAATTTCGTTATTATTCTTCGCTCGACAGATATTTCATAATATCCATGCCGAATGTTAAACCTTTGTCTCTTACTAATTCTTCCAGTTCCGATAATGACTTTTTACCAAAGTTGCGGAACTTGAGCAGATCACCAATGTCAAATTTAACTAAATCGCCTAGCGTCTTGATATCTGCAGCCTTGAGGCAGTTATATGCACGTACCGACAAATCCAGGTCGGAGAGAGGTGTTTTTAATATCTTGCGTATGTGAAGAACATTTTCATCAACTTCTGTAGGCAATTCTTTTACCTGAGTATCTAAAGTGATTAATTCGTCAGAGAAAAGCATGAAGTGCTGTATCAGAATTTTTGCAGCTTCTTTCAGTGCATCTTCCGGATGTATCGATCCATCAGTAGATATTTCAAGGACTAATTTTTCATAATCGGTTTTTTGCTCAACACGATAATCCTCAACGCTATACTTAACATTTTTAATTGGGGTAAATATAGCATCAGTAGGAATAAGACCTACAACCGCATCTTTGGGTTTGTTTTCGTCAGCTGGTACGTACCCTCTACCTTTGTCTACGGTAATTTCAAGTTCCAAAGATGTTTTTGGATCGAGGTGACAAATAACTAAATCTGTATTCAATACTTTGAAAGTATTGGTGTGTTTGTTTATATCGCCAGCAGTGAATTGCTCTTGGCCTTTAATGTTAATGAATATTTTCTCGTTATCAATCCCGTCAACAATGCGTTTGAAACGAACTTGCTTCAGGTTTAATACGATTTCTACCACATCTTCAATTACGCCTTTGATGGTAGAGAATTCATGATCAACCCCGGTAATTTTAACAGAGGTAATGGCATAACCCTCGAGCGATGACAGCAGAATCCTGCGTAGTGCATTGCCGATGGTCACCCCGTATCCTTTTTCAAGCGGGCGGAATTCGAACTGACCAAAAAAGTCAGTTTCTTTATGCATGATTACTTTATCCGGTTTTTGAAAAGCAAGTATGGCCATGTGGTGTAATTGATTAATATTTTAATGATTATTTTGAGTACAATTCAACGATTAATTGTTCCTTGATATTTTCAGGAATCTGGTCCCTTTCAGGCAATGCCAGGAATGTTCCGGTCATTGATTTTTCATCCCAGTTTAACCAATTGAACTTTTTATTGTTACTGTGGCTCAATGCTTCTGTGATGGCCTCCAGCGTTTTTGATTTCTCACGAACTCCTACAACATCACCAGGTCTTAAGGTAAATGAAGATATATTTACAACTTTACCGTTAACCGTTACGTGTCTGTGTGATACCAACTGACGAGCGGCTGAGCGGGTAGGGGCAATGCCCATACGGTATACAGTGTTATCAAGACGTGCTTCAAGCAATTTTAATAAGTTTTCACCGGTAATACCTTTTTTACGTGCAGCTTCTTCGAATGTTTTATAGAATTGACGTTCAAGTACTCCATAGGTGTATTTGGCCTTCTGTTTTTCATATAGCTGAACTGCGTATTCAGTAAGCTTGGCGCGCTTACGCGACTGACCATGCTGTCCCGGAGGGAAATTTCTGCGTTCAAGAACTTTATCAGGTCCAAAGATGGGCTCTTTGAATCGTCTTGCTATTTTGGTTTTAGGTCCTATATATCTTGCCATAAAATTTGTCTGTATGCTAAATGAATAAATTAAACGCGTCTGCTTTTAGGTGGGCGACATCCATTATGAGGCATAGGTGTGGTGTCACGTATTGATAATACTTCAAGGCCAGCAGCAGCTAGCGTACGAACAGCCGAATCACGGCCCGAGCCTGGTCCTTTTATAAATACATCAATCTTTTTTAACCCAAGATCAACCGCGGTTTTAGCACATTCCTGCGCAGCCATCTGAGCTGCATATGGAGTATTTTTCTTTGAACCTCTGAAGCCCATTTTGCCGGCTGAAGCCCACGAGATAACCTGTCCTGTAGAATTAGTCAGGGAAATGATGATATTGTTGAATGTAGCTTGAATATGAGCCTGACCATGCGATTCAACGGCTACATTACGTTTCTTGGATGTTTTTTTTCCGGGAGTATTAGCTGCCATGTTATATCTATTTTGCTAATGATTATTTGGTAACTTTTTTCTTGCCTGCAACAGTCTTACGTTTGCCCTTACGGGTACGCGAATTAGTGCGGGTACGCTGACCGCGAACTGGCAAACCTTTACGGTGTCTTAATCCACGGTATGAACCGATATCCATAAGTCGCTTAATGTTCAGTTGTTTTTCTGAACGCAATTCACCTTCTACTGTAATGTTGTCAGTAATGAATTTACGGATTTTATTTAATTCTTCATCATTCCATTCCTGCACCTTTTTACCAAGATCAATGCCGCATTCCATTAAGATATGCTGGGCTGTTGAACGGCCAATTCCGAAGATGTAGGTGAGTCCGATTTCACCTCTTTTGTTTCTGGGTAGGTCAATACCTGATATACGAGCCATAATATTTTATCCTTGACGTTGTTTAAACTTTGGGTTCTTTTTGTTAATGACGTACACCTTACCGTTACGTTTAACGATTTTGCAGTCTTCACTGCGTTTCTTAACAGATGCTCTTATTTTCATTTTTGTGTTACTTGTATCTGTATATAATTCTGCCTTTAGTAAGGTCATATGGCGACATTTCAACAGAAATCTTGTCACCCGGTAAAATTTTGATGTAATTCATACGCATTTTACCGGAAATATGAGCAATGATTTCATGGCCGTTTTCCAGCCGTACCCTGAACATAGCATTAGATAGTGCTTCAGTTATTACACCATCTTGTTTGATCAGCGACTGTTTCGACATATTTCCTTTTTTCTTTCTTTTTTTATAAGGGCTGCAAAAATAGAGTAAATCTTTGTTTTACAAAAACTTTATTTAAGCAGCTCCTACTGCCGTACGTCCTTTAATCCTGCCTGACTTCATCAGACCATCATAATGGCGCATCAGCAAATGGCTTTCAATTTGTTGAAGTGTATCCAATACTACACCTACCAGAATCAATAGCGATGTTCCGCCATAAAACTGAGCAAACTGGCTGTTGATGTTTAGAACTCCGGCCAGAGAGGGAAGTATAGCAACTACTGCCAGAAATACTGCTCCAGGGAAGGTGATTCTCGACATTACATTATCGATAAAGCTGGCAGTGGCTTTTCCCGGTTTAACACCTGGTATAAATCCTCCGTTGCGCTTCATATCATCAGCAATCTGATTCGGGTTAATGGCAATTGCAGTATAAAAATAGGTAAACAATACAATCAGTAATCCGAACGTAAGGTTATACCCAAATGACATGGGATTAATGAAAGTAGCAATTACTCCCTGCATACTTTCATAATTAGGAAAAAACTGAGCTACAGTAGATGGAATAAACATCAATGCCTGTGCAAAAATAATAGGCATTACACCGGCTGCATTCACTTTTAGCGGTATATACTGACGAACGCCACCATATTGTCTGTTACCAACTATTCGCTTAGCGTATTGTACGGGTATTTTACGTGTTCCCTGAACTAGCATGATTACTCCCATAATGACAGCAAACAAGGCAGCCAGTTCAATCAGGAATATAACCAGTCCACCACCCGAATCGGACAATTTGAATTCAAATTCGTCTTTTAAGGCAAAAGGAAGACGAGCTATGATACCGATCATAATGATTAAAGATACCCCGTTTCCGATACCTTTGTCGGTGATACGTTCACCAAGCCACAATACAAACATGGTACTGGCTGTAAGTACTACTACCGAAGTAAGCATAAACATGAAGTTAGACATCATTTCGGGATTAGTTACCGATATAATGGCTCCTGGGTTTTCTGACTTTAGGTTAATTAAGAAACCGATTGACTGTACAGCAGTGATAGCGATGGTTAGGTAGCGGGTAATTTGGTTAATTTTTCTACGACCGTCTTCCCCTTCTTTTTGCATTTTTTGGAATGAAGGAACAGCCATAGTTAATAACTGTACCACGATAGAGGCAGAAATGTATGGCATAATACCCAATGCGAAGATGGATCCGCGGGCAAACGCACCACCTGCAAACATATTAATGAGGCCAAAAATGCCATCTGCTGCTTGACGTGCAGACCCTTCAAGCATGTTAGGGTCAACACCCGGCAAGGTTACATAAGTTCCTACCCGGTAAATAAGAAGCATCCAAAAGGTGACAGCAAGCTTGTAGCGCAGGTCCTCTATTCGGTAAATATTCTTTATGGTTTCAATCAGTTTTTTCATTCGTTGATTTCCAATTACAGGATGGTAGCAGTACCTCCTACAGCCTCAATTGCTTTGGTAGCGGTAGCTGAAAAAGCGTGTGCTTTGATGTCAACTGCGGTTTTTATTTCACCACGTCCTAATATTTTGATGCGGTCATTTTTGCCTGCAAGTCCGTTGTCAATAAAAGTTTGGAAGTCAAATGACTTTAATCCTTTATTTTCAACTAGTTCCTGAATACGGTCAATATTGATTGGTGTAAATTCTACACGGTTATTGTTTTTGAAACCAAATTTAGGAACGCGTCTGTATAATGGCATTTGACCACCTTCGAATCCACGTTTTGTGGATGTTCCGGAGCGTGAACCTGCACCTTTGTGACCACGTGCAGCAGTACCACCCTTACCAGATCCTTCACCGCGTCCTACGCGTTTTCCTTCTTTTTGTATTGAGCCGGGTGCCGGTTTTAATGTATGTAATTTCATGATGTCGAATTCAATTATGCGTTTTCAACTTTAACTAAATGAGCTACTTTTTTAATCATGCCCAATATTTGTGGAGTAGCTTCTTTTTCGATGGTTTGGTTGAGTTTGGTAAAACCAAGGGCTCTAACTGTTCTTTTTTGATTTTCAGAACGATCGATGGTGCTTTTGATTTGTGTTATTTTTACTTTAGCCATGTTCTTAACCATTAAAAACTTTCTTAAGTCCTACTCCTCTGTGTTGTGCTACTGTATATGCATCACGCATGTTTAGCAGCGCATCTATGGTTGCTTTTACCACGTTGTGTGGGTTAGATGAGCCTTTAGATTTTGCTAATACATCTGTTATGCCAGCGCTTTCAAGTACTGCACGCATCGCACCACCGGCTATAACTCCTGTTCCGTTTGCAGCAGGTTTAAGGAAAACTCTACCACCACCATATTTACCTAGTTGTTCGTGAGGTACAGTACCTTTCATTACTGGTACTTTCACCAGGTTTTTCTTAGCATCGTCAATTCCTTTGGTTATTGAATCTGTTACTTCATTGGCTTTGCCTAATCCGTAACCTACAATACCATTGCCATCGCCTACGACAACTAATGCCGAGAAACTGAATGTACGACCACCTTTAGTAACTTTGGCAACGCGGTTAATTGCTACTACGCGTTCTTTCAGTTCGATGTCGCTTGATTTTACTCTTTTAATATTTGCTGTTGACATATCTTTATTCCATTAATTAGAATTGTAAACCTCCTTCACGTGCACCTTCGGCAAGGTTTTTAACCCGGCCATGATACAGATATCCGTTGCGGTCAAATACACATGTGGTGATACCTGCCTGTGTAGCACGTTCGGCTAATGTTTTGCCTACAATTCCTGCTTTCTCAACCTTTGCTACCTTATCTGTTAATGACTTGGATGAAGCGTGTACCAGCGTTTTACCGTGTACATCGTCAATAAGCTGAGCATATATTTCTTTATTGCTTCTAAAAACAGACAGACGTGGGCGCTCGGGTGTGCCGAACACACGGCTGCGAACCTGTTTTTTAATTTTAGTTCTGCGTTGTATTTTTTTAAGTACTGCCATAGTCGTAATAAATTATTTAGAAGCTGTTTTACCGGCTTTTCTTCTAAGTACTTCGCCTTCAAATTTGATACCCTTACCTTTATATGGTTCAGGTTTTCTCAGGCTTCTTATTTTAGCCGCTACTTGTCCGATTAATTGTTTGTCACAACCTTCCAGTGTGATTATGGGATTTTTACCTTTTTCCTGCTCAGTTTTTACTTTCAATTCTTTTGGAACTTCAAAATAAATATGGTGAGAATAGCCAAGAATAAGGTCAAGAACATTGCCGTCATTGGATGCTTTATAACCAACACCTACCAGTTCCTGACGAACTTGGTATCCTTTGGCAACACCGTGAACCATGTTGGCCAGTAGTGCGCGGTATAATCCGTGCAAAGCTTTATGGCGTTTTTGTTCAGTTGGGCGCTTTACATACAATGTATTATTTTCAACACTTATGGTAATATCCTGATCAAGCTTCTGCATAAGTTCGCCTTTTGGGCCTTTAACAGAAACTATGTTCGAGGAAGAAACTTTTACTTCTACTCCTGCGGGTAATGCAATGGGTAATTTTCCTATGCGTGACATGCTTTAATTCCTCCTTTTGATTAATAAACGTAACACAATACTTCACCACCTACATTCAATTTGCGGGCTTCTTTATCAGCCATAACACCTTTTGATGTAGTTAAAATAGCAATACCTAGTCCGTTGATAACGCGGGGCATACCAGATACTCCTGAATACTGACGTAACCCGGGTGTACTAATACGCCTTAAGCTTTTGATAGCGGATGTTTTGGTTACCGGATGGTACTTAAGGGCTATTTTAATAACGCCTTGCTTATTTACCTCATCATCAAATTTGTAGTTGAGGATGTAACCTTTTTCGAAGAGAACTTTAGTTATCTCTTTCTTAATTTTAGAAGCTGGTATTTCTACAATACGATGGTTTGCCTTGATCGCATTACGCAGCCTTGTTAGATAATCTGAAATCGGGTCAGTCATATTTTTATTTTTAATTTTCTTGCCGGCAGTTAGCCAAGGGCACTCTTACCGGCTAAGGGTTGTTTGTTTTTTTGCGGGTCGCGAATATAGCTATTTTTAGTTATATGCGCTACTCCGGCTTAATTTATTACCAGCTTGATTTGGTTACTCCAGGTATTTTACCGTTTGAGGCCAGTTCACGAAACTGATTACGGCAAATGCCAAAGTCTCGCATATAGCCTTTAGGACGACCTGTTAGTTTGCATCTGTTTTTTAAACGCACAGGGGAGGCATTGCGGGGCAATTTTTGCAGTGCGTCAAAATCACCGGCTTGTTTTAATGCCTCGCGCTTGGCTGCAAATTTTGCAACCATAGTTTCTCTTTTGCGTTGACGTGCTTTTACTGATTCTTTAGCCATTATTTTTGATTTTTAAACGGTAATCCAAATTCTTTTAACAGTGCCAGGCACTCTTCGTCTGTTTCAGCTGTAGTTACAAAGGTGATATCCATACCATTGATACGATTCACTTTGTCGATGTTGATTTCAGGGAATATGATTTGCTCGGTTACACCTAATGTGTAATTTCCGCGGCCATCAAATCCTTTTTCATTTAAACCTGCGAAGTCACGTACACGTGGCAAGGCTATAGATACTAAACGATCAAGAAATTCATACATTCTATCTCCTCTCAACGTTACACGTGAGCCGATAGGCAAGTTCTCTCTTAATTTAAAGTTTGAAATCGCCTTTTTAGATTTTGTGGAAACAGCGCGTTGACCTGCTATGGTAGACATTTCTTCTACAGCCTGATCAACCAGTTTTTTGTCGGCCACAGCAGCACCAACACCTTGGTTAAGGCATATTTTGGTTAAGCGTGGTATTTGCATCACATTTTTGTACCCGAATTTTTCTTTCATGGTGGGTACAACGGATTTGCGATAAGTGTCTTTTAAACGTGGACTATACATGATCTTAATCTATTATTTCTCCTGATTTTTTAGCGAAACGTACCAACTTTCCGGCATCGTTAGGTTTGCGACTAACTTTGGTTTTGTTGCCATTTTTGTCAAGCAATGCTAAGTTAGATATGTGAACTGGAGCTTCTTTTTTAATAATTCCGCCTTGTTGATTCTGGGCGTTGGGTTTTGTATGGCGACTAACTATGTTAATGCCTTCAACCAACGCACGTTTTTCAGCGTTCAATATTTCTAATACACGGCCTTTTTTGCCTTTATCATCACCGGCAATTACCTGTACCATGTCGCCCTTTTTAATATTGAGCTTGTTTTGGGAGTTATATCTTCTTTCCATATTACAGTACCTCCGGTGCTAATGATACGATTTTCATAAATTGTTTTTCACGTAACTCGCGTGCCACGGGGCCGAAAATACGAGTTGCGCGTGGTTCGTCTTGAGCATTCAGCAATACGCATGAGTTATCGTCAAAGCGAATGTATGATCCATCGCTGCGTCTTACCTCTTTTTTTGTACGAACAACTACTGCTTTTGATACGGCTCCTTTTTTGATACCGCCTGCAGGCATAGCTGATTTTACCGATACTACGATTTTATCGCCTACTGAGGCGTAACGTCTTGCTGTGCCGCCAAGAACGCGGATGCAAAGTACCTCTTTGGCACCGCTGTTGTCAGCTACTTTAAGTCTTGTTTCTTGTTGAATCATGTTTACTTAGCTTTTTCAATTATTTCAACTAATCTCCATCTTTTGTCTTTGCTCAGCGGACGAGTTTCCATTACTTTAACGATATCGTTGATACCGCACTCATTTTTCTCGTCATGCGCTTTAAATTTAGAAGTCATTTTAATGAACTTTCCGTATTTGGGGTGCATCACCTTACGCTCTACGGCTACTACTATGGTTTTTTGCATTTTATTGCTCACCACTTTGCCGATGATAACCTTGCGTGCATTGCGTGTTATAGCTGTTGTTTCCATTCTTTATTTCTTTATTGAACGTTTGCTAACTGACGCTTTTTTTGCTCGGTAAGCAGACGTGCAATCAGTTTTTTGCTTTCTTTAATTTTACGTGGGTTGTCAAGTGGCGATACAGCATTGCTGAAGCGCATTTTGGTCAGAAGTTGTTTTTCTTCACTAATGCGACCATTCAATTCTTTATCTGACAATTCTCTGATTTCTGTATTCTTCATAATTATTCTGCGTAATCAGGTTTAACAACGAATTTGGTAATTACTGGTAGCTTTTGTGCAGCAAGGCGAAGTGCTTCTTTTGCCAAAGCCATAGGTACACCTTCAATTTCAAACATGATGATACCTGGCTTGATAGGGGCTACCCAATATTCGGGTGCACCTTTACCTTTACCCATACGTACCTCTGCAGGTTTCTTGGTTATTGGTTTATCAGGGAATATGCGTATCCATACCTGACCTTCACGTTTCATATGGCGTGTTAAAGCAACACGTGCCGCTTCTAATTGCTTGGCTGTAATGAACTTTGGTTCAAGTGCCTTCAGGCCAAATGTACCAAAGTCAAGTGAATAACCGCGTGATGCGATACCATCATTTCTGCCTTTTTGCTGTTTTCTGTATTTCGTTCTTTTGGGCTGTAACATGTCTGTAGCTCTTTATGGGTGTTACTTTTTAGTAGTCGTTCTTCTTCTTCTGTCACCGGCAGGTCCGCGATTTCCGCGATCACCACGATCACCACGGTCACTTCGTTCACCACCGCGAGGTGCGCCACTGCGTCCGCCTTCTGATGATAAACCTATGTTTGGCGACAAGTCACGTTTTCCGTAAACTTCTCCTTTGCAAATCCATACTTTGATACCAATTTTGCCATACACAGTCAGTGCTTCAGCAATGGTGTAATCTATATCGGCACGCAGTGTATGAAGAGGCGTACGGCCTTCTTTGTATGTTTCTGTTCTTGCCATTTCAGCACCACCTAAGCGACCTGAAATGGTAATTTTAATACCTTCTGCACCCATACGCATAGTTGAGGCTATAGCAGCTTTAATGGCACGTTTATATGATACGCGTGCTTCGAGCTGACTGGCAATAGTATCACCTACCAAAGTAGCATCCAACTCTGGGCGCTTAATTTCAAAGATGTTAATCTGAACATCTTTTTTGGTAAGTTTTTTAATCTCTTCTTTGATTTTATCAACCTCTGAACCGGCTTTGCCAATAACAATACCCGGACGTGATGTGTGAATGGTTATTATAATACGTTTGATAGTACGCTCAATGATGATACGTGCCACACCACCTTTATTGATACGTGCGTTCAGATATTTTCTGATTTTCTCATCTTCGATAAGTTTTTCTGACATGTTTTTACCACCATACCAGTTACTTTCCCATCCGCGGATGATACCTAATCTGAGTGCTATAGGATTAATCTTCTGTCCCATTCTGTTTTATATTATTCGTTATTAGCGTTAGCTGATTCTACATTGGTTGATTGCGCTTTGCTGTCTACCACCAGGGTAACGTGGTTTGAACGTTTGCGTATGCGGTAAGCACGGCCTTGTGGTGCAGGAAGTACACGCTTAGCCATAGCACCACCGTCTACAAAAATTGTTTTTACATAGAGGTCTGCATCTTCAATGCGGGCGCCTTCGTTTTTTTGTTCCCAATTCGCAATGGCTGAACGTAGCAGTTTTTCCAGACGAACTGAATTTTCTTTCTTGGCGTTGAAACGCAGAATATTCATAGCCTCTTCTACACGTTTTCCGCGAACCAAGTCGGCCAACAAACGCATCTTGCGTGGCGATGTAGGACAATTATTAAGTTTTGCTATTGCTTCCATGGTTAATCTTTTTTAATCGGGTGCGACTTAAATGTACGGGTAGGGGCGAACTCGCCTAAACGGTGGCCTACCATGTTTTCGGTAACATATACCGGAATAAACTTATTGCCGTTGTGCACTGCGAATGTGTGTCCCACAAAATCGGGAATAATCATCGATCTGCGTGACCAGGTTTTAACAACGGTTTTCTTCTTCGCGTCATTAAGCACCTGTACTTTTTTGCTGAGTTTGTGATCTACAAACGGTCCTTTTTTTAGTGAACGAGCCATAGTATAATGTTACTTCTTACGTCTTTCAATGATAAATCTGTTCGAATATTTTTTAGGAGTACGTGTCTTGTATCCTTTTGCTTTTAAGCCTTTGCGAGAGCGTGGGTGACCACCTGATGCTCTTCCTTCACCACCACCCATAGGGTGATCAACAGGGTTCATAGCAACAGGACGTGTACGTGGTCTGCGGCCAATCCAACGGTTAGCTCCGGCTTTGCCTTTACGTTCAAGGATATGGTCAGGATTTGATACGCTACCTATAGAAGCCATGCAGGTTGCAACTACCATCCGGGTTTCGCCCGAAGCCAGTTTTACAATCGCATACTTACCATCACGGTTAAGCAACTGGGCAAATGAACCAGCAGAACGAACCAGTTTGCCACCACGGCCCGGCTGTAATTCGATATTGTGAATTGTTGAGCCCAGTGGGATTTCATTAAGAGGAAGCGCATTACCTAATTCTGGAGCTACACCTTTTCCGCTTGTAACGGTTTGGCCTACTTTAATTCCGTTAGGAGCTATAATGTAACGTTTTTCGCCATCAGCATAATTTAATAATGCGATACGTGCGCTACGATTAGGATCATACTCAACGGAGGCTACAGTAGCCGGAATGTTGTGTTTGTCGCGGGCAAAGTCAATCAAGCGGTATTTGTGCTTGTTTCCTCCACCGATGTAGCGCATGGTCATTTTACCGGAATAGTTTCGGCCTCCGGTTTTCTTCAGGGATACGGTTAGTGATTTTTCAGGAGTACTTTTGGTTATTTCATCAAAAGTATTCATTGAACGAAATCTCGTTCCCGGAGTCATTGGCCTTAGTTTCTTGATACCCATTGCTTATATCTTATTCTTAAATGTTAGCGAAGAAATCAATCTTCTGTCCTTCTTTTAATGTAACTATTGCTTTCTTGTATGAGGCTCTGCGGCCTGAAAAGTAACCCTTCTTGGTCAGGCGGGATTTACTTTTACCGGCATACACGGCAGTGCTAATGTTCAACACATTTACACCGTACATTTTTTCTACTGCGCTTTTTATTTCGGGTTTTGTAGCATCTTTCGCTACAACAAATCCAAACTGGTTAAGCTTTTCGCCAAGGCGTGTAGATTTTTCTGTAATTAATGGTTTCTTCAGTATGCTCATCTCTTACTTAATTTAAAATTTGTTCTATTACCGGAACTGAATTCTCAACTATAATTAACTTACCGGCATTCAAAATCTCATAAGTATTGAGGTCTTTTGCTGCCATTACCTTAGCGTTGCCTATATTTCTGCTCGATTTGTAGATGTTTTCATTGTAATCGGGCAGTACCAGTAATGTTTTATCGTTATTCAGCTTCAGCTTGTTTAAAATATCAAGGTATTGTTTGGTTTTAGGAGCTTCCATGTTGAAGTTTTCCAGAACCGTAATGCTGTTTTCTTTGGCTTTGTATGAGAGTGCCGACTTACGCGCCAGTTGTTTCAACTTCTTGTTCAGTTTAAAACTGTAATCACGCGGACGTGGTCCGTGTATTCGCGCTCCGCCTACAAATGTACCAGATTTGATACTACCTTTACGTGATCCACCGGTTCCTTTTTGACGGTGTAACTTTTTGGTAGAACCGCTAACCTGGCTGCGTTCCTTCGCGCTGTGAGTACCCTGGCGCTGGTTAGCGAGATACTGCTTAACATCCAGATATATGGCATGATCGTTAGGCTCAATACTGAAGATAGCATCAGTAAGGCTGGCTTTCTTGCCGGTTTCGGAGCCGTTTATGTTGTATATTGCTACTTCCATGGTTATTTTTCGATATAAACAAATGAACCTTTGTGACCAGGTATGCTGCCTTTTACAACCAGCAAATTCTGATCTTTAACTACTTTTAAAATTTCGAGGTTTGTTTTTTTAACGCGAACATTTCCGGTTTGACCAGCCATGCGCATACCTTTTAAAACCTTAGAAGGGAAGGATGAGGCACCTATCGAACCAGGAGCGCGCTGACGGTCATGCTGCCCGTGTGAGCCCATACCTACACCGCTAAATCCGTGGCGCTTAACTACGCCCTGAAAACCTTTACCTTTTGATGTGCCAACTACGTCAACAAATTCGCCTTCCTCAAACATTTCAACAGATATGGTGTCGCCTAGATTCAGTGCTTGCTCAAAACCTTTGAACTCAACCATTTTTGATTTGGGTGTGGTTTTGGCTTTACTGAAAATACCTTTTAGTGCATTGGGCGTATTTTTTTCTTTGCGCTCACCATATGCAAGCTGAACAGCGGTGTATCCGTCTGATTCAGGTGTTTTTACTTGTGTAACAACACATGGACCCGCTTCGATAACTGTACAGGCAACGTTTTTGCCGTTTTTATCGAATATGCTGGTCATTCCAATTTTTTTTCCTATCAGTCCTGACATAACTTCTTATAATCAAACTTTAATTTCAACATCTACCCCGCTTGGTAATTCAAGTTTCATGAGTGCATCAACAGTTTTAGCGGTTGAACTGTATATATCCAGCATTCGCTTGTATGAACAAAGCTGGAACTGCTCTCTGGCTTTCTTGTTCACGTGTGGTGAACGAAGCACGGTATAAATCTTCTTTTGTGTGGGAAGTGGAATAGGGCCACTAACTACAGCACCTGTAGATTTAACGGTTCGAACAATTTTCTCGGCTGATTTATCAACCAGATTGTAGTCGAACGACTTTAATTTAATTCTTATTTTTTGGTTAACCATTGTATTAGGCTTTAACTGCTTTTCCTTGAACTTTTGCTAAAATTTCTTCCTGAACATTTCGTGGAGCTTCGGAATAGTGGCTGAATTCCATAGTTGATGTAGCGCGGCCTGATGAAAGTGTTCGCAACTGTGTTACGTATCCAAACATTTCAGATAGTGGTACTTTGGCTTTTATAACCTGTGAGCCGGCACGTGAATCCATACCTTCCAACTGGCCTCTGCGTTTGTTCAAATCGCCAATTACGTCTCCCATGTTTTCTTCAGGTGTGAGTACTTCGAGCTTCATAATAGGCTCAAGTAATACTGGACTAGCTTTACGAGCCGCTTCTTTGAAACCGATTTTTGCAGCCAATTCAAATGACAATGAATCCGAGTCAACTGCGTGGAATGAACCATCAAAAAGGCGAACTTTTAAACTTTCGATAGCGTATCCGGCTAATACACCATTTTGCATGGCTTGTGTAAATCCTTTTTCAATAGCAGGAATAAATTCTTTTGGAATGGAACCACCAACAATTTGATTCACAAATTCCAAACCCTGTTTTTCAGGATTGCCGGGAATTAGTTCAAATTGTATATCAGCAAATTTACCGCGACCACCAGTTTGTTTTTTGTATACCTCGCGGTGTTGAACAGCATTGGTGATGGTTTCCTTATAAGCAACCTGTGGTGCTCCTTGATTACATTCAACTTTAAACTCACGCTTCAGGCGATCAACAATAATTTCGAGGTGAAGTTCACCCATACCTGAAATTACAGTTTGACCTGTTTCTTCATCGGTATGAACACGGAAAGTAGGATCTTCCTCAGCCAATTTGGCAAGGGACATACCAAGTTTATCCGAATCAGCCTGTGTTTTTGGTTCAATAGCCAAACCGATAACCGGCTCAGGGAATTGCATAGCTTCCAATACAATCGGATGTTTTTCGTCACACAGTGTATCTCCGGTTTTAATATCTTTAAATCCTACGGCAGCTCCAATATCGCCTGCTCCCAAATATTCAATTGGATTTTGTTTGTTGGCGTGCATCTGGAAAATACGTGAAATACGTTCTTTGTTTCCGCTGCGGGTATTTAGCACGTATGAACCTGCTTCCAATTTACCTGAATAGGCACGCATAAATGCTAAGCGGCCTACAAAGGGGTCGGTTGCAATTTTAAATGCGAGTGCTGCAAAAGGTTCATCGTAGCTGGGTTTTCTTGAAACTTCATCTCCGGTATTGGGATTAGTTCCAACTATACTTTGCTTGTCGAGTGGGCTTGGAAGTAATTCCATAACCAAGTCGAGCATGGTTTGTACACCTTTATTTTTGAATGATGAACCGCACAGCATAGGAACAATTTTCATATCAACTACTGCTTTGCGAAGTGCATCCAAAATTTCACGTTCGGTAATGCTTTTTGGATCATCAAAGAATTTCTCCATCAAACTGTCATCGTATTCTGATACAGCTTCCAGAAGTTTTTCTCTGTATTCCAACGCCTCATCCATCATATCAGCCGGAATGTCTACAGTTTCATAGGTCATTCCTTTGTCGTGCTCGTTCCAAACCATTCCACGGAAGTTGATCAAGTCAACCACACCTTTGAACTGGTCTTCGCCACCTATTGGCAATTGAAGCGGCACAGCATTGCTGCCCAACATTTCACGAACTTGTTTGCACACGTTTAGAAAATCGGCACCTGCGCGGTCCATTTTGTTTACAAACCCGAGGCGTGCAACATTGTAATTGTTAGCTAAACGCCAATTTGTTTCTGATTGAGGTTCAACACCGTCAACGGCAGAAAACAAGAAAACCAGACCATCCAATACACGAAGTGAACGGTTTACCTCTACGGTAAAATCAACGTGTCCGGGAGTGTCTATAATATTTATCTGATACTTTTTATTGCGGTAATTCCAGGGAACAGTCGTAGCTGCTGAAGTAATGGTAATACCACGCTCAGCTTCCTGTACCATCCAGTCCATGGTTGAAGCACCATCGTGTACTTCGCCTATTTTGTGATTTACACCTGAATAGTAAAGTATACGCTCGGTAGTGGTTGTTTTACCGGCATCAATGTGGGCAGCTATGCCTATATTTCGTGTTAGTGATAAGTCGCGTGACATGTATTATATCGGGTGTATTAACTTACTTTAAAGTGTGAGAATGCTTTATTTGCTTCAGCCATACGGTGTGTATCTTCACGTTTTTTAACGGAAGCGCCTTCACCTTTGGAAGCTGCGATAATTTCATTAGCCAGTTTATCTGGCATTGATTTCTCATTGCGTTTTCTGGAGTACTCAATTAACCATTTCATGCCTACAGCTATTTTGCGGTCAGCGGGAACCTCAATAGGAATCTGGAAGGTAGCACCACCAACTCTGCGTGCTTTAACTTCTACCGATGGCATTACATTGTTCAATGCTTTTTTCCATACATCTATTCCACGCTCTTGAGTTTTTGACTCAATGCGATCCATAGCATCGTAGAAAATACCATAAGCGGTACTTTTCTTACCGCTCCACATCATATTATTAACAAAACGGGTTACCAGAATGTCGTTAAACTTTGGGTCTGGTACCAGTAAGCGTTTCTTTGGTTTACTTTTTCTCATTGGATATTTACCTGTTGAGTGACTTAATTATTTTTTCTTTCCTTTTGCATCAGTTGCCGGAGCACCTGCTTTAGGTTTCTTTGTTCCGTATTTAGACCTGCGCTGATTACGGCCTTCTACACCAGCGGTGTCAAGTGCACCCCTTACAATGTGGTAACGTACACCTGGTAAATCTTTAACACGACCACCACGAACAAGCACAATGGAGTGTTCCTGAAGATTGTGACCTTCACCTGGAATGTAAGCGTTAACCTCGTTTTGATTGGTTAAGCGAACGCGGGCCACTTTACGCATAGCTGAATTTGGCTTTTTAGGTGTGGTAGTGTACACACGTGTACAAACACCTCTGCGCTGGGGGCATGAGTCAAGGGCCGGTGATTTACTTTTGGTTTTCACATCGTTGCGGCCTTTACGCACTAATTGTTGGATAGTAGGCATATTTTTACTTCTGCTTTAGCTTTTATCTAATTTTAAAAGGACGGCAAAGGTAGAGGGATAAAATCAGCTAAGCAAGTGCCTGACAAAAAATATTATAGAATATTTATTGCTGAGCGGGTTAACCTAGCTGTTAACCATCAGTCTTTACCACACATTTAGTAACTTGCGGTTACTAAAAATGGACGGCAAAGATAAGTAGATATTTTATTAAAGCAATTTTTTACGAAAATAACTTTGACCACCAGCTTAGTGTGTCTAAAGTCAATGGTATTTCACCAAATGGGTTTATTTTCAAGTTATTACATCAATCGGACTGGATGGTTTTGAACAAACGCAGGTTGAACTTTAGTACGTATTTTCTGAAATCAATGGCGGCATAATTGGTTCGTTTGCGCTTTACGTAGTTCAACGGATCCCCTTCAAGCACCATAGAAATAAGTTGCGATGGGGTATTGAACGGTTTTCCCAGTTGATTTATCTGCTGATCGTAAACGTAAAGCCCAAAGTGATTGCGGCTAGTGTAGTTCGAATTGTCTTCACAAAATGAAGCAATGAAAAATTGCTGCGTATCGGCTAGTTGTATATTTTCATCAGGCAGTAGTTGCTCATTCACGAAGATGCCTTTTAACTCATGACGCATAACTTTATATGCATTGCTGTCGTAGTAAAAATATACCGGACAAAAATTGAATTCTTTCGTAAAAGCCTTGTATATTTTATTGTTTCTTACGCTTATCTCGTTTCGGATTATTGCAATTTCGCTCCATTTCTGCTGGCTTTCAAGTGTTTTGAGCTCAGCCTCGTTAGGCGTTGAAAGCATGACCAGCAATACTCCATTCTTGTACCGAAGTACTTTGCTTTTTGTATCCTCTATTCCCTTGCTAAACTGTTTTTTAATATTTACCGCGTTTATACGCAACCCAAATTCAAGCGTTGACGGACGGCCTTGGATATTTCCCGGTTTGCTTCTGTTTTCAAAAGAGTGAATATAACTTAGTTCCAGTTCAACAACCGGTGATAACATTACACCCAGTCCTATAATGCCTGCCACATGCATGTTTCCGTTTTTATTTCGGTTGCTGCTGTCGGAAATACGCAGGTAGCTGCCCGTTTGAAAGGCTTCGGTTCCATGATCAATGAGGTAATACGGCTTGGCACCTATGATAAATGAAAAGTCTTTGCTGTCGGGCGAAGGATATATTTTCATGAAAAGGTTTGCATCCAGGTAGTCAAATTTATACCGGGTGTCTGATTGTGTTTCCCTGAATCGAATGCCGTTGTAGGCAATTTCGGCTGTAGCAGAAGTATAACTCAGGGCTTTTCGGCTAAAATCGTGTAGTAAGCTGAGCAGTTTAAATCGACTAATGGGTGGCTGGGGGGTGTATACGAATTGATGCGAATAAAATACACCCAGCGAAGGCAGCGTAGATCCGTTAAAAGAACTGTATTCAATTCCGTTCAGGGAATAATTAAGCCCCAGTTTCATGCCGTAGGTTTTAGTTTCATCGTCAAATTGAGCGAATGAGCGCGTACCTACAACCAAAAGTAATGCAAGAAAGGTGATGCGAACGATTGGTGAAATTTGTTTATGTGTGTATTGGGCCTTCACTATTCTCGCACTAATTTGGGTTATACAGGAAGTCAATATTACGCTTTAAACCGTTGTATCGGGTTCTTTTGACGGCTGATTTTCTGAACAGTTCATTAAAAACCTCTTCCGTCAGTTCAATCCATTCCTTTTGGCTCATATTCATTATTGTATCGTTTGCATTGAACCTGCTTTCAGTATGCGGTGTCGAAAAACGATTCCATGGACACACATCCTGACAAATATCGCATCCGAACATTCGGTTTTCAAATTTACCCTTCATGTCAGCCGGTATTGCATTGCGCAGTTCGATGGTGAAATAGGAAATGCACTTACTTCCGTCAACTTCGTACGGTTGTAAGATTGCATCTGTTGGGCATGCATCGATGCAGGCTGTGCAGGTTCCGCAGTGATCGGTTGCGGGAGAGTCGTATTCAAATGTGCAATCGAGAATCAGTTCAGCCAGGAAAAAGTAAGAGCCCTTTTGCTTATTGATGATATTGGTATTTTTACCCATCCAGCCTATACCCGATTGCAGTGCCCAAGCCCGTTCAAGCACTGGTGCCGAATCAACAAATGCGCGGCCACCGATTTCACCAATTTCATCCTTCAGCAACCGAAGTAATTCTTTTAGCTTGTCTTTTATGACCAGATGGTAATCTTCTCCGTAAGCATATTTAGACAATACAGGAGCGGTTTCATCGGTCTGATGTTTATCGGTGTAATAGTTGTAGAGTAAAGAAACTACACTTTTTGCACCCGGTACCAGCTTGCGCGGGTCTAGACGCATATCAAAATTGTTGGCCATGTAATGCATTTCACCGTGCCTGTTGTTCTTCAACCATTGTTCCAATCGTGTAGCCTCCGATTCCAAGAAACGGGCAGGCGATACGCCACATGCGCTGAATCCGAGCTCAGCAGCTTTTTGCTTTAAAAATAGTGTATGTTGGTGAAGTCGGGTCATTCATTGGATGTTGTAAGCATCAGCTATGTACTTCCGCGGCTCAGGCTGATTGCGATTCCGTGTATGCACCCATGCTGCTAAATTTGGCAATACGTTTTTCAACCAATACGTCAGCATTCAATGTACATAATTCGTTCAGCATCTTTTTCAACTCTGTTTTCATAGTCTGGTACATGGCATTCACATCCTGATGTGCGCCTCCCATAGGCTCCTTGATAATCCCATCAATCAGTCCGTTTTTTAACATATCGGTAGCAGTCAGCTTTAGTGCTTCGGCTGCTTTTTCTTTATGTTCCCAGCTACGCCACAAAATAGATGAACACGACTCGGGTGAGATAACAGAGTACCAGGTATTTTCGAGCATCATCACACGGTCACCCACTCCAATACCAAGCGCACCGCCCGATGCACCTTCTCCAATGATAATGCACAGAACGGGTACTTTTAGCACACTCATTTCCAGTAAATTTCGGGCAATGGCTTCGCCCTGTCCGCGTTCTTCGGCTTCAAGCCCAGGGGAAGCTCCTGGAGTGTCAATAAATGTGATAATGGGTTTATTAAATTTTTCGGCCAGTTTCATCAGGCGAAGGGCTTTGCGGTAGCCTTCCGGATTGGCCATTCCAAAATTGCGCAGTTGACGCTGTTTGGTATTACGTCCTTTTTGATGACCTATAACCATCACCGTTTGATGATCAATACGGGCGAAGCCACCAATCATAGCTTTATCGTCCTTTACGTTTCGGTCGCCATGCAGTTCTACGAAATCGGAGAAGCAGTTTTCAATATAATCTAGGGTGTAGGGTCTTTCGGGGTGGCGTGATATTTGAACACGTTGCCAACCATTCAGGTTTGAATAGATATGCTCTTTGGTTTTCTGAATTTTCTCTTCAATTTCGGCAACCGATGCGCTCAAATCCAATTTGTTTTTTTCGGCAGTTTTTTTAAGATTTTCCACCTGAGCATAAAGTTCTTCAATGGGTTTCTCAAAATCGAAATACGACATAGTTTATTCCACTTAGTTGGGATTGCAAAGTAACTAAAAAGATATTTCTAAAAAGATTTTGAAAAATGTTTGGCAAAATAAATGGCAGGTCTATATTTGCACTCCCCGAAAAAATAAAGGAAGTTCTCATACATGGTGCGGTAGTTCAGCTGGTTAGAATACATGCCTGTCACGCATGGGGTCGCGGGTTCGAGTCCCGTCCGCACCGCCAGATTAAGCCTCGTTTACGGGGCTTTCTTGTTTATCACACCGGGGGATTAGCTTTCCCGATATACATCGGGATAGTTAGAGCTTCCCGCAAGAAAGCGGGAAGGCATCGGTCAAAAAAATACCGGGGGATTAGCTCTCCCGTTATACATCGGGATGGCTAGAGCGTCCCGCAAGAAAGCGGGAAGGCATCGGTCATAAAAATACCGGGGGATTAGCTCTCCCGATATATATCGGGATGGCTAGAGCGTCCCGCAAGAAAGCGGGAAGGCATCGGTCAAAAAAATACCGGGGGATTAGCTCAGCTGGCTAGAGCGCTTGCATGGCATGCAAGAGGTCATCGGTTCGACTCCGTTATCCTCCACACTTAAAGCTACCTCAGGTAGCTTTTTTCTTTTACAAAAGTTCATCATGCCTTGTGGCCGGAATGAATATTAACGAAACATGAAAAAGCTGTTTTAAATCAAAAACTTAATGCTGACAATAGCCAGGCCCAACAACAGGGTTGATAAAATTACACCACGTGCGCTGTACAGGTAGTTGAATTGCAAATAAAGGTAAAACAAGCCCAGATTGATTACTGCACATAGGCTGAGCAGTGGCGAGAGCAATTTGTTTTTGATAGATTCTGTGATGAATTCCATTATAGGTTCACCCGAAAAGTTAATCGTGTAAAAGATGAACACTCCCATTAGCGGGGCAATTATACCGGTGATGATACCTATGTAAAGTTTGTCGAATTTGTTCATGTAATGCTGTAATCCCATGTGTTGAGTGAAGTAAATGCATGGTAAGCCGTGAGGTCGAAATGAACCGGAACTACCGACACATAATCATTGGAAAGTGCCCATTCATCGGTGTCTTCGCCTTTGTCCATATTGATGAATTTACCTGTTAGCCAGAAGTATTTTCTTCCGTTCGGGTCTCTGCGTTCGTCAAATTCTTCCTGCCACTTGGCATTAGCTTGCCTGCAAATTTTTATACCCTTCAGCTCATTCATGGCTAAGTTGGGAATATTCACGTTTAACAGCGTACCTGGTTGTAATCCGTTTTGAATAATATTTTGTGCAATGCGGTGAGCCACTTTACCCGATACAGAGAAATCAGCATCGTATGCATAATTACACAGCGAAAAGCCTGCCGAAGGAATACCTTCAATAGCTCCTTCCATGGCGGCACTCATGGTGCCTGAGTATAGCACGTTGATTGACGAGTTTGAGCCGTGATTGATGCCTGATACCAGCAAGTCGGGTTTGCGGTGCAGTACTTTATCTACAGCCAGTTTTACACAATCGGCTGGTGTGCCCGAACATTGATAGGCGGGTATATCGCCATATATGTCTGTTTTCTCAAGTCGCAGCGGTTTGCTGATGGTTACTGCATGGCCCATGCCGCTTTGTGGTCCATCGGGTGCAACTACAATCAAATCTCCCAACGATTTTACGGCATATATAAGCGCACGAATACCGGGTGCCGTTATACCATCGTCATTGGATATTAATATCAGGGGTTTATTGCTCATTAGAGGGCATTTTGTATAAGGGTTAACAGATCTTTTTCCAGGCTGACTTTTGTATCTTCAATAATACGTCCGATTTCTTTGCCACGAAAAAACACGATAAATGTAGGCACGTACTCTATACCCAGCGGGGTTATGTCAATTTTTGAACTTCTTTTGGTACGTAAAGTGCCTATGAGTTCAACCTGACTGCTACCGGCCTGAATGCCGTGCATTACTTTCATAAAAGGAGGAATATGCTCACGGCTTTCGCCACACCATGTGCCCAGCACAGCTACTATGCGAAGATCGGTTGTGTAGGATTTTAGTTGATTTATAGTCAACTCATCAGGCATATAGGCGTTGTAGCCTTTGGTATACCAGGTATAGTGTGAAGCCAGCAACTCGTGGGTTATCTTTCCATCGGCTATGCTATCGGCAGTGATGCAGTATTGGGCAGAGGAGTTCACGTAAATGAATGCGGCAGCTAGCGACAGAAACAATTTCATAATTTAGAAAATTCAACAGCTTTGTTCACCATTTCTTCCGATCCGATGAATACGGGCACACGCTGATGCAATGCCGTGGGCTGAATATCCAATATGCGCAGTGTACCTGTGGTCGCTATGCCACCGGCCTGTTCTACAATGAATGACATGGGATTGCATTCAAACAGTAATCTCAGTTTTCCATTGGGAGCTTTAGCCGTAGGCGGGTAAATGAAGATGCCACCTTTAAGCAGGTTACGGTGTAAATCGGCCACCATCGAGCCAATGTATCGCGCGCTGTATGGGCGTCTGGTATCTTTGTCTTTTTGCTTGCACCAGTCAATATATTTTTGAACACCTTCCGGAAAATCGGAACTGTTGCCTTCGTTCAGTGAGTAAATGGCACCCTGCTTTGGCATTTGAATAGAGGGATGTGACAAACAAAATTCGCCAATGGAGGGATCAAGTGTAAATCCATTCACACCTTTTCCGGTAGAATATATCAGCATGGTTGAGGAACCGTAAATGACGTATCCTGCTGCAATAATTTTATTGCCGGGCTGAAGCACATCTTCAAGCGTAGGCGGAGTTCCGGCAGGTGTTACTCTGCGGTAAATGGAAAAAATAGTGCCGATAGATACGTTCACATCAATATTGGATGAGCCATCAAGCGGGTCAATGCACACAACGTAATTGCCGTTGATGGAAAATTTTCCTTTAAGTGGAACAATATCATCATTTTCTTCAGAAGCAAGCAGGGCCACTTCGCCACCTTTTGAAAGGGTTTCAATGAATAAATCGTTGCTTATTTCATCCAGTTTTTTCACATCCTCGCCTTGTATGTTGGTGTGTCCGGTGTCGCCAATAATTTCAGCCAAACCTGCCTTGTTTACTTCGCGGCTTATAATTTTTGCAGCAATACCAATATCGCGCAGCAGGCGCGATAATTCACCTTTTGCGAATGGAAACTCATGTTGTTTTTCTATGATGAACTGACCCAGCGTGGTTACGTTAAAATGTGGCATATTCTTAGGTGAAATGGTAGATTGGTCGCAAATATAGTATTCCGCACTACTTTCAGTAATATTGCACCCTTATTTACTCAAGCATGAAAGTGTTCAAGTTCGGTGGCGCTTCGGTAAAAGATGCCGTGGCGGTAAAAAATGTAGGGTCTGTGATTCAGCGTTATGCTAATCAGGAATTGCTGATAGTGGTATCAGCTATGGGCAAAACCACCAACGCACTGGAGCAACTGGCCAGGGCTTACTACAACCGCGATACCAAGCGCATTACCGATACATATACCCAAATCAAAACTTTTCATGATGAGGTTATTCAGGGATTGCTGAAAAACGATGGCAGCCATGCCTATGACGATATTCAGAATCTGTTTATTGAACTGGAGTGCCTGCTTGAAACGGAACCCGAAGAAAACTTTGACGAAACGTATGACCAGATAGTAAGCTATGGCGAAATGTTTTCGACACGCATAGTAAGTACTTACCTGAATGAAAGTGGAATTAAAAACCGATGGTTGGACGCCCGTAACTTCATTAACACAGACAATACCCCGCGTGATGCCCGTGTAGATTGGCAACTGACAACACAAGTGATTGAGCGAAAACTGAAGCCAATACTCAGTAAACAAATGGTGGTTACACAAGGCTTTATCGGACAAAATAAGGAGCATCAAACCACCACACTTGGCCGTGAAGGCTCTGATTATTCGGCAGCAATTTTTGCATACGGATTAAATGCCGATTCGGTAACAATATGGAAAGATGTGGCCGGGGTGATGAATGCCGACCCCAAGAAAATAGCTGATGCGCAAAAGCTGGATGAAATCAGCTACACTATGGCGATAGAAATGGCCTACTACGGTGCTACTGTCATTCACCCCAAAACGATACAGCCCTTACAAAGCAAAAACATTCCACTGTATGTTAAATCGTTTTTGAATCCTGATGCACAGGGTACGGTAGTTTCGAATAAATCGCAAAACCATAAACTGCCGGTTATAATTTCAAAAAGTAATCAGGTTCTTATTTCCATACTCAGCAAGGATTTTTCATTTATTGTAGAAGACAATCTGAGCAAAATATTTTCGCATTTCGCTGGTCATGGCATAAAGCTGAATCTGATGCAAAACTCTGCTATCAGCTTTACAGTGTGTGTAGACAATACAGGCGAAAAGCTGGAGCGACTGAAAAATGATCTATCTATTTACTACAACCTGCACATCACCGATGAGGTTGAAATATATACCATCATGTATTTTGATGAGCCTGTTATTGCCCAGCTTACCGCCTCGCGCGAAGTGTTAATGGAGCAGCGAAACCGCAATACTGCACAGTTTGTGGTGAAGTAATGCACCAATCAGCTATGATTTATTTACTCACCGGCAGCAATATAGGCGATGCGGCATCAAATCTGCTTCAGGCATCGCAGCAAATTCAGTTGCAAATTGGTGAAGTAATCGCAAGGTCATCGCTATACAAAACTTCACCGTGGGGCACTATTCAGCAGGATGATTTTCTCAATCAGGTGTTGTGCGTGCAAACTGTTTATTCGCCCGATGATGTTATGCAAAGACTCCTACAGATAGAACAACAAATGGGAAGGGTTCGTTCGGTGAAAAATGCACCACGTATTATTGATATTGATGTGCTGTTTTACAACAATGATGTGTACTCATCCTCCCTGGTTACCATTCCTCATCCGCTGCTGCACGAGCGAAAATTCGTATTGCAGCCTTTAAGCGAACTGGCACCCGACCTAATGCATCCGGTGCTGCATAAAACCATTCGTCAGCTGTTGGCCGAATGTACCGATACAGGATTGGTGGAAAAAATGTAATTTTCTTGCCAATTACTTCCTCCTTATTTGCACAGCATGCAACCGCACCATGAGTTTATAGTTATTGAAGGCAATATCGGTGCCGGTAAGTCATCGCTGGCTACACGTCTTAGTCAATCGCTTCAGTCGCGGCTAATACTCGAGGAGTTTGAAGATAATTCGTTTTTACCCAAGTTTTATGATGATCCACGCAGGTTTGCGTTTCCGCTCGAGATGAGTTTTTTGGCTGCACGTTTCAAGCAGCTAAAACGTGATATACTGACAGAGGATTTATTTAAACCCTGTATTGTCAGTGACTACATGTTTGCCAAATGTTTGCTGTTTTCGCGGGTTAACCTGGATGAAGATGAATATGACTTATACCTGAAACTATTTGATATCATTAATTTGCAGTTAAGGCAACCTGATTTGATTGTTTACCTGCATAATCCCATCGAGAAACTGCAGTGGAATATTGCCAACCGAGGTCGCAGTTACGAACAAAATATTTCGAATGAATACCTTCAAAATCTGCATGAGGCCTACATGAATTACTGGCATACCTTAGCACATACACCTATTGTTATTATTGACTGCAGCGCAATTGATTTTGTAAACAATACAAATGATTATGACAATATGCTGGCCATGATTTGTAAATCCTACACACCGGGCATTCACTACATCAACTGGCTTAAATGACATGAAATACGATGCTGTTTTTTCATTGCAATACCTGCCGTGCATGTCGTGGTTCAAGTGCTTTATGGACTCAGAATCGCCTGTTATTGATATACACGAACATTACCTGAAGCAGTCATACCGCAACCGATGTCATATACTTAGTGCTAACGGAGTTCTTCCGCTAAGCATTCCGGTTAAAAAACTGAATACGAAAACTGCAGTAAAAGAAATGCGCATAGAAAATGAATTTAACTGGCAACGGCAGCATTGGGAGTCCATTATATCGGCTTATAACTCATCCCCTTATTTCTTTTACTACCGCGACTATTTTGAGCCCTTATACCACAACCGATTTGATACGCTAGCTGAGTGGAATACACAATTATTGCAACTGGTGTTAACGTTGCTGAAAACAGATAAAAAGTATGTGATTTCTGATGGATACATTCCAGCTGATACTATACAACCTGACTGGCGAGAGCGCATACATCCAAAGAAACAAAGTCCTGTTGACTTATCGACATATGTTCAGGTATTTGCCAATAAATTCGGTTTTACAGCAAATTGTTCAATTATTGACGCATTATTTAATAACGGTCCACAAACGCAACTTTACTTAGCATATAAATAAAAACGCGACCCAAAGGAATCGCGTTTAAATAGTAGAAAATGTTGTTTCTTATTAGTTAAGTGCCGCAGCACCTCCAACTATTTCTGAAATTTCTGTTGTAATTGCTGCCTGACGCACTCGATTGTATTCAACTTTCAGTGCCTTTAACAGGTCACCCGCATTTTCGGTAGCCTTATCCATAGCTACCATGCGTGCACCGTGCTCAGAGGCAAATGAATCGAGCAGTGATCGATATACCTGTGTTTTTAAAATACGAGGTATGAGTGTTTCTAATATATCTTCTTTGCTTGGTTCAAAAATATAATCGTGTTTGGTTGTGCTTTTAGCAGCAAATTTTGATGCATCGATGGGCAAAAAGGTATCGTTGGTTAAAATTTGCGTAGCTGCATTTTTAAACTGATTGTACACGATTTCAACTTTGTCGTATTTTCCGGTGCGGTATGCATGCAATATATAATCGCCTATTGCAAAGCCTGCATCTGCAGATAAATTCAAAAAAGTATCGCGAAAATCGCTAACCACAGCAGTACCTTGTTTTACAAAAAACTCACCACCTTTTTTACCAACCGGCAATACCGTTACACTGGCATTGTTGTATTGTTCTTTAATCAACCTGTTGGTCAGTTTAATTACGTTGGCATTGAATGAACCACACAATCCACGGTCAGACGTAACCACCACCAAAAGCACTTTTTTAACCTCACGCTTATTAAAGTATACTTTCAGCGAATCTACGTCAATAGAGTCGGAAAGGTTGGCTAAAATACCGTTCAGTTTTTGTGCATAGGGGCGCATTCGCATAATACCATTTTGGGCTTTACGCAACTTGGTAGCACTTACCAGCTTCATAGCTTTGGTAATTTGCTGGGTTGATGATACCGAAGTAATTCGGGTACGTACTTCTTTTAAGTTTGCCATCTAACGGGACTTTTACTTATGCGTTGTATTTAGCGGACAGTTCTTTAGCAGCGGTTTCCAGCACACGAGTAATCTCATCGGTGTAGTTACCTTTTTTCAGTTCGTTCAGAGTGTCTTTGTGTTTACTTTCCATGTAATTCAAAAACTCTGATTCAAATTCACGCACCTTATTAACCGGAATACTGTTTAATAAGCCTTTTGTTCCGAGGTAAATAATGGCCACTTGCTTTTCAACAGGTACTGGCGAAAACTGGCCTTGTTTAAGTAATTCCACGTTGCGTGCACCTTTATTCAGTACCGATTTGGTAGCTGCATCCAAGTCTGAACCGAATTTGGAGAATGCTTCAAGTTCACGGTACTGAGCCTGATCGAGCTTAAGTGTACCGGCCACTTTCTTCATTGATTTGATTTGCGCATTACCACCCACACGCGAAACCGAAATACCTACGTTGATAGCGGGTCGCACACCGGAGTTAAACAGGTTTGATTCCAAAAATATCTGACCATCAGTAATTGAAATTACGTTGGTAGGAATATATGCCGATACGTCACCGGCCTGTGTTTCGATGATAGGAAGAGCGGTAAGTGAACCACCACCTTTAACCAAATGCTTGATAGAAGCAGGAACATCATTCATAGCTTGAGCAATGGTGTCGGTTGAGTTGATTTTAGCGGCACGTTCCAGCAGGCGGCTGTGCAGGTAAAATACGTCACCGGGGTAAGCCTCACGTCCGGGAGGTCTGCGTAACAGCAGCGACACTTCACGGTAAGCTACGGCTTGCTTTGATAAATCATCATATATGATTAATGCAGGACGACCTGTGTCACGGAAAAATTCCCCGATAGATGCACCAGCCATTGGAGCAAAAAACTGCATTGGAGCAGGGTCTGAAGAAGTAGCGGCTACCACAACCGAATAAGGCATAGCACCATATTGTTCAAGTGTTTTCACCACCTGAGCAACGGTTGATGCCTTTTGCCCTACGGCTACATAAATACAGTAAACCGGATTACCAGCTTCATAAAATTCTTTTTGATTTATTATGGTGTCAATGGCCACAGCAGTTTTACCTGTTTGGCGGTCACCGATAATCAATTCGCGCTGACCACGTCCGATAGGAATCATGGCGTCAATAGCTTTTAACCCGGTTTGAAGCGGCTCTTTTACCGGTTCACGGTAAATTACACCAGGTGCTTTGCGTTCGAGCGGCATTTCATATAAATCGCCAGTCAGAGGACCTTTGCCGTCAATAGGTTGTCCCAGAGTATTGACTACACGACCAAGCATACTTTCGCCCACTTTGATAGATGCAATGCGTCCGGTACGTTTAACGGTATCGCCTTCCACTATCTGATCAGACGAGCCTAAAAGTACTGCTCCCACGTTATCGTCTTCAAGGTTAAGTACAATAGCTTGCGTGCCATTCATAAACTCAATCAGTTCGCCTGACTGAACTTTGGATAGCCCGTAAATACGTGCAATACCATCGCCTACCTGAAGCACGGTTCCGACTTCTTCTAGCTCAGCATCCGATTTGAAATTACTAAGCTGCTCCCTGATTATTGATGAAACCTCATCGGGTCTGATCTGTGCCATAATGTTTTGTTATTTAGAAATGTAAGTATTAAGTAATTCTTGTTTAACTTTATTGAGTGAACCGGCTATGCTGGCATCAAATAATTTATCACCTATTTTAATCACGATGCCGCCAATTAATTTAGGGTCAACTATACTTTGAAGTTCAATGTTTTTTCCGGTTGATGATGAAATGAATGATTTGATTTCATCATAGTTTTTAGCATCAAGTGCAACGGCTGACATTACAGTCGCTGTTGCAATATTTTTGATATCGTTGTACTGATTGATTACAGCCTGTGCAATAGTAGCCAGATAAGTTGAACGATTTTTGCGGGTAATGATTTCAAAAAACTGAATAGTAAGGGGCTGTACCTTTGAGCCAAACACTTTTTGCAAAACCGCCATTTTTTTATCGGACGTAATAATTGGGCTGGTAAGCATAGCTTGCATAGCAGGGTTTTGCTTGTACACAGATAGGAATAAGTTAATATCAGTGTACACCTGCTCTAGGAGATTACGTTCCTGACTTAAGTCAACGAGTGACTTAGCATACCGGCCTGCAGCTCTGAATTCCGACATATTAGTTCAGCGTAATGGTTTTAAGATTTTCGTTAACAAAAGCTTCTTGCTGCGAGCGGTCTTCCATTTTCTTGCGCAGTATTTTTTCTGCCATGGTAACGGATAATTCAGCCACTTCTGTTTTCAATTGATTCATAGCTGCAACTTTAGCTTTTTCTATGGCATCGTTAGCGTTGACTATCATTTTGCGTGCTTCATCATCAGCAGTTTTTTTGGCCTGCGATATGATGGAGTCTTTCAATTCCGCTGCTTCTTTAAGCATCATGTCACGCTCTTTGCGCGCTTCATTCAGCAGTTTTTCGTTGTTAGCTTTCAATTCATCCATCTGCTTACGTGCTTCATCTGCAGCATTCAATGCATTATTAATGGAGTCCTCGCGCTCACGTAATGATTTAAGGATAGGTTTCCAAGCAAATTTGGATAGGATGTAGAGGACGATACTGAACGTTATCGTCATCCAAAATATTAAGCCTAAACCCGGTTTTACTAATTCCATGTTAAATTGATTTTATTTCAAACAATGCTATAAAAATGCACAAGCAGTTAGATATAGGAATACGGAAAGCTACTTTTCAGTAGCATGCCGTATTCCGTTCATGTAGTTTTAGCTTAGAGCAATACGATCAAAAGACATACTACGATACCGAAGAACGCAGCACCTTCGATTAGCGCAGCAGCAACAATCATATTAGCGCGAATGTCGCCTGATACTTCCGGTTGACGTGCAATTGACTCTAAAGCGCTACCACCAATACGACCGATACCCATACCGGCACCGATTGCAGCTAAACCAGCGCCAATACCGGCACCCATTTTAGCAAAACCTGGATCTGTAGCTACTTGCAAAAGAATGTTTAAAAGGTTCATAATTGTTTGTTTTTAGTTGTTATTGTTTTGAGTTGATTTGATTTAGTGATGTTCTTCGTGATGATGTTCTTCTACAGCGGCTCCAAAATATAATGATGAAAGCAAGGTAAACACATAAGCCTGAAGAAATGCAACCAGCAATTCGAGGAAATTCATAAATGTGGTAAATGCTACCGAAAGTACAGATACTCCCAGCCCAAGTGCCTGATTCATTGCGCCAAATATGAAAATAAGTGAGAAAAATCCTAAAATGATGATATGGCCTGCTGTGATGTTCGCAAACAAACGGATCATGAGTACAATAGGCTTGTTAAGCATACCTATTATTTCGATAGGAACGAGCAAAATCCAAAGGGCTTTTGGTACTCCTGGGGGCATAAATATGTGCCCCCAATAACTTTTATTTCCATTTACCGATGTTATTATAAATGTGAAAACAGCCAAAACCAAGGTTACAGCAATGTTTCCGGTTACATTGGCCCCACCGGGAAAGAATGGTACAAGTCCGAATAAATTATTAATGAAGATGAAAAAGAAAATGGTTAGCAAAAACGGCATAAACTTTTCATATTTATGTCCTATAGATGGTTTTGCTACCTCATCACGAATAAAAATAATTAATGTTTCAATCAGATTCTGCAACCCTTTCGGGGCTTTGTTATGGTTGCGCTTGTAATGCCCGGCTACCGAAAACATAATCAAAAGTAAAGTGATTACAGCAATGAACATAGAAGCCACGTTTTTGGTAATGGACAAATCATAAAAAGATGCTGTGTGATTTACGGAGCCATCTGCGTTTACAGCGGCAACTTTACCTTCATGCAGCGCATATCCATTGTAGGCTTCATGCCCGTGGTAAAATTTTGATGAAAGAAATGCATGCAGCCCTTTTTGGTCAAAAATAATTACAGGAAGCGGAATAGAAATATGGGTATGGCCTATTGTAGCTATGTGCCAGTCATATGCATCGGCTATGTGCTCCATGATTATTTCACCAGCATCCACTTTTTCTTCAGCCGGGTGGTGCTCTTGGTCATTACCAGAAACATCGGCATTTACTGCCGCGTGATCATGGCTCTCAGCGGACGTAGCTGTATGTTGAGTGTGGTTACCAACAATTTCTGTTGTGTTAGATGCCTCCTGATGCTGCGCATTTACCAATTTTATGCCGGCATAACCAACATAAAAAACTATAAGAAAGCTTGGTATTAAGTATTTGAAAATCTTTTTATTATTCCGCGACATCAGGGCTTAAGGGTTTTAAAACGGGGCGCAAGTTAACCACAAGGAAATAAATTTCAAAAGATGTGAATAATAAATAGAATAAAAGATAAACTACTACTAAAGGCAACGAAACCGAAGGGCTAAACAACATGTACAGAATGAGTGGAAAAAGTGAAAATAAAAACCGAATGCCAATAGCACTGTATGTTCGGGTAAAAAATGTTTTGTTATCTTTATTTATAGATGAGTGCGTAATACGAAATGTAATGTACGATAACAGAACGTAATACAGCAGCGCTATCCAAACAAGATTACTTAGCACAAAATAGTGCTGCGCTGTTTGAATCAAACCAATTACGCACGCACAGCAAAGGGCCAGCAGCAAAAGTGTTTTCGTAAAATGCTTTACAGGGTGTAAACTCGTCATACAGCCGGCAAATGTAAACAATTAAGTGAAAGTCAATCGAACACGATATCGTACATTTTAGACTTATGCTGCAAGGGCATATCATAGACGCGTTGTGAATGAGCATTAAGACTCAGAAAATAAAAGTATGACAACGACTATTTTGAAGTAAAGACATGCGTTTACTTTTTCAAAAACTCTTTAACAGAAATATAAATTGCTGCAAATACAGATAAAACTGTACCTGCTACTGTGTATACAGGGAAAGCCAGTTCGGTTAACTGATCAAGGTATACACCGCCCAGCGAGCCTGCCACAATAATCACAATCATTTGAAATGCTACGTTGGTATAGCGCAATATGGCTGATGCCGGTGTATCAGGCAATTTTTTCTTCCGCTGGTCGGGGTTGTGCTTGTTCACTTTTACGAATGGTATGTTGGGCTTCACGCATTGAACATTTACCGTTAAACTCAGCACCGGCTTCTATAATCAGTTTGCCTGAAACAATATCACCATTGATTTTAGCGGTTGATTTGACTGTAAGCAAATCGCTCACAATGATATTACCATTTACTTCGCCCGATATTTCAAGATTTACAGCTTTGATATCGCCTTCAATTTTGCAGCTTTGACCCAATACCAATCGTGCTTTTGATTGAATGTATCCTTTTATGGTACCGTCAACTCGCATATCGCCATCGGAGTTTACGTCTCCTGTAACCGTGGTTCCGGCATTGATTATGTTGAGGGTATTTGGATTTACTATACCTGTATCTTTACCCGGATTGAATAGTGCCATGCGTATGTGTATTAATTTAGTTAAACTTAATATAAAACTCTGGATTCAATGATTGACCGTTTTCCCATAATTCAAAATGCAGATGAGGACCAGTTGTAAATTCACCTGAGTTTCCAACTATAGCTATTGACTCACCGGCACGTACAAATGTACCGTATTTTTTTAAAATACCAGCATTGTGCTTGTATATAGATAGCAGGTTCTGTTTGTGTTGAACAGCTACTACATGTCCGGTTTCGGGGTTCCAGGCTGCAAAAACTATTCGCCCATCCATCACTGATTTAACCGTTTCATCAGGCGCTGTAACAATATCAATGGCATGATGATTTTCACTGGCCAGGTAAGGCTTCGAAATTCGTCCTTTTACCGGAGGGTAAAGTGTTAGTATGCGTGTGCTTTTACCTGTACCGTTTTGTTTCAAGGTGTAATTGTCTTTGGTGGTTTCGTATTCAGCTATAAACTGCTCTTCAGCCTCTGACCGTTTCATGTCGTTTTTGCTTTTAAGCGAAGGTGAAGCCGTTACCGATGTGGTATCGTTTGGTTTAATGCGGTCATTCAGTATATTCCTGATGTTGGTGTAATACTCGTCACGGTTTTGCAGGACCTGTTCAAGTGAGTCGGTTTGATACAGCAACCGAATTACATTTTGCCGTGTTGAGCTGTCTGTGTATCCTGGAATGTATTCGCGCAGGGGTGTAAACACAATGAGCAGTGTAATGATGCCTGTAAAGAAAACCAAAAAGGAACTGAAACCTGTAAATACATTGAGTGGGGTGAGGCTGAATGAAAATTTCTCTTCAAACGTGGTATCATTAATGATTACCAGCCTAAACCTGCTTTTGAGTTTTTTAATGAGTTTCTTTTCCTTTTTCTCCATATGGGTGAAGCGGGTAATATTTTTTGTGCTTAATTGCGATACAATAATTTTGTGCCTTCAAAGTTAATCATAACCAGTAAGTCTTTTGCATCTTTTGAACCGTCATTTTTTATATTCCTTACTGTTGGTGTTGGTCATCGTGTCATGCAGTCCTACCCGCGACAGAAGAATTAATCGCGCCTGGCATTCGCTGACGGGGCATTATAATGTATATTTTAACGGTGAACAAAAGATGATAGAAGCCCGTCAGACACTGGCCGGAAGTCATCCGAATGATTTTACCAAAGTGCTCGATGTTTTTCCGTACGGAGACGATAATTCAGCTAAGGGTGTATCGGGGGTGATGGATGAAATCATTAAAAAATCATCATTGTCTATTCAAAATCATACCGTAGGACGATATACAGACGACAGCTATCTACTGATGGGGCAGGCTCACTTCATGAAGCGTGATTATTTTGCGGCTCTCGAAGCTTTTCAATACATCAACACCAAATACAAAGATAAAGGGCTGCGTCCCATTTCTACCACCTGGGTGGCTAAATGCTATGCAGGGCTTAAAAAACCTGATGAAGCCGAAGCTATCATGAGTATGCACCTGAGTGAATTTGGACCAAAAATAGTAAAAGGCAAGTCTGTAAAACCCACACTAAAAGAACGGCTATTGCCGCCCTATCCGCGCTACTTTGATTGCGAAATGTTTGCAACAGCAGCCGATATTGCCATTCGACAGTTTAAATACAGTACTGCAATTCCCTACATGGAAAATGCGCTACGTAAGGTGTCTGATAAATCTACACGTATTCGGTATACATTTATTTTAGGACAGCTTTACCTTGCTGTTGATAGCGTAAAACAGGCCAACGCCTGCTTCAGTAAAATTTTGCGCATGAATGCACCGTACGATTTTGAATTCAATGCCAGCATCAACATTGCACGGGCTTACGATAAAAACGATAAGTCGGCCGTGAAGCGGGTGCGCAGGTCGCTAAGACGTATGCTGCGTGATGATAAAAACGATGGCATGTACGACCAGATATACTACGAACTTGGGAATCTTGAGTATAAAGAAAAAAACACGCAGGAGGCTATCAAACAATATAAGCTGTCGGTAGCGAAGAGTACAAAAAATCAAAATCAGAAAGCACTCTCATACCTGGCCTTAGCCACGGTTTACCTCGAGCAGCCTGATTATAAAAATGCGCAGGCTTACTATGACAGTACAGCAGGAACAATTAGCAAAACCTACAAAGACTACCAACGTATACTGGATAAAAAAGCATTGCTCAGTGAGTTGATTTCTCACCTAGTAGTTATCGAAACACAGGATAGTTTGCAGCGCTTGTCTAAACTAAATCAGGACCAGTTGCAAAAACGTTTTCAGGATTGGAAAACCGCTCAGAAGCTGCTTGCCGAACAACGCGCAAAAGAAGAAAAATTGCGTAAAGAAATGGAGAAGAATGCACCGCCTCCTACAGCAACGCCCGCACCTTCTTTTGGTACAATGCCGGGCGAACAGGCACAATGGTATTTTTATAACCCCACTACAGTTGCTTCTGGTGCCGCTGAGTTTTTTAGCATGAAAAAATGGGGCAGGCGAGCCAATGAAGACTACTGGCGCCTTTCCAATAAGCAAAAAGAAAAAACGGTACAGGAAGAAGGTGAATCGCAATCAGATACCGACACTGCAAAAGTCAAAACCGGAGAAGGCGGAAAAGAGCCGGGTATTACAGCCAATGCCGATCAGGAATTAAAAGATTGGGCAAAGGATATACCATACAACAACGAAGCCATAAAGCGATCGAACGAGAAGATGATGAATGCATACTACGATATTGGAGTATTGTACGATGAAAAACTCATGGATTACAAAGAAGCTGCTCTCAGTTACGAACGCATGCTCGACAGGTTTCCGGAGAATGATTTTGAACCCGAAGTGCTTTACCGATTGTATAAATTGTACGTAAAACAAAAAGACGAGCCGAAGGCCAAATTGAAAAAGACTCAGTTAATTACCAAATATCCAGATAATCCGTACTCACTTATTTTACAGAACAAATCAGTTCGATCGGCTGAAACAGATGCCAACAAGGAAATAGTGGCGCTTTATGAACGCATGTATACAGCATACACACAGGCACAGTTCGATACTGTTTTTGAATTGAAACGTGAATCTGAAAAAAAATTCCCGGGTAATGCCATGCGTGGCAAGTTTGATTTACTCTATGCTATGGCCGTTGGAAAAACAAGAACTATACCTGAGTTTAAGACAGAGCTGGAACTGGTAGTGAAGGAATACCCGAAAACAGATCTTTCAGAAACCGCTCAACGTATTCTGGATGCGCTTAACAATAAAGACAAACCAACTAAGGACAGTGCTTCGGTGCCTCAGCAAAAAGAATTTACCATTGCATCGGGCGGTCCGCATTATGTGATTATTGCCACACGAGATAAGGGCTTTGATGTTAATGAAGCACTTTCCGAACTCAATAAATACAACGAGGAATTTGAATCGCTCGATAATTTGCGAGTAAATAATTACCTTTCCAACGAAGGTTATATCATGCTTATGATTCGTGAGTTTACCGATTTGGAAAAAGCCATGAAGTATCTGAAAGGTGCCGAAACCATGCAACTTGTTCGTAAGCGCATAAAGTTTCAGGGTGAATACATACAATTTGCCATCACCCCGAACAATTTTAAAAAAATGCTGAAAGAGCAAAAGATTGATCAGTACAACATGCTATATAAAGAATTTCTGGAAACAGAAAAAACTAATAAACCCAAGCAATGAGTATTAAGGAATATATACAAACCGGTCCATACATGCGGTACATCAAGTGGATTTGGATTGCAGCGTTAGGTTCGCTGGTTATGTTTGGATTGCTGGTGGCTATGGTTAGTCAGGGTTGGTTTGGTGCCTTGCCATCGCTTGAAGAACTTGAGAATCCAAAAACTTATTTAGCCTCTGAGATATACACCGAAGACGGGCAACTGTTGGGGAAGTATTATTTACAAAACCGCTCCAATGCCAATTTCAGTGAACTGAGCCCAAATCTTGTTCATGCATTGATTGCAACCGAAGACATTCGTTTTTACGATCACTCGGGTATTGATTTTCGTGGTGCTTTTTCCATTGCATTGTATGCCGTAATCGGTAAAAAGCGGGGTGCATCAACCATTACTCAACAGTTGGCTAAAAACTTATTTCCACGCAAGCGATTCGACAATCCGTTCAATAAAATGACTACCAAATTAAAGGAGTGGATTACAGCTGTGCGTATTGAAGAACGATACACCAAGGAAGAAATTTTGACGATGTATTTCAACACCGTTGAATTTGGTGGAAATGCGTTTGGTATTCGCTCGGCAGCCAAAGTATTTTTCGGCAAAACACCAAAAGAACTAAACGAAAACGAATCGGCATTGTTGGTGGGTATGCTCAAAGGTATTACCAAATTTAATCCCAACAGAAATCCTGAAAATGCACTGAACCGAAGAAATACGGTATTGGGCCAGATGCGTAAATATGATTTTATTTCTGAGGCCGGATATGATTCACTAAGTAAGCAACCAATAGAACTAAATTACCAGGAAGATGACCACAACGAAGGACTGGCACCGTACTTTCGAGAAGTGCTTCGGGTTGAGTTACTGGAGTGGTGCAACGAGAACGGTTACAATTTGTATAAAGATGGTCTTAAAATATATACCACAATCAATTCTCGCTTGCAGCAATATGCCGAGTCGGCAGTGCAGCAGCATATCAAAGAAATGCAGGGCAAGTTTTACTCACACTGGAAAGGCCGAACACCGTGGGGTGAATTCAAGCAACTGATTGATGCCGGCATGCGCAGAAGCGACAGATACAGGATACTCAAAAAGCAGGGCTTAACAGAAAATCAGATTCTGGCTGAATTCAATAAGCCTGTTCGTATGAAAATATTTTCATGGACACGAGGAGAAGTTGATACCGTGATGACACCACTTGATTCGATTAAATACTACAAGTATTTTTTGCAATGCGGATTTATGAGTATGGATCCTCGCACCGGCTACGTAAAGGCTTGGGTAGGGGGGGTGAATCATAAATATTTCAAATACGATCACGTAAACTATGCTGCAAAACGTCAGGTGGGATCAACATTTAAACCAATAGTGTATACGCTGGCTATTGACAACGGCTGGTCACCTTGTTTTAAAGCCCCCAATCAGCCTGTAGTGTTTGAAGAGTATGATAATTATTCGCCTCAAAATTCAGACGATAAGTACAACGATCCTGAAATGACCTTGTACCGTGGCTTACAGTTTTCAGTAAACAATATTGTCATGTATTTGATGAAGCAATTCGGTAAAACCGGACCGCAATCTGTTATTGATTTGTCGCGCAAAATGGGAATAAAAAGTAACCTCGAGCCCTATCCGGCCATTGCCCTCGGTGTGTTTGATATATCAGTGATGGAAATGGTTGGTGCATTCTCAACCTACGCTAATAAAGGAGTATGGACCGAGCCCGTTTATGTAACGCGAATACTCGATAAAAACGGAAATGTGTTGAAGGAAATTGTACCGCGAACTGTTGAAGCCATGAGTGAACAAACTGCGTTTGTAATGGAAAAGATGCTTGAACGTGTTACCGCACATGGTACTGCTGCAAAAATCAAATACATGTATCAGATACCTGGTGCAGTTGGCGGTAAAACGGGTACTACACAAAACTACAGCGATGGCTGGTTTATAGGTATTACACCTACACTGGTAAGTGGCTGCTGGGTAGGCTTTGAAGACAGGGCCATACATTTTCGCAGCATGAGTTTGGGTTCAGGTTCGGCAATGGCAATGCCTATTTGGGGCTATTACATGCAAAAGGTAAGCAAAGATACAACTGCGTACGAACTGATAAACGAATTTGAACCACCGGCACGTCCGTTGAATGTTGAAATCAATTGTGATACATATCAGATAACCGACAAAAAGAAACTGGAACTGATAGAAGAGTAGGAGGGAGCGTTTCGAAAGCTTAATTATGTCAAACTTTCCGCACCTGCCTGCCTGCAATTATTTTTTATAAATACCGCATGCATTAGCAGCAATTTTCTGTGCATCTTGTTCTGTCATGCACCTGAAATGTGATTTCGGACACGCAGCGTAACCTATTTTAGAGCATGGCCTGCACGATATCTGCACTTCATGATAAGTAGCCGATTGAAGGTTGTTATCAGCGTAAAGCGGATACATTCCAAATTCAGGAACCGTATTTCCCCAAATAACCTGCATGGGCTTATTAAATGCTGCCGCAACGTGCATCAGTCCTGTATCATGAGTGATTACATGCTGTGCATATTTTATCACACAGGCCGATTCATCAAAACTTAATTTACCGCACAGGTTACGAATATGGCTGCCGCAGCGTTCAGCAAGTTGGTCTCCGACCGATGCATCGTCATTCCCTCCCAACAGCAATACCGGCAATGGAATATTCGAACAAACATCTGCTAATTTAGACAACGGCATGCGTTTGGTTGCGTGCTGTGCGCCTATGGCCATAGCTATATATGGTGATGCAGTGAGGCTAAAGTATACCGATTTTTTAAATAGCTGCTCGTGCAGTTCGGGGATAAAGTAATCAAGTCCGGCACCATCATACATAACACCCAATGGAGCTACCGCCTGCATGTAGCGATCAACCACATGCACAGGTGGCATCACATTTATTCCTGCACGGGTGAGCAATGTTTTTTCAAAATTCAATTTATTGAATGTGTATGCATCAGCATCGAGCAGGCTTTTACATATCAGTGTACGAAGGTTGTGATGTAAATCGATGAGATAGTCATACTTTTCTTTTTTGAGTTCGGCCAGTGTATGCAGCAGCGATTTGCCTATAACATGTACCTTATCTATATAAGGATTGCTATCAGGTAAAAAACGGAATGAAGGCTTGGTCAGGTAATGAATTTCAGCACCGGGCAGTTGTTGCTTCAGGCAACGGACAACAGGCGTTGTCAAAATTATATCGCCAATGGAACTAAACCGTATGATTAGGAATTTAGCCATGCAGATGCCGGTTAGTTTTTTGTCGCTTATTGCTGAAATACTGCTCTACATCAACTGCTGAAAAAGTATTTAAGCAGTTGTTGGCTGTTAAGCCGCCTTTGCGGGCTACACACACACCGTAGTACATGTCATGATAACCTTCCATTTCATGTGCATCCGGATTGATGGAAAGCATGACATTTTTTTGAATTGCATAGTCAATCCAGCGCCAGTCTAAATCAAGTCTGTAAGGATTGGCATTAATTTCAATACATACACCGTGTGCTGCACATGCATCGATTATTATTTTGTGATCAATAGGGTAGCCTTCCCGCATCAGCAATAGCCTTCCCGTGGGATGGCCGAGTATAGTCGTATACGGATTTTCAATAGCCCGCATCAAACGCATCATCGCTTTTTCTTCATTCATTTTTAAATTGCTGTGAACCGATGCCACAACAAAATCGAATTGCGCAAGCAGCCGGTCATCGTAGTCAAGTGAGCCATCGCCCAGTATATCGCTTTCTATGCCTTTAAAGATTCGAAACGGAGCAAGTTCTTTGTTCAGCGAATCAATTTCAGCAAACTGCTTAAGCACCACATCGGGCTTGAGCCCACCGGCATACTGCGCGCTTTGTGAGTGATCGCATACGCCCAGATACTCGTAGCCCAGTTGTTTTGCGTAAAGGGCCATTTCACGCAGGCTGTGCTTGCCATCCGAATACTGCGTGTGGTTGTGAAGTGTTCCACGCAGGTTCTCGGTTGTGATAAGTTCGGGTAACTGACCCGCAGCCGCCCATTGAATTTCGCCTTTGTTTTCTCTTAATTCTGCCGGAATAAATGCTAACTTGTTTGTTGTGTAAATATCAAGTTCGCTAGATGCATTAGGATCAGCATTAAGTAATGCGGTGTGCTCATCACTGCCTGTGTATTTCCATAAATGATAGGCAAATTGCTGAGGAGTGCAAGTATAAACACATACAGGTAACTGAGGCTCCAGTTTGCCCATTATAGATGTTCCCTGTAGTGTTAATTCGGAGAGAAAAGGAATAGATTTAAGGTGCTGAAAAAGTACATCGGGTGCAATACCTGCTACCAGCTCAATTTTATCAAGTGTTTCGCATTTGCGTCTCAATTCGCCACACATGTCAATAAGTATGTTCGGTATTTGTGTCGCTATTGCATCTATCAGCATCAGTGCGGCTTTTTCAACTTTATAATAATGAAATTTATGCGCATTTTCAAAGATGAACTCTATGCTTTCTATTATATTTTGTTGTGTTTTTTGTCCAAACCCTTTGGCCTGAAGCAATCTGTTCTCTTTGCAGGCGTAAAGCAATTCGCCAATACTTTCAATGCCCAGATTGTGCCATATGTATGCTATTTTTTTAGGTCCAATACCTTTTACCTTAAACAAGTCGATAACGCCCGCAGGTGTTTGCTCTACCAGTTCATTCAGTTCAGCAAATGTGCCGGTGGTAACTATTTCATGAATTTTGGCAGCAATACTTTTACCAATTGCGGGTTGAGCAGCCAGTTCATCAGCAGTGAGTGTAGCCAGTTGAGTATTCATCTTATCGATGCGGTATGCTGCTGACTGATACGATTTAATTTTAAACGGATTGCCATTATGCAGTTCGCTCAGATCTGCTGTGTAGCTTAGCATTTCGGCTATTTCGCTGTTTGAAATCATACACGTGTATTAAAACAGTATTTCGCCATTTTCGTAAGCATCATCAAATTCAACCCATAAAATGCTTCGTGCATCTGAAGTATAAAGCAGCATAACACGTTTTTCTTTGTTGCCTTCCACTTCAAAAATATGAAGTGCAGCAATGCGGTATATTTTCCCGCCATACTCACAAGGAAGCCTTTTGGCATCAAAATCTCCAGGTTTCATAAAAAACTCCAGCAGGCCTTCTCCGGTTGTTGAATCTATTTTAATTATATCGGTAGACAGATATCGGGTTTTTGTATACAAATCGATATACGTAAAATTTTTATTTCCGCTTTGGCACGCAGGTATGGTTACTAAAGTGCCTACCTCCAGTTTTACTTCCTTTTCGGTTTGTGCATTTGCTTTAAAAATTACTGTAAGCGCAAATGCAAAAATTAATACCTTAGCTGTTGACCTTTTATCCATCGTTCAGTTCGTAATAAATCGCCTTTGGGTGAGTAGTGTTTCCATAGGCTGTCTTTTTTTTCATCAATATAATAACCGCTGCATTCCAGTGTTCCATTTTCGTAGTAGCGTGTGTATGGACCACTTTTTATATAATATATGGTATCTCGGTATTCACCGTATTTTTTCTTATCAGGTATTATTTTCACTACCTGCTTGTGGTGAAATACTTCTTTTACTTTTTTGTTGGTAAGGCTATCGTAATAGTAATAGGTTTTTCCGGCAACATCATCAATTACCTGTGCCTGTGAGTTTAAAGATATTGTGAATAAAATGCAGGTGAGCCATGTAAGTTTTGTCATATTGAGATATTTGGTATTGGTTATAACGAATAAAGGTAAAATAAAGCATTTGACCATATCCATTTATTCCATGTCGTATTGCTTTATTTTACGGTACAGCGTACGTTCTGAAATACCCAGTTCAGCAGCAGCTTTTTTTCTGCGGCCATTATATTTTTGCAATGCTTTTTTAATAAGCTCTATCTCTTTTTCTTCAATTGACAGCGACTCCTGAACCGCTGTTGCCACAGGTATTTCTATGATATGATCTTTACTTACAGGTGTTGTTGTAACTGTAGGTGCGGCATGTGTGTGTTCAAATCGCTCGCCTGCCATAAGTTGACTTAACCTGTCGGTTGACTGCTGCAGCGAAGATGCGCTGTTCATATTACCTTGCAGCATATCGAATACAATTCCCTTAAGCTCCATCACATCTTTTCTTAAATCGAAAAGTACTTTGTAAAATATTTCACGCTCGCTTAGTTGCTGTTCGTTCTGTGCCATGCTCATCAGCATTGGCGGACCTGATTTTTCAGGAGGTAAAACGCGTATTAGTTCTTGTGTAGTTACGACTTTATCTTCATCAAGCACCGATAATTGTTCGGTAATATTTTTCAGTTGTCTGATATTTCCCGGCCAGCGAAAGTTAATGAGCATTTGCTGTGCATCAGCCTCCAGTACGATGGGTTTAGCGCGGTACTTTTCGGCAAAGTCAGCACTGAATTTTCTAAACAACAGATGTATATCTTCTTTGCGTTCGCGTAGAGCAGGTACACGAATAGGCACTGTGCTTAACCTGTAATACAAGTCTTCTCTAAATTTTCCTGCAGATGCTAGATCCAGTAAATCTTTATTGGTAGCAGCTACTATACGCACATCTGTTTTCTGAACTTTTGAGGAACCCACTTTGATGAATTCACCACTTTCAAGTACCCGCAAAAGTCTGGCTTGTGTTTCTAATGGCAGTTCGCCTACTTCATCTAAAAAAATAGTTCCACCACTAACGGTTTCGAAATACCCTTTACGCGTATCGTGTGCTCCGGTGAATGAGCCTTTTTCGTGACCGAATAATTCAGAGTCAATTGTTCCCTCGGGAATAGCACCGCAGTTAACGGCAATAAATGGCCCGTGCTTACGTCCGCTGAGTGTATGTATGATTTTTGAAAAAGCCTCCTTACCCACACCGCTTTCACCGTTTATCAGTACTGTTATATCTGTAGGTGCTACCTTAACAGAAGTTTCCAGTGCGTAGTTGAGCAAAGGTGAGTTGCCTATAATTTCGAAGCGTTGTTTTATGTCCTGAATATTCATATAAGTCTAAAATTTAACGTGACGCACACACAGTAAATTACTATGGTTTTTTCACTACCTCAACAACATGGCCTATCAAACTTGTTTGTGTGCTTCTTTCTGCCAGTACTTTTACATAATCGCCTTTTTTGTATCCATCACCTTTTGGGAAGATGACAGTTATATTTTGATCATTGCGGCCTTTGTAGTCATTTTCCGAGCGTTTGGAAGTGCCCTCAATCAGCACAGTATGCAATTGTCCGACATGAATACGGTTGCGCGATGTGCTGATTTTGTTTTGTTGTGAAATAAGTTTCTGAAGCCTCTCGCTTTTTACATCCTGAGGCACATCATCTGCATATTTTCTGGCTGCCATTGTTCCCGGACGTTCGCTGTAAGCATACATATATGCAAAATCGAACTGTGCCAATTCGAACATGCTTAATGTATCGTTAAACTCCTCTTCGGTTTCGCTGCAAAAGCCCACGATGGCATCGGTTGAAATTCCGCAATCGGGGAGCACTTCACGTATCTTGTTAATGCGCTGTGTAAACCATTCCCTGTCGTAAGTGCGGTTCATTAGTTTTAAAATTCGGGTATTGCCGCTTTGTAATGGGAAATGAATGTAATTGCATATGTTATTGTACTTTTTCATGGTGTACAACACTTCATCGGTAATGTCTTTTGGATGTGATGACGAAAAGCGAATGCGTAAGTCATGCGCAACCAACGCAACTTTTTCAAGCAACTGAGCAAAATTACATAGCACCTCACCGGCATCATTCTGCCATTTGTATGAGTCTACATTTTGACCTAGTAAAGTTACCTCTTTGTATCCCTGTTGGTGAAGTTGCTTTACTTCCTGCACTATGCTTTCGGGCTCGCGGCTTCGTTCGCGTCCACGTGTAAATGGTACTACACAAAATGAGCACATATTATCACATCCGCGCATAATACTTACAAATGCAGTTACCCCGTTGCTGCTTAGCCTTACTGGTGTAATTTCAGCATACGTTTCTTCACGGCTCAGCAGTACGTTTACCGCTTTCTGTCCTGATTCAACCTGCTGTATCAGTTTTGGGATATCGCGGTATGCATCGGGCCCTACAACAATATCAACCAGTTGTTCCTGCTCCAGCAATTTTGATTTTAAGCGTTCGGCCATACAGCCCATAACGCCCACTATCATTCCCGGATTTTTACGTTTCTGTATTTTTAATTCGGTCAGTCGTCCCCATATTCTGCTTTCAGCATTATCGCGTATCGCACACGTGTTAATGAAAATGACATCAGCCTTCAAAGGATCACTTGTTGTATTAAATCCCTCGTTTATCATGATAGAAGCCATTACTTCGCTGTCAGCCAGGTTCATGGCACAACCGTAAGTTTCAATGTACAAATTACGGGTAAGGTCATTCGGCTTAATGGTTTCGGGCAATTTATCAGCTAATACACCTCGCATGTAGTTACAAAAATTAGACGGCAAATATAGACAAATTAATGACAGAGTGTCAGAAATACTGCTATATCAGTTTTGGCACATTAATACTACTTTTGACGCAATGAAAGTATTGATTACAGGCAGCAACGGATTATTGGGGCAAAAATTAATCGATTATTACCTTAAGAATTCATCCGTACATCTCATTGCTACTGCTAAAGGTGCAAACAGACATCCAGTTTCACAGGGCTACTTATATTACTCACTCGATATTACATCCGAAAAGGATGTGATGAATGCTATGCAGGAATGTAAACCCGATGTGGTTATTAATGCGGCTGCCATGACCAATGTAGATGCATGCGAAACCGACCGTGAAGCCTGTGATTTACTGAACGTAAAAGCTGTAGAATACATCGTGAAAGCCTGCAATCAGGTAAATGCCCATCTAATACATTTGTCAACCGATTTTATTTTTGACGGAACACATGGTCCGCTTTATGAAGATGAGAAGCCCAATCCGTTGAGTTATTACGGACATTCGAAGTGGAAAGGAGAGCAACTGGTAAAAATGCATGCGCAGAGCTGGTCTATAGCGCGAACGGTATTGGTTTACGGTGTTGTGAATGACATGAGCCGCAGCAATATTGTGTTGTGGGTAAAAAACAGCCTTGAGCAAAAAAAATCTATACGCGTTGTGTGCGATCAGTTTCGAACACCTACACTGGCTGAAGATTTAGCCAGCGGTTGCGCACTGATAGCTGCTAACAGGGCTTCGGGTATCTACCACATCAGCGGTTCAGAATTTATCAGCATATTCGACTTAGCCTATCAGGTAGCCGATTACTGGCAACTCGATAAATCGTTGCTGGGCATGGCCAGCAGCCAGGATATAAAGCAGCCTGCACAACGGCCACCTGTTACCGGCTTTCATGTACAAAAAGCCATTCGCGACCTTGGGTATAAACCTCACAGTATAAAGCAAGGACTGGCGCTTATTGATGAACAATTAAAAAACATGCAACATGAACTGGGGTGAAAATTTTTGGGTTTGGATGGCTACCGAAGCGTTTTTCGGATTATTCGTAGCAGCTTTATTGTATTATTTCTTTGTGTATAAGCAACGGGATATAAATGAACGTAATAAAAAGAATTAGGCATTTTTTAAAAACGTATTTTTACTTCAGCAAAACCGAGCGGCAGAGCGTATCTGGTTTGTTGATTTTAATTGTATTGGTGGCTCTTGCTCCGTGGCTGTATGCAAAACTTTTCCCATCGGTTGCTCCCGTAGTTGAAGAAGAGTGGCTGGCGCAGGCAAATAATGCATTGGTACACTCAAATAACCACGCTCAGGATGCCAATGTATACCGATACTTTGACCCCAACACGGCATCGGATGATGACTGGAAGCAATTTGGATTGAGTGACAAGCAGCTGACAGGTATTCGTAAATTTATGCAAAAGGGCGGTGTATTTAAAAAGCCTGAAGACATACACAAATTGTACGCATTGACTTCCCGTCAAAAGTCACTGATTTTGCCTTATATAGATTTGCCTCAATATGCACAGCTAACTGATGACACAGCAAGAAGTGTAAGGAAAATTGCATATCCGGTAAATCTGAACGATGCCGACAGTCTGACTATTTTATCGCTATACAGAATTGGCCCGTCCTTAACCCACCGCATTCTTGAGTACCGCACAAAACTAGGAGGCTTTAAGTCACTCGATCAGCTTACCGAAATTTGGGGTTTTGATGAAGATATTTTGTATGATCTAAAAGACAAAATCTATGTAGATTCTACTCAAGCCCGAATATTTAATCTGAATACCGTGACAGCCGATGAACTCAAAACGCATCCATATTTTAAATATAAGTTGAGCAATATTCTGATAAATTACCGGACACAACACGGGCCATATAAAAATTTACAGGAATTGAGAAATACAGGTGTTGTAAATGACAGTGTTTATTTCCGTATTACCCGTTATTTGAAAATAGAAAAATAGACCAAAACTTAACCTTAAACCTACAATTAATATACTATACTTGCAGCCCAATTGATATCCTCATTTCTATGTCAACAAACATACATACCACATTAAACTTTAAACCTACCGAGAATCAGCAGATGGTGGCACAAATGGCCAAAGACTTTGCTGAAAAATATATACGACCGCATGTGATGGAATGGGATGAAAGTCAAACTTTTCCGAGGGCAACCATGCAGGAAATGGGAAAACTTGGACTGCTGGGTGTATTAGTTCCAGAGGAATATGGTGGTGCAGGACTGGGTTACTACGAATACATAGTTGCCATTCAGGAAGTGACCAAAGTATGCAGTTCTGTTGGTCTTTCAATGGCAGCTCATAATTCATTGTGTACAGGTCATATTCTGCAGTTTGGAAACGAAGAGCAAAAGAAAAAATGGTTGCCAAAGTTGGCCACTGGCGAATGGATTGGTGCATGGGGATTAACAGAAGCCAATACCGGAAGTGATGCTATGCGCATGCAATGTGTGGCCAAAGAAGACGGAGATCATTACGTTATTAATGGAGCTAAAAACTGGATTACGCACGGTATTAGTGGTGATGTAGCAGTTGTGTTAGCGCGCACAGGCGAGTTGCTGGATTCCAATGGCATTACCGCATTTGTGGTAGAACGTGGTACTCCCGGATTTAAAGGTGGTAAAAAGGAAAACAAATTAGGCATGCGTGCCAGCGAAACGGCCGAAATGATATTTGAAGATTGCCGAGTTCCTAAAGCCAACATATTGGGAAAAGTAGGCGAGGGCTTCAAGCAATCCATGAAGATACTGGATGGAGGTCGTATTTCCATTGCAGCTTTATCACTAGGTATAGCAAAAGGAGCTTACGAGGCAGCCATCAAATATTCGAAAGAACGTCATCAATTCGGACAACCCATATCCAATTTTCAGGCCATTGGGTTTAAACTGGCTGATATGGCAACTCGCATTGAAGCAGCCGAGTTGCTGACTTATCAGGCTGCCGACCTTAAAATGAAAGGTTTGCCCATGACAAAAGAATCGGCAATGGCTAAATATTATGCATCTGAAGTGTGTGTATGGGCATCAACAGAAGCCATACAGATTTTCGGAGGATACGGATATACCAAAGATTTCCCGGTAGAAAAATTTTACCGCGACTCGAAACTATGCACCATAGGCGAAGGAACCAGTGAAATTCAGAAGCTGGTTATTGCACGAAATATTCTTAAAAGTTAAAATTCATTTGTTTACCTCAAAATTGCGCCTATTTTTGCAGCCCTTCATAAAACGAAGAGACTCAAGGAAAGGAGGTGAATTAAATGATATTTGTTAACGTAAAAGAAAACGAATCGCTCGACAGAGCACTTAAAAAGTTCAAGAAGAAGTTTGAAAAAACCGGTGTGGTAAAGGAACTTCGTGCACGTCAATCATTCACCAAGCCTTGTATTAAAAAGCGCCAACAAAAAATACGCGCTGCATACAAACTGCACCTGCAGCAAACGCAGCAAAGCATATAACAGGCTTTACTAAAACGACCAAGCGGCATGGATTCCATGCCGCTTTTTTGTTTGTTAAATTTGTAGAAAATACATTTATATTTGATGTACTAAATTGAGCAGAGCGATGATCGAGTACATGGATGCATTTTTACATTACCTGCAATTCGAGAAAAAATACTCTACTCACACCTTGGTATCATACCAAACGGATTTAAACCAGTTCACTGAATTTCTGCATACACAGTTTACTATTGATTCTGTCGATGTCATTTCACATATACACATTAAATCTTGGCTTGCCTCTCAAATAAATGAAGGCTTAACATCGCGCAGTGTAAACCGAAAACTTACTACACTTAAAACATTTTACCGTTTTTTACTACGAGAAGGACACGTTAAAACCAATCCACTTATAAAAATTCAAGGACCCAAGGTTGAAAAGCGATTGCCTGTATTCGTTGATCAGAGGTCAATAAATAACCTGTTCGACAGCGACAGTCATTTTACAGATGAACCCGAATCGCAGGTTAGCCGAATGTTGATGTTAACATTGTATACAACCGGTATGCGGTTATCAGAACTTCGCCAGTTGCGTGTGGGTGATGTGGATGTTTACAAAAGCCAGGTTAAAGTTTTGGGTAAACGCAACAAACAGCGCATTATCCCGATTACAGTCGAGTTGCTGAATGAATTAGTTGCCTACATAAAACAACACGAGAAGCAACAAGACGATTACCTCTTTTCAGATCCGGATAAAAAGATGCTGAATCCGAGGAAAATTTATGCCATTGTAAACAGGCACCTGAGTAATGTGACTACTATTGAGAAAAGAAGTCCACACGTATTGAGGCACACATTTGCAACACACCTGCTGAATAACGGTGCAGATTTAAATGCCATAAAAGAACTGCTAGGACATGCAAACCTTGCAGCCACACAGGTGTATACGCACAACAGCATCGAACGATTGAAGAAAGTATATAAAAACAGGCACCCGCGTGCCTGATACCACAAGTCCTGTTTGTTTCAGTAAAAATAACGCAGTAAAGGTGTAACAGGCAACCCGCACTGCACTAAATAAAATTAAATATGAAAGTACACATTCAATCCATTCATTTTGTAGCTGACGTAAAGCTACTCGATTTTATCACAAAAAAAATTGAAAAGGTGAACACCTTTTACGATCAGATAAAGTCTGCAGACGTGTATTTGCGATTAGATAAAGACTCCGAAAAAGGCAATAAGGTAGTTGAAGTAAAACTTAACAATACCCACTCTGATATTTTTGCCAAAGAACAGGCTACAACATTTGAAGCCGCCACTGATATGGTATTGGATAAACTGGTGGCACAAGTAAAGAAACACAAAGAAAAGCTGCAAGCTAAAGTGGTTTAAAAGTCTTATTTCCGGCAACCTAGTTGCTGAGAGTAATAATTTTTTTGGATTGTCGGCCAAACAGTTCATATTTGCCGCACTGTTACGCAATCGATATCCTCTTTAAAGTTTTTTACAAAAATTTTGCTTCCATCTTGCAATCATCCTGCAAAACGCTACATTTGCAGTCCTTTTTTAGGGAAGGTGTAGTTTATGTTCTTTGCAGAGATAGGATGATACAGGGTAATCGAATTATCCGAATTGATAGTTAATATTCTCATTACTAGCCACTTTAGCTCAGCTGGTAGAGCAACTGATTTGTAATCAGTAGGTCGCTGGTTCGATTCCGGCAAGTGGCTCTTTCATTAACTGATTCGGATACTAATTTTCAGTCCTTTCACAAATAACTAACCGGGGAGATACCAAAGTGGCCAACTGGGACGGACTGTAAATCCGTTGTCTTACGACTTCGAAGGTTCGAATCCTTCTCTCCCCACATCGCTAGCCGAAGCTTCAGCAAAGGTTGGCATTAGTTCTTTCAAATATCGATTGTAGCTCATCCCGATAGCAATCGGGAGTTTGTTCGCCTATGGCGGATTCAAGCTGTCAGGTTCATTCAATGAACGAAACAGGAGATTCGGTCGCAAACGTTCTTTATAAACGCGGGAGTAGCTCAGTTGGTAGAGCGACAGCCTTCCAAGCTGTAGGTCGCGGGTTCGAGCCTCGTCTCCCGCTCTGATGTGACCCAAAGCCGTTGTAGCTCAGTGGTAGAGCACTTCCTTGGTAAGGAAGAGGTCGGCAGTTCAATCCTGCTCAACGGCTCTAACTACTTGAGCCGAAGCGGAGAGGAAATTAGAGCAAGGTCGGCAGTTCATCCCTATAGCAATCGGGACTGCTCAACGGCTCTAAAGTGTTGAATTAACATTTAACTGGTTTGCAGAATATAATATGTGCAACAAGTTAATGACAAGTGAAACGGATTGGCTTTGTAAGTCAGGAGAAGTAGATAAAGTGGTCGTAGGTACGGCAATGTGAAGTTGAAGAGGGTTGTAAATAATTTGACAACCAACATAACAATAGAAACTCAAACAATTATTAATAACTAAAAAACAAAAACTACTATGGCTAAAGAAAAATTTGACCGCAGTAAACCACACGTAAACATTGGTACTATCGGTCACGTAGACCACGGAAAAACTACCTTAACTGCTGCTATTACTAAAGTATTAGCTGACAAAGGTTTGTCAGAAGCTCGTTCATTCGATTCAATCGACTCAGCTCCTGAAGAAAAAGAACGCGGTATTACTATTAATACTGCACACGTTGAATACCAAACAGCTAACCGCCACTATGCGCACGTTGACTGTCCTGGTCACGCTGACTATGTTAAGAACATGGTTACAGGTGCTGCTCAAATGGATGGTGCTATCCTTGTGGTAGCAGCTACAGACGGGCCTATGCCTCAGACCCGCGAGCACATTCTGCTTGCCCGTCAGGTAGGTGTACCTCGTATCGTTGTATTCATGAACAAAGTTGACATGGTTGACGATCCTGAATTGTTAGAAATCGTTGAAATGGAAATCCGTGATTTGTTGAACAAATACGACTTCCCTGGAAATGATATACCTGTTATCCGCGGTTCAGCATTAGGTGGATTGAACGGAGATGCAGCTTGGGTTGAGAAAATTATGGAATTAATGACTGCAGTAGATGAGTACATTCCTGTACCTCCACGTGCTGTTGATCTTCCTTTCCTTATGCCTGTTGAAGACGTATTCTCTATCACTGGTCGTGGTACAGTTGCTACCGGTCGTGTTGAGCGCGGTGTAGTTAACTCAAACGAAACCGTTGATATTATCGGTTTAGGTGCTGAGAAACTTTCTTCAGTTGTTACAGGTGTGGAAATGTTCCGCAAAATACTTGACCGTGGTGAAGCTGGTGATAACGTAGGTTTGTTGCTTCGTGGTATTGACAAAAACCAAATCCGCAGAGGTATGGTTATTTGCAAGCCAGGTTCAGTAACACCTCACACCAAGTTTAAAGCTGAAGTTTACGTATTGTCAAAAGAAGAAGGCGGACGCCACACTCCATTCTTCAACAAATACCGTCCTCAGTTCTATTTCCGTACTACAGACGTTACCGGTGAGGTAATACTACCAGACGGAATGGAAATGATTATGCCGGGTGATAACGTAACCATTACTGTGCAACTGATTGCTCCAATTGCTATGGAGAAAAACCTCCGCTTCGCTATTCGTGAAGGTGGTCGTACAATCGGTGCGGGTCAGGTTACCGAAATCCTCGAGTAATTAAATATCGTTTATCGGATGCTAAATGTTGGATTGTTCGCGCAATCCGACATTTAGTGTCTAATAAACGGGTGTAGTTCAATGGTAGAATAGCGGTCTCCAAAACCGTTGATCTTGGTTCGAGTCCAGGCACCCGTGCAATTCATAACACAACGATGAATAAATTAAAAGAATACTTAAAACTCTCAACAGATGAGTTGGTGAACAAAGTTTCATGGCCCACCTGGGAAGATCTTCAGGAAAGCACAATAATTGTGATGATAGCATCATTGATTATTGCCATGATTATTTATGCAGTGGATATTGCTGGAAGCAACCTGTTGCGCGTTTTTTATCAATTGTTTCAGAGTTAATAAAGCATACACATGAACAATATATCGCAGGAACAATATAAATGGTATGTAGTTAGAGCCATTACCGGACAGGAAAAAAAGGTGAAGGCGCAAATCGAGTCTGAACTCGACAGGGCAGGGCTGCGTGCTTTTGTTCCCCAGATATTAATTCCGACTGAGAAAGTATACCAGATTAAAAATGGTAAAAAAACAACTAAAGAAAAAACATACTTGCCTGGTTATATTCTTGTACAGGCTGAACTAACAGGTGAAGTGCCACATTTAATTGATTCGGTAAATGGTGTTGTTGGTTTTTTGGGTGGCAAATCAATGCCTACACCATTGCGTCAGGCTGAGGTAAGTCGAATATTGGGTAATGTAGATGAAATGTCTGAGCATGGTGAAACCATGGTTGAGCCATTTATCATAAACGAACCGGTAAAGGTAATAGATGGTCCGTTCAGCGGATTTAGCGGAGTTATTGAAGAAGTAATGGAAGACAAGAAAAAACTGAAGGTAATGGTTAAGATCTTCGGCAGAAGAACACCGCTTGAGTTAAATTTCATGCAAGTAGAAAAAGAAAGTTAAATAAAGTTAAAGCACAAAGTGCATAAAATATAGAGTTATGGCAAAAGAGTTAACAGGGTTTATTAAATTACAGATTAAGGGTGGCGCAGCAAACCCGGCTCCCCCAATCGGTCCGGCATTAGGCTCAAAAGGAGTGAACATCATGGACTTCTGCAAGCAGTTCAATGCCCGTACGCAGGACAAAGCCGGCAAGATTCTACCGGTTGTGATTTCTGTATATAGCGACAAGTCATTTGATTTTGTCGTTAAAACCCCGCCTGTGGCCTCACAGTTGCTTGAAGCATCAAAGGCACAGAAAGGTTCTGCTGAGTCAAACCGTAAAAAAGTAGGTTCAGTAAGCTGGGATCAGGTAAGAAAAATTGCAGAAGATAAAATGCAGGATATGAATTGCTTCAAAGTAGAATCGGCCATGAAAATGATAGCCGGAACTGCACGAAGCATGGGTATTACAGTTACGGGTAATTCCCCATTTGATAACAATTAATAATTATAGCAATGGCGAGAATAAGTAAAAAAAGAAAAGCAGCATTAGCCAAGGTTGAAGTTACTAAGCAATACTCACTCAACGATGCTTCAAAATTGGTAAAGGATGTTACTTACACCAAGTTTGATTCATCGGTGGATATTGACATACGCTTAGGAGTTGATCCTAAAAAAGCCAATCAAATGGTACGTGGTGTGGTTTCCTTACCACATGGTACAGGAAAAGATGTTCGTGTATTGGCGCTTGTAACACCTGATAAAGAAGCAGAGGCAAAAGAAGCCGGAGCTGATTTTGTAGGGTTGGACGAGTTCATTCAAAAAATTGAGCAAGGCTGGACAGATGTAGATATCATCGTTACTCAACCCAACGTAATGGCAAAATTGGGTAAACTTGGTAAAATACTTGGCCCTCGTAACCTGATGCCTAACCCTAAATCGGGAACTGTTACGCTTGAAATCGGTAAAGTAGTAAAAGAGGTGAAGGCAGGTAAAATTGACTTCAAGGTTGACAAAGAAGGTGCTATTCACACCTCAATAGGTAAAGCATCGTTTACACCTGAAAAAATTTATGAAAACGCTGTAGAGTTAATTCAGACAATAGTAAAACTGAAACCATCTTCGGCCAAAGGAACCTACTTAAAAGGTATTTCAATATCGAGTACAATGAGTCCCGGAATAAAAGTGGATACTAAAACCATACCCGGCATTTAATTTATTACAGTTATGAACAGAGACGAAAAAGGCGCAATTATAGAACAACTAGCTCATCAACTGAGCGAGCACAAATACATCTATATAACGGATGTATCGAGTCTGGATGCACAAAAAACCAGCCAACTCAGACGTGCATTTTTTAAAGACGGTGTAGTTATGCAGGTAGCCAAAAACACACTTATCGAAAAAGCCATTGAGCGTACCGATAAAAACTTTGGAGCCCTGGTGGATACGCTTAAAGGAAACACAGCATTGCTGTTCTCACAAGACAGCAAAACACCGGCTAAAATCATTAAAGAATTCAGAAAAGCTACCGATAAGCCCTACTTAAAAGGTGCCTACATCGATACTGATATATTCGTTGGCGATGATCAGCTGGAAGCACTTATTAAGCTGAAATCGAAAAACGAACTTATTGGCGAAATCATCGGATTGCTTCAATCGCCTGCTCAAAATGTTATATCTGCCCTGCAAAGCAGCGGTGGTAAACTTGCAGGAATTGTTAAAACACTTAGCGAAAAACCCGAATAATAACTCAATCAAATATCAATTAATAACTAACAATTAAATTTAAGAACAATGGCAGATTTAAAAGCGTTTGCTGAACAGTTGGTAAACTTGTCAGTAAAAGAAGTAAACGAACTAGCACAAATTTTGAAAGACGAATACGGCATTGAGCCAGTAGCCGCTGCTGTGGCTGTTGCTGCTGCACCTGCTGCAGGTGGTGGCGGAGGCGAAGCCGCTGCTGAGAAAACATCTTTTGATGTAATTCTGAAAAGTGCTGGTGCACAGAAGTTGAACGTAGTAAAAATAGTTAAAGACTTAACCGGTCTTGGACTGAAAGAAGCAAAAGAACTAGTTGACGGTGCACCAAAACCGGTGAAAGAAGGCGTTGACAAAGCAACTGCTGAAGACCTAAAAGCTAAGCTTACTGAAGCAGGAGCAGAGGTTGAAGTTAAGTAATTTCAACCCCCATCCCATTGGCAGTTTGGCCCCGGATTTTCCGAGGGTCAAATTGCTATTTATATGAAGTGCTATTAGCACTTCATGCATTACCGTGCATGTTGCCGGTAATTTTTCATATTTCACGTTCAGGTCAATTAAACACTATCTACCTTGGCTAAAAAGAACATTACCACAGACGAGAGAATAAATTTCTCAACTGTAAAAAAAGTACTCGACTATCCGGATTTTCTGGATGTACAGCTCGAATCATTTAAAGAATTCTTCCAACTTGACACGACTTCTGAAAGCCGTCTTAACGAAGGTCTTTACAAAGTATTTCAGGAAAATTTTCCTATCACGGATACCCGAAACATCTTCGTTTTGGAATTCCTTGATTACTTTGTTGACCCTCCAAGATACACCATTGAAGAGTGTATTGAGCGCGGCCTCACATACAGTATTCCGCTTAAAGCTAAGCTGAAACTGTCGTGTAACGACCCCGAACACGAAGATTTTCAAACCATCGTTCAGGATGTATACCTGGGAACTATCCCATACATGACACCCGGTGGTACCTTTGTGATAAATGGTGCCGAACGCGTTATCGTTTCGCAATTGCATCGCTCTCCGGGCGTTTTCTTCGGTCAAAGCTATCACACCAATGGAACCAAATTGTATTCTGCCAGAGTTATACCTTTCAAAGGTTCATGGATTGAGTTTGCAACCGATGTAAACAACGTAATGTATGCCTACATCGACCGTAAGAAAAAGTTTCCCGTAACCACACTTCTGCGTGCCATAGGGTATGAAACAGATAAAGAAATACTAAATCTGTTCGATCTGGCCGAAGAAATAAAAGTTAGCAAATCGGGTCTGAAAAAAGTAGTAGGACGTAAACTGGCTGCCCGTGTTCTTAAAACATGGGTAGAAGACTTTGTGGACGAGGATACCGGTGAAGTGGTTTCCATTGAACGTAACGAGGTTATCATTGAACGTGATACTATACTCGAAGACAACCATATTGATATGATTGTAGAAGCAGATGTTAAAAACATACTGCTGCACAAGTCAGAATCAGGGCAAAATGATTTTGCCATAATACTTAATACGCTTCAAAAAGATACCGCCAACAGTGGTAAAGAAGCACACGAGCATATTTATCGCCAGTTGCGTAATGCAGATCCACCGGATGAAGAAACAGCACGCGGTGTGATTGACAAATTATTTTTCAGCGACAAACGCTATGACCTTGGCGAAGTAGGCCGTTACAGAATTAACCGCAAACTGAACAGAACAGTTTCTGGCGATGTGCGCGTGTTAACCAAAGATGATATTGTAGCCATCATCAAGTATTTGATTGAATTATCAAATTCACGTGCAGATGTTGACGATATCGATCACTTGAGTAACAGACGTGTTCGCACAGTAGGCGAGCAACTGTACTCACAGTTCGGAGTTGGATTGGCCCGTATGGCCCGTACCATCAGAGAGCGTATGAATATTCGCGACAATGAGGTGTTTACTCCAGCTGATTTGATTAATGCCAAAACACTCTCTTCGGTTATTAATTCATTCTTTGGTACCAATCAGCTATCACAGTTCATGGATCAAACCAATCCGTTGGCTGAAATTACTCACAAACGTAGAATGTCGGCACTCGGTCCGGGTGGCTTAAGCCGCGACCGTGCAGGTTTCGAGGTGCGTGACGTGCATTATACCCACTACGGACGTTTGTGTACCATTGAAACTCCTGAAGGACCAAACATCGGACTTATTTCATCACTGTGTGTTCATGCGAAAATCAACAGCATGGGATTTATTGAAACCCCATACCTGAAAGTAACAGAAGGTAAAGTGGCACTGAAAGAGCCGGTAACTTATCTGAGTGCTGAAGATGAGGATGGAAAAACTATCGCACAATCAAATGCAAAATACGATGATAAAGGTAACTTCATTGACGAGAAGGTAAAAGCCCGTTTTGAAGGTGACTTCCCGATGCTTGAGCCTGAGAAAATCGATTTCATGGACATTGCTCCCAATCAGATTGTATCGATTGCAGCCAGCATGATTCCTTTCCTCGAACACAACGATGCCAACCGTGCACTGATGGGCTCTAACATGCAGCGTCAGGCTGTACCGTTACTGCGCCCGCAGGCACCAGTAGTAGGTACCGGTCTGGAAGGAAAAATTACCCGCGACTCGCGCTCAATGATTGTAGCCGAAGGCAACGGTGTGGTAGAATCAGTAGATGCTAATCAGATTGTGGTTCGTTATGAACAAACCGAAAACGATAAACTGGTAAGCTTTGGGGATGATATCAAAAACTATAATCTGGTAAAATTCCGCAGAACCAACCAAAATACATGTATTAATCAAAAGCCGATTATCCGTAAAGGCGATCGCGTGGTGAAAGGACAAATTTTGACAGAAGGTTATGCAACCGAAAGCGGTGAACTGGCATTGGGTCGTAACCTTAAAGTGGCGTTCATGCCATGGCAGGGATTCAACTTTGAGGATGCTATTGTAATTTCGGAACGCGTGGTGAAAGAAGATATTTTTACATCGCTACACATCACCGAATTCGAACTTGAAGTACGAGATACTAAGCGCGGTGAAGAAGAATTGACCAACGATATTCCTAACGTAAGCGAAGAAGCCACGAAGAATTTGGATGAAAACGGATTGATACGCGTGGGCTGTGAAGTTGGCGAAGGTGATATACTTATCGGAAAAATTACACCAAAAGGCGAAACAGAACCTTCACCCGAAGAAAAACTGCTTCGCGCCATTTTTGGCGATAAAGCCGGTGATGTGAAAGATGCTTCTCTGAAGGCACCCCCATCATCAACCGGTGTGGTAATTGACAAGAAATTGTTTACACGCGCTAAAAAAGAAAAGAGTACCAAGGTTGACGATAAAGCACGTATTGCTAAACTTAGCGATGAACACGAGAAAAACCTGAAAAGTATTAAAGGATATTTAGCCGAAAAACTTTTCAGTGTATTATCAGGTAAAACATCGCAGGGGGTATTTAACGTATACAACGAAGAGTTGATACCTAAAGGATCCAAGTTTACGCTGAAAAATCTGACAGAAATTGATTACACGCATATCAATGCCAATAGCTGGACAACCGATTCGGATAAAAACGACCTTGTTCGCCAGATACTGAGTAATTATAAAAACCGCGTTAATCAGGAACTTGCCGATTTCAAACGCAAAGAGTTTGCAATTACCGTGGGTGACGAGTTACCAACCGGTATTTTGAAACTGGCTAAAGTTTACGTTGCCAATAAACGTAAATTAAAAGTAGGTGATAAGATGGCCGGACGCCATGGAAACAAAGGTATTGTAGCACGTATCGTGCGTGACGAAGATTTACCATTTATGGAAGATGGAACCCCAGTAGATATTGTATTAAATCCGCTTGGTGTACCATCGCGTATGAACCTTGGACAGATTTACGAAACTGTTTTGGGTTGGGCCGGCAAAGAACTGGGCGTTAAATTCGCCACACCTATTTTTGACGGTGCTACCGAAGAACAGGTTCTTGAATACTGCCGCAAAGCAGGTATTCCGGAATACGGAAAAACTTACCTGTATGACGGATTAAGTGGCGAACGTTTTGACCAGCCGGTAACCGTAGGCGTGATTTACATGCTTAAATTGGGTCACATGGTTGATGATAAAATGCACGCACGCTCGATCGGACCTTACTCGCTAATTACTCAGCAGCCGTTGGGTGGTAAAGCACAGTTCGGTGGTCAGCGTTTTGGCGAGATGGAAGTGTGGGCACTAGAAGCATTTGGCGCTGCCAACATTCTTCAGGAAATCCTCACCATTAAGTCAGACGATATAATTGGTCGTGCAAAAACCTACGAAGCAATCGTGAAAGGAGATAACCTGCCACAGCCGGGTATTCCTGAATCGTTCAACGTACTGGTACATGAATTAAGAGGTTTAGGCCTTGATGTTACACTTGAATAATAACACCGCAGCATATGTCTAAAAAAGATATCAAACTCAAAAGCAACTTTACCAAAATCCGTATCGGTTTGGCTTCGCCCGAATCGTTACTGCAACGTTCACACGGTGAAGTTACAAAGCCGGAAACCATTAACTACCGTTCGTTTAAACCCGAAATGGGAGGTTTGTTTTGCGAACGCATTTTTGGTCCGATTAAGGATTACGAATGCCATTGCGGCAAATACAAGCGTATACGGTACAAAGGAATCGTATGCGACCGTTGTGGTGTTGAGGTAACCGAGAAAAAGGTAAGACGCGAGCGCATTGGACACATCAATCTGGTGGTTCCTGTTGCTCACATCTGGTACTTCCGCTCATTGCCCAATAAAATAGGTTACCTGCTGGGTATTCCTACCAAAAAGCTTGACATGGTGGTATATTACGAACGCTATGTAGTATGCCAGCCAGGTATTAAGCAGGCCGATGGTATAAACTCACTCGATTTGTTAACCGAAGAAGAATATCTCGATATTCTGGATTCGCTGCCAAAAGAAAATCAATATCTGGATGATAATGACCCCAATAAATTCATCGCTAAAATGGGTGGTGAAGCATTGTGGTTCCTATTGTCGCGTATTGACCTGGATACCCTATCGTACGATTTGCGTGCAAAGGCCAGCAACGAAACGTCACAGCAACGTAAGAATGAAGCTCTCAAGCGACTGAAAGTAATTGAAGGATTCCGTTCAGCACAGGAAAGAGGCGAAAACCGTCCTGAGTGGATGGTTGTGAAAATACTTCCTGTTATACCGCCCGAACTTCGCCCACTCGTTCCACTGGAAGGTGGCCGTTTTGCCACTTCCGATTTAAATGATTTATACCGCAGGGTTATTATACGTAACAACCGACTGAAGCGCCTGGTTGAAATCAAAGCGCCTGAAGTGATTTTGCGTAACGAAAAGCGTATGCTTCAGGAAGCTGTTGATTCGCTGTTTGACAATACCAGACGTGTAAGTGCAGTGAAAACTGAAGGTAATCGTCCGCTGAAATCATTGAGCGATATGCTTAAGGGTAAACAAGGTCGTTTCCGTCAAAATCTGTTAGGAAAGCGTGTTGATTACTCAGGCCGTTCAGTAATTGTTGTAGGACCAAACCTAAAACTACACGAGTGCGGTATTCCTAAAAACATGGCTGCTGAATTGTTCAAGCCTTTTATTATTCGTAAACTACTTGAGCGTGGTATTGTAAAAACAGTAAAATCAGCAAAAAAATTAGTTGACCGCAAAGAGTCTGTTATATGGGATATTCTAGAAAATATTCTTAAAGGACACCCGGTGTTACTTAACCGTGCCCCTACACTACACCGTTTGGGTATACAGTCATTCCAGCCAAAATTAGTAGAAGGTAAAGCTATACAACTTCACCCGTTGGTGTGTACAGGCTTTAACGCTGACTTTGACGGTGACCAGATGGCTGTTCACGTTCCGCTGGGCAATGCTGCCATATTAGAAGCACAGCTGCTCATGCTGGCATCGCACAACATTTTAAACCCGGCCAACGGTTCACCTATTGCTGTTCCTTCACAGGACATGGTGTTGGGTCTTTACTACATCACCAAAGGACGTAAATCTACTCCCGAGCATGTAGTAAAAGGTGAAAACCTCACCTTCTACTCACCGGAAGAAGCCATCATTGCTTACAACGAAAAGCGAGTTCATTTGCATGCACATATCAAATGTAAAGTGAATGTTCGTGAAGAAGGCAAGCTGGTAAATAAACTGATTGAAACGACTATGGGTCGAGTATTATTCAATCAGGTGGTACCGGCTGACTATGGCTATATCAACGAATTGCTGACCAAGAAAAACCTCCGCGATATCATAGGAAGCATTATTAAAGTGAGCGGAATGGACAAGTGTGCTAAATTCCTTGACAACATCAAGGACTTAGGTTTCCATTACGCGTTCCGCGGTGGATTGTCATTTAACCTATCTTATGTAATGATTCCTAAAGAGAAAGAGAAGTTTGTGAAGCAGGCTATGCAAGAAGTGGAAGAAATTTGGAGCAATTACAACAACGGTTTTATTACCAACAACGAGCGTTATAACCAGGTAATTGATATCTGGACACGTATCAACTCTCGACTGGCCGATACACTGTTGAAGCAATTAAAAGATGATCAGCAAGGTTTCAATCCGATTTATATGATGCTCGATTCGGGCGCACGTGGATCCAAGGAGCAAATCCGTCAATTGGGCGGTATGCGCGGTCTGATGGCCAAGCCACAGAAAAACCTGTCGGGCGGTACCGGAGAGATTATTGAAAACCCGATTCTTTCCAATTTCAAAGAAGGACTTTCGGTTATCGAATACTTTATATCTACCCACGGTGCACGTAAAGGTTTGGCCGATACGGCCTTGAAAACAGCCGATGCCGGTTACCTTACACGAAGGCTGCATGATGTGGCACAGGACGTGGTAGTAAACGAAGAAGATTGCGAAACATTACGCGGTATTCCTACTTCGGCATTGAAAGACAATGAAGAAATAGTAGAGTCGCTGTATGAGCGCATTCTGGGCCGAGTGAGTCTGCATGATGTATACGATCCGCGTACAAGCGAATTGTATGTACGTTCAGGCGAAGAAATAACAGAAGATATAGCTGCTAAAATTGACGCATCACCTATAGAAACTGTTGAAATTCGTTCAGCATTAACCTGCGAAACTCAGTTGGGAATTTGCTCGAAATGCTATGGACGTAACCTGGCAACAGGCCGCATGGCTCAAAAAGGCGAAGCGGTAGGTGTAATTGCCGCACAATCCATTGGTGAGCCTGGTACACAGTTAACACTGCGTACGTTCCACGTGGGTGGTACAGCATCCAACATCGCTGCCGAATCGCAGATGAGCGCTAAATTCGGTGGTATCGTGGAGTTCGAAGAAATTCGTACAACCGAGATGAAAACCGAAGAAGGCAAAGTAGACGTTATTCTCGGCCGTCAGGGCGAAATACGTATACTGGATGAAAATACCGGTCAGCCTATCGTAACCATGAACATACCTTACGGTGCACATTTGTTTGTTAAAAACGGACAGAAACTGGCCAAAGGCGATAAAGTATGTACATGGGATCCGTATAACGCGGTGATTATTTCTGAATTTGCCGGACAAACTCGTTTTGAGAATCTGATTGAGAATATCACGTTCAAAGAAGAATCGGATGAGCAAACCGGACACAAGGAGAAAGTAATTATTGATTCGAAAGACAAGACTAAAATTCCATCTATTGTGATTACCGATAAAAAAGGAAATCCGCTGAAGGAATATAACTTGCCTGTAGGCTCACACATTATAGTGGAAGACCGCGATGATATAAAAGCCGGTGAGATTATTGTGAAAATACCACGTGTGATTGGAAAAACCCGAGATATTACCGGTGGTTTACCACGTGTAACCGAATTGTTTGAAGCACGTAACCCTTCAAATCCGGCTGTAGTAACCGAGATTGATGGCGTGGTTTCATTTGGTGGTATTAAACGCGGTAACCGTGAAATTATCATTACCTCGCGCGATGGTGAACAAAAGAAATACCTCGTTCCACTTTCGAAACACATCCTGGTTCAGGAAAACGATTTCGTAAAAGCAGGTTCGTCACTTTCTGATGGATCTATCAGCCCTCAGGATATTCTTCGAATTGAAGGACCGCTGGCTGTACAACGTTACATTACCAACGGTATTCAGGAAGTATACCGACTGCAAGGGGTGAAAATAAACGACAAGCACATTGAGGTTATCGTGCGTCAGATGATGCAGAAAGTAGAAGTTGAAGATGCAGGCGATACACTGTTCCTGGAAGGTGAAGCTGCAGACAAATGGAACTTTAAGAAAACCAATGACTGGATATACGACAAAAAAGTTGTAGTAGATGCCGGTGATTCAGCTACACTTAAGGTAGGACAGATAGTACATGTGCGTAAACTACGTGACGAAAACTCTATGCTGAAACGTCAGGATAAAAAACTGGTTCAGGTACGCGATGCTGTTCCTTCTACAGCCAGTCAGATTATTCAGGGTATTACACGAGCTTCATTGGGTACACACAGCTTTATGAGTGCCGCATCGTTCCAGGAAACCACCAAAGTACTGAACGAAGCCGCTATTTCGGGCAAAGTAGACCATATGCTTGGCTTGAAAGAAAACGTTATCGTTGGTCACCTAATTCCAGCCGGAACAGGTATCCGCGACTACGAAAAACTTGTAGTGGGCTCACAAGAAGAGTTCGATTTATTAATGGCCTCAAAGGGACAAAAAGCTCAGGCTGAATAATCCAATACCTTTTCAAATACTTAAAACCCGGTTTCTTTACGAGGCCGGGTTTTTTGTTGCACTGATTTATGTACTTTTGACCATTCAATTTACAATATCATGTCCGATCAAAATACCAACAACAATCAAATCAATATTGAACTCAGCGAAGAAGTAGCCGAAGGCACCTATTCGAATCTGGCCATTATCACACACTCCAATTCAGAGTTTGTGATTGACTTTGTACGTATAATGCCCGGTGTGCCCAAAGCCAAAGTAAAATCGCGTATTGTACTTACCCCTGAACATGCCAAGCGATTGCTGCTGGCACTGGGCGATAACATACGTAAGTATGAAGACTTGAACGGTGCCATTACCATGAATGAACAAATGCCACCCATCCCCATGAATTTTGGTGGACCCACAGGTATGGCGTGATGCCGGCCTGTTTATAAATTGAGTATGGGTATTTTTTTGATAAACCTATATTTGCCCAAATCTGACCAAGCGTGGAAAAACAAATAAAATTCCCTGCCACTCTGGTTCTGGCTGACGGAACCGCATTTCATGGCACATCCATTGGCAAAATAGGAACCACTACCGGTGAAATATGTTTCAATACCGGAATGACAGGCTACCAGGAAGTATTTACCGACCCTTCGTACTACGGTCAGGTACTTGTAGAAACCAATGTACATATTGGCAATTACGGCATACATGCAGATGAGGTAGAGTCGGACGGAATTAAAATAGCCGGACTGGTTTGCAAGCAGTTTAATATTCCATTCTCGCGCAAGCAATCTGGTATGAGTGTGCAGGAGTATTTTGCCACACATAACGTGGTGGGTATTTCGGATGTTGATACACGTGCTATTGTGCGTCATGTGCGAAGCAAAGGAGCCATGAATTGCATTATCTCGTCTGAAGAAAAAAGCGTGGATGAACTGTTGCATGAATTAACCCACGTACCCTCTATGGAAGGACTTGAACTGTCCTCCAAAGTGTCGACCGATAAAACCTATTTTGTAGGCAATCCGGATGCGGCTAAAAAAGTAGCTGTACTTGATTTGGGCGTGAAGAGAAATATTTTGCGCAGTCTGGCCGAACGCGATTGTTACCTGGCGGTGTTTAACGGAAAAACTTCATTTGATGAAATGATGAAATTCAAACCCGATGGATTTATGATTTCAAACGGTCCCGGTGACCCGGCTACCATGCACTATGCAGTAGAAACAGTTAAAACCATTTTGCACAACAATGTGCCACTTTTTGGCATTTGTCTGGGCCATCAGATATTGGCTGAAGCCAATGGTATTTCTACCTACAAAATGCACAACGGACATCGCGGGTTGAATCATCCGGTTAAAAATATCATTACAGGACACTGTGAAATTACATCACAAAATCACGGCTTTTCAGTAAAAGCTGAAGATGTGCATGCCTGCAAAGAAGTGGAAGTAACGCATGTAAACCTGAATGACAATACCATTGAGGGTATTCGCATGAAAAATAAAAAAGCATTCTCGGTTCAGTATCACCCCGAAGCTGCGCCCGGACCTCACGATAGCCGTTACCTCTTTGATGATTTCGTGAAATTGATGAGCTAATTACCCATTCATCATTAAACATTTAGTATTCAAAAATTAAATAAGTATGAGCCAGATAATAGACATTAAAGCCAGACAAATTCTTGATTCGCGCGGAAACCCCACGGTAGAGGCCGAAGTATATACCGAATACGGTGCTATGGGCCGTGCTGCTGTTCCTTCAGGTGCATCAACCGGTGCACACGAAGCTGTTGAATTGCGCGATGGCGACAAAAAGCACTACATGGGTAAAGGAGTGCTGAAAGCAGTAGAAAACATCAATAAAGATATTGCAGACCGCATTATAGGCATGGATGTGTTTGACCAAAATGAGATTGACCGTGTGATGATAAAGCTAGACGGCAGCGATAATAAATCAAAACTCGGAGCCAACGCAGTACTGGCAGTTTCAATGGCTTGTGCCAAAGCTGCAGCACAGGAGTCGGGCATGTCGTTGTATCGTTATGTAGGCGGAGTAAATGCCAACACATTGCCTATACCACTCATGAATATTTTGAACGGGGGCGCTCATGCCGATAACTCTATCGATTTTCAGGAGTTTATGATTATGCCCGTGCATGCCAATTCTTTCAGCGAAGCATTGCGCATGGGAACGGAAGTGTTTCATCACCTGAAAGCTGTATTGAAGAAAAAAGGATATAGCACCAATGTAGGTGATGAGGGCGGGTTTGCTCCAAACATACCTTCAAACGAAGAAGCCATCGAAACCGTATTGAAAGCGATAGAAGAAGCAGGCTACAAGCCTGGTAAAGATATTTATATAGCGATGGATGCAGCCACAACTGAGTTTTACAATGAAAAAACAGGCATCTATACATTTAAGAAATCCGATAAACGCGAAATGGATTCGGCTGGTATGGTTGCTTACTGGAAAGAGTGGACAGAAAAATATCCTATACTTTCTATAGAAGACGGTATGGCAGAAGACGACTGGAAAGGATGGGCGGAATTGACTAAAACTATTGGCAGTAAAGTTCAGTTGGTAGGCGATGATTTATTTGTAACCAACAGCAAACGTTTGGCAAAAGGAATAGAAAAAGGAGTAGCCAATTCAATTTTGGTAAAAGTAAATCAGATTGGTTCGCTGACTGAAACGATTGATGCCGTGCAGTTGGCCACACGCCACGCCTATACCAATATTATGAGTCACCGCAGTGGCGAAACCGAAGACACAACCATAGCCGATTTATCAGTAGCACTGAACAGCGGTCAGATAAAAACAGGTTCAGCCAGCCGTACCGACAGAATTGCGAAATACAATCAGTTGCTGCGCATCGAGGAAGAGTTGGGTCATAACGCCTACTACCCAGGTAAAAACTTTAAGTTTTTATAAGCTATTATTTGTTATGAGAATCAAAGCCAATCCAATCGGATTGGCTTTTTTGTTGATTATCAATTGTTTGTTTGAAATTATAATTTAGAATTAGAATAAATAAAAATAAATTTTATTTTTGGCTCATCAATTTTAATATACATGAAAAAGAAATTTGTAGCCATCAATTTTATTAATTGTCAGCCCGATTATGTGGAGCGTTTTGAACAATTATTTGCCACAAGAGCACATGCTATTGATCAAATGCCAGGATTTATTGACATGTATGTATTAAGACCATCAACGCCTGAAGAATCTTATTTAATAGTAAGCAATTGGGAAAGCGAAGAATCATTTAAAAACTGGACTACATCACCGGCATTTATTGAAGGACACAAGCGTGGATTTGAAGATGTGAGAAGAGCTAAAGAAGAAGGCAAAACTCCACCCATGACAAGTAGTTTCAAGGTATATGAGGTAATCAGCAATTGATTGCATGCGCACACAGCAAATTCTTCAATGGCTAAAGAAGCTAGGCTTAGCAGGCTTTATCTTCTTTCTGATTAAAGGCTTGCTTTGGTTATTAATACCATATTTGGTTTCGAAAGGCTTGTTCTAGTTTTGCAAACACGTGCGTGTTTAATTGAACATTTTCTTTTATAAAAAAGTGAACAACTCGTCATCGGGTTTTAGTACTTCAACCTATTTTTGTTTTAATGAACGTATGGAAAAAGCTGTTCACGAATAAATATCTGCTGGCCACAGCCGGGTTTATTGCGTTGCTCTTTTTTTCAGATAAAAACAATGTGCTTGATCAGTACGATTTAATTAAACAGTACAATAAGGTAAAAGCCGAGCATGCATATTATCAGCAACAGATAGAAACAGCCCGCAAAGAATACAACGAGCTATTTTCGAACGACAGGAATCTTGAAAAATTTGCACGTGAAAAGTACCTCATGAAACGTGATGACGAAGAAGTGTTTGTGATTGTTGATGAGAAAAAATCTGATTGAATACCGACTGTCAAAGCACTCATAATTATTAAAGCAGGTAATACCATATATAGAGTTTTCATAGGTGTATTGTAATTTTTATTCATAAAGCATAAATTGCATTACACACTATGCACAAGCACTGTTTCGCATTCATCTTTTTTTTATTGCTACTGAACTCCGGCAAGGCACAAACAACAGTGCGTGGCAGGCTTACCGATACAGCCAATTTTTTACCCATGGCCTACACAACCGTGATGCTTGTACGTAGTAGCGATTCGGTGATTACTGCTTACACTCGGGCCGGCAAAGAGGGCGAATTTAGTTTGACTCAAATTGCTTCCGGCACATACCGCCTGCTCATTACCCGCCCTTCGTTTGCTGATTATGAAGATTTACTTACGGTTAGCAACCAGCCGGAAATAAACTTAGGCTCTATCGTCATGGTATCAAAAGCCAATTTGCTGAAAGAAGTAATCATACGCGACCGTGCTTCTGCCATTCGTATACGTGGCGATACAACCGAGTTTTTAGTAGACAGTTTTTTAACCAATAAAAATTCAAACGTAGAAGACCTGCTGAAAAAGTTGCCGGGTATTCAGGTTGATAAAAACGGAAAAATTACAGCTCAAGGTCAGGAAGTGAAAAAAGTACTGGTTGACGGGGAAGAGTTTTTTGGCAACGACCCCACCATGGCTACACGCAATCTGAGGGCTGAAGACGTAGAGAAAATTCAGGTATTCGATAAACAAAGCGAACAGGCTGCTTTTTCGGGTATTGATGATGGAGAAAAAAACAAAACCATAAACCTGCAACTGAAAGAAGATGCCAAAAAAGGTTATTTCGGAAGGGTAGGTGCTGCTGGTGGCACGGACGAACGATACGATTCTGAAGCCCTATTCAATGCATTTAAGAATAAACGAAAAGTGTCGGGTTATGCCATGTCCAACAATATCAATAAAATGAACCTGAACTGGGATGATGCAGAAAAATTTGGCTCAGGCAACAACATGGAGTACAATGAACAGGAAGGATATTTCTACAGCAGTTTTGGTGGGGATGATTATGAATACAACCAGATAGGTGTGCCCCGCACTACATTCAGCGGAATAAATTATTCCGATAAAGTAGCCAACGATAAACACAGCTACAACATCAGCCTCACGCAGAAAAATTTATATGCCAGCGGTTTTGAACGCAACTTTACCAAATTCATTTTACCCGATACCCTTTACTACAATAATCAGAATCGCGATGTGGTGAATAACAAAGATAAATATGGTATTAACCTGAGTTATGAATGGGTAGTTGATTCATTTAATACGTTTCGTGTAAAGGCCAATGCCTCTACACAAACAACAAGTAACCTGGCATCAACTGTTGCCGATAACCGCAACGAAAATGAAGCGCTCGTTAATCAAAATGTAAGATTAAACCGTGACAATACACAAAAACAGAATCTGTTTACTTCATTGCTTTGGCTGCGCAAATTCCGAACCACCGGCCGCAGCCTTAGCTGGAAAATAGACTACGGATATGACAATATGAACAGCGATGAGTTGCTGCAATCTACACTTAGGTTTTATGATACCGCACAGCAAGTCATTAATTCACTAACGCTTGATCAGATGCAGCTAGACCGTGCTACCAATAACAGAATAAATACTACCATCAATTATACCGAACCTTTGTCGAAAAAGCTTTTTGTACTTACTGATTATTCACTCAATGTAACACAAAGCAATCGATCACGTACAGTAAACGCCAAATCTAATAATGAGTACAATGTGTTTTTAGACAGCCTCAGCAATGCTCTTGATTATTCATCGTATGTGCACACAGGTGGCTTGTCACTGCGATACGTGTATAAAAAGTGGAATGCAACTGCAGGAGGTAAAATAGGATATACGCAGCTTGAGCAGTTTAATCAAATAGCCGACTCCGGATTCAGGCAGCAATTTGTAAATATATTTCCATCGGCCAGTATACAGTACAAACGTAAAAATACATCCAACATCACGCTACGGTATAATGGTAGCACCCGACAACCCACAATACAAGAGTTGCAACCCATTCGTAATTTAGCAGATCCGCTGTATATAGAAGTTGGTAATCCAAATCTGGTTCAAAGTTTTACCAACCGGTTCAGTTTAAATTATAATAGCTACCAACCTATCAAAGGTAGAGGTATGTATATGTCGCTTACAGGTCGGTTTATTAATGACGACTTTACGCAATCGGAAGAAGTAGATGCATTTGGCAGACGTACCGTACAAACCATCAATACCAATGGCAATGCCGATATGTGGGGATACATCAGTTTTTGGTATGAAATCAAAAAACTGAATTTGGATGTAAATTTAAATATAAACCCATCACTCAATAGGCGGGTAAACCGGGTAAACCAACGTGATAATGTGAACCTGTCGCAACAAATATCATTTGGCCCATCGCTTAATTATAGCATGGATGAAGTAATAGAACTTAGTACCCGTGCCGACTGGAGTTTTAACAACAATACCTCCACCTTACGGCCCGATGTGGTAACCCGTTTCTGGATTTCGACCTATACCGTGGAAACACGTATTAAGCTTCCCGCCAAGTTTGAGTTTAACAGTGATTGTGCATTTAATATCCGACAGCGCACCGCTGATTTTCAGCAAAACCTAAACACAGTGATATGGAATGCCAGCCTTACCAAGCGTTTCTTGAAAAGTGATGCCATTGCACTTTCTGTTGATGCATTTGACCTGCTCAATCAGAACATAGGGTTTCAACGGTACAATGAAACCAATTTTATAAACGAACGCGTGTACACCATTTTACAGCGCTATTTTTTACTTCGGCTTACATGGAATTTTACCAAAGGGAGGGTAGAACAGGATGAAGATTAACGTGGCTATTATACTTATTTGTATGGCTGTATCATTGCATGCGCAGCAACTCGTGTTTCAGGGAAAAATAACTTACGTGAGGCAGGAGAATATGCACCGTCAACTCGATGAAGAATCAAAAAGTGAGTGGGCATCAACCATGCGTAAGCAAATGCCCAAATACCGAACAGATGAATTTCAGCTGGTGTTTAATTCCAGACGATCGCTGTATCAGTTGTCAAAAGAAGAAGAAAACCGCACGGTGGCTTCATCGTGGTGGCGCATTGCATGGGATAATCTGGTATATACCGATCAATCAACCCAAACACTGATACAGGAGAAAAGCGTATACGAACAAACGTACCGAATTACAGATAGCATACCCCGCTATGAATGGAAACTGGATGGCGAGTACCGCGAAATAGCCGGATACAGCTGCCGCAAGGCTACAACAATCATTTACGATTCGCTGTATGTCATTGCGTTTTATACCGATCAGATACCTGTAAGCAGCGGACCCGAAACATTTTGCGGATTGCCCGGCATGATACTGGGTGTAGTACTGCCCCGTGTCAATTACACATTTTTTGCATCAAAGGTAGAGGCCATGCCGCTGCAGGAAACCGATTTCAAATACACGCCCCGCAACAAGGCGCAGCAAATGACAGCTTCAGCTATGCTTGCCGAAATAAAAGAGGCGGTAAAAAACTGGGGCAAATACGGACGAAAGATTTACTGGAAATGCGTGTTTTAATAACGCATCATTATTTCGCAACTACACAAGTTTACCTCATAGTGCCAGGATAACTGCGAAAAATAGTCAGTATTTTCCGTTCCAGGTTGTCACGGTAATTGGTAGGGTCGGTTACACACGATTCGGCCCAGCCGCGCCACACCATGCGGTTGGTTGTACGGTCAATGGCAATTATCGTTAATGTTCCGTTTTTAAAAGGTATTTGCCGGGTTTCGTAACCTATAATTTGCGGGGGCATCCATTGCTGCATGGCCCATTGCTGCTGCATCATTTGTTGTTGTGCCAGTTGCTGTTCGCCAGTAAGTCCGGGGTTAAACATCAGGGGTGGCGGGGGAGGCATAAAATTGTGCGGGTGAGAATAAATAGGAGATTGATATGTGTGCGTTCCTTTCTCTATTTGCAAATCGTAGAAGAACAACACATCCGGACTATCGACATTCAGTTTTAAACCTTTGGCATTAATAGCCTGGGCTGCATACACTTTTATGTTGTTTTCAATAATCTGGTTATTGTACCGCTGGTCGCTATACTGATGGTCGGGAGATGGCAACCATGCATAGGTTTTAAGACGGCTGAAGTTGGCTGATTTATCCAAATCGTATTCTACATACCGAATACTTGAACACGATAACAGACTGATGAGTCCTGTAAAAATTATCCATTTGCGCATACCCGATTAACCAGCCGCAGCTCTTATCGTTTTGCGGCAATGTAAAGCTGACCGATTGATGATAAAGCAAGGTCAATACACATGCCTGTGTGTCATTTTCTGACCATAAATAGGAATGAGTAAAAGATTTTTGATGTTGCTGTGGCAGAAAAAAAATGCCCCGCAGATAGGCGAGGCGCTAGATGTTTTCACAACGGAATGGTCCTTATTGTGATTTGCTTTCAGGTATCAAATTAAGTTACTTTTTTATTATAATGCAAACACAAAATTTAAAAGGTTCGCAATTAGGTTGCGAACCAACTCACATTTTTTTGAATAATTAATGCAATTGCTATGAAAAAAATACTTGGATTAGACCTCGGAACTAACTCAATTGGATGGGCGCATGTAATACAGGGCGATACGCCCGAACAATCATCAATAGAAAGAATAGGTGTAAGGGTAAATCCACTTACAACAGATGAACAAACGAATTTTGAAAAAGGTAAGCCTATCACAATTAATGCAGACAGAACCCTAAAACGTGGTGCAAGACGCAATTTAGACAGATATCAACTACGTAGAAAATACTTAAGCGAGCTTTTAAAAAGAGAAGCCATAATTCAAGATGATACTAAGCTGACTGAAGATGGAAAGAATACAACACATGAAACATGGCGTTTAAGGGCGTTGTCCGTTGTACAAAAAATTGAAAAAGACCAATTAGCCAGAGTCTTTTTTGCAATAAATAAGAAACGGGGTTACAAAAGCAGTAGAAAAGCCAAAAATGATGAAGAGGGCCAGGCTATTGATGGTATGTCTATTGCTAAACGTTTATATGATGAGCATCTAACGCCAGGTGAGTTGGTGTATCTGCAACTTACAGAAGGTAAAAAATTCATACCGACTTTTTACCGATCCGACTTACAAGCTGAGTTTGATAAGGTTTGGAATTATCAAAAGCAATTTTACCCCGATATATTTACAAACGGTCTCTATAAAGAATTGCAAGGTAAAGGGCAACGTGCTACCTCTGCTATATTTTGGACTCAATGTAATTTTAACATTGCTGAAACTAAAGACTTGGAAGATGACTTGAAGAATGAGAAAACCGTCTTGTTAAGCGCACGCGATAAAAAGAAATTACAGTCTTACAACTGGAGAAGCAGAGCTATTAAAGAAAAATTAGAAAAAGAAAAAGTAGCCTATGTATTAACTGAAATTAATAACAACCTTAATACTTCAAGTGGCTACCTTGGTGAGATAAGCGATAGAAGTAAAGAGTTGTATTTTAACAAACAAACAGTAGGCCAGTATTTATATAAAAAGCTTACCGAAAATCCGCATACATCTCTTAAAAATAAGGTGTTTTACAGGCAAGACTATATGGATGAATTTGAAGCCATATGGACCGAACAATCCAAATATCATAAAGAACTGACGCCATCATTAAAGGAAGAAATAAGAGATGTTGTAATTTTTTACCAGCGGAAATTGAAATCGCAAAAAGGGCTTATAAGTTTTTGTGAATTTGAATTTAAAAATATAGAGATAGAAATAAATGGAAAGAAACATACCCGCACAATTGGTCAACGTGTAATACCTCGGTCAAGTCCGCTTTTTCAGGAGTTTAAAATATGGCAAACACTGAATAACGTACTTATAAAGAGAAAAGGAAGCAGAAAACGAGTAGTATCAACATTGAATAATGACAGTGAAATATTTGCTCTTTCACAAGAAGACAAAAATATGTTGTTTGATGAGTTGAATATCAAAGGCAATTTAAAATCAACAACAGTATTACAATTATTAAATCTTAAACCTTCAGAATGGGAACTTAATTTCACTGAATTGCAGGGTAATAGTACAAACAAAGTATTGTATGAGGCTTATTTTAAGATACTTGAAATGGAAGGTTACGATGTTAAAGAACTTCTGAATATAAAACTGAATAAAGATGATATTGAATTTGACGACTTATCTGTTCCTTCCAGCAGAATAAAGGAAATAGTATGTTCTGTTTTTGACTCGCTGCATATCAACACCACTATTTTGGACTTTAATGCTGAACTAGAAGGTAATAAACTTCAAAACCAGTCGCATTATCAATTATGGCATTTACTTTATTCCTACGAGGGCGATGACTCTCAAAGTGGTAATGAACAACTGATAAATTTATTGGGTAGAAAATTTGGATTTAATGCACAACATGGCAAGATACTTGCCAATATAGTTTTTTCACCTGATTACGGCAGCTTAAGCGCTAAAGCTATTCATAAGATTTACCCTTATCTGAAAGAGAACAAATATAGTGAGGCATGTGAACTGGCTGGTTATAAACACTCTGCAGCATCTTTAACAAAAGATGAAATTGCTAGCAGAACTTTGAATAATAAACTGGAATTGCTGAAGAAAAATAGCTTGCGAAATCCGGTTGTCGAAAAAATACTCAATCAAATGGTAAATGTGGTGAATACGCTCATTGATGTGAATAGTGTTAAAGACGATACAGGTAAAATTAAAGAATACTACAAGTTTGATCAGGTACATATTGAGCTTGCACGTGAACTGAAAAAGAGTGCCAAAGAAAGGGCAGAATTAACCAGCTCCATAAATTCTGCTAAAATCAAACACGATAAAATATTTAATCTGCTTCAGAAAAACTTTGGTATAGCAAATCCTACCCGAAATGACATTATAAAGTATAAACTTTATGAGGAGCTTAAAAACAATGGATATAAAGATTTATACACGAATGAATATATACCTCGTGAGCTTCTGTTTAGCAAAGAAATAGATGTCGACCACATTATACCACAAGCACGACTTTTTGATGATAGCTTCTCAAACAAAACAATATGTTTCAGAAAAGATAATATTCGAAAAGGAAACCGTACAGCAACAGATTTCATACAAAGCGACTTTGGAATAGACGCAGTGGAAGCATACCTCAATCGTGTTGAAAGTCTTTATGAAACAGGCAAGAAAAATGCCGAGGAGGGTATCTCAAAAGCTAAGTGGCTTAAACTTCAGAAAAAAGAAACAGAAATAGGTGACGGTTTCATTGAACGTGATTTGCGTGACACACAGTATATAGCTAAAAAAGCAAAAGAAATGTTGTTGCAAATTGCACCTGTAGTAGTGTCAACTACCGGCAGTATTACCGATCGGTTGCGTCAAGATTGGGGCATAGTTAATATCATGCAGGAACTTAACTTTGATAAATACAAAGCTGTAGGATTAACCGATACTGTATTAAAGAAAGATGGAACAACTAAAGAGCGTATAGTTGATTGGAACAAACGTAATGATCACAGGCATCACGCTATGGATGCGTTAACCGTAGCTTTTACAAATCATAATCATATACAGTACCTCAATTATCTAAATGCACGCTACAATGAAACTCATAAGTTTCATTCCAATATTAAAGCCATTGAGAACAAAGAAACACATATACAAAAAGATGATACAGGAAATGCTAAGCGCGTTTTCAATTTACCTATTCCTGGTTTCAGGCAATTAGCCAAATCTCATCTTGAATGTATTTTGGTTTCGCACAAGGCCAAAAATAAGGTTGTGACCAAGAACAAAAATAAAATCATAACCAACAAAAAAGGTCATATTGTAAAAACGGAACTTACACCCAGAGGGCAGCTACATAAAGAAACTGTTTATGGTAAAATTAAAATACCTGTAATAGTTGAAGAAAAGGTGACCGCAAAGTTTGATGCAGATAAAATAAGCCATGTAAACAGCGCACAGATAAAAGCATTATTATTACAGCGATTGTCTGAAAACGATAACGATCCTAAAAAAGCATTTGCCGGAAAAAATGCACTGACTAAAAATCCGATTTATATGAATGCTGAGAAAACATCTGTGCTCCCCGAAAAGGTTAAATTAACTTATTTTGAAGACGGCTATACCATACGTAAAGATGTTACACCTGATTTAAAGATTGATAAGGTATTGGATGAAAAAGTGAAACAGGTGCTGCAAGCAAGGCTAAATGAGTACAATAACGACTCCAAAAAAGCTTTTACGGATTTAGATAAAAATCCGATATGGCTAAATAAAGATAAGGGTATAGCCATAAAGCGGGTAACTATAACAGGAGTGAGCAATGCTGAGCCACTACATTATAAAAAAGACCATTATGGTAAGCCAATACTTGATGCAGGTGGTCACCCAATACCTGCTGATTTTGTAAGTACAGGAAATAACCACCACGTGGCCATATACCGTGATGAAAAAGGAGAATTACAAGATAGAGTTGTTTCACTCTATGAAGCAGTGCAGTTGGTGAATATTGGGCAACCTATCATTGACAAGGAGTACAACAAAGGGTTGGGATGGCAATTTTTGTTTACCATGAAGCAGAATGAGTATTTTGTGTTTCCCAATGAGAGAACTGGATTTAATCCCAATGAAATTAATTTACTAGATGGTCAAAACGCAAAGATGATTAGTCCTAATCTCTTTAGAGTGCAAAAGATGTCAAAAGTATCGTATGGGAATAGTTCAGTTAGAGATTATGTTTTCAGAAGTCATTTAGAAACAAATATTGATGATAGGCCAGTACTAAAGAATATAGCCTTTAAATCTATTAAAAGCTTAAGTTACCTAGAAAGCTCTATTAAAGTTCGTGTAGATCACATTGGTAGAATTATTGCTGTAGGTGAGTACTAACTTGCCTATTTAGTCTTTAAACTAAGCCTGCTGACCGCTCAATATGATTTGCTTTCAATTTCAGAACAACGATCTTTGACAACACTAACAGCAGTCTTGCGTAATGCGGGGTCTTGGTTGTGATTTGCTTTCAATTTCAGAACAACGATCTTTGACAACACTTTTTACTTGACGGTTGCCGTCATCGTTCAGTTGTGATTTGCTTTCAATTTCAGAACAACGATCTTTGACAACACTTTCGGTGCTGCATTGTGATATAGCGATGGTGTTGTGATTTGCTTTCAATTTCAGAACAACGATCTTTGACAACACTTCTTGAATAGCTTTTGCAACTTCTTCTGTTGTTGTGATTTGCTTTCAATTTCAGAACAACGATCTTTGACAACACTTTGGAGCTAAACGCACATATGCATCTGCACGTTGTGATTTGCTTTCAATTTCAGAACAACGATCTTTGACAACACTTGTCGCCTGATGCGTTAAATCCGCATGAATGTTGTGATTTGCTTTCAATTTCAGAACAACGATCTTTGACAACACTGTTAGCATGGACATCAAAGTGAAGGGTGAGGTTGTGATTTGCTTTCAATTTCAGAACAACGATCTTTGACAACACTCTGTTAAATCGTTGGTGTGCCGAAGAACGGGTTGTGATTTGCTTTCAATTTCAGAACAACGATCTTTGACAACACTTATATGTGGGTAAAAGATTTACCATTAATTGTTGTGATTTGCTTTCAATTTCAGAACAACGATCTTTGACAACACTATTTTTGATTTAAACCCGATACAAAACGGAGTTGTGATTTGCTTTCAATTTCAGAACAACGATCTTTGACAACACTTAATTGATTGAAATAGTCTTTTGCCTTGAGGTTGTGATTTGCTTTCAATTTCAGAACAACGATCTTTGACAACACTCAAATTGGGAATACAGGCTTTTGGTTTCATGTTGTGATTTGCTTTCAATTTCAGAACAACGATCTTTGACAACACTCATTAGTTGAGTTGCTTGCAAACTCAATGGTTGTGATTTGCTTTCAATTTCAGAACAACGATCTTTGACAACACTAAAATTCCATTTAGTAAAAACAAAACTATGTTGTGATTTGCTTTCAATTTCAGAACAACGATCTTTGACAACACTTTTTGCCATAAAGCCCTCGAACTCCGCTATGTTGTGATTTGCTTTCAATTTCAGAACAACGATCTTTGACAACACTTAAAGACTTAACATTTACAGGTAATTATAAGTTGTGATTTGCTTTCAATTTCAGAACAACGATCTTTGACAACACTACTATGTTAGGGTCATAAAATGCCAACATGTTGTGATTTGCTTTCAATTTCAGAACAACGATCTTTGACAACACTCAATCGCAGGAAGCCATCAGCAAATTAAGGTTGTGATTTGCTTTCAATTTCAGAACAACGATCTTTGACAACACTGTAAAAAGTATTTAGCATATCTTTTGAGTAGTTGTGATTTGCTTTCAATTTCAGAACAACGATCTTTGACAACACTTGCGATCCGATGCGGATTTCCAATCATATGTTGTGATTTGCTTTCAATTTCAGAACAACGATCTTTGACAACACTCTAAAACCAAATAGGACAGGGCAGACTTTCGTTGTGATTTGCTTTCAATTTCAGAACAACGATCTTTGACAACACTAAAATGCTTGGAATGGGCAAAAGATAACAAGTTGTGATTTGCTTTCAATTTCAGAACAACGATCTTTGACAACACTTTATTTAGTTTCAACCTTGTTGACCTTGCAGTTGTGATTTGCTTTCAATTTCAGAACAACGATCTTTGACAACACTCACTTCCATTGGATAACGAAATGAAAGGTCGTTGTGATTTGCTTTCAATTTCAGAACAACGATCTTTGACAACACTTTACCCGCAACGTAAGGCAGGAAGGAAATAGTTGTGATTTGCTTTCAATTTCAGAACAACGATCTTTGACAACACTATACCCTGTATTATTTTATAGAAAATCAGCGGTTTATGGTCAAAAGTTGCGAAAAAAAATGTTGTCATTACTATGCGGCCCGAACCTGTTCGGGCCGCATTTTTTTTGTTCAAGTCAAACATTTATGGTGCCGATTTTATTATGCATTTAGATTCGTTATGTGCAAATAGATGACAAGTAAGAAATTAGGCACTTCTGCGTAAGTATGAGAATTTAAAGCAAAATAAGTAACCTCATTATGCCGATCTGCTTAGTTTAAGTTATACTAATTGGCTGCAAATGAACGCAGCATATATCGCTCTTATATCCTGTATGAAATAATTCATTACCGCTTAGTACACAGTTATTAAATGATTGTTCATCGCATTCAGAAAAGCTCCAGTTGTTGCATAGGTGTTTCGGGTTCAGCTTTTTCGTTTCCATAATATATTTCCATCATACCAAACTGCTTATCGGTAATACACATGATGCCTACATGACCCTTTGCCGGAAGTTTACGCTTAACTCGTTTTATATGTACTTCAGCATTTTCGCGACTGGGGCAGTGTCGCATATAAATACTAAATTGAAACATGGTGAAACCATCCTGCATCAATTCTTTACGAAACCGTGCATAAATTTTACGTTCGGCTGCCGACTCCGTTGGCAAGTCAAAAAATACGAGTACCCACATAATTCTATAACCATTAAGTCTTTCGTGCACGTTCAAGGTATTTCCGGATACATAATTTTACGTGTGCTGCCCTCATAGCAAGCAATCAGTGATGCAGTTGTACGTTGTACACCTACCATTAACGGACTGCGCTTGTCATCAATTAAAATATCGGTGGTTGGCAGCATAAGTAATTCGCGTTTTATATCTTTATTTAATTCAATAAAAGGTTTGCCGCTCATTACCCATTCTCGTATAATCCAATCGGCAAAGGGCCTGTATGGCTCCATTATATCATCAGCAAGGCAATAAGCATTGTATTGATTACGGTGGAAAATTCCGAATGTCGGTAGCATACCTGATGCCACAAGAGCCCTCGCCACAATTGCTCTAAGTATGGCATAAGCATAATTAAGCAAATTATTAGGTGCAATTCCATCACGTTGTCGAGTAAATTGAAAATTAGCAGGGAGATAGTTTTTCCAGTAATAGGCAGCGGCTCGTGCTTCATGATTTTCGGTATCACCGCTTTTTACTTCCCGCATCCAGTACATCATATTGTCTGTATCGATCCCCAATCGCCTAAGAACTGCCGCCTGATTTCTAATTTTTGCCTGTATGGTTTGTTGCCACAAGTTTTTTTTAAGAGGTACGCTTGCTTCCAATTGAGCCTGAAAGCGTGTCTGCTGCAATGTGTTGCCAGCTAAATTTAGCATTAAACCTTTAGGTAAATGAGTTTCATCACAATTAATTAGTGCTACATTGTTTTCAAGCAATTTACTAATTAGGTACTGTGTAATGGTGATTTGCGAATGATCAAGTATAACTACACCAATATCTTCAATCGGAACTGTATTGTCAAGTGTGTGATCAATACCTTTAGCATGTGGCACACTCATTACTAATTGGTCATTTCGACAACTTAAATACATTGGATTGCCGAAGTAGAGGGTTTTCTTTATCATAGTATTCTATTTTTGGATCTAGCAGTGTACCAACTATAGTGCCATTATTTAAAATCGGAACTTTACTAATTGTTTATGAAGTTTATAAGCGTATACCCATTGCCTGTAGACCGCTGTAGTTCACATTACAGATTTATATTTTATGCCAAGGCATGTGTTGTAGATGTAAACGAAACGTAGAGTAAAAATAGAATACAAAAAAAGCGACCATTAAGGTCGCTTTCTTTATTTATCATCAGGTTGGTTTTAGTAGGCTATAACTGAAGTGCGTGCTTTGCCTTTTCTGTCTTCCCAGTTTATTTTAAATCCGTAAGGGCAATCGGTACCACTGTGTGGATTGCCCGATGCATCAACACCAAAAGTTACGGTAATGGATTTAGCCAGGCCGTTATGAACCTTTACACCCGAAACAGGGCGGCTGGTGCATGCGCTGTTAAATGTGAGCGGGCTGGTAATTTGTGAGTAAAACGCATTACCTCTTCGGTTGGTTCCCCACACCACTACATTGCTGAATCCACCTACCGAAGTGTCGCCTTCTACTTTCAGCCCTAATTGTCCGGCAATATTGGTAAAGGTGCGCTTGCGGGCTACTTGCCAGCTGCGTGTAGTGCCATTGTCAAAGCTCACCTGGGTGTTGCCTCTTACTGTGTGTATCACATTTTCGGCTACATAGGCTTTGCCACCTGTTACGTTAGTAATGTAGTGTATGCCGTTAATGGTTACCGATTTTCCGTTGCTTACACGGGTAATAACCAGATTTTGTGCTTCTACTTTCAGCACAGCACCTGCATCGGTCCATTTGCTTCCCGAAATAAGTTCGAGAATAACCACGCCCACACGCATACGTTGTCCGTCACCGCTCAATCCATCATAGGTGATTACTATTTTCTTAGAGTTAATAAACGTGCTGTCGTCAATTTTTGCACCGGGTATACCGGGTCCTTTGCCTAGTCCGCTTCCCGAAATGGCTACATCGGCTTCGCTTAAGGTAGCTTCCAGCATGTTGTTGTGGTTCGATTCATCGGCTGACAATTCCGCTTGTTCCAGTCCGTCTTCGGCCACTTCTGAATCATTTTTTTTACAACTGTTTAAAGTAAGTCCGGCAACCAGCATAGTTGCCAAAACCATACGAAATGCTTTTTTAGTATTCATATTATAATTGTTTAACACGTTTGTTCAGACTAACAAATATAACAAAGGTTTAAAACGGGGGTAGACAAAATAAAACTCGCAGGTGCTATAACTACTGAGGTGTTTCAGCATAGGTCATCAGTGCCTGATAAATTGCTTGTTCGGCAGGTGTCAGGTAAGGTGCATCTATGCGGCTGAGCGGAGAATAAAAATATAGCAGCATGGGTTTAAGCAACTCGGCCAGGTTATCATCGTGCAGCTGGCTTACTACTTCGTTAAATGCAGGCGTTTCAAGTGCCATGATATCGGCATTGTCTATTAGAGTTTCATAAATGTGATGTTCATCCTGAAACTCGTCTTCATCAACCAGCAAAAATTCATTTAAAAAATCTTCGAGGTCAATCTCAATATCGTTTTCGTATGCTTCGCTTATATAGAGCAGCAGGTTAAGCAATTCAGTTCCACGGTCAATGGTTTTATCTTCAATATCCATCCATTCTTTGCTGAACAGATAATCTTCGTTGCCACGCTGCTGCATCAAATGATGGGCCAGCAGCAAATCGAACAGGTACTCACTAACCGGCATAAGGTTAGGATTTTCGGCAAGCCATTGGTCAAATTTTTTTACGTTGTTTAAAAAAGGTCCATGAGCATTGAAAAGTGTTGACAGTGTATCGTCATGCTGATTTCCTGTAAATGACCCGGCAAGCACGTGAGCCGTGCGTAGTGTTGTACTCATGCGTGATGGAGTTGATCTTTGTTTAAGGTAGATATTATTTTTCCGGTCAGTGTTTGACCCAGCACCGGTGAATTTTTAGAAAGAGATGCGTTGGTGTGTTCGAGGTAATTCCAGTTTTGGTCAGGTTGATGAATAACCAGTTCGGCAGTACTCCCAGCAGCAATTTTTACAGCGGGCAGCGAAAGTATGGCGCGGGGATGTGCAGTTAATTTTTGTATTAGCGTATCGGTATGCATTTGCTTGGGTGCATACATACACAGTAGGCTGTAAGCTGTTTGCAACTGTATCATTCCATCAGCGGCATATTCAAATTCAACCTGTTTGTTTTCTGGATTTTGTGGTTGATGGTCACTTACGATAGCATCTATGGTGCCGTCTGCCAGGCCGTCCCACAATGCTTTGCGGTCGGCTTCGCTTCGTAGCGGAGGAGTGATTTTATAGTATGTATCATATTCGGCCAGCGACTTATCGGTAAAACACAGGTGTGCAACTGCAACATCGCAGGTGATACGTGCGCCAGCTTTTTTAGCTTTGCGAATCAGGTTTACGCTTTGCCGGCTGCTGATGTGCGAAATATGAATACGGTGATTGGAGTAAGCAGCCAGTTCGATGTCGCGCATTATCATGGTTGTTTCGGCCAACCACGGAACACCTTTCATTCCCAGCCAAGTTGCCGCTTCGCCTTCGCTTACACCATATTGTGGCGACAAGCTAAGGTCGTGGGCGTGTATGTAAATCAATCCGTTGAAGTGGCGAGCATACTCAAGCGCACGTTGCAGCAATCCGCTGTTCATAACTGGTTTATTGCCATCTGTAAAAGCCACTGCTCCCGCTGTATGCATATCATACAACTCATTCATATCAGTTCCCTCGCGGTTATGGGTTAGGGCGCCTGCCGGCAAAATATGCACAGGCAACTGAGCGCTTTTGCTGGTTACAAATTCAATATCGCTTTTGCTTTGTATAACCGGAGCGGTATTGGGCAGGCACACTACGGTGGTGTAACCGCCTGCCTGAGCTGCCTTTGCAGCCGTTTGCAGTGTTTCTTTGTATTCAAATCCCGGTTCGCCCAGTGAGGCACGCATATCGCAAAAGCCCGGTGAAACAAGTTGATTGCGGCAGTCAATGGTTTTATATCCTGAAACTTTGGGAATGGATTTGGCGGCTGATTGAATTTTTTCAATAACACCATCACGAATAAAGATATCACATGTTTTAGCGTTGTAGTCCGACTGGATGTCACAAACCGTGGCCCGGTGTAGTATAAATTTCATGCGTATTAAATGCGCTTACCGGATAGCAAATGTATTGTTAAGTGATGGAATTGCCAAATTGGTTTTGCTCAGGTATGGATTTGATCCACTAAAAAAGTATTCTTGTGCATACAAGGTGCAAAAATTAGCAGGTACATATTTCCTATTGGCAGGGCTGCTGGTGTTGCCCTCTCTGCTTTCATTCAGCAACAAGAAAATTCCGTTTATGTATGTAAGAAATGAAAATCTCGTCACCATAAAAGAAGGTTACGCAGGCAATGCCATTAAAAAAGGTGTTTTTATGAATTATGAGGATGTGCCCTTGCCTACTTTCTGGAGCGTATTGCGCTGGCAAATGCAGACCAATCCGCAAAAACTGGAGAAAAAGCAAGACACATGGTTTCCTGAAGTGATTAAAAACAACGGCATGTTTGCCGACAAGCGCGATAAAATAGTGTGGTTGGGGCATGCCAGTTTTTTAATCACGCTGGATGGAATCACATTTCTTACCGATCCGGTATTTAACGACATACCATTTATCAAACGCAGGGTCGGCATACCATTCGACAGGGATTCGATAAGCGGCATAGATTATATTTTGCTTAGCCACGGTCATTTCGACCACTGCGATAAGCAAAGTTTTCAAACGCTGGCAAAAACACACGACCGGCTAAAGGTTTTTACGGGTCTTAACATGCAGGATTTGATCCGGTCATTTGCGCCCAATGCAGATGTACAGGAAGCAGGGTGGTATCAGCAATACAGTATAGCCAACAGCGGCATCAGCATTTATTACATGCCTGCTTTTCACTGGTACAAACGTGGTGTAAATGATAATAATACGCGCCTGTGGGGCAGTTTTGTTATAAAAACTCCTAAGCGCACCCTGTTTTTTATGGGCGACAGTGGCTATAACACACATTTCAAGGAAATTGCTTCGTTTTTTCCCGATATCGACATTTGCTTTATGGGAGTAGGGGCATACAAGCCATCCTATATCATGAAAAGTAGCCATACATCGCCTGAAGATGCCGTAAAGGCATTTCATGATTTGCGTGGCAAAACCTTCGTTCCGATGCATTACGGTACTTACGACTTAGCCGATGAGCCCGCAGGCGAGCCCCTACGCATTCTCGATTCGCTTCAGCGCCATGACAGAATAAACGGGAAACTAAAAATGCTAAAAATTGGCGAAACGTGGCACTTATAACTATTTTGCACACCACTCACTATTTAATTCCAACTCATCATGTACATCAACAGCACACGCATTTTTTTACTGGCAGCTCTGTTCTGCTTATCAGGCACAGCCGTTTTTGCTAAAAAAAAACCAGCCGAACCCGTTAAAGCGGCTGAAAAAAAATCAAATTCCTTTCAGGATAAAGTGAAGTCGTGCAAAAAAATGCCCGGACTTTTTACCCTTTACCGCGATACAGCCAATGGTTCTGTATACCTTTCGGTAAACAAGCAACAGTTAAACCAAACGTATATTTATTTTTCATACACCGAAAATGGTGTAGTAGGTGCAGGACATTTCAGAGGGAGTTTTCGCGACAACATGGTATTTACTATACAGCGCTACTACGACCGCATTGAATTTGTAAAGCAGAATACCGGATTTTATTTTGACTCAGCCAATGCCATCAGCAAGGCAGCCAATGCCAATATTAGCCATGCCATACTCGTAAGCCAGAAAATTTTGGCCGAAGAAGGCGAGAATATGTTACTTGACGGAAATGCGATATTTCTTTCAGAAAACATGTCGCAGGTTAAGCCCACACCCTTTCCGTCACCGGCAGGCAGTTTCAGTTTGCTGGGTATGCTAAGCAAGGATAAAACCAAGTTTGTGAAACTGCGCAACTACGAAAACAACACTGATGTGCTGGTAGATTATGTTTATGACAATGCAGCACCACTGCTATCGGGCGGGCGCGAAGTAACCGATCCACGTTCTATCACTATTACCTATCAGCATACATTTATCAAAGCACCTGAAATGGTAATGCCTTCGCGCAAAGATGATCAGCGTATAGGTTTTTTCGGGGAGCAGGTAAACGATATGACCACTACTGAGGTGGTGGCTTACAAAGATGTTATACACCGTTGGAGACTGGAGAAAAAAGATAAAAATGCAGCCCTTTCGGAACCGGTAAAACCCATCACCTGGTGGATTGAAAATACAACTCCGCACGAGTTTCGTCCTATCATCAAAGCAGCAGGCCTGCAATGGAATCTGGCATTTGAAAAAGCAGGATTTAAAAATGCAGTTGTTGTTCTGGAACAACCCGATACCGCTACATGGGATGCAGGTGATATCGGTTACAATGTTTTGCGCTGGACCTCATCACCCAATCCCCCTTTTGGCGGCTATGGTCCAAGTTTTGTTGACCCGCGCAGCGGTGAAATTCTTGGTGCCGATATAATGCTCGAGTACATATTTGTAACCAACCGCATCAATCAGGAAAAATTATTTGATGCCGTACCCTCATCCTACAAAAAACAGCCCATTGATAAAAGTGCTGAAGAACCAACGCACATGCGTGCATGCGAAGCAGGTCATCATTTGCATATGGCTACACTATTCGGAGGTCAGATAGTGGAAATGCGTGGACTATCGGAAGTGGAAAAACGCGATTACCTGAAGCAGTCGTTGTATTACCTGATAATGCATGAGATGGGACACACTATGGGACTCATGCACAACATGAAAGCCAGTCAGATGTGGAATCCGGTTCAGGCACACGATAAAAATCTTACACAACAATTTGGATTAACTGCATCGGTAATGGATTATCCGGCCGTAAACGTAGCACTGGATAAAACCAAGCAAGGCGATTATTTTACTACACGTCCGGGTCCGTATGATGAATGGGCAATTGAATATGGATACAGTGAAGGCCTATCCGATTCGCAGCAGGAAAATGAACGCCTTGAAACGATACTGAAGCGTTCATCTGACCCTAAACTCATTTTTGGAAACGATGCTGATGATATGCGCTCGCCAGGCAAAGGAATCGATCCGCGTGTAAACATAAACGATTTCAGCAACGATGTGATATCGTATAGTGTCGACCGCATAAAACTCATCAACCGCATGCTGCCTGATTTGCCGGGTAGATACCTGAAAGCAGGTAAAAGCAATCAGGAATTTAAGCAGGCCTATGGTATTTCGATGACAGAATTGATGAATGCCACACAAGCTATTTCGCGTTATGTCGGTGGGGTGTATGTAGACCGAAATATGGAAGGTAAACAGGCTTACACACCTGTGCCACTTGCCGATCAAAAGCGTGCAATGCAGGCTTTGTCACAGCATTTATTTAGTCCGGCCTCTATGAAAGCAGCTGAAGGTTTATACAAAAATCTGCAAAGCCAGCGCAGAGGGTTTAACTTTTTTGCAGGCGGTGAGGACCCGCGCATTCACGATCGCGTACTAAGCACACAAATGATGGTGATGGATCATTTACTGGCACCGTCCACCTTAAAGCGTATGACCGACAGCAGGCTTTACGGCAATCAGTATTCGGTGACGGATATGATGATCGACCTCACAGTAGCTTGTTTTCGAGAAGACCTGGCAGGTGCTGTGAATACTTTCAGGCAAAATTTACAGATACAGTATGTGAAAGAATTGACTGAAATCGTAAAACCGAAATCGCCTTTTATAACCTACGATAACGTTGCCCGCTCGGCAGCTATCGGGCAGTTGAAAAGCGTTCGTGCCATGATAGCTGCACCGGCAGCATCACCCGAGGTGAAGGCGCACCGCGACCATCTGATGTTGCTGATTGACGAGGTATTTGCTAAGAAGTAACCGATAACCTGTAACTGAAGCAGGCACCGTTCAGCGTGTGCCCGCTAAAAAGGCAATAATATCCACAAATTGTGTTACAATCTGTGGATTACAAACAGCATATTCATCTTAATTTCACGGCTTAATTCAGAGGAGAAACAGTGCATGAGCGCTAAAGAAACAAAAGTAGTGTATGACGAAAGTAGCATTCGCTCGCTCGATTGGCGTGAGCATATACGTCTGCGACCGGGAATGTACATCGGCAAACTGGGCGATGGATCAGCGCCAGATGATGGTATTTACGTATTGCTGAAAGAAGTGCTGGATAACAGCATAGATGAGCATGTAATGGGGCATGGCAAAACCATTGATATAAAAATAGACGCGAACGGAACCGTATTTGTGCGCGACTATGGCCGTGGTATACCCCTGGGCAAGGTGGTAGATGTGGTAAGTAAGATAAACACAGGAGGTAAATACGACAGCAAAGCATTTCAAAAATCAGTTGGATTAAACGGTGTGGGTACGAAAGCGGTGAATGCGCTGGCCGTTTATTTCAAGGTTCAGTCGTACAGAGATGGCAAGTCGGTAGCAGCTGAGTTTACCAAAGGCGAACTGGTAAAAGAAGGGAAACAAACACAAACACTTGAGCCCGATGGAACGGCAGTGTGGTTTACCCCCGATGATTCGGTGTTTAAAAATTACCATTTTATTCCCGAATACATTGAAAATATGTTGTGGAATTACGCCTATCTGAATTCAGGTTTAACCATACACTACAACGACAAAAAATTTTATTCAAAAGATGGCTTACTTGATTTGCTGAAACGCAAAACCAACGAGGAGCATATTCGCTATCCCATCATTCACCTTAAGGGTGAAGATGTGGAAGTAGCCATTACGCACGAAAATCAGTATGGCGAAGAGTACTATTCATTTGTAAACGGGCAGCACACTACGCAGGGTGGTACACACCTGCTGGCATTTCGTGAAGCTTATGCCAAAACCATACGTGAGTTTTACAAAAAGGAATTCGACCTGGCTGATATTCGTGCATCCATTGTTGCTGCAGCAAGTGTACGCGTGCAGGAACCTGTTTTTGAATCGCAAACCAAAACCAAACTGGGTTCTGTCAATATGGCTCCTGATGGGCCTACGGTGAAGCAACACATTATTGATTTTTTGAAAAAGGCACTGGATGACTATTTGCACAAGCATCCGCAAACAGCTGATGCACTGCTGAAGCGAATCATGCAAAGTGAACGCGAACGCAAGGAAATGGCCGGGATAAAAAAACTGGCTAACGAACGTGCGAAAAAAGCTGCTGTGCATAACAAAAAACTGCGCGACTGCCGCTACCACTATGATGATGAAAAAGCCGAAAAACGCCACGACTCCACACTGTTTATTACCGAGGGCGATTCGGCCAGTGGTTCCATTACCAAAAGCCGCGATGTAGAAACACAAGCGGTATTCAGTTTGCGTGGTAAGCCATTGAATTGCTATGGGCTTACCAAGAAAGTAGTTTACGAAAATGAAGAATTCAACTTGCTGCAACACGCACTGAATATAGAAGACGGACTTGAAGGATTGCGCTATAACCGCATTGTGATAGCTACCGATGCCGATGTGGATGGTATGCACATTCGACTGCTCATGCTTACTTTCTTCCTTCAGTTTTTCCCCGATTTGGTTAAAAACGGGCATGTGTATATTTTGGAAACTCCGCTGTTTCGTGTGCGCAACAAGCAACAAACTATTTACTGCTACAGCGAAGATGAAAAGCAGCGAGCTATGGCAAAGCTGGGCGTTCGTCCGGAAATAACCCGATTCAAGGGATTGGGTGAAATTTCGCCTGAAGAGTTTGGTTTGTTTATTGGCGAAGACATGCGCTTGCAGCCTGTTATTCTGCGGCAGGATACGCCTATACCTAAGTTGCTTGAATATTTTATGGGTAAAAACACCATCGACAGGCAAAACTTTATCATTGAAAACCTGAAAGTGGAGAAGGATTTGGTAGAGGAGAAAGAGGAAGAAGAGTTGGTGTAGGTGTTGTGAGGTGTGAGTTGGAAGCGTGGTGCGAGATAATAAGAAACGAGAAAGCGATAAATGAGACAGCGAGAAACGATGCAGTGAGAAATGAGATGATGTTTAATTTTAAGAAGGAAAATTTTTGAGCGTGATAACACTTTGTGTTCTTAGAGCTTTCTTGGTGCACTTTGTGGTTGAAATAAATAGAAATGAAACATGTTGGACGAGAATAATGAAATAAAAAACCATAATCACGGAATGCAGAATGTAATTCCGGTAACGGGTTTGTATGAAAACTGGTTTCTGGATTACGCATCCTATGTAATATTGGAGCGGGCTGTTCCGGCAGTGAATGACGGACTGAAGCCGGTGCAGCGAAGAATCCTACATGCCATGAAAGAAATGGATGATGGCCGGTTCAACAAAGCAGCCAATATCATAGGCCAAACCATGCAGTATCACCCGCATGGCGATGCTGCAATTGGTGATGCGATGGTAGGTTTGGGGCAAAAGGATTTGCTTATTGAAACCCAGGGAAACTGGGGCGATGTGCGCACCGGTGATGCTGCTGCTGCACCACGTTACATAGAAGCCCGCTTATCGAAATTTGCGCTGGAGGTAGCATTCAATGCACAAACTACTGCCTGGCAAGCATCGTATGATGGACGTAAAAAGGAGCCCGTTACATTGCCCATGAAGTTTCCTCTGCTGGTGGCTCAGGGTGTTGAAGGTATTGCTGTGGGACTGGCAACTAAAATTTTGCCACACAACTTTTGCGAAATACTGAAGGCTGCCATTGATTGCACCAAAGGAAAATCGTTTGAGTTGTATCCCGACTTTGCTACCGGAGGAATGGTGGATGTTACCAATTACAACAAAGGAGCTAAAGGAGGTAAAGTACGTGTTCGCGCCAAAATTGAAGAGATAGACAAGAAAACACTTGTTATACGTGATATACCTTTTGGTACCACCACAACTTCCGTTATTGATTCGATTGTGAAAGCAAACGATAACGGAAAAATCAAAATCAAAAAGGTAATTGACAATACAGCTAAGGATGTAGAAATAGAAATACAACTTGCACCGGGTGTGTCGCCCGATATTACCATTGATGCGCTGTATGCTTTTACAGATTGCGAAGTTTCCATATCGCCCAATGCGTGCGTGATTGTCAATGAAAAGCCCATATTTACGGATGTGGCTGAATTACTCAGGCTATCGGTGGAGTTTACACGTGAGCTGCTAAAAAGCGAACTGGAGATACGCAAAGGTGAACTGGAAGAGCAGTGGCATTTTTCATCGCTTGAAAAAATATTTATTGAGAAAAGAATTTACCGCGATATAGAAGAATGTGAAACATTTGAAGCCGTGATTGATACCATTTTCAAGGGCATGAACAAGTACCGGAAAATGTTCAGACGCGAAATTACCGAAGACGATATTTTAAAACTAACTGAGATTAAAATTAAACGCATTTCAAAGTTCGACTCGTTTAAGGCCGATGATGTGATGCGCAGAATTGAAGAAGAACTGAAGCAGGTACAGTATGACTTAGATAACCTGAAAGCGTATCAGGTAAAGTATTACGAAAATCTGCTTAAGAAATATGGTAAAGGCCGTGAACGCAAAACTGAGATCAAATTATTTGATACAATACAGGCCAATCAGGTAGCTATTGCGAACAAGAAATTGTATGTAAACCGTGCAGAAGGATTTGTCGGTATAGGTAATGCCATGAAAAATGATGAGTACATTACCGATTGTTCGGATATTGACGACATCATCATTTTCCGAAAAGACGGAAAGATGCAGGTAAGTAAGATTCAGGATAAATTTTTTGCAGGCAAAGACATCATCTATGTTGATGTATTCCGTAAGAATGACGAGCGCAAGATTTACAATTTGATTTACCTGGATGGCAAAACCAAAACGAGTTATGCCAAGCGTTTTGCAGTTTTAGGTATCACACGTGATAAAGAGTATGATTTAACCGCAGGTACGCCAAACAGCAAAGTGTTGTACTTTACCGCTAATCCGAACAGTGAGGCCGAACTGGTTGAGGTTACTCTTAGTCCGATGTCGCACGCACGGAAACTTACATTCGATTTCAATTTTGCCGAACTGGCCATTAAAGGTCGTCAGGTGTTGGGAAATATCGTTTCTAAGTATCTGATTAAATCCATTAAGCTGAAAGCCAAAGGAGGCTCGACACTAGGCGGACGTAAAATATGGTATGATGATGTACTGGGAAGATTAAATGTAGATGACCGCGGAACATACCTGGGTGAGTTTGATACCAGCGATCAGATTATTGTATTTTACAAAGATGGAAATTATGAACTCACCAATTTCGACCTCACCAATCATTACGAAGCTGAGCAGGTAGTGTACATCACCAAATTTAAACCGAAACGCGCCATCAGTATTATATACCACAACGAGAAAGAGAAATGCGTTATGGTGAAGCGTTTCCTGATTGAAACACTGACCATCAATAAAAAATTTCAATGCATACCCGAGGGCGATAAAAACCGATTGATTATGGCTACTGACCAGCTGTCGCCAGTAGTGGTATGGGAAAAGGGTGGAGGAAAGAAGAAGGAACTGCTGAGTGAAGAAACCCTAAATCTGTCTGAATTCATTGAAATAAAAGGATGGAAAACCATAGGAAATAAGTTGGTTTCAGCTAAAGAATTTGTGAGTGTAATTATACTGCCACCCGACCCCGATACTGAGATAGAAGAAAACATCAAGGAGGATACTGTGGTCAATGAATCGCAGCAAATGTTGCTGGTGAACGAAGATCTGCTGAAAGAAGAAGAAGAGCGTGTAAAACGCTTGCTGGCTGATGAGCCTGAAACTGCTGCGCAAAAATCGAAACCTAAGAGCAAAACAGGGCCCAAGCCCGACCAGCCGAAGTTGTTTTAACAGGAAATACAATACGAATAGGGCCCCGCGCGAAGCGCGGGGCCCTATTCGCTTAATTCAACACATGCTTAATGTAGGTAATTGGAGTAGCACCAGTGCTGTAGGAGCCGGAAAGCATTGAAGTTACTGACTGACTTTTACGTTTGTATAAAATCATGTAATCATTGTTAAACTGCTCGCCCTTCAGCTTAAATGAAATCTTATTGTAAACGGCTTTGGTTAATCGATTGTAAATAGTTGCATTTCCCATAAAGGGAGTGTTACTTAATGCGTGCAAAGAGCTGTCTTTACAGTAAAATACACTTTGATTATTTAATCGGATGTCAATATAATCCAAATCCTCCAAACCAAGGTTAGTTAGTTCGAATGTAAGGTACGAATAAGGTACAAGGTTGTAATTGTAATTCAATATGCCGGTGTCTGTTGGTGTTATATAGAAATAGAGTTCCCTCCTAAAAGCGTAATTTTCAGATTCTGATCTGATTGTACTATGACTAAGTGGGTAGTAGAAATATAAAGAATCCTTTCGCACAAATAGATTTCTGTATCTTTCAGATGGTACAACATCAATTTTACCGTTGTTTTGATATGGAAACTTTAAGTAATAATAACCTGATTTGTTGCTCTCGGTTCTGTATGAAAATCCTGTGTCTAAACCTCCAAAAGGATCTACAGTCATTGCGCCTGTTCTGTACACGCGAAATTCAATGCCTTCCAATGGCTCACCGGTTAGTGAATCTTTTATCTGCCCATAAATGGTTATGGAATCAGGCTGTTTTATAGGATTTATTACAACACGGTTGGGGGGAGGCGGAACATCTGTTTTTCTGCATGAAGTGAGCGTAGTAAACAAAGTAAGGATTAATAATATACACTTGTTTACTTCATTAGTACTCATCTTATAAAAGCATATTTATTGTCGTATCACCTTGCTCATCGCATTGCCTTTATCCGTTGTTACCACAACCTGATAAATGCCTTTGGGCAAATCGGCTAATGATACGGTTTCATTTTGTTGATACGAATTTGGCTTAGGAATCATTTTTTCAAACACACATTTGCCTTGTGCATCGTATACCGCTAACCGGTTGTTGTTCGTAGTCATACCCGATAGTTCAATATTCAGCACATCGGCTGTTGGATTAGGATATACATTCAGCAATTTGTATGGAGTTACTTCAAAGCCTCCTGTGTAGGGCAAAACTTTAAATGTGTAACTTGAACTGGAGTCGATGCGGTAAAAACTGGTAGATGCAGCTCTCACCCACGAACCTACGTATACTTTTATAGGATAGCTGCCTACAGCCGTGCCGGTTGAATCGCTTACTCCAGCCAATAATCCGCAACCCAGTGTACCGCCCGGCCACGTACAGCTAGGTATCTGACAATTGAAAAAATAACCCGGAGGTATGCCTAAAATAGCCAGCACTTTTGCCGAATCAACCACTGCCGGAACATCGCCCACAATAGTGCTGATAACGGTATCGCGCGGAACACGAAAGGTTAATACTTGTGTGTAATAATAACCTGCTACAGCAAAAGCAAGCACAGGAGGATAGATGTAAAGTTTGCCCACAGCAGTGTCAGGCGTGCATTGTGCCTGAACGGTCGGTTGATTCCATAAACTAAATGCAACCAGTAAAAGCAGTACGTATTTTTTCATCAGATAGCTATTTGTGTATTCGAAAGTAAGTAAAATTATTGGCAAATTACTCCTCATCACTGCAGCCGCATCCTTCATGCGTGCTGTTCAACCACGTTTCATCGCTCGGTTCGCTCGGTTTGTCAGGTGTACACCAATGACAGGGTTCGCCTTCAGCATTGTAGCCTGTGCCTTCGCAGGCAGGACATATATATCCACAAGTACTCATGATAAATGCTCCATTACAATTTCGCATTGTTGCTGCAATGGCAGTTCAGCGTTTATCCAATGTATACACATCCCATCACGTTGCATTTTACGAAAATACGTCATTTGTCGTTTTGCAAATTGCTTAATGGCTGTTAGCAACTGAGCGTAAAACTCAGCATAGGTCAAATTTCCCGACAGGTGCAGCGCCATAAATTTATATTCAAGTCCCATGCGGTGCATGATATGGTAGCCATAACGGTTGTAAATGCGTTCACCTTCATCTAACAGACCTTCCTGCAATCGGGTTATCAGTCGTTTCTCAATGCGGTTGTTACGTTCACTGTTATCTAACGATAATCCGATTATGTGTGCAGGCGTTTGTCTGGCTTCAGCCGGTTTGAACGAAGTATTCGCATTCAGGAAGCCCGCAATTTCTATTGCGCGTACCAATCGCTTTACAGTATTGTAATCGGCTGTTTGATGAACTGCCGTTCGGGGCATTGAAGTAAAATAATTTTGAAGTTCATCTTTTGACAGGTGAATTAACTGATTGCGCAAATTGTTATTTGGGGGTATACCATCATAAGTTAATCCGTTAAGTGCAGCAACAATATAGCTGCCTGTTCCTCCGCACATGACGGCTTGTTTGTTTTGTGTTTCAATATGCGTTCGTGCACTGTCGTATTCACGTATAAAATCAGAAACCGTGAATGACTCATCAGGGTTTACACAGTCAATAAGATGATAGGGAATCAACTTTCCGTTTATTAAATAATCGCTGTAATCTTTCCCTGTTCCAATATTCAACTCACGGTATACCTGTCGCGAATCAGCACTGATTATTTCACCTGATATGCGCTGTGCCATAGCCGTGGCCAGTTTTGTTTTACCAGATGCAGTAGGACCAAGTATAACCAGTATAGGTTTCACCTTTGTTGTTTTATGCAAATTAAGCCACAGTTTTGGTTAATCGCCAACTGTGAGTAGTTGCTCATCAGAAATTAGTATGTTTAACTGCTGCGCCTGTCAAGCACATATTTTACATTGCCAGCCGTAAATACTTTCATAAATCCTTTGTTCAATAATTCACCTTCAATGGCATGAAGCAGTAATTTAGATTCTGCATGCCTCATACCATCTTCGGGATGAACATAAAATACCTGCGGGGCCGAAAATCCGGCTACTGTAAATCCTAGTTTTTGATATCCTTCTCCTTTACCCCAATCGGCATCGGCATAGGTCATGATATGTGCCGGATTGATGAAATCAGTAAAAGCGTGCAACAACTTTCCGAGTCCGCCTGTAACAGTATATCCGCTCACGCATGCAAAACGTTCCAGTTCGTAAGAGCGGTAATATACAGGTCCGTCATACATTGTTCGGGCTTTGCTGAATGTGGCTACAGCCGCGAGCTGCTGCTTATGCATTAGTGCAAATTTGTAATAGGCATGAGTGCTGCCTTGCAAGTGATGGTCTCTTAAAAAGTGATCAGTGGTCAGTTTGTCTATTCGTGCAACTTCTGTGGTACGTGCGTGAATTTTTTTACCTAAACCTGCAATTGCCTGTAACCGCGATGCCACAATGTGTTGTTTGGTTTTCCACACATCTTCCCAAATATGTACCATACGAACAGGTGTATTAAAATACTGTAGTGAAAGGCGATGGGTAAAGTCAGTTGCGAGATGCGCTGCTTCTATCAGCGGAATATAGTGTACCCACGTTCCTTTCAGTTTATAAACCGGCAGAGGAGTATCGGGCAATTTTAAAGGCTCCCCACCTATATCGCGTATAAAGTGCTCAAATGTGGGCATGGTACATATTTGCGTAAAAGGTGCAGTATTTGATAAGCATGTGTGTAAACTTAGAAGCGCAATGGCATAAATACAACAAGTGGAGGAAGTATTTTTAGCTTGTATCGAACTGCTTATAAATCAGGCTCTGGTAAAAAAATTACGGCTATCATGGGAACGTAAAACTGCGTGCTTTCGTTTTTTATTCGCTGTGAATGACGTAACTTGCACATTATTTATGTACACCACATTCACATGTTTAAACACGTAATCACTCTTTTTGCAGCTGCGGCAATATTGTCGTCAGCAACAGTTACAGCTCAGCGCAGCGAACCGTGCGCAACTGATTTTTACTACCAGCAATCGATACTGAAAAACCCTGAATTACTGAAGTATGAAGACGAGTACAACGCCAATGTACGCGAGCAAATGCAGGCCTTAGCCTTTAATAAAAGAGGTAAAGTGCTTTATGTGCCTGTAGTTTTTCACATCATACACGAGCATGGGTCGGAAAATATTTCTCAGGCCCAGATTATGGATCAACTTCGTATTATTAATGAAGATTTTCGCAAATTGTCGGGTACAAACGGTTTTAGTACCAATCCATTAGCGGCCGATATGGAAATCGAGTTCAGACTGGCACAATACGACCCGAATGGAAATAAACACGATGGTATAAATCGCATTGCATCCACCCAAACGAACAATGCTACCAATACCATAAAGTCACTTAGCTATTGGGATGCACGTAAGTATTTAAATGTTTGGGTTGTAAAAACCATAAACTCAGGCAGTACTTCAGGCACTATCCTTGGTTATGCACAGTTTCCTTGGCAGTTGGCTTTTCAGCCGACTACTGACGGTATTGTTATTCGTGCCGATCAGGTGGGGACAGTGGGCATTGGTTCCATATCTCAGGCAGGACGCACGCTTACCCACGAAATTGGCCACTGGCTGGGTTTATACCACACATTTCAGGGCGGTTGTGTAGGTGGTACATCATCTAACTGTGCCAGTCAAGGCGATCAGGTATGCGATACACCTCCAGTTTTGGATGCCAGTTTTGGGTGTAACACTACACGTAACAGCTGTAAAAACGATGTTCCCGATAGTATGGATATGATTCGCAATTACATGGACTACTCGGACGGAGATTGCATGAACTTATACAGCAACGGACAAAAAACCAGAGTTACCGCACAGCTGGCCAACCGCGGTCAGATATTTGGTTCGGCACCCACTTACAATCAAAATATTGCCTATTCAGGGTTAAATGCTAACGGTACTTACATCCCCGTAGCTGCTTCAAGCCGCAAGGTTCCTTATTTCTACGGATTTGAAAATGCCAATCCGGTAGTTGACGGATACCGTATCAATAATTTTAATAATCCGGTAAATGGTTGGAGCGTTCAAAGTCAGGCTAAATACACAGGTAATACGAGTATTGGCATGCGTAATTTTTTAAACTCTACATCACTGGTTAATGCCCGTGATGGTTTCCAGCTCCCCGAAATAGATTTGAGTAGTGCAGCACAACCAACACTTGAGTTTTACTATGCCTATGCCCAGCGCTCAACTTCGTCCAACGATTCGCTGGTTGTGCGTATCAGCAATAACTTTGGCATGAACGAGCAGGTGGTGTGGGGCTGGCAGGGAACACAGCTTACAACAGCAGGCATTCAAACGGGCGAATTTATTCCCAATGCCTTACAGTGGCGCAAAATTTCACTTGACCTTTCGGCCTACAAATCATTTACCAATGCACGTATCCGCTTTGAGTTTATAAACCGCAGAGGCAATAATGTGTATGTAGATGAGCTGTCAATCAGTAATGGTCCGACTTCAACCGAAGATGCGCTGAAGCATAGTATGCAGTTTGTGGCTTATCCAAATCCTGTGCAACATACGGCTCATATCCAGTTTAATCTTGAAAGGACCGAAACCATGCAAATTGAACTGATGGACTACCTCGGAAGGCATGTTGCTACGCTATTCAGTGGTGAACTGACAACCGGAGCACATCAGCTGAAATGGGATGCAGGCAAGTTTGGCAAAGGCCTTTACCTGCTACATGTAACGGTGGGCAAAAACAACTTCACACATAAAATATTGATTAATTAATCCATAACCCTTTTTTTTGAAGCCCCGCTACATGCGGGGCATCGTTTTTTATACCTGACTGATTAAGTGAATAAGTAATACAAACTACTGCATGACGAAGAACCTGGTAATCGTAGAGTCGCCTGCAAAGGCCAAAACCATAGAAAAATTTTTAGGTAAGGATTTTACGGTAAAGTCCTGTTACGGACACATACGCGATTTGGCCAAGGGCGATAATGCCATTGATATCAAAAATAATTTTGCACCCGTATACGAGGTTCCGGATGAGAAGAAAGCTGTAGTAGCCGAACTTAAAAAATTATCCAAAGCAGCAGAAACCGTATGGCTGGCATCCGATGAGGACCGTGAGGGAGAAGCAATATCGTGGCACTTGGCCGAAGTGCTTGGACTGGATAAGAAAAATATCAGGCGCATTGTGTTTCACGAAATAACGAAGCCGGCTATTCTTAAAGCCATTGAAAATCCACGCACCATTGATCAGAGTTTAGTTGATGCCCAGCAGGCCAGGCGTGTGCTTGACAGGCTGGTAGGTTTTGAACTTTCGCCCGTGTTATGGAAAAAAGTAAAGGGCAATCTTTCTGCCGGAAGGGTTCAATCTGTTGCCGTTAGGCTTATCGTAGAACGCGAACGCGAAATCAGCGCATTTGAATACACATCAGCCTTTCGTGTGGTAGCGAGGTTTAATGTAGGTGGCAAAACCATGGAGGCAGAACTGCCCAAGCGTTTTGATACCGAGCAACAGGCCTATGATTTTTTACAGAAATGTACAGGAGCAGAATTTACCATACAAAACCTGGAAGTGAAGCCAACCGAGAAATCGCCAGCTCCTCCGTTCACTACTTCTACCTTGCAGCAGGAGGCCAGTCGCAAACTGGGCTATGCGGTGGGTACAACCATGAGCATTGCTCAAAAACTGTATGAAAACGGACATATCACCTACATGCGAACCGATTCGGTAAACCTGAGTGAGATGGCTATTGCTGCTGCTAAAAAACAAATTGAAAGCAGCTTTGGTGCGGCATACAGCCGCCCGGTGCGATATACCAACAAAAATGAAAGTGCACAGGAAGCACACGAAGCTATAAGGCCAACCTACTTTGAAAATGTACAGGTTGATGGAACTGCACAGGAGAAGAAATTATACGATTTGATTTACAAACGTGCTATTGCTTCGCAAATGAGCAAAGCACAAATTGAACGAACCATTGCAACCATTACCATTTCTACTGCCACTGAAAATCTGGTAGCAACTGGCGAGGTGTTGAAGTTTGATGGTTTCTTGCGTGTTTACTTAGAAAGTACAGATGACGATGCAGGCGAAGACGAAAACAGTAAAATGCTTCCTCCGCTTCACATCGGTCAACCACTTTCGTTTATGAATATGGAAGCGGTTGAGAAATTCAGTCGCCCTGCACCGCGCTACACCGAAGCAAGTCTTGTAAAAAAACTGGAAGAACTGGGTATAGGCAGGCCATCTACCTATGCACCTACTATATCTACTATTCAAAAACGAGGTTATGTAGTGCGTGAAGACCGCGAAGGCAAAGAACGTGATGTTCGTATGCTGACATTAGAAAACAGCAGTATTTCCAAGGTCGTGAAAAAAGAAAAATATGCCAGCGAAAAGTCAAAGTTGTTTCCAAGTGATATTGGCATGATCGTGACTGACTTTTTATCGAAGCATTTTGAGCACATCATGGATTACAACTTTACAGCTAGGGTTGAAAAGGAGTTTGACGAAATAGCACAGGGGCAAATGAAGTGGAATAAAATGATTGAAAGTTTTTATGGCCCATTTCATAAAGAAGTAGAAAAAACCACCGAAACAGCCGAACGTCAGAGTGGCGAACGCATGCTGGGTGAAGACCCCACAACAGGTAAGCCGGTGTATGCCAAAGTTGGTCGCTTCGGTCCATTTGTACAATTAGGCGAGAATAGCGATACCGAAAAACCGCAGTATGGTAAATTAAGGCCGGGGCAGTTCATTGAATCCATTACACTGAATGAGGCACTGGAGTTGTTTAAGTTGCCTCGGGTTATCGGAGAATTTGAAGGAAAAGATATGAAAGCCAACGTAGGCCGATTTGGTCCTTACATCCTTCACGATAATAAATTTTACTCAATACCGAAACCCGATGATGCATGGACGATTGATGCTGAAAAAGCACTGGAAATAATTGCGCAAAAACGGGTAGCCGATGCCAACAAACTGGTTAAAGAATTTAGCGAAGATGCAGACCTGAAGATACTGAATGGCCGCTGGGGCCCTTATCTTGTTTACGGCAAGGACAATTACAAAATACCCAAAGGCAAAGAAGCTACATCTTTAACTTACGATGACTGCATGGTAATAGTTGGAGCTGACAAACGCAGCGAGAAAAAAATTACGGCAGAACCTGCTAAAAAATCAGCACCGGCCAAGAAAAAGGCACCTGCAAAAAAAGTTGCGAAGTCGGCAAAAGCAGCTAAACCTAAAAAAGGAACCAAATAAATGATTCTAATACCAACTCAAAGAGCATGAAAGGCATTTTTACAAGTATCGTTTTAATCCTGTGTGCACTCGGAGTCAGTGCACAGTTTGAAAACTACACACATAAGTTTTTCAATGCGGAGTACAAAGAACTGGAAAACCCAACTGTTGCCTTCGGCAATACACGCTGGAAAGATACTATGCCCGACTTTCAGGCCGAATATGTGGATTCCGTTCGCTTTAATTTTCGTTTTGCTGATAAAAATCTGTACCGTGTTGCTTTTAGCTTCAGGTCTGTTCAGGCATACGTGATGACTGCTGATTTTTCTTATCAGTTACTTCCCGGATTTGCCCCGTTATGGCTAAGAGAACCCGCAGATGCTGCTCCATATCAGTCGAAGTTCAGTTATGTGATTGATACCATTGGATCAACAAGTGTTTTTAAAGGACAATACAGCAACTATGGAGTATGCGACAGAAACTACACATTGCGCGGAACATTGAATATGCAAATATGGCTTTACGAGAACGGAGTGATTGAATGGAGATTCGGACAGATAACAGCTAACGATACGCTGCGCAGAAATTACAACACCACACGATTTAAGCTGATGGCTAATTATACCAATAATGTACAGCAGTTTACTACAACATACGCCATGTTTGGTCCGTTCGATTCGCCCAAAGGTGTATTTGGCTTCGGAGGTTTTTTGAGCGAATATGCCGACTCAGGGCTGAGTGTTTTTCCTCCACCTGCCGGAACAGTTTATCGTTTGTATCCTAAAAATCTTACATCAATACAAAAGGTAACACCTGAAGAGGATAATATGCTTTATCCAAATCCGGCCCGTGATAAGTTTTATTTGAATGACGATTTAAACCTCACACATGTTGAGATAATTAGCAGTACCGGAGCACAAAAATATGTATTGCCTTACAACGGTTTCGTTGATGTGTCGGCTTTAGCCGATGGCTTTTACATAGTAAGATTTGCAGATGCATACGGAAATCAGCATCACCGTAAACTCCGAATTTGCAGGTAAATAAACGCCTCATGACTGTTTATAAAACCTGTTTTTCAGCTGAATTGGTATAGGAAATTCAGGCAACAGTTGTTACTTTGCATAACCACCGTGTAAATGCATGATTAACCGCAGCGAAGTACTTTCAATGATTTCTCTTCTGGATGATGAAGATGAAGAGGTTTGCAATCTGGTAGAACAAAAACTGCTTTCATTGGGAGTTCAGATTATACCCATGCTTGAAAATGAGTGGGCTCACATTACCAACTTTACGCAACAGCAAAAAATTGAAAATATTATTCACCGCATTCAGTTCATGGGTGTGCTTGATGATTTGAAAAATTGGCGCGACAGCGAACAACAGGATTTGCTGGATGGTGTGTATCTAATTGCCAAATCACGATACCCTGATTTGGATAAACAAAAGCTGATAAACGATATTGACCGCATACGTTTGGATATATGGCTTGAATTGAGAAATGAGCTCACGGCATTTGAGAAAATTCGTATTATAAACCATGTGCTGTATACCACGCATGGGTTTAAAGGCAACACCGAGCAGTACCACGATCCTCAGAATTCATTCATCAATATCGTACTGGAAAGCAAGCGTGGCAACCCCATTATGCTGGCTGTAGTGTATATGCTTATTGCGCAACGTTTGCATATGCCTGTGTTTGGTGTAAACCTACCACAGCATTTTGTACTGGCCTACAAAGAAGATCAGCCGATAACATCTTTATCAGATTCATTTAACAGCAAGCCCACTCTCTATTTTCAATACGGCCGTGTTTTGTTTTACATCAATGCATTTAACCAGGGCTCGGTGTTTTCCAAAACCAATCTCGAGCATTTTTTGAGGCAGATAAACATCGAGCCCCGTGTCGAATTTTTTGATGCTTGCTCAAATATTGATATTGTGAAACGCATTTTGCGAAACCTGGTCGTGGCTTATCAAAAACAAAATAAACAGCATAAAGTAAGCGAGGTGTATGAGATGCTCTCGCTATTAGGTGAGCCCCCTCTGAACGATTACATCGACACAACGCCCGACAGCAGTTTGGATGAGTAGGAAGGTTTTAGTTTCTAACTGTTACGGTAGATGATTTATCCGCACATTATGGTTTGCTCGCGGTCAGGGCCTACCGAAATCACACTCAGCTTCTGTCCGACTTGTTGCTCCACGTATTGCATATATTGTTTGAAGGTTTGCGGAAGGGCATCGTAACTGCGTATTCCTGTTAGGTCTTCGCTCCATCCTTTAAATGTTTCGTATACGGGCTTAATCGGAGCATCGTTGAATCCGAACGGAATATCGTTTACCATAGTGCCGTTAATATCGTACGCATGGCAAACCGGTACTTCTTCAAAACCGCTAAGCACATCGCTTTTCGTGCATATCAAATCAGTCACGCCATTCAGCATAATCGAATAACGCAGCGTAGGTAAATCAAGCCAGCCGGTTCTGCGTGGTCGGCCTGTTGTTGCCCCAAATTCAAATCCTTGTTTGCGCAGCAGTTCACCTGTTTCATTATTCAATTCGGTAGGGAATGGTCCGCTGCCAACGCGTGTGCAGTAGGCTTTAAAAATACCAAATACCCGTTTTATTTTTTGCGGAGCAACGCCCAGTCCGCTGCAGGCACCACCTGTGATGGTGTTAGATGATGTAACAAAAGGATACGTACCGAAGTCAATATCCAGCAAAGTTCCCTGAGCACCTTCGGCTAGTACTTTTTTGCCTTTCGACATCAGATTATTGATAAAGTATTCCGAAGATACAATCTGAAATTTTTTGAGAAATTCAATGGCTTCAAAAAACGCAGGTTCATGTTCATTCAGATTGTAATTGAAGTTAAACCTGTCGAGCAGAGTTTTGTGATGCGCTACTGCTTTGTTGTATTTTGTAATGAAGTCAGCACTTAAAATATCACCTATACGCAGGCCGCTTCGTCCGATTTTATCCTGATAGGTAGGACTTATACCACGCAGTGTTGAGCCAATCTTATGTTCACCTTTGTTGGCTTCGCTGGCTGCATCTACCAGCCTGTGTGTTGGCAAAATCAAATGGGCTTTTTCGGATATGTACAGGTTTTTCTCAGGTCTTGCTCCCGATGCAGTAATTTTATCAATTTCTTTTTTCAGCGTTACAGGGTCAATAACTACTCCATTGCCAATAATATTTATACAGTGCTCGTGAAATATGCCTGAGGGTATTGTGTTCAGTACGTGTTTTTGCCCACCGAATTCGAGTGAGTGACCTGCATTGGGCCCCCCCTGAAAACGCGCTACTACATCGTATTGCGGAGTTAATACATCTACAATTTTTCCTTTTCCTTCATCGCCCCACTGGAGGCCTAATACAACATCTATCATGGATTTATTTTATACACGTGGTGAATACCTGTTAAACTTTTTTATGGCACGTTACACATTTGCCTTTATCATCCAGCTTAGGATTACCGAATAAATGCAGGGAGTGGTTGGTTACAGAAAACTGAAGCAACTCACCCATCGTATTTTTTACCTGCTGTATGCGCGGATCGCAAAATTCGAGAATGCGGTTGCAGGCGCTGCAAATGAGGTGGTCATGTTGCCTGAAACCATAGGAGCGTTCGTAGAAAGCCAGATTTTTTCCAAACTGATGCTTCACTACCAGTCCGGCATCGAGCAGCAAATCCAGCGTGTTATAAACCGTTGCACGACTTACGCGGTAGTTGCGGTTTTTCATGTGCATGTACAGTGTTTCTACATCAAAGTGCTCCTTGTTGGCATATATTTCTTCCAGTATAGCAAAGCGCTCAGGCGTTTTGCGTTGCTGGTGCGCTTCCAGATAAGACGTAAACAATTTTACGACCTCTTCGTGCAAGGGAGACTTATGCGATGTGGGCGACATTTGAAGGGGCAATTTAATGTTCATTTCGGGATATCAAAAACCAACTTTTACAGTCGTTTTGTCCTAATTGACCTAAATAAATCAGGCGCTGCTGCATTATTTTTGGTCAATATGGCTTTGAAGGCGAGGTAATAACGACATTTTTACCTGATTGCATGCTGTGGAATTTAATTGGATGATAAGCACGCATAACATAATATCCACACTTTATGAATCTTCAACAGTTCACTATAAAATCACAGGAAGCGGTAGAGCAAGCTGTGCAACTGGCCATGCAAAACGGACAACAAAGCATTGAAACCGTGCACTTGCTTCAATCGCTTATGCAAAACGATGAGCAGGTAGTAGGATACCTGCTGAAAAAACTGAACGTGCGATTGCCTCAGGTAAGTGCAACCCTTCAGTCAGCCATCAACTCTTTGCCCAAGGTGAGCGGTGCTCAGCCTTACTTATCGAACGATGCCAATCAGGTATTGATAAAAGCCCAGTCCTATCTCAAAGAATTCGGAGATGAGTTTGTAGCAGTTGAACATTTGCTACTGGCCTTAGCCGAAACCAAAAATCAGGCAGGTACTATATTGAAAGATGCCGGTGTCACCGCCAAGGAACTTCGGTCGGCTATCAAAGAATTGCGCGGAGGCTCCAAGGTTACCTCACAAAGTGCCGAAGCACAATACAATGCGCTAAACAAGTACGCTAAAAATCTGAATCAGCTGGCACAGCAGGGAAAACTTGATCCGGTGATAGGCCGTGATGAAGAAATACGCAGGGTGCTGCAAATACTTTCACGTAGAACCAAAAACAACCCTGTACTGATAGGCGAGCCGGGTGTAGGTAAAACCGCTATAGCCGAGGGGCTTGCTCACCGTATAGTGAGTGGCGATGTTCCTGAAAATCTAAAATCGAAAAGCATTTTCTCGCTCGATATGGGAGCCCTAATAGCAGGTGCAAAATACAAAGGCGAATTCGAAGAACGATTAAAGGCAGTAGTAAAAGAAGTGATAGATGGCGATGGTGAAATTGTATTGTTTATTGATGAAATTCATACCCTGGTAGGTGCAGGTGGAGGTGGAGAAGGAGCCATGGATGCCGCCAATATTTTAAAACCCGCACTTGCTCGAGGTGAACTGAGAGCCATAGGTGCAACTACGCTTGCCGAGTATCAGCGGTATATTGAAAAAGATAAAGCTCTGGAAAGGCGTTTTCAAAAAGTATATGTTGACGAACCCGATACCGAAAGTGCCATTTCTATTTTGCGCGGGTTGAAAGAGCGATATGAAGTGCACCACAAAGTGCGCATCAAGGATGAAGCCATAATTGCGGCTGTTGAATTGTCGCAGCGCTATATAAGCGATCGCTTTTTGCCCGATAAGGCTATCGACCTGATGGACGAAGCTGCATCCAAATTAAGACTTGAGATTGATTCGGTACCCGAAGAGCTTGATCAGCTCGAGCGCAAAATTATGCAACTGGAAATAGAGCGTGAAGCCATAAAACGTGAAGGTGATGATGAGAAAGTAAACGTGCTGAGCGAAGATATTTCCAATTTGCAGGATGAACGCAATCAGTTAAAAGCTAAATGGCAAAATGAAAAAGCCGTTGTAGAAGGAATACAACAAACCAAGCAGGAAATAGAAAACCTAAAACATGAAGCCGAATTGGCTGAACGAAACGGAGACTTTGCACGGGTAGCAGAAATTCGCTATGGCAAAATAAAAGAAGCCGAAGTCAGGTTGACTGAGTATCAGCAAAAACTTTCAGAGCAGCAAGGCGACAGCGCAATGGTGAAAGAGGAAGTAGACAGCGAAGATATTGCCGATGTGGTAAGCCGCTGGACAGGAATTCCGGTTACACGTATGCTGCAAAGCGAACGCGAAAAGTTACTTCATTTGGAAGACGAACTGCACAGGCGTGTAGTTGGGCAAGACGAAGCCATTGCAGCTATTTCCGATGCCATACGAAGAAGCAGGGCAGGCCTCAGCGATCCGAAAAAGCCCATAGGTTCATTCATTTTTCTGGGTACAACCGGTGTCGGTAAAACCGAACTGGCCAAAGCACTGGCCGAATTTTTATTCAATCAGGAAAATGCCATGGTGCGCATTGATATGAGCGAATACCAGGAAAAGCATACCGTAAGCCGCTTAATTGGTGCACCTCCGGGCTATGTTGGGTATGAAGAAGGCGGACAGTTGACCGAAGCAGTTCGCAGACGTCCTTATTCGGTTGTGCTGCTAGATGAAATAGAAAAAGCGCACCCGGATGTATTTAATATATTACTGCAGGTATTGGATGACGGAAGGTTAACCGACAACAAAGGACGTATTGCCAATTTTAAAAATACCATCGTTATCATGACTTCAAATATTGGTTCGCACATCATTCAGGAAAAGCTTGAAAACTTTACCGAATCAAATAAGGAAGAAAAACTGGCAGAGGCTAAACATAATGTGATGGAACTTCTGAAAAGAAGTATTCGTCCTGAGTTCCTGAATCGCATTGATGATGTAATTATGTTTACCCCACTTACACGCGAAGATGTGCGCAGTATTGTAGAACTTCAGTTGCATCAGCTACGTAAAACTTTGGAAGACCAAGGTGTATCTTTAAATATGAGCGATGAAGCCATTGATTGGCTGGCGCAATTAGGCTATGATCCACAGTTTGGTGCACGACCGCTGAAGCGAGTAATGCAAAAGAGGATATTGAACGAACTGTCGAAGGAAATACTGATGGGAACAATACGCAAAGACAGCCAGATAGAAATACTGTTGAATAATAAACAGCAGTTTGAATTTCGGAACAGCAATTAAAACTTGAAGTATAAACCTACTTCACCTGTTATATTGATTTGCGTGAAATTCACATAACTGGCATAGCCTGCCATAAGGTTGAAGCCAACCTGTTTGGCAAAAAGTAATTCAATGCCAAACCCAACACCGTTGTTAATGTAACTATCGGTGGAGGTGTCATAAAAATTACTCTTGCCCGGAGTTGAAATATTTTTTGTGGCGTCTTCAAAATAGATAGTTTCACGCTTGTAGTAATAGTGATTGCCCTGGTATAAAAATAAACTGGCTACGTTGCCGGGAATAAGCGTGTATAAAAATGTAACTCCCGAACTTACTGAAGTTACATAATCATTTTTGAATGGTGCAAAATTTACCTGAACGCCCAAGCGCGAAGGCGTATACCTGTATGATAAGCCATATGCTGTTGTAAATCCTGCGCCAATGCCTATGGCATGTTTATGTTTTACAGAGTCGGCTTGCTGACCAGAAACACGAGGATGTATGAATAAAATCATGCATGCTATCCAAATCAATGATGTACGTTTCATATTACAAGATTACTCATTCACATGTTTTTGACATATGACTTATGTCATGCATTACATTACATGTAAGGGTTACTGACTCACTGCTGTTATTCCGTATCGGTTTTTCTTCGTGATCCTTTGTACAATTCGTATTTATGAAATTTGCATTCCAGTGCTCCATTATAAAGCGCCAGTCGTTTTGATGCTGCCAGCCCGACACGTTTTAATGCATCAACATTCGATGAAATAATCCAGGCGGTATATCCATCAAAATCTTTTTTCAGCTTGTCGCCTATCATTTTGTAGAAAGCAGCTATTTCTTCTACCGGCAATCGCTCGCCATAGGGTGGGTTCATGATTACGATACCACCACCGACAGGCGGAGTCAATTCTTCAAAGCGTTTATTGCTTAGTCGGATGTCTTCATCCAGTCCGGCACGCTCTACATTTCCTCGGGCAATATCAATAGCTTTAAATGTTTTGTCGCAGCCCGTAAAAGTAGCTTCGCTTTCGCAAATGGCATCGGTGGCTTGCTGTTTTACCTCATTCCACAAGTTTGCGTCAAAGTTTTTCCAGCTATGGAAACCAAACTTTTTACGAAGCTGATTGGGCGGTATATGGCGGGCATACATTGCAGCTTCAATTAGCAGAGTGCCGCTTCCGCACATTGGGTCAACAAAATTTCCTTTGCCATCCCAACCTGTAAGCAGTATCATGCCTGCGGCTGTTACTTCATTGATTGGTGCTAGTGTATTTTCACCGCGGTATCCTCTGCGGTGCAGTGATTCGCCCGAGCTGTCGAGCGATACGGTAACATCATCTTTGAAAATATGAATATCAATGCTCAAATCGGGTTGAATAAGTTCAACACTTGGCCTGCGTCCGTATTTGTCGCGGAAAAAATCAACAATACCATCTTTTGTTTTTTGCGAAATGTACTGGGTGTGGTTAAAAAAGTTCGATTTAATAGAAGCATGAACGGCCAGCGTGCCGTCTACATCCATGAATTTATCCCACTCCATTCTGCGTATTTCTTCATATAGATCGCGCTCACTTTCAGCTTTGAATTTGGCCACAGGGAGTAAAATTTTTAAAGCAGTTCGCAGGTGAAGATTGGCTTCATACATAAGTTTCAGATTGCCGCTGAAACTCACGGCTCTGTTATGTATCTGTACATCTGACGCACCCAGTTTAGTCAGTTCATGGCTTAGAACTTCTTCCAGGCCAAACTGGGTTTTGGCAACCATATTGAAATGCGAGGCATCAAAAACGTTGGTATTCATAGTTCGCAAAGCTACACTATTTCGCTGCACCCACCAGTTTGTATATATTCGCCCCCTCATAAACACATGTTACCATGAATATTTTGCTCATCGGTTCAGGCGGACGCGAACACGCCTTTGCATATAAATTCAAACAAAGCCCGCATTGTGAAAAGCTGTTTATTTTACCCGGTAATGCGGGTACAGCCCAGCTAGGTATGAATGTGCCCATCAATGCACTCGATTTTGCTATGGTAGGTAAGTTTTGTATTGATAACGACATCCGACTGATTGTGGTAGGGCCCGAAGAGCCTTTGGTAAAGGGTATGCGCGATTATTTTGAAGCAGACGATCACCTGAAACAGATTCCTTTTGTAGGTCCGGGTGAGCGCGGTGCAATGCTTGAGGGCAGCAAAGATTTCAGTAAGGCATTCATGGCAAAGTATGGTATACCAACCGCTGCTTACGCTACCTTTCAGTTCGACACTATTCATAACGGTATTGATTACGTTAAGCAACATTCGCTGCCGGTGGTGCTAAAAGCCGATGGACTTGCTGCCGGAAAAGGAGTGCTGATATGTGAAAGCCATGAGGAAGCCGTAGCAGAACTGGAAGCCATGATCAAGCAGCAAAAATTCGGATCGGCAAGTGCTAAAGTTGTTGTAGAGGAATTTTTACAAGGCATTGAATTATCTGTGTTTGTGCTAACCGATGGTCATCATTATAAACTGTTGCCATCGGCAAAGGATTACAAACGTATAGGTGAAGGTGATAAAGGGTTGAATACAGGTGGTATGGGTGCTGTTTCGCCCGTACCGTTTGCTAATGATATATTTCTTAAAAAAGTTGAAGATCGCATCGTTATTCCAACCATAAACGGGTTGAATGGCGAAGGTATAGCATACAAAGGTTTTATATTTATCGGATTAATGAATGTTCAGGGCGAGCCCTACGTGATTGAATACAACTGCCGCATGGGAGATCCTGAAACGGAAGTGGTATTGCCACGCATACAGAATGATTTTGCAGAGTTGATGCTGGCAACTGCAAACGAGCAACTGCACGAAACAGATTTGCTTATTGACAGCCGAACAGCGGCAACAGTCATGTTGGTCTCGGCCGGTTATCCTGGCGATTATGAAAAAGGTAAGCCCATAACAGGTACAGCTGTTTCAACCGATAGTCTTATTTTTCATGCGGGAACAAAAGTTGAAAAAGATGGAGTAACCGTAACCAACGGAGGACGAGTGCTGGCCATTACATCTTTTGGCGATAGCATAGCACAGGCAGTGAACAAATCACTGGATGTCGCCTCACATATCGAATTTGAAGGCAAATATTACAGGCGCGATATCGGATACGAGTTTACCGGGTAATAAATTTCTCAAGCGCATTTAAGTAAGCACTGTATCCCCATATAGTAGGTAAATCGTTGTGAACAGCACCTTCAATTCGGTGTGCTTCCTTGTAAGTGCCTTTGTGGTTTGCATACACTATTTCACCGTGTCCGTCAATACTTAAAAAGTCATCTTTTGTACCGTGCATCCACATAAATGGTTGCTGCACTTTCTTTATTTCTTCGGCATTGTCAATAACATTGTTGGTGAAGTAGGATGGGGGAAGGGCCAGTTTGGATGCACCCTGAATCATTGCAGCACTTGAAGCAAATGGGGCCTCCAGCATCAGTTTAAACGGCTTTAATGTAAAGTTATTTGCAGTAACTTCGGTTGAAGGGCATGTGCCCAAGCTGTAACCATAAATGATAAAACGGTCGTTGGTCAGGCCTTTACTTTTTAACCATTTCAAAGCCGCATCGGCATCGGCATACATGTTGGCTTCAGTAGGGTCACCTTCACTCATTCCGTAGCCGCGGTAATCAAACATCATTACTCCGTAGCGGTATTTGGTACCGATATTGGCCAGTATTTTTGCCCGGTTCCAGTAGCGGTCCATATGATCGGCATTTCCGTGGCAGTAAAGTATAATTGTATCGGTAGCTATGTGTTCGGGTTTACCGATGTACACGGCATAAATTTTGGCACTGCCTTCGCTGCTGTTTGATTCCAGCGTAAAAAGTGAATACATGCTGTCAGGAATATTGTATGAGGCAGGCAGGTCGGGTAGTTCTTTGCTTCCGGTGTAAGCATCAAACGAATACTTATCCAGTTTTTCATTTCCAAACAGGAACTCATCCATGCGCAGGCAGGAAGATATAAGCAGGGAAATACAAGCAGCTAAAAGTACTTTTTTCATGGCGACTAAAATTTACGGTTGATACTAAAAAATAAACCCAGTGTTCCGTTGTTACCCGGTGAAATATAGTCTACAACAATATCTTTATTGGACTGCGTAAAACCAATGTATTTCATCTCGAGCTGTATATTGTATTTATTGCCCGACCATTGATGGCCCAAATGCCATGCCGGCATAACTACTAAGTCCTGTGGCTGATTGTGGGCACGTGTTCGTCTTAGCTCAATCCAGTTGTTCAAGCCCGTATAAAAAAAGTGTGGTTTGCTTTTGTAATTCCAGTATGCGTTAATATCAAGCTGAGGATAAAGACTGAAAATGCCCTTCCACTGATCAATCATCATGTTGGCAATCGGACTCACACTGATGCCCGGAATCATGCCTTTTTGCTGTAGTACCTGTTGGGTAATACCCAAATCAGTTTGATACACGCCAAACAAAAGTGCGGTTGTATGAAGTGATGCAAATGCAGTAGTTTTTTCTTTCAAACCATAGGCTGCATGAACTGAAGACAATGGCATAAAAATCGGCAGACTGCCCATAGTAATGAGAGGTCCGCCCAGATTAGCTCCAACTTGCAGGGTTCCCTTCTCGATGGGCTTTACAACGCGCGTGGTATTGCAAGACATGGCAGCCAGCAGCGTAGCGGTGATTAATGGTAGAATGTATGTTTTCATAGATTTTACTATATTCAATATTACATCATACAGAGTTCATATCAAACATTAAATTCGCCATACAATATATGAAGTATGAAGCCCTATCAAATCAAAACTCTTCAGTCGTATCACGAAACTTATGAAAAAAGCATCAGCGAGCCCGAAAAATTCTGGACAGAAATTGCTGAACATTTTACCTGGCATACGAAATGGAATAAGGTGCTCACCTGGAATTTTTCAGAGCCTGATATTCGTTGGTTTGAGGGAGCAAAACTGAATATTACCGAAAATTGCATCGACCGTCATCTGCCAGACAAAGGCCATCAGGCGGCCATCATCTGGGAGCCCAATAATCCGAATGAACAGCATCTGGTGATAACGTATAATCAACTTTATAAATCGGTGTGTACCGTGGCTGAAATGCTGACACGTGCCGGAGTAAAAAAAGGCGATAGGGTATGTATTTACATGGGCATGATTCCCGAGCTGGCTTATGCCGTGTTAGGATGCGCCCGTATTGGGGCTATTCATTCCGTTATATTCGGTGGCTTTTCGGCACAGGCAATAGCCGACAGGTTGCACGATGCACAAGCCGAGTTTATAATTACATGCGATGGGGCATACCGCGGAGCAAAAGAAATTGCATTGAAACCTATTATTGATGATGCGCTTACCGGCAACAATCAGGTGAAAAAAGTTGTGGTGTGTAGCCGCACGGGCACAGCTGTAGCTATGGTAAAAGGGCGTGACGTGTGGTGGGACGAAGAAATGCAGCAGGCAGAAGACGCATTGTTGAAACAAGGTTCTTTTCATTTTCCGGCTACACCTGTAGATGCAGAAGATCCATTGTTTATTTTGTACACATCAGGCTCTACCGGCAAACCCAAAGGAGTAGTGCATACAGCGGCCGGATATATGGTTTGGGCCAATTATACTTTTGTAAATGTCTTTCAATATACATCGGGACAGATACATTTTTGCACGGCCGATATCGGCTGGATTACCGGTCACAGTTACGTGCTTTATGGTCCGTTAAGTGCCGGAGGCACCACGCTCATGTTTGAAGGCATACCTACATACCCTGATGCAGGCAGACTTTGGGACATTGTAGATAAATACAAGGTAGATATTTTGTATACGGCACCTACAGCTATACGCAGTTTGATGGGTTACGGATTGGAGCCGCTGAAAGGAAAAAATCTCGACTCGTTGCGTGTGCTGGGCACGGTAGGTGAGCCAATAAATGAAGACGCGTGGTACTGGTTTTTTAAACAAGTTGGAAAGGAACGTTGTCCGGTGGTTGATACCTGGTGGCAAACCGAAACAGGCGGAATCATGATTTCCAATCTGGCGGGTGTAACACCACACAAGCCTGCGCACGCCACACGGCCATTGCCGGGCATTGAGCCTGTGCTAGTAGATGACGCAGGTAAAGAAATATCAGGCAATAATGTAAGCGGCAATTTGTGCATACGCAGGCCTTGGCCGGGCATGATACGAACTACATACGGTGACCATGAGCGGTGTCGTAAAACGTATTTTTCCACTTATCCCGGCATGTATTTTACAGGCGATGGATGCGTGCGCGACAATGATGGAAACTACCGAATAACCGGACGTGTAGACGATGTATTGAATGTAAGCGGACACCGGTTAGGCACAGCCGAAATTGAAAATGCCATTAATAGCCATACCGGTGTGGTAGAAAGTGCTGTTGTAGGCTACCCGCACGATTTAAAAGGACAGGGAATTTATGCCTATGTAGTAGCCGAGCATATACATGGGAGTGAGCAGTCCATGCGTGAAGCAATTATGCAAACAGTAACTCGCGTGATAGGCGCCATTGCCCGACCCGATAAAATACAACTTGTGACAGCATTGCCCAAAACCAGAAGCGGAAAAATAATGCGCAGAATTTTGAGGAAAATAGCAGAGGGCGAAACAACAGGCCTGGGCGATACCACCACACTGCTTGATCCGAATGTAGTGGATGAAATTATACAAGGCAGGCAGGTACACTAATAGGCATGGTGCGAGATTATTTTACTGCTTTAAGGCGTGCCTCAAGGGTGGTATTATTCATACTTCGTATAAAAAAAACAAGCACATCATCTTGGATTCTTTTAACATTAAATGTGCCGTGTTCTGTTACCAACGTAAAGCTTCCATCGTCATTAGCTGATGTATTAATATTATACGAGTATAGGTCACTTATGAGATTCCCATTAGAATCAGTAAATTGGTAACGCTTATCTGAATAAAAGTAGTAGGTACTTCCCTGACGGATAGCAGTCAACTTTGATGTCGTTACATACCAAGAGTTTGATACCAATATCTTATCTATTCGGTTCATACCACTTGTTTTAAGAATCATACTTTCTGATTCAAATTCGTGCTTACAGCCTGAAGTTAGAATGAAGCTTGCTAACAGTAAAAAATAAAAATAGAGGTTGTATTTAAGCATTCTTGAAAGCGTTGCTGTTTTTGTTAAAGATTTTAATTAAAGATAAATTGAAGTCCGTACATAGTTCGTCTTTCTTCGGTGGGATAAATAACACCAGTACTTTGATTTCGCATCATTGCCCTTAGTTTCAAACGTTGACTTAATTTAAAAGTCAAACCGAATTCATAAAATGGTGAATAGACAAATTCTTCATTTTTAAATATCATTTCTTCTTTATTGTCATCAAGATATGTACCCCTAACCGGTAGAATAAATCCGGGTTTAAAGTCTACTTGTAAACTATGCTCTTTGAATACCCTTTTATTAACTTGAATATAAAACGGAATTTGGGTAATCTCGATATTTTGCCCCCGGTTAAAATATTCAAGCCCCGTACCTGTACCCATAGAACTGCGCTTGTTCAGCCGATACAAGTATTGTACATTAAAGCCCATAAGATGTTGTGTTACCTTTGTTATTTCACGAGTATGGGCCAAATAAGTGGCGGTAACCTCTAGTGAATGTTTATCATCAATTTGGGAATTCGTTTGTATATCTGTTTGAGCAATGCACGAAACAGATATTCCAATAAATAGCAAAGTAAATGTGAGTTTCATATATTTAAGTACGAACGTACGTAATTCCTATATGAAAATCAAATTGCGGTTATTTCAAGTACAAATCACGGATAGCTACGCTGGCTACCGTGCATCCGAAAACAGCCGGCATATAGCTAATGGTGCCCGGTGATGATTTTTTGTTTTGCCCGTCAACCAGCTTTATGCCCATATACGCAGCTGGCTGCTCGGGTGAAAATACTACTTTAAGCCCCTTACGTATGCCAAATTTATACAAGTACTTGCGGGTGTATTTGGCCAGGTGACAATTGTATGTTCGCGAAATATCAGCCACTCTTACCTGCGTTGGATCTATTTTATTTCCCGCTCCCATGGAACTTACCAAAGGAATTGAGCGTTCCATACACTGTTTGATAAAAAATACCTTCGGGGCCAGCGTATCAATACAATCCAATGCATAATCGAAGTGATGTGAGTCGAGTATCTCGGTTGTGGTTTCGTCTTTGAAAAATTTGGAGATCACATTCAGTTCAAGTTCAGGGTTTATATCCAGCAGTCGGTTTGCCATTACTTCGCTTTTAAGATTTCCGTCCGTGCTTATTAATGCGGGTATTTGGCGATTGCGGTTAGTTTCTTCTACGGTATCGGCATCTACTATAGTCATTTTGCCTACACCACTTCGGGCTATCATCTCAGCTGCTATGCCACCTACACCACCCAATCCTACAACAAGCACGTGCGCGTTTACCAGTTTTTGCAAATGGGTTTCGCCCATCAGTAACTGTGAGCGGCCCATCCATGATTTAATTTCTTTTGTCATTTATCTGTGTTGAAAAAACCGTGTCAAAGTTACGGTTCTGAATGTGTTCTAATTCCTCGGTACTTATTTTTTTTAGTTCGGCTGCCTTGCGGTATATATCGGCAATATTGATGTGTGAGGCGGTGTCTGTTTCCAGAAAAAAATGGGAAGAATCTACAGATTGAAAAACACGCTCGGTTGTGGGTTCAAACAAACCTGCACCGAATGAAAGATAGCCTTTGTGTTTTTGTATGTCGTTTGCCTGCTGCATGTTTCCACGAAATCCGTGGTAAATAAATGGCACTTTCGATTTTTTTTGATAAGGCAAAATATCGCTGTAGCTACGAACTGCATGAATGATTACCGGCTTTTGCACAGCCCTTGCTACTGTAAGTTGTGCATCGAAATAACGCTGCTGAATATGAACGGGAGTAGGTATGCTGCGGTCTATGCCTGTTTCGCCAATAGCCACTACACGAGGTAACAATGCCAGTTCGGTGAGTTGACTGATGGCATCGTGTAATTCGTGTTGCTGAATATGCCAGGGATGAATGGCTGCACACACATCATACTTAAGTTGTGCCACACGCGAAGCAGTTAACCTAAGATAGGCATTGCGTATAGCATACTCGTCTGCCAGCCGCGGTTTATGGTGTGTATGTATATTGATGTACGTCACTCAGGTGCAAAATAAAAAAAGTCCTGCTTTGTCAGGCAGGACTTTTTGTAAGATTCGTTTTGCGTATTATGCCGTTTGTGCTTTTAGTTTTTGAGCAGCTTCGGTAAGTTTAGGAAGAATTTCAAATGCATCGCCTACTATTCCATAATCGGCAGCTTTAAAGAAAGGTGCTTCCGGATCTTTGTTGATGGCTACAATTACCTTACTTGAACTAACACCGGCCAAGTGCTGAATAGCACCAGAAATGCCCACGGCAATATAAAGATTAGGCTTGATGGTAATACCAGTTTGACCAACATGCTCATCGTGCGGCCTCCAGTGCATATCGCTTACAGGTTTTGAACACGCTGTAGCTGCGCCCAGTGTTTGTGCCAGATTTTCGATGAGTCCCCAGTTTTCCGGACCTTTCAGTCCGCGGCCACCGCTTACAACAACCTCAGCTTCGGTCAACGGAATTTTACCGGTAACACGCGACACCTCAACCGGTGTTGTCATGAAGTCGCTATCGTTTAGTCCGGCATCGGCTGTAATGATTTGTGCAGGTTTGCTGTTCTCTGTTAAATCAAATGTATTGGGCGTAACAGCCAGAACTTTTACAGCTGTGGTCAGATTAACATCGGCAAATGCCTTGCCTGAAAATACACCTCTGCGCACAACAAAACCATTGTCGGTTTTCGGATAAGAAATAACCCCGCTGGCAATGCCTGCTTTAAGTTTAGCTGCAACACGCGGTGCTACTGACTTGCCACTATATGTATTGGAAATGATAACTATGCGTGCATTTTCATTCAATGCAGTATGTGCTATGATTTTAGCATATGCTTCGGCAACAAACTGATTTAGTTTATCGTGCGAAACACTGATGATTTTATCGGCACCGTATACGGCCAGTTGATTCAACTGCTCGCTGGATACCTGGCCAATTGAAATGGCAGTACACGAAGAAGCGCTTTGCCCAGCTATTTCGCTGGCATAGCGAACGGCTTCCAGGGTTGATTTTTTAAATACGCCTTCACTGTTCTCGGCAAATACAAATATGCTCATGGTATGAATTAATTTACGTGTTAATGGATTAAATAATTTTGGCTTCGTTGTGCAGCAGTTCTATTAACTGTTCGGCTTGTTCGGCCGGAATAAGTTTGCACGAACCTTTGGCCGGAGGCAAATCAAACGCAATGGTGGAACTTGTTTTATCAGTAGCTACAGGCTCTATAACTTTAAGCGGTTTGGTACGCGCAGCCATGATACCACGCATATTGGGAATACGCGGTTCTGTAAATTCTTTTTGTGCACTGGCCACACAAGGCAGTTTACACGATACGGTTTCTTTTCCTCCGTCAATATCACGTACCATAGTGGCTACACCACCGGCAATATCCAGTTTGGTAATCACATTTACCGAAGGTATGCCCAGCATTTCGCCCAGCAATCCGCAAACCTGACCTCCATTGTAATCAATGGATTCGCGTCCGGTAAGTATTAGGTCAAACTGTTCGTTTTTGGCGTAAGCCGCTATTTGTTCAGCTACAAAAAACGCATCGGCAGGTTCGGCATTTACACGCACAGCCTCGTGTGCACCTATGGCCAGTGCCTTGCGTATAGTAGCTTCGGTATCGACCTGGCCTACTGTAATGGTGGTCACTGTTCCGCCATCTTTTTCGGTAAGTTCCAGTGCACGGGTCAATGCCAATTCATCATACGGATTGATGATAAATTGCACGCCCTGTGTGTTGAATTTCGTGTTATTGTCGGTAAAGGTTACTTTTGTTGTGGTGTCAGGCACATTGCTGATACATACTAAAATCTTCATATACAGTTAGGGGTGTTGCGTTAAAATGGTTGACAAAAGTAGCCTTTTTTTGTTTTTCAGGAAATGAACAGTGAAGCACGTTTATTAAAGATAAAAGAAATGCTGGAATCCAATCCGGACGATGTATTTCTGAACTATGCGATGGCCATGGAGCATCAGGGTCAAAATGATTGGGTTTCAGCACTTGCCTGTTTTAAACGGGTATTGGAACTAGACGAAACGCATGTACCTGCCTATTATCAGGTGGGAAATATATTTATGCAGCAGCAACAGACAGCTGATGCTTTACACTATCTGGAAGAGGGTATGCAGCAGGCTAAACTTAAAAAGGATAACAAAGCAGTACGTGAAATACAGGCACTGCTGGATGAACTACTGTATTGACATTAGAACGGTGCCGGTCCCTTGGGCGGATTAAATGGCGGATAACCGGGATCTTCTTCATCGCCCTGCATATAATTCATTTTTGAACTGATGGTTATAGTACCGGGATTATCAATAAGCATGGATGGGTCAGGTACATCAAATTCAGTGAGGTCGGTAAACTTGGTGTAGTCGTGCATAAAGCGCAGTTTTACTTTGTCCAGCGCACCGTTACGGTTTTTGGCAATGTGCAATTCAGCAATTCCGTGGGTAGATGAACCGTCTTCAAATTGTGTGATTCCGTAGTATTCGGGACGGTAAATAAACATAACCATATCGGCATCCTGCTCAATAGAGCCTGATTCGCGAAGGTCACTAAGCATGGGTATAGTAGCTACACCGCGTTTTTCAGAAGCACGGCTCAGCTGTGCCAGAGCAATAACGGGAACATCCAGTTCTTTTGCCAGGGCTTTCAGCGAGCGCGATATGTAACTTACTTCCTGTTCACGGTTTCCGTTTTTGTTGTTGGCATCATCGCCCCGCATCAGCTGCAGGTAGTCAATGATAATCAGATCAACATTATGCTGTTCTTTCAGTCTGCGGCATTTCGATCTTAGTTCGAAAACAGAGAGTGCCGGAGTATCGTCAATAAAAATAGGGGCATCGTTGAGCCGGGCAATTTTGCTGTTCAACTGTTGCCATTCATGGTCAGCCAGCGTTCCGCGTTTCAGTTTTTCACCTGTAATTTCGGCCTCAGACGAAATCATACGTGTTACAAGCTGCCGGCTGCTCATTTCCAGCGAAAAAATTCCGATGGCGCGTGGGGGGTCGGTAAGCAGCGATGCATTGCGTGCCAGCGATAGCACCAATGCGGTTTTACCCATACCGGGGCGGGCAGCAATGATAATCAGATCGGAGCGTTGAAAACCGGATGTGATGCGGTCAAGTTTGGTGAATCCGGAAGGAATACCTGTAAGTCCGCCTTCTTTCGATTTTAGTGCTTCTATTTCCTTGATAGCATCTTTCAAGACCGCATTCATTTTCTTGTAGTCCTTCTTGATATTGCCCTGTGATACTTCAAACAGTCTTTTCTCGGCAGCATCAAGCAATTCAAATGCATCAGCCGAGTCTTCATAGGCCTCGCGCTGAACTTCAGTTGCTATTCGTATCAGTTCGCGCTGAATAAATTTTTGTGCAATGATGCGGGCATGGTATTCAATATTGGCCGATGAGGCTACGCGGTTGGTCAGTGTGGTAATGTAATAAGCACCGCCTGCGATATCTAACTTGCCACGTTTGCGCAATTCGGCAGTAACGGTTAATATGTCAATTGGTTCGGCCGAGCTGAATAAGTAGCGAATGGCATCAAATATGAGTACATGAGCTTCTTTGTAAAAACTCTCGGGTTTTAATATATCGGAAACCACCGTTATGGCATTTTTGTCAAGCATCAGTGCACCGAGTACGGCTTCTTCCAATTCAACAGCCTGTGGCTGCAACTTACCTGATTCAATTAACTGCGTAATGTCTGTTCTTGCTTTGCGCTTGTTCTGCTCTGCCATATAGTTTTCGAAATATATATTTGGGGTGTACGATGAGTCTTTTTTATTCTCCCAAATCTATGTTCAGGTAAGTTGTGTTGCTATCTTTAAGTCATTAAATTTGAGTTATACACACCAATAAAATTATGTGTTCATTTCTTGTGTATAATACTTCTTGATATTTTGAGCCGACCAGTGTTTCAAAGAATAGTTATTCACAAATCGATGTTTGGATTTTTACTTATTTAGGGATATACATAGTTAATGACTTGAAAATGTGTTTCAGCATTTGCTGTAAGTAATAATTTTTTAACACTCGAGTAGGGAATTTTTAAGTTGACTTGGTAATGTGCTGAAAATGATTTGGAATGCATGATTTTAATATGTGTAGGCTAAAAAAATAAAACCTGCAGGTATCAAGTAACGCGAAAATCAACTTAAAATTATGTTGTTGTTGCTGCAATTATATCTATTAAATTTAACCATATTTGCACGCATTCATCACATGAATAAGGTAATTATTTCATTCGCTACATTAGCTCAGATTATTTTAGTTGGTTTGTCAGTATCAGGCCAGGTAAATTTTCAGCAACGCTCTACCGATGTTGGCCGAATAAAAATGACTTTCAGCAATGCCGGTACCATCGGTCGTCCGCAGGTACGCAGCAATGTTCAGGGTGCCCCCTCTATGGCTTTCCCTGTTAAGGGCAAAGAGCATTTGTTTGAATCGGGAATATGGATAGGTGCATTGGTAGATGGACAAACTCAGGTTTCAACCAGTGCCGTAGACGCATCGAATGGATACTCAACAGGAGGCAACGGATTTGAATTTACACCACTGGGTGCACCTACCGAACGTTCTAAATTAACCTCGAGTCCGAATTACTCAGCCAACGCTGTTTCGCATCAGGATTTTGTTCTGCGATTTTCCGATGAGTTTGTTGTTGTTCCCGGCACAAGCATACCTATTGCCGGACATTTAAATCCGCTTAAGGCAAGTGTAAAGTTAGAAACATATGCCTGGAATTTTTCGTTTGCTGATTTCTTTGTGATATGCAATTATGAGATTACTAATAATTCGGATAAAACATGGGACTCTATTTGGGTTGGTCAGTGGGCTGATTTGGTGGTACGAGATGTAACGGTAACAAGGGATGCGGGTACTGCTTTTTTTAATAAAGGAAGAAACAGTGTTGATCAAAATTATCAGGCGGTATATGCCTGGTTAGGTTCAAATACGGCTGATGATGCTGATTATATTCAGTCATATGGGGCCATGCAGTTTTTGGGCATGGATTGGCGAGGTATGTTTTTCAATCCGAATAAACCCGATACGTTTGTTTCGCGTGGATTTGCCAAGCCGCAGGTAACTTTCAATTTCTGGAATTTCAATTCGGTGAATCCGCCTTTTACCACACCTCAAAATGATCAGGAACGTTACCTGAAGATGAAAACCGCTATTGATAGTGTATTGTTGCAAGGTCCTACTGGTCCTGCCAACGGACAACCCAATAACTGGATTCAATTGATATCTGCCGGTCCGCTGCCTTCAGTAGCACCGGGCGAAAAATTTAATTACGTGATAGCCTACGTATGTGCACGTAAGCTTACGCGTCCCGTTAGTGGAACAGGCATTACTACGACACCAGAATCGAGGGCAGAGCTAACGGAGCATTTTAAACGTACCAAATCCACTTTTTTAGGAGAAGATGTTAACGAAGAAGGCAAGTATAACGCAGCCTTAGACTTGAACGGCAATGGTATACTTGACAGATATATTTTACCCGAACCTCCATCTACTCCAAAAACACGAATAGTTGCCCGCAACAATGGAGTTGATATTTATTGGGACGCTTCATCCATTGAATCGGTTGATCCCATTACACGTAAAAAAGATTTTGAAGGATTTAAATTATACCGCTCAAATGCAGGAGATGACCTGGACCGAAATCTGGCCGATGACAATAACCTGGTAGCACAATGGGATTCGGCCGGTAATGACATCGGATACAATAATGGATTTACAGCTATACAGCTGAATGAACCTGTACGATTTGATGACGATACCACATCATACCGATTCAAATACAGCATGAATAATTTACTCAATGGCTGGCAGTATAAATTTTTACTTACTGCATTTGATAAAGGTGATAAAGTATTGGGGGTGCCCTCACTCGAATCATCATTTACTGAAAATGAGTTTAGTGTTTTTGCAGGTAGCACACCCAGTGCTATAAAAGAAAATACAACAGACAAAGTGGGAGTTTATCCCAATCCTTACCGTACCAACGCTGCATGGGACGGAGCTACATCGCGAACACGTAAACTGTACTTTTATAATTTACCGGCCCGTTGCGAAATCAATATCTTCACATCGAGTGGTGAGCTCATTGCCAGTCTTGATCACAACAGCGAATCATACAACGGTAAGGGGGCTCAATGGTTTGATAATTTTACAGACGCAAGTCGTGTAGTGATGAGCGGAGGTGAACATGCATGGGATTTATTGACAACGACCAAAAACAATATCAGTTCGGGCGTATACATATTTACTGTAAAAGACATTGAAACAGGCTTTACAGATACAGGCAAATTTACAATTATTAAATAAAACCAATTAATTACATACATCATGAAAAAACATCTACTTTTAATTTTTGCGTTGCTTACAACCGGGTTGTTACATGCGCAAACCAATCCGTATCCTATTTTATCAGTTGATTCGGTTCAATTTGTAAATATGTCACGATTGATGAACCCGACTGACAACACATTGCCTGATTACACCACGCCTTCATTTAAAGATAGTGTATATCGCGATACTGTTCGTTTTGACGGTATAGTACTGACCAATCCAAGAATATATGGACTTTCAACCAGCCGTAAAGCTGCATATATTCAGCGCAAAGGCGGTGGACCATGGAGCAGTGTTTTGGTTATGTGCGAACCTTCAGGAACTGGCACAACGCTAGCTAACCTGATAAATGAAACCAAGTTCTACGATAATTTTGTAGTGGGATATAAAGTAAGAGTTACGGGTGTTATTCGCAATTTTCAGGGCGAAACACAGGTAAACTTAATTCGTAACAGTGCTTTTTCTGATAACAGCATTGAGCAACTATCGCTAACACCTGATACGCTTGTTGTATCTACTATACAAGCACGCGATTTGATGAGCGGAAACCCCAACACAGGATGGGTACAGCAAAAACAAACGGCTGAGCAGTGGGAAGGAAATTATGTACAGATAAATAATGTTTCGGTTTATAGTGTAACAACAAATGGTAACCGTTCGTTCTGGTCGGTTATTGATGATTTTGGAAACGTTATTGATATACGTGATATGTCGGCTTATTACCGCAGAGATGATAACGAAGATACTGTGCCAAAAATTGCCAATACATTTCAGCCACCAACAATCGGAACACGTCTGGAATATATTCGTGGTATAGTTACTGAGTATGCTGCCAGCGGTGTTCAACGCTACGGTCTGGCTCCTGTATACCCCGGAGATGTACAAGTATGTACAGCCTGCCCGCCAACCATTAAATTTATTAGCAGAAATCCTAACATTGCCCGTTCGTCTGACACATTGAATATTGCCTTTGAAATTACAGTAGGCGATACATCACTTCGCACACAATTACTGTACTACCGCGCACCGGGCAGCTCAACGCTCGACTCTGTAGTCATGACTCCTGTTCCATCGTTCCCCAACTATTTTGCCGGACGTATTAATCCTGTTGGTACAGAAGGAGTGCTTACCTTTTGGGTTCGTGCCGAAGACCGTAAAGACCGTCAATCGTTTTTCCCAGATCCATTAACACTCGGACGTTCTATATACGTAACTTCATCGGGGTTGAATAGCATACAGCAACTGCAATTCAGCAATACACCAAGTCGCTCAACCATATGGGATGGCGACTCGTTGCTAAATATTGATGTGAGAGGTGTGGTAACCGGACGCGGGTTTACCGCAGGAGCAACAAACCTGATTACGGTTCAAGCCGGAACCGGTCCTAACTCAGCCATATTTGTTCAACGCAATCCATCGGTAACTGATACTTGGCAGGTAGGTGACTCAGTTCAAATTACACGTGCCACTGTGCGTGAAAACTTCAACGTAACCACACTGTTCAGTGTGCTTGGAAATGTAATATCTAGCAGCAATCCATTGCCACCGTTTGAAACATCACTTTCTATTGATTCACTGGCATCGAATCGTGCAGCTTATGCACGTCAGTGGGAGGGTGTACTCATGCGATTTGATTCTGTAAAAGTATCAAACAACAATCCTGATGCCCCAAGCGATTTCTCTGAATTTGCATTTAACAAGTCAGGTACCGGTATAGGTGTGCGTGTAGATGATATGAACACTGAATTGCGTAATTTAAATACTCGACTGAAAAACGGAATGGAAATGGCATTTATTCAAGGTCCGTTGTACTTCGCATTTGGTAATTTCAAACTGATACCCCGCGGCTTGTCTGATATTGATTTAAGTAAACTTGATACACTTGCCCCTGTAATAACATTGGTGGGCGACAATCCGGATACAACTTACCTGAACGTAGCTTACACCGATCCGGGTGCTACTGCAACAGATAATATTGATGGTGATATTACTTCTAAAATAACCGTTTCAGGTACTGTTGATACCACCACTATTGGAACCTACTCTTTGTGGTACAAAGTTTCGGATATGTGGGGCAACAGAGATTCTGTATTGCGCATCGTGCGTGTAATTGATACAACAACTATTGACACGACAACAGGAGTTCGCAATAATGAACTTATGTTTGCTCAAATAAAACTGTATCCAAATCCTGCAGGTTCACAACTGACTATATCTGCTGATTTTATACAGTCGCTTCCTGTTGAAGTGCGCATACTGGATGTGATGGGAAGAGTTCATGCTTCACGTACATACACAAGTACAAAATTTGAAGAGACTATGGACATCAGTCAGCTGCCAAATGGCATTTACCTGGTTTCATTCAGTACCCAAAATGCAACCCGAACAATGCGGGTGATTGTTAATCACTGATTGTAATCGATACACAAAAAAATAAAGGCTGCCTTCACTGAAGGCAGCCTTTATTTTTTAAAACGTGAAGTTATTATTCTTCTGAATCGAGGCGGCTGAAATTCATCATACCTCCCATAATATCCTGAAACACTACTTTGCCTTGCAGCACTTGCTTGCTGATAATGGAATAGGAGGAGAGGCCGTTTAAAACAAATTCCATTAGTAGTGCAGTTTCTTTTTCACCGGCAGTTGGGTACAAACCACTTACCAGCTTTTCCAGTCCTTTCACTGTTTTTAATGCGGATATTTTTTGCTTATCAGTCATGCCTTGCAGCAAATCCAGATGATTGCCCTCATCAAACCAGTTCATAATATCAGCATAGGCAGATGGTTCAGTTTTTTCTTCTTTGGCTTTACGCTTTTTGGTTTTCTCAGGACTGGGGAAGTAGGTAATAAATATGGTTCTAATGCTACGTTCAAGCAACTGCACCGCTACCTGATACGGACCTTCCAGCTCACCTTCATACACAAGTTCAATTTTGCCTGTAATGGCCGGTATAATACCTGCAAGATCACTTATCCAAACTTGTGTATGTTTTTCCTGATGCAATAACATTCTACGTTCAGCGGTACTGTAAGCGTTTTCCATAGCAGCAATGGTGAGACGTGCGCTCACACCGCTTTTTTTATCGACAAATTCATTGTTGCGGGCTTCAAAAGCGACCTGATCAATAAGTTGCCTGATGACATAGTGCATATCAATACCGGCAGATTGTGCAGGTGTAATACGGGCCTCCTGTTGGGTAATGCTCATGGCATCTTCCAGGTTATGCGGATAATGTGTAAGAATTTGCGATTGAATTCTGTCTTTTAGTGGTGTTACTATACTGCCCCGGTTTGTGTAATCCTCTGGATTGGCTGTGAACACAAATACCATATCCAATGGTATGCGCAATTTAAAACCACGTATTTGTATATCGCCTTCTTCCATTATATTGAATAATGCTACTTGAATGCGCGATTGCAAATCGGGAAGTTCATTGATTACAAAAATGCCCCTGTTACTGCGCGGAATGATTCCATAATGAATCACACGTTCATCGGCAAAATGAAGTTTAAGGTTAGCTGCCTTTACCGGATCCACGTCACCTATCAAATCGGCTACACTCACATCGGGTGTAGCCAGTTTTTCACCGTAGCGTTCGCTGCGGTGTATCCAGTGTATAGGAGTGTCATCACCATGCTGTGCTAGCATATTCAGCGCCTGCGAACTAACCGGATTTAGCGGGTCATCGTTTAGTTCTGCACCGGCCACGGCAGGTATATATTCATCCAGCAAGTGAATCATATTTCGGGCCATACGCGTTTTAGCCTGCCCGCGCAGACCCAAAAACAACATATTGTGTCCACTCAGAATGGCTCGTTCTACTTCGGGAATGACAGTGTCATCATATCCTACAATTCCTTCAAACGAAGGAGTTTTTGATTGCAAACGTTTAATCAGGTTGTTTCTGATTTCTTCGTGTATGCTTTTTGGGGTGTACCCACTTTTTTTTAGTTCGCCTAACGTTTTTATGTCGGGAATGGCTGATTTAGCCTTGGCTTTCGTCATATCAATAAAGTTTTTTTGTTCTGCTTTTTTCAAAGTCCTGGAAAATAAATGCCCCCAGATTATCGAGACCGGCAAAGTATGCCTTGCCTTTGTTCATTTCACTAAACTCACGTACAAAGTTTTGCAGGTAAGGGTCAGATGCAATCATAAAAGTGGTGATGGGAATTTTTAGTCTGCGGCAAGCTGCGGCCAGATTCAGGCAGCGGTTAACAATTTTACGGTCGAGGCCAAAACTGTTTTTGTAGTAGCTGTCGCCCATTTTCAGGCAAGTAGGTTTGCCATCTGTTATCATAAATATTTGCTTATTCGCATTTTTACGCTTGCGCAAAATTTCCATGGCTAGTTGTAATCCTGCAACTGTATTGGTGTGGTAGGGTCCCACAGTGAGGTAAGGCAGGTCTTTCATCTCCACGGTTTTTGCATCATCGCCAAAAACTACAATATCGAGTGTGTCTTTTGGGTAACGTGTAGTAATCAGCTCGCTTAGTGCCATGGCCACTTTTTTAGCCGGTGTTATACGGTCTTCTCCATACAGTATCATGGAGTGAGAAATATCAATCATGAGCACGGTAGAGGTCTGTGTTTTGTAATCTGTTTCACGAATTTGCAAATCGCTTTCATGCAGGTGAAACGATTCGATGCCATGATTGATTTGTGCTGAGCGAATACTTTCAGTAAAATCAATTTGCTCCAGCATATCGCCAAACTGAAACGGGCGTATGTCGGGAGTTACCTCATCACCTTGTCCTGTCTTGCCGGTTCTGTGCTCGCCTTTATTGCCTTTTTTTAGTTTGCCGAAAATTTCTTCCAGGCTTTTTTGCCGAATGATTTGCTCACTTTTTGGAGTGATGCTGAATGTTTGGTCATTCGCATCTTCTTTGATATATCCTTTGTCTTTAAGATCTTCAATAAAGTCGCCCATGCCATATGCATCATTTGTAAAATGATGCTTTTCGTCTAATTGCTGCATCCATTGCAGGGCTTCGAAGGCATCGCCTGAGGTATATTGAAGCAGTTGCATAAATAAATCAAGCATTTGCTCGAAACGCGAGTGCCCCTGCTGTGAGGGGTTAAACTTCTGAAAGCGGAAACCGTGCATAATAAGTTAACGAAGTAAGTATGTTTTTGTTTAGATGCAATGAAGAGTGGCAGAGGTGAGTTAATTAGTTCTTGTGAATATATTTTACAGACTTCAATTCTGATAACAATTCTCTCCGATAGCTAACTGGATGCTAGAACGTAGACATGAAAAGTTTTATCTAACGTATTACAAGACTTGTGTGGGATACAGTGAGTGAGTATAAGACAAAAATTAAATGGGCGCAGATTGGTGAAAAGCATTTATAAAATCGGCTGCAGCAATTATTATTGTCGTTAGTACGCAATTACACCCTTGCCTTCACGCAGTATAACAGGTTCTTCGCCCGTACAGTCAATAATGGTAGAAGGCTCATTACCGCCCGAGCCACCATCTATAACCAATGCTACACGGTGCTTGAATTTTGCAGCTATTTCTTCTGGGTCGGTCATGTATTCAACAATGGTATCATCATGGTGAATGGTGCTAACCAGCAACGGATGATCCAGTTGCGAAACAATGGTTTGAGCAATTACATTATCAGGTACACGTATGCCAATAGTTTTTTTATTGCCGGCAAACCATTTAGAAACCTGCTTATTGGCATTTAATATAAATGTAAATGGACCCGGCAGGTTGTTTTTAATCAATCGGAACGTGCTTTTATCGAGCGGGGCAGTGTATTCAGAAAGGTGTGAGAGATCCGAGCAAAGCATTGAAAAATTTACTTTCTCAGGTTTTTTACCCGCTATGCGACACATTTGCTCAATGGCCTTTTTGCTGTCGAGTTTGCATCCCATAGCATAGATTGTATCGGTAGGTAAAATAATAACCTCGTTGTTGTTTAATGCATCAATAACTTTTTTGAGGTCTCGTGGATTGGGATTGTCCGGATGCAGTGTGATGAGCATAACCAAATTAGGGCTTATGCCTGATTGGGGCGATTGAAGCCGATACTCGGTTTTTCCTGTTTGGATTCATAATCCATCTTGAATTCCGATACATCTTCCATTTTAAGTACCTGAATCATTTCCATAGTGCGTTCGGCAGGTTCGATTTTGGCTAAGCGCAAATGCTGATTTTTAATGGCTTGTTCAACAATCTTTCTCACCTCACGTGCATTTCCAAAGTATTTTGTACGCGTTTCAAACTGAAAATTCATGTATTTGTGCAAATGTTCACGTGCTGCTTCATCGGGTTTTATGCTATTGCTTGCCAGCATTTTAATAGCAATTTCAAAAAGCTGCTCTGAATTGTAATCGGTAAAATAAAACTCCCTGTCGAAGCGTGAATGCAAACCTGGATTAGATGCTAAAAACTGCTTCATATTATCTGTGTAACCCGCTACAATAACAACAAATTCACCTCTGTTGTCTTCCATACGCTTCAGTATGGTTTCAATAGCTTCTTTACCAAAATCGTTTTCATTGCCTTCGCTCAGCGCGTATGCCTCATCAATAAATAGTACACCACCCATAGCTTTATTCAGCACATCTGTGGTTTTAATGGCTGTTTGTCCTACGTAGCCGCCAACCAGCGACTGCCTGTCGCACTCTACCAATGTGCCACGCTCAAGTATGCCCAGTGCTTTATAAATCTGTGCCAGTAAGCGTGCAACGGTGGTCTTTCCGGTACCAGGGTTTCCGGTAAAAACTGCGTGCAATGAAAATGATTGACGAATGTCTTTGCCCACTTCTTTGTAAAAGCGCACCAGTTTTACCAATTCATCAATTTCATTTTTGATATTGTCGAGGCCAATCATGCTGTGCAAAGCATTCAGTGCTGACTTTAGCAATTCCTCATCTATAGGTATATCTGCAATGCTTCGGTATGAGGCATTGAATATTTTCATGACATCATCGGATGTAATCGTTGAGAGGGTGTCTTTATCAAGTGATGACGGATCATTTGTTTGCATAATGCGCAGGCCCATATTCATTTTGCCATCATCTATAATGGTATTCACATAGCGGGCATTACCAAATGTTTTATCGCGTTCGCGGTATGCATCCACCAGTTTTTTGTAGAGCGTATCTTTGGCATCAGGACTAAATCGAACAGCTTTTTTCTTGGCAGTATATTCCGCAATGAGCATCAGTTCCTGAGGCGTATAATCCGGAAAATCGTAGTACATGCTGAAGCGTGATTTTAAGCCTGGGTTGGACTCAAGAAAGCTGTTCATCTCTTCGGGATATCCGGCAACAATGATAGCGAGGTCTCCGTCACCGTCACTCATTTCCTTCAGTAGTATTTCAATAGATTCTTTTCCAAAATCTTTCGAGTCGTCATTTTTACGAGCCAGGGCGTAAGCTTCATCTATAAACAAAATGCCGCCTTTAGCTTTTTTGATAACGTCTTTGGTTTTTGGAGCAGTCTGTCCGATGTATTCAGCAACCAGATCGGATCTGTCGGCTTCTACCACATGTCCTTTAGACAGTAGGCCAAGTTCAGCATAAATTTTACCCAACATTTTGGCAACCGTAGTCTTTCCCGTTCCGGGGTTTCCGGTAAACACAGCATGCAGGTTAATGCGGTCAGTATCTTCAAATCCTTTATCTTTTCTCAGCTGTATAAAGTTGAGGTATGTGGTGTATTCCTTTACTTTCTTTTTGATGGAATCAAGTCCAATGAGTGCATCCAGTTCCTGCAGCACACCATCTACCGATTCCTGAGTAGGAGTGCGGTGTGTGGGTTCCGATTTGGCACGTGGCTTAGTGATTTTGTTTAATTCATCAACTGCATCAGTAAATTTATCACCTATTTCATAGGGTACTGAAGCTATCAGCTGGTCCATAAATACCACATCAATCGTGTAAAGGTCTTTACCCCAGGTACCTTTTTGGTCAGAACCCCATCCCACTGATGTTTCAATCAACTTTTCTTTGGTATTGACCACAAATAGTTTTTCAATGGTACCTTTCAGCTGGCCAGCACGGGTACGGAAGTAAAACATGATTTCGCAGTTCCACTTTTCTTCGTTGGATACATGATTTTCAGCAGCAAATTCGAGCCATACATAGCGTGTTTCGGCTGCATCAAATGTTGATACGTATTTGCGATCTTTTTTAGGCAAATTTGAATCCGGACCTTCGTAAAGCTTTATGGATGAGATGCTGAAATACGGATTTACGGTATCAGTTACCACGCCCTGGTCTTCGATATAAAATATTTTTTCGGCTACAAATACGTGGTCTATCCATGCTTCCCAGCGGTATGTTCCTTTTTTCCAATATGCACCAGGGGTCTTAACTCCCCAGCCTTCCCGTATATAAACGATGTTTTCGTCCTTACGTATGGTGCGATCGGCTACCAGGTTACAGATTTCGGTATTATCGGTCAGGTTAACGCATTTCAGGCTCAGGCGCACGTCCCAATTGTCTTCATCAAACAACTTATTGTAAAACGATAGTTCGGCATATATAAAAGTACACTCCGACTCATCATACACCAGCCGGTATTTCTTCTCATTATTGGCAAGCCACTCTGTAGAGCCGAAGATTTTTAAGTCGCGGAATTTGTAATGAATAGGTTTTTCCTTGGCCATAGCAGTGTTTGTTTAGGGTAATAATGTGTTTAAGCAGACACATTTTCACAATACAATGTTGCAACATGTAAGTGTAAATTGCAATTTATGTAAAGGTACTTTTACACATAATTAAAGGATTTGCGCAAGCACACACGGTTAAAAATAAAAATCGAGGTATAGAAACTTGTATTATTAGTGCAGATAGTTACATTTGCAATCCTTTAAAAACCTAAGGAGAGATGGGTGAGTGGCTGAAACCACCGGTTTGCTAAACCGACATACGGGGTTTACTCGTATCGAGGGTTCGAATCCCTCTCTCTCCGCCAGTTTTTTTTAGTGCTCGGGATGTAGCGTATCCCGATGGAAATCGGGATGGTATATCGCCAGAACGAATCAAACAAAAAACGCTAATCGGGGTGTAGCGTATCCCGATGAAAATCGGGATGGTATAGCGCCAGAACGAATCAAACAAAAAACGCTAATCGGGGTGTAGCGTAGCCTGGTATCGCGCCACATTTGGGATGTGGAGGTCGTAGGTTCAAATCCTGCCACCCCGACTTAAAAAACTGCCCGCAAACACTGAGTTTGTCGGGCAGTTTCAATTTAAAAATAATGCAGGGGGCAGTGCAGGGGGCAGTGCCCCCAAATTAATGCCACCAGA